>Ga0307416_100000017_pt1 | contig 201722 bp, 210 predicted proteins | sample DK1Cmetagenome_2_FD_203821 | JGI IMG/M metagenome (GOLD analysis project Ga0307416, IMG submission 203821) | Maize rhizosphere microbial communities from greenhouse at UC Davis, California, United States - DK15-C-3 | ecosystem: Host-associated > Plants > Roots > Rhizosphere > Soil | place...
TTTTATCTCAAATATAACCCAAATAACAGGTGGTCATTTTAAACCGAAAAGTGGTGGTCACTTTGCTCCGAAATCAGTGGTCAATTTACTCCGAAATTAGGTGGTCAATTTGACCGTCTTTTCCACCTTATAACTATGCATTTAACAATCCTGTAAGTTTTATAGATCCGGATGGGATGAAGCCAAGAGAATTTGCAATGGCAGGTGATGGATTCGGTAATGTAGATGTAAGTTCTGGCTGGACCAATCCAAACTGGCTGGGATTAGGAGATAGAGGCGGAAGCTATGACCAATTGGCATCTGTTGGAGGAGGTCTTATTTATCAGACTGATAAAGGAACTGTGTATACAGGAAGTGCAGCTACAAACGCCTTTTCATCTTTAATGTCTGGTAATACTAATCCTCCAAGACCGAGTTTTTGGAACCGAGTTGGTAGCTTCTTTAAAGGTATCTTCGGAGGTAACGAAAAAGGTGCGGGTATTACAAGTATTGCTGCCGGAGCACAAGTTAGTAGAATTGTTCAGATTGGAGAGATAATTCAGATAAATGCAGAACTTTATGCTACCGTTGGTACTGTAGCAACCCGTGGTCTTTGGGGATTACCATTAATATTGAATGGTGATAGTTCACATGCTCGTGGTTATGATATACCTCTTACGGGGACAACAGATGTACCAGCAGATGAACCTGAACAAATGATTACATTGTATAGAGGGGTTTGTGTAGGACATTACGATTATAAAAATGCTATTAAAGGTATGGCTGTGCCATTAGGAGGTCATAATGATCCTGATTCACATAATTGGGGAGATACAGAAAGTGTTTTTACATCTTGGACAACCAATATAAATGTTGCTCGCAAATTTGCAAATAAAAATGGATCAGGAGGTGTACTTTTATCAAAAGAATTTTTAATTCATGAAGTCATTCCGAGCCCAGATAAATATAATGAGCAAGAAATATTAATACGTGGAATTGTTACGGGAGCATTTCCTTTCATTCAAAAAAGATAAAAAATGGAGACAACTAATATAGATCAAATATCAACTTTGTTCGAAGATAATAATAATGATATATATTCGATCATTTATGAATATTTAAATGATTTATCAATATTGAAATATATCTTAATTGATAAAAATAAAGCTATTTCAATATACAGTTTGCGAAGTGAAATAGATATTATGAATGATTCTAAAATTCTAGGCTACGATGAATTATTAAAAAATCTTTCGGATTATAATGGTGAAAAAGTTATAATTAGCAATTTTAATTATAAAAATAATGATATCACTATTTTTATTAGTGATAAAATGGATAAAATTTTGGGAATATTAAAACAAAACAAATCATTGTAAACGGTGGAATTACTACATTATTAAGAACAAGAAGTTTATCCTTCTTATACTCTAATTTGAGAGGATTTATAAATGATAGGGTATTGAAATCAGTACCCTATTTTAAATTAAAATAAGTTTTGCTAAAAAACAACGCAGAAGTTCTTGAAGAGAACAATTATTATGCATTCGGTTTAAGGCATAGTGCAGGAATGGTCCCGACGGCAAATGCGGCTTACAATTACCAATATAATGGTAAAGAGCTACAGAAAGAGACAGGCTGGGGAGATTACGGAGCGAGAATGTATATGGCAGATATTGGCAGATGGGGTGTAATAGACCCCTTGGCAGAGCAGATGAGAAGATATTCTCCGTATAATTATGCATTTAATAATCCTGTAAGCTTTATAGATCCTGATGGAATGAAGCCGCATCAGTTTAGTATGGCTGGCGATTCCCGTCCTGACGCTAACACAGGAAGTGGTGAACGGAACTGGTTAAGTTTAGGAACCGGAAATACCGGAGGAATTGAATCCGGAGGATATGGTGGAGGAAACGGCTATTCTGTGTTATCATCATTGGGTAACTCAAATGACTATTTACTGGATAATCTTATTGCAGGATGGGCAGCAAGAGGAATAGATGCCAAAATCTCAAAGAATGGCTATCTGTCATACTGGACAGGAGGAGCTGCAGGATATGGAAGTACTTCTCAGGAAATGGTTGCGCATATGATAAATCTAGCTAATGGACTTCAAAATAGTCTTACAAATTTTGCAAATGATCGATATTTTAAAAATATAAAGACTCATCTTGATGAAATTCTTAATAATCAATATTATGACCTAGGTTCTTTAGGTTTAGAACAAGGTATTGCAAAAACTGCCTCTTATGTTGACGATGCTCTTAGAAACATGTCAACTGTGAATTTTACAGTTTTAAGTGAATATGCCAGACCTTTATATAGGACTTCTCTATTAGGGTCAGCATTTAAAACATCAAGAGTTGCATCTACAGCTAAAGGCTTAAAAATAGCCGGAAATGCTTTAGCAGGATTAGGTGCTGCTGTATCAATTTATCAGTACGGCTCTGGTCAAATATCAGGAACAGAATTTACTGTGGACATGATAATGACAGGAGTAGGCTTCTTTGGTCCAGTTGGAGCAGGTATTTCGCTAGTTTATTTTGGAGGCAAAGCAATATATGAATATTCTACAGGAGAAAATTTATTTGAAAAACCCAATCAAAAATGATAAGATTTATAAATTATATTATTTTTCACTTTATTGAATTTCAGAAAAAAGTGGGAAATAGAGACATATCAACATTTACAACATCTGTATTTTTCACTATAATGATATGGATGAATTTTTTAACGATGGTAAACTATATTACTTTGAGGAATTATTATCCAACTACAAATTATTTTATTCCTGTTACATTATTTTGTATAGGATTATTTTGGATAATCAATAGTTATATTAGAAAAAGGAAACATGAGAATTATAATTTTTACTCGTCCTTTTTGGGGTATATGTATTTATTACTTTATATTCTAATAAGTTTTGGTTTATTTGTAAATAGTGTAGAGTTAATAAAAACTAGATAAGAGTAATAACGTTTAGAATTAATGTACTAAATAGTAAATAACTCAATCATTGAATTTAAACGGTAAGAGCAGGATAAGCTGCTCTTACTTAGTAGCTAAAACTAGCTTAAATAATTGAAAATCTTTCACATACTTATCGGTACAACGACAAAGAGCTACAGAAAGAAACAGGCTGGGGTGATTATGGAGCGAGAATGTATATGGCAGACATTGGCAGATGGGGTGTGATAGACCCTCTTGCTGAACAAATGAGAAGATATTCTCCGTATAATTATGCCTTTAATAATCCTGTAAGCTTTATAGATCCTGATGGAATGGCACCGCATCAGTTTAAGATGCCTGGCGATTCCCGCCCTGATGCCTACTCGGGAGGTCATAATCCAAACTGGTTAGGTTTGGGAACGGGAAATACCGGAGGAATTGAATCCGGAGGATATGGAGGAGGAAACGGTTATTCTGTTTTATCATCATTGGGTAACTCAAACGACTATCTTTTGGATGATCTTAGAGCTATATGGGCTAACAGAACTAATAAAACATCATCTAGTATAAATAGTAATGGTGATCTTATCTGGTGGGCTGGAAATGCTAGCCAAACTACTTATAGGTTAGGTAACGAAATATACAGTGAAGGTAATTGGGGTGTTGGACATAGAATAAGCGTAATGGGCAATGAATCATTAGCATCAATGCAAAATACTTATGAACCAAGCTTTTTTGGAGACTTTATTGAGGGGGCTATAAATGCTGATAAAAGTAGTTTGAAATCCGCTTCTGCTTGGACTGGGTATGTTGGTTTTCAAACAACGAAATTTGAGAAATTGTTTCAGTATACAGCAAAAATATCAACAAGTTGGGCAGATAAGGCAGGAGCTTTAAAAGGAGCTAAAGTATCTGCAATTGCGGGAAAAACATTAGGTGTTGCAGATGTAGGATTATCTATATTGGAAGATTATAGAGAGCATAAAGTAGGAGTAGGAACAGCTGTAAAAGTTGGAATTGGTTTAGCTACCACGTTTGCAGCAGGTGTTTTTGCTCCAATAGCACTAGGGTATGTAATTGCAGATGTTACAATTGGTTTTGCTACAGGCACAACATTAACGGATAGAATAGCTGCAGGTATAGAAAATACCGTTTTAGGAAGATAAAAAAAAACAATAATTATTATGTTACAATATTTTGATATGATGTATTATCATTTGGCAACTTTTTACCAAAGATTTAGTAAAAAGACAAGTAGTTGGCAATTACCTGCAATATTTGTAATTGGTATGACACAGTTTATGTTATTATTAGATTTTTGGATGATAATTACTTCACTTTTAAAAATTGAAGGAGAGGTCAACACCTATGAAATAATTATTTTTTCTAGTTTAGCCTTATTTTTAATCTTTTATAATATGAAAAAATATGAAAAAAAGTATCAATATTATAAATCTGTATGGAATATCTATAACGGAAATAGAATAAAACTTCATATTTTCTTGACTTTCTTTACTGTTGTGCTTGCTTGGGGAGGAGTTTTTGTTTTAGGATTTATTTTTGATAAATATAGATGATGGTATGTGGTAATGTTTCAAAAATGTTGGTTTTCTTTATTAATCGAACTTAACGAGAAATAATTATTATTAATTTTATAGAATAGAGTGATCGTTTGGTCACTCTATTTGTTTTTTAATAGAAAATTGGAGTTCTTATGCAGGTAAAAGTTTACTCATGTATCAAGTTTGTGCGGATGGTGCTAAACTCAGGAAAATTTATAATTACACTCCTTTCGATCCTTTTGGTACTGCTACTTCCCTTGAATCTACAGTTACAGAATATGTAGATAGCTTTCAGTATGAAATCATGAATGGCAAAAAAGGTAAAACTGTTGCTTTAAAATTTGTTCCTACCGCTGAAGACAAGGCTATTACAATTGAAAATAATAAGTATATTTACAGCTATACAGACCATTTAGATAGACGAATAAAAGAGAATCTTTTATGAAGGCTACGAACGTAGTTCTGTGCGTTTAAGCTATTCCAAAAGTTTATCTGGCAGCGCAGAAGCTCTTGAAGAAAATAACTATTATGCTTTTGGTTTAAAGCATGAAGGTTATAATGCTTTATCTGGAAATCCGGCTTACAGCTACGGATACAACGGCAAGGAACTACAAAAGGAAACAGGCTGGGGAGATTACGGAGCGAGAATGTATATGGCAGACATTGGCAGATGGGGTGTGATAGATCCATTAACAGAACAGATGAGAAGATATTCTCCTTATAATTATGCCTTTAATAATCCTGTAAGCTTTATAGATCCGGATGGGATGAAGCCAATGAATAGCCTAAAAATGGCTGGTGATGGGTCTACTACGGAAGTGAATTACGGCAATGTCAATCGTAACTGGCTAGGCTTGGGTAATGCAGATGGACTGGAATCAGGTTTGGTGGTGGAAGCAGCTATGCTATTTTATCATCATTGAGTACTCAAACGACTATCTTTTGGATGATCTTAGAGCTGCATGGGCCAGTAAGGGCATATTATCCAGTATGAATGGTAATGGTGATATTATGTGGTGGACAGACTATGAAGATTCGAATCCAAATGTTACTGGAATAGGACAATTGAATATGCTGAAATTAAGGCGTGAAAAATTTTCCTTCTAATAAAGAAATAACTCCTTGGCAATTAGGTGTAGAGTGGCTTTCAGGATCAGGTCCAAGACATCGAGATTTTACTAATGGAGACTTAATGACAGAAATGCTAAGACAACATAGTCATGTACAAGCCACTAGAGATATTATCCTATCTAAAATGGCTTTAAGACAAAGTAGTTTAGAGGGTTCAAATTCTTATAAGCTAGGTGGTATTAAAGGAGTTGGGCTTTATCTTAAAGATTATTCAACGTTATTAACAGGTGGGTTAACAGGGAATTTAGCAGTAACATATTTAGGATCTTATAATTTAGAATACATGGCAGCAGCATACAATAAGAGTGTAGTTGTTTCATTTAATGTTGAAAATTCCTCTACAATGCAATCTGCATCCCGCCCTCCTGTGCTTGGCTATCTTCCAATTTGGCAACAGACAGCGGGAAAACTTATTAATGAAAAATTTAAAACAGGTTGGGGATCTAAAACTACTCAATCATTTCACTGGACAGAAGTATTATATCTAAAATGAAAACAAAATTAAAATATTTATTAATCACACTGTTAACAATTATGTTATATAGTTGTGGAGAAACTAAGCCAAAACAATCAGACTTTATAGGTACTTGGAAATCTTCTGATAATGCATCTATCAAACTAAATAAAAATGGAACTTGTATTTTGAAAGGAGTCGATCATTATAAAATCAGTAGTTTTCCAAAAAATAAAAATAAGGAATTAAATGCTGAAGGGACTTGGGAGTTTACAGGAAATATAGAAAGTGGCATTGTTGATAATATAGACAATGGAATTACTATAACATATAATTTGCCCGAGGGAACAAAAGGGGAAATTGTATTTTATATCTCTGGGCAAGGTATCAATGGAAATAATCCACCTTGGAATATTTTTATATGGGAAGGTGATCCTGATGAAATGTTGAAATATGAGTTTATAAAAAATAAATAAACAATAAAGCCACCACGGTAATGTTCCAGATGTGTTGGTATCCAATATCCATCGACATTAACAATTAAAATTTTAATAAAAAACATTAAAGAAAGAGTAATCTAAATGGTTACTCTTTTTGTTTTTGCAGGAAAAATACATCTTTATGAATTAAAAATTCATTCGTGTTCCAGATGTGTTGCTATTCAATATCGGTAAACTTCCCTGTTTTTCAGACAAATTAAAATTATTAAATTTAGTTTGTTAAACATTATGAAAAAGAGCAAAATGTCTGCTCTTACCTATTCAATGACTAAAAGAAATTTTTGAAATGATTAAAAAGTTATTCATACATATTGAGAGTGAACTGCATTAATTTACACTTTTCATTAAATTCTGTTTTCCCGGTACGCAACTTATCATTATGATTTGTCATATCTTTGTATCATGATACGTATTACAAAAATTTTCACATTCGAAACAGCCCATGTGCTGTACAACTATGATGGGAAATGTAAAAATATGCACGGACATTCCTATAAACTGTTTGTAACGGTAAAAGGAAAAGTGATTAATGATTTGGAAAATCCCAAAAACGGGATGGTGGTGGATTTCGGAGATATTAAAAGTATCGTAAAATCTGAAATTGTGGACGTCTGGGACCATGCAGTGCTTGTTAATGCATTATCTCCCCATAAAGAACTGGGCGAAGACCTTGAAAATAAAGGCCATAAAGTGATTTACTGCAGCTTTCAGCCTACCTGCGAAAATATGCTGTATGCCATTGCTGCCAAAATAAAATCCAGGCTTCCGGCTGAGGTTTCTCTGGCCTATCTTAAACTTCACGAAACAGAAAACTCCTATGGAGAATGGTTTGCAGAAGACAATAAGTAACAGTAATGACCAATAAAAATTCAGACCGGTGTTAAAAACAATTATTAATTTAGAACCTGGAAAAAAAGTGTATTTCGCTTCAGATCAGCATTTTGGGGCTCCTACACCGAAGGAAAGCAAAGTGCGCGAAGAGAAATTTATCCGATGGATGGATGAGATTAAGGAAGATGCCCAGGTTTTGTTTTTAATGGGTGATCTTTTTGATTTCTGGCACGAGTGGAAACATGTTATCCCAAAAGGATATGTGCGGGTTCTGGGGAAAATTGCCGAACTGAAAGACAGGGGAATTCATATCTATTTCTTTGTAGGAAACCACGATCTGTGGATGAAAGACTATCTTGAAGAAGAAATAGGATGTACCGTTTTTTACAAAAAGCAGTATTTTGAAATGGGCGGAAAACAGTTTCTGCTGGCCCATGGAGACGGTCTCGGTCCTGGTGATAAAGGCTACAAAAGAATGAAAAAACTCTTCACAAACCCTGTGGCACAGTGGTTTTTCAAATGGCTTCATCCTGATATTGCCATGAAAGTGGCGCTGTATCTTTCACAGAAGAATAAAATGATTTCCGGGGAAGAGGATAAAGCATTTTTAGGAGAAGATAAAGAGTTTCTTGTCATCTATTCAAAAGAGAAACTGAAGACTGAAAAAATTGACTATTTTATTTATGGCCACCGTCATCTTCCTATGGTGCTGGATCTTGAGCCTAAAGCAAAATATATTAATCTGGGTGACTGGATTTCTTACTTTACCTATGGAGTCTTTGAGAAAGAATTTGAACTTAAAACTTTTGCGGACGGAACAAAAAAAAGTTACCCCTGAGAGAGAGGTAACTTCCGAATGAACCAGGGTCCACTCTTGTTTTTAATCCATATTCCAGATTTATAATTGCAAGAAGTTTACCAAAGTATAAATCTTTGATTAAAAAAATATTAAAAAAACAGGCTTTATATATAACGTGCTCATTATGAGCTTTTAATAAGCTTAAAAAATCTCCAAAAATTGAAAAATATATTCAGCATACAGACAGAACAGGACTTCCTGGATGCATCATTGGCAGCTTTTCATTATCAGTATGAAAATGTAGGGATATATAGACAGTTCGTTGATTTTCTAAAAATAAACCCGGATGAGATTCACAGTCTTGAAAAAATTCCTTTTCTGCCGATAGAAATGTTTAAAAACCATCAGATCTTAGACAAAAATGCAGCTGCTGATCTGTTTTTTCAGAGCTCGGGAACTACACAGATGAATCTGTCAAAACATTGTATTGCAGATCCTGCCGTCTATGAAGAAAGCATCTATAAAAGCTTTGAACAGTTTATCGGAAAGCCGGAAGATTTTATTTTTCTCGGTCTGCTTCCAAGTTATCTGGAAAAGCAGAACTCTTCTCTGATCTATATGGTGGATTATCTCATGAAAAAATCTGCCAAACCCGAGAACGGATATTTTCTTTACAACCATTCCGAGCTGTTTCAGCTTTTAAACACTTTGAAAGATAAAAAAGTCATTCTTTTCGGAGTGTCTTTTGCCCTGCTGGACTTTCTGGATTCCGTTGAATCTCTGAATCTTTCAGTTTCCGGATCTCAAAATCTGACGATTATTGAAACGGGGGGTATGAAGGGGAGAAAAGAAGAAATGACCAAAGACGAGCTGCTGAAAATTCTGCAGAATGGCTTTAACACAGAAAGAATTTACTCAGAATATTCAATGACAGAACTGCTTTCGCAGGCTTATTCTCTTGGGAATAATGAATATAAGTGTCCCAACTGGATGAGAATATTGGTCCGGAATGCGGAAGATCCCTTTTCCTATGAAAAAGAGGGAAGAACCGGAGCAATAAACATTATAGATCTAGCCAATATCCATTCATGCTGTTTTATAGCAACACAGGATTTGGGGAAAACCCTTCCGGAAGATAAATTCCAGGTGCTCGGAAGAATAGATCATTCCGATATCCGCGGATGCAGCTTGCTGGTTTCCTAAGATCAGAATTAAACAAATAACGTCTTTACTATGGACTGGAAGAAAAGCTTATTTTTAATGCTGATCGGTGTATCCGGTCTGTTGTCAGCACAAAAAAAGACAGAAAAGGACATTTGGTCCGGAACTTATCTGGTAAATGAACTCAATAACGGAGTTGCCAGGATTACGGATACTTTAGTGGTTGTGAGAATTAAAGACGCGGATCCAAATGATATTCCGGCTAAAGAAAAGTCTGATTTAGTCCGCTGGTCTTTGATCTCGAAAAAAGATGGAGGAAAGGATAAAGCTACGGTTAAGCGGTTCCTGTTTGATGTAGAAAATGACCGTGATGCCTATAAAGAATTCGGCTGGACAGATCTGCACAGAGCAGGGAAAATGAACTGCATTGATGGTGGACATTTTTTTATTTGCCAGACAATGCCCGGTACTTCCGTTAGATTTGGAAAAAATGAAAAGTACTTGACCAAAACGGGTGTATTTGGAATATGGCTGCACTATGGGATTGCTGAGCTTCAAAAAAAATAAACCAGTCTGGCTTCGGAGAAAAAAATACCTGAAACCAATTTATTGTTGCGTTTTTTAACCCTTATCTGAATTCATATTAAATTAAAAACTTAATTATAATGCTGAAAATAGAAGAGCTTGTTCACGCATATATCCATTCTCACTGCGATTTCGAAAAAGAAATTGTACTGACGAATTATTTCCAGGCCGACTGGGAAGCGGATATTCTGTTCATAGATTCTGAAGGTTTTAGCCATGAAATTGAAATTAAGCTCTCAAAAAGTGATTTTAAAAACGATTTCAAAAAATCGTACCTCAATAAAGATACAGGCGAGAAGTTCCTGAAGCATGATAAGATCTCATGCGGCGACTATATCTGCAATGCCTTCAGCTTTCTGCTTCCGATGGGCATGATAGAACATAATTTAATTCCGGAGCACTGCGGAATTATTGAATTTTACCACAATGCAGATACCTGGGAAACGGAATTCTACCTTATACGCAAGCCCAAAAGAGTCCATGAAGATCCTTACTGGAAATTGATAGACAAAGATCTTTTTATCCGGAAAATGGCCCTGAATCTACTGCAGCGTAAAATGGAAATCAAAGGCAGGCAGGAAGAGCTTATTTTTAAAAATCCTTTTGATATCAGGAAAAAGTAAAATAAAAACTCCTGCATTTCTACAGGAGTTGGTTATACATATTAAATGCTGGTTATTTGTTTTTCATCATCTTTAAAGTTCCGTTCGCGCCGGTGCTGGATTTCCATTTAACAAGATAAGTACCTCCCGGATGATTCTGGAGATCAATCGGCAGTTTATTTTGTCCGGCTCTTACATCCGTGGTATAGGCTCTCACTGTTTTACCGTTAAGGTCAACGACACTTACTGAAACAGTTTCTTTATCTGCGGCTGTATAATAAAGCTCGCTTATTCCCATGTCTGAATTTGATACTATAGCTGTTTTAGGTTGTGATGCCTGTTTTGAGACTGCTGTGCCACCACCGGGAACACATAAATAACATTCAAATCTGGCAACACCTATGACGTATTGATTTGGGCCTGTGCAGGTGATACCTACTCCATATCCAAACTGCCCAGGATAATAGATCATAGTAGGATCTGCAGGAATTGATGTGTGGTCTCCAATTGCAGTGGGTAGCGGATAATATCCGCTGTATAATGTAGATGGATTGCTAAAGCTTACTTTACCATATCTGATTGGGGGAGTTCCTCCGGGAAGTGTGAAAGTTACAGGAAAGTTATAAGTTCTGAATGTACTGATATCTGGAGGAAAAGGTGTAGCGACCCTTTCATTGGACCCTATTTTAATGTCAAATTTAACATCCGTATGGGCATGGCCGGGGACATTTTCGGCAAAAATATCATTTCTGGTAACGGTGATGTTATAAGTTGGTGCGGGAGCTGTATTTCTTTGTGCGTCCAATTGATTTTGGCATACAAAGACAAAAGACAGTAAAAAGAGAATTTTTTTCATTTTAATTAAGTTTTAAATTATTCTGTTATTTTTTTCGATTAATCTTAACTAAAATTGAAGCTTATTATTCATCCGTCAAAAGGGTAATTAGTAAATGTGGATGTTTATCCAATAACTGTTTCTGTTCTTTTAATAAATGTAAAACGTGGGATTCATCTCATAAAAAAGAGAACAAAAAAATCCTGTCAGACGACAGGATTTTATATGAATATGAAGATTAGTATTAATCAGTAACTTCAACAGTATCTCTCTGAAGCAGAAACTTATAGATCAATCCTCCTACAATTCCTCCTAAAATAGGTGCTGCCCAGAACAGCCAAAGCTGAGACATTGCAAGTCCACCCGTAAAAACAGCCTGTGAAAGCGATCTTGCCGGGTTTACCGAAGTGTTGGTAATAGGAATGGAAATTAGGTGAATCAGAGTAAGAGCCAAACCGATAGCGATACCCGCAAATTTTCCGTTAGCCCACTTGTCGGTAGCTCCCATAATAACAATAAGGAAGAAAGCTGTTAATAAAAATTCTGCAAGAAATGCAGCGCCCATACTGAATGCTTTTCCATTATAAACCGCTTCTCCGTAGAAGTTAGTGGCAAAAGCTCCTGGCTGGGAAAAATCCACAGCTCCTGAGCCGTTAAGGATAACGTAAAGACATCCTGCTGCTACCAATGCTCCAAGACATTGCGCTACAACGTAAGGGATAAGGTCTTTTGCGGAAAATCTGCCTCCTGCAAAAAGTCCGAAAGATACTGCCGGATTGAAATGTCCGCCAGAAATGTGTCCGACAGCATAAGCCATCGTAAGAACGGTAAGACCAAAGGCTAAAGAAACCCCTAAAAGGCCGATACCGATGTCGGGAACTCCGGCAGCAAACACTGCGCTTCCGCAGCCACCGAAAACAAGCCAGAATGTGCCGAAAAATTCAGCAAAAAGTTTTTTTATCATATGTTTATTATTAAATGTATCTCAAATGTAAAATTTAAATTTTAAAATAAAAAGATAAAACTTAAAAATCTTTTATGATTTCTTAATATAAAATTACATATTTACTAATTTGGTTTAATGTTTGTTGGGAATTCTTTTATTATGACATTATCAGTAAACTGAATAATATATCATAAATGTTTATCTTTCGTTTCGTAATTAAAAGTGTGGTTAATGAGAAAGTATTTTTGTGTAGCCTTTGTGCCCTTTATGTATAGCTTTTATTATCCGCAGGCAGCAAAAAAAACGCTTCCCTGCTATGATCTGACATCCGTTCTGAAAGTAGAGCCTACCGCTCTGTACAAACCCCATCTGGATGCCTCCAGAAGTTTCAATGTAAAACTGCTGAAAGATTCTAAAACAGTTCAGAAATATATAACCAACGGTAAATTTCACAAAATAAAAAAAAGCGGAAAGGGATACCGGGTTCAGAAACTTGATTACAGCAGGCCTTATATGGTTTCCAAAGCGAAGATCACTCTTGAGAAGATGGGTGCCCGTTTCAGTAAAGCAACAAAAGGTCATACGTTTACCGTTTCATCTATCACAAGAACACTTGAGGATCAGTGCAGGCTGAGAAGAGTGAACTCCAATGCTTCTTTAGGGATTAGCTCACATAATTACGGGAATTCATTTGATATTTCCTATGTCAGGTTCAATGATGTACTGAAATACAATCCTAAAATGGAGACGGCGCTGGAAAAAGTGTTAAAGTATTATGCCAACGCAGGAAGGATTTATTACATCAGGGAGAAACAGCAGAGTTGTTATCACATCACTGTGAGGAATTATTAGCAAGCGGCCAATCCTAAACTACCTTGTAATCTGGAAATTTTACTCATTAATATTAAATTTATTTTACGAATAATAAATTTATGATACGATTATTTGTGCAGGATGTTTAGTTTGTATAATTTTATACAACTAAATAACTATGAAATTATGAATGAGAACGATTACAAGCTGGCATCCGCCGAATGGGGCAAATATGTGTCAGATTATCCCAGAATCGCAAACTTAATTCCCACCAATTACATTTTTGAGCTTTCTTCAGAACAGATCGGAAAAATAATGGAACACAACAAATATGCAGATGTATGCGCTGAAGTAGGCGTATACAACGGCAGTATGGTTCTTATTTTCCTCCCTCTGGATGCACAGGGACATGTGGATAAAAGTGTTGTTGAATACCAGTATACTACTCTGGAACCGCTTAAATATGATCTCAGGCTGCAGGAAACAAAAGAATTTACAGTTACCAAGAATGCTGTTCTTTCCAGTAACCTTACCAAAGTAGATGGCAATACCAATACCTCTGTTCCGGTATCCGAACAGCCGGTTCTGGACCAGGATATTGCTGTAGAAGCTATTGAACGCTGGAGAGATGAAGGAATGGAGTGGTTTTTCCGTGAGTGTAATGAATTCGGGGGACAAAGAGTTTTCAGAAGATTCTATATTCCGATGGAAGACCTTACTCATCCCAATCCTGAGGTTTTGGGCATCAAGTGCTCTTTCGGGCTCAGACATAATGATATTTACCAGAGAATGCTGGTCACACTGATCTTTATTTCATTCCACGAACTGTTACAGGAAGGAACCAATCAGGCAACGATTTCTAATACCTATGATTGGGCGAAACCATGTCCGCCTGTCTGCCGTATTCCTGAAATTGGATCTTAAATACATAGCGTAACTAGGAATGACAGATTTTTTTAAAGCAATTTTATTCCTAAACTATGGTCTGCTTCTGTCCATCGTACTTTTGGGAGCAGCAAAATACCGTATACTGAATACCAAAGAAAAGCAATATTTTCACTGTATTGCTTTTCTTTTTTTTATCGAATTATTAAATTTGGTCCTGCCTTATATTTTTAATCTTAATGATACTTCTTTCCTGTATCCTTTGTATATCGCCGGCGAATTTTTCCTGGTCACGGCTTTATTTATCAGAAAACTGGGGCTTCCAAAATATTTTTTAGGCATTACAGCACTTCTCGCAGCTGGATTTATGATCTCGAAATATGTCTTTAGCTATCCCTTTAACAGCGATATTGTGAAAGTGATCTCAAATATCATTATTATCTGCCTTTCAGGATTTGTCCTGATCAGGGAAATCAGAGATGCCTCTGCACAGAACCGCTTTCTTCTCGTGGATGCCTGTATTTTTTTTTACTATTCAGTTTCAGTATTTATTTTTATTATCCAGCATCAGATCGCGAATCTTTCAGAAAATGAGTACTTAATTATTCTCAGTGTGAATAATATTCTGTCAAGCATTTTATACTGTTCATTTTTATATACCTTCATCAAATTAAAGAAGTAACCTTAAATATTAGTCTGCTGATCCTTATAATTGTTACCATAACAGTTATAGTATCCTTTATTCTCTTAGCCTACAGATCTTTTATCAGCCGGATTATCAAAGAGAAGAATGTTCAGCACGAAGCTGAAGTTCTCCATCAGAAAAAGCTTGTGCTTGAAAATATCAAAGCCCAGGAAGAAGAAAGAAAAAGAATAGCCGTTATGATTCATGACGATATTGGAAACAGGCTCAATATCCTTTCCCTGTGGCTCAACAACCTGGATACAAAAGGAGACGAAGTCATCAAAAAAAAGATCTACAGCCAGATGTCCTCCCTTATTGATGCAGCGCGGAGTATTTCCCATTCCCTGTATCCTGTCAACCTCGAATCGGTAGGGTTTGTTCTCTATGTGGAAGAAATGATAGCCAACCTTTCCCATAAGATCAGTATTTCTATGCGCGTGATGCCGGGATATGAGAAAAAAGATATCTTTATAGAGGTGCAGCTGTACCGTATCATTCAGGAATTTACAACCAATGTGATCAAACATTCTACGGCTACAGACCTGTGGATCTATATCAGAGATTATCCCCGGCATATGGCCGTTGTTATTTCTGATAACGGACAGGGATTTGATTATGATCTCGTGAAAAAAGGGATGGGGATAAAAAATATCGAGTCCAGGATAAAATCTATGAATGCCATCCATAAATGGAAAAGTAACCTGAATAAAGGAAGCCGTTTAATCATTTTAATTCCAAGAAATAATGAACTCCCAAATCAAAATAGCCTTAATTGATGACGAACAGCTGATCCTTGAAGGAGTAAAAATGCTGCTTTCGAATGAAAAGAATATATCCGTATGCCTTACCTCCAATAACGGCCCGGACTTTATTGAAAAGCTGGAAAGCCTTTCCGGAGATGATTTCCCCCACATAGCTCTTGTAGATGTACAGATGCAGCCTATGAACGGCTTTGAACTCGTAGAAGTTCTTAAAGAAAAATATCCAGATCTCAGGATCATTATCCTTTCTTCCCATTACAAAACTTCCATTTTGGGCTATATGGTTAAATTGGGAGTTTCAGCTTTTCTACCTAAAAATTCAGACCGCAAAACATTTATTGAGGCCATTACCATGGTTTACAAAAATGGAGTTTTCTTTACAGCAGAGGATCATCAGATGCTTTTTACCTATATGAACAGCTCCACAAAAAAGAAATCTCTCTTTGAAATGGAAGACGAGCTTTCCGAACGGGAAAAAGATGTCGTAAAGCTGATCTGTCAGGAATATACCAATAATGAGATCGGAGAAAAGCTCTTCATCAGCCCAAGAACGGTAGAAAGCCACCGCCAGCGGATCCTGGAAAAAATCGGAGCCAGAAATACAGTAGGTATTGTTATTTATGCTGTTGTGAACAACATCTATTCTCTTGATACAATGTAATTCCGTAGAAATACGGAATTTTTTATTTGGTATTTTTCACGCTAGTATTGCTTTTCCTTCTTCCGTTAATTTGAAAAATAAGTTTTACAGATTTCAAAGCAGAGCCAGGCCCAGGGCGCTGTACTGGAAACTTTCAACAATTAATGCAAAACACAGCGATGGAAAATAATACAGTATTACCTGTCGGAATTTTTTTTGACGGAACCGGAAATAACGGAATCAATGCAGGCTCAGCCGATATGCCTTCAGTAAATAATGAAAGCTATAAAGGAGCACCTACCAATGTTTATAAACTGTTTAATTTATTCAGTGGAAACAGTAAAATATATGTTGAAGGAATAGGAACGCTTACTGGCAGCGAAGACAGCAATTTTGCGATGGGAACCTGCGCTAACCCTCCGGATGCACAGGGATATTCTTCAGATGACAAACTGCAGAAAGCCAATGCTTTTGTACAGAATGTAGTAAATGACAAAAATGTTGACTATCATTTTTACGTCTACGGATTCAGCAGGGGAAGTATGCTGGCAAGAGAATTCTGTAACCGGCTGGTTGCAGATTATCCCACTGGAAATGTCACCATAAAGTTTTTAGGCGTTTTTGATACTGTGGAATCCAAGCCATTTAATACCTACGATATGAACCTGCCTCAGGAAGTGGAAAATGCCCTTCACCTGTGTGCGGTTAATGAATGCAGATTCTTTTTTCCGCTCACCGGATTTTTCGAAAATTCAAAAAATATGCAGGACACCAAAATTGAAACGGCGGGCTCCGTTTGGAAAGAGGTTTTCGTTCCCGGAGCTCATGCAGATGTAGGCGGTGGCTATCTGCCGGCACCACAATCAGTTTATATTTCTACCGATTTTATGAATGTCAGTGATCTTCAGGATTATGTTTCAAAAGTGAGAACTGCAAAAACCGATGCTGAAGGAAATAAGATCTGGAATTCACTGCTCTCAGGCTTTCAGATCGAAAAAGGTGTTGTCCTCTCCCAGGCTTATGTTTCCAGACGTTTGGTCTTTAATACCCTTCCGTTTGTGTACGGCAGGATCATGCTGGAAGAAACCAATAATGCAGTGCCCGGAATTTTCAGTACAGATCTTACCAATTCGGGCCTTGAGATTGTGGATGATGCTTTTCTGAAAGACTTTTATACAGACCTGGCAGCTTATGTTAAAAGCTTTTCAACTGATACGAAACCTCATTATGATTATGCGGATTTTGCAGCATATACCCATATTTCAGCTAATTTCGGGAGGTACCACGACGATGCATTACAAAAAACAGCTGATGAGTTAGAAGCAGAACTGATCAATATTGGCCTGAATGTACCCAGCAATACATCCGGAGACCAGGAGATCCACACCAAGTTTCTTACTGAACTGCATCTTCCCGAAGACAGCTTTATAGCAGACTTTATGTATGGGACCAATGTTCCCAATAATGATATCTGGAGTCGTACAATAGAGATGAGATCATTTGCTGCAGAACGGAATTAAGTCAATAATATTAATACTTTTCAGTTTTAAATTTAGGTTGCGAAGGGATGTCTGTCAGGGCATCCCTTTTTGTGGCATTCCCAAGCAGGTACTTTTTATTTCTGGGCTATTCATTTCTTTTTCCGTACTTTTGCACCCGAAAATTCATTATTCATCACTTAATTTTTATTTAATAAAATGCTTTCGGTTCAAGGTTTAGGATTACATCATTCAGGAAACTATCTGTTTCAAAATACAAATTTCACCATTAAAAAGGATGATAAAGTAGGTCTCGTTGGGAAAAACGGAGCTGGAAAATCTACTTTACTGAAAATGCTTTCCGGAGAAATTAATTTCTATGAAGGAAGTGTTGTTCCCGAAGGAAATGTTACCATCGGTTTCTTGAAACAGGATCTTGATTTTGTAAAAGGAAGAACCGTTTGGAACGAAACAATGCAGGCTTTTGAACAGATTAATGCCTGGAAAGACGAGCTGGAACAGGTTAATCACCAATTGGCAACAAGAACCGATTACGAAAGTGATGCCTACACAGATCTGATCAACAAAATGACAGAGCTGAATGACCTTCTGATGAACCATGATGCCTACAACCTGGAAGGTGATATGGAGAAAATATTATTCGGTTTAGGTTTTAAAGCGGACGATTTCCATAAAATTACAGATGAATTTTCCGGAGGATGGAGAATGAGAATTGAGCTGGCCAAGCTGCTTCTTCAGAAGAACGATATCATGCTGCTCGATGAGCCTACCAACCACCTCGATATGGAATCTATCATCTGGCTGGAAAATTTCCTTAAAGATTATCCCGGAGCCATTGTCCTGGTAAGTCACGATAAACAGTTTATGACCGCTGTCTGCAACAGAACTTTTGATATCAACAACAGAAAAGTTGACGACTATAAAGCCAACTATTCCAAATATCTGGTGATGCGTGAAGAGCGCCGTGAAAAACTGATTCAGGCTAAGAAGAATCAGGATGCGGAGATCAAGCAGATGGAAGACAACATCAATAAGTTCCGTGCCAGTGCTACCAAAGCATCTTTTGCACAGTCACTTATTAAGAAATTAGATAAAATTGAACGTATTGAGGTGGATAACGAAGACGTTTCCAAATTCAATATCCGTTTCGTACAGTCTATGGTTCCCGGAAAAGTTATTTTTGAGGCCAATCATTTAGGTAAAGCTTACGGAAAAAAACAAATTTTCGATGATGTAGACTTTATTGTTCAGAGAGGAGACCGAATTGCTCTTTTAGGACAGAACGGACAGGGAAAAACAACTTTAGCTAAAATTCTTGCCGGAGATATCAAAGATTATACAGGAACATGGAACCTGGGTCACAACGTAAACATCGGATACTTTGCCCAAAACCAGGAAGAAGTACTGACTCCCAATAAAACAGTTCTGGAAGAAGCTGAAGATGCAGCTACGGAAGAAACCAGACCCAGAGTTAGAGACCTTTTAGGATCTTTCCTTTTCCAGGGAGAAGCGGTAACCAAGAAAACAAAAGTACTTTCAGGGGGAGAAAGAAACCGTCTGGCCCTTTGTAAATTGTTGCTTCGTCCTTTCAACACGTTGATTATGGATGAGCCTACCAACCACTTGGATATTCAGTCTAAGGAAATTATTAAACTGGCCTTACAGAATTTTCAAGGGACGTTGATTGTGATTTCTCACGACAGGGAATTCCTGGACGGACTTTGTGATAAGATTTATGAATTCCGTGACGGAAAAATGAAAGAATTCCTCGGAAGTGTTGGTGAATATCTGGAATACAGACAGAAAGAAACACTGAGAGAAATATCTGCTGAAAAAGCAAAACTTCACAGCGATGATGTGAAAGTTGAGGTAAAACCAGCTCCGAAAGAAGTGAAGGTTGAAGAAAAATCCTCGACTATTGTAAGCAAAGAGCAAAAAAACATTCAGAATAAATTAAAGAAAGTAGAAGAGAAAATTTCTGAACTTGAAACGGAAATTGAAAAAATGGAAGTTTCATTCACAAAAGAAAATCCTTCTGACGAAACTTTAGAAAAATACAATAAAACTAAAGAAGAATTAGAAGTTGCCCTGCAGGAATGGGAGCATTTGGGTTCTCAGCTGGTTTAGTTTTTGAATTAAAATATACAGATCCTTCGATTTTGCTCAGGATGATATTGCTGATACTATCTGATATGAATGGTATTATTTAAACAGTGTCATCCAGAGCGAGGTCGAAGGATTTTAATATAAAGGGAAAAGATCATGCACTCCTCAAAACATTTCCCTGTAACAAAAAAATACTTTCACCGACGTATTGAATAGTTTTATTAAAACTTAATTCAAAACTTTAAATTATTTTTATAATTTTACACGATGATTTTTAAGGAAAGCAGAAATCTGAAGAACTTTATTTCCAAACTCTTGTTTGGGATATACTTCATTGCGCTGTTTTCCCAAAGTTTCCACCATCACGATACTGTCGATTACTTTAAGAATTTCAATCTTAAAAAGATAGAAAATACGATGTCCAAGACTTCAGCTAAGGAAAAGCCGGGCGACTGTCTGGCGTGTCATTTTTTAGCGACAGGAAATGCATTGATTCCGAACGAGTACAATTTTACTTTCGATCATTTTTCGTATGAGGTAAAACAGGTTATTGCCGTTCAGGAGAGAATATGGTCTCAGACCAAGTTTACTTTTCAGCTTCGGGGGCCTCCCGCAGTTGCATAAATCACAGATTTTTTTATTGGCTTTAATGAGATTAAAGTTCAATATTTGGGTTAAAATTAATGGCTGATAGATGCAGGTTTCGGGTTATATTGATTCGCAATATTGAATTCTGTTTTAGGTTTGATGTTCAAGATCGGAGATGGAAGAGGGAAGAGAAGTCTCTGAAGATGTTGAGGGAAAAACCTTTGTGAACAGATTCGGAATATCTGGTTCGGGCTTGAGAGTTTAAGAGTATATGAAAGTAGCACTAATTGCTTGTTACAAGTACTTAAATTTACTTCAAAAGATCTTATATCTCCGTTCTCATGTCTGAAACCTGAAATCTCATCACTTACCATATCAGCCATTAATCCATCTTACATTGTATATTTTATTTTTACAGTTTAAAATCAGCCCTTTCAATAAAATTTTACGAAAAATGTACCTGAAACGGTACGCAATCAATCTATAGACAATGAAATTGATATATAGTCTGATGTTGGTTCTATGTGGACTGACGTTGATAAATGCACAGAAAACGTATACAGTAGAAGGAACTGTTCAGGATTTTCATGATAAAACGGCGTTAGAAAATGCAGTGGTGAAAATCGGTGGGTTTACTGCCAAAACAGATCATGCAGGGAAGTTTACGTTGAATAAAATTCCTGCGGGAAAATATATGCTCATTGCCAAACATCCTGATTGTAATGATTATACTGAAAATATAGGAGTTAGTCAGGATGTACACTTGGTCATTACATTAGAGCATCATGTCGGTGATATTGAAACCGTGACCCTGCACGGAAGTCATAAAAATAAAGGTTCTGTAGTATTGAAAACACTGGACAAAACCGAAATAGAAAGAAATTCCACGGAAAACCTGGGGAATCTTCTTTCTAAAATTTCAGGAGTTGCCGTACTGAAAACAGGGAATAATATTACAAAACCTGTGATCCATGGAATGTACGGAAGCCGTATTTCTATTATGAATAACGGTGTGAAGATGGCAGAACAGGAATGGGGCGCTGAACATGCCCCAAATGTAGACGTAAATGATTTTGAACATATCGATGTTATTAAAGGAGCATCGGCATTGAAATATGGAAACGATGGGGTAGCGGGTGTAGTCCTGCTTGAGCAGGCGATTCCTCCCAAGAAAGATACCATCATGGGAAACCTCAAGCTTTCTGGGATTTCTAACGGAAAAGGAGGGGAAATTGCAGCAAATGTCCTTAAATCATGGGAAAACGAATGGTTTGTAAAAGCTGGAGGAAGCTATAAAAAAACAGGTGATCTTTACATTCCCCATCATACCCTTCAGAATACCGGAGCAGAGGTGAATTCTTTTAATTTTTCTTTTGGTAATCATGGTTTTATGCAGGGATTTGATGTTTCCTACAGTGGAATCAATCAGGAATTCGGGATCTATAAAGGAGCACATCTGGGCAATAATTATGATGCCTATATGGCGATCAATTTCGGACAGCCGTATTTCCTGGACGATTTCAGTTATGATATCACAAATCCTAAGCAGGATGTAGAACATCATATTGTAAAGCTTTCTGCTTACAAGCGTTTTGCTGATTTCGGAAAACTTACGTTCCAGTACAGCTTTCAGTTAAACAGACGTAAAGAATACGATATCAGAAGGGGAGAACTGAATGATGTTCCTTCAATGGATCTAAGACTTATTACCCATACCGCAAGTCTTACGCATCTTATAGAGCGTGCAGGCTGGAGTCTGGAAAGCGGTATTTCTGCAGGATATCAGGATAATTATCCCAATCCGGCTACCAAAGCTAGAAGGTTGATTCCTGATTATTACAAATATGATGCAGGAGCTTTTTCCGTATTTAAATACCGTTTCAGCCCAAAACTGAATGCTGAAGCCGGCGTGAGATATGATTTCAGCAGATATGATTCTTATAAATATTATGACGGAACCGAATGGGAAGAAAAATATGCCGCAGTTTTTCCGCAGTTTTATGTGCAGAAAAATGACAGCAGGATCCTGGCCCGCCCTATCTTTGATTATCATAATTTCTCAGCTAATATCGGGTTGAATTACCAGCCTTCCAGGGATTTTGACATCAAGTTTAATTTTTCAAGAATGAGCAGAACACCGAATCCGGCAGAATTATTTGCTGACGGGCTTCACCATTCTGCAGCGATTATTGAAAAAGGAGATTTAAGAATTAAAAAGGAAGAGATCTATAATGCCAATCTTTCGCTTACCGGGCGCTTCAATGTTTTGAAAGGGCTTCAGGTGGAAGCTAATCCGTACATTATGTTCTCGGATAGCTTTATCAACCAGATGCCGGTAGGTTTCGAGTCTACCAACAGAGGAAGTTTTGCCATCTGGGAATACCAGCAGGTAAAAGCAAGGATTTACGGGATTGATGCAGACGCTCAGCTTAAAATTCTTGACAATCTGAAATGGACAACCAGCTTCAGTGCGCTGAAGGGCGAGGACCTGACGAAGAATGAACCGCTTATCCTGATGATGCCAGCGAATCTTAGAAATTCTATTGAGCTGAACCTGAATAAGCCTTCCAACTTCTACATCAGACTGGAAAACGAAAATGTTTTCAAACAGAACCGTTTCCCGATCAGAGATCAGAACGTACAGTTTATCCAGGATGGCGAATTGCTTACAAGAGTTATTAACTACAGCTCTACTCCGGCTGCGTTCTCCATATTTCATGCGTCTGTGGGAGCAGACCTTTTCAGAAACCTGAATCTGAATTTCAGGATCAACAATATATTTAACAAAGAGTACAGGGAATATCTGAACAGATTGAGATATTATATGCCTGAAGCCGGAAGAAACTTCGTGGTTACTCTTAAATATAATTTCTAATTATTATTAATACTTAAAATTTAAATTAAAATGAAAAAAATATTCAACATAACACTTTTACTGTTAGCTGCAGTTTTATTATTCTCTTGTAGAAATGATGACAACACCGATATTCCGGAAGATATCCACGAGCACGAAGAGATTTCCAAACTTCAGGTAACTGTTACCGACGATGCAGCAGGAACTTCTCAGATTATCAATTATATCGGAGGAGTAGCAGATAAGAAAATCACTCTGCAGAACGGAAAAACATACAGCGTAAGCCTTGACTTCCAGACCGCCCATGATAATCATTTTCACAGTGCCAATGATGAGATCATCGAAGAGAAAGATGAACATTTCATTACTTACAAATTTGCGGGTGTTGATGTAAATGTAAAAAGAGCGGCTGATGATATTGTAAGAACAGACGGAAATAAATTAGGTCTTAAAACTGTTTGGACAGTTACCAATGCACCTTCCAATGCTACAGCCAACATTAAACTGATCCATGCACCTAGCGCAGTAAACCAGAATTCACCTTCTGCAGATAATCAGCAGGGAACCACTACGGGAGGCGAAAGTGATGTAGATGCACTAATTGGCGTTCAATAATAAATTCCTCATATCAAATGATAAAACCGCTGAGATTTTCAGCGGTTTTTTGTTTATCAACATTTGACTACTAAGAATTGATTATAAGTAGGTAATTCTCATAAAATTTTCATATTTTTGCAACCTAAAATTTTAATCAATAATGAAGGTTACCGCACAAAACCATGATGACGTAAGTGCATTACTTACAGTGACATTGGAAAAATCTGACTACAAAGAAAAAGTAGACAAGCAGTTGATTAATTATGCTAAAAATGCGCAAGTTCCTGGTTTCAGAAAAGGGAAAGTGCCTTTGAGTATGGTTAAAAAACAATATGAAGCAGGTATTGCATTCGAAGAAATCAACAAACAGGTTTCTGACGCATTGAATAACTATGTTAACGAAAACAAGTTAAGATTAGTTGGTCAGCCTGTTCCTCAGCCAGTAAACCAATTGGATTACAACGCTGAAAAAATTGAAGTTGCTTTCGAAGTAGGATATGAGCCTGAATTTACTATAGATTTAGCTAAATATGAAGCTCCTCATTATAAAGTAGAGGCTTCTGACAAGGAAATTACAAAGAGCATTGAGAACATGCAGAAGCGTTTTGCAGAGCAGGTTCCTCAGGATAAAATCACTAAAGATTCTTATATAGCTTTAGAAATTTCTCAGGTTGTAGAAGAAGATGCTGAAGGAGAACACCACCACCATCCAAAGAATGTTACCATTACTGCTGAAAACAAAGAAGCTTTCAAATTGGTAAAAGCTTTAAAAATGGACGGTTCTGTAAAAGTATCTAAAGAAACTCTTGCAGGTGATGAAGAATTGGCTAAAGAATTAGGATTCAGCAAAGAAGAAGTTGAGCATTTACACCATGCTGAAGTAGAAGTTAAAGTAAAAGATTTCTATTCATTGAACCTTGCTGAACTTAATCAGGAGCTATTCGATAAAGTTTACGGAGAAGGAACGATCAAGTCTGAAGAAGAACTTAAAGAAAAAGTAAAATCTGAGTTGGATGAGTACTTCCAGCAGAATGCTGACGTTCACTATGTGAATAAAGTATTGGAGCAGGTTACTGAAAAAGAAGAAGTGAAGCTTCCTGAAGATTTCCTTGTAAAATGGTTATTATTCTCTAACCAGAATATCCAGTCTGAAGAGCAGGCTAAAGGAATTCTTGAAGCAGAGAAAAGCCAATTAAGATACCAGATTATTGAAGGTAAATTAATGACAGATAACGACATCCAGTTAGACTATGCTGATGTATTGGCACAGGCTGAGCAATTGGTAAGAAATCAGTTGGCAATCTACGGAATCCACCACTTAGGTGATGAGGAAATCCAGAAATATGCTGTTGAAATGTTGAAAGACCAGGAGCAGGTAAGACAGATTTCTTCTGAAGTGGCTATGGCGAAACTGAAAGATGTAATTCTTGAAAAAGCATCTAAAAAAGAAACTAAAATTTCTCACGACGAGTTTTTAGAAGAGCTTAAAAAGTAATTTATACCGATATAAATATTTCAGAACCTCCGAGAAATCGGAGGTTTTTTTATCTCCGGACTAAATTTATACTTCTTTTAATATATTCTTCAATTTTTACTGCACCAGATCATTGATATGATTCCTATAACAGCGTTATTCTATTATTTAGCTTTCGGATATTCTTAAAAAATCTTAATATATTCCGGCAGGAATTATCCCGTATTATGCATAAATATCCCGTGTTTATCTTCTTGCGGTCATTATTCATATATTTACACCCTAAACTTATTATAGATATGAAAAAGATCATCATTCCGTTTTTCTGTGCCGTACTCTTTTCAGTGCCGGCAGCAGCTCAGCAGACCAGTGCAGCTCCCGCAAAGGCGGAAGTTGTAAAATCTAAACTAACCCCAAAAGAAGTTATTGATAATTACTTTAAAGCTTTGGGAGGTAAAAGCAAATTAGAAGCAGTGAAATCTACTGTTATTGATAATACACTGAATGTTCAGGGAATGGATATTACCATGAGCACTACGAAGATGGGCAATAAATTTAAATCTGTACAGACTGCAATGGGACAGACGGTAAGCCAGGTTTTTGACGGGGAAAAAGGATATATAGAAAGAGCCGGACAGAAAACTGATTTCCCGGCAGATAATATTGCCGAACTGAAAAAAGGAACAACCATTGAGGCATTAGCTTTTAATCCGGCTAATTTTCAGACAGCAACACTAGAAAAACTGGACAATAAAGACTATAACGTATTATCTTCAGAAAAAGGAAAATTCTACTTTGATGCCGCTACCGGACTTTTATACAGATCTTCCATGGGAGAGGGAAATGTTACCGTGAAAAACTACATCACTGCGGAAGGTATAAAGTTTCCTTCTGAGGTAGATATTGACGGAAAAGGACAGAAAGTAACGATAAAGACGACTAAAGTAGCTTTAAATACGGTTACATCTGATGCAGATTTCAAATAAAAACTGATATTTTACAATATAAAAGCCGGATGTCTTCCGGCTTTTTTTGTGGACTGAAAAATTTTAACTCAATTTTAACTCAAATATGAATTTTAAGATTTCTTAAGATGGTGAATAATTAATACTTTTAGTTTCAAATAAAATTAATAATATGAAGAAAGTTTTATCCTCATTTGCGGTCATCTTCCTGATGTCATCAAATGTTTTCGGACAGAATATCCCTTTGGATTCTTCCGTGAGAACCGGTACCCTTTCCAACGGAATGAAGTACTACATTAAAAAAAATACATTACCGGAAAAGAAAGTAGATTTTCGTCTGGCCATTAATGCCGGATCTATTCTTGAAGATGAAAACCAGAGAGGCTTGGCGCACTTTATGGAGCACATGAACTTCAACGGAACCAAGAACTTCCCGGACAACAAACTTGTCGATTTTCTACAGTCTATCGGAGTGAAATTCGGACAGCACCTTAATGCCTATACAAGCTTTGATGAAACAGTATACATGCTTCCTGTTCCACTGGATAAGCCTGGAAACCTGGATGCTGGGCTTAAAGTAATGGAAGACTGGGCTTTTAATGCAACCCTTTCCGATGCACAGATCAATAAAGAAAGAGGGGTTGTTCTGGAAGAGCTAAGACTTGGTCTGGGTGCAGACAAAAGAATGGCAGATAAATACCTTCCTAAATTATTATACAAATCTCAGTACGCAGACAGACTTCCGATCGGTAAAAAAGACGTATTGGAAAACTTCAAGCCGGATGTGATCCGAAAATTCCATCAGGACTGGTACAGACCGGATCTGATGGCGATTGTAGTTGTAGGAGATATCAACGTAGACGAAGTTGAAAAAAAGATCAAAGACAATTTCAGCAAATATAAAAATCCTTCCAAACCAAGAGAAAGAAAAGTATTTGATCTTCCTAATCATAAAGAAACACTGGTAGCCATAGAAACTGATCCGGATGCTACCAACTCAATGGTTCAGTTCATTATGAAAGATGCTGAGGCTTATCAGCCGGATGTGACGGTTGAGCAGTATAATCAAAGCATTGTAGAAGGTCTTTCCACCGCAATGCTGAACAACAGATTAAAAGAACTGATCAACTCAAATAATCCGCCTTTTACTTTCGGGTCAGTGTATCATGGAGGAACTTATGCAAGAAGTAAAGAAGCTTTCCAGGGGTTCGCAGTCGTAAAAGAAGGAAATCAGTTAAATGCTCTGAAAGTTCTTTTGGAAGAAGTGGAAAGGGCGAAGAGATTCGGATTTACACAGACTGAACTTGAAAGAGCTAAGGCACAAATGCTCTCCAACCTTGAAAGATCTTACAACAACCGCGACAAGACGGAAAGCGATATGCTGGTAGATGAGTATGTAAGAAATTTCCTGGAGCAGGAGCCGATGCCGGGAATTGCCTGGGAATATGAAGATACAAAGTCCTTCCTTCCTAAAGTTACTTTGGCCCAAACCAACGAAGTGATCAAGAAAATGGTGAAGGATGACAGCAGAGTGATTGTAATTACAGGACCTAAGAAAGATAACGTTACAATGCCCACAGAAGCAATGGTTCTGAATACCTTTGAATCTGTAAAAATGGCAGATCTTAAGCCTTACGAGGAAAAAGCAAGCATCAAAAACTTAGTGAAGCCTTTCAAATCAGAAGGGAATATAGCTAAAACAGAAACGGATGCCAAATTAGGAACAACAACCTGGACATTAAGCAACGGTGCAAAAGTAACCTTTAAAAAAACTGATTTCAAAGATGATGAAATTGTGTTTTCAGCAAGAAGTTTAGGTGGAAATTCCCTGATCTCTGATGCAGACTTTGTCAAAACTCAGTTTGCTTTTGCTGCATTATCTGAAGCGGGAGTAAGTGGATTGTCAAAAGCAGATCTTACCAACTATCTTGCAGGTAAGCAGGTAAGTGTAAATCCAATGGTTGGACCTTATTATGAGGGAATTTCAGGAAGAACTTCCCAAAAAGATTTAGGAACCGCTATGGAGCTTACGTATGCTTATTTTACAGGATTAAATTACAGCCCTGCTGCATTCAATGCATATAAAGAAAAACAGTCTGCGATGCTTGATAACCTGCTGTCTAACCCTCAGGCTTACTTCTCCAATGAACATGCGAAATTCATGAACCAGAAGAACCCGAGATTCATCGGACTGTTCCCGATGGAAAAAGACTGGGCCAATACAGATTATAAAAAAGCATACGATATTTATAAAGAGAAATTTGCCAATGCAGGAAACTTCCAGTTCTATTTCGTGGGAAATATTGACGAAGCTGTATTTAAAGAGCAGGTACTTCAGTATATCGGCAGTCTTCCTTCATCAGGAAAAACATCAACATTCAAAGATACAGGCTACAGACAGTTAACAGGAGATCATTCGAAGGTATACAAAAAAGGAAAAGATCCTAAGAGTCTGGTAACGATCTCTTACAGCGGGGAAACTCCTTACAACGAGAAAGAAGCTTTAGCTCTTGCAGCTCTTGGAGAAGTAGCTACCATCAAGGTTATTGAAAAGCTTAGAGAAGACGAAAGCGGTATCTATGGAGGTGGAGCAAGAGGAAGCATGAATAAAATTCCTTACAGTGCTTACAATTTCAGCATCAGTTTCCCTTGCGGACCTGAAAATGCAGAGAAACTAACAAAGAGTGCCGTTACCGAACTTCAAAAGCTGATCGATAAAGGTCCTGAGCAGAAAGATCTTGACAAATATAAAGAAGGAGAGTACAACGATAGCAAAACGGAGCTTAAGGACAATATGTTCTGGCTGAATGCGCTTGCTAAAAATCAGTTGGACGGAAGTGATAAATATGACATCCTTAACTACCAGGAAAAAGTAAAAGCACTTACCGTGAAAGATCTTCAGGATGTTGCTAAGAAATACCTGGCAAAAGGAAAAATTACAGCAACGCTGATGCCGGAAGACGGATGGGAAAATGCTAAAAAAGAAGAGGCAAAACCAGCCGTAGTGGGAGCAACAGTAGTTAAGCAATAGTTTATTTTAAAATAATTGATAAAGAAAAACCGCAGACTGATCTGCGGTTTTCTTTATTTAAGAGCCATATGCTTTTTTCCATTCATCGGCAGCTTCACTTAAAACGTTGTAAAACTCTTCACCATACTTTCTGGTCAGCGGAGTTTTCAGGAACTTGTAAACAGGAACCTGCAGTTCTTTCCCAAGCGTGCAGGCATCGCTGCATACACTCCATTCGTGGTAGTTCAGGGCAGTAAAAGTAGAATATTCCGTGACGCGGATCGGGTAGAGGTGGCAGGAGATCGGCTTTTGCCAGTCTACGGCACCGTCTTCATACGCTTTTTCAATACCGCATTTAGTGATTCCTCTTTCGTCGAAAGTTACATACGCACATTCGCGGTCTTCTACCATGGGTGTCACGTACATTCCGTCCTCCGGATCGGTTGTCCATGTTCCCTGCTCTTCAAGGGCTTTGATGCCTTCCTGCGTAAGATAAGGCTTTATTTTATCAAGAATACTGTCTAAAATCTCAAGTTCATCCTTATCTAGCGGAGCACCTACATCTCCTTCTACACAGCATGCACCTTTACATTTCGTAAGGTTGCAAACAAATTCTTCGGAAAATATATCCTCTGAAATCAATTTATCGTCTATCTGAATCATAATCTTTAAAATAAATCAAAATATGTACCTGCTTTAAAAGCAATCAAGCTTATAATGATAAGCCATAAGCTCACCTCCTGCATCCAGTATTTTGGCAGAAATCTCATCATCCTGCTCAGGATAATGCTCGATGGAAATGCCAGAAGCAGTAAATATTCATAGTTTTTATTCATATATAGAATAATAGTCACCAGCTGGGCCAGTGAGAATACAAGTAAAAATGTGTACTTATATCTGCTTATCGGACTTTTCTTATTATAATTTTTAAAATGGTCGTATACTGCATATATAAGCATCAGGAGAATAGGAATTAAAGGAAGCAGCTCGGTATAATCTGTCATTGGTCTCATTTTCCCAAAAGGAAAATAGTCAATATTCCATGTCGTAAACCGGAAAAAGAACATGAGAGAAAAATAACTGAAAGCGATCAGTACAATTCCTAAAAGAAACCTGAAAAGATTCAGGCTTATTTTTTGAGAAGTTGCAACCACGTGAGCGATTACAAAAAGTGCCATAGGCCACGTGGTAGGAAGGAAAATAAAATTCAAGGCAACAATGGCGCCTACCAGAACATAAGATTTCTTCCTGATGTCTTCATCCGCACTGGTTAAAAGCAGGAGCAGAAAAGAATTGGTAAGCAGTGAAACAGCAATTCCGATATCCAGATTTCCGGGATAAAGGCCGAAAATAAAAAATGTATATAAAAATAACGGCAGATGCGTCTGGTAATTAAGAGCAATGCTGTGAAAACAAAAATATCCCAAAGCAATTCCCAGAAAAGTTATTCCCGCGATAATTGCCTCATAAGTGTTGAAATTCAGTATGTTAAATATTATAACTACTAAAAGAAGAAAACCAATATAAACAGGAATTGAAAAAATATTGCTTTCTTTTGAAAGTAATTTAAACATTTTTTATAAATTTGTACAAAGTTAATTTAAAAAAGGAAAATAATGACGTCTTTCTGGTTATTCTTAAGTAAAGTTTTCAAATGGGCCTTCGGTTTTTTTGATGCATTTGGAAATGTTCTGAACTGGATTTTATTTATCGTTTGCTGCGTACTGTTTACTTACTGGTGCTATGTACTGGTAGTAAAGCTAGGTGGTGATAAAGATAAAGACTATTATTCTCCTACTGAGGGTAAGAACCCTTACTACGATCCTAAGATCTATAAAAAAGAAGGTTAATTAATTGGTTATATAGTAAAAAACCGATCGGACTTTGGTCTGATCGGTTTTTTTATTAACGATTATTTTTATTAGCGATTAAATTTATTTTTAGTCGTGGATAGGAAGCACCAGTACCGGAACATGAGAATCTTTCGTAAGCCCTTTCGTTAAACTTCCTACAAAAACATCATAGATGCCGCTTCTTCCATGTGATCCCATTACGATATAATCAGCATTCTTGGCCTTTGCATATTCCAGGATGGTATCCTTTGCAATACCCTGCTTTAGCAGATGCTCGCAGTCTATATCATGAGCAATAATCCTTTGTTCAATCTTATTCAGCTGCACAAGCTCTTCCCTGATCTCATTGGCTTCTACTTCAGGAAAATATTGATATCCCATATCACCGATAGCAAAACCAATATCTGAAGGTGCTACGTGAATCAGAAAAATTCTGCCATTCAACTGTTTTGCAAATTTTACAGCTCCATCTACAAGCTGTTCTGTTTTGTCCCCAAAATCTACGGGTAGTACAATATTTATCATGACCTTTAATTTTGTTATTTAAAGATAAGAAAAAATTGACAGACTTTATGTTAAATACTTATAATATTACCTGTCAATTGTTTTACTCGTGAAGCGTCACTCAGCAAAAACCGCAGTTCTGCACTGCATATTTTTAAACATGTAAAATCGGCTGGATCATCTGCTTAAAATTCATTTTCCTATTGGTTATTAGTTTTAGATTCAATCAGTCTTTATTTGTTTGTTTTTATTATTGAATTTTTACTATTTTTGCCTTTTAATTAATTAATAATCAATTTAAATTGCATTTTTAACAAATTTAATTTAATTATTTTAATTAAAAATTACAAATTAATTAATTTATTATTATTGAATTTGTTTTATAATTAAATTTATTAGCTAATGTTTGGGATTGGTATAAAAGCTTGGAATTTTGCAAAGATTGCGTTCAGCGATGAAAGATATAAGTATATGCGTAAGCAGCAGTATAAAAGTTTTGTTTTAGCTTTAATTAATTATAAATCTTCCAGATACTGGTTTGAGATTTTAGAAAGAGATCGGTACAGAGAAGTTCTCTCTCAGAGGCCGCGTCTTTTTCTGAAGCCATTTAAAGTCTATCTTTCAACACAATATTCCATCCATCAAAGAATAAAAATCATTTGTGATACGTATGATTTTATATATAATGAACATATTGAGAAAATAATACAGGGGGAAGATCATCTGATATGCGAATTTGCCTTAAAAAATGGATTGCCGGCAAAACTGATGATTGGGTATAATGATCGGTACAGAAAGGAAGGAGAACTGGTTTTTTCCTTGGTAATTGATCACTTATATGGTAATATAGCCTCTCTGTCTTTTTCTGTAGAAAAATACGGAAATAATGAATGGATGTGTAGGATAGGTTGTCTGCAGGGCAGGCCTGTAGTGCATGGTGTTTACGTTACGAAGGAAGCTCAGAAACTGATGAATGGGGTGAGACCCAAGGCTTTTCTGGTTGAAATTTTGCAGGAGTTTTGTAAAACACTTGGTATAGTATCCATCAATGCGATAGGAGGAAAATGCCAGGCCCAAAACAAAAAACATTTTATTCACATTTCTTTTTTGCATACGATACAGTTTTCGTATAACGATTTTTGGGAAGAGATGGGAGGTCATGATCTGGGAAATAACTGGCACGCATTACCATCGGAAACGTCCAGGAAAAATATCAATGATATAAAATCGGAAAAAAGAGCTTCTTACAGAAAAAGATATGAGCTTATTGATTCTGTAAAGAATAGCTTGCGGGATTATCTGAAAGTAACCCATGAAAAATAGAAAATAACAGTCCTGAAATTTTAAAACAGAACTGTTGTTTTCCTGTTTAATTTTTATTTTATAATATTCTAATGTCAAGAATTTTATTATCTTCCAGATAAGCTTCAAGAATATCATTTTCATTCACTTTTCCCACTCCTTTTGGAGTCCCGGTAAAAATAAGATCACCGACTCTCAATGTAAAATACTGGGAAGCAAAAGCGATAATATCATCAACATTGAAAATCATGTCTTTTGTATTGCCATCCTGAACTTTTTCTTTGTTTTGAAGCAATGAAAACTGCAGTTGTTCAAGATCATAATTTTCTTTATTGAAAAAATTCCCTACCACTGCCGAGCCGTCAAAACCTTTGGCGAGTTCCCATGGAAGACCTTTGGACTTAAGTTCACTCTGAAGATCTCTTGCTGTAAAATCTATTCCTAAGCTGATCTCTTCATAATGTTTGTGAGCCACCTCTTTCTGAATATATTTTCCTCCTTTTGAAACCTTTACAACAACTTCCAGCTCATAATGAATATCATTGGAAAATTCAGGAATATAAAAATCATTTCCTTTCAAAACCGCCGTGTCGGGCTTCATAAAAATAACCGGCTTCTCAGGAATTTCGTTTCCTAATTCTTTTGCATGTTCGCTGTAGTTTCTTCCTATACAAATGATTTTCATAAGTCTTTAATTATTGATATTTATGTATTCGTCATTGCGAGCTGTAGGTCTGCGAATGAAATTCAGTCACAATGAAGCAGTCTTTTATTATTCTTTAATCCTATTACTGTGTAAATTCATTTCCACAGTAATAACATACAAACTTCTGGCTCGATAAAATTGATATTCCAAAAAAGCTCGTTGCTCTGTCGTCCCTGTAAATATGGTTTGAGCCACATTTTGGGCATACAAAATCGAATACCGGATCTTTAATGGTGTGTTCAACTTCTAGAGAATATGCTTCATTATCATTATAATCCTGCAGTATTTGCTTCGCTTTTTCCAGATCATCTTCAAAAACCTGTAGCTGAATGCCTCCCACGGCCTGTGAAAGCAGCCAGTCAGACTGGATGAGCTGTTCATTGGCAATAAAACCATTCACCCCGTTTTCGGCAAGGATCTGCTTATCCCTGTTGGCTTCAAGGGCTGTTTCGTAAAATTTAAAACGAACTAGATTTGACATCTTTTAAAATTTACCTGACAATTGAATTTTTGTGAAGACTTTCTTCGTGTAAAGAGGGAAATCGGCATTCTGAAGCCATCCGTAATACCCCAGGTCTTTCTGGAAAACAGCTTTTACCACCTGCCCTTTGTATTTTCCGAAATTAAAAACGGGTTCTGATTTTTCATTATATCCAATGAATCCGGCAAGGTCTGCATTCTTATTGTGGAATGTAAATTCGCTTAAAGGAGCAATCTCATTAGGAATATCGTCATACTTTCCGACCTGCGCATCCAGTACTTCAAAAGTAGCCATCACATCAGCTTCCGCGGAATGGGCATTTTCCAAAACTTTCCCACAGTAAAACTGATAGGCAGCCCCTAAATTTCTCGGTTCTTTCTTGTGGAAAATAGTCTGCGCATCTACCAATCTGAATTTGCTGAGGTCAAAATCAATTTCTACTCTTAGCAGCTCTTCTGCCAGTAGCGGAACATCAAAACGGTTCGAATTGAAGCCTCCCAGATCACTTCCTGAAAGCATTTCCATAATTTTTGGAGCAATTTCTCTGAATGTTGGAGCATCCTTTACGTCTTCATCATAGATCCCGTGGATCTCGCTGCATTCTTTAGGAATAGGTATTTCCGGATTTACACGCCATGTTTTGCTTTCTCTGGACGCATCCGGACTTACTTTTAAAATACAGATTTCTACAATTTTATCTTTTCCGATATTGGTTCCTGTAGTTTCAAGGTCAAAAATGCAGAGAGGTTTATGGAGTTTTAAATTCATGTCTATAATTGATAATGTGTTAATTTGAAATAAGCTGATCTTTTAAATTTATAGCTTCCAAAGTCTAAAATCTGATGTCTCATATCTGATATCTATTTCAGCTGTTTCTGAAAAATCAGTGATACTACTATATAATAAATAACAAGCATCGGAATGCCAACGGTCTGAAACAGGGCAAGAATAGCAATTCCACCGCCCAGTAAAATAATTTTCGGGTAGTTGTCCTGGAGCTTTTTTGATTTGAATTTCATCGCCATCATCTTAATCGGACTGATCAGGAGCCATGATGTGATAACAGTCAGTAAAATTAAAAACAAAGAATTTTCAAATAAAAAACCGAAAGTACCTGTTTCCCTGAAAGCATAATACAGCCCAAACAGCAATACCGTATTGGTAGGTGTATTCAGTCCTTTAAAATAATAACGCTGTTCTTCATCAAGATTGAAAATAGCCAGTCTGAGGCATGAAAAAACAGTCACCAGAAGTCCTATATAGCTAATATCAAAAGGAAGATGCAATCCTAATATTTCATTTCCGAAAGGTTCCAGCGCTTTGTACATCGTAAGACCGGGAATCAGGCCGAAGCTTACCATGTCCGCCAGCGAATCCAGCTGAAGTCCCAGATTGGAGTTCGATTTTAGTGCCCGGGCTACAAACCCGTCAAAAAAATCAAAAATAGAAGAAAGAACGATACAGATGGCCGTAGTCTGGTAATCACCCAGAATAAGATGTATCGCACCTATGCAGCCTGCAAATAGATTGGCAAGGGTCAATAAATTGGCAAGATTATTTTTTATGAAATTCATGTCAACAAAAGTACAGTTTTTCCAAATTTTAACCTGAAATATTATGAAGGAAAAAATACATTAATAGGTTTTTGATGTAAATTTGCCGAATGAAATTTTTTAAAGAATTTAGAAAACAAGAAGTTCTGGTCCTTTTTTACCGGATTTTCTTAGCATACGTTTTTTATCAGGTTGCCCGGCTTTTGTTTTGGTATTTCAATAAAGAGCTCATTAAAGTGGATTCCGTTTCAGATTATTTCAACCTGGCATTTCATGGAATTGCCTTTGATACCACGGCTATCTTATATGTCAACGCTTTATTTATTCTGTTAAGCCTGGTCCCGGTGGTTATCAATACAAAAAAAGTATACCAGGCCGTTTTATTCTGGCTGTACTTTATTACCAACGGAATTGCCTACGCTATGAATTTCGGGGATTTTGTCTATTATAAATTTTCACAGGCAAGATTAACATCTACAGCATTAGAGGTTGCAAAACATGAAACCAACATTTTTAAAGTATTCACGGTTTCTTTGGGACAGCATCCTTTTGTTCTCATATGGTTCATTGTTTTAATGGCACTTTGGGTTTTCCTTTATAAAAAAGTGAAAATTACAGAACAGAAGCCTGTAAAACTTATTCCATACTTTATCTGGTCTGTGCTGGTTCTTTGCGGTACGGCTGTTTTGGCTGTTGGAGGAATCCGTGGTGACTTTAAACACAGTACAAGACCTATTAATTTAGTGGATGCCAACCGTTTTGTGATGAACCCGCTTCAGGGCAATATAGTCTTGAACAGTACATTTTCATTTTTCAGAACCTTAGGAACCAATAACTTTAAAGAAGTTCACTTTGTAGACGAAAAATATATTGCTGACCATGTTCAGCCTTATAAAATATATGACAGAAAAGTGCAGAACCGCCCCAATATTGTCATTCTTATTGTTGAATCTTTCGGGCGTGAATATTCAGGTGCTTTTAACAAAGACAAAAACATAAACGGTTATGTTTCTTATACCCCTTTTATAGACAGTCTTGCAGGCCACAGTTTGATTTTCCCTAACATGTTTGCTAACGGCAGACAGTCTATTCATGGGATGAGCAGTGTGTTGGCAGGAATTCCAAGCCTTACCGATGCTTTTACCAGTTCACCGTATTCCAATCAGAAAATTCAGTCTATTGTTTCAGTTTGTAATGATCTGGGCTATGATACCTCTTTTTATCACGGAGCTCCGAACGGATCGATGGGATTCCTTGGATTTGGAAATATACTGGGCTTCAAACATTATTTCGGGAAAAACGAATTCAACCATGATGAAGATTTTGACGGAATGTGGGCCATATGGGATGAGCCTTTTCTTCAGTACTTTGCAAAAAATACAGGAAAGACACAGCCTTTTATGTCTACAGTCTTTACTGCTTCATCACACCATCCGTTCAAAATCCCTGAAAAATACAAAGGAAAGTTTAAAAAAGGAACTATAGAAATGCATGAGCCGATGCAATATACGGATTATGCGATCAAAAAATATTTTGAAACAGCCAAAAAAGAACCATGGTTCAATAATACGATCTTCGTTTTCACGGGAGACCATACCAATCAGATCGCTTATGGTGAATATGAAAAAGCGATGAACCGTTTTGCAGTTCCTCTATTGTTATATTCGCCCAATCCGGAATATAATCTTAAAGGCGTGAATCCTGAAACAGCACAGCAAATAGATATTTATCCTACACTGGCAGACCTGATAGGGTATAATAAGCAGATCAGAAGCTGGGGAAGAAGCCTTGTAAGTGATAAAAAGTACCCGTCTATTGTGGTTAATTCAGATGGAAGTTCAGAACAGTTCATTATTGGAAACCATATGTACCGTTTCGACGGTAAAGAAATTACAGGAGTATATGAGAAAAATGACCTTGGCTTTGCAAACAATTTATTAGGAAAATTAAAGACCCCTGAAATAAAACAAGAAATAAAAACTGCAAAAGCTTGGTACCAGGATTATATGGACAGGGTTATTAACAGAAAACTTAAATAAGTTTGAGGGGGTCGGAGAGTTTTAGCGTTGTAGAGCCGATCTGCTGGTTGCTGGTTTAAACCCGGTATCCTGTATCCCGAAACTTTATTATTGGGAAATTTAAGAGTTCGGTATCTTAAATCTAGATTCTTGACTCTTGTCTCATCAACATTTTACCCTTTGGCCTATGATATGCTTTGTATAATAAAAGTTTTTGTCTGTTTAAAATTTAATTTATACATTTAGCAACAGATAGATAACAAAAAACGTATATCGGAATTAAAACTATAAGAGATATGAAAAAATTATTATTAACATTCGTGCTTTCCCTGTTTGGCGTATTATCGTTTGCACAGATTGAAGGTAAATGGAAAACTATAGATGATGAAACAAAACAGGCTAAATCTATTGTTGAGATCTATAAAAAATCAGATGGGAAGTATTACGGAAAAGTTTCCCAACTGCTTATAAAGCCCGCCAATCCAAACTGTACATCATGTAAGGATGACAGAAAAGGAAAGCCGATCGTAGGACTGGAAATCATCAGAGGACTTAAAAAAGAAGGAGATGAATTTACAGGAGGAACTATTACGGATCCTAAAACAGGTAAAACTTACAAATGTACCATTACAAAAAGCGGTGATAAGCTGAATGTAAGAGGATATATGGGAGTTTCTGTATTTGGAAGAACCCAGGTTTGGGACAAAGTGAATTAATCAGTGTTAAATAAACTTCAGGATGGCATCTCAGAAATGAGATGCCGTTTTTTTTTAAAGAAATTCTGTAACGAAAATAAAAACTTCCCACTCATAAGGTATGAACTCAGAACTGGAGAAAACTTTTGTTGATTTTTTTAAGCCCAACCAGAGGCTTATTCACAAAATATGCAAAATATATACAGACAGTGCCGAAGACCATGAAGATCTTTTTCAGGAAATTACCGTCCAGCTCTGGAAGTCCTTCCCCGGATTCAAAGGTGAAGCTAAATTTTCCACCTGGATGTATAAAGTGGCACTTAATACGGCGATGACCCTTTTCAGAAAACCACAGAAAAAAGTACTGCAGCATGCCGATATAGACATTTCCTCTCTGAAAATGGAATATGAAGTGTACGAGGATGATGAATATAAACTGAAAAAAATGTACAAGGCTATCCATGGGATGTCCGATGTAGAAAAAGCACTGATCATGATGTACCTCGAAGACAAACCTTACAAAGAGATCGGTGAAATTCTAGGAATCACAGAAGGCAACGCGCGGGTGAAAATGAACAGGGCAAAGAACAATCTGAAAACCAAAATAAATACAAAGTAATATGAAGGAACTGGAACTTTTAAAAAAAGACTGGGATAAAAATGAAGACGCCTTTAAAGATTATTCCGAATACGAAATTTATACCATGATTAAGCATAAATCTGTTTCTGTGGCGAAAACTTTATTCCTGATCGGTTTAATAGAAATTGTACTCTGGTCTGTCTATGGATATATTAATGGTGAATTTCCATATTTAAGGGCAGTCCTTTTTTCAGGGTTTATAATCCTGGCAGTTTTGCTGTTCAGGAGACTAAAAACAGGAAATGACTCTTTGTCATTAATGAAAAACATTCTGAATATAAGAAAGCTGATCCTTGGGTATGCAGCAATTTCTTTTTTTCTCATCATTCTGGATAATCTGATCCATTTTGATCTGTATACCAGAGATTTTATGGCAGGAGCAAAAGACGGGTGGAATAAAGGACACAATATAATAGTGCATACCAATCCCGGCACTATGGTTCCGGAATGGGGGAATTATGCAGTATTTCTGTTTTTTATGCTGCTGGCATTTTTTATTATATATGCCGTTTATAAAAGGACTTATGGTAAAATCCTGTCCGATCTCAGAAAAAACTATAGAGACCTCAGCCGGATAGAGGAAAAACCTTTTGATTAAAAATATTAAGGCATCTCATTCAATGAGATGCCTTTTTTGTTATGTTAGTAATAAAAAAACACTATTTTTGTAGTCTAAATTTTTCAAATAAATATGGCAGAATATACTTTTCGTGAGGTAATTGCGCAAGCAATGAGCGAGGAAATGCGTAAAGACGAATCCATCTTTTTAATGGGGGAGGAAGTTGCAGAATACAATGGTGCGTATAAAGCTTCAAAAGGAATGTTGGATGAATTTGGTCCTAAAAGAGTAATCGATACACCCATTGCTGAGCTTGGTTTTACAGGGATTGCTGTAGGAGCTGCGATGAATGGTAACAGACCAATTGTAGAGTATATGACGTTCAATTTCTCATTGGTAGGTATTGATCAGATTATTAATAATGCAGCTAAGATCCGTCAGATGAGTGGTGGCCAGTGGAACTGTCCTATCGTTTTCAGAGGGCCTACCGCTTCGGCAGGACAATTGGGAGCTACACACTCTCAGGCTTTTGAAAACTGGTTTGCCAACGTACCGGGACTTAAAGTAGTGGTTCCTTCAAATCCTTACGATGCGAAAGGATTGTTGAAAACAGCTATCCAGGATAATGATCCGGTTATTTTCATGGAATCTGAACAGATGTACGGTGACAAAATGGAAATTCCTGAAGAAGAATATTACCTGCCAATAGGTAAAGCAGATATCAAGAGAGAAGGTACAGATGTTACTTTGGTTTCTTTCGGTAAGATCATGAAGCTGGCTATTCAGGCGGCTGAAGATATGGCTAAAGAAGGAATCTCTGTAGAGGTGATCGATCTTAGAACCGTTCGTCCTCTTGATTTTGATACTGTTTTAGCTTCCGTTAAAAAAACAAACAGACTGGTAATCCTAGAAGAAGCCTGGCCGTTCGCCTCAATTTCTTCTGAAATTACATACATGGTACAGCAGAAAGCATTTGACTATCTGGATGCGCCTATCAAGAGAATTACTACTCCTGATGCGCCTGCACCATACTCCGCTGCATTATTTGCAGAATGGTTCCCTAAGCTTGAAAAAGTAAAAGAGGAGATCAAAAAAGCGATGTACGTAAAATAACTATTATAGAGAAAAACTTCCGAAAGGAAGTTTTTTCATTTATTCTATTCATGAAGAATAGTTCTTGACGTCATAAAATTAGTATAAATTTGCGCGTTTAAAAATAAATTGGCTGATATGGCAGAAGTTACAGAGGGTGGTCATCACTTTGACCTTAAAAAGCTCTCATTCGTAGGCGTTATAGTTTCTCTCGGGATTGTTTTCGGAGATATCGGTACGTCGCCCCTTTACGTAATGAAGGCGATTGTTAACGCAAGAAAAGACGGATCCAGTATGCCGTTCGATGAATATATTGAAGGGGCATTGTCCTGTATTATTTGGACGCTGACGCTTCAGACTACCCTGAAATATGTTATCATTGCTTTAAGAGCAGATAATAAAGGGGAAGGAGGTATACTAGCCCTCTATTCATTAGTGAAAAAACTCAAGAAAAAATGGCTCTACGTGGTCGCCATTATCGGCGCTTCCACACTCGTTGCAGACAGTGTAATCACCCCTTCCTTAACAGTGATGTCTGCGATTGAAGGGCTTAAAATATACAATCCTGAAACACCTGTAGTCATTATCACCATCGTTATTTTATTTGTGGTTTTTGTCGTACAGCAGTTTGGAACCGCCTCAATCGGGAAATTCTTCGGACCGATCATGGTGACATGGTTTCTGGTTTTGGGAATCTTCGGTTCAATCCACATTTTTGATCATATTGAGATCATCAGAGCATTTAACCCAATGTATGCCTATAACCTGATCACGCACTCTTCCAGTGCCATAGTGATCATGGGAGCTGTTTTCCTCTGTACCACAGGGGCTGAAGCTTTATATTCAGATCTGGGACACTGCGGAGCAAAAAATATCAGGGTAAGCTGGATTTTTGTTAAAGTGATGCTTATCCTGAACTATTTAGGACAGGGAGCATGGCTTCTAGACAACTATCATCAGGTATTCAACGGGGTAAACCCTTTCTTTGGAATCATGCCTCAATGGGCAGTTCTGCCTGGAGTAATTTTAGCCACAGCTGCTGCTATCATTGCCAGTCAGGCTGTAATTACAGGGTCGTTCACCATGTTCTCAGAAGCAATGTCTATCTCTTTCTGGCCCAATCAGCATATCGAATATCCTTCAGGAATCAAAGGACAGATGTACATTCCCAGAATAAACTGGGGACTGATGGCTTTCTGTTTTGTAGTCGTGATCTTCTTCCAGAAATCAGAACGTATGGAAGCCGCGTATGGTCTTACGATTACCATTACTATGCTGATGACAACCATCTTGTTGATATTCTGGCTGAGCCGTACAAGAGTCAATAAGATCTTCATTATAGGTTTTGCTATTGTGTATCTCTTCCTGGAATCAGGATTCTTCTACGCCAACGTTATTAAATTTGTAGATGGAGGATGGCTGACAATGGTACTTGGAGGATTTATCGCAGTCTGTATGTATGCATGGTACAACGGAAGATTAATCAAGGCCAATTTTATCCAGTATGTAAAAATTGAAAAATATGTCTCCATTATAAAAGACATGAAGCTGGATGAAAGCATTCCAAAGTATGCCACCAACCTTGCTTACTTAAGCAGAGCCAAAAGAAATGACGAGGTAGAATCAAAAATTATCTATTCCATCATTAAGAAGCAGCCTAAAAGAGCGGATCATTATTTTATATTAAGCATTGTTAACCAGGAAGATCCATATACTTTCAAATATACGGTAGACGAGATTTTACCGGGAACTGTATACAAAGTCAATTTCCTTTTAGGATTTAAAGTAGACCGCAGGATCAATGATTATTTTAATATGGTGCTGAAAGATCTTATGGCCGACGGAACCATTCCTTCAAGAAGCAGCCATCCGTCTCTGAGAGCACACAACATTCCGCCGGATCTGAAATATGTAATTATTGATAATACATATATTAACGATATACTTTTAACTGTTAAACAGAAGATTACACTCAATATCTACAACTTCGTGAAGTATATCGGAAGTGATGATTTCAAGGCGTGGGGCGTATCTTCACACAATGTAGAAGTGGAATCTGCCCCAATTACTGAACTTACGGTGTATGATAACAAGATCGAGCAATCCGGCTTCTTCCGTCATAATTCCTAAAAGCGGTAGACTGGGGAATAAACCATATGGTCTATTTAAATAAAAATCAATAAATTTGTAGATAATTTTTTTGATGGATACAGTACAAAAAGAAAAAAATATTGCTTTGATCAAGGACGTGTTAAGAAACTACCTGCTGGAAAAGGGTTTCAGAAACACTCCTGAACGATATACGATATTAGAAGAGATTTATAGTATGGATCATCACTTCAATGTGGATGATCTGTACCTTCTCATGATGCAGAAGAAATATCATGTGTCAAAAGCAACAATTTACAATACTATTGAAATTTTCCTTGATGCAGGTTTAATCCGTAAGCATCAGTTTGGAGAAAAAACATTGACCTCTTCATCTTACGAGAAGTCTTATTTTGACAAACAGCATGACCATTTGGTAATCTACAAAAAAGGTTCTGATAAAGAAATTGAAGAGATTATAGAGTTCTGTGATCCGAGAATCCAGGGAATAAAAGAAGCAATTGAAGAAGCATTTGGCGTAAATATTGATTCGCATTCGCTGTATTTCTATGGTACTAAGAATGATTAATCAATGAGAATAATCCTTTTTCTGTTAATTTTCATTTCTGCGTTCAGCTCCGCACAGGACAATAAAACCACGCAGATGGATCCTTATATTCAAAATAAAGGCAAGGCTTCGCCGGTAGTACGCCCTGAAGATAAGGTGAAAATCATCCATTCCGATGAATTTAAAAAAGACACGAAGTACGAAGGAAATCAGTATTTGGTAGGCCACGTTCAGATAGAGCATCAGGGATCTATTCTCTATGCTGATGAAGTGATCCTGTACAACGACCAAAGTCTTGTAAAAGCTATTGGCAACGCAAAACTTCAAAATGCTGACGGCTCCGTGATTACAGCTCATGAAATGGAGTATAATGGGGTGACACAGAAAGGAGTTGCCAAAAAAAATGTTGTTCTTACCGATCCGAAGCAAACGATAAAGACAGATATTCTGTATTATGACAGGCTTGCCAATCAGGCATACTTCAATACCGGAGGAACGATTTCCGATGCGCAGAATGTAATGTATACCAAATCTGCAACTTACTTTCTTAATACCAAAATGATAGATTTTGTGGGCAATGTAAAAATCGACAGCCCGGATTATATCATAGAAGGTCCCAATATCAAACAGAATCAAAATACAAAGGTTGCTGAGTTTTTCGGACCTACGACAATTACCAACCGCGCCAACCCTAAAAACAGGATCTACACCGAAAGAGGAACCTATAAAATGGAAACCAAGGAAGCTTTCCTTAATAAAAATTCCAAGATCCTTTATAACGATAAGATCCTTACCGGGGATGATATGTATTTTAATAATATCACCGGGTTTGGTAAAGCAACCGGAAACGTCACACTCGATGATCCTATAGAAAGAAGATATCTCAAAGGCGGTTACGGAGAAGTTTTCCAGAAAAAAGACTCTGCCATGATGACCAACAGCCCCTATGCCGTTAAAATCATGGAAAAAGACTCTATTTATTTTGCTGCAGAAAAAATACTTTCTTACCAGAAACCCGATTCAGCAGATATTACGGTAAAGAAAAGCTTTTTAAGAGCTTACAAAAAAGCGCGCATCTTCAAATCAAATGCCCAGGGAAGAGCAGATTCTATTGCTTTCAACGAAACGGACGGTATTATGCATATGTATACCAATCCCATTCTTTGGAGTGGGGAAAAGCAGGTAACCGGAGACAAAGTCGAAGCTTATTTTAATACCAAAACTGAAAATATAGACTCCCTTAAAGTAATTGGAAATGCTTTCGCGATCAGCAAAGTAGATTCATTAAATCTTAAAGATGAATTTAACCAGGTAAAAGGTAAATTCATGACCGTTTATTATCAAAATAACGACATTAAAGAAGCCAGAGTAGTCGGAAATGCGCAGTCAATTGTTTATGTAGACGATGTAGATCAGGAAACAAAACAGCCTCAGAGAATAGGAATTACCCTCTCTACCTGCGGAATCATCGGAGCCTTATTTGAAGAAAGGGCCTTACAGATTATATCATGCAGTATAGGTGCTAATTCAGATACTTATCCTATGAGCAAAATAGAACCGGAAAAAAGAAAATTCTCCGATTTCAACTGGAATACCAAAGACCGGATCAGGAAATGGCAGGATATCCTCGTAGACAGTCCTAATTATGAAGAAATAAAATATTCTGCGGACAATGAGCTCTTTAACCAGGCTCAGGAAGCTGTAGATAAAGAAAGAGCTAAAGAAGAAGCCAAAAAGCCTAAACGGGTACGGAAATAAGCACAAATTTTCAACGAAGAATAATAAATCACCAGTTCTTAATTAGAATTGGTGATTTTTTTATAAGTTAAAAGTGAAAATATGCCCTCAATCCCATAAATTAATTGCTCTTTTTTAATTCTACAATAAATTTTTTACATCCGTACACTGCTTTAAACCTATGTTTTTATTCTTTTATACTTATTTGATATTATTTTTTTTATGATTGAGATCATTTGAATTATAATATTTTATAAATTTAATACACCAAGAATGATAAAAAAAATTAAAAAATGAAAATCAACTATTTCCTCTTGGCCCTTATTCTTTGCTTTATAAGGGTTAGTGCACAGGTTGGGATTTCGAAAGTTCCAAATTTTCAGCCTGACACAAGATCACTTCTGCATGTAAAACAGGATAACAATGCAGCCAGACTGCCAAGGGCTAACACAGCCTCAGTACTGCCAACATCAGCCGTAGGTACTACAGTAAACGGAACCCAGGGTTCTATTATCTTTAACAAAGAAACAGGAAGTATTGTTCAGAATGACGGTACGGTATGGAAAATATCAGATCCTATTGTAACCGCTATGAAGAACAATAAAATGGCCCGTTTTATAAGAAGTGCTGTAGTAACAGCAGATTGTGGAACATGTGGATTGGGATGTGGAGGCGTAAACAGACTTTGTCCGCAGGCAGGAGGAGCAATGGACGTTCCTTTTACAAGTGCCAGCCCAAGTTATAATGATATTACAGCAGATGTTTCTCTTGCATCAGCTACCAGTAATATTATTAATATCAAGACAAGAGGCTTGTATAAAATTTCTTTCAAAAGTGGTGCTATAGACGTTAAAACACCGGCATTATGCGTAGGAGTAACCATTAATCTATACTCAAAAGTCGACCTGGAAACAAGTACTGCAGCAGCGCCCGCTATATGGAGGCCTATTACGAATAATAGCACCAGTTCCACCAGCGGTGCATTATCCTTAGGAAGTTTGTCTCCGGGAGCTATTGATGTGGGGCAGTCACTGGTGCTTACTTATGTAGGCAGTTTTGAAGCAGGTGATAATTTAAGGCTTAGGTTTTACGGAAACCAGAACATTGGAACAGGGGTTTGTACCGGTATTATTGGCGGGAATATATTGTCTTTTTCAATGAATACTACAGGAAATGCGGTGTCAGAAATCATTGTTGAAAAAATAAATATGCAATAAGATGAAAAGAATAATATTAATTCTCGTGTGTCTATTTCAATGTGGTTTAGATGCACAAGTAGTCATTGGTGATAACATTACCAGTAATCAGAATATATTAAAAATAAAAGACGGAACCAGAGGAGCTATACTTCCCTATTCCAATACACATACCACTTTTCCTAAATATGATGCTGGATCACCGGATCTTTTTAGTGATTATCCTAACCTTGTAGGCGGGGCTATATATAATAAAACTGATGACCAGTATTATAAGTATGACGGCTATGCCTGGAATCCCGCAAGACAGATACAGGGAATTTTTCAGCCTAAAGGTTCAAGATTGGGAATTTCTTCAGGAATTACAATACCTTGTTTAGCATTTGGTCTCGGAATATGCCTTTCTTTAGGCGCTCCGGTTTATCTTGCACCGGATAATAAAAGTCAGGTCCTTGTTGATAATCTGCTCCTGAAAAATCCAAGTTCAGTAACCATAAAACAAAATGGAGTTTATGACGTAGCAGCAGCTCTAGGCTTTACAGGAGGAAGTGTGGGAGCCCAGATAGGGATTACGGAATTTAAACTGACGCTACAGGTTAAATATACACCGGCTTCAGATTGGGAAACTATTGTTACCAAAAGTAATTACTCTATTATATTTATCATTGACACCCAGGGAAGTAAAACATCAAGTTTTTCCCAGACTGTATCCTTACCTGCTGGCGCCGAGCTGAGAGTTGTTCCTACAATAACAACTATTGGTGGTTCCGGAGGGTCTCTTGCCGCATACGGAACAGATTCCAGTTCTATAAACTCATATATTGGAGCTCGTTTAATTAAAGCCTATTAAAGATGAAAAAATATATATTCTGCCTGTTCTTGCTTTCATTAAGCATGTACAGTGCGCAAGTTAATTTTACAAACATACCAAACCCTGATTCTAATGCTAATGGTAATGATCAGGTAATGATGTACATAACAAACACAAGTGAAGCAGCCGGAGTTAAAGGTTTCGGTTTACCTGCAGTCGAAACTGCTATTGATTTGCCCTATACCGGAGTAGATGCTCCTGCCACGAGGATAGAAGCTTTAAGAGGTATGCTTATATTTGTGAAAAGCACAGGTCAGGTAATGGTATTCGACGGGCTTGTTTGGAGCAAGGCCTTCGAGATTGAATCTGATAATATTTCAAGATTTACGATAAATCCTGTAAATACAGCCTCAGGTACTGTGTTCCTTCCTATTAATCCTTTAATTGATAAACCTAATTTTTTAGCAGATCCGTTGAAGCTTAAAACCAATGTTCCTGCAACCGGGGCAGATTTAAATAGGCTTTATATCCGCCAAAGCGGTTTGTACAGAATTAATGTAAGCCTGAACTTTACAGGAGCTGCCGGTACATTTAGTAGCAGATTAGGAGCAAGTTTATATGTTAATGATGCTAAGAGATTCCAGCTTCTGGAAAATGCGGTGAATTTTGATGGTACGGTCAGGAAAATCAGCATGGATTTTTCGGTGTATGCGGTTCAGGGACAGTATATTACTTTAGAGGCAATTTCTGAAGTCGGGGGGACAACTGCTTATAATGTAATCAACAACAGCTATGTAACAGTTGAAAAAGTATTGTAATAACCAGGACATACTTTAAATAAAAACACTACCCTTAAGAAATTAAGGGTAGTGTTTATTAAGGCAGATAATTTCTGCATGTGATGAATCTTTTTTAGCTTTGCTGAAAATTTTCTCGACATGGAAATGCATAAAGACTTTTTTATATATCAGGCACAGACCACAAAATTTGCAGCAGGTTTTGAAGTTGAAAAAGCAGAAGGAAGCTATATTTACGGAACAGATGGGAAAAAGTATCTTGATTTCGTGGCAGGTGTTTCTGCCAATACTTTAGGACATTCACACCCTAAAGTGGTGGAGGCTATTAAAGAGCAGGCAGATAAATACCTGCACGTAATGGTGTATGGAGAATATGCACAGGAAAAGCCTGTAGCATTATGTAAACTTCTGGCAGAAGCTACCCCTGATCCCCTGGAGATTACTTATCTGGTCAACAGCGGGGCAGAAGCTATCGACGGAAGCCTTAAGCTGGCCAAACGTTACACAGGAAGAGAAGAGATTGTCTCCTTTAAAAATTCATATCACGGGAACACCCACGGTGCACTGAGTGTATCCGGAAACGAAACCCATAAAAGAGAATTCCGTCCATTGTTGCCCATGGTCAGCTTTATAGAATTCAATAATGAAAATGATTTTGACAAAATAACAGAGAAAACAGCCTGTGTGATCCTTGAAACTATCCAGGGAGCAGCAGGATTCCTGGTACCTGAGGATAATTATCTGATCAGACTTAAAAAAAGATGTGAAGAAGTAGGAGCACTTCTTATTCTTGACGAAATCCAGCCAGGTTTCGGAAGAACCGGCAAATTATTCTCTTTTGAGCATTTTGGAATCGTTCCCGATATCCTTGTAATGGGTAAAGGAATGGGCGGAGGAGTTCCGGTAGGAGCTTTTATGAGTTCCCGGAAGATTATGGAAACACTGTCACATTCACCAAAGCTGGGACATATTACAACATTTGGGGGAAATCCTCTGATTGCAGCAGCCAGCTATGCTACTCTGAAAGAAGTTTTAGAAAGTGGCCTGATGGAGGAAACCGCTGAAAAAGAAAAACTGTTCAGGGAACTTCTTGTACATCCAAAGATTAAAAATATCAACGGAAAAGGGCTAATGCTGGCTGTAAATCTCGGAACACCTGAATATACGCTTGAAGCTGCTAAAAAATGCATGGAAAAGGGTCTTATTGTATTCTGGCAGCTCTACAGAAATGAGTATATGAGAATATCACCGCCACTTACCATTTCAATGGACGAGATCAGACAGGGATGCCAGATCATTCTGGATGTTTTAAATGAAAAATAGACGATAAATCTCTCCAGAAATGGGGAGATTTTTATGGGTTGCATTGCAGTTTTTTGAACTGAAAATTATATTCAGAAAAGATTTAAAAGCTGTGATAAATATCATGAAGATTCTTTAAAAAAATAACTGCTTTTTAGTGTAATAAAAAAATTAATTTATATATTGCGGGACGATAAAAACAAAGATTATATGGCGAAACATAAAGTCCATTACGAATTTCCAATGCATTGTTTATCAGAGATTTTATACGAATATCTGGCAACGGCAGAGGGTTTATCTGAATGGTTTGCGGATGAGGTAACAGAGAAAGGCGATGATTTCTTTTTTAGCTGGGGAGGAGGACCTGCTGAAAAGGCCACTTTGATTAGATATAAGCCTGAAGGTTTTGTTCGTTTCAGATGGGAAGAAGATGAAGGGACTAAAAATTTCTTTGAAATGACTATCACGATAGATGATATTACAGAAGACCTTGCTTTAAATATTACAGATTTCTGTGAAGAAGGTGATGAAGAAGAAAATGCATTGTATTGGGAAAACCTTATAGAAAACCTTAGAATAAAATTAGGTGCGGCATAATCCGTACACTATTAAATGGTAAAACTGATGAACGATTTATCGTTCATTATTTTTTTATAAATAAATCACTTCAAAAATTGGAAAATCAATATTTTACATCAGACGGATTAAATGTAAAGAACAGAGCGTTCCTTTTAGGCGACGCGGTGAAAGTTTCTTTCTTCGTGAGAAACGGAGGATTGATTATGGATGAAGAATGCTATTTCTTCTTAATGGCCTCCATGAGGAAAATGAGAATGAATATTCCGCTTACCTATACCCTGGAATTTTTTCAAAACCTTTTTCATAAAGATGTTATTGATGGCAGAGATATAAAAAACGGAATTATCAATTTCCAGGTTTTCAGAAATAATGATGCGGCGACCGTTTCAAAATCTTCCGTATCCTATTTTTATGAAGTAACGGAATCGGATGATATACTTACAGTTCATCACAGACCACTGGAAATGGATCTTACCAAGGAGATCAATGTAAACAATAATTTGTTAAGCAATATCAGAGTTCACTGTCCGGAAAATATTTATGGAGGAATATATGCAGAAGAAAATGACCTGGATGATGTGATCCTGCTTAACCCGAACAAGAGAATTGCGCGTACCACTTCCGGAAACCTGCTGTTTTTAGAAGGAAATGTGATCAAAGTTCCAAAGCAGTCCGAAGGAGCATACATCTCTCCTTTGATGGAAAATTTTGTGACTTTCTTACACAAAAATAACCTTGCAGATATTCAGGAGCATGAGATAATAGCTTTTGAATCACAAAAGGCCGAAGAGATTTTAATGATCTCTGATGAGAAAGGCATATTTTCTGTAGGTAAAATAAGAAATAAGACTTTTGAAAGCTCCCGTTTTATAGAAATGGTGGAAAGCTGGAAGAATAGTTTTTAAAATTGACAAACCCGGTAAACAACAAAGTACCCAAGTCCTTTACCGGGTTTTATTCTGAATAAATCAGAAATTGTTTCTTATTTAGTATTCACGGATAATCTCTGTGAATTTTTGAGCGATTTCTTTCTGTCCATTTTCGCTGGTAACATATTCCCTGTCTTTGGTATTATTGATAAAGCCAAGTTCTACCAGTACAGCAGGTGCTTTTGTTTCTCTCAGCATGTGAAGATTACGTTCTTCGATTTTAGCGACATTAAATTTTCTGGAAATTTTTTCGGCAAGTTTTTTTGAACCGTCAGTATTCTGAATATATACTTCAGCTCCCTGTTTCGGAGTCTCTTTGTGAGGACTGCTATTCATATGAAGAGAAATAACCATTTCCGGATTCAGCCTGTTAATTATAGCTGTTCTTTCCTGAAGGGTTGGGGACGTATCAGAATCCCTCGTTAATACTATTTCATACTGATCCTGATTTTCATTCAGCTTCTGAATTTCTTTGGCAATATTTATAGTAATCTCTTTTTCAGAGAAGTTATCAAAAACCGATCCCATATCATTTCCGCCATGTCCGGCATCTATAACAATATATTTTTTGTTGATAGGAGTAAATGATAAAAATGAAGCAGAAAAGACTGATAAAGCAAGTAATTTGATTCCTTTCATGTCCGTGATTTTGGTTTTTCAAATAACGGGAATTCTTTCTTTAAAATTGGTTAACATAATCTTAAATTTTGTTAATGTTTTTAAAGTGTATCAGGTAGAAATTCAATTAGTTAAGAGAAATGTCTTCAGGCGAATTAGCCCATAGCAGATATTCCCCGCCCAGGTTCTGCATAATCGACTTCCAAAGAGTCTGATCATTAGGAAGTGTATAGTCTAAATTGTAAACATCTACTACAGTCCACATCTTCCTTTGTATTTCATCATCCAGCTGTCCGCCAGACCACCCGGAATAACCGGAGAAGATTTTCACATCATTAATGCTTAATTCCTTATTAAGAACAGCGCTGATAATGCTTTCAATATCTTCTGTGATATAAAAACCCTTGCTGATTTCAGAATAGACCTCGGTAATCTTCTTTTCTTTAACGATAAAAAAGACCTTATCGTTTTCCACAGGCCCGCCGTCATAGACCTCTATTTTGAAATCAAAAAAGTTTTTGAACTTACTACTCATCTGGCTGTTTTTTTTGTTCAATATCAAACCAAATGCCCCGCTTTCGTTATGCTCAACGATCAACACTACCGATCTCGAAAAAATATCGCCGGAAATGTCAGGTGTGGAAATTAATATTTTACCTTTGTATGAGTAATTCATACTCAAATTTAATAAAAAATATTTATGGAAAACCTGCACGACAAAAGAAAAGTGTATGAGAAATCCCAACTTATTGAAAGTGAGATAAAACAAAATCCCATTGAACAGTTCAGAGACTGGTTTATCGACGCGAGCAATAGCCCGGCAGTCTCAGAAGCCAATGCTATGGCTGTTTCTACGGTAGAAGAAGACGGGTGCCCGAGGACCAGAATGGTGCTGCTAAAGCAATATACTTACGAAGGATTCATTTTTTATACCAATTACGGAAGCAGAAAAGGAAAAGCAATAGAAAACAGCCATAAGGCCTGTCTTAGTTTCTTCTGGCCGAATCTTGAAAGGCAGATTATCATTAAAGCAGACCTTGAAAGAATTGCAGAAAACCTGAGTGATGGCTATTTCCATTCAAGACCTAAAGGAAGTCAGCTTGGTGCAGTCGTTTCACCCCAAAGCCAGACGATCCCGAACAGGGAATTCCTGGAAGAAAAGTTAAAAGAACTGGAAAAAGAATATGAAACCAGTGAAGTGCCCAGACCTTCCAACTGGGGCGGATATATGGCAAAACCCTACGAAATTGAATTCTGGCAGGGAAGACCCAACCGACTTCATGACAGGATTGTTTATAAGCTGGAAGACATGGACTGGAAGATCTCACGGCTGGCTCCGTAATTAGAAGTTAGAAACTAGAGATTAGAAATTAGAAACTAAATGCCGGAAGACAGTTTTGTTATAGGAATATCGGAGCGTTACGGAATTGTATATTCGCAACGATGGATTTATTGAATATAATTTTCAAGGTATAAAAATATCATATAAATCAATAGAGCGGGCTTTAGCCCGTTTTCAATTTAAACATTGAAACGGCTTTAGCCAAAACTTAAACTTATTTTTGTAATAATACCTCTGCATAACTGACGGTTTCCGAAGTCTTTTATACTTCACAAAAAAAAGCCATTTCCTTAGGAAACGGCCTTTGAATTTTTTAATCTGAATGATTATTTTTTCTTAACACCAGAAACTGCATTGGATAAATCAGCTCCAGCTTTGAATTTAGCAACTTTTTTAGCAGCAATTTTAATCGGTTTTTTAGTTGCAGGGTTGATCCCTTGTCTAGCAGCTCTCTCAGCTACTGAGAAAGTACCGAATCCTACTAAAGAAACTTTTCCGTCTTTTTTCTTTAGGGTAGTAGTTACATTACCAATGAATGATTCTAGAGCAGCTTTAGCTGCAACTTTAGTGATTCCTGCATCTTTTGCGATTGCGTCGATTAATTCAGACTTGTTCATAATTTTTAATATTAAGTTAGTTCGTAATTATAGCAAATATAATACTATTTTCTAATTGTGCAATTATTTTATTAAAAGTTATAAAAATTTTTTGCTTTTTGATGAAAACAGTTAAAATATGATAATTTCACTTTTCACGTAAAATCTACGTTACCGCTCACTAAAATCATGCCAAATGCTTATGAGTATTGACTTTAGCAAAAAATTAATATTATTTTCTGTATTTATTAAATCCTAAATTCCATATAAAGTATTAATATTTTTGACGATATGTTTGCCGATTTTATAAATAATGACCTGAAAGCTTGTGTAATACAAAATTAAATGACAGGGTTTATGGCAGTTTTAAAATGATTTCAAAAGTCCGATTTATTAATTTTTATTAATAAATTTGCAGAATGTTAATAGAAGTTTTCAAGTCTAAGATCCACAGGGTACGGGTTACGGCCTCAGACCTTAATTATATTGGGAGTATAACGATTGACGAAGATCTTATAGAAGCTGCCGGCCTGGTAGTGGGAGAAAGAGTCTATATCGTCAATGTGAATAATGGAGAACGTTTTGATACCTACGTTATCAAAGGAAAAAGAAAATCAGGCGAAGTATGTTTAAACGGACCTGCTGCAAGAAAAGTACAGAGAGATGATATCATTATTATCATTGCTTATGCGCAGATGACCCCTGAAGAAGCAAAAACATTCCAGCCGAAAATCGTTTTCCCGGATGAAAAAACAAATCTTCTAACCTGATCCATGGAGAAAAAATCAAAGAATCCTTTAAAATCAATACTAACAATAGTAATATCGCTTGCTTTTGCAGGCTTTTTTTTATGGCTAGCCTTAAAAGGTCTTGATTTTAAAGTGATCAAAGCATCTTTGGCAAAGGCTAACTATCTGTGGGTACTGTTTGCCTCTGTATTCGGCATTCTGGCTTACTGGTTCAGAGCTATACGCTGGAATCTGATGCTGGAGCCCATGGGACATAAGATTTCTAATTCGAATTCACTATGGTCCATATCTTTTGGATATCTTATGAATCTTACCATTCCAAGAAGTGGGGAGGTGGCAAGAGCTACAGCTTTATATGGTGTGGAAAAAGTTCCTGTTGACAAATCTTTCGGAACAATTATCCTGGAAAGAGTGGTAGATCTTATCTGTATGCTGGGATTTCTGGGGCTGACACTGTTGTTTAAATATGAAGCTATTCTGTCTTTCTATGAAAATTCAGGTGTTAACATTAATCCTAATAAGATATTACTTATTATTTCGGTACTGGCTGTAGGGACAACTGCATTTTTTATATTTAAGAAAAGATTGGCCAATATTCCATTTCTGGGAAAAATTGTGAATTTTATTGACGGGATTTTCGAAGGGCTGGCGACAATATTTAAATTAAAAGAAAAAGGAAAATTCATCCTTTATACTATAGGAATATGGGTTTGCTATTACTTTGCAGCGTATCTTGTTTGTTTTGCACTGCCTGAAACCTCTGATTTTACTATTGCTGACGGCTTTTTCATTATCGTTGTCGGTACTTTGGGGATGATCGTTCCTGCCAGTGGCGGGATTGGTGCATTTAATCTGGCGATGAAGTACGGATTTATGGCATTATTTATCTCCATGGGGAAAAGCGCAGAATTAGGAGGTGAAATGGGACTGACGTATTCATTTATTTCTCTTCCTTTGCAGATCACTATTATGTTGGTGATGGGGCTTATTTCCATTCCTATGCTGGCTAAGGCAAGAGAAAAATCAGTTTCTGATAAAGAATTTGAAAGTTAAGTTCAATAATAATTTTAATAATACAGGTCCAATTTTATCATTGGACTTTTTTTATGTTAAAACCCTATTAAAATGAGTATTACCGCCTGCCATTTATTTTTTTATCAATAAATTTGGTCAATCCACAAATCACATTTATCTTAAACAAAAAATAATTAATAATCTAAAACACTATGGCAATTAATTTACAGAAAGGACAAAAGATCGAGATTGGACTTACAAAAATGACGATAGGACTGGGCTGGGACCCAAATGAAGGAACCGGCTTCGACTTCGATCTGGATGCCTCTGCCATCATGATTGATTCTGACAGAAAATTAATAAATGAGGAATGTTTTGTTTTCTATAATAACCTTCAGTCCCCAGACGGAGCACTGACTCATACAGGAGATGACCCAAGCGGTAAAAACAGTGACGGCGACGATGATGAGGCAATTATTGTAGATCTTGAAAAAGTAGATCCCCGAGCTGAAGAAATTCTTTTCGTAGTAACCATTGAAGACTTTGAAAGAAGGAAGCAGAACTTCGGTCAGGTAAGAAATTCATACATCAGAATTGTGGATAACAGTAACGGCCAGGAGATCGCAAAATATGAGCTGGATGAAGATTTCTCTATCGAAACAGGAGTAGAATTCGGCAGATTATACAAAAGAAACGGAAGCTGGAAATTTGAAGCATCAGGAATCGGCTACCGAGCAGATCTGGCTTTTTTCCTTGAGAAATACTACAAAGGGCAGATCATCAAATAATTTATATTTTCAAATACACAAAAACGATAACTATGGCAATTAATTTACAGAAAGGTCAGACGATTGATTTAAGAAAGAATGACCGTGGAGAAAGTGTTTACGACCTTTCAAAAGTAACGATCGGTTTAGGATGGGACGTAAGGAAGCAGGGCGGTTTCTTTGGGAAACTGTTCAGTAAAGAAGCAGAATATGATCTTGATGCCGTTGCTTTTCTTTTAGACGGAAACGGCAAAGTAGCCAATCTGGGGAAAACGGTGCAGACTAATGAAGGAAGGCAGATCGCATTGTATCAGGGCGATGTTATTTTTTTTAATTCCATGCAGCATCCGAGCGGAAATATCTGGCTGACAGGAGATAACAGAACCGGTGCCGGAGATGGAGATGATGAGCAGATTATCGTTAAACTTGACCAGCTGGATGAAAGCTATCAGAAAATATTATTCCTGGTGACCATTTACCAGGGAAAACAGAATAACCAGCATTTCGGAATGATCGAGAATGCCTTTATCAGAGCGGTAGACGCCAAAGGTAAAGAAATTACAAAATACAGCCTTTCAGGAGATGCAAGTATGAACGGTAAATGTGCGATGGTTTTTGCCGAAGCTTACCGTCACAATGGCGACTGGAAGTTCCGCGCCATTGGGGAGCCACATCAGACCGATAACTTTATTGAGATCCTGAAACAGTATGCCTATAGCAACTAAGCCTGAATTTTTATCAAACTTAAAGCCGGCAGGGAAGTTTTCAACTTCCGCTACCGGCTTCAGAATTAATATTGTCTTACCATGAGCAGGAGATTATTAGCATATTTTTTACTGGACACTTCCGGTTCTATGAACGGAGAGCCTATCCAGGCACTCAATAATGGGTTTAACGGGCTCATAAGCATGCTCCGTGCAGATCCGCAGGCGATGGACAGTCTCCATCTTAGTGTGATCACTTTTGACCGTGAGGTTAAGAATATCATTCCTCTGACCGATCTGGCCAGTTTTTATCCTATGGAGATCACCTGTCCGGACAGCGGACCTACCCATACCGGTGCGGCATTGGAGATGGTTTCGGAACTGGTGAAAAAAGAACTGGTCAAAGGATCTTCAGATGAAAAAGAAGACTGGCGGCCATTGCTGTTCATATTTACTGACGGAAAACCTTCAGATATTCAGAAATACAGACAGATGATCCCCGTGATCAGAGGTTTGGAATTTGGGGCTATTGTAGGCTGCGCCGCAGGCCCGAAAGCAGATGAGCAGTTCCTGAAAGAGCTTACAGATCACGTGGTAAAACTGGATACTACCGATGCAATCACGCTTTCCTCATTTTTCAGATGGGTAAGCTCTTCCATCACAATGGGAGGAAAGTCACAGGGAACAGGAGAAAATACACCGCTGCCGCCGCCGCCTTCCGAGCTTAATATTATAATCTAAATTACTTGTCTTTATAAATCATGAGAAGACTGCCCATTTATTTTTTAGTCGATGTCTCCGAATCTATGGTTGGAGAGCCTATTGAGCAGGTACAGGAAGGTATTGCCAATATCATCAGAGAATTGAAAAAAGATCCGTATTCACTGGAAACGGTCTATATTTCCATTATAGGTTTTGCCGGAGAGGCAGAAGTCATTACTCCTCTTCAGGATATCATCAGTTTTTATCCGCCAAAGATCCCGATTGGAAGCGGAACATCGCTGTCTCAGGGTTTGATCAAAGTGATGGACTGCATAGACAGGGATATTGTGAAAACCACTTACGAAAGAAAAGGCGACTGGAAACCTATTGTTTTTCTTTTTACAGACGGGGTTCCTACCGATGATGCTGCAAAAGCCATTGAAAGATGGAATACTAAATATCATGGAAAATCCAATACTATAGCGGTGTCTATTGGCGAAAATACGAACTACAAATTGCTCGGAACTTTGTCAGATAATGTTTTACTGTTCAATAATTCAGATGAAAATTCCTATAAAGAATTTTTTAAATGGGTCACAGATTCCATTAAAACGACCAGTCAAAGTGTTACCGAAGCCAATAAAGAAGGAATTAATCTTTCCAAGATCGATTCTGTTATTCTGGAAAAAGTAGATCCTGAACTGGAGCAGAAATTCCCGGACAATAATTTTGTTGTCTTAAACGGTAAATGCTCCGAAACGGAAAAGCTGTATTTGATGAAGTTTAAAAAAACATTCGCCGAATCAAGTATACCGGGAATGTCTACAAGATATTACAGACTGGATGGAGCCTATAAAATTGATGAAAAAGCATATTTAAGGCTTTCATCTTCCCAGAAAAATAACCTTAAAATTTCTATTGAAGAACTTCAGGGAGGAACATCATGCCCTCATTGTGCCAATCCTGTTGCACTGGCAACCTGTTCTTGCGGCGGAATCCACTGCCTGAAAGGAGAAGGATATAACAAATGTCCCTGGTGCGGAACTTCGGATTATTACGGGTTTTCCAGTGAAGGATTTGATATCAACAGAACATTAGGATAAAATCTATTCGGGAGCCAAAGAAATATACCATGAAAAACACGGCAATTTACAGGGAAAAAGAAGAATTTAAAGAAGTCCATCTGGTGCTTACAAATGCCAGTTCAAAGCAGTTTTATGAATATCGTTTTGAGATGGGTGACTTTCCGAATATCAGAATTAAGAACATTGCCAATCTTCAGGAGACAGGACTTACCTTTCAGAATAATACAATATCGGGAACTCCCTCTGTAAACAGTCTTCATAATCTTGATATTGAATTTTATCATATCCATGATGAAAACTGTGTGGAGACCAAAAAGGTACATTTACTTGTGAATGCTGATCCAAAAGATCTGTGGAAAAATATTCCCGCTGATCAAAATGCCGTTTTCTATAAGCCTGATGAGGCTTCTTACAAAGGCCGGTTTTTGAATAAAAAAATTGCTGTTGTATCCAAACGGGGACGCTCTCATGCCCATGAAGGAAAATTCAGGGATGATGATTTTGCAGTGAACGAACTTCCCGGAGGCTGGAGCATTGTTTCAGTTGCTGACGGTGCCGGTTCTGCGGTAATGGCAAGAGAAGGTTCCAGGCTGGCTGCAGTTTCAGTAAACAGTTTTTTCAATTCAGAAGAGATTTTAACCCGAATCGAAAAAAATATTGAAATCGTTTACAGTACCTCTGAATCATCAAAAGAAATACAGTCGGAAGCCAGAGGAAATGTTATAAGAACTCTGTATGAGGGAATTCTGAACGTGTATAACGTTTTGGATAAAACGGGCACAGAAAACTCTTTTTCTATAAAAGACCTCCATACGACACTGATTTTTGCATTGGCTAAAAACTTTGATTTTGGCTATGTAATTCTCACTTTTGGAGTGGGAGACTGTCCAATTAATCTGATCAGCCCTGGTTTTTCTGATGTAAAGCTTCTGAACCGTATGGATGTAGGAGAATTTGGTGGTGGAACACGTTTTATCACAATGAAAGAGATCTTTGGTGATGATATGGTGTCAAGATTTGGAATGACCTGTGTGAATGATTTTTCCTATCTCGTGCTGATGACCGACGGCATCTACGATCCGAAATTCATGACCGAAAACCGGCTTGAGAATATAGAAAGCTGGAAAACATTTTTTAATGACCTTGCAGGAAATAATGATGACCGTACAAAAGTAGACTTTGTCAGTGATGCAGATATTGATCAGCAGCTTCTGGCATGGACCGATTTCTGGAGCCGGGGAAATCATGATGACAGAACACTGGCTATAATCTATTAAGCATGAAAAAGACCATTCAGGTTGCTTCTATTCTGGACGCAGCAAAACTTTATGAATATGTTGATGAAAGCCCTATCCGGGGCGGAGTGAAAGATGTTTATTTTTCGCCGGACAGAGAATATGTAGTGGCTTTTTACCGAAATCCTCTGGATGCCGGGCAGAAAGAGCGTATTATGAGGATTGTTTCCACTTATCTCGGAAATATCCAGAACGGAAATTCAGCGGATTACTTTCTGAACGAAATATTCAGATGGCCGTATGATATTGTAGAAAAAAATAAGCTGACGGGAATTGTAGTTCCTGTTTACCATAAGAAATTCTTCTTTGCAAAAGGATATATAGGATCAGATAATATCCAGGGCCAGGATAAAGTCGGAAAATGGTTTACGGCTCCCATGTTCAGGAACCAGCAGTATCCGCTGAGGCTCGATCATTCGGAGCTCGGAGACTGGCTGAGCTATTTTCAGATCACCATCAATATCAGCAGAGGAGTAAAAAAGCTTCATCAGATGGGGCTGGCACACTCCGATCTTTCCTATAACAATATCCTGATAGACCCGGTGACGAAATCCGCCTGCATTATTGATATAGACGGATTGGTAGTTCCAAAATTGTTCCCGCCGGAAGTGATTGGAACAGCAGATTTTATTGCACCCGAAGTTTTAAAGACCAAGCATCTGAACATGCAGGATCCCGGCAGACACCTGCCCAATCAGAAGACCGATCTTCATGCATTGGCAGTGCTCATCTATATGTATCTTTTCCGGAGGCATCCTTTAAGAGGAGGAAAAATATGGGATCTTGATTCTGAAAAAGATGAGATTATTTCTATGGGCGAAAAAGCTTTATTCATAGAGCATTTCCGGGATCCCTCCAATCAGGTAAAAGCTGACCACCTCAGGAAATGGGATGCTTTCTGGGGCGATCCTCAAAAAATTCCTTTTACGGCCGCAGGTCCTTATCTTTCCGAACTGTTTAAAAAAGCATTTATAGACGGACTTCATGATCCGATCAGACGTCCTATGGCCAACGAATGGGAAACCGCATTACTGAAGACCGCTGATCTTATCCAACCCTGCCACAATCCGGAATGTACGGAAAAATGGTATGTATTTGATAACAGCAGCAACCCAAAGTGCCCTTTCTGTGGTACTCCGCATAAGGGAACGCTTCCGGTTCTGGACCTTTACTATAAATTTGATGATGAGGTATGGAAACCCGAAAACCACCGGCTGATGGTGTATAACAACCAGTATTTATTCAAATGGCATGTTTCCAGAAAGGTGATCAGAAATGAAAACCTTAGTCAACAGGATAAAATGCCGGTCGGGTACTTCACTTTTCATGAAGGGAGATGGGTATTTGTGAATCAGAGCCTGACTTCGATGAAGGATATTACCGAACAGAAAGAGATTCCGCCCGGATCTATGGTTGAACTGACGGATGGAAAGAAAATACTTTTGTCTGCGGAAGAAGGTGGAAGGCTCATCTTTGTTACTTTGGCCAATCAATCATAAAAAATCTTAGATTCTTTAGAAACTTAAGTGCACTTCTTTTTTACAAAGTAACTGACTTAAAAATAACTTAAGTGTTAAAGCTTTTGTAACTTTTGTGGTTAAAAGGATTTAAGCTGAGGGGCTTCGAGAGCCTCAGCTCCCAGAAATGTTTGTCATTAATGATTTTGTCACCGGAGAGCTTTCGTCATTAATAGATAGGCCGCTCTAATGAAGTAAGTACCCTCTAAAGGTGGCTGAAGCTCCCGAAGCCTCCTTGAAACTCCATGAAAAAAGAATGCTCATCTTCATCCACAATTTTAAAGCCTAGGCTTTTGTATAGATTTTGGGCTTTATTGGTCTTTAAAACACTTAATGAAACTGTTTTTCCTTCTGCCGAAGCTTCTGCCAGAATATCACTCAGAATAGTTTTTCCCAATCCTTTTCCCTGTTGTCCGGGATCAATCTGAAGCTGGAGAACTTCTGTTTTATCTTCAGCTCTGTTGATTTTCAATAATCCGGCAGGCTCATTATTCAAAAGAATGATATTCGCTTTTTCGAACTGATAAAGAATTCTCTGAAGTGTTGTTTCCCTGTCTGTTGGAAGATGGGAATCGGCGTAGTGCGGATTCATGGTTTTCGTTCTTAGATCAAGAAGATAATCAATATCGTTTTCCGAGGCTTTTCTATAGGTGATCGTCGTGTTCATAGATTGTTGATGAGATCTGATTTTTGAGCCGGATCGTTGTTATCCGCCAAGAATTAATAGGAATCTAAGATAACGATTCTTGGATTTTTTTCTGCATCAATTCTTAATTTCATTTCGATGGACTGTTTAAAAAAAGCATAGGCATAGTAGATGGTCTGCGCATAAGGACCTATAATCATTAAATTTTAGAAAATCTTTTGAATCCATAGTAATACCGCCTTCACTATTTCCTGATTTATCATTCTCCAGATCGTAAATGGGGAAATAATGAGTGTAGTTTCCATATTGAACATATAACTGGTAAAAACCGTTGATATGGGAAGCTCATACTTTTTTTCTGTCTTCCAGAAAGGCTTTAAATGTTCCGGTGCGGAATGTTCTGTGTTGCAGATCTTCATAAAGACGGGCAGATGCCTTCCTCCTTATCGAACATATAAATTTCCGTATTTCTTCCCACGTAATTTATCTGTAACTATTTCAAAACTATTTTCAGACCCATTTCTTTTTTCATATACAGCAGAACTTCTGCATTTCCTCTTGCATCATCTAGAGGATTGTGCGTGTGTTCTGTTTTACGGAGATGCTTCCATTGGGCGAAAGTATCTTTTTCCAGTCCGCAGTACAGATCAGACAGTCTTCTTGACGAATAGCCAAAAGGATTTTTTCCGGTGAAATGATGAAAATACCAGCAGATGAACATCCAGTCGAAGCCGTTATTGTCACTGATGAAAATAGGTCTTCCCCTGGAATTTTTTTCAATCCATTCCTCAAAAGCCAGCATGACTTTCTCAGGATCGTCAAATTGCATCGTTTCTTCCCTGCTGAAGCCGGAAACAGCCAATGCATCCGGATTGAATTTTTCCGAAATAGGTTTCAGTTTTCCATAGAAAGTAGTATCCAACTCCTCATTCACAAGGACTGCCCCAAAACAGATCATCGAAAAGTCTCCCGGAATTGGGCCATCCGATTCAATATCGACCATAAAATAGCTCATCTTTTTCTTTAATTAAACGAATATAATTAAAATTACACCATCCAGCTATTTTGCACAAGTTCAAAAAAACTTCTTTTTCCTATTTTTATCTTGGTTGCCTTTAATAATTCAATTTCCAGATCGGGATCCGTTATTTTGATATTGTTGATCTGAACACCTCCATTTTGAATCAGCCTGCGGACCGCTGATTTACTAAGCCCGCTTTGAAGCTGACTGCACAATTCCACTGCTTTCATTGTACTTTCCTGAGGTGGGAATAATGCTAAAGGAACAGGCTCGTAAATTTTCTCTTCAAAGTTTTTATTCTGAAACTGATTGCTGAAAAATTCTTGTGCTGTCTCTGCAGCTGAATGATCATGGTATTGGCAAACGATGTTTTTAGCAATCATCTTTTTGATATTCATCGGGTTTTCACCATTCTCTAATTTTAATTTCAAATCAATTTTTTCTTCAGCAGAAAAATCAGAAGCAAGATCAATAAATTCATCAATAAGACTGTCCGGAATCGACATGGTTTTTCCAAACATCTCATTCGATTCATCTGTCAGTCCGATAATGTTGTTCAGCGACTTACTCATTTTTTCCTTACCGTCAAGACCTTTCAGAAGAGGCATACACATGACAGTCTGGGCCGGCATCTGATGAACTTCCTGAAGCTGTCTTCCCATAGTACAGTTGAAAAGCTGATCTGTTCCGCCCATCTCAATATCACATTCAATTTTTACAGAATCAAAGCCCTGAAGGATAGGATAAACGAGCTCATGCATGGCAATCGGAGTATTTTCCGTAAATCTTTTATTAAAGTCATTACGGTGCATCAGCTGGGCAACAGTGACCTTCGACATCAGCTGAATCACTTCCGGGAAACCAAGAGCATCCAGCCAGTCGGAATTAAATACAATTTTAGTTTTTTCCACATCAATAATCTTCGAAAGCTGATGGATATAAGTCTGTGCATTATGCTCAACATCTTCAGCACTTAAAGGTTTCCGGGCCTTGTTCTTTCCTGTCGGATCACCAATTCTTGCGGTAAAGCTTCCCACCACAATCACAATCTGATGCCCCAGGTCCTGGAACTGTTTCAGCTTTTTAAGCACAACAGCATGACCCAGATGCAGATCCGGAGCAGTAGGATCAAAGCCAAGCTTGATCATTAATTTTCTGTTTTCCTTTTCAGCCTGTTTCAGTTTCTGCTCCAATCCGTTTTCCGGAAGAATGATGGCTGCATTTTCTTGTAATGTACTAATCATATGTATTTAGTTTTAAAGCAAAAAAGCCCGGACAATACTGTCCGGGCTCTATATATTCGTTATATTATTCTTGTTAAATCACAGATATAGAAAGTCTTCCCGAACGGCTCGCCGGGGAGTAATACTCAGTGAAAAAAGGAAGACGCAATATGTTGTTTAAATGTTTCATCGATAATGCAAATGTAAACGCTTTTTGTTATTGCTCCAATATTTAAACCATTAAGATCTGCTGTAAAGTTCCATATCAGTTAAGATTTATCAAAAAACCCACTGTTCTTAACAGTTTATTAATCTTAATGGTCTAAAATAAAGGTTTCAAAACAATTTTACTTATCGCTTCTGAAGCTAATTCTATGCCATAATTTCCTTATAAGCAAATAAAGAATTGTTATAAATAATGCATATTTAATGACTTGCTTTTTTATAATTTCTTTTGTCTTGAAATCAAAGATTCGACGTAGTCAAACAAAATGAAACGAAATTCAAGGCTGGAATCTTTCGCTAAAAATTAAAGTTTGCTCAGACAATGGGGATTTTTTAACGGATCAAATTTTAATTTTTTTAACGTTCAAACTTCCGAGGCCGATGAGTAGAAATATATTGGTGAAGTTAATTTCCAGAAAAGTAATCCGAAGAGATTTTAAAGGTTGAAGACCGGCTGTGAATATGTATTTCGGATCTGCTCTTTCCATATTTCCACTTCTTCAGGAGAAGCTTTATCTGCCTTGTCAAAAAAGAAATGGTGAACGATTTCAAAACCGCTGTACAGAAAGATTCCTGTGTCTGAGGTAAGAGAAAGAGCTTTATCCATTCCCATCCTTTCATATTCTTCATGGGATTTTCCGTGGGTATTGATGATGACTGCTTTTTTGCCTTTCAGAAGTCCTTTCTGTACACCCTGGTCATAGCGGTAAGCGAAACCGTAGCTGAAAACACGGTCGATATAACCTTTCATAATAGCCGGCATTCCGGTCCACCAAATCGGATAGATAAAGGTAATCTGCTCAGCCCATGAAATATAATCCTGCTCCGTCTTTACATCATCCGAAACTTTCCCTGCCCGCTGACCCTGCATATCTTCCAGTGACAAAACCGGATCAAATCTTATTGTATTCAGGTCTCTTATTTCTATTTCGTGATTACTCTTTTCCAGGTTCTCAGTAACGGTTTTAAGCAGACGGTTGTTCAGGCTTTTTTCATTAGGATGTGCGTAAATGATTAAATGTCTCATTGCTTTTATTGTTTAAATTATTGAGACAAATGTAGAGCAGCGGGAACTGTAAAAATTGTAAAAAAACGAAATAGAATTATTCTGAACCGGAGCGGCAGATGTCTTTCTGGAATTTTAAATATTGGGACGGAGAAATATGAATAAAGTGCTTAAAATCATGGATAAGCTGGCTCTGATCGAAATAGCCGCATTCATCAATGATGCTGAACCATTCAATTTTTTTGTTGCTTTTCAGTTCTTTTTCAATGATCATAATGGCTTTCAGAAAACGGGTGTAACGCGCCAGTTCTTTGGAAGAATATCCGAACTGTTCTTTCTGTTTGCGCTGAATATTTCTCTCGCTCTGACGGGTCTGTTCTGCAATGGTTTTAATGGGATTCAGTCCGTTGTCTGCGAAATTGCTTAATAGCCGGATTGTTTCATCCTGATCCTGAAGGTAAGGCTTGCAAAAGTTCAGAATATAATTGATTTTTTCTTCCGGAGAAGGTAAAACTGAGATCTGATGCCAGAGTTCTGTGAAACAATTGTCCTGCAGAAGTTCATCAGGATGTATTCCCTGGCTGGAAATCATTGCTTTCCCAAAGAACCGGTAAAAAGCATCACCCTTAAAATTAGCAACAAGAATTGAAGTTCCTGCCGGAAGCGTATAGTCAAAAGTTTGACGTACGGGCCCTAAAACAATACATTGATCCACTTCAACAGTGGTTTTCTCCTGAGTTGTCATAAAAGCCCTTTCTCCAAAACAGAACAGCATAATTGTTTGGTAGGAGGGAAGCAGGGTTTTCGTAATTGGATGGGAAGAATTGTTTTCAGCGTAATAAAAATGTATAAATACGCTTTCGAATTCTTTTGGAACCGGTATTTTAAGCTGATGATATTCGGAGTGTAAATCGCGCATCCTGCAGTTGTTAATTCAGTTCTTTTTCCATTTTATAGTTGGTAAGACCAATCCCTTTTACCTGGACAGTTTGCTCCTGGACTACTTTGAAATCCATCTTTTCAAAGAAAGATCTCGCCGTTTTGCTTACATCCGCAGTCAGTGTCTTCTCCTTTCGAATGATAGCTTCCTGTTCTATAAAAGTATACATTTTCCGGGCAACTCCCTGGTGCTGAAAATCCTTGTGAACGAAAAACAGATCAATATAATTTCCTTTGTCTACAGTACAGAATCCTGCCATCTGGCCATTAATTTTCGCTATGATCACCAGCTGGCTGTTCATCACCTGGAGCCATCTTTCCTCATTTTCCGCTCCGGATTTCCAGGCATTGATCTGATCGCTGGTGTAATCGTTTTTACAGATGAAAGTAATGGTATCTGTAAAAAGTTGACGCATCTCCGTCAGGTCGTTGTTATTACCTTTTCTGATCATCATGACTCGAGTATGTATTTTTCTTCGTAAAGCTTCTGCTGTTCCTCAGTAAGCAATGGATAAAACAGGTTCATCTGGATCAGTGCGTAATGTTTGATGGCCTCATCTTTATTGAGTTTAAAAGCAAGGCTGTTATGGATGATCCAGTTATCTGCTATGATAAATATTTGGGTGGTAAGGCTTTTCAGGATAAAATCAGGAACATTATTTCTAAAAATATCATTCTTCTGAAAGCCTTTAAAGATTACCTGGAATTCTTCTTTTCTGCTCATATTGATAGATTCATACTGCGATTCTATCACTGGAATATGTTTTAAAATATCAAAGAAATTCATGAAAATAAACCGGAAAGAATAGAAGACTTCGTAAATGGAAAAAGTAAAGTGATACAGATCTTCCAGTGTTTTATTTTCTATTTTCTGTAAGTCATTCAATAAAACATCCATTTTAAGGATAAGTTCAGAAAAAAGGATTTTAATAATATCTTCCGAATGCTTGAAATGATAATGGAGATTTCCCGCACTGATGTTCAGGCCGGCTGCTATATGCCTGGTTGTAATGTTGTTGTATCCTTTTTCATTGAAGAGCTCCAATGCTTTTGATAGGATTTTATCCTTGGTTTTCATTGCTCAAAGATAAGGGAGTTTCAATTATATTTCAAAATTAGAACATTTGTTCTAATCTTATTATATTTGCATTATAAATATTTACCGGATGGAAGGGAAAAGAATGTTCAATTATGAAACAGCTGACAACAAGATCAATAAAAGAGAAAAAGGGCTGCAGGAAACCTTTGTAAAAATTCTGCAGATCATTATTGGATTCATTATGGCGATACTTCACATGTGATGAAGAATATAGGTTCATATGGGTTTCTGTTGGGACTTGCGGCCTGGATATTTATTGTTTTTCTGAGGAAAAGAGAAATTTTTATTCCGGTGATCAGTAACCATTTTACCGATTTTATAACCGTTCCGATGTATGCCTGCCTCATAGAATATGTGATGATTAATGTCTTGGGATATCAGTGGAAACCTGATTTTAAATTTATTTTATCCTCTATTGTTTACTTATCACTGCTTTTTGAAGTGGTTGGGCCGATGATTTCAGAAAGGTACACAGGCGATATTTTAGATGTTATGGCTTATCTGGCTGGTGGCATGATGTTATTATTACATGAAACTAAAATGTCTGAGTTCAGCATAAATTATGAAGTGTGAAGCTGAATAATTGGTCCTTTATAAAATTTGGTCAGATCATAGAGTTCCCCGAAATAGCGCTGCAGAGCGGGATCATAATTCTGATGAGATCCGTTCTTCTGAAACTGATCTTTTGCCAGGGCATACAGTGAAGGATAATCTGCTTTTAAATAATGTGAAAGAACCGTAGAATTCCCTTTTTCTTTTAATGAAATATCTGTAAAAAATAACCCATAAACAAGGAACTGATTGAAATTCTGGGAATCTACCATGAAATTAAGGTTCTGTTTAGAATATTTTTCATAGTCTGAAAGCATTTCCTGAAAAGTTTTTACATTTTCCTCTTTCGGGATTTCATAAAAAAGGTCAAGGCCATGAATAAAAAGCTGGGTTTTTACTTCTTCCGGGTCAGTTGGGTAAGTACTGCTGAACCATGTGAAAATACTTGAGAGTTCTTCTTTAGAAAGGTTTTCTACAGAATCTTTTACTTTATTTTTAATGATCTCAAGACTTACTTTGGCATCATCCTGAAGAAAGCTGATGATATTTTCTTCCTCACGGCAAAGTTTATTGTACAAATTGATTTTGGCAATATTAGGATTGGTTTTGATAAAATAAAGTTCTTCTGCCATTGCTCTGTACCACAAGTTTTTTTGTAAAGTGGCAACTAAAGATACGAAATATGTAGGGACTAAAGCTAAAAATATTATGCAGCGAATTATTAATAATATTATGCTTTTTATTAATAGCTATTCTGTTTCATTCTGAATTATTAAATTTTTCTATATCATATCCATTTTTTTTGATAAAATCATTTTATTCATTCCTTTGTCAATATTGGGGTTTTGAAATCATACATTTTTTAAAATAAAAAAATAGATAGACTTATCTATTTTATGTGTAGATTTGTAAAAATTTTTAGATGAAAAAGGAGAAAGTACAGGAAAGAATTATCAGAGTGGCTTCAGATCTTTTTTACAGACAGGGCTTCAATTCAACAGGGATCAACCAGATTATTGCTGAAGCAGATATTGCTATAGGTTCTCTGTACAATCATTTTTCATCCAAAAATGATCTTCTTCTGGCTTATCTTGCTAAAGAAGAATTTGAATGGTTCAAGGGGGTTGAAGAGCATTTTGCAAAAGTTTCCGAACCAAGAGAAAAGATATTTTCATTAATTAATTACCGCAAAAAATTACAGATATCATCAAAATTCGCAGGCTGCCATTTTATCAAAATTGTTTCAGAAGTAGGAGACAGCAGTCCGGAAGTTTCTGATTTTGTAAAACAGCACAAACTGAAACAGAAAGAACTCATCAGAAAGCTGGTCGACAACTATGCGGAAAATAAAAAAGACTTTGATACAGAACTGGTTACAGGAAATATTTTCCTGTTGATAGAAGGAGCTGTCGTAACTTCAACAATCAATAAAAATTCAGATTCTTTTGATCAGGTTCAAAAAATGATTGAGGCTCAGCTGCCTTAATTTTTTTACATATTTAAAAATAGATATATCTATATAATAATGAATTATAAATATTTGAAAATCATGGTGATATTATCCGGTCAGTTACTTACGATCATGGATATTTTTATCATTAATGTGTCCATTCCGTCAATTCAGCAAGATCTTCATGCTTCCAACGGAGAAATGCAGCTGATGATTGCGTCTTATCTAATCGGTTTTGCTTCCTTTCTGATCACGGGAGGAAGGCTGGGGGACTTGTATGGAAGGAAAAAGATATTCATGCTGGGCATGTTGTTTTTTATGATGAGCTCTGTTGCGTGTGGGATTTCGTCCGGTGCTGCACTTCTTGTTATTTCCCGTTTTATTCAGGGAATCAGTGCAGCGTTGATGTCTCCGCAGGTGCTGTCGATGATACAGGTCCTGTTTACCGGGCATGAAGAAAGAACAAAAGCGATGGGCTGGTACGGGATTACGATTGGCGCAGGAACTGTTCTGGGACAGTTCCTGGGTGGCTATTTTTCATCCATAACCGTGATACAGGAATCCTGGAGACTTATTTTTCTTATCAATATTCCGGTATGTATGCTCGCCTTATTTTTCAGTCAGAAAATATTGAACGAATCTAAAATTTCAACTGAAAAAAACACTTTCGATTTTTTAGGTGTGATGATATTGGCTGCCGGGCTTTTCTTTTTTACCTATTCACTTACAATGTCTGAGCATCAGGGAATTCAGGTTAAAAGTTTAATAATGGGGATGGTTTCCATACTTCTATTAATGTATTTTATTAAAAATCAAAAGATGAGGGTAAAACAAGAAAAGTCTTACCTGATGGATTTCAGTTTATTCAGCTATAAAAGTTTCAATCTGGGGATACTGGCGGTTTCTTTTTTCTTTATAATGCTGGATTCTTATTTTTATATCCTGTCGCTGTTTTTCCAGGATGGATTGCAGATCGGGTCAATGGCTGCAGGAGAAATTATTGTTTTTCAGGGATTGGGTTTTATTCTGGCCTCTCTGTTTTCTGCAAAGCTTATTTTAAGGTATGGCAAAGGATTTTTAGTTGCCGGATTAGTTCTGATTATAGCGGTTCTTCTCCTGCAAATCCTTTTATTTGATAAAGAAACTTCTTTTTTTATGCTCTGTCTGCTGTTGTTTTTTCACGGTTTGGGTATAGGATCCATTATTCCTTCACTGGCCAATATCGCTTTGTCTGGTCTGCCTCAAACACTTGCCGGAAATGCGTCAGGAGTTTATAATACTTTTCAGCAGGCAGCTGCGATAGTAGGAATTATTATAGTAGGAAGTATATTCTATTATTTCTTAGGAACAAAACCTTCACCACAACATTATAACCATGCTTTTTCCATCGCTTTGATTATCAATATTATTTGTCTTTTTATCGTTCTATTTTCGATTGCAAAAGTTCCGGAGTATGTACTTCCCAAAAGAAGATGATTTGAAAAAATATATGATTCCATATGTTTAGTATTTGCATTCAAATAATTCTTTAGAAATGAATCATGATTTCATAAACATATTATTTTTTAACCGCCTTCAAAACTGTTTTAGCAATGTTTCTGGTGATCTCCGTGGGAGAATGGCAGTCGCAGTTGCTGAATCCTATAACGTAAATATCTTCAGATGGAATATAAACTCCCATACTTTTAAACCCGAAAATACTTCCGCCGTGTTCCCTGTCCGGAGTTCCGTTGATTTCTTTCAGGTGCCATCCGTAGCCGTAAGTGAATTCTTCTCCGTTGTTCAGCGTGTATTTTTGGAACGCTTTTTTAGTCTCTGTTAAGTTAAGAAGTGTATTTTGGTTCAGAACCTGCTGCCATTTCAGCAGATCGTCCACCGTTGACATTAAAGATCCAGATGAAAAAGGGACACTGAAGCTGATCATGGTTTTATTGACAAACCCATGTTCTTTCTTATGGTATCCGTACGCTCTTTTGGGAATAAGCTGGCGGTCGGTGGCATAATAAGAATGAGTCATACCTGCCTTTTCAAAGATGTTTTTTGTAATAAAATCTTCATAAGTCTGCCCTGAAACAAGTTCAATAATATATCCTAACACGACGTATCCAGAATTATTGTATTCGAATTTTTCTCCGGGAGTAAAATCAACAGGTTCATTTTTGAAAAAATCTACCATCATTTCAGGCTTCATTTCTTTCTGTGCGATGGTGGATAAAGCTTTCATTTTCGTAAAATCCTTGATTCCTGAAGTGTGGGTCAGCAGATGATGGATCGTAATTTTGTCACCGGAGGGATAGTCCTTAATATATTTTGAAACGGGGTCACTGACATTTAATTTTCCCTGCTGCTCCAACATCAGAATAGCGACTGATGTAAACTGCTTAGTCATGGAGCCAATCTGAAAAACATTTTCAGGAGTCATACTGACATTCAGTTCAAGATTGGCCTTCCCAAAGGCTTTACGGTAAATGATTTTCCCTTTATGAGAAACCATAAATACACCACCGGGCCCATTAGGGTCACTGAATTCAGCAGTGATTAAGCTGTCTGCTTTTTTTTCAATGGTTTGTGCATGGGTACTGCAAAAAAGCAACAAAAATAAAAGGGCTGTGAAAAGTTTTTTATTGATCATGATTATTATTTTGTTATGCAAAGATATAAAATAATATCATTACTATGTTATACTTTATAGCTATGCAGTAAAAAAACGGTAAGTACCGTCATTTTTTATTTTCTGTAGGGTGTTACAACGCTATTTTTGACTTTGTCTGATCGTGCGGATCAGTTTTTCATTGCGTCGTTCTGCTCTTGCACTGTTTAAGGACAAAGCAGCCCAGATCGCAGCAGGAAGCCAGCCAATGACAGTGATTTGCAAAATTAAACAGATGATTCCGGTAAGGATTTTTCCCCGGACCATAAAAGACAGAAAGGGAAGTAGGATGGCTAGTAACATGATTATAAGTTTTGATGATATTTTTATTGAATTTTCTGATTTTATTTTCGGGCTACAGTTTCTTCGTAATTCTCCGGCTCATCTTCTAACGGAACCGGGACGAAATTATTTCCTTTTTTTGTAGACTTTAGCCCGGTGAAGGTGTTTTTTGATGCTGTCTGCAATTGTTTCGAACAAATCAGCCTTCGTAAGCCATACACTTCCGCATTCACCACACCCCCAGAAAGGTTTTCGATCTTCTACATAAGAAATCAGACCGTGACAGGAATCACAAGGGCATCTTAAATGATCTTCGTCCATTGTTTTTTGCAGAGTGGGTGTATCCATCGTTAGAGGATTAACGAGAAACCTCTAAAACAGGACAAACATTCAAGCATGATAAACTGCATTTCTTTTTTCTGTGATTCCGAGACGAATGAAATCTGCTCTTGAGATGCTGCAAAAGTTTCTTTACACTGATCACACGTAATATTCATGATGACTTTGTTTAATATGTTTCTGAAGGTTTTATAGACATAGTTTTAATGATTAGTATTCACAAAGATTATCTTTTCATCTGTTCTGTTTTCTACCTCGCTGTCCGTTTAGTGACAGTAAAAAAATACTTCCGATGATTCCCAGAACAATCAGCAGAAATCCTGCCATACCTGTTACCATATTATAAAATAATGAACCCTGGAAATAAAATAAATCTGTGGATAAAAATAATTTACTTTTTTCAGGTTTGCCGGGACTTATAAGAAAAATATAGTTTTTTCTACTTATTTTTTCTTTAACCGGAATTGAAAACTCGGAAATCAATTCATTGACATCCCGTCTTTCCCAAAAAGGATAATATTTTTTTAATGCTTTAGATTCTGTATTTTCATATGATTCTCCTTTATAATTATATTCATAATATGCATCAGCATAAGAATTTCCTTTACGTTTATATCCGTTGTCCCAGGAAAAAGAAGGCTTAATTGTTACCGGATTTACAGCGATCCAGTTCAAATGAGATGCTTTAAATTCCTGAACTGTAAGAAACGGAGATACAGAAAGAAGGGTAATAATAGCAAAATAAGTCAAGGTGAGTTTTAAACAAAAATCCTTAACTGTTTTTTTATAATCGACTCTGAAATTCTGAAAAGATTTAAGACTTATAACAATTGAAATTAGTAAAGCATAGCAAAAATACCTGGCTGGGTTTGCTATAAAAACAAGACACACTATGAATGCCGCCACAAGAATTAATTTTAAATAATGAAAAAAGGAGTGTGTGGCTTTTTTATTTTTTGTGGTCATAGGAGATGATCTTATTGAGTTCCTTTTTTTCATCAAGGATACTGTACTTAAAATAGCTGATATGGTTTAATTGGTAAGCATGGTTATTCGTTAAGAGAAAATCAAGGTACAAATTTTCAAAGACAAAACCGTAATTAATACTTTCTGATTTTCACACTGGAAACCCCATCATAGGAAATACAAATGTACTACTTCAATTCGGTTTGTTCCTTAGTCCCTGATTTCCCTTTCAATATTGATTAGTCTTTTTGACCAGGTATTTAATACAATTTCTCTTTCCTCTTCAGTAAGTCGCTCTACGGAATAAACCACTTCCGGCTGTACAACTGAAAAGCCGAGAAATTCAAGAATTCCGCGATGTATTGGAAATAGAATGTATATCGCCGTATTTGGCATCAACATAATTCTTTTCAGGTCCGCCGGTTGTTAATGATAGCATTGCTTTTTTTCCAACAGAAAATCCATTACCGAAAATCTTTCCGTTGTCATAAAAATTTTCCCATTGTAAAAACCTTGTCAATCCAGCCTTTTAAGATGGCGGGAACTGAAAACCAATATAGTGGAAACTGCCAGATCATCATTTCACACCATTCAATCTTTTCCTGTTCCGATACTATATCCGGCCTGAATGTGGAATGTTGTATTGCAAATGCCTCTTCGTCCTGCTGTTTGAAATAATCTGCATTTTTTAACCGGGTGAAATTTTCTTTTCCGCTTACCGGCTGATAGTTTTCTTGATATAAGTTAGTCGTTTTGACTTGGTGGCCTTCTTTTTCCAAAGTGCTGATCGCAGTGTTGAACAATAAGTATTTTCATTTTTTCTAAATTTGTACTATAATTAATTGAGTTACAAAATTATTTTTAGTACGCTGAATATGCAATAACTATCTAAACAGATAGGCTAAATAAAATTAAAATGAAAACAGAATGCATTGGTGACCACGTCAAATTGAATGGGAAAATATATCCTTGTACAGTAAGCCTTACCATGGATTTGGTAGGTGGAAAGTGGCAAGCAGTTATACTTTACCATTTGAAAGACGAATCTAAAAGATCCAGCGAACTTCGTAAAGAGTTGGCAACAGTTACCGAGATGACGTTGAGCTTACAGTTAAAACAATTAGAAAAAGACGGGTTAGTATCAAGGAAAGTTTTTGGTAAAAAACCGCCTATTAAAGTAATGTACAGCTTAACAGATCTTGGGAAAACTTTCATTCCTGTTTTAGAAGCAATTACAGAATGGGGCAACCAGGTTGTTGTGAAAAATGGTGAATTTATAAACGTTTCTGAGAAAGAAACTAATTAACTTTCACTTTTAATCTATTGATTTTAAGTCATTTTTCATCCGGTTTGGTTCACTATTTTTTCAAATGCTGCTGAAAATACACGAAATGCTGCTCAATAGACCTGCTCCAGTACTCTGTATTATGATCGCCCGGCTGGCTGATAAAAGTTACCGGAATATTCAGACCTTGGGTCTGCTGTTTCAGACTGATGGAATTTGAATATAGAATATCTTCTGTTCCGCAGTCAAAGATAAATGGTTTCTTAAAATCCGGATGCTGTTTCAAAAGAGTCGATATGCTAAATTGATTCCAGTCTGTGGTTTTCGGATTACCTAATTTTGTTGTTAAGTCCTCCGGCATCCTGTTGTTTTGCCAGAATTGCTGGCTTACCTTCTGAAAATTAGGATAATCAATTTCCAGGGCTCCACTTGTAGAGCCTGCTGTATTAAAGTAGTCAGAATGTAAAATGAAATACCGCAAAGCTCCATAGCCACCCATGCTCAAACCGCTGATGAAAATATTCTTGTCATCAATATTAAATGAGTGATGTACTTTCGGGACTAGTTCTTTGAAGAAAAAATCTTCATACTGCGAACCTTTGTTGATCGGGCTGTTGATATAATAAGAGGTAAAACCGTCTGGAGTAACAATGATAAAGCCGTACTGATCAGCCATTTTTTGCAAGTCTGTGGTTTGCGACCACTGTTTGTAATTTTCACTGTAACCGTGTAAAAGATAAACCAGAGGAAATTTTTCTGTTTTGTTATATGCTTTAGGCTTAAAAACCAGAACCGTATCAGATTGTGCCAAATGTTCAGATTTTATAATCCACTTTTCCTGTGCTTTTGAAGAAATTGCTGACAGTAATCCAATCATTATACTTATTGCTTTGTTCATATTCCGTATTTTTATTGCAAAATTCAGCTAGCAATTTGTGGTGTGCAATAACGAATAAAATTGTGAGCATTAAAACAACAGTTATGCGTAAGGAAAATTCAACCAATGCAATCAATGAGCAGTTTCTGTTTCAGGTTTGTGAACTCAATTCAGCAATAGCAATGATTAGCGGCCGCTGGAAGTCACAAATTGTTTATTCCATTTCACAGGGAAACAACCGCTTCCATTTGCTGAAAAAGGAATTGCCGAATATTTCTGAGCAGGTTTTAAGCCGCCAGCTTAAAGAATTGGAAACGCATGCGGTTATTGTCAAAAAAGAAATCCCCGAGACTGTTCCTGTTGGCGTTCAATATGTTTTAACCAATAAAGGCCGGGATCTGATTCCTATTCTTGAAAGTCTTTGCGATTGGGGAAAAACGTATGCTGAAGGTAAGGAAATTTCAGTTTGTCCTTTGTCTTAGTTTTTGACCGTTTTACTGTGCCTTAAATCCATCATGTATGGCTGCCTTCAGTATTTCAATATGGGTGTCTTCCAGGGGTTTTTAATCTAGCGTATTTTCATTAATAAAGTCATATTCATTATCCATTAACTTTTTTAAATATTCTTCAAAGCTATCCGCTATGACACTAAATTCATCCGGATCGTGTAAAAATCTTACCACCTGACCTTTTTTTCCTTTTTCTGACGGGCTAAAATCTATAAATAACTGTGAAGTTCCGCCGTTGTTTGTACAATCAGAAAAATGAAGCCATTTCAGTGAGTCTGCATTATCCGTGATTTTTTCATCTATTTCAACTTCATCATATGCTCTTTCAATATAATCTGAGTAATATTCAATGGCTTGATTTTGATTGTCTATAATTTCTTTAGATGATAATAAGTAATAGGGGTACTGTTCGACATCAGAACCAAGAAAGTAAAAAGCAATTTCTTCTCCGGCATATTCTCTCCAGTATGTTCCATCTACATATTCAAGCAGACCAATCAATGCATCGGGAATATCCTGATATAAATTTCTGAGTTTTCCAATGTCCTCTTTTGCTGCACCATGTTTGATATTTTCAAAATGTTCCCAAGATTCATTCGCATTGTTGTCAAGATATGCTTTCTTGAGACCTGATAAGTATTTTTCTACCGTATTCATTTTTTATTGATGGTTGTTATATACAATCCAACCAATTTACGCATTTTCGCAGAAGTAAAAGACCACTTTACGCGAAAGGCAAAGTGGTCTTATATTGTTTAGAATTAAAACTAAATTTATTTTTTTACAGAGATCAACAGCATCATAGGACGCCGTAATTCCTCTTTCATTTCTGGGAATTCCTTCAGCATTTCTGCAGTAGGCTGCGGCTCAATCACTTCTTTTATTTTGAAGCCCTGTTTCAAAAGGCTGCTGAGATAGTTCGTTAAAGTTCTGTGGTATTTCACAACATTTTCACCAAGAAACGTTGTATTTCTTTTTCCTTCCAAAAAATAATTGTCTACAGGCCAGTTCTGCTTTTGCCCTTGGGATCCGTAAGCCCAGTCCTGGCTGCCTTCTGCTGTAAAAACCGGATGCTCTACAGAGAAAACGAAATGACCTTCAGGCTTAAGCCATTGATATATGTTGGCTGCTATTGTCTCAAATGATTCTACATAATGAAATGTCAAAGAACTTAAGACAAGATCGAACTGTTCAGCAGGGTAATCAAGATCCTCAAGTGCCTTTCTTATATAGGTAATGCCGTTCAGTTGATTGATCTCTTTGGCTTTTTCAAGCATCTTTTCCGAAAGATCAATCCCGGTAACAGATTTTGCTCCCTGTTCTATTGCAAAGCGGCAGTGCCAGCCAAAGCCACAACCCAGATCAATAATATCTTTTGAAGTAAGATCAGGTAACATCTTTTGAAAAGTATGCCATTCTCCTGCGCCTTCCAGCCCCTTCTCAGAGCGGAGCATCTTTCCATATTGTTCGAAAAAAGAAGGAGTGTCATATTTATTTTCTTTCATTGCAACTTGAAGATTTTATTATTATTATTTGGATGAATTTATTCTGTTTTTACCCAAATGCTCTCTTCAGCAAACTCTCCACCTTTGGCTCACTTCCCCTGAAGCTCTTATACAGTTCCATCGGATCTTTAGTTCCGCCCGAAGAAAGAAGAATTTTGTATTTTGCAGCTGTTTCAGGATTGAAAATTCCTGTTTCCTTAAAATACTGGAATGCATCTGCATCCAGAACTTCTGCCCATTTATAAGAATAATAGCCTGCAGAATAACCGCCCTGGAAGATATGGGAAAAACTTGGACTCATAGCTGTTTCAGGATTCACAGGATAGAGCGAAGTAGCTTTGGTATACTTATCTTCAAACTCTTTCACACTTACACTTTCCAGTTCTCCAACTTTCGTATGGTAATTCATATCCAGAAGCCCAAAACCAAGCTGTCTCATGGTTTGGTAACCCTCCATGAAATTTTTAGACTGTTCAATCTTTTCGATCTTTTCATCAGGAAGTACTTCGCCTGTTTTATAATGTTTGGCAAATGTTTTTAAAAACTCAGGTTCATAGCAGAAATTTTCCAGAAACTGAGATGGCAGTTCTACGAAATCCCATTTCACGGAAGTTCCGGAAAGGCTTGGATATTGTGTATCCGCCATCATCCCGTGAAGTGCATGTCCGAATTCGTGGAATAAGGTTGTCACTTCCTGGAACGTCAGTAAGCTTGGAGTATCTTTCGTGGGCTTGCTGAAATTGCAGACAATAGAAATATGCGGACGGGAGTTTTCGCCGTCTTTTTTATATTGGTTTTTATAGCTGGTCATCCATGCTCCGGCTCTCTTACCCTTTCTTGGAAAATAGTCTACATAAAGCAATCCTTTGAAATCTTTTGATGGATTCACGCTTCCAATTTCAGAAACTTCATATACTTTTACATCTTCATGGTATTTAGGAATATCATTTCTTTCTTCAAAACTGAGTCCGAAAAGTTTTCCCGCCAGGCCAAAAACAGCTTCCTGTACCTGGTTCAGTGGGAAATACGGCTTCAGCTCTTCATCATTAAAGTCATATTTCTGTTTTCGCAGCTTTTCTGCATAGAAAGTATGGTCATATCCCTGTAATTCATCTATTCCGTCAGCTTTGGCAAGAGATTTCAGCTCTTCAATCTCTTTATCTGCATAAGGCTTTGCTTTCGTTAAAAGTTCATTTAAAAAATCAAAAACCTTTGCCGGAGATTTTGCCATTCTTTCTTCGAGAACATAATCTGCATAATTCTGATAGCCTAATAATTCAGCTTTCTGCTGCTTTAACTGCAAAAGCTCTTTGATGAGTCCCTGGTTATCAAACTCCCCGCCGTCAAAAGATTTTTTACCGCTGGCCAGGGCAATTTCCTTTCTCAGCTCGCGGTTTTCAGCATAGGTCATGAACGGAATATAGCTTGGATACTGTAATGTAACCACCCAGCCTTCCAGCTCTCTTTCTTTCGCTTCCTCAGCATATTGCTCAAGGACAGCTTCCGGAATCCCTGCCAGATCTTCTTTATTGGTAATATGTTTAAAATAGGAATTGGTAGATGCTAAAACATTCTGCCCGAACTGAAGTGATTTCAAAGACAGATCCATATTGATCTTCTGGAGTTTTTCTTTGTCTTCCTCATTCAGCAGGGCGCCACTTCTTACAAAGCCTTTATAAGTCTCATTCAACAGCATTTCCTGTTCCTCATTGAGATTATATTTTTCTTTTTCGTCGTATACTTTTTTGATCTTACTGAAAAGAGCCTCATTTTGAGAGATCTTTGAAGAATATTCAGTCAGAAGCGGAGAAACTTCCTGGGCGATCTTTTGAATTTCGTCGCTTGTTTCTGCAGAATTTAAATTGAAAAAAATATTCGAGACCAGATCCAGCTGCTCCCCTGAATAAGCAAGTGCCTCAATGACATTCTCAAAAGTAGGGGCCTCAGGGTTGCTGACAATACTGTCTATTTCGTCTTCAGATTTTTTGATAAGTTCCTTGAAGGCCGGAAGAAAATCGTCATTTTTAATGCCGTTAAAAGGCGCCGCATGATATGGTGTATTGAATTTCTCTGTTAAAATATTCATTTTTCGATTTTTATGTATGGTAAATTTAATGATTCATCAGGAATCAGAGCTGGAATGCACAAAAATAATGCCCGGATATCAAGATGTGACAAAAAAACTTTATCTTTAATAATCTTGTCATATGAAAAGAGGCCGCGAGGGTGGAATGACTAATTTTGAAAACAGGAATTATACACTTTAGACACTATTAAATTAAACTGCTAAAGTGTTTAAAAAGCTAAACAAATAACTCAAAATAATCAAAACTATGAAAACACTCTTAAGAATTCTTGGCGTAATCCTCTTTTTAGCCATAGCATACGCGGTTATTGCTATGCTGGCTTTTGATAAAAATTATCACTTTGAACAATCAGTCGTTATTAATGCACAGAAAGAAAAAGTCTGGCAGCATGTTGGCTCATTAAAAGAATACAATGTCTGGGATCCCTTTTCCAAGGCGGACAAGGATATTGTGATCACCTATTCCGGGGCCGGCGACAAAGTGGGAGATTCCTACCACTGGAAGGGAAATGATAAAGTAGGCGAGGGTGAGCAGTCCATCACCGAAATTGTACCCAATGAAAAATTAATGACAAAGCTTCATTTTATCAAACCTTTTGAAAGCGACGCTAAAACTGCTTTTGTGTTAACTCCTGAAGGAAACGGAACCAAAGTAACCTGGGCCATTGATTATGAACTGACTACCATGATGAAGATCATGAAACCTATGATGGATATGAATATGAAAAAGATGTTTAATCAGGGGCTGGGAGATCTTAAAAAGATAGCCGAAAAATAAAGAGATAAGCCTTGCGGAAATGCAAGGCTTTTTGCTGCCTTTTTTTGAGATCAAACATTTTTTATCCAGGCTCAGGTTATTTTAAAAAATTATTATCTTTATGTAAAGATTAGATTCATGGAGAAGATCGTATTTGAAAAAAGTGATATAAGAGATTATGTAAAAACAGTAATTTCTGAAAAAATAGAAAAGCTTAAAAATTTTATTGAGTTTACCCTGGAAGCAAGCCGTGATATTAAAAAGACTCCAAAATATGACAGTATGAGGGAGGAAATGCAGGAAGAAATTTATCAGATGCAGCGTCAGCTGGGTGCTTTGAATGATCTTAAAAGAAATATGTCAAAAGTGCTGAATACTTCTACTGAAAGAATACAGCTGGGTTCTCTGGTGATCACCAATAAAGCCCGTTTCTATATTTCGGTTTCGTTGGGAGAATTCTTTTATGAAGGCGACCGTTTTTACGCTATTTCCCCGGAAAGTCCCATGGCTAAAAAAATGATGGGTATGAAATCCGGTGATGCTTTTACATTGAATAATATCCATCAGGAAATTGTAGAGGTTATTTGATTGTGCATACCAAAGCCGGAATCAAGAGCCAAGAGCCAAGAATCAAGAATCAAGAATCAAGAATCAAGATGCCAGATTTCAATAATTTGTAAACTCACGTACCCTCAAACTCTCAAACTCTAACATTTCTATTCACGAATTACAAAATGTACAGAAAACGAAGTTTACTGCTGAAAAATCAGGCATAAATCAATGTAATGCATTCAATTACATATTGTAAATTTGCAGTATGAATAATGCAGAAATTTTAAAAGAAATCATAGAACGGAGAAGAAGTATATTCCCAAAAGATTATTCTGAAAACGAAATATCTCCGGAAATCATAGATGAAATATTACACTCGGCAACCTTAGCTCCTAATCATAAGCGTACAAAGCCTTGGCGTTTTAAGGTTTTTAAAGGGGAAGAAAAAGCAAAATTAGCTTCAGAAATGCAGGCTATTTATAAAGCTACCCAGCCCGGACAGACTTTTCTGGAGAAAAAATACCAGGATATCGGTTTCAAAATCAATAAAGCAGATGTTGTAGTTTCCATTGTGGTGAATTTCAGCGGTATGGTTCCTGAATGGGAAGAAATTGCTGCTGTTTCCATGGCAGTTCAGAATATGTACCTTACCTGTACAGCCAATAATGTGGGCTGCTACTGGAGTTCTCCGTCGATTGTAAACCATCTTAAAGAATCTTTAACCATCGAAGAAAACCAGAAATGTCTGGGTCTTTTCTATATGGGAAAGGTAAATTAATGTAGTTATGTAAAGCTGACTGATTTACCAAGGAATTTTTAGCTAAGAAAAATCAAAAACACTGTTATATTGCTAGATTGATAAATTGTTACATTTAATAATTGTTGAATAAAATTTTTTATATATCTTTGCACTCTTAAATATTTAACTGGGACGAGTTCCCATAAAATTCACAACATTATGTCAGTAAAAATCAGATTACAAAGACACGGTAAAAAAGGTAAGCCTTTCTTCCACATCGTGGTTGCAGATTCTAGAGCTAGAAGAGATGGTAGATTCATCGAGAAACTAGGAACTTACAACCCAATTACTAACCCTGCAACTATCGATTTGAACGTTGATTCCGCTGTAAAGTGGTTAAACAACGGTGCTCAGCCAACTGATACTGCAAGAGCAATCCTTTCTTATAAAGGTGCCCTTTACAAAAAACACTTACAAGGTGGTGTTGCTAAAGGTGCTTTTGACGAAGCTGAAGCTGAAAAAAGATTCAATGCTTGGTTAGAATCTAAAGAACAAAAAGTACAAGGTAAAGTTGACGGTTTATCTAAAGCTCAGGCTGACTCTAAGAAAGCTGCTTTAGAAGCTGAAGCTAAAGTAAACGAAGCTAGAATCGCTGCTGCTGCGCAAGTTGAAGCTGATGCTAAAGCTGCTGAAGAAGCTGCTAACGCACCTGCTGAAGAAGTTGCTGAAGCTACAGAAGGAGAAGCTCCTGCTGCTGAAACTGAAGAAAACACTGAAGCTTAAGAATACCCTGTATGCGTAAAGAAGATTGCTATTTATTAGGAAAAATCACACGCAGACATGGCCTTGCGGGAAACGTTATCCTTAAACTGGATACCGATCAGCCCGAGCTTTACAATAAATTGGAATCAATATTCGTTGAAATCAACGGATTATTGGTTCCTTTTTTTATTGCAAAATCAGCATGGAGTAAAAACGATGCGCTGAATCTTGCTTTTAAAAACTCTTCCGAGGCATTGGTAGACCAATCCTTAGGAAAAAATGTCTACTTACCGCTTGCTACACTTCCAAAACTTTCAGGGAAGCAGTTCTATTATCATGAGATTATCGGTTTCGATATCCTTGATGAAAATGACAAAGAATGCGGTGTGATAAGATCTGTAAATGATCAGACTGCCCAAAACTATTTCGTAACCAACCTGGACGGAAAAGAAGTGGTAATTCCCATCATCAAAGACTGGATCCTTGAGGTGAACCGGGAAGAAAGATTCATCAAAATGCAGCTTCCGGAAGGGCTTATCGATGTCTTTTTAGTGTCTTCTAAAAAAGACGAATAATTTAAAACAGGCAGACTTGCCCTACTTTTAAAAGTTCTCATTATTTCAATGACTCATCACTCATCACTCATCACTCATTATTCATAATTGCGGGTAATACATAATCCTGTACAATTTTATCAACCTGCGAATGGGCGTAAGTTTTGTTATAAGCTTTGGCTGTAATAACCATCACAACAGGTATTTCTGTAAAAATAATAATTTTATTTCCGCCGTTTCCACTGGACTGATACGCTTCAAAATTTTGATTTCCCACTTTATAAACCTTCCTCCAGAACAGATATCCGTATCCCTCAAAATCCTTATCATTCATGAAATAATTACTGAAGGATTTCTTTATCCAGCTTCTGTCAATAAGCTTCTGGCCATTCCACAAACCATTATTTTTATAAAGCTGCCCGAATTTTGCAAAATCCAGCGCTCTCATCCGCAGACCGCCAGCGAGAGAAGGCTTCTGCTGTGGAGTCAGCTGCCATTTATAATGTATGATTCCAAGCGGTTGAAACAACTTCTTTTCAGCGTAGTTCTGCAGACCTTCGGGAACTTTTTTATCTAAGATATCTCCTGCTACGACAACACCTGCCGTAAAATAACTCCATTTTTCCCCCGGTTTGTTTCTTGTAATAGGTAAATCCAGTGCAAATTTTACCCAATTCTCTGTAGGATACATATTTTCCTCATTTCCGGGAGAGTTTTCGTCCGCATCGTCTCCATCAAATCCAGAGCTCATTGTCAGAAGACTTTTAAGGGTAATACTGTCTTTTCGGGGTGAATGATTTTTGAACTGTTTCAGATCATAAAATTCTTTCAGCATCTGGTTTTCACTTTTAAAATACCCGTCTTTCATGGCAATTCCCATCAAAGCTGAAGCGAAAGACTTACCGACAGAACGTGTATCCTGAAGGGAATCTCTTCCGGAATTGCTGAAATATTCTTCCAGAAGAAGTTTCTCATTTTTGAGAACCACGATACTGGTCATGTCCCGGAATCTGTTTTCTGCAATTTTTCTATTTAAAAGCTGGATTCTTTCTTTATTCAGCTTTTCATCAGACACTGTCCATCCACTGTTGGGATGTATTTTTTGGACGGTAATCTGCTTCTCCGGAATGTTTTTGTGAGGGACAGTTAAAGGAATTTCCCCGGCTGCAATGGTATTTCCCACCTTTAAAGATGTAGTTTTTAAATAAGGCTTAATTTCAATTCTTAAAAGATGATTTCCTTCTTCCAACGCATCGATACCACCATTGGCAAGATAAAATCTCATCCACATATATCTTCCCCATGCATCTTCATTTTTTGAGCTCAGTAAAGGAATTCTTAATGTAGTTTTCTTCTTTTTGTCATCCGGTATTCCTGCTCCGGTATTCAAATTTTCGGTATAAATTAATTTTCCGTCAACATAGAAACTGAATTGATAATTTCCTTTTTTCAGTAATTCATCAGGGGATAATGAAGGTTCCATCTGATGGAGATAATTGACCAGAGAATTGTCCATAAAAATACGGATGTCAAGATCTTTATCTTCCTGGAATAGGGTAGTCTTAAGAAGATCAGATTCTTTTAACTGATCTAGAGCAACAGTTTTGTCCAGGAAAACAACTTTGCTGATGTATTTTTTATGGAGAGGATTTATAATGGCATCAGGATCTGTAATATTTTTATGCTGGCCTAAATAAAGCCCTGAACCAAGAAGCAGAACAAACAGCAGGATAGATTTCATTTTAATATTTTATCTGAACAAAAATATGAATAGGCTTTCAAAGAAAATAGAATGAAATTAACATCTTTATTTCTTCAGTAGATTTTTGTATTGCAAAGGAGTAATTCCTGTATTTTCTTTGAACAGCCTGATGAAATGACTCTGATCTGCAAAACCACATTCATGGGCTACTTCAGTTAAAGACTGATGGGTACTAAGAAGATCGATAGATTTATTGATCTTCAGTTTTTTGATGTAAGCTCCTAAAGTGCAGTGAAAATGCTTCCGGAAATCCCTGCTCAAATGAACCGGATGAATATCCAGACCTTTTGAAAGCTCTGTAAGGCTCAGTTTTTCCGTGAAGCTTTCGTGAAGCATCTCATCGATCTTATTGACCCATCCGGGCTTTTTGTCAGAACCACGGCTATTCTCGGATAATTGGCTGAAAATACTAAGTAAAAGCTCATGAACAGACAGCTCGAATGTTGAATCATTAACTTTTGTTTCCTTGAAGATCCGGTACATTAACAGTTTTAAATCAGGGTCTTTCAAATTAAAACTTCCTTCAAGAGAATCTTTTGGAATCTGGAATTTTTCAAACCAGTCTTCCGTAAGTTCAAGATGAAATCCTCTCGTAAAAATATCGGGCTTGATGTTGTAATGAGCATCTTCCCAATGGTGATAGAGCAGTGTCCCGGCCGGGCAGTCATACGTTTCCTTTTTATTTCCTTCCGTCATATTTCCCTGCAGCAGAAAAGTGAAATAAGCATTTTCATGATAATGCCAGTCAACGTACGAATGGGTATACTCCGTATCCGTGATGGTGAGCCCATCAAAACGCAGGGTTTCATTCGTTTTCCCGAAAAATTCACCATTATGAAGGTTTTTCATGCTATAGTTTTTGTTTTAAATTTTCAATCTGGTCATACATTTTATTGAAAAATATTTTTCTGTCGCGATTTCCGGAAGTGTTCAGAGACTTCGAATTTTTAATCTGATGCTCAAAATAATTTATTGCTTCACTGCAGGTTTTAGTATCGTTGATCAGAATATACCCGAACATATTGACAGGTATGGCAAAAAGTGACTGTTTGGGATGATGAAAAAAAATGTCATTGGAAAGATGCATCAGTTCATTTTCATACAGGTGGAATTTTGGGCTGTTCTCTGTTTTTCGTTCAATATATTCTATAAGTTCCCTAAGTTCTTTCAGGATAATTTCACCTTCATTTTTTTGTAAAAGTCCGGTCTCATAATAAAACAGGATCTGTTGCAAAATACTGGAAATGGTTCTGTCATTCCACAGTTCCACTATATTTTGTGTTTCATACTTTTTCTTCAGTTCCTGGGTGTTCGATTCATAATAAGGTGGAGAAAACTGCAGAAAGGGAATGAAAACCTGTTTGGCATTAAGCAGATTCATCCAGACATAAATTTTGAAACGGGAAAGCAAAGTGTCTGAAAGCGTATAAAAAAACGGAATATCCTTCGCAGAATAATAAATAGTCATCTCATCAGTAAGCGGCAGATTTTCAAAAATGCTGAGATTATTCTGAAAAAAAGACTGCAGATCTTCTGTTTCGTTCACTACTGAAGTTTTCTGAACCACAATCTGCTGGTCTGAAGTAATAAATTGATTAAGGGAAATCTGATAATATCTGGCCAGTTCCAAAGCTTCTTCAAAACTGAATTTTGCTTTCAGAGAGGTTCTTCTGTGCGATGCATCATAACTTATATTGAGAATATTGGCAATCTCATCATTCAAAGATTTATCGCCTATTTTTCTGCGGATTTCCTTAAGTAAAAGTTCCTGATACATGCTTTTGTGATTTTCACAAATGTACTTCTTTATTTTAATTCTTTTCCGCATTCGGATTGGTGTTTTTCACAGATAATTTTGGAATGTAATTTTAAAACAATACGTTATGAAAATAAAATTTTTGATCATCATCAGCCTCTTTACAGGAAGTGTTATCAGCGCCCAGGATAGTTTAAATACTATAACAGATAAACCAAAGCTTATTGCTTTTTCGCCTTCTAGAGAAACTAAGAATATTAATGGAGTGCTCATTAAATATTATGATGAAATTGACCAGGACATACAGCCTAAGAACGTTAATGGAGTCGGATTGGGGTTTAATGGGTTGGGAATTTTCTTTCCCGTATTGTTTCTTGTCAATATTGCATCCATTGATAATTGGGAAATTAATGATATTGATTCAGAACCTTTACCCGATAAAATGAATAAGATCAACGGAATGCAGTTTTCTATTGTCAATATGGAGCCTACTGTTACCAACGGTCTGGAATTAAGTTTATCCAGTAATATCAGTGCCCCTTCGGTTACCAATGGAGTGGCTGTTTCACCGCTGTACAATTTTCATCACACAACAAAAGGCGTAGCTGTTTCCACGCTTGCGAATATAAGTCAAAAATGCAGAGGTGTTCAGATTGCTTTAATCAATGTCTGTAAAGATTCAAGAGGAATACAGATTGGTTTTTGGAATACCAATGAAAAGAGAAAATTCCCCATAATCAACTGGAATTTTAAAAACAAAAAATCATGAAAAAACTACCATATTTCCTCATTGCAGCCAGATTTATCCTAGCTCCGGTTATATTGTTATTAGCTTTTTTCAAAGGCACGGAATCTGGATTTTTAATTGTAGCCTTCATGTATTTCGGTTTACTGACGGATATTTTCGATGGAATTATTGCCCGAAAAGTTGGGGTTTCCTCAGAAAAGTTAAGGAGACTGGACAGCCAGACTGATTTGGTTTTCTGGCTTTCACTGGGATTTGCAGCCTACCTTTTGAATCCTGAACTCATTAAAAATGAGTGGCGCGGTGTTCTTTTGATCATCATTATGGAAGCACTTTGTTATATTGTCAGTATCTTAAAATTCGGTAAAGAGACCTGTACTCACGCATTTTTGTCAAAAATGTGGGGCTTAAGCCTGCTGACTGCCTTTACCTATTTAATAGGATTTCAACAAACAGGCTGGGCATTTTATCTCACAGTCGGGTTAGGATTTGTCTCCCATATCGATGTTATACTGATCATTTTACTGCTTCCCAAATGGCAATATGACGTACCAAGTTCCTACCATGCCTGGAGAATCCGAAAGGGAAAAGAGCGGAAGAAAACAGTATTCTTTAATTAAAGCACAGGTGAGAAACGGAGTTGAAATAGGGAGTTTAAAAGCAGAACTGTAACGCGGTTTTATTGACCTTTGGCATCCTGATAAACTACAGGGCAGCTTCCCGATGCTTTTAAATTCTAAAATAATAACCACGAAAATTATGTGAGCATTCAGTGTCTGAAAACTGTTATTCAATTTGATTACAAATGATTGTGACTGATAAAATATAAGAGCAGGAAATAGCCAATCCGTTTTTATGAATATTCTTCTTTGAGTTTTTTATCCAGTATAAATGGGACAAATGGAAGTACTGAACCTATCAGATACAAGATGATTCTTTTTAAACTCCACCTGTATTTTATTGCGGATAGCAGAAGGGCTATCAGAAATATAAGAAACAAAATCCCATGGATCCATCCAAAATATTTTACCCCTTCCGGTATATTAAGAAAGTACTTTAAAGGCATGGCAATAAAGAGCAGAATCAGATATGAAAGCCCTTCGATTAAAGCTGTTTTACGGTATATGGTGATCATCTGAATAATTGTACTGTCTAAAAGATTATTTTTGATACTAATATACTTTAATCTTCCATTTAAAGCTCTAATAAAATCTAAATTAATTGTTACATAACTATATCATCACCTAAATAATATCCATAGCATAGTTTTAGATTCAATATTTTGATAAATGATTTTGTAAAAATACAGCGTAATCATGAAGTTGCGCTGTTTTTTTGTAACTTTGCAGACGTTAATTTTATAAGAAAATTTATAATCAACAAATGAAAAAGCAGACGATTAAAGAAATCCTACAGGATTACAAGAAAGTATTACATCATGACATTACGGTTTACGGTTGGGTAAGAACATTCCGCGCCAATCGCTTTATAGCACTAAATGATGGTTCTACGATTAATAATTTGCAGATTGTTGTTGATTTCGAAAATTTCGATGAAGAGGTAATCAGTAAAATCAGTACAGCTGCTTCATTAAAAGTAGTAGGGGAAGTTGTAGAAAGTCAGGGAGCCGGACAGAGTGTAGAGATTGTCGCTAAAAAAATTATTATTTTAGGAGATAACTTTACAGAAGACAGAGATAAAACGATTCTTCAGCCTAAAAAACACTCTCTGGAAGTTCTGAGAGACCAGGCCCATTTAAGATTCAGAACGAATTTATTCGGAGCTGTTTTCAGAGTGCGTCATGCGGTTAGCTTTGCCGTGCATTCCTTCTTTAACAAAAACCAGTTCTTTTATATCAACACACCCGTAATTACCGGAGCTGATGCAGAAGGAGCGGGAGAAATGTTTGGGGTAACCAACTTTGACCTGAACAATATCCCAAGAACTGAAGACGGTGAAATTGATTTTGCACAGGATTTCTTCGGAAAAAAAACCAACCTGACGGTTTCCGGACAGCTTGAAGGAGAAACTGCAGCAATGGGATTGGGCAGGATTTATACATTCGGACCTACTTTCCGTGCCGAAAATTCAAACACCACAAGACACCTTGCGGAATTCTGGATGATAGAGCCGGAAGTAGCCTTTAACAACCTTGAAGACAATATCGACCTTGCGGAAGATTTCTTAAAATATGTGATCCAGTATGTTCTTGACCACTGTAAAGATGATCTTGAATTCCTGGACAAACGTTTTGAAGAAGAGCAGAAAGGAAAACCGGAAAAAGACAGAGCAAAAGAAGGGCTTATCGAAAAACTTCAGAATGTTATAGCTAAACGTTTCAAACGCGTAAGCTATACGGAAGCTATTGAGATCCTGATGAACTCAAAAGAAAATAAAAAAGGAAAGTTCCAGTATCCGGTTGAAAGCTGGGGAACGGATCTTCAGTCTGAACATGAAAGATTCCTGGTGGAAAAACACTTTGAAAGCCCGGTGGTATTGTTCGACTATCCGAAAGAAATCAAAGCCTTCTATATGAAGCTGAACGATGACAATAAGACCGTTGCAGCAATGGACGTTCTTTTCCCGGGTATCGGGGAGATCATCGGAGGATCGGAAAGAGAAGCAAGATTAGATGTACTGAAACAGAAAATGGCAGATATGCATGTAGATGAACACGAACTTTGGTGGTACCTGGATACCCGAAAATTCGGTTCTGTGCCGCATGCAGGCTTTGGTTTAGGATTGGAAAGACTGGTTCTTTTCGTAACGGGAATGACTAATATCAGAGATGTGATCCCTTTCCCTAGAACACCGAAAAGCGCTGAATTCTAGATAAATAAAAAAGCCTTAATTTAAAAATTAAGGCTTTTTTTATTTTCTAATAGTTTATTATGTTAATAACTTAATGCAAAAATCATGCTAAATTTGTTTTTTGTCGAATTAATTTATTAAATTCGTAGATATGTTATGTTAAAACACAAAGACTAATATGCTTAAACAACACTTACAACTCAAATTAGGACAGAAGCTGGCGCCTCAGCAGATTCAGTTGATGAAGCTTATTCAGCTTCATACACTGGAATTTGAAGAGGAGCTGGAAAGAGAGCTAGAGGAGAATCCTGCTTTGGAAATTGTTAAGGAAGATCCTAAAGAAGATGAATTTTCTTCTCTTGAAGATGCTTATCAGGATGAAGGAACAGAAAGTATTCAAACAGATTTTGACGTCAACGAATATATCTACGATGACGAACCTAGCTATAAAACTGCATCAAGCAACTATTCTCCGGACGATGAAGAATTCGATAACGAAAGTCTTCTTACCGAAGGACAGTCCCTGTACGACTATCTGCTGGAGCAGATCCATTTGGTCAATATCAATGAAGAAGACGAGAAAATCGCTGAATATGTGATTGGGAATTTAGATACCGACGGATATTTAAGAAGAGAAATTAAAGCTATTGTAGATGATCTTGCTTTCTCCCAGGGAATTTATACCACCAAGGAAAAAGTTGAGGATATCCTCGAAAATTATATCCAGAAGCTTGATCCGCCAGGAGTGGGAGCAAGAGGCCTTCAGGAATGTCTGCTGCTTCAGATCGAGAAAAAAGTAAGCTCTGATAAAGCGGTTTCTCTGGCAGCCAATATTTTAAGATACCAGTTTGATGCTCTTACCAATAAGCATTACAACAAGATTATCCAGAAATATGATATTGAGGAGGATGACCTTAAGGATGCTTTGGATGAGATTTCTAAACTTTCACCGAAAGTAGGAGGAAATTTTGATACACAGACGATCACCATCAACCAGGAAATTATCCCGGATTTTGTGATCCAGGTGAAAGACGGAATGGTAATTCCGATGCTTAACAGTAAAAATGCACCGACTCTGAGAGTTTCTGAAGAATATAAGGATATTCTGACCACCTATTCCCATGATAAAAACTCTTCTGAACATAAGCAGGCAGCCTTGTTTATCAAGCAGAAATTAGATGCTGCAAAATGGTATATAGATGCTATTAATCAGCGTCAGAACACCCTGTTGCAGACCATCACAGCTATCGTTAAATTTCAGAAGGATTATTTTATTACAGGTGACGAAAAATCTTTGAAGCCAATGATCCTGAAAGACATTGCTGATATTACAGGATTTGATATTTCTACCATTTCAAGGGTGGTAAAAAGTAAATATGCCGACACTTCGAACGGAATCGTTTATCTGAAAGATCTTTTCTCTGACAGTCTGACCAATGATGACGGCGAAGAAGTCTCTACAAAAGAGATCAAAACCCATCTTCAGGAAGTAATCGGAAAAGAGAACAAAAGAAAACCTCTTACAGATGATGCTTTGGTTGTAATGCTGAAAGAGCAGGGCTATAACATTGCCAGAAGAACGATCGCCAAATACCGTGAACAGCTCAATATTCCGGTAGCAAGATTAAGAAAAGAACTTTAATAAGTTTCTATCCATAAGTAAAGCCCAGTATTTCTGGGCTTTTTTTTTTTAAGGTGAAAATATGCTCGGTCTGCGAAAGATTTTAACGCAAAGTTTTATTGTAATATTGTATATTTCAGGTAAGCTAAGAGGGATCAATTGCATTGATCTGACTAAGCAGTCATCTTATCCACATCGCTTAATCAACGGCGCAGCCGGTAATACTTTGCCCTTCTTAAATTAAAAGTATTACAATAAAACTTTGTGCTAAAAAATAAAAACATTTTCTTAAGAACGCTGTTTCAGTTTATCCAGTTCTAACTCTTTTATAGAAATCTCCCGCATTTCCACCTTTCTTATTTTTCCGGATATTGTCATTGGGAATTCATCTACAAATTTCCAGTATTTCGGAACTTTATAATGGGCAATTTTACCCTGACAGTATTCTAAAAGCTCGGTTTCCGATACCTCAAATCCTTTTCTCACTTTTACCCAGGCCATCACTTCCTCGCCGAATTTCTCACTCGGAACCCCAATGATCTGTACATCCAGTATGTTTGGATAGGTGTATAGGAAATCTTCAACCTCTTTAGGCGAAATATTTTCACCGCCACGAATAATCAGGTCCTTTATTCTTCCGGAGATCGTAATATAGCCGTCATCATCCATGACAGCCATATCACCGGTGTGCATCCATCGGGCATCATCCAGTACTTTTTTGGTGTTTTCCGGATCATTCCAGTATTTCAGCATCACAGAATAGCCTCTGGTGCAGAGTTCACCATGTTCACCACGCGCTACGGTTTTTCCGTTTTCATCAATAATCTTTATTTCAAGATGGTCCTGCACGGTTCCTACAGTACTTACCTGCTTTTCCAATGGCGTTCCTATCAGCGTCTGAGTAGAAACGGGAGAAGTTTCCGTCATTCCGTAACAGATGCTCATTTCTTTAATATTCATCAGGCTTTCCACCTTTTTCATGATTTCAGGAGGGCAAACAGATCCTGCCATGACACCGGTTCTTAAGTTTGAAAAATCATAAGCATCAAAGCCCTTAACAGCCAGTTCTGCAATAAACATGGTTGGAACTCCATATAAAGACGTACATTTTTCTTCAGAAACTGTTTTTAAAGTGATTTCAGGATCAAAGCTGTCATTAGGAATCACCATGCATGCACCATGAGTTGTACAGCATATATTTCCGATCACCATTCCAAAACAATGATAGAAAGGAACAGGAATACAGACACGGTCTTTTTCTGAATATTTTAAGCGGATTCCGATAAAATATCCGTTATTTAAAATATTGTGATGAGAAAGAGTAACACCTTTTGGGAAGCCCGTAGTTCCGGAAGTATACTGAATATTCACAGGATCATCAAACTGTACATGCTCTTCAAAGCTGTGAAGGGTGTCATCTGAAATATCCTGTCCGTTGTTCAGAAAATCTTCCCAGTTATCATCAAAAAAAATTTCATGTTCCAGGCTGGGGCAGACCTCCCTGGCATATTCTACCATTTCCTTATAATTACTTGTTTTAAAGCTTAAGGAAGAAAACATAAACCGGATTCCGGATTGATTGATCACATAGGTAAGCTCGTGCGTTCTGTAGGCAGGATTGATATTGACCAGTATGGTTCCTATCCGGGCTGTAGCATATTGAAGCAGTACCCATTCATAACGGTTGGAAGACCAGATCCCGATCCGGTCTCCAGCTTTGGCTCCTAAGTAAATTAAAGCTTTTGCAACGGCAGTAGTCTGATTATAAAATTCCTGATAGGTTGCCCTGTAATTCTGATGAACGCAGACTAAAGCTTCCTGGTTTGAGTATTTTTCAACAGTCTTTTTTAGATTTCCCCCGATAGTTTGCCCCAATAATGGAATAGCGGAAGCCCCATAGACGTAAGATAATGGCATAGTTTAAGATTTGGTGGAAGTAAAATTAATGAAAAATCTTGAAATGATGCCTGTTGTATGCTAATTTTCCTGAGATTCTATGTCTTTAAGCTGTTTTAGATTTTTGTCCAGTTTTCTGATGATAATTCCGTACACAAGTCTGTAGTAGAGCCAGATTAGCAGGACACACAATACTGTACTTACAATAATTCCGATAATCACAATGATCAGGTTGGAATTATCCGGCCGTACATTCTGGGAATTTAATACATAGAAAATAAACGCAGTGAATACAAATGTAAAAGCTACCAGCAGTGCAATACTGATAAGGATAAAAGCGTTCACGGTTTTCTTGAACTTCATGATCCGTATAATAAGGTCTTTTAGATTTTCTTCAATCTTTATTTTACGGTAATTCTGATAAAACTTCAGGACAAAGTAGGCGGTGATTAAAAGACTTAAGATTTTTATCGCTAAATAAGCATTGTCAAAATTAGTTTCTATTTCGGGGGCTTTCTGAGCTCCCAGCTTTTCTAAGATCTTACGGAAGCTATCCGATTCCTCGCCCTGAAAGAAATAAAATAATCCCAGAACGGAAAAGAATAAGAATTCTGCCACACTGATCCAGAAAATATACTTCACATAATTGCGTGATTTTCTGTTCAGCATCTGCAGGATTTCACGGCTGTCGTATTTCGGCTGAACAGGCTGCTCTTGCCAGGTTTTCTTAAAACTGTCTAAATCAAAATCAGGCATATTTTTGCATCTGTTCTTTAAGGGTTTTCTTTAATCTGTTCATTTTCACACGTGCATTAACTTCGGTAATCCCTAGGTTTTCTGCAATATCCTTATAAGGCAGGTCATCAAGATACATCATTACAATTGCTCTTTCTACATTGGGAAGTGTTTTGATCACAGTATACAGAAGGGATATCTGCTGCTGCTTTTCATCATCATCCTCTACAAAATCCCTGTGGTTGATATCCAGCTCATTTGTAAGAAGGCTTTTGCTTTTTTTTCTGAAAAGAGTAATGGCTGTATTAAGGGCTACGCGGTACATCCACGTAGAAATTTTAGAGTTTCCTTTAAAAGAATCATAGCTTCTCCAAAGCTGAAGTACGATTTCCTGAAACAGATCTTCTTCATCTTCAAGAGAATTGGTATACAAACGCGAAACTTTAATAATCAGGCCCTGATTATCCTTAATAAGCTGCGCAAATTCTTTTTCTCTGGAAGTCATAGATATATAATGGCACGAAGATAATAATAATGCGGTAATTTGTTGATATGTGACGGTATAATTTCTTAATTTGAAATATCTCTGTATTTTAAGATTTAAACTGACCTGTTTCCAAAATTCTCAATTGTCGAAATTATCGCGTATCTTTGCAACCGCGAGAAAATCGGCTTGTTGATTCCTGTTTCGGCAGGGGTAGGAAAGTCCGGACACCATAGAGCAGCAAAGCGGATAACATCCGTCACCCGTGAGGGTAGGACAAGTGCAACAGAAAGCAGGTACAGTTCGGCTGTAGTGAAACCAGGTAAACTCTTTGCGGTGCAATGATAAGTATATCGGTTCTTTTCAGTAATGGAAATAGGGGCGGCTCGTCCTGAAAGCCGAGGGGTAATCAGCTCAAGTTTTGCAGCAATGTAAGACGCAGATAAATAACAGGCACTTCTTCGGAAGAACAAAATCCGGCTTATAGATTTTCTCGTGATTTTATGAATAGTATATCGATCTATAAAAAAGAAAGCGGAGAAATTCTCCGCTTTTTTCTATGAATACATGCTGTTTGGCATTTTAATACAGCTGAATGTAGGTAATGCTTCCGATCACAAACATCTCTGCACTATTGGACCCGCTGGGGGTATTGTAGAAAGGAGTGGGTGCTGAAGAGTTACAGGTGCTGATGCTTAAATTCGCATTAAAGCCTGTTACATATGATCCGGTTCCGGTATCAAACATGTCAAATTTTGTAGCAGACCATTTGGTGTTATTGGATATTATGCCTCCGGGCATTAAACTGGCATGATTCCAGGGTCTGACATTTGTGGTGCTTACCGAAGTGCTTACTGTCCAATTGGGGTTGGGGTATAAAGATGAAGTGTATTGATCTCTGTAGTTATCATACTGCAGCTGCTGCCCATTGCCGGTATGGGAATCGGCAGGAACAATAATCTTATCCGTATTTGTTACGATGGGATAACATCCCAAACTATTATTAGCTATTATATCTCCTCTATATTCATAAGGAGTATAATTGTTAATGATAAGAGTTCCTCCCTGAGCGTATGTAAAAGATATTGCTGCTATTCCTAATATGGTTAAAATTCTTTTCATAATGGTTAATTTTCTGTTTTTATATTTTTACGAATCTCATCGCTTTTCTGCATATAGATCTGGGTGGCCCATACAATGATCTGACTCATGTCACCGCCGGTTCTTCTCATCAGCTCCGATTCTGTAACGCCTGTTGAGAGAATCAGTTCTTTGGAAGCGGGCACCAGAAGAGCTTTTCTTCTGCCACTCAGTTCAGTGGTATTTCTTTTCCGCTCTTCTTCAGTGGGTCTGTTCTGCGGATCGCCAAGGCTTTTGAACGCTTTGTCGTAGTTTTCCATCTGTGGAGTTTTCATGCTGGCTACAGTATTAGCGGCAGTTCCTTCATTAGTACATGAAATAAGTCCCAGCACAATAAAAGCTGTTAATAAAAAATGTTTTTTCATAGGTAGGATGTTATGGTTTTTGTTGAATTTCTAATGAATAAAAGCGAAATTTTCCGCTTTATTGTATATTGAATTTTAGTCATTATGGGTAATCGTAAACCTGCAGGTAGACCATTCCTGAAATGGAAAACCATTCTGCTTCTGCTGTAGTCCCCAGCTGATACAGATTAGTTGAGAATCCTGCCATATTCGATACAATAGGATTACCCATCATGAAAGTATCGACACCATTCCCCAGATCATCCTTAGTGACGAAATGGTACATCGCCCATTCTACCGAAGAACTTATCCCCGCCATGGCCGGATCATTGTAATTATAAGTAGTGATGCCACCGGCCGTAGTAACATACCATTTTAAAATAGGCAGTAACGAAGCGGCAGAAGTATTTAATGTGACATATTCTACATCGGTCGTTAATGGTGGGACCGTATATACTCCATAAGGAGGATTGGGAGCGGCAAATGCTACAGGATATCCGCCTGGATTAATTCTGCTGCAAGCCATCAGCCTTCCTTCGAGGCTTAGTTTACTGTAATTATTGATCATTAAAGGGGTGCTTTGCGCAAAAGAGAATGCACCACATAATACTAGGGCTGATACTATTAGTTTTTTCATATTAATAAATTTGTAAATAAGAGTAATCCACATTTCCTGTGGTGATATTAAACCATTCTACATCGCCATATAGAGTAGATATATTGGAGCTTGCTCCCGTACATGGATCCTGAGGCTCTCCGATCAGGCCGCTGAAAGATGGTTCGGGAGTAGAAGTTCCTGCATAATACATTTGAAACTGAGAAGAAGACCATTTTGTATTTGCGGAAATTACACCGCCAGGTGCAATACTGGCGTGATTCCATGCTCTTACTGTCTGTGTTGTAGCGCTTAGCTGGACCACCCAGCTTGCATTAGGATACAGAGAGTTTAGATACTGATCTTTAAAATTGGCATATACCAGTTCATTTCCATTACTCATGTTGGAATCAGCAGGAACAACAACCATTGCGGGACTGTTTGTTGTGACATAAGGATAACAGCCTCCTCCAAAATTATGAGCACTTAAAGTTCCATGAAAATCAAAAGTGGTAGAGTAGTTATTCACAATTAATTTCAGGTTTTGTGCATTAATCAGTGATACTGCCGCAATGAAAACTGTAGTTAGAATTTTTTTCATGTCTTTAGTTTTCGGCTTTTATATTCTTGCGGATACCCTCACTTTTTTTCATATAAATCTGGGTAGCCCAGACAATGATCTGGCTTATATCACCACCGGTTTTTCTCATCAGTTCAGCTTCTGTAATGCCTGTGGAAAGAATCAGTTCTTTAGATGCCGGAACAAGAAGTGCTTTTCTTCTGTCACTTAATTCGGAGGTATTCCTTTTCTTTTCTTCTTCAGTAGGTCTGTTCTGCGGATCACCCAGGCTTTTAAAAGCCTTGTCAAAATTTTCCATCTGCGGAGTTTTCATACTTTCCACAGTATTTACGGCAGAGCTTTCATTGCTGCATGATGCCAGGGTTAAAACGGCAAAAGCAGCTGATAACAGTAGTTTTTTCATAGGGATATTTTTAAATGTTCAGTTTGATTATTTAATGAACTATTAATAGATTTGGAAATAAGTAATTTGTCCGCTGGGTGTTGTGATCGTGTACCAGTCTGCAGTAATGCCTGTATTTGCTCCGGTCTGGGTGTTGGTTAAGAAGCCTCCCGAAAGCGCAGGATCACCTACCTCGAAACTGTCATAGCTGTATCCGGTATTGTCCGTAAGTACAAAAGCGAAACCCATCCATTCATCTATGGCAGTCACCGCTGTGATGATAGGATGATTATAAGGATAGTTTCCCGTATTGGCGCTGTTTAGCGGATCAATATAATACCAGCCGGGAATTGGAATGGGATTGGATCCTCCTGTATTGTCAAATTTATCATATTTGGTATAGTTTCCGGCGGGAACTGTATATCTGCTGTAAGGTGCATTAGCAAGAGCATACATATAAGGCTGTGATGATCCTGAGCCTGCTGATCCCACCGTCATAAATCTGCCTGCAGCATCATAACTGCTGTAATTATTGATCATCAGAGTAGAAGATTGGGCAGCAATAGTTATCCCTGCAGCAATACCTAAAATAATGCTTATTTTTTTCATGGTATAATTTATTTACGTGATTAATATTATTGATCTGACTTCAGTTTTCTTCTGATTTCATCACTTTTCTGTATATAAATCTGAGTAGCCCAAACAATAATCTGGCTCATATCACCACCGGTTTTTCTCATCAGTTCAGCTTCTGTGACCCCTGTTGAAAGGATCAGGTCTTTCGAAGCAGGAACTAAAAGCGCTTTCCTTCTGTCGCTCAGTTCAGAAGTGTTTCTTTTTTTCTCCTCTTCCGTAGGTCGGTTTTGAGGTTCACCCAGACTTTTGAAAGCTTTATCAAAGTTTTCCATCTGCGGGGTTTTCATACTTTCCACAGTATTTACGGCAGAGCTTTCATTGTTGCATGATGCCAGTGTTAAAACGGCTAATAAAGCCGATAAGAAGATTTTTTTCATGATTAAATTGTATTAAAATATAAAGTAAATGATTAGTGAAATTCAGGCATATAATATCCTTCGGAGAGCAAAACAGCTGCTTTCCGTATAGTACATTCAGTAAAATAGACAGCTGCAGAACAGCTGCCATTTATCTAATAGATCTGCAGGTAAGTGGTCGGGCCGCTAGGTGTAGTTATTGTGAACCAGTCTGCGCTTGAAAAAGTACCCGCTCCTGAAGCACTGAATCCCGGATATACCGTAGGATCTCCCAACTGGTAGGTATCTGTAATTCCGGTGGATGGATCTGTCAGCCAGAAATGAAATCCGGCCCAAACATTCGAAGGGTTCATTACAGTGGTGATAAAAGGATGATTATAAGGATATGTTCCGCTGTTGGCGGGATTAGTTGGATCTGTAACATACCAGATTGTTATGGGCAGTAAAGCGGTTCCGGAAGTATCGAATGTATTATATATCGTATCCGCTCCTCCGGGTACAGTATACGTACTGTAGGGAGCATTGGGAGCAGCATACATATAAGGACCGGGAACACCGCCGGGCATACCGGTACGCAGTCTTCCTACAGCATCAAAAGTGTTGTAATTCTTTATAACTAAAGGAGAAGTCTGGGCAAAAGAAAGAACCCCAGCCAAAACTGATAAAAGCAATGATATCTTTTTCATAGTAATAAGGTTATTGGATTATAAGATAAGTGTATACATCTGTGCCGGAAGTAATGGTAAACCATTTGGCGCTTCCCCACGCTGTTGTAATAACATCAGGGGCGGTATTGCAGGGAGCGGCAGTTTCTCCGATATTCCCGTTAAAATAAGTCTCAGGTACTGATGTTCCGGTGTGATACATCTGGAATTTAGACATGGACCATCTTGTGTTATTGGAAATTACACCGCCTGGAATAAGGCTTCCGTGATTCCATGGTCTTGGCGAGGCGGGATATCCTGCTCCCAGAATAACATCCCAGGTAGAAATCGGGTAACCGGAAAAAGAGTACTGGTCTCTGTAATTCTCATATTTTACAGTAATGCCAGCCGGTATTATTATAGGATCAGGATTTTTAGAAATGACTAACGGATAACAACCTCCTCCTACGTTATTATTGGCATAAATAGTTCCATGAAAATCATAATTGGTGGTTAAATTCCGTATGATCAGCGTTCCTCCCTGGGCGTATGCTGAGGAAACAGAACAGATCCCCAGCAAGAATAACATTTTTTTCATAATCTATTGATCAGATTTTAAGTTTCTGCGGATCTCGTCACTTTTCTGTATATAGATCTGGGTAGCCCAGACAATGATCTGGCTCATATCGCCACCGGTTTTTCTGGTAAGTTCAGCTTCCGTAACGCCTGATGAGATAATCAGTTCCTTGGATGCCGGAACAAGAAGAGCCTTTCTTCTGTCACTTAATTCAGAGGTATTTCTTTTCTTTTCTTCTTCAGTAGGCCTGTTTTGTGGATCACCGAGACTTTTGAAAGCTCTGTCGAAGTTTTCCATCTGTGGAGTCTTCATGCTTTGTACCGTATTTAAAGCTGTTCCCTCATTATTGCAGGAAATAAGACTCATTACAGCAATTGCTGATAATAATAAATGTTTTTTCATAGCTAAAGTTTAATGATTGGTGATTAAAAATTAATTTTTGATAAATTTATAAAAAAAAATAACACAAACAATAAATTGTACACTTTTTAGTGTCTTATTTTTTTAAATTATTTATATTTATTTAGCTATGATGGAATATTTTACACTTATTTTATTCGTTTTCAAGTATTTTTTTAGCTTCTTTAAGTTCGGATTTTTCCTTTTCACCGAGTTGAGGATATTTAAGATCCATTTTTTCCAAAGTATCAATAATGATCTGGATGGCTGCTACTCTTGCAAACCATTTATTATCTGCAGGAAGTACATACCAGGGCGCATGATCCGTTGAAGTTTCGTTGATAGCGATTTCATAAGCTTCCATATATTTTGTGAAAAGTGCTCTTTCAGGAAGATCTCCAGCAGAAAATTTCCAGTTTTTTTCCTGTTCCTCAATTCTGTCCAGGAACCTCTTCTTTTGCTCGTCCTTAGAAACATTTAAAAATATTTTCACAATAGTAGTTCCGTTCTGTGCCAGATGCTGTTCGAAATTCCGGATACTTTCATACCTGTTTTCCCAGAACTTAGCATCGAAATCCTTTACGGAAGACCATGTTTTTTCGCTGAGGTTATACTCAGGATGAACTTTGCATACCAGAACACTCTCGTAATGAGATCTGTTGAAAATACCAATCATTCCTTTCTGTGGAAGAGCCAGGTAATGCCTCCACAGGAAGTCGTGGGAATATTCCTTCGAGCTTGGGGTTTTAAAACTTGTGACACTGCAGCCCTGTGGATTCACACCTCCGAAAACATGCTCTATCAGACTGTCTTTTCCCGCTGCATCCATTGCCTGCAGGACTACAAGCAGAGATTTACTGCCATCAGCATAAAGCTTTTCCTGCAGTTCCCTCAGCTTCTCTTTTTCCGCGACCAACAACTGCTCACCTTCCTCTTTTGTGAGCTTTCCCTGATATTCCGTTGAGATTTTTTTTATTGAGACTTTTCCTTTTGCCAGGAAGTCATCCGAAAAATTAGTGTCCATATTTTTAATATTTAAATGATTGAAGACTGGAAAGATTAAGGAATTCAGAGATTAAGTTGGACCTTTAACTAATATCTAACTTCTAATCTCTAAAATCTTATTAAAATAAATGTAATAAAAAAACCGTCTCCAAATGAAGACGGTTTTTTTATTTTTTTAAGCAGAGATTATTTCGCTGCTTCTTTTTTAGCAAGTTTAGCTGCTTTCTTTTCAGCTTTTGCAGCTGCTTTCTGTTCTTCAGCTGTTAAAGGCTTTGGTTCAGGAGCGTTAGCGTCTACATTACCTTTGATGTAGATTACGCTTCTGCTGTTAGCAGGGTCATTAGAGAAAACTTCGATCATTTTATTGAAAGGTCCGTTAAGAGTAGTGTTATATCCCACTTTAATCTTAGCAGATTTTCCTGGCATGATAGGATCCTGGCTGAACTCAGGGGTAGTACATCCACAAGAAGGCTTTACGTTAGAAAGGATCAATGGTTTGTCACCTGTATTCGTTACTGTAAAGAATCTTGTACCGTCAGCACTTGGCTTGATAGTACCATAGTCAAAAGTAGTTTTGTCAAACGTAATCGTTTGTGCAGATGCCAATGCAAACGTTCCAAATAATGCAATTCCTGCAATTAATTTTTTCATATTCTTGAATGTTAATATGTTTGTTAGATAAATTTCAAGAAACAAAGTTAAAAATTATTTTAATTCATACTTAAAATTTTTTTTCTTTAGACTATTTTTGCAAATTGTAAGCAAAAGAAATAGAATTTTATGCAGATTTCAGAAAAGTACAATCCACAGGAAACTGAACAGAAATGGTACAACTTCTGGATGGAAAACAAATTTTTCCATTCGGAGCCTAATGAGAAACCACCATATACTGTGGTAATTCCTCCGCCAAACGTAACGGGGATATTACACATGGGACATATGCTGAACAATACCATTCAAGATGTTCTCGTCCGCCGTGCAAGAATGCAGGGCTTTAATGCCTGCTGGATTCCGGGCACAGATCATGCTTCAATTGCCACTGAAGCCAAAGTTGTTGCCAAACTGAAATCGGAAGGGGTCAGCAAATCAGATATTACCCGTGAAGAATTCTTAAAACATGCCTGGGAATGGACTGATAAATATGGAGGAACCATTCTGGAACAGCTGAAAAAGCTGGGATGTTCATGCGACTGGGACAGAACCCGTTTCACGATGGAAGAGAAACTTTCTCAACAGGTCATCAAAAGCTTTGTAGATCTGTATAATAAAGGATTAATCTACAGAGGTTACAGAATGGTTAACTGGGATCCGGAAGCCAAGACCAATATTTCTGATGAAGAAGTAATATTTAAAGAACAGAACGGAAAATTATATTTCCTTAAATATAAAATTGAAGGTTCGGAAGAGTTTCTTTCTGTAGCAACAACACGTCCCGAGACTATTTTTGGGGATACTGCGGTATGCATTAACCCTAATGACGAAAGATACGCTCACCTTAAAGGGAAAAATGTAATCGTACCGATCGTTGACAGAGTAATTCCTATTATCGAAGATGAGTATGTAGACATTGAATTCGGAACCGGAGCGTTGAAAATTACGCCTGCACACGATACCAATGACTACGAAATCGGACAGAAGCATCAGCTGAAAATGATCGATGCTTTGGATGATGACGGAAATCTTAACGAGCATGGTTTACATTACGCCGGTAAAAACAGGTTTGATGTAAGAAAGCAGATCGCAAAAGAATTGCAGGAAAAAGATCTTTTACTGAAAGCAGAAGATTACGTAAATAAAGTAGGAACTTCAGAAAGAACAGGCGCAGTTATTGAGCCTAAGATTTCTGTTCAGTGGTTCTTAAAAATGTCTGAAATTGCTAAACCTGCTTTGGATGTAGTAATGGATGACGAAGTAAAATTCTACCCGGAAAAGTTCAAAAACACCTATAAGCACTGGATGGAAAACATCCGCGACTGGAATATTTCCCGTCAGCTTTGGTGGGGGCAGCAGATTCCTGCCTTCTACTATGGAGATGGGGAAAATGACTTTGTCGTTGCAGAAACTAAAGAAGAAGCTTTAGAAATTGCAAAGCAAAAATCCGGTAACGACCAATTGACAGCTGACAACTTGAAACAGGACGAAGACGCTCTCGATACCTGGTTCTCATCATGGTTATGGCCAATGTCCGTATTTGATGGTCTGCTTGACCCTGAAAATAAAGACATCAACTATTATTATCCAACTGCTGACCTCGTTACAGGACCGGATATTATTTTCTTCTGGGTAGCCAGAATGATCATGGCCGGACTGGAATACCGAAAAGAAGTGCCGTTCAAAAATGTATATTTCACAGGTATTGTAAGAGATAGCCAGAGAAGAAAGATGTCAAAATCTTTAGGAAATTCTCCCGATCCGTTAGAGTTAATTTCTGAATTTGGAGCAGATGGAGTTCGTGTTGGAATTTTATTGAGTTCCGCAGCAGGAAATGACCTTCTTTTTGATAAAGATCTTATGCTGCAGGGAAGAAATTTTGCGACAAAAATATGGAATGCTTTCCGATTGATCAACATGTGGAATCATGAAGACAAACCGGCCAACTTTGCAGACAACCAAACTATTGAATGGTTTGAAAATAAACTTAATAAAACAATTGCTGAAATTAATGATCAGTTTGAAAAATTCAGAATTTCTGATGCCCTTCATTTAATTTATAAATTAATTTGGGATGATTTCTGCGGTTGGTACCTTGAAGCCATTAAGCCGAATTACGGAGAAGGGATTTCTAAAGAAGTTTATCATAAAACAATATATTTCTTTGAAGAATTAATGAAATTACTTCATCCATTTATGCCTTTCTTAACGGAAGAATTATGGCAGACTATTTCTGAAAGAAGCATTGAAGAAGCATTAATTGTTGCTCAGCAGAAAAAAGCAGGAACATTTAATGAAGGAATCATCAAAACCTTTGAAACTGCTGAGGAGATCATTTCCGGAATCAGAAACTACCGTCAGACCAAAGGGATTTCTCCTAGAGAAGCGGTTGAGGTTTACACGAATGCGGCCGGTTTTGAGAATGAAGCCGTGATCAGAAAACTGGGTAATGTTGCCGAAATTCATTTCGGAGAAAAAACAGATAAGCCTAGTTTTACATTCCTTATTAGTGCAACAGAAATTTCTATTCCTCTGAGCGAAAATTTAGATTTGGGCGAAGAGAAAAAGAAAACAGAAGAAGAACTGGCTTATTTAAAAGGATTCCTGATCTCTGTGGATAAGAAGCTTTCCAATGAAAAGTTTGTAGCCAATGCCAAGCCTGAAATTGTGGAGACAGAGCGCCAGAAACAGAAAGATGCTCAGGATAAAATCGCTATTTTAGAAGAGAAGCTGAAAAGTTTGTAAATTTAAAAGATAGACAGTAAGTTTGTCGGAATGTCAGGCTGAGCACAGATAAAAATCTGCGAACGAAAGTTCACGAAGTCTGATATCTTAAAATGAAACAATATTTTGTATATTTTAAAATGTTCCGACGGCTCTTATTATACAGGAGTTACCAATGATACTGAAGCCAGATTGGCTCAGCATCAGTCTGGAAAATTACCTGAAAGCTACACACAAAAGAAGACCTGTAGAATTGGTCTTCTTTTGTGAATTTAATGACATTATGCGGGCTATTTTATTTGAAAAACAAGTGAAAGGATGGAGCCGAAAGAAAAAAGAAGCGATTATAAATGATAACTGGGAACAGTTAAAAGAATTGTCTGTTTGTAAAAACAAAAGTCATTCGGATAATCTGGAGCAAGATCAAAAGGCTTCGACTCGCTCAGCCTGACAGTGTAAACAACGAAAATTAAAATGACACACATAGAAAACATAAAAAAACTATTCTCAAAAAACTTCGTGGAAAGTCCTTTACTGGAAAGTTTCGAAGTGGGAAAACTCTATCTTTCCAGCGGAAAGCTCGTTGCCTGTGATCCATTGATCACCAATGATATGCTGCCTTTCACGACAGAATTTCCAAAAGGGAATTTTTCTGTTTTACTGCATAAAGAAAGAGAAAGCAACTGTGTCGCGTATGCGGAAGTTATTTTCAGTAATACAGAAATCACAGATTGGAAAATGGCTGTTACTGAAGGTCAGGATATTAAAGATCTTGCTGAAGAGGAAGTTTTCGGATATCCTGTAGAAAGTGGGATGGGATGCCTGATGGATGCAGATACCCAGCACCACCTTAATGAACTGGAAAAAAGATTGTATCATAATAAAGGGGCAGATTTCATGGGAATCTATGAAGAATTTTTCCATGACTATTTCTTTGATGAGAAAGGAGCTATAGACCAGTATGCATTTCTGAAGCCGGCTGATGGGCATCCTGGAACAATTTTTGCCTTTGAAACAGGATATGGTGAAGGTTTTTATGCCAGCTATATTGCTTACGATAAAGATCACAAGCCTGTGAAGATAATTACCGAATTTATTGAAATAAGTTAATTAAATTAGTTATTTTTGAAACCTAGTTTTCTGAAAATATATATATTAAACTAAGATAAAACACCAATGAAATTCTCATCAGAACAACCCAAAATTATTGTAGTAGGCAGTTCATCAATTGATCTCGTTTTAGAAACCGAAAAAATCCCTCAATCTAATGAAACTGTTTTGGCTGTCAATTCAGACAGTTATTTTGGTGGAAAAGGAGCCAATCAGGCGGTAGGAACCGCAAGGCTGGGAGCCAGTGTCTATTTTATAGGTTGTGTGGGAATGGACCCTCTTGGCCAGCAGATTATGAGGAATCTCGTAGGTGAAGGGGTAAATGTAGGATTTGTCCATGAAACCGATATGGAATCTACGGGCACAGCATATGTAACCACAAGTCATGGAAATGCAGCTATTGTAGTGGTTCCTGCAGCTAATAAACGTCTCAGCATTCAGCATGTGGAAGATGCAGACCGTTATTTTAACAGTGTGGATCTTGTGCTTGTTCAGCTTGAAGTGGCTATGGAGGTGGTGGAATACGCCATCAGAAAAGCTAAGAAATATGGAAAAAAAGTAGGCCTTTATGCTTCACCGGCGATGAGAATCAATGAAGGAATTATAGATAATGTAGATTTTATTGTGACAAAAAGCAGCGAACTGCATACTGTTTTTGGTGAAGATAAGAGAGAAGAGATCCTTAAAAAATATTTCAATAAAGTTTTCGTAAGGGATGATACCAATTCGACGGTCTATTTTGACGGAACGGAAATGAAGTATTATAGAAATGACAAAGACGAGACCGTTTACAAAATGGGAATGGGAGATGCCTTTACTTCAGGATTTGCTGTAGCACTCTGCCACGGAAATTCTATCGAAGATTGTGTGAAATTCGGTAATGAAGTTTCTTCAAGGGTTTCCGGAGGAAAAGGTTCGCAGACAGGACTTCCCAGAATGTCGGATTTCTTATCCTAAAGCTATTTGCCACATATCGAAAGTTGTAAACTTAACATAAAAATATAAGTAAAATCTCCACTTTTATAGTGGATTTTTTCTTTTTATACTATGGAAAAACTGGAACTCATTACAAAAGATCATATACCGCTGGCGGTCCATCTTTTCAGACCTGAAAAAAGCAACGGAAAACTGCTTCTGATCAATTCTGCAACAGGGGTGAAACAGCAAGTATATTTCTCATTTGCCCATTTCTTTGCAGAGCAGGGATTTACGGTCATTTCTTATGATTACAGAGGAATAGGGCTTTCAAAACCTAAAAATATGAAAGGTTTTAAAGCTTCCATGAGAATCTGGGGTGCTGAAGATTATAAAACACTGACCCAATATATTAAAACAGAATTTCCGGAATATAAAAAGTACTGTCTGGGACATTCGGTGGGAGCATTGATTCTGGGTATGAATGAAGATTCCATCATGTTTGATGAATTTATTTTTGTGGGAACTCAGAATGCATTTGTCGGAAACCTGAAGATCAGAACAAAAATAGAAGCTTATCTCGGGTTTGGAATTGTTCAGCCATTAACTACCGGATTGTTAGGCTACTTTCCGGCAAACTGGTTCGGACTTGGAGAAAGTCTTCCAAAAAATTGCGCATATGACTGGAGAACCTTAATTTTAAACAGGAAATCAACCAACAGGCTGTTGGAGAAAATTGATGACTATTCTAAAAATTTGACGCAAAAAGTATTTGTGATCCGCGCAGAAGACGATATATGGCTGACTGAAAAAGGGGTATTGAGCCTTTTAAACAATACATATCCCAACCTTAAACCTTCTTACAGGCTGGTAAAAGCCTCTGAATCTGACAAAAATGAAATCGGGCACGTCAATTTTTTTAGAAATTATAACAAAAAACTCTGGAATATTATTTTAAACGAATTGACAGACAAATGAAAAGTACGATCGAAAACACCGTAGAATTTGTAAAAGAAAAATTAAAAGGAGCCGAAGCAGGCCACGACTGGTACCATATTGAAAGAGTATGGAAGCTGTCGAGAAAAATAGCTGCAGCAGAAGACTGTAATCAGGAAGTTGTAGAACTTTCCGCATTGCTGCATGATATTGCAGATCCCAAGTTTCATAACGGAGATGAAACCATTGCTCCAAAAATAGCAAGGGAATTTCTGGAGGGTCAGCAGGTTTCTGAAGAGGTAATAGAAAAGGTTTTATTTATCATTAAAAATATATCGTTTAAAAACAGAGGCGAAGTTCCGGCTGAACTGCCGATTGAGCTTAAAATTGTACAGGATGCAGACCGTATAGATGCGATCGGCGCTATTGGGATCGGAAGGACATTCAATTTCGGAGGTTTTAAAAATAATCCGATGTACGATCCGGAAGTGCAGCCAAGCCTGAATATGTCTAAGGATGAATATAAAAAATCCAACGGTACCACGATCAATCATTTTTATGAAAAGCTTCTGCTTTTAAAAGACCTGATGAATACTGAGAAAGGAAAGGAGATTGCTCAGCAAAGACACGATTATATGCTGGGATTCCTGGATCAGTTCTACAAAGAATGGAATGTAGATTAACATTCCTCTGAAAAATCTTAAATCAGTATCTTTGCAGTATGGTATTTATCATTTTTGTTATCTTTTGGGCTTGTGTTCTTTCCTTGATTTTGTATAAAGTGAAATCGGGAAGGGTGGCAAAATGGGCAAAACTGTTCCGTATCCTTACCCTGGTTTTTTCAATCTCAATGTTTACGTACTGGTTCATTAAAAAAAGTGCGGTAGGATTTGTAGATAATTCCGTAGGACTGCAGGTGATCAATAAACTTCCACAGACTCTGGATTTTTATCTGATCAAAGTGGATACTGCCAAAATCCAAAATCTGGAGCCTAAACATATCGGGAAAATACGTCCGGAATATTACAGGGTAGAATATCTTAAAATGGACCAATCCGACGAATACTGGATCATAGGATACCTCGGTAAAAAGAATATGGTCTATTTTTCCCAACATGCAGTTCCGAACAAAAATATCGACCAGATTGTGGAAGTCCAGAACTATATCAATCAGAGTGTAAAACTTTCGGAAGCTGCAAAAAAGCAGGTGGAGACGTATAACTATGAAAATGCAAAGCTGGGAATCTGGGTTTCCTTAGACTTTCTGCTCCTGTTCCTGAACCTTGTACTTTTGTTAAGAAAAAATAAAATAAGCAATGAGTAATTTTTAACCAATCAACAGTTTAATATTACTCATTGCTTATATATATATTATGGATAATCCAGGATCTGCATCACCTGTTCCTTAAATTCTTCAGGACAGTTTTTGACCAGCTTATCTTTATTCTGCTTGCTGATCTGGTGAGGTTCCAGCCATTCAGTCCGGTTGGCGCTGAGGCTGTGATTATCGTAGAGTCTTTTTATTTTATGATTTTCATAAAATGTATATTCATCACCAAGCCAAGTGCTGGCAATACTTATTGTGCAAATTTCTTTTTCCATGACATTTGTTTTTTAGGCACTGTGTTGCATGATAAACATCAGTATAGCCTAATTTACTAATTTTTTTCAACAAAAACAGTTTTTTTTGTTGAATCTTGCTGGAAAATGAATTTATTTTAGTTAAAACAACGTTCCGTTATTATCGGTAGCCATTTGTGGAATATGAAGATCAGTTTTCCATTCCTCATTCATTTTCTTAATGAAATAGGCAGAAAGAAGTGGAGACGCTTTTTCTATATTCTGGTGGACAAAAAAGTATACATTCTGCAGACCCTCTTTTTTCCACTTAGTCAGATGCTTCATCCAGTCGTCAAGCCTTTCATAGTCGCTTTCGGCATTGGCTCCTACATATCGGATAAAAGCGTTGGGAGTGGTAAGGCGCATATGGAGCATATCTCTTCTTCCTGCAGTATCCACGATAATATTGGTAATGCTGTGGGTTTCAAAAAGCTCACAGGTTGTGTTGAAAATCTCTTCATCGGCAAACCATTCCGTATTGCGGAGTTCAATGGCAAGAGGAACTTCCTGAGGCCAGTCTTTTACAAATTTTTCCAGCCTGTCATAATCCTTAGGCTTAAAATTATCATGCAGCTGCAGAAAAGCCATGCCCAGTTTTTGATCAAAATTCATAATTGCTGATGCAAAGTTGGTTACCGGTTCAGTAACGTCGATCAGTCTCCTGAAATGGGAAACAGTATTGGTAATCTTTGGAAAAAATTTAAAATTTTCAGGAGTTTTTTCTTTCCAGACTGCTACCTGTTCAGGGGTAGGCATTCCGTAAAAAGTAGCATTCAGTTCAATAGAATTAAACTGTTTGGCGTAATAAGTCAATTCGTCCTTAGTTCCTTTAGGGTAAAATCCTTTAAGATCGGTTTTGTTCCATTTTGCACATCCGATGGAAATATTTACCAGCCCTTTTTTATTCTGACTTAAAATATCCTTAGTCCTGGAATGATCTTTAGGAAGTGTAAAATCTATTTTTGAAGGGTCTTCTACCTGGCCGAATTTCATATCTATATTTTTAGGATTAAACGAACATAGCAAATATAAAACAAAAACCATAGAAATTCTATGGTTTTTGTTTGCCTGTTATAATTGAATAGTACTGTTTTTATTTTATCTCTTGTGTGACCATTCTGTTCGAAATAACAGAATAGATACAGCCTGTGGTTTTTAAATTAACAGTGATGGTAGCCGGGGTAGACCGATAAGCCGTATCACCATACGGTTCAATGATCTTGCCGTTTGAATCTTTTAGAGTTCTTCCTTTTACTGTATAAGTCATCGTTGCTGTTCCTGTAAATCCACTTGAAGGAATGAAGGTAACGATACCTGTCGTTTTATTATAAGTCCATGTTCCCTGTGCAGTTACTTTTTTACGGTACAGCGTAAGATCTGTATCACTGGTTTTCGTAAAACTGAATGTCGAATAGTCGATATTAGAACTGCTTCCTGTTGGTGGAGTTGTAATACTGATAGGACCTTTGTAGGCTATATCATTAGTGAATACCGGAATATTAACCGGCTGAAACTTACAGGTGGAAGCCACATCATTGTTGGTTACAGCTGCATAGGGAAGGGTAAGCTTCACGTTTCGGATAATATGCTGCTGAAAAGCCGCTCCTGTAGCTGCTGCAAAGCCCAGCTTCAAAAAAGACGGAACGGTTGCATTTAGAGTTTGAGGCGTGGGAGTTCCTTCCGTATCTGAAGTATTAAAATCAGTCGTTTGCGGATTTGCATTTTCAGTATAAGGCACCGAAGTTTTGTAATGATAATAGTTGATCACATTGACAGGTGTTCCATTTTGTGTAGTCTGAATATCCACTTTTATATCAAATCCGTCTGTTGTAGTCGGGGTTGTAAAATGCGGGATCAGATCAAGATATACTTTCCTGAATTCTCCGGCATTATTCCTAAGGTCAAATACAGAGGCAAGTGAATTGGAGGTAGCCAGGTAACTTCTGTCAGTCTGAAGGATTCTTCCTACTGCACCAGTGTTACTTAAGGTAGAGCGGGTAACCAATACAGGATATCCTGTATATCCTAAGCCTAAACCATTGGCATTAATAGCTGCTCCTCTTGCTCCTCTTAAGGTGACATGGCTTGTTGCCTGTGCCCACGCCACTCCTGAAATACCGTTTACTCTGGACTCACCCTGAAAACGTTTATTTTTGAAATTTCCGAATTCATCCAGTGCAATACCCAGGTAAGCACCTGACAAACCTTCTTTTCTTTGGCTTGCATAGGTATTTTGTGTCCTGTTGTAGGAGTACCCAAGACCGGCGCCGGGTGCTCCAATGATGGGACTAGTTACAGCTCCGTCATAAAGGAAAAAAGATAAACCGTCTCCATAAGCACCACTTAGTGGTGTCCCGTTTTTCATGTCATATTCAAATTCAACGTGTAGCCCGTTTACTGATGTAAAAGTTCTTCCGTTGATAAACAATCCTCCAAACTGCCCTGAGCTGGCTGGAGTAAGCTGTACTCCTGTAGAAGTATGGGAAGCACTTCCCTGTATCGAAAGTTCTGATGCCGAAGAAGCATTCATTAACGAACTTGAATAGGAATAGAACCCGTAAATACTTGCTGTCTCAGTACTGTCTGTCTGCGCATACACGAAGTTGGTAAGCAGGGTGAAAACAAGGCTCATCAAAGATAGCCCTTTAAAAGTTTGTTTCATAGCTGCTTATTTTACAACAAATACAATGTTGATGAAAGATGCTGAAGTAGCATTGGATAAGACATCATAATTGAGTACGCCTGTGCTGCTGATGCTGTTTATCCTGAATACAGAGGCATCATATCCTGTTACATAATAGTAAAGATCTGTTGCATTTGGAAAAAACGGAATCATAGCCGGAGCAGATGTGCTTCTTGCATTCGCCGGTACATTCGAAAACTGATTTTTATACAAAGTGTACAGATCTTTTGTCTGTCCTGCTGCAATGGTGGTTGTATCAAAAACTACGCTCGGCATGTAGAAAAATTTAGCTACATACGGAGAAAGGCATACCCAGTCCGGAGTAGCAGGAGTTCCTACGTTTTGACTGATACATTTCTTGTTGACATCAAAAATAACTAACCCTGTAGCAGGACTAGTGACTGTTGCAACGTTGCTGATTCTCGGTAAAAGAACTCCTTTAGAAGTACTTGTAATGTCTAAAACGGAACTTTGGTCAGGGGTAGAAGTGTTTATACCCACCTGAGCAGTAATGGTACAAGAAGCCATTACCAGAATTAAGGTGATAATTTTGTGCATTTCGAAATAATGTTTTTTGTGTTGTTTGTGTTTTTTGCTATTAACAAATTTCTTGCTAATAAGAAAATTAATTCAAGCAAATGTATATAAAAATTATTAAAAATAATCACTTAAAGCTTCTGCTGTAGACACTTGATTCACCATTTCGGGAATGGAGGATGAATATTTTCAGTATTAATGGAGGGTTAACAAAAAATTAAAATTTCAAGCTTAAATGTTAAAGTATGTTAAAATTTAAATTTAAATAAAAAAGCACACTTAAAAAGCGTGCTTTGATATTATGAAATGTTGTTATTTAAGATATTATGCTTCGCAAGCGGAACATGTCACAAAATTGACCATCATTTCCTTGGAAACAGAAGAACTTCTTTGATAATAAAGAGTTTTTACACCTTTTTTCCATGCCTCGATATAAAGGTAATTGACATCTTTTACCGGCATTGTAGATGGAATCTGTAAGTTCAGTGACTGAGCCTGGTCAATATATTGCTGTCTTTGAGCAGCCTGGGAGATAATTTCCATTGGAGAAATCTCTTTGAATGTTTTAAATACTGCTTTCTCCTCGTCAGTAAGCTCTTTCAGATGCTGTACAGAACCATGATTCAGCATGATCGTTCTCCAGGTTTCCTCGTTATCAAGGCCTTTTTCTTCCAGTAATTTTGCTAAATATTTGTTCTTACGCATAAAGTTTCCTTTGGCAAGACCGGCTTTATAATAGTTGGATGCAAACGGCTCAATTCCCGGAGAAGTCTGTCCTAAGATTGCAGAACTTGAAGTGGTAGGAGCAATAGCCATTGTCGTGGTATTTCTCAATCCGTAGCCTTTTAGCAGTTCCGGTTCACCGTAGATATTGGCTAATTCTCTTGAGGCAGTTTCTGCCTGTTCTTTGATATGTTTGAACGCTCTCGCATTGAACTGAGTCGCCTCAAAGCTTTCAAACGGGATCATATTTTTCTGTAAGTAGGAATGGTATCCTAAAACTCCCAATCCAAGCGCTCTGTGACGCAATGCAAAGTTTCTGGCTCCCTGAAGATAGTAGTTTCCTTCTGTTTTTTCGATGAATTCAGTTAAAACAGCATCCAGGAAATAAACAGCTAATTTTACAGCATCAGTATCTTTCCACTCATCATACAATTCCAGGTTCATGGAAGATAAACAGCAGATGAAGGATTCTTCTCTGGTAGAAGGAAGCATGATCTCCGAGCAAAGGTTACTTGCATTGACAGGCATTCCCAGATCCTTATACACCTGAGGTTTGTTTCTGTTAACATTATCGGTGAAGAAAATATACGGAAGACCTTTTTGCTGGCGGCTTTCAAGAACTCTTGCCCAGATTTTACGCTTATCCATATCCCCATCGATCATATCCTGCATCCAGTAATCTGGAACACAGATCCCTGTAAACAGGTTCTGAATAGGGCTCCCGATATCTTTGATTGATAAGAATTCTTCAATATCACCGTGGTCAATATCCAGATAAGCAGCAAAAGCACCTCTTCTTACGCCTCCCTGGGAAACTACATCCATTGCAGTATCGAATAACTTCATGAACGAAACCGCTCCTGAAGATTTTCCGTTATCTGTTACGGCAGTTCCTCTGTTTCTAAGCTCTCCGAAATACCCTGAAGTTCCGCCTCCGATCTTCGTCTGCATAATCACTTCGCCCATTTTGTGGGTAATTCCTTCAATACTGTCCGGGATGTGGACATTGAAGCAAGAAATAGGAAGACCTCTCTGTGTTCCCATATTCGCCCAGACAGGAGAAGAGAAACTGATCCATCCTTTGGTGATCATTTCTTTGAAAGCGGGCTGTAGTTCCGGCTTGTATAATTTTTTTGCGGCTGCAGTGGTAATCCTGTCGATGGCTCCGTCCACAGTTTCCCCTTTTAACAGATATCCTCTGTTCAGCATCTGCTCAGACTCCTCGTTGAGCCACCATATATTTGAATTTTGTTCTTCCATAGATGTTATATTTTCGAATTCCGGAGCAGTATTTATGCTCCGGAATTTTGTTGTTTTTTATATTGATTGTAATATTTCCACTTTGTGCGTCCCGTTCAGTCCGCTTTCATCTCTTAATCTTTGAAACTCCTTAAAAGAAGGGGTATTCAAAACCTCATGCTGAACTTCTTCATTGATATAATTTGAATAATGTAAAAAGGTAACCCCGTCTTCTTTTACATACACCTTATACTCAAATGTTTCCTGATTCAGATTTTTGAAATCATCCAGAAACTTTTGGATATGGGTTTTGTTTTCTGAAACGTATTCAGGCTTTACGGTATAGGTTACGATTACATTGATCATTTTTGTGCTTTGCATTATTTTATCATTCCGGGGAACGAAGAACTTTTTCTGAATGATACTTCAGATAGGTTAGTATGATATTGCTAATACTATCTGCTTTGCCGCTCGCTTCGCTCGCGCCACATTATTCATTTTATTTTAAAACAAATCGTTCGCTGTAATACTCTTGTCGTGTTTTGTATAATCTACCGGTCTTTTGGCAAAGAAATCATCCATAGAATTTGCGAAAACTTCTTCTTCAAACCACTTCATTGGGCGGTATTGCTCAGGAGAAACATTGTAACGGGTTTCCATATCGATTTTCTTTAAGCTGTCGTCTACACGGTATTTCATGAAGTTCAGCAGGTCTTCTTTTGAGAAAACGCTTAATTCTCCCAGTTCAAAGATCCAGTCAAGGATTTCACTTTCCAGCTCAATGGACTGATCTACCAATGTGTAGATGTCTTCAATATCTGAATCTGTCAACAGATCAGGCTGTTCCTCACGGATTTTGTTGATCAGGTAGATTCCTGCATTGGCGTGAATCTGCTCGTCAACGGATGTCCATGCGATGATATTGGAAACGTTTTTCATATATCCTTTGAATCTTGTGAAAGAAAGGATGATCGCAAATTGTGAGAACAGGGATACGTTTTCGATCAGGATACTGAATAATAAAAGAGAAGATACATATTCTTTCGGTGTTGTAGAGTTGGCGTGTTTCAGAACGTTTGACAGGAAGTCAATTCTCTTTTTCACGGCAGGAATTTCTATAACATTGGAAAATTCTTCGTTATATCCTAATACTTCTACCAATCGGGAATAGGCTTCAGAATGACGGAATTCGCATTCTGCAAAAGTAGCTCCAAGGCCGTTGAATTCAGGTTTTGGCAAGTGATTGTATAGGTTTCCCCAGAATGTCTTTACGGACACCTCGATCTGTGCAATGGCTAAAAGTGCATTTTTCACAGCATGTTTTTCGTGCGGCTCTAACTGCGAATGAAAATCCTGAACATCTGCAGTAAAATCCACTTCCGAATGCACCCAGAACGATTTGTTGATCGCCTCTACAAACTGAAGAACCTCAGGGTATTCAAATGGCTTGTAACTTACTCTTTTATCGAAAATTCCCATATTAAAATAGCTTTAAAATTAAATAATCTGCATCACTGTGGATAACATTGAAGTAATGATTAACTTCTTGTATGTTTGGTATTTACATAAGAAACATATTCACATTCATAAGTGTCGGTTTCTTGTAAAGAACTAATGACAAAGTTCGAAAAAAAGAACTGATTTTGAAAGGGGTAAATACTAATTGGCTGAGTTTTAACTGTAAAAGTTTTCCACATTTACATGAAACCACCACTGATAATGGCTTACACGGGGTTAGCAGTAAAAAATAAATGAAAAATTAAAGTTACAGTTAAACAATTTATTGTAATGTATTATAAATAAAGGTTAAACGAGTTAAACAATAAAATATTTGAATAAATTATTGTTCTTGTAACAAATTGAAAATAACATCTACTTATTGGGTATAAAACAAGCATCACTTAATGTTAGTAATTCAGAATTTACATAAGTCATACGATACGGGGAAAAGCAAGCTGCACGTTCTTAAGGGGATTAATCTTAATATTTCCGAAGGCGAGTTTGTTTCTATTATGGGGAGTTCCGGTTCCGGAAAATCTACGCTTCTTAATATCATCGGTATTCTGGATGAAAAAGATTCAGGAACTTATGAGCTGGATAATGTTCCTATTGAGCATCTGTCTGAAGTAAAAGCAGCGGAGTACAGAAGCAAATTCCTGGGTTTTATTTTTCAGTCTTTCAACCTGATCAGCTATAAAACAGCACTGGAAAATGTAGCACTTCCTTTATATTACCAAAACGTTCCGAGAAAGGAGCGTAATCAGAAAGCACTGGAATACCTGGAAAAAGTAGGTCTTGCACAATGGGCAGGCCACCTTCCCAACGAACTTTCCGGGGGACAGAAACAGAGGGTAGCCATTGCAAGAGCGCTGATCACAGATCCTAAAGTAGTGCTGGCCGATGAGCCAACCGGAGCACTGGATTCAAAAACGACGCACGATATTATGAAACTTCTTCAGGACATCAATAATGAAGGAAGAACGATCATCGTTGTGACCCACGAACCGGATGTAGCCGCACAGACGAAAAGAAATGTGATACTGAAAGACGGCATCATAGAAAGTGATGAGTTTATCAAGCAGATTGTTTTATAATTAAGAGTGAGTTTTGCTTCGCAAGTGAATTTAAGCGGAATGTTGAAAAAGAAATAGAGAAAGTGAATTGTCAATTAGAATAATGTATTTAAAACAATTGACAACAGAGTTAATTGACTTCGGAGAAAATTCACAAAGCAGTTAATTGACTTTTTACAAAGTAAAAAATAAAAACTATGTTTGACCTAGATCGTTGGCAGGAAATATTCAGTTCTATTCGCAGTAATGTATTGCGGACGGTGCTTTCGGGGTTTACAGTGGCTTTGGGGCTGTTTATTTTTGTTGTTCTTTTCGGAATAGGAAAGGGGCTTCAGAATGCTTTTACCGAAGGTTTTGCAAGAGATGCACAGAATCTTATTACGATCTATACCGGCAAAACTACGCTGGCTTATAAAGGTCTCCAGTCTGACAGGACTGTGACAATGGATAATGAGGATTATGATTTCCTGATCAATACAGATAAAGAAAAAGTAGGTGATGCCAGCCCAAGATACACGACAAGCTTAATGGTAAAGTATGGCAAAGAAAGCGGTACGTACCAGATCAACGGGGCAGAACCGGGAGAAAAGATAATTGAGAACAGAAAGATGCTGGATGGACGCTATCTTTCACCTATGGATCTTGCAAGAAAGCAGAATGTAGCGGTGATCGGAAGAATGGTTCAGCGTGACCTGATCAAGAACGGAAGCCCGATAGGGAAAGACCTGAATATCAACGGAACCATGTTCAAAGTAGTAGGGGTATTTTCCGATGACGGAGGAGACTGGGATGAAAGGCATATCACTGTTCCCATCACGACCCTTCAGCAGATGAAAAAGGGTTCCGATACCGTGTCTACTGCATATATTGCTTATAACGAAAAGCTTACCCCTCAGGAAGCCATTAAATATGGTGATGAGCTGAAAGACCGTTTGAAAGCGAGGAAAAATGTTGCGCCTGACGATGAAAATGGAGTCCGCGTCTGGAACAATGCCCAGAATATGAATGAGACCTTCCAGTTTATGGCAGTGCTTACCATTATTGTAGGTTTTATTGGATTGGGAACATTACTGGCAGGAATTATCGGGATCAGTAATATCATGGTATATATTGTGAAAGAAAGAACTAAGGAGATTGGTGTCCGTAAAGCTATTGGAGCCAAACCGAAAAGTATTGTCGCTCTTATTGTACAGGAAAGTGTCGTGATCACGGTAGTTTCAGGAATTATTGGAGTTGCAGTAGGTGTATTGGCACTGAGCTTAATAGGAGACAGTCTTGAAGAATATTTCATTAAAAGCCCAAGTGTAGGATGGGGAACCATCTTCATGGCATTTATAGCTTTGGTGTGTTCAGGGCTTATTGCGGGATTTGTTCCGGCATACAGAGCTTCCAGGATCAAACCGATAGAAGCGCTCAGAACCGAATAATGATGTACTTATGATAATTTAGAGAGATGATAAAATAAGTTTTATCGTTCCATCACTCATCATTTATCATTCATCAATTATATAGTATAAACTTATAACTCAAAGAAGTGAACATTTTATTTAAAAAAGATACTTGGCAGGAAATTTATTATTCACTGAGGAATAATAAGCTTCGGACATTCCTTACCATGATTGGTGTAGGCTGGGGAATGTTTTTGTATGTGAGTCTTCTTGGGGCTGCAAAAGGGATGGAAAATGGATTCGATAAACTATTCTCCGGATTTGCGACCAACTCTATTTTTCTTTGGGCTCAGAAAACTTCTATTCCATATGATGGATTTCCAAAAGGAAGGGAGGTTCATCTCCAGTTATCAGATATGGAAATGCTGAAAAGAAAAGTGACTGCCATAGATTATATCTCCCCGCAGAATGCCAGAGGAAGCTTTACCGGAACACCCGGCGAGTCCATGTCAAGAAATGGTAAAAGCGGCACCTATTCCCTTACGGGAGATTATGCGGTAGGAAATAAAATTTCTGAGAAAAAACTTATTTTCGGACGTTATCTCAATGATGCTGATGTTATGGGAAATAAGAATGTAGTGGTGATTGGCGAAGAGATCTACAAGAACTTCTTTGATGCCAAGAAAAAAGAAAATCCGATTGGAAAGCAGGTGAATATAAAAGGTATATTCTTTAATGTAATTGGTGTTTTCAGAGTGAAAAAAGGAGGTGGTTTTGAAAATGACCGGACTGCTTTTATCCCTCTTTCAACCTATACTAAAATGTATAATGCCGGAGAACAGATTGATATGTTTGCCATCGTAAGCAAGCCCAATGCCAACGTTAATGGAGTAGAAGAGGGTGTAAAACAGGTGCTGAAGACCAAAAATAAAGTATCTCCTGAAGATACCAATGCATTCGGAAGCTTCAACTTAGGAAAAGAATTTAAAAAACTGACAGGTTTCCTTACAGGGATGCAGCTTTTAACGATCATTGTAGGAACACTTACAATTCTTGCAGGAGTTATCGCCATCTCGAATATTCTTCTGATCACGGTAAAAGAAAGAACCAAAGAAATCGGGATACGGAGAGCTTTAGGAGCGAAGCCGGCTGAAGTAAGAAACCAGATACTTCTGGAAAGTGTTGTCATTACACTTTCTTCGGGAATTCTCGGATTCATGTTTGGGATATTTGTCCTCATCATTTTAAATGCAGTTACCCAGAACCAGGATGAATTTCCGTTCTATAATCCGACTGTAAATTATGGAAACGTATTTGGTGCCATGGCTGTAATGGTAATTCTTGGCCTGATTATCGGGATGATCCCGGCACAGCGTGCAGTAAAGATCCGCCCGATTGAAGCCCTGAGATCAGAGTAGTAATATGTTAATTTGAAAATAATATAATTTGAAAAATAATGATGGACTTTAATGTTAAATTCTTTCAATTAATTTTTCTCCTTTTAACTTTTAACCGTAAAAAATAAACTAGATATATGAAAAAGAAATTCACTTGGAAAAAAGCCATTTATATTGTACTCGGGCTTTTATTTGCAGTGGCATTGTTCTTCGGGATCGGGTATCTCGTGAAATCAAATTCTAAAGAGAGTGAAGCTTTCCTGACCAGAAAACCAAAGTACCAGGACATGGAGGACAAAGTCATGGCGACAGGGAAAATCATTCCGAAAGAAGAGATCGAGATCAAGCCGAATATTGCAGGAATCATTGATAAAATTCTGGTAGATGAAGGAGATAAAGTAGCCGCAGGACAGCTGATTGCTACAGTGAGAATTATCCCCAATATTGCTGATGTAAACAATGCTCAGCAGGAAGTGGTGAACTCTCAGCTGCAGATCAGCAATGCTAAAATGAATGTGGATAATATGCAGAAGCAATATTCCATGCAGGAAAAACTGTACAAGCAAGGCGTTATTTCCAAGCAGGAGTACCTAAACTCGCAGCAGCAGCTGTTTTCACAGCAGCAGGCTCTTAGAAATGCCAATCAGCAGCTGGCTACAGCTCAAAAAAGACTGCAGATCGTAAAAACGGGAGCTACTCCGGAGCTTCAGGGTCTTGCAACCACGCAGATCCGTTCCAAAGCAGCAGGTACTGTTCTTGAAGTTCCTGTAAAAGTAGGAAGCCAGGTGATCGAGGCCAACTCATTCAATGCCGGGACAACAATATGTTCCATTGCAGACCTTAATTCTTTGATCTTCCAGGGAGAGATCGATGAAGCTCAGGCAGGAAAGCTGAAGCAGGGAATGGATATGAAAATCGTGATCGGTGCCCTTCAGAACAAAACATTCCCGGGAAAACTGACCATGATCGCACCTAAAGGAAAAGATAACCTCGGAACCATAAAATTCCCGGTAGAAGGTGACGTAAACAACCCTAACAACGAATACATCAGAGCCGGATTTTCTGCCAACGGTGAAATCGTTCTGAAATCTGAAAAAAATGCATTGCTATTGGATGAATCACTTATTCAGTACGAAAAGAAAAACGGAAAAGACACTCCTTTTGTAGAAGTGAAACAGCCGGATGGTAAATTCAAAAAAGTATATGTAAAATTAGGGGCCAGCGACGGCATTAATGTGCAGATTCTTTCAGGGCTTACCAAAGACTCTGAAGTGAAAGTATGGAACCCTTCCGATAAAGATAAAGAAGAGCTTAAAGAAAAGAAGAAATAGTAAAACAATCACTATTATATTTAAACTGTAAGATCCTGGGAATTTTTTCTCAGGATTTTTTATTCTGTATTATGAAGACTAAAGATTTACGAAAAGTCTGCTCATCTCTAAAATGGAATTGATAAATTTGATCGTAAAAAAATATATGTGCAGGTACACCACAAAAACATATAAATCCCATTACGTTTGCTTTAAGTGCAGAAAATCATTTAAGCAGACTGATATAAATGATATTTTGTCAAGGATTAAGAAAGATAAGGTCTATCATCAGCCGGATGGAAAGATTAGAAATGTTGGGGATGTCTTTACGAAAGCTAAAAAAGAAGAATTGGCTTCCTTGAAAGAGCAAATTACTTCAAGAGAGATCAAGTGTCCCGAATGTGGAAACCTAATGGCAGACTTAGGAAAAGATTTTAAAGCACCTAAAAAAACGGCTGTTAAAGAATGGAAGATTGTAGAAGGACTCTTTAGAATAGGAAGATGTTTTCATAGCTGTGGTTGTGATGGAATTGGGTATATTCCTCAAAAGCCAGCAGATTATGAACAGTATTTAAAAAGTGTTTTGAATGAATATGAAAGCTATATAATCAGTAGCCAAAGTAAAACAGAAAAAGAATTTCCTGAAAGAAGAGAATATATTAATTTTTGGTCAGAAAAGATTTGCGACATTAAAGCAGAAATAAACCTGCAGAAATTTGAAATCATTTAATATCAACCTTTATGAAGAAAAGCTATTTGATTCTCTTTTTCTTTATCATTGTAAAATTCATTCTCCAGTATTCCCTGATCAGCTCTGAGTATGAGCTACACAGAGATGAATACCTGCATCTGGATCAGGGAAGCCACCTGGCCTGGGGATACCTTTCCATTCCTCCTGTGAATTCATGGCTGGCCTGGTTCATTAAAATACTCGGAGGATCCGTATTTTGGGTGAAATTTTTCCCGGCATTCTTCGGAGCAATGACCATCGTTGTTGTATGGAAAATTATTGAAGAGCTTCAGGGTAGTTTATACGCCAAAATTCTGGCTTCAACAGGGATTCTGCTTTCAGTACTTCTCCGCATCAATATGCTTTTTCAGCCTACTTCCCTGGAGATATTGCTTTGGACCCTTATCTATTATGTCCTGATACTGTATTTTAATTCTGAAAAAGTAAAATGGCTCTACATTGCTGCAGTCATCTTTGGGACAGGCTTTTTGAATAAATATAATATTGCCTTTTCCGTGTTGGGAATTATTCCTGCTATTCTATTGACGAAACAAAGAAAGATCTTTGCTCAGCCTCATCTTTACGGAGCAGGATTGGTCGCTTTATTAATTGTATTCCCTAATCTTTTGTGGCAGTACCACTATGATTTTCCCGTGGTTCATCATATGAAAGAGCTTACGGAGAGGCAGTTGGTTCATGTTGACAGGCTGGATTTCTTTAAGTCTCAGCTTCTTTTCTTCATAGGTTCATTATTGGTGATCATTGCGGGATTTTATTCCCTGCTTTTTTATAAACCGTTTGAAAAGTTCAGGTCCTTCTTTTGGATGTATGTAATCACCATTGCCTTATTTTTGTTTTTCAGGGCCAAAGATTATTATGCGGTTGGGCTTTATCCCGTTTTTATAGCATTTGGATCTGTTTTTCTGGCCCATTCATTTGAAAAAGGCTGGAAAAAATTTCTAAAACCTGTTTTTATCCTGCTCCCTGTGCTGCTGTTTCTACCTTTATATACTCTTGCTTTTCCCAATAAAAGCCCGGAATATATCATCAGTCATCCTGAGAAATATAAAAAGATGGGACTGCTCCGGTGGGAAGATGGTAAAGATCATATGTTACCCCAGGATTTTGCAGATATGCAGGGATGGAAAGAGCTTGCTCAAAAAGTTGATACAGAGTATTCCCGGCTTTCAGAAAGTGGCAGAACTTTAGTTCTTTGTGATAATTATGGACAGGCAGGAGCTGTAAATTATTATTCCCGGAAAGAGATCAAAGCAGTTTCCTTCAATGCAGATTATATCAATTGGTTCGATCTCAGTGAAAAATATGATAACCTGATCCGGGTAAAAGAATTTTCTAAAGATGATGATGAATTGGAAGAAACAGGTCCTTATTTCGAAAGCTCCAAAGCCGCAGATTCCATTGTCAATAAATTTGCCCGGGAAAAAGGAACCACAATCTTTAGTTTTAAAGGAGCAAAAGTTGATATTAACCAAAAAATAAGGGAGGAGATCAAGGAAGTGAAGCATAGATATTAACACTTAGTAATGGCACAACCCTGAAAGTGAAGCATTCTAATTTGGCCGTCATGGAATAAATCTATGAAAACACGATATAAAATTTTAAAAACTCTTCGGAAATAATTGGTTCGCGGAGCATATTCGATAATAAATATATGGACTGACAGCTGATTTTAAATTTTAATAAGTTTAAAATCAGCTGTTTCTTTTTTTTAATTATTGTGATAAATATTAATGCAACAATATTGCCTTAATGGAATTTTATTTTAACTTTGTAATACAAAAGTGAAAAGCTGAGATGAAAAATAAACTAACAACCCATATTATTTAATGAAATGAAGAATTTTGAGGTTATTATCATAGGAGGAAGCTATGCAGGATTATCAGCAGGAATGTCTTTAGGAAGATCATTGAGAAATACTCTGATCATTGACAGCGGCAAACCATGCAACAGGCAGACGCCCCATTCACATAATTTTATAACCCATGACGGAAAAGCACCAAAAGAAATTGCTGATCTTGCCCGCAAACAGGTCGAAGCATATGATACGGTGAAATTTCATAAAGGCTCCATCATAAAATTAAGAAAAACAGATAAAGGATTTGAAACAGAAACCACTGCCGGCGAAAAGTTCTACGCTAAAAAGCTGATCCTGGCATCGGGAGTGAAGGATATCATGCCGGATATTCCCGGATTTGCAGAATGTTGGGGAATTTCAGTCCTGCACTGTCCTTACTGCCACGGTTATGAAGTGAGAAATCAGGTGACCGGAATCCTTTCAGATGGTGATATGGGCTATGAGTTTTCAAAACTGGTGTATAATCTGACAAAAGATCTTTTTCTGTTCAGTAATGGCGAATCGGTTATTTCCAAAGATCAGAAAAGCAAACTGGCTCAGAATAATATCAATCTTGTTGAAGATAAAATTGAAAAAATAGAGCAGGAAAACGGAAATATCCGGAAAATCATCTTTAAAAGCGGAAAAGAAATTTCTTTAAAAGCATTATATGCTAAAATACCGTTTGAGCAGAACATCAATGCTTCCGGAGATCTCGGCTGCGAGCTTAGCGAGTATGGTTTTATTAAAATTGATTCTATGCATAAAACCAATATTCCCGGTGTTTTTGCTTGCGGTGATAATGTCACCATGATGAGGTCTGTAGCCAATGCTGTTGCCCAGGGAAATTTCACGGGAGCTATTGTCAATAAAGAGCTTACAGAAGAAAGTTTTTAATTATATATTATAAATTGGTGCGGTCCCTGCAGAAATTTCTGCGGGGATTTTTATTTAAAATTTTGTTACTAAAATATATTATCGTAATATTGCGATATAATAAATATCATGGGGGCTACAAAAACAGATTTCTTTACAGATGAGCAGAATAAGATAGCAGTCATTGCAAAAGCTTTGGGACATCCGGCAAGAATTGCCATCATTGAATATCTTATGAAAGTCAATGAATGCATCTGCGGCGATATCGTCAATGAATTACCTCTTGCACAGCCTACCGTCTCACAGCACCTGAAAGAATTAAAGAATGCTGGCCTTATCAAAGGAAATATTGAAGGCAATTCTGTATGTTACTGTATTGATGAAAAAGCTTTTGAAGTTTTAAATGCTTTCTTCTCAAATATTATTTCCACCGTTAAAAAGCAGAATTGCTGCTAAAATTTTTTTGAATTGATTCATCGTAATATTGCATTATAACAATTAAAATATTGAATTATGAAATTATCAGACATTAAAAACATTTTACCCGGATTGGAAAATGTAGAATTCCAGCTGGAGGACGGAAGATTGGTACCGGAACACTTCCATGTTACTGAAATAGGAATGGTTACAAAAAACTTTATCGACTGTGGTGGAACCATCAGAAAAGAAGAACGTGTAAACTTTCAGCTCTGGAATGCAGAAGATTATCAACACCGCCTTAAACCCGGAAAATTGCTGCATATCATCAACCTTTCAGAAGAGAAGCTGGGAATCGGAGATTTTGAAATTGAAGTGGAATATCAGGATCAGACCATTGGAAAATATGATCTGGAATTTAATGGTAAAAACTTCGTCTTAATAAATAAGATGACGGCCTGCCTGGCAGCAGATGCCTGTGGAATTCCTCCGGAAAAACAAAAAATAAACTTAAGCGGGCTGAAGGCCAAACAGGATTCTAGCTGTACACCAGGTTCGGGCTGTTGCTAATATTAACCTTTATAATGATTGGAATGTATCCTAAACTAACCAAATATATAGAAGAAATTCTTTCTCTGGAGATCAGTGAAGAAAGAAAAGCTGTGCTGCAGCCATTAATAGATTTTATAAAGCAGAAAAAAAGAAATCAAGAATCAATATCTATTAATTTTATATGTACCCATAATTCCCGGAGAAGCCATCTTGCACAGATATGGGCACAAACAGCATCTGCTTATTTTAAAATTTCTAATGTAAATTGTTATTCCGGAGGCACGGAAGCAACGGCTTTATTTCCTAAAGTCGTCGAAACATTAACAGAAGCCGGTTTTCATATTTGGAAATTAAGTGACGGCGAAAACCCAGTATATGCTGTTAAGTATTCTGAAAATGCTTTACCAGTCATCGGATTTTCAAAAAAGTATGATGATAGTTTTAACCCAAGTACAGATTTCGCTGCGATTATGACCTGCTCACAGGCAGATGGAGATTGCCCTTTCATTTCAGGTGCCGGGAAACGTATTCCTGTTACATTTGAAGATCCTAAAATTTCAGATGGCACATCTGAACAAACCAGAATATACAGAGAAAGAAGCCTGCAAATTGGTACCGAAATGTTTTATGTTTTTTCCAAAATAAATCATTAAAATGAAGACCAAATTAAAATTTCTTGACCGGTATTTAACACTTTGGATTTTTCTGGCGATGATCATCGGAGTCGGTTGGGGATATTTTTTCCCTGGCATCTCTGTAATCACCAATTCATTTTCTTCAGGTACCACCAATATCCCTTTAGCTGTCGGATTAATCCTGATGATGTATCCACCTCTGGCGAAAGTAGATTATAGTTTATTGCCACAAGTGTTCCGGGATAAAAAAGTAATATCTGTTTCGTTATTGCTAAACTGGGTCGTGGGCCCTGTCTTAATGTTTATTTTGGCGGTTATTTTTCTTAAGAATGAGCCGGATTTTATGATCGGGCTCATTCTTATAGGTCTGGCAAGATGCATTGCCATGGTTATTGTCTGGAACGACCTGGCAAAAGGAAACCGTGAATATGCAGCTTTGCTGATTGCTTTAAACAGTATTTTCCAAATTTTATCCTATAGCTTTCTGGTATGGCTGTTTATTAATATTCTTCCACAAAAGTTAGGATTGGGTAATTTTAATGTTTCTGTACCTATCCGGGATGTAACGGAAAGCGTCTTAATTTATCTGGGAATTCCTTTTTTAGCAGGCTTTCTAAGCCGTTATTTTCTTACGAAACTCAAAGGAAAAGAATGGTACATCCAAAAATTCATTCCTGCCATCTCACCTGTTACTTTATATGCCTTATTATTTACAATTGTCTTAATGTTTAGTTTAAAAGGGGATAAAATATTGGAACTGCCCATGGATGTTGTGAAAATTGCAGTCCCACTGATCATTTATTTTGTGCTGATGTTTTTTATTAGTTTCTTAATAAACAAATGGCTCAGGGTTCCTTACGATAAAAATGTCTCTATTGCTTTTACAGCGACAGGAAATAATTTTGAATTGGCTATTGCAGTAAGTATTGCTGTTTTCGGAATTCATTCAGCACAGGCTTTTGTAGGTGTTATCGGCCCTTTGGTAGAAGTTCCCGTATTGATCTTATTGGTGAAGGCAAGTTTATATTTAAAAAGAACTTATAAGCTGAAGTAAAAAGTCACAAATGAAGTCCAAATTAATACACAATACCTGAAATTTTATTCCGAAATCAGTCTTTGGGATAAAGAAATCTTACAGGAAATTCCGTACATTTGGGGTGAAAAATTTCAAAAACTAAAAGTAAAATGGACATTATTTTCGACCTGATTGAAAAAGAGAGACAAAGACAATCCCATGGATTAGAGCTTATTGCATCAGAAAACTTTGTTTCTGAGAACGTGATGAAAGCAATGGGAAGTGTACTGACCAACAAATATGCTGAAGGATATCCCGGAAAAAGATATTACGGAGGCTGTGAAGTAGTAGATGAGGTTGAAACATTAGCCATCAACAGAGCAAAAGAACTTTTCGGTGTTGACTATGTTAACGTACAGCCGCATTCAGGATCTCAGGCTAATGCTGCCGTTTATCTTGCAGTTTTGAAAGCAGGAGATAAAATCATGGGAATGGATCTTTCAATGGGAGGACACCTTACTCATGGTTCAGGAGTTAATTTCTCAGGAATTCAGTATCAGGTGGTTTCTTATGGTGTTCAGAAAGAAACAGGACTTATTGATTACGATCAGATGAGAGAGGTTGCTTTGAGAGAAAGACCGAAAATGCTTATCGCAGGTTTCTCAGCCTATTCAAGGGATCTTGATTATGCTAAATTCAGGGAGGTTGCAGATGAGATAGGGGCTACACTTTGGGCAGATATTGCTCACCCGGCCGGTTTAGTGGCAAAAGGACTATTAAACTCTCCATTCGAACACTGCCATGTAGTAACAACTACTACCCACAAGACTTTAAGAGGTCCAAGAGGCGGAATGATCATGATGGGTAAAGACTTTGAAAATACATATGGCCACAAAACGCCGAAAGGAGAAACAAAAATGATGAGCCAGGTATTGGACGGAGCTGTTTTCCCTGGAATTCAGGGCGGGCCGCTGGAACATGTTATTGCAGGTAAAGCAGTTGCTTTCGGTGAAGCATTGGATGGGCAGTTCGAGATTTATGCCAAGCAGGTTAAAGCCAATGCACAGGCATTGTCAAAAGCAATGACGGACAGAGGTTTCGATATCGTAAGTGGTGGTACAGACAACCATTTAATGCTGGTAGACCTTAGAAATAAGAATGTAAACGGAAAAGAAACAGAAAAGGCATTAGTACTTGCAGATATTACTTGTAATAAAAATATGGTTCCTTTTGATGACAAATCGCCGTTTACGACTTCCGGTATCAGACTGGGAACAGCAGCGATCACGACAAGAGGTCTTAAAGAAAATGATATGGATACTATTGCAGGACTAATTTCTGAGGTGGTTGACAATATCAAAAATGAAGAAGTTATTACTTCGGTAAGAAAGAAAGTAAATGAACTGATGGAAGGCAGAGCTCTGTTCAACTATTAATTTAATTTAAAACATTATAATAAAGAATGGGCATCTGTCCATTCTTTTTCATATCTATTATGGAGAAGAAATCTTTCACCTTTGATGAAATAAAACTGAAACTGGTCAATTACTGTGTTTATCAGGACCGCTGCCATGCGGAGGTGGAGCAAAAAATGAAAGAATTTTTGCTGATTGATGAAGCAAAAGATGAAATTATCCTGTACCTTCTGAAAGAGAATTATCTCAACGAAGAAAGGTTTACACGCAGCTATATCAGGGGAAAATTTTATATCAAGCACTGGGGCAGAAATAAGATCAGAATGCATCTTAAACAGAAACAGATCTCAGAAAAACTTATCAACAGATGCTTTGATGAAATAAATGAAGATGACTATGAAAAAATGATCAGAAAAATCTTCGAAGATTACTATGCCAGGCAAAAAGGAATGCAGGAATATCAGAAAAAATCTAAAACTATAAAATATTTATTGAGCAGAGGCTTTGAATATGACAAAATAAATGATACTTTTGACGAAACATAAATAGATAATTGAAAAAAGAAAAAATTTGGCTCTCACCTCCTCATATGGGAGGCAATGAGCTTGAATATATACACAACGCATTTGATACCAACTGGATTTCCCAATACGGCTCCAATATAACTGAATTTGAAAAGAGTCTGGAAAATTATTTAGGCAATGATTCGCATGTCACCGCCTTATCTTCCGGAACTGCAGCTATTCATCTGGCACTAAGATTATTAAATGTAGAGGAAGGGGATTTTGTGATCTGCCAGTCTTTTACATTCGTAGCCTCCGCCAATCCCATTCTTTATCTTAAAGCTGTTCCTGTATTCGTAGATAGCGAAAATCAAACCTGGAATATGTGCCCGAATGCTTTGGAAGATGCTGTGAAAAGTTGCGTGCAACAGGGAAAAAAGCCTAAAGCTATTATTGCAGTATCCTTATACGGGATGCCTTTTATGGCAGAAGAAATACTTCAGATCTCAAAGAAATATGAAATTCCTATTGTTGAAGATAGCGCAGAAGCACTGGGCAGTAAATATAAAGGGCAGCCCTGCGGAACTTTTGGAGACCTTTCCATTATAAGTTTTAACGGCAATAAAATTATTACAACCGGCGGTGGGGGAATTCTGATCTCAAGAAATGCACATTTCAAAAGCAGAGCACTTATCCTTGCAACACAAGCTAAAGACAATGCAGAGTTTTACAGCCATTCCGAATTAGGATATAATTACAGAATGGATAATATAGCAGCAGGGATGGGAAGAGGGCAGTTGGAAATACTGGACGAAAAAGTCAGACAGAAGAGAAAAAATCATGATTTTTATCAAGAATTGGTGAAAAACAATGAGGACATTGAATTATTTTCTGCTCCTAACGATGACTTTTTTTCAAACTACTGGCTTAATACCGTTATTTTAAAAAATGAACTTTCGAAAGAAAAGCTTAGAGAGATATTTTCACAGAATGATATAGAAACCAGATGTCTATGGAAACCCATGCATTTGCAGCCTCTGTATAATAAGTGTAAGTTTTTTGGAAATAATTTATCTGGTACACTTTTTGACGCAGGACTTTGCTTGCCGTCAGGCACCAATTTAACGGATGACTGCAGGTCCAGGATTTCCGAAGTAATACAAAATAAAATTCAATAAATTTATTTTTATTTAATTATAGATAGGATTTTATTTTAATTTTGTATCACCAAGAAACGAATATTAATAAAGTAGGTTTACCAATTTAAATATGAATATAATTACAGGCAATGTACAGCTCTTTTAGAAAAAAAATATTTGGAGGTGATAATGTTGTCAATCTCTCAGACGTAAGATATCTTCCCAGATGGATAATACTTGTAATAGATATTATTATTCTGGTGATGTCTTTATTTCTCTCTACTTATACTATTGAAAAGATTACCCAAAAAGAGTTTATTTATCATGAAGATAAAAGTATTGTTTTTGCTTTTATTATTTTGATAAATACAATTTTTATGTATTTCTTCAAAACCTATGCAGGAATTATAAGGCACTCTACATTTATTGACCTTTTCAAACTGCTGATTTCCTGCTTCTGCACTATGACTGTAGTAGGATTGGTCAATCTTATCTATTTCTGGTCTACAGGCGGAAAGTTTATCCTGACGCCATTTCTCATCCTGTACTTTATCATTTCTTTTATGGGGCTGTTTCTCTTCAGACTGTATGTGAAAGAGTTTTTCCACATCGTCAGAGAATACAGAAGGAGTACGCTTAAGAAAAGAATTCTGGTACTTGGTATTGATGAACAGTCTATTGCTATAGCACGTGCTATTTTGGATAACCCAAGTTTGCCTTATCAGGTAGTAGGTTTTCTTACCCAAAGAACAGATTCCAAAAGAGCTTCTTTATTAGGAAAACCTATCTATGAAAAAAGCAGAATTGAAGAATCTACAAAAGAGGATCTTATTATTGACGGAGTTATTATTGTAAAAGAAATGATGTCTAAAGATGAAATGAATTCATGGGTTAATTTATTTTTAGAGAAAGACTTAAATATATTCAAGGCTCCATCTGTACAAAAATTAAGAGACAGTGATCTGGGAGGAGCAATCAGGAATCTTCAGATCGAAGATTTGCTTAACAGGAAACCAATAAAAATAGAAAGCGAAGAAGTCCGAAGCAGACATTTTAATAAAAATATATTGGTCACAGGTGGTGCAGGGTCTATCGGAAGCGAAATCGTAAGACAGGTAGCACAGTTCAATCCTTCATTAATAGTTGTTCTGGATCAGGCTGAAACGCCACTGTATGATATTGAGCTTGAGATGAAGGAGAAATTTCCTCATATCAGGTTTAAATTTGTTTTGGCGGATGTTTCCAATATACATAGAGTTGAACCTGTATTTCAGACCTATAACTTTTCGATGGTGTACCATGCGGCTGCTTATAAGCATGTGCCACTGGTTGAAGAAAATCCTAATGAGGCCATCCGTGTCAATGTTTTAGGATCAAAAAATATTGCCGTTTTATCAAGCCGCTATAAAGTCAACAGGTTTGTAATGATTTCTACAGATAAAGCTGTAAATCCTACCAATGTAATGGGTGCTTCTAAAAGAGCTGCCGAGTTATTTGTTCAGTCTTTACAGCATGTTGAAGGAAATACCACAAAATTTATTACCACAAGATTTGGAAATGTATTAGGCTCCAACGGTTCTGTTATTCCACATTTTAAAAGACAGATTGAAGCCGGTGGTCCGGTGACGATTACCCACCCGGACATTGTAAGATACTTTATGACCATTCCGGAAGCCTGTGAGCTGGTACTTCATGCGGGAACAATGGGAAAAGGAGGTGAAATATTTGTATTTGATATGGGAGAACCTGTAAAAATACTTGACCTTGCGAGAAGAATGATTAAGTTATCTGGTTTTGAACCGAATATTGATATAAAAATAATATATACAGGTCTCAGACCTGGTGAAAAGCTGTATGAAGAGCTGTTAAGTGACAATGCTAAAACACTTCCTACCCATAATGAAAAAATTATGATTTCTAAAGATCCCGCGATGGAATTCTTAGAAATAGAGAACCTGATTATTCTGATTACAGATGCTTCTGTTTTAAAGGATAAAGTAGAGGTTGTTAAGCTTTTAAAAACAATTGTTCCGGAGTTTAAGAGTAATAATTCTGTGTATGAACAATTAGATAAATAAGTAAATTATAAATGTATATTTGTACAATTTTAAAATATGAAGAGTAAGATACTGATTGTATTAATGGCATTTTGGTTGGTTTCATGTAAAACAAATCCTAATGCTAAAAATGATCTGAACTATATGCAAAACATAGAGAAGGTAGCCATTGAGTCTTCTTCTAGAAATTCTAATAATACAATACAAGTTGGTGATCAATTGGTAATATTGGTAACCGCTAAAGATATGGATGTTGTAAAGCCGTTTAATCAGAATTACTCTTCCTCGGAAGTTATTCAAAGTAATAACTTTGCTGGTGGAAATACACCTAATCAAGGGGTTACAAGCATTTCGGGGCCAATGTATATAGTTGATACGGAAGGGAATATAGATTTTCCGGTATTAGGGAAAATTAATACTATTAATAAAGATTTTATTAGTCTTAAAGAAGAATTAAGAGAAAAAATGTCTCAGTATGTTATTAATCCAACAGTAAATATAAGGCTTGCAAACTTTAAGATAACCGTATTGGGGGAGGTAAATAGGCAAGGAGATTATACAATATCAAACGGGCAGGCCACTATTTTAAATGCACTTGGTCTTGCAGGCGATCTTACTATGTATGGGAAAAGAGAAGATGTTTTAGTCATAAGAACTGAAAATGGAGTAGTAACCCATGGCAAAATTAATCTTCAAGATGCGAATTTAATTAATTCTCCCTATTTTAATTTAAAACAAGGAGATGCAATCATAGTACCAGCCAATAATACAAAAGATTTAACTTCCAAACAGAACCCTAATACAGGGCTTTACCTGACTGCATTTTCAATTGCAATTACTGCAGTTGCGGTTGTGGTGGGGCTAATTAAAAAATAGCTCCGCATGCATCTTTATAAAATACTATAATGAATGAAAACAAATCATATAGAATAGCGGTTATTGGGCAAGGATATGTAGGTTTACCACTATCATTAGAATTTGCTAGACACTATCCAGTCTTAGGATTTGATATTAATGAAAATAGAATTAACCAGTTGAGTAAAGGTTATGATATAACACTTGAATCTGATACTGAGAAGCTTAATGACCTCTTAAAAAAATATATTAAGACAGAAGGAAAGTTAGGCTATAAAGCCACAAATGAATTAGAAGAAATTTCACAGTCTAATGTATTTATAGTAACTGTTCCTACACCAATTAATAAATATAATGCACCTGACTTAGGGCCTCTTATTTCTGCTTCTAAAATGTTATCCGGAATTATAAAAGAAGGAGATATTATTATTTACGAGTCTACAGTTTTCCCTGGATGTACCGAAGAAGAATGTATTCCTATACTGGAAAAATATTCAGGATTAAAATATAATGAGAATTTTTATATAGGTTATTCTCCTGAAAGAATAAACCCAGGAGATAAAGTAAATACTCTTACAAATGTAAAGAAAGTAACTTCAGGTTCAACAGAAGAAATAGCAGATGAAATTGATAATTTATACAAAAAAATAATAATTGCCGGTACGCATAAAGCTCCGAGTATTAAAGTTGCTGAAGCATCAAAAGCGATTGAAAATGCACAAAGAGATGTTAATATTTCTTTTGTAAATGAGTTAGCCTTGATATTTGACAGAATGGGTATTGATACAAATGATGTCTTAGATGCTGCTGGAACAAAATATAATTTTCTTAAATATAAACCGGGCTTAGTTGGTGGTCATTGTATCTCAGTAGATCCTTATTACCTGGCGCATAAGGCAGAACAACTTGGATATCATCCAGATGTTATTTTGTCGGGGCGACGTGTTAATGATTCTATTGCAAGATTTATTGCTTCTAAAGTGGTGAAACTTCTTATTGAAAAAGGTGGAATTATTAAGAATTCCACAACTTTAATTTTAGGTGTTACATTTAAAGAAAATTGTCCGGATGTTAGAAATACAAAGGTATTAGATATATATACAGAATTGGTTGATTATGGTATTAATGTAGAAGTATATGATCCTTGGGCAAATAAAGAAGAAGTGAAAGCTGAATATGGAATTGAAATTTTAGATCATCTCGAAGAAGGGAAGAAATATAATTCAATAATTATTGCAGTTTCTCATAACGAATTTCTTAAGTTGGATATTGATAAATTGAAAAAAGAAAATGCTGTAGTTTTTGATGCTAAATCGTGTATAAATAGGAAATTAGTAGATGCAAGACTATAATTTATTTTTTTAATAAATTATATATATTAGAGCTAAATAATTATAATTCATAAAATTTTAAAGTTAGATAATGGATAATCCGATTATTGAAGAATCAAAAACAGAAATTAATATTAATGAAATAATCAAGCCTTATTTGAGAAATTGGTTATGGTTTATAATTATTCCTGTTTTTACATTAGTTTGTACTTATTTTTATTTAAAATCAACTACACCAATTTACAATATCAAATCATCTGTACTTATTAAAGATGCGAAAAAAATGCCTTCAACAAACGGAGATTTTGGAATATTACAGGATCTGTCTGGACTTGGAGGGATGGGGACAAATAGCATAGAAAACGAGATTGAGGTTTTTAAATCTAAAAATTTGATGTATGAAGTTGTTAAGCAATTAAGGCTGCAAACTGCTATTTATAATAAGTCTAGTTTCAAGGAAAAAGAACTTTATAAAAAAACTTCTCCAATAATTATTCAGGTAGTAAATGAAAAGGATGAAAATAAAATTCCTAAAAAGCCTATTTCAATTCAAATAAATGGAAACAATTTAACTCTAATTTCTGATGGATATCCGGATAAGATAAATGCAATATTTGATAAGATTATAAACCTTCCTTATGCTAACATAATTATATCAAAAAACCCTCAATTCAATAAAAAAAATGCAAATTATATAGAGAATTTATATTTTACATATTCAACAGAAGAGGATGCAGTAAATGATTACCAAAAAAGGATAGATGTGAGTCTTGTGAATAAAGATGCTACTGTTATTGGTTTGTCCTTAAATTATCCCAATACTGATAAGGCTAAGGACATTATTAATAAATTAGTAGAAGTTTATAATAATGACGCTATTAATGATAAAAATTCAGAATCAAAAAAAACAAAAGATTTTATTGATGATAGAATAAATCTAATTGCTAATGAGCTAGGGCAGGTGGAAAATGAAAAAGAACGCTTTAAGTCTACCAACAAAATTACTGATCTCGAGACTGAGGCTAAGATAAACCTTCAGACTTCGGCTGAATCCAAAGTTAAACAGATTGAATTAGAATCACAACTAGAATTGACTAATACGCTAATTAGTTTTATTGGAAAACAAAATAATAGCCAAGTTTTGCCAGTAAATTTAGGGCTTGATAATACTGCTGCTACATCTAGTATTTCTGTATATAATCAGTTAGTACTTGAAAAAAATAGATTATTAGAGAATGCTACTCCTCAAAATCCATTAATTGTTGATCTTAATAAGCAGATTGCTTCAATGAAATCGGCTGTAGTAGAAAGCTTGGTTAAAAGCAGAACAGGTCTTCAACTTGCAAAAGATCAATATGAGGGAGAACAGGATGAAATTAATTCCAGAATTGTGAAAATACCTACTCAGGAAAAAATGTTTAGGAGTATTGAACGTCAACAGCAGATTAAAGAAAATTTATATCTGCTTTTATTACAAAAAAGAGAAGAGACTGCAATTTCGTTGGCAGTTACTGCAAGTAAAGCGAGAATAATAGATTATGCTTATGCTTCTCCTAAGCCTGTGGCGCCAAAAAAAATATTTTTTTTATTGATTGCATTATTATTAGGAATTCTCTTACCTTTTATTTTTATTTATCTTAAAGAATTATTTAATGATAAAATAAAGACGAAACATGATATAGAAAAACTTTCTCATGGTAAACCAATACTCGGTGAAATCCCAAGTTTAGAAAAAGGACAAGATGAACTCGTGAAAATTAATGATCTTTCGCCTTTAGCAGAAGCTTTTAGAATTCTTATTACCAATATGAATTTTATTTTACCTAAAAAGAAAAATGCGAAGATAGTTTTTGTAACGTCTACCGTAAAAGGTGAAGGGAAAACCTTTGTTTCAGTTAATTTAGCACTTACCCTAGCAACACCAAATAAAAAAGTAATTATTATTGGGTCAGATATTAGAAACCCACAACTTCAAAGATATAATACTGCAAGAAAAGGTTTATTAGGACTTACAGAATATTTATATGAAGATAAAACTCTTCTTAAAGATATCATTCATATTTCTACATTTAATCCTTATTTAGATGTTATTTATTCAGGAAGTATTCCTCCAAATCCGACCGAACTTCTTACCAATGGCAGATATGAAAAATTGATTGAAGAACTAAGGGATCAATATGATTATGTTATTGTAGATACGGCACCTTTAATGCTTGTTACTGACACATTCCTTTTTGCAGAATTAGCAGATACAACTTTATACATAACAAGATCTGGATACACAGAGAATACATTAATAGACTTTGCAAACAAAAATATAAATTCTAAAAAAATTAAAAATGTAGGTTTTGTTTTAAATGATGTTCCAAGAGATTACTTTGGATATGGGAATAAATATGGCTACGGTTATACCAATACAGAACATGAAGGTATCTTAACTAGGTTTAAGAACATCTTTAAGTAATAATTTTTAGGAAATTATATCTAATAATATCAGCATTTTTAATTTGATGAAAGAAAGAAGTGTAAAAACAAATTATTTCTTAAACTTATTCAGAGTTGCTTCTTCAGCTTTGGTAGGGATTTTTATAATGCCCTATATTAATAAAATTTTAGGTCCAGAAAGTATAGGAAAAGTTGAATATGTATACGTTATTATTAATTATTTTATTCTATTTTCAGCTTTAGGTATTCCTATGTATGGAATCAGAGAAATATCAAAAGTAAAAAATAATCTTGAGGAGAGAACTAAAACAACAGTTGAGTTATTAATTATATTATTTATAACGTCTGTACTTTCTTATGTTGTTTTGTTAGGTGTTTTATATAATTTAGATTATTTTGCTAACTATAAAGACCTTATTCTGCTGATGAGCAGTATGATATTTCTTACTAATATTGGTGCGGAGTGGTACTTTCAAGGTATGGAAGATCAATTATATATTACTGTGAGATATGTTATTGTAAGAGTCTTAACTATATTTTTGATTTTTTATTCAATAAATAGTTCAGATGATTATCTAATGTATGCCTTTATAATGGTTCTTACAATTTGTGGTTCTAATTTATTTAATTTATTTTATCTTGTTAAAACATTAAGCCTTAGGAGTATAAAAATTCAAGAGCTTGATCTTAAACGACACATGAAGCCTGTGCTTACAATTTTTGTAGCAACTATTTCGGTAAATATTTATTTACAGTTAGATAATTTTCTTATTGGATCGTTGGTAGGGGATAAATATGTTGGATATTACAGTGTTTCTAATAAATTGGTAAGATTTGTTATATCATTTATTACAATTATAGGGACAGTTATGCTTCCAAGGCTTTCAAGTTTATATAGTACAGACTTAAAATCATATTATATATACCTAAAGCAGTCTTTTAATATTATACTATTGCTGGCTATACCTTCAACAATACTATTTTTAGTCTATGCTGAGAATATTATCAGCTTAATGGCCGGTCCTGAATTTAAAGAGTCGGTAATTACAATGCAAATTATGTCCCCTTTATGTATTATAGTTGGACTTGCTTATTTCATAGGATATTTATTACTATATACACAACATAAAGAAAGAATATATACTATTGCTGTTATTATTTCGGCTCTGTTCAGTCTTTCAGTTAATTTTTTTGTAATTAAACTATATTATCATAATGGTGCTGCTTTAGTTTCTGTATTGGCTGAGCTTTTTGCAATTATTATTATGTTTTATATTGAGAGAAAAGAGATTAAGAAAATGTCAATATTTAATAAAAATTTTATTAAAATTATTTTTTGTTCAATTATTGTATTTAGTATTGCATTGCTAATTAAGATAGAAATTGATTTATCAAATATATTTATATTTTTAATTAGTATAGCTTTATCATATATACTATTTTATATATTATTATTTATAGTGAAAGAAACCACTATTTCTGAATTTATATATTTAGGATTAAATAAGTTAAAAAAAACAAACAAATAAAAAAATTATGGAATCAAATATTCAAGCTATAGCATTTTATTTACCACAGTTTCATCCAATTCCTGAAAATGATGAATGGTGGGGGAAGGGTTTTACAGAATGGACCAATGTGGGCAAAGCAAAACCTCTGTTTAAGGGTCACTATCAGCCAAGGGTTCCTAAAGACTTAGGGTATTACGATTTAAGGGTTCCTGAAACAAGAGTTGCTCAGGCTAATCTGGCAAAAGAATTTGGAATTGATGGATTTTGTTATTGGCATTATTGGTTTGGGAATGGGAAAAGGTTAATTGAGCGTCCTTTTAATGAAGTAGTTGCTTTGGGTGAACCGGACTTTCCTTTTTGTTTAGCTTGGGCAAATGAAACTTGGAAGGGTTTTGCTCATGGTCTGAAAAATAGGAATACCCTTATTGAGCAATTATATCCAGGAATTGAGGATTTTAAAAATCATTTTTATGAATTGTTACCTGCTTTTAGAGATAAAAGATATATAAGGGTAGATGGAAAACCCTTATTTATGATTTACAGACCACTAGCAGATGCTTCAATCCCTTTATTTATTGAAACCTGGAGAAAACTTGCCAAAGAAAATGGTTTGGAAGATTTCTATTTTATAGGTCAGGTAATTGATTCTAGGATCGATCTTAATGACATTCTAAATACTGGTGTAGATGCAATTAATACAGTTCGTCTAGATTCATATCAGGTTAATGTTAGGTCCGTTGCTGAAAAAGCAACAAAACATTTGAAAAAATTTTTAGCAGATGTTCCTCAGTTATATGATTATTCTACCGTAGCAAAGTATTTTATAAATACAGAAATAGATTCAAAAGAAAGCATTCATCCTACAATTATAACAGGTTGGGATCATTCACCAAGAAGTGGAAAAGAGGCATTAGTATTGACAGACTTTACACCAGACGCTTTTAAAGAGCATGTGAAAAATGTTTTAGATGTTGTAAAAAATAAATCTTCAAATAATAACCTTGTCTTTATAAAGTCATGGAATGAGTGGGCTGAAGGGAATTATCTTGAACCAGACTATGTTTATGGAACTCAATTTCTTGAAAAATTTAAAGAAGTTAAAGAAAGTATAATAATTTAAAGGATATTTACCTTAGTAGATTTATAGTTTAGATAAAATAGAATAAACAAAAACAATAGTGATTTATCTGGTTGTCGGGATTTTTATGATGCTTTTTGCTTATGTAGAGATTCTTAAATATAATAAATGGTTTTCGAACCTTTTTTTAATTTTTTTCTCTATTATAATGATCCTTTTCGTTGGGTTAAGAGATGGTTGTACAGTAGGCACTGATTCACCGGCATACTGTTTTAATTATATTGCAGGTTTTTGGAGTACGGAATTTGGATACGAATTTTTGAATACATTCTTTTCAAAAGTTCTGCATGCAGATTATACTGTTTTTCTACTTTTTATTAATTCGTTATCATTAATATTAATTGCTAAGTTTATTAAATTAAATTCATACTTTTATTTATTTCCATTATTAATTTATTTTTCAGATTTCTTTTTATATTACAATTTTAGTGGTATAAGACAAGCAATAGCTTTGTCATTTACATGTATCTCTCTTTATTATGCAATAAATTTAAATTATAAAAAGTTTTTCTTTCTCATAATATGTGCTTCATTATTTCATATTACAGCAATAGTTTTTGCAATGGCAATTTTTATACCTAGAAATAAACTTAAGTTAAAAGATTATGTAAGGTTTATTATATTGTCTGTTTTGGCTTTTTTAGGAATTGGATTTTTAATAGAAAATATTGAATATCTAAACAAAAAATTCATTTTTTATTCTGAGATTCAAGAAGTAGAAAGTAATATATATGTTGCTTATGTAGTAGGATTGTTGAAACGGTTTATTATAATCTTTTTAGCCCTTATCTTTAGAAAATCACTTTTTAATAATGATAAATTTATTTATTTTTTCAATCTATATCTTTTAGGGTTTATTATTTATACTTCAACCTATTTAATATCAGCAGATTTTGGGGTGAGATTTGGTAGCTATTATCTGGTTTTAGATACTATATTAGTAGGTAATATGCTATATCTTTCTAAAAAACTACATCAAAAGGTTTTTATCACGGTTGTTTATAGTATTGTTGTAATATATAAAATATATACTTACACAGGTCTTGAATCATATCAATATAAATTTATATTTTAAATTATGAAAATTGTATTTTACATAAATTCAATGGCTCCAGCAGGTGGAATTGAACGTGTCATATCTCAACATATGCATTTTCTCTCTGGAAAAAATGAATTGATACTTATTACCGATGATTCAGAGGTTTCATTCTATGAGTTACCTATAAATGTTAAACATATTCATCTTAATATAGATACCCAGCTTTTATTAAAAGAAAGCCGTTTTAAGAGAGCTTTAAAAATTGGTTATACTTTTTTTAAAAATGTAAATTTATTGAGACGAAAAATTAAAGAAATAAATCCAGATTGTATATATACGGCTCACCCATTAAATTTATTAAAAGTAGTTTTTAGTATAAGAAATTATAAGAAGATTTTGGTAACTGAACACGCCTCTATTACAGGATATAATTCTATATATAAAAAAATAGCATTTGTTTTTTATAAAAAAATTAAACTTTTAGCAGTACCTACTACATTGGATTCTGAAATATATAATCAATATGGAATTAAAAATGAATATTTGCCAAACCCATTACCTTTTTATCCAAAAGAAACTACCTCTTATAAAAATAAGTTAGCATTAAATATCGGACGATTCACAAATGATAAACAGCATCTTTTGTTATTGGATCTATGGGTGAGGTCTAATGCTGTAAAAGAAGGATGGACTCTGAAAATTATTGGGAAAGGTGAAAACCATGATAAAATCAGATTTAAGATTAAAGAGTTAGGGATAGAAAATAGTGTTATTATAATTCCTCCTACAAAAGATATTATTGAAGAATATTTAAATGCTTCTTTATTCCTTTTTACCTCAAGGGCTGAAGGTTTTGGATTAGTACTTGCAGAAGCTATGGCTTGTGCTTTGCCATGTGTATCTTTTAATTGTCCAAGTGGTCCTAGAGATATAATTACAAATGGAGATGATGGATATTTAGTGGAGGTAGGAGATGAATGTGGATTTATTGATAAAATTAATCTTCTTACTGCTAATATAGACATGTGTAGAATGTTAGGGGCAAATGCGAGATTAAATATAGCTAAATTCTCAAGTGAAAAAATAAGTGAAAAATTAAATTATCTGGTAGATTCTAATTTCTAAGACAAATATATGATAAGTGTAATAATACCGGCATATAATTCTGAAGATACAATAATAAAAGCCCTTAATTCAGTGAAGAACCAGACTTATAAAGGGGAAATTGAAATTGTTGTAATTAATGATGGTTCAAAAGATAAGACACAAAATATAATTGAAAACTATCAAAATGAAAATAAGGATATAAATCTGATTTTGATAAACCAAACAAATAGTGGAGTTTCTAGAGCTAGAAATGAAGGTTTAAAGATGAGCAAGGGAGAGTATATTTGTTTTTTGGATTCTGATGATGTATGGTTAAATAAGAAATTGGAAATACAAATGGAAAATTTCAATGATGATATAGATTTTATCTGTGCCTTAAGAAATAATGATCGTATTACTTATCCATACAAGGTGAAAGATGGAGTAGCTGAGATTACATTAAAAAAGTTATTAATGAAAATCGTAGGACAAACCTCTACAGCTATTTTTAAAAGAAAGATTCTTGATAATACGGGTTATTTTGATGAAAATCAAAAGTATTCCGAAGATGCTAATTATTGGTTGAGAATATCCTTGAATAATAAAATGATACTACTGAATCAAAGGCTTGTAATAACAGATAATGACTATGGACAGAAAGGGCTTTCCTCAAACTTTTCAGAAATGGAGTTAGGTGTACAAAAAAATATTAAAGAAATGTTTTATTTGAAGAAAATTAATATTTTAGAATATTACTTTTTTAAGTTTTTTTCTAAGATGAAATATATAAAGAGAATGTATTTATAAGAAATAAGAATGATGAAAAAAATTTTTTGGGGCCTTAGGTTAATTATATATGCTCCCTTTTTAGGGAAGGTGAGTTTTCCATCTTACATGGGAAAACCAATATTCATTTATGGTCTAAAAAGGATATTTATAGGAAAAAAAGTTAGAATTTATCCAAATGTTAGATTAGAAGCACATGGAAAAAATTCAAAATTAATAATAAATGATGATGTTGCAATTGGGCAAAATGTCCATATAACTACAAGTTCTACACTAGTTATTGGAAAATCGACCACCATTTTGGCAAATGTTTTTATAACTGATATAGATCATAACTATAAAGAAATTGGTATTCCCATTTTAGAACAGGAAAATATAATAAAAAAAACAGAAATTGGTGAAAACTGTTTCATCGGTATAGGTGCAGCAATTCAGGCAGGAACAATATTGGGGAAACAATGCATTGTAGGTGCAAATTCTGTAGTACGAGGTAAGTTTGATGATTATTGCGTAATCGTAGGAGCACCTGCCAAGCCAATTAAAAAATACAATTTTGAAACTCAAAAATGGGAAAAAATATCGAATTAATGAAAAATATACTAATCACAGGAGGTGCCGGATTTATTGGGAGTAATTTGGCCTTAAAATTAATTGAAAAAGGATATAATATTACCATATTGGATAATTTATCACCTCAAATTCATGGAAATAATCCTGAAACAACTTCCTCACTTTATAATAGCATAAAAGGTAAAGTTAATTTTATTAAAGGTACTGTAACTTCCAGAAATGATTGGGAAAAAGCTCTGGAAGAACAAAATGTAATTGTTCATTTAGCAGCAGAAACAGGGACCGGACAATCGATGTATTGTATAGAAAAGTATACTGAAGTTAATATACAAGGAACAGCAATTATGCTAGATATACTAGCTAATACAAACCATCATACTGTTGAAAAAGTAGTTATTGCTTCATCTCGTTCAATATATGGAGAAGGAAAATACAATCATCCTGAGTTGGGAGCTGTGTATCCGACACATAGAAATGAAAACGAAATGCTGGGTGGAGATTTTGAAGTCAAGTATGGCGGAATAGATGTTGAGCTTATGGCGACAGATGAAGAATCCAAAATACATCCTTCTTCTGTTTATGGTATTACGAAACAAAACCAGGAACAAATGATTATGACTGTTTGCCCAACAATCGGAATTGCTCCTGTTGCTTTTAGATATCAAAACGTATATGGGCCAGGGCAATCACTGTCTAATCCATATACAGGAATTCTCTCTATTTTTTCTACACAAATAAGAAATGGCAATGGGATAAAGATTTTTGAGGATGGTAAAGAAACCCGAGACTTTGTTTATATTGATGATGTTGTAAATGCAACTATATTAGGAATTCAAAAAGAAGAAGCCAATGGAGAAGTTTTTAATGTGGGGACAGGTGTTCCTACAGATGTTCTTGCTGTAGCTAATACATTGATCAATTCCTACGGTATTGAAGTTCCGGTGACTGTCACTGGAAATTTTAGACTTGGAGATATTCGTCACAATTTTGCTGATCTTTCAAAGATAAGTTCTAAATTAGGGTTTAAACCTACTGTCTATTTTGAAGAAGGAATTAAAAGATTTGCAGAATGGGTTTTACAACAAGAAATACAAGAAGATAAACTTAATGACTCATTGGAAGAAATGAAGAAAAAAGGATTATATAAATGAAAGTAGATATGAATTTTGAGGGCAAAAAAATTCTATTATTAACAGTTAGTTTTTTTAACTATGAAAAAATAATTGCTGAACGTCTTAGAGAGTTAGGCGCTAAAGTGGACTTTTATGATGAAAGACCTTCTAATTCAATATTGGCTAAAGGGATAATAAGAATTAAAAAAGATTTTTATAAAACTCAAATTAAGAAATACTATCAGAAAATATTAGAAGAAATAAAAGATAATCAATATGATTACTTTTTATTAATAAAAGGTGAAGTAATTCCGCCATTTTTTATTGAAAGATTGAAAGAAATAAATATAGGCATTAAAGCTATTTATTACAATTATGATTCATTTAAAAACAATCCAAATGCCGAACTTATTTTGCATTTTTTTGATGAAAAATTTACTTTTGATAGAAATGACGCTTTAAATTATAATATTCATTTCAGACCACTTTTCTACTCCAAAGAATATGAAGAAATAAGAGATTATAAAAATACAGTTATTTATAATACTATGTTTGTAGGAACTGCACATTCAGATAGATATGTGATAAGCGAGGCTGTAAAGAAATGGTGTGAAGTGAATAATTTTAGCTCTTTTGCCTTTTATTTTTCACCAAGCAGATTTGTATTTTTATTTAAAAGATTATTTGACTCAACCTTTAAAAAATTTGATATAAATAAAATTAGTTTTCAGAGTTTAAAACATTCTGAAATTATTGATCTATATAAAAATTCTCAAGCGGTTTTAGATATTAATCATCCTTGGCAAAAAGGCTTAACTATGAGGACGTTTGAGGCTTTGGGAGCAGGACGGAAATTGATTACCACTAATTCCGAAATTAAATATTATCCATTCTACAATGCACAAAATGTTTTAGTTGTCGATCGGAAAGATATTAAACTATCTAAATCATTTTTTGAATCAGATATTGTAGATATGGGGAAGGATAATCTTTACAAAATGTCTTTAGATAGTTGGTTGGAGTGTTTGTTTTTCGAACATCAGGATAATTATTGGTTTAATTCATAATGGAAAAAATTTTGCTTTTTGGTGCTTCTGGGTTTTTGGGATCACACTTGAAAAAATCATTAACTCACAATATTGTACCTATAAACATAAGAAAAGAAAATTGGCAGAAAAGTTTGTCAGATAATACTAGTGTTTATATAAATTGTATAGGAAAAGCCCATGATCATTCGGGAATAGCTACAGAAAAAGATTTTTATCAAGCAAATTTTGAAGCAGTAAAATTACTTTTTAATGAATTTATAAATAGTAAAGCTTTTTTATTTATTCATATAAGCTCAATTGCTGTAGTCGAGGAGAATGAAAGAGCTGAGATTATCAATGAACAATCAGAATGCTTTCCTGTTTCTTATTATGGTAAATCTAAGAAAGCTGCTGAAGATTACCTTTTAGCTCAAGATATCCCAGATGGCAAAAAGTTAATTATCTTAAGACCGGTAATGATTCATGGAGATGGAGATAAAGGAAACCTAAAGCTTCTTTATAAGATTATTTCAAAAAGAATTCCTTATCCTTTAGGTAGTTTTAATAATTTGAGATCATTTATTTCGATAGATAATGTTTCTTATTTATTAAATGAAATAATAAATAAATGGGAAAATATTGATAGTGGAGTATATAATATTTCTGATGATATCCCAGTATCTACGAAAAAAATTATTGAGGTAATAGCTCAAACCCAAAAAAGAAAAGCTATCATTTTGTGTCTTCCTATTGTATTCATTAATTTTTTTGCAAGAACAGGAGATTTGCTTAAATTGCCTTTTAATACAAAAAGATTAAAAAAAATGACTTCTAATCTTATCGTATCTAATGAAAAGATAAAACAATCTCTTGGGATAAAAGAATTACCACTTTCTGCTTCTGAGGGGCTTGTGAAAACAATTAAAAATTTTAATAATGTTTCGTAAAGTAATCATTTTATACATTGTTTTATTAACACAACTATTCTTAGCCCAATCTATAAGCTTAATTGATAAATATACTAAAGAAACTTTTGTCTATAATTCTGTTGATCAATGGGAAGATGGTAAAAAGATGACAGATGCTAAGGTAGATGGAGTTATTTATATAAACAAGGATAATAAATATTATAGAAGATATTATGATAAAGCACTAAATGCAGGGTGGTTTGGAGCCTTGCCAAATGATGATCTTGATGATTCTGAATCTATTCAGGAAGCGATTAACTATGCTGTTTCTACAAGCCAAAACCTGGTCTTTCCTTTTGGAAGGTATAATATAAGTAAAACCATTTTTATTCCTCAACATTTTAATTTCTCTATGAGAAATATGGTTATTGATTTTTCGAATTCTAAGCTTATTTTAAATAAAGATATTACACTGTTACAAAGTGATAATTGGGAAACAAAATTGGATTCAAAATTTACTACTGGCATTACAATAGAAAATTTTGAAATTATTAGTGAAATTGGAAACCTGAATAGCTATGCTATAAAAGTTCAGGATTATCATCAAGGAACTAAACTGCAAAACATCAGTTCATTTTATTCAAAGAATTTATTACATTCCATTAATAATTACTATTTGGAACTATACAATATAAACTCGCTGTTGAACACTAAAGTTAGAGAAGGCAAGAGGTTTAAATTTGAAGGATATCATGGGTTAAATAAATTTACAAAATTGGTTGCTGGTAATTCAGATACCTGTTTTAGTTTCGAAAATGGACTACTTGCAGCGTTGAGCCTGGAGACTTTATCCGTAGAAGGGTGTAACACGGGAATATATTTTAATAGTGAACTAGCAGGAGTAACAATAAGAAGTAGTTATTTTGAAAACTTTAATGTAGCACTTAAATTTGAGAATTATTCTAATGCTACTCTTTTAGAAGGTAATTATTTTAATTTCCTAAATAATGACAGTGTTTATCTTTTGGAATATAAAGGACTACCATTAAATAATATTAAGTTTGGTTTTAGTAATGCTTATATTGGCACAAAATTTAAGAACTTCATTAAAAATAAAGACAATTCTTATGGTGAAGGTGTGATATTTGAACTTCCAAAAGTAACGAATGACATTATGAATAATTTAAATCAAAATAAGGGAAAAAATAATAAAATAATTCAATTAAATTAAATGCACTTTATAATACTAACCTTAATACTATTCGTAGTAATGATTGCTTATTTCAAAATAGCCAATAAATACAATATTATAGATAAACCCAATCACAGAAGTGCGCACACTCAGGTTACCCTAAGAGGTGGAGGTATTATTTTTCCTGTAGCATTTATTGCTTTTTGTTTGTTTAACCTTAATGAGGTCGTACAAAATTATTGGTCCTTTGGACTAGGACTTTTAGCTATTTGCACTATTAGCTTTATTGATGATGTGAAAACTCTATCAAATAAGATCAGGCTTTCGATTCATTTAATTTCCGTAATTCTGCTTTTGTATTTTACTGGAGCTTTTAGCCTAATGCCTTTTTGGACCTGGCCTATTTTATTTGTCATGATAATAGGAACCTTGAATGCCTATAATTTCATGGATGGAATTAATGGAATGACAGGGATCTATAGTCTTGTAACGTTAGGATCATTAGCATATATTAATAAAGATGTTATTCAGTTTACAGATGAAAATTTTATAATATACCCAATTTTAGCATGTTTGGTTTTTTTATTTTTTAATTTTAGAAAAAAAGCAAAATGTTTTGCAGGGGACGTTGGAAGTATGGGAATTGGCTTTTGGATAATAGGTCTAATTACGCTTCTCATTATGAGAACTGGAGAGTATAAATATATTCTGTTACTTTCAATTTACGGAATGGAAGTAGTTCTTACAATTACTGAAAGGATATTATTAAAAGAGAATATTTTTGAAGCTCACAGAAGACACTTATATCAACTTTTTGCCAACGAGAAAAAAATTTCACACTTAGTAATAAGTTCAGTTTATGCTGTTTGTCAGTTATTAATCAATATATTTTTAATTTATTCACAATTTCCAATTTGGTTTATAATTTTGATTATATTTATTCCATTTGGAGGAATATATCTGGGATTAAAATGGAAGCTAAAAAAAGAATATAATTTATAGAAACATAAAAAATGAAAATAAAAGAAACACCTTTAAAAGATTGTTATATCATCGAACCCACAATTTTTGAAGATGATAGAGGATACTTCTTTGAAAAATTTAATGAAAAAAAATTTGAAGAACTAACGGGAATGAACGGCCATTTTGTTCAGGACAATATTTCGAAATCTTCATATGGTGTACTCAGAGGGCTTCATTTACAGAAAGGTGAACATGCTCAGGCTAAATTAGTATCCTGTCTGGAAGGAAAAGTTTTTGATGTAGCAGTTGACCTTAGAAAAGATTCGCCAACGTTCGGAAAATGGTTCGGAGTTGAACTGACACCAGAAAATAAACTTCAGCTTTACGTACCCCGTGGTTTCGGACATGGCTTTTCGGTTTTAAGCGAAACAGCTGTCTTTTCATATAAATGTGATAATTTTTACAATAAAGATTCTGAAGGAAGTGTTATATGGAATGATCCGGATTTGAATATTGATTGGAAGCTTCCGCTCGGAGCAGTCATTCTTTCTGAAAAAGATAAAATACTCCCTAAATTCTCCGAACAAAACTTCTAAATAATTTATTGAAAACCACTTTACTAAAGTGGTTTTTATTTTTGAGCCTAACTCTTTTATTATTTTGTATCTTTGCACACTCAAAATCAAAACAATGCGCACAAAATCTGTAGGGAAGAAGAAAATCAATGTGGTTACGCTTGGATGCTCCAAGAACGTATACGATTCTGAAGTATTAATGAGCCAGCTGAAAGCAAATGGAAAAGAAGTGGTTCACGAAGACCGCGGAGATATTGTAGTAATCAATACTTGCGGATTTATTGACAATGCTAAAGAAGAATCGATCAATACAATTCTTGATTATGTAGATGCTAAAAACAGAGGCGAAGTTGAAAAAGTTTTTGTTACAGGCTGTCTTTCCGAAAGATATAAGCCGGATCTTATTAAAGAAATTCCGGATGTAGATCAGTATTTCGGAACAAGAGATCTGCCTATTCTCCTTAAGCACCTTGGTGCAGATTATAAACACGAACTGGTAGGAGAAAGACTGACAACAACTCCCAAGCATTACGCATACTTAAAGATTTCTGAAGGCTGTGACCGCCCATGTTCTTTCTGTGCAATTCCTTTAATGAGAGGTGGACACATATCTACACCTATTGAGAAACTGGTTTTGGAAACTCAAAAACTGGCAAAAAAAGGAACTAAAGAGATTATTCTTATCGCTCAGGATCTTACTTACTATGGTCTTGACCTTTATAAAAAACGGGCGCTTGGAGAACTTTTAAAAGAGCTGGTAAAAGTTGAAGGAATCGAATGGATCCGTCTTCACTATGCTTTTCCGAGTGGTTTTCCGGAAGATGTTCTGGATATCATCCGTGAAGAACCTAAAGTCTGCAATTATATTGATATTCCTCTTCAGCATATCAACTCTGATCTGTTGAAATCAATGAAACGCGGAACTACCCATGAAAAAACCAATGCTCTGCTGGCTAAGTTTAGAGAAAAAGTTCCGGATATGGCTATTAGAACTACTTTGATTGTAGGATATCCTGGAGAAACTGAAGAAAAGTTTCAGGAACTGAAAGACTGGGTAAGAGAGCAGAAGTTTGACAGGCTTGGATGTTTTACCTATTCCCATGAGGAAAATACAGGAGCTTATGTATTGGAGGATAATATTCCTCAGGAAGTAAAAGAAGCCAGAGTAGAAGAGATTATGGAGCTGCAGTCACAAATTTCTTGGGAGAAGAACCAGGAAAAGATTGGGAAAACATTCAGATGTATATTTGACAGAAAGGAAGGGAATTATTTCATTGGAAGAACAGAATTTGATTCACCCGATGTAGATAATACAGTTTTGGTTTCAGCTGATGAAACCTACATTTCTATAGGAGAATTTGCTGAAGTGAAAATTACTTCAGCAGAAGAATTTGACCTGTATGGAGAATTGGTCTAACAAACTGTTTCTACTGCAATTATAATAATTGTATGGTTTTCACATATAATTAAAAATATTAATAAAATTTAACACAATTAAAACAAGTGCTGATTTATAGATGTGTTTGGTTTTCAGATAGTTGTATTTTTGCTTACTAAAACCTTTTTATTTTTTTTATATAAAATGAATAAATTTGAAAATTATGTCTTAAATTTGCGCAATAAGCAATGTTTTAAAATCAAATGCTTCAATGAGTTGCCTCTCCAATAAAGCTGAAAATATAGTTAATCTTAATGGTTAGCACAAGTTGGGATGCATTTACGATTTGCAAAAATTGATGGAAAATAATGTAATTTAAAATCTTTAAAAACTTATGAAAAAATTTTTATTAACAGCGACAATGCTCGTTGGCCTTTCGGCCGTTTCCAAGGCTCAGACAACGGGGCGTGTAGGTATTAACACAACCACACCAGCCGCAACGTTAGACGTGGTAGCCAATACTACTGACAATGCCAGACCTGATGCCTTGCTAGTCCCTCGTATGTCAAGAACTCAGTTGGCAGCTAAAGATGCAGCATATACGGCTGCTCAGAATGGTGCCCTTACATTTGTTAATACTCTGGATGGTTCTGCAGCTGGTAAAACAGTAAATGTGACTGCAACAGGGTTCTATTACTACGATGCTCCAAACTCTGTTTGGGTTGCTGTAGGTGGCGGTGGCGGCGGTGCTGATACCAGTCTTTATCTTAACGATGGTACATTGGCAGGCGCTAGAGTGGTAACACAGAACAATAATAATTTAACCTTTACTACTGGAACTGCAAAAGCAATTGTAAATGGTAATTTTCAAATGGGAGGTGCTGTTTATGCTACAAGTGTAAGAACTTATACTGGTGCTACGAATATTGACTGGAACGCTACGGATTACTTTGTTATAATCACCAATTCTGCTATTAGTAACAATTTGGCTTTACCTAGCCCAACCGGAGCTAATACAGGAAGAGTTTTGATGATTAGGAATAACACAGGTGCTGCTGTTGCTCCTACAGCAGCCAATGGAGTGGCTTGGCCTTTGAATTTTGCTAACTTAGCAGGAGGTTCAGCTGCCATGTTTATTTCAGATGGTACTAATTGGTGGAATAGTGCAAGTAGATAAGTTTTAATAATTATATAAAAATACGTATGAAAAATATATTTAGATCCGTAGTAGTACTATCCCTTACAACTTTTGGATTAAACTCTATATCAGCTCAGGTAGCTAGTAATGGTACCGTAGCTAGTAATATTAGTGGAGAGAATCCTTTTTTTGATGCATCTACAAATTTTGATACTGCATCTACTGGTACTGCTAATAATGTAGGAAAAGGACTTTACTTTCCTACAACTGATTTGACAGCATGGACGTTTAAAACAACCAACATGGACGGGGTTACTTTCCCTACTGCTTTTGACGGTATGATTGTTTATAACAGTGCTGCAGGAAATACTATTTCTGGACAAGGCGTGCAAGTTGCCGTGACCCCAGGGTTTTATTATTTCTCCAATCCAGGTCAATCTACAAGTATTACTACTGGTAGATGGGTTCCAATGGGAGGTAGCGCTAAATTTGATGTAACCACTGCTGAAACTGCTACCAATACATTAGTAGCAAGTAAGCAAGTATATGCTATTAAAGGAACATTTACTGCAACGGGTACTTCAACAGCTGTAAATATCCCATCTCCGGCAGGGATGACTGCTTTATATGGTATCACCATTTATAGAGCAGGTACAAACACTGTTTATGACAGAAGCTTGTATTCTTATACCATTGCAACTACTGCAGGAAATGCAATTACAGGTTCGCCAAGTATGTCAGTGGTTTACCCTTCTGGAACATATGACTATGTAATAGAATATTTAAAGTAAAATAATAACTTATTATATACTTAAACCAATGAGCAATCATTGGTTTTTTTTGTTTATAGGGGTGAATAAGTATAATGGGAAATCTTTAGTATTCAAAACTCATTTGGTACTTCATTTGGATATAATAATAAGAATGCAAGGATCTAGTACTATTTTAAATTATTGGAATTCGAAGTTAGTTTTCATTCTATTGTTAAAACCATTGTTAAAATAAGTATAGAGTGATATACATTTATGCTCCTATTGACTTCTAATAAACAGTTCTATTCATTTAATATCATAAGATTTTTGGTTTTGATAAATAGCTGTGGTCATTATTTAAATTTTTTCACAAATATTTAAATAATTGATTATTAATTACTTATTTAATTTGTGTTTTAGTTTTTTTTGGTAATAAGTTAATTATGTTAACTTTTAACTTGTTTTTTTAACGTTTTTTAACAGTGGTACTTAAAACCCCTGTTAATAGGCACTTACAGGTCTTGTTAACATGTAATTAAGATTATGTTAACGGTTTTTAACATATGGAGTAGGGACTTTACAACATTCCTTATACTTTTGCTCCGTCAAAACCAATAAAATTCAAGATGATGAAAAGATTCATTCTCGTAATCATAATGATGATTTCAACCCTAGGTGTTTATTCTTTTACAGGTAACACATTAGATGCGAAGAAAACAAGTTATGCATCGTACTACCACGATAAGTTTAATGGTAGAAAAACAGCAAGCGGAGAGATCTTTAGTAATTCAAAGTTTACCGCTGCAAACAGAACGCTTCCGTTTGGAACTAATATTAAAGTTACCAATCTGAACAATGGAAAACAGGTGATAGTGAAGATCAATGACAGAGGGCCTTTCCATGCATCAAGAGCATTAGATATTTCTAAAGCTGCGTTCGATGAAATCGGGGATATCAGTCGTGGTACCATTCCGGTTGAATATGAAATTGTCGACTAAATTTATGATTTAAATTTATAAAAGCCAGCTAGTACAGCTGGCTTTTTGTTATTCTAAATGTTTACTTCCAATAAGGCCGGACAATGATCAGAATGTACAGCTTCTTTCAGAATTACCGCCCGTGAGAGCTTATCTTTCAAAGTATAGGTTGCGAAATTATAATCCAGTCTCCAGCCTTTGTTCTTGGCTCTCGAGTTCTGTCTGTAGCTCCACCATGTGTAATTGTCGGGTTCATTATTAAAAAACCGGAAACTGTCGATCAGCTCACATTCTTCAATAAAACTGGTCATCCATTCCCTTTCCATTGGCAGGAAGCCGGAAACATTCTTTAAACGGACCGGATCATGAATATCAATAGCCTGATGGCATATATTGAAATCACCCGAAATAATAAGATTTGGAATCGTTTTCCTCAATTCCTTTATATAAGCCAGGAAATCATGGCAGAACTGCATTTTGAAATCCAGCCTTTCAATATTACTGGCAGACGGAACATACACTGAAATTACAGAGTATCCGTCAAAATCTGCACGAATAATTCTGCCTTCATTATCATAGCTTTCGATACCGCATCCGTATTCAATATGATTGGGTTTAGTTTTTGAGGCAATTCCGACGCCGCTGTAGCCTTTTCTTACGGCAGAATGCCAATAACTGTGATAACCGATTTTTTCGAGGCTTTCAATATCTATCTGGTCGTTTCCTGCTTTACTTTCCTGAATACAGACAATATCCGGGTCAGCAGTTTTCAGCCAGCCTAAAAAATCTTTTGTAAAGGCTGCCCTGATTCCGTTAACGTTATATGTGATTAACCTCATGAGTTTTTATAAAAATTTAAAGTGTTCCTTATATTTTGATGGAATAAATTCAATGATATCATAATCTGTAACCTGATGAATAGAAAGGATTTCTTTTTGATAATCTTTCCAATTTCATTCTTTGAACCTGCATTGGCAAAAATAATTTCTCCCGTTTTCGGTTCTTTCCTTCCGGAAGCAATGAAAGTTTTGAAACCGGAATGCTTTTCGAGAAAACCATTGTGTGCCGGAATGAAACGCTCATATTTCCCAGGAGGTTTATAGATCAGAGAATAATAAACATTGTTTTTTGGCTAAGATATGAACTCTTGAAGATTATTAAAAGAGGGAACAAAAAAGAAGCGGCAAAAATCATTCGATTTTTGCCGCCTTAAACCCAAAATTTAAATAAACTATGAAAAAAACTACTTGGGTTCTAAAATGCTGATAGGAATAATACACTCTTCCAGTGAAATTCCTCCATGTTGGTAAGTCTCTTTATAGTAATTTACAAAGTGATTGTAATTCTTTGGATAGGCCAGGAAAATATTATTCTTTGCAAAAATATATTTTGAACTTAAATTTCCTTTTGGCAGAAACAGCTTTTCAGGGTTGGTAACAGCCCATACATCACTGTCGTCGTACGTTAAACTCTTTCCTGTTTTGTAACGGATATTGGTTGATGTTTCACGGTCACCTACTACTTTGCTGGGTTTTTTAACATATACCGTTCCGTGATCTGTGGTAATTACAAGTTTATAACCGCTTTCTGCCGCTGCTTTAATGATTTTCAGTAATGACGAATTTTCAAACCAGTTAAAGGTAAGAGATCTGAATGTTTTATCATCACGGATCAGCTGATCTACAATATGATTATCTGTTTTGGCATGAGAAAGAATATCAATAAAGTTGTAAACAATGACCAGAAGATCATTGCTTTTATGCTGGTTGAAATCATCATAAATCTTGCGTTCAAAATCCGCATTCAGTACTTTGAGGTACTTCATAGATTTGGATCCCAAACCAATTCTTTTCATTTGATCTTCAAGGAAGTCGCGTTCAAACTCATTTTTATTTCCCTCTTCATTGTCATTGAACCATTTATCAGGAAAGCGTTTCTCAATTTCAGACGGCATCAGTCCTGCAAAGAAAGAATTTCTTGCATACTGTGTGGCTGTAGGAAGGATACTGTAATAATAATCTTCCGAGATTTTATTGTAGTATTTTGTGAATAATGGCTCTATTACCCTCCATTGGTCAAAGCGGAGATTATCCACCATAAGAAGAAGAACTTTTTCTTTCTCTACCTCAGGCTTTACTTTTTCTTTAAAAAGAGTATGGCTCATTAATGGTTTATCAGAATCTGTAAGCCAGTTTTCGTAATTTTTTTCAATGAATTTGGCAAACTGGATATTCGCTTCCTCTTTCTGTGATTGCAGAAGATCGGAAAATTCATTATCCGCTACCTTATCAAATTTAATCTCCCAGCTCAGGATTTTTTTATAATATTCTGCCCATTCCTGATAGGTTCTGATATAAGAAAGTTCCATAGACAGGTTTCTGAATTCCTGCTGGTACTGAAGAATTGTTTTCTGCTCTACAAGATTATCCTCCTGAAGATTCTTTTTTAACGATAATAAAATCTGGTTAGGGTTTACCGGCTTTAGAATGTAATCAGCAATCTGAGATCCGATGGCTTCCTCCATAATATGTTCCTCCTCACTTTTTGTCACCATCACGATCTTTAAGGAGTTATCTTTCTCCTTTATCATGGGAATGGCTTCCAATCCCGAAATGCCGGGCATATTTTCATCAATAAGTGTTAATGCAAATTTCTCCGAATCCATTAGTTCCAGAGCTTCATTCACGTTGTTAACAGGGGTTACCTGGTAACCTTTTTTTTCTAAAAATACGATATGGGGTTTGAGTAAATCTATTTCATCATCTATCCATAATATCTTTTCCGACATAATTTATTTTTTTACATGGTTATTGCATCAAAATGTTGACCAATTCCTTTTAAATTCTCACAAATTAGAGACAACAAAAGTTAAATATTAGTTAAATGAAAATTCGGTTCATTATTACTGATATTCAACTCGTTTAAAAACCGGTCTTTGTATATTTTAAAGCTCTTTCCAGAACTTCATCTTTTCCTTCTTTTATCCCTGTTATAGTGGGCTTTATGATAATGTCAGGAAGTATTCCTATCCGTTGTGTTTCCCTTCCGTCAGGATAATAAGCTCCAAGTCCTGTAAAGCATGTATCCAGATCTGCTATTTTAAATCTTATTACATCACCATTGGCTCCTGAAGTATTGCTCCCAATCACCTTTGCTTTTGGATGCTGCTTAAACATCATCGTCGTAGTTTCTGCCTGGCTTTGCGTATTTTCATCAACTAAAACCACAACATTTCCTTTATAATAATCCGGGTTCTTTCTGCCGATACTGTTTTTTGCGCTATAAAATTTACTCAAATAATCTGTCTTCGGGAAATTAAATTGATAATAAATTGATTTTTGTGGAAGAATCATCCTGCTTAAAGGGAAAATGGTCTGTTTAGGATAATTTCTGAGATCAAAAATAATTGAAGTTGTAGATTGTAAATCCCTATACATATCGTCCAGATCACTTTTTTCAATAATACCCATGTTTACATATCCTGTCTTTTTGTCAGCATCAAGAAATTTCCATTTCTGCTGAACAGCCGGCTTTTCAGAAATAATATCTTTGAGAAGATAGGTTTTGGCTGTGACAGCTATATTTTGTCCGCCGCGTTCTATTCTTAAGGTAACAGAATCATTATTGCTGAAAAGAAAAAGATGTTTCACTTTTGCAGTCTTTCCCCAGGAATTGGAGGCCGGAACATATTTTCCAAAGCTGTTCACCATTTGAGGAATCGTCCTGCCGTTGACATCATAAATCACATCGCCGGTTTTTAAAGGTATTTCTTCATCAGATTTATTTTTGATGATGTTGGTTACAACCAGTTTTCCTTCTGCATAAATATATTCCACAGGAACCTTTCTCCTTCCATATTGATTGGCAGTGATTATCGGTGAGTACAGAAAAGCATGCGAATCGTCAGTTTTTGTCACCAATTCCGCAAGAGCCAAATGGTAGCTTTCATCATTATTGATATTAAGGAACTTTGGGATCATTTCCGCTAAAACATCATTCCAGTTCTGATCTGTCTGATATTTGTACGGGAAAAAATATTCTACAAAATTCCAATATCTGAAAAGTTCCAGAAGACTGATCTTTTTGGAGGTGAACTTTGATCCGTATGAATTTTCATTTTTAAAATAAACCTTTTTTCCTCCTTTTCCAAAATAATGACTGCTGCCTGAATTTCTGTTATTTTGGATAAAAAGAAGCTTTTGGGTTATTTCTTCATTGAATGTTTCTTTATTTAAAATCCAGTTCAGATCGAAATTTCTCAAAGAATAAACTTTCTCTTTGTCTTCTTTTGAGCATTTTTTACATTCATCAACCTTTCCAAGGCTGTTGATCCATTTAGAATAAAATTCGTTCAACTGGTCTTTATCACGGATAGTATTAAGTTCGTCCATTTTCTCAAAAAGCTGTTTATCCCAATCAAAATCCCCTTTTGAAACATGAGGGTGATAATATTTTAAAAATCCCCAGACCTTACAGAGTGATTCCAGCTTTTGGGTTTCAGACAAAGCCTGTGCAGAAAAGGATAAACTGAAAAAAAGTAAAGTGAAAAGAGAAATTTTTCTCATTAAATTGAATGGTTATTAATGCTATCAAAGATATATTTTTAAAACAGAATATGGCGAAAACAACTATATAAAATTAGTAGAATTTACAGCTGAAAATTTAAAGCAAAACTCACAGATGCCTTCACAAATCATATAGGATTGTTTCACAGGCAAGAGGCAAAGTGTAATTGGAGGTTGTGGATTCTTTAATAGCAATTTAACCATGCTTAAAATTTAAAATCCCTAACTTTGTTTACTAATACCAAAGTTTCAATGCAGAATAAGCTAAAGATCATCAACGACCCCGTTCATGGTTTCATCAGAATCCCACACGAAATTTTATTTGATGTTATAGAACATCCTTATTTCCAGAGACTGCGCAGAATCGGGCAGACCGGACTTCTGAATCTCATCTTTCCGGGAGCTACCCATACAAGATTCCATCACGCTTTGGGAGCGATGCATTTGATGTTTACAGCATTGGAAACCCTGCGCCAGAAAGGAATTAAAATTACAGAGGAGGAAGAAAAAGGAGCAATGCTTGCCATCCTGATGCATGATATCGGACATGGACCCTTCTCTCACGCATTGGAAAATATGCTGATGGATGACTGGCACCACGAAAAACTTTCGCTCCTGTTAATGAATAAGCTGAATGAGGAATTTGAAGGACAGCTTTCTGTAGCTATTGAAATGTTTCAGGGTAAATATCACAGAAAGTTTTTTAACCAGCTTATTTCTTCCCAACTTGACGTGGACAGGCTTGATTATCTGAACAGAGACAGCTTTTTTACAGGTGTTTCAGAAGGGAATATCAATACCCAAAGAATCATTTCCATGATGAATGTCTGCAGTGAGGGCGAGTTGGTTATTGATGCCAAAGGAGTTTACTCCATTGAAAACTTCCTGACAGCCAGGATGTTTATGTACTGGCAGGTTTATTATCATAAAACGTCAGCATTGGCAGAGTTTCTTCTGGTCAAAATCCTGGAAAGAGCAAAATATCTGATTTCCGAAGGAATGGATCTGCCTGCAGGGGAAAATCTGAAATATTTTCTGAACCGTGGGAAAAGTTCTGCTACCGATGAAGATATTTATAGATTTACGCAACTTGATGACAATGATATAATTCATGCGATGAAATCCTGGCAGGATTCGGAAGACTTTATTCTTTCTTATTGGTGCAGATGCGTGATCCAGAGAAACCTTCCGAAAACAGTTATCTCAACCCATCCTTTCAAACGGAAATTTATTGAGGAAAAAATAAAAAACACCAATGAATTTTTCGGAATCAATAATGGAAAAGAGCTTGTACACGAGATTAAAAGAAAATTACTGCCTTATGACACTAAAAAACAACCGATTTATTTACTCCAGAAAAACGGTAAAAAGATCAGGTTGGAAGAGTCACAGGACCAGTTATTGTCCGGGCTTATGGTACACAAGACGGCCCGGTATATTCTTACCTTTCCAAGAGATATTTCCAACATAATATCTTAAATAATCTTAAAATTCACGTTCCTAAAATCAAAAAATGTTTGCGAATTACAGAATTTCTTATCTTTGCAGAATATGGAATTTACAGCTTCGCAAATTGCAAGTTTTATTGACGGACAAATAATAGGCGACGAAAGTACGGTTATTACAGGGGTTTCACCAATTGAGAATGGTGAATCAGGACATCTTTCTTTTATAGCACAGGATCGATTTTCACACTTTTTAAATACCTCAAAATGCTCCGTTATTATTGTTTCGGAAAAACTTATAGATAAAGTTAATTATAATCCTACCTTAATTGTTGTAAAGGATGCCTACCTTTCTTTTCAGGTTTTAATGAATCTGTACCAGGAAATGCAGGGAAGAAAAGAGGGAATCGAAACCGGTTCTTCTATTCATGAGACTGCAGTGATCGGAGAAAAGGCCTATATTGGGGCATTTACCTATGTTTCGGAGAAAGCTAAGATTGGAGAAGGTTCGCAGATTTATCCACAGGTCTATATCGGTAAAGGAGTTAAGATTGGTAAAAACTGTAAAATCGACAGTGGAGCCAGAATTTATGACTACTGTATTATCGGGGACAACTGTGTGATCCATTCCAATACGGTTGTAGGTGGTGACGGATTCGGTTTTCAGCCTACTGCTGAAGGATTCAAAAAGATTCCTCAGCTAGGAAACGTTATTATAGAAGATGATGTAGAGATCGGTTCCAACTGCAGTATCGACAGAGCAACCATTGGTTCCACCATTATAGGAAAAGGAACGAAGATCGACAACCTGATTCAGATTGCACATAATGTGAAGATCGGGCAGAACAATGTTATTGCGGCACAGGCCGGAATTGCAGGGTCTACCACAATTGGAGACTGGAACCAGATCGGTGGACAGGTAGGAGTGGTTGGCCATATTAAAATTGGAAATCAGGTGAAAATCCAGGCTCAGAGCGGCGTAAATTCCAGTGTTAATGATAAAGAAACATTGTATGGCTCCCCGGCGATAAGCTACAATGACTATCTTAGAAATTATGTCCATTTCAGAAATTTTACTGAAATTGTAAAGAGAATAAATAATCTTGAGGATATCTCAAAAGATAAAACTAATGAGTGATATGCAAAAAACACTCCAGGAAGAAGTAACACTTTCTGGAATTGGCCTTCATACAGGTAAAGAAGTAAAACTTACCATTAAACCAGCTAAAGAAAATACAGGTTTTGTGTTCGTAAGAACAGATCTAGAGGGACATCCTCAGGTAGAAGCTGATGTTAATTATGTAGTAGCAACAGAAAGAGGAACAACATTAGAGAAATTAGGCGTGAAAATTACTACCTGTGAGCACCTTTTGGCCGCGTTGGTAGGATGTGATATTGATAATGCCATTCTTGAAATGGATGCTTCTGAGCCGCCAATTTTAGATGGATCTTCAAAATTCTTTGTTGAAGCTATAGAAAGTGTAGGAATAGCAGAGCAGAATATTGCCAGAGAATACCTGGTCATCAAAGAAGTTCTGAGCTATGCAGACCCTGCATCAGGATCTGAAATTACCATTATTCCTTCAGATACCTACGAAGTGACTACCATGGTAGATTTTGGAACCAAAGTTTTGGGTACTCAAAATGCCACTCTTAAAAATATTTCAGAATTTAAAGACGAGATTTCATCCGCGAGAACATTCAGCTTCTTGCATGAATTGGAAATGCTTTTGGATCATGGATTGATCAGAGGGGGAGACATCTCAAACGCTATCGTGTATGTGGATAAGGATCTTACGCCTGACACTACAGAAAAATTGAAAAAAGCCTTCGGAAAAGATAATGTTTCTATAAGACCGAATGGTATTCTTGATAATCTTACGTTGAACTATCCTAATGAAGCCGCAAGACACAAATTACTCGATGTAATTGGTGATCTGGCATTGGCAGGAGTAAAAATAAAAGGTAAAGTAATTGCAAATAAGCCTGGACACTATGTGAACACCCAATTTGCAAAAAAACTGAACCGCCAGTGGAAATTGCAAAAGAAAAAAAACGTTCCGGATTTTGATTTAACCAAAGAGCCGGTTTTTGATATCAACGGAATTATGCGTCTTATGCCGCACAGACCACCGTTCTTATTGATCGATAAAATCCTTGAACTTTCAGATTCTCATGTGGTAGGACTGAAAAATGTTACCATGAATGAGCCTTTCTTTGTAGGACATTTCCCTAAAGAGCCTGTAATGCCTGGAGTTCTCCAGGTGGAAGCTTTGGCGCAGACAGGAGGTATTCTTGTATTGGCCAGCGTTCCGGATCCTGAAAATTACTCCACTTATTTTATTAAAATAGATAAAGTAAAATTTAAAAGAAAAGTAGTTCCCGGAGATACTATGATTTTCAAAATTGAATTGATAGAGCCTATCAGAAGGGGAATTGTACATATGCAGGGTTATGGATATGTGGGAGATACAGTGGCTGTAGAAGCAGAGTTAATGGCTCAAGTTGCAAAAAATAAAGTTGATTAAATGATTCATCAATTAGCCGCCGTAGATAAACGTGCAAAAATCAGCAAAAATGTTATTGTAGAACCGTTTACTACAATTGCAGGGGACGTGGAGATCGGAGAAGGAACTTGGATTGGCCCTAATGTTACCATCATGGATGGTGCAAGAATAGGTAAAAACTGCAGAATTTTTCCCGGAACGGTAATTTCTGCGATTCCTCAGGATTTGAAGTTTGATGGCGAAGATACCCAGGTAATTATCGGTGATGAAACAACAATCAGAGAATGTGTTACCGTAAACAGAGGGACAAAAGCTCTTGGATTTACTAAGATAGGTAAAAACTGCCTTATCATGGCAACTTCCCATATTGCACACGATTGTGTTATCGGAGATCACGTTATCATTGTAAACGGCTGCGGTATTGCAGGACATGTAGAAATTGGTGACTATACTGTAATGGGAGGTCTTAGTGCCGTGCACCAGTTCGGTAAAATCGGTAAACATGTGATGATTTCCGGAGGAACTTTGGTAAGAAAAGACATTCCGCCTTATGTAAAGGTTGCAAGAGAACCTATGTCTTATGCTGGAATCAATTCAGTGGGTTTGAGAAGAAGAGGATTTACCAATGAGAAAATTTTCGAGATTCAAAAAATCTACAGAACGATTTTTCAAATGAAAATGAATGTTTCCCAGGCTGTAACTTATATTGAAAAAGAAATGCTTCCAACCGCTGAGAGAGATGAGATCCTTCAGTTTATCCAAAACTCACCGAGAGGTATTGTAAAAGGATACGGAACAACCAAGGAAAGCAATTAAAAAGCTTTACCTGAGTTAAAAAAACTAAAAATAAAAAGATAACATAAATTAATGGCAACAAGCAACGATATCAGAAAGGGACTTTGCATTGAGTACAGTAACGATATTTTTAAAGTAATAGAATTTCTTCACGTGAAACCGGGGAAAGGACCTGCTTTCGTAAGAACAAAATTAAAGTCAGTAACTAACGGGAAAGTGATTGATAATACTTTCTCTGCAGGGCACAAAATTGACGAAGTAAAAGTAATCACCAGAAAGTTCCAGTATCTTTATGATGATGAGAACGGCTTCCACTTCATGAATAATGATGATTTCTCTCAATTATACTTAAATAAAGAAATGATTGAAAATTCACAGTTCATGAAAGCAGGAGAAGAAGTAACGATCATTTTGAAAGAAGCTGACGAAACGCCGCTTTCTGCCGAACTTCCTCAGTCTGTTTATCTGGAAATAGTTGAAGCCGATCCGGGAGTGAAAGGAAATACAGCAACCAATGCTCTTAAGAATGCAATTGTTGAAACAGGAGCTAGAGTAATGGTTCCTTTATTCATCGAGCCGGGAGACAAAATTAAAGTAAGTACAGAAGACGGCAGCTACTTAGAAAGAGTAAAATAATAATTAAATTTACATAAATTCGGTTTGCACCAGCAGTCCGAATTTTGTTTTTATAAGAAAACCAATTGTTATGAGATTCCATTCTCCACAAAAGCTCAAAACTATTGCCGATTTAATAGGCTCAGAATTTGTTGGCCCCGAAGACTTTGAAATTCTGGGAACCAATGAAATCCACATGGTTAAACCGGGTGACATTGTTTTTGTCAACCATCCGAAATATTATGATAAAGCATTAAATTCTGCAGCTACGATTATTCTGATCGACAAAAAAGTAGAATGCCCGGAAGGAAAAGCGCTTCTGGTTTCTGATGATCCCTTCAGAGACTTCAATAAGATCAATACCCATTTTACAAGAATATACAATTTTACCGAAGAACTTCACGATGTTGAAATAGGGGAAGGAACCAGGATTCACTCTTCAGCAGTCATTGGAAACAATGTAAAGATCGGAAAAAACAGCCTTATTTTCCCTAATGTGGTGATTGGGGATAGAATCGAAATCGGGGACAATGTGATTATCCAGTCCGGAACAGTATTAGGTGGTGATGCTTTCTATTACAGAAAACTGAACGGGAATTTTGACCGTCTGATCTCCGTAGGAAATGTTATCATTGAAAACAATGTAGAGATCGGAAATAACTGTACGATCGACAGAGGCGTTACAGATTCTACCGTAATCGGGGAGGGTTCAGTTTTGGATAACCAGATACAGATAGGGCATGACACCGTTATCGGGAAAAAGTGCCTCATTGCATCACAGGTGGGAATTGCAGGCTGCTGCGTCATAGGAGATGAGGTGACAATTTGGGGACAGGTAGGTGTCGCTTCCGGGAATAAAATTGAAAGCGGATCTGTTATTCTTGGTAAAACAGGAGTTAATAAAGATCTTAAAAAAGGAACCTATATCGGTATGTTTGCAGAAGATTTCAAAGGCTATTTGAAAAAAGAAGTAAAGCTGAGAAATCTCAAATAAACTATTCACTTGGTTTTGTCCAAAATCAAAGAAAAATAAGTAAATTTGTGAGCATTAATAAAATATTTAAATAAATTAAAACATCAATAAAATGTCAATTTTAGTAAACAAAGATTCTAAAGTAATTGTACAAGGATTTACAGGGAACGAAGGTACTTTCCACGCGGGCCAGATGATTGAATACGGAACCAACGTAGTAGGAGGGGTTACTCCGGGGAAAGGAGGATCTGAGCACTTAGGAAAGCCTGTATTCAATACAGTAGCTGATGCTGTTGAAAAAGCTGGAGCCAACGTAAGTATCATTTTCGTACCACCTGCATTCGCTGCTGATGCGATCATGGAGGCTGCTGAGGCAGGTATCAAAGTTATCGTATGTATTACTGAAGGTATTCCTGTAGCGGATATGGTGAAAGTAAAATCTTACATCGCTGACAGAGACTGCAGATTAATCGGTCCAAACTGCCCGGGAATCATTACTTCTGAAGAAGCTAAAATTGGTATTATGCCAGGATTCGTTTTCAAAAAAGGTAAAGTAGGTATCGTTTCAAAATCTGGTACTCTTACTTACGAAGCTGCTGATCAGGTTGTAAAAGCTGGTTACGGTGTTTCTACAGCAATCGGTATCGGTGGTGACCCAATCATTGGAACTACGACAAGAGAAGCTTTAGAATTATTCATCAACGACCCTGAAACTGAAGCGGTAGTAATGATCGGTGAAATCGGTGGTGGACTAGAAGCTGAAGCTGCAAGATGGTACAAAGCAAGCGGATCTACTAAGCCGGTTGTAGGATTTATTGCCGGACAGACTGCTCCTAAAGGAAGAACTATGGGACACGCTGGTGCTATCGTAGGTGGCGATGAAGATACGGCTCAGGCAAAAATGCAGATCATGAGAGAAAACGGAATCAACGTTGTAGACTCTCCTGCAGATATCGGTGTTACCGTTGCAAAAGTTCTAGGATAAGACATACAACAAAACAAAACATATGAAAAAACTTTTATTAACCTCAGCATTGGCCCTTTCAACTCTGTCGTTTGCCCAAATCGACTTTGCAAATACAAGATTCGGTGTCACGGCAGGAGGTAATTACTCCAGAGTAAGAAATGCCCATAACCCTTCGGGCCCAAGATTCGCATTCCAGGGTGGAGCTTTAGCTCTTATCCCGGTCGGAAAAGCCAACCAGTTCTTTATACAGCCCGAAGTCGTGTATTACGGTGCAGGAGAAACCGGGAAAGATAAAGAGGCTAAAGGAAAAGATGGTTATGATGCAGTATATGGTAACAATTATCTGAGCGTACCTGTCTATTTTAAAGGATATTTTTCTGAAGCAGAATCTGAATTCTTTGGAATGATAGGGCCAAGATTTAACTTTTTGATGAGTCAGAATGTTAAAAATGCTCCTGTAGGCAGACCATATTATGATCCGGATGTTACCGATCCTTTATATCCGTCAGTAAGTGGAAAAGCGTCAAGCTTTAACTTTGCTTTAGGATTGGGAGTAGGTTATAGCTATAAAAGACAGCTGGAATTAGCTCTTAAATACGACCTTGGTCTTTCAGATACTTATCCTGATCTTGCAAAAGAAAAAGGGGGTACTGATAAGAAAAAATCTGAGCAGGTGATCAGCCTTAGCTTAAGCTATATCTTCAAATAGAATAACAAGTTATTCAATGATAAAAAATCCCGGAAATTTTAATTTCCGGGATTTTTATTTTTAAGTATTTTTATTAGCTTAGCCTTGAATTTATGGTCATCTTGTCAAGACAAAAGAACTTTTGGTCTTATCCTCTTATCCATTTCCAGATCTCCTTTAAAGTAGCTTTGTTTCCATACATCAAAATCCCTACACGATAGATTTTTCCGGCCAGGAATATCATGAGAATGGTAGTTCCCAGCAATAATACAATAGACAAAGCAATCTGCCACGCGGGAACCCCAAAAGGTATCCTTGCAATCATGGCAACCGGCGAAGTAAATGGTATAATAGACAGCCAGAAACCCAACGGGCCGTCAGGATTATTCATCAGGGAAAAGCTCCCGTACATTCCTAAGGTAAGCGGTAAAATAGCAAATAAGGTGAACTGCTGAGTCTCTGTTTCATTATCGACTGCAGAACCAATAGCTGCATAGATGGAACTGTAAAAAATATACCCCAAAAGGAAAAATAAAATGAATACAAAAATGATCAGCGGGAAATTCAGTTCCAGTAAACTGTGTGAAACCTGGGTTGCAATCTGGGCAATATCCAGCTTGCTGGCAATCGTCTCATTGCCTCCCGGAATGTTCTTTTGGAAAGAAGAAAATCCCGTATTTAAAACCAATGCACCTATAACAGACATAGAGATCCAGATCAGAAACTGAGTCAAAGCAACCAAAGTTACCCCTAATATCTTACCCATCATCAGCTCAAAAGGCTTGACAGATGAGATAATGATTTCCACCACACGGTTGTTTTTCTCCTCAAGAACGCTTCTCATAACCCTTACCCCATAAATAATGATAAACATAAAAGTTACATACATCAAAAGGATGCTTAAACCGCTTTTTACTCCAAAAGCAAGATCGGAATCTTCCTTATTGTTATCGGAAACATTAATGGTTTTTAAAGTAAAACCTTTATCAAGGCTGTTCAGCTGGGTTTCTTCAATACCAAGCTGCTTGATCTTTTCTTTTTTAATTACATCTGTAATATCAGAAACAATCTTTTGCTTCGTATCAAAGCCCATTTTGGCATTCACGATAAGTCTTGTACCGTTTTCAAGTCCGGTATAGTCATGCTCTTTCAGCTCAGGCAGGATCAGAATACCATCCAGTGATTCATTGTCTTTCAGATTATTGATCTTCGCTTTCTCATCCGCTGCAGAAACAAACACATAATTCAGTTTCTCATTAGATTTCAGCTGGTCCTTAAAAAGTCCGCTTTTATCAACCACCTCAATAATGCTGTGGGATTCATTGGCTTTAAACATTAATCCTATGACTGCTCCAAAGCCAATCAGCAAAAGAGGGGCCAGCAATGTTAATATAATGAAGGATTTTTTCTTAACCTGTGTAAGAAACTCCCTTTTTGTAATTAAAAAAATATTGTTCATAAAAATTAAGAATGGTTACTTACGGCATTAATAAACACTTCATTCATGCTCGGAATTCTTTCGTCAAATGATCTCACTTTTCCTACGTTCACAAGGTCCAGGAGAATATCATTTTGCCCGCTTTCATTTTTAAGGTCAAAAGAGACCAGGTTATTTTCATTAGAGAAATTAAAAATATCATAGCTGTTTTTAAAATTCTCAAACTTGGTTTCATCCACTTCGGAAAGAGTGACTCCGAAAATATTCTTTTTAAATTTTTCTCTTACATCAAAGACTCTTCCGTCGATAATTTTTTTAGAATTGTTGATCAGCGCCACATAGTCACACATCTCCTCGGCACTTTCCATTCTGTGCGTAGAAAGGATGATTGTCGTTCCGTTATTTTTGAGATCAATGATCTGATCTTTAATTAAATTGGCATTTACCGGATCGAAACCTGAAAAGGGCTCATCAAGAATCAGAAGATGTGGACGGTGAAGAACTGTTACCACAAACTGAATCTTCTGTGCCATCCCCTTCGAAAGTTCCGAAAGTTTCTTTTTCCACCACTGGTCGATGTTCAGTTTTTCAAACCACTTCTTGGCTTCGTTCAGCGCATCACTTTTGCTCATTCCTTTCAGCTCCCCGAAATACAGGATCTGATCGCCCACGCTCATGTTCTTATATAAGCCTCTTTCTTCAGGCATATAACCTATATCCCTGATGTGGGTGGGATTAAGCCTGTTTCCATTGATGAAAACCTCTCCGGAATCCGCTTGGGTAATTTGGTTGATAATACGGATGAAGGAAGTTTTTCCTGCTCCGTTCGGACCTAGAAGACCATAAATACTGCCTTGTGGTACATGGATGCTGAAATCATCCAATGCTACTTTCTTTCCGGCGCTATAGGTCTTTCTGATATGTTCAGCTTTAAGCATTAAATTGTTTTTACAATGAGTATAAAAAAGTCCTTAAAGTTACGGAAATATTAAGGCAGAACTGATGCAAATGAAAAAATCCTGATGATTATCAGGATTTAATTTTATTGTTTTACGATTTGAGTAACCTTTTGGGTATTATCGCTTAAAATATAGCGAATCAGATATTTTCCGGGTTTCAGCTTTTCGATATTGATTTCTCCGGAATTCATGTTGACAGAATAGTTAGCTACCTGCGTTCCTAAAATTGAATAAAAGGTAACACTTTTGATCCTTAATGCAGAATCTTTTGCTTTGATCAAAAGGAAATCTTTTGCAGGATTTGGGTAAGCTACCAATACACCGTCATCAGACTTCTGTGTGATGGAACCCGGCTCTCTCAGCTGTGCCTGCATATTGTTGGAAAATCCAACGAAAGCGCCTGTAAATAGAAATAGAAGTAAAAGTTTTTTCATCAAATTATAATTTCTCGAATGTATTAAAACAAAAATAAACAATTCTACAATTCTATACAATAGTTTTTTATATAAGTTGTAGTAAATTTGTAGAAACTTATTCAAAAAGTATTCCAAAATGATACATTCAAGAAATAGAAGACTTAGAGTTAATGAATCTATCAGAAGTTTAGTAAGAGAAAATATCCTTACAACTGATGATTTTGTAATGCCGATCTTCGTAATGGAGGGCGAAAACAAACAGGAAGCAATACCGTCGATGCCGGGGATTTTCAGGAGAAGTATAGATTTAACGGTAAAGGAATGTAAAGACTTATTTTCTTTGGGTGTAAAATCTGTCAATCTGTACATGAAAGTGTCAGAACATTTGAAAGACAATACAGGAAAAGAAGCCTGGAACAAAGACGGACTGATGCAGCAGACGATTAAAGCAATCAAAGATGCAGTGCCTCAAATGATCGTGATGCCTGATGTAGCTTTAGATCCTTATTCAATCTACGGTCATGACGGGATTATTGAAAACGGAAAGATCGTAAATGATGCTACCAATGATGCACTGGCAAGAATGTCCGTATCCCATGCTGAAGCCGGGGCCGACATTGTGGCACCAAGTGATATGATGGACGGAAGAGTACTGGCAATTCGTGAAGCTTTAGAGGAAAGCGGATTTGCCGATGTAGGAATTCTGAGCTATTCTGCAAAATATGCAAGCTCTTTTTATGGCCCTTTCAGAAGTGCTCTGGACAGTGCACCGAAAGATAATATGGAAATTCCAAAAGATAAAAAGACCTACCAGATGGATTTCCACAATTCCCGTGAAGCTTTGAACGAAGTATTTAAAGATATTGACGAAGGAGCCGATATTATTATGATCAAACCCGGGCTTCCTTATCTGGACATCGTTGCTAAAGTTCGTGAAGCTATTGATCTTCCCATAGCGGTTTATAACGTGAGTGGAGAATATGCCATGGTAAAAGCAGCTGCACAGAACGGCTGGCTGGATAATGATAAAACAATCATCGAAAGTCTTACCTGCTTCAAGAGAGCCGGTGCAGATATGATCTTTACGTATTTTGCGAAAGAAGCAGCAATGATTCTAAACAAATAGAAAATTGTTATAAAATAAAACACCTCAGTCTAATCTGAGGTGTTTTATTTTTTTATCCGAAACAAGCTGTGTAATAAGGACTTGAAGGCGTTATTGGATTTTCTCCGCCGTTGTCATTGACACAGACATTGGTTGGGCAAAGGTACCATCCTGCAGGACAATTACCGTTTGCATCAGGAAATCTGATATTTCCGCCATTGATGTTTTTCAATTCTTTTTTCGTTAACTTTTTCATGAGAAATATTTTATAGGTTAGTGAGACTAAAATAGTAAAAATTTATCACATGATATTGAAATCTTTTCCTTTAGTGAATTTTGCTGCAAAAGGAGCCTGATTTCCAGAATATTTTAAAATAAAATGTTTCTTGGTATCCGTGTCTATTTTAGCATCCACTTCTACATTCTGAGTCTGGAAACTCACATCTAATCCCACTCCCGATTCTTTTTCAAGAAAAATCTCTACACTTTCAGCATAAAAGAGGGAAGTGCTCAGATAATTGAACTTAATGTTCTTTCTGTAGGTCTTAGACTTACTTTGTGTAAACAGAGAATAATTTTTCAGAATTTCAATTCCGGGAGAATCAATGTTGGTCACCCTGGATTTGGTTACGCCGTTTACCCTCACTGAGAAACTTTTGGCGTTTTTAATATTTCCGTTCACGCCAATATTAAATAAAGAAGGAAGCGATAGGCCGTATTCAACCATACTTTCTTTTGTGAATTCAAAATCAGGGATCAATGCAGGATGTTTAGGCGTATTGATCAGCTGCTCCTTTACTGTATTAAGAGCATCTCCTGAAAACAGAAATCCTATAAGATTATTTCCGGTTGTTCTCCAGTTTCTTCCGTTCCATTCAAAAATCTCACAAAGCAGTGTATCTGCGGATGAATGGGGAAGAAGGTCCATATCCTGCCATTTGAAAACTTCCTTGGCATAAGGCCTTCTGTCAACAATATTAATGCCCAGATCCAGCGCAAGAAGATCTGTCAGGTCTTGATTACTTTCCATATTATTTTAATTCTTGATTTGGTGGTATAAAATTATGGAAATAAAATAATTCTTACAACCAGCCTTTTCTTCCGTAAACATAAGTGTCATCAAATTGTTTATCACTCATGAACAGGTATAAAATTCCTTCAATAAAAGGAATAATAGATGCAGCCCCTAAAGTGACAATATTAAGGACAAGCTGAATCACACCTTCTTTCGTATAGCCGAGGTAGAATTTATTCAATGCCAGCCAGCCTACAAGAATTCCTAATATCGCTGCCGGGATCTTCTTTTCTGAACGGTAAGGAACATTATTTTGTTGATTTTGGGTACCTTCTGTTTTTGTATAACCGTAATTTTCCATTGTTAATTTCTTTGTGATGAATAAAATGATTTCTGAATACGTCGGAAAAAAACCTTAAGAGTTACAGAACAGCAGTTTTAATAATTGCTTTATACAGCACTTTCATGCTGGGCTAAGCCAAAACTTTATCGACTTGCTCAATAAAAAACACAAAAAATAAGTCTGCCGCTTAAAAAACTACAGGTACATTTCATTATCTAAAATTTGAATTCAAAAAAACTTTATCTTTGCTCCTATGATTTTACGAGGAGAAAACTTAATCAAAGAATACGGTCCTAAAAAAGTAGTGAAAGGCGTTTCTGTACAGGTTCAACAGGGAGAAATTGTTGGTTTGCTTGGTCCCAACGGAGCTGGAAAAACCACTTCGTTTTACATGATCGTAGGACTGGTTAAGCCTACTTCAGGGAAGATTTTTCTTGATAAGCAGGAGATTACCACTGATGCCATGTATCGCCGTGCCCAAAAGGGAATAGGCTATCTGGCACAGGAAGCTTCAGTTTTCAGAAAACTGTCCGTAGAAGAAAATATTATGGGTGTTTTACAGCTTACGAAACTTTCAAGACGTGAGCAGCAGATTAAATGTGATGAGCTGATAGAAGAGTTCTCATTACAGCACGTGCGTAAAAACAGAGGAGACCTTCTCTCCGGGGGAGAAAGACGGAGAACAGAAATTGCCCGCTGTCTGGCCACAAGCCCGAACTTTATTCTTCTCGATGAGCCTTTTGCCGGAGTAGACCCGATTGCGGTAGAAGATATCCAGAAAATTGTAAGAAGCCTTGTAGATAAAAATATCGGCATCCTGATCACGGATCACAATGTACAGCAGACCCTGGCCATCACCAATAAAACATACATCATGTTTGAAGGGAAAATCCTGAAAGAAGGGCTTCCGGAAGATCTTGCCAACGATCCACAGGTAAGAGAGGCCTATCTTGGTGAAAACTTTGTGTATCAGAGTATTTTAGACAAACCCAAAAAGAAAAAGTATATTTACAATATCTGGGCCGGTAACTTTGACTCAAAAGCTCAGCTGCAGGGATTTGTGGATGAGAATTTCGGACAGTATGATGATTTAAGATTAATGTACGGTTTCGAAGACATCAGCTTTGCATCGCTTGCCAATTCTGAGATTGAACATATTTTTAATGATGTCGTAGATAAAAATGCTAATAATGCATTCGTCTTCCAAAGAAAAGAACTGACTTCCCAGTATCCTCTGGAACAGGCACAGGCTGAATCCAAAGCCGCCAGCAAACCAGAGCTGCATTATCTTACAACCTATTTCTACGAAGGATAAAAATTACATCAGTTGTAAAAAGTATTTGCTGAAAAATAGAATAAAACGTACCTTTTCTCTCGGAAACGGTACGTTTTTCAGTTAAAATAACTTCTATGGCAAAACCCTTCAACAGAACAGTTACTTTATTCGGGATCTATAAACAGCTCGTTCCATTTATAAAACCGTACCGTTTAATGATTTACGGAACGCTCTTTCTTACTTTTTTAGGAGCTCTCGCAGCGCAGGTCAATCCCATTGTATTAAAATATACGGTAGATGAGGTAACAGAGCTTACCCATCTTCCGCATCCGATGTCTGAAGGGATTCATATCCTGGTAGTGATCTCCATTATTTTACTGGGAAAAGAGCTGCTTAATATTTTTATTAATTTCGGACAGAAATTTTACGGTGAAAAAATAAGGATCAATGTAAGTTCTGTTCTGGCGCAGTCTGCTATTGATAAAATACTGATGTACCGGGTGGCGTATTTCAATGATGAGAATCATGAATCCGGGAAACTGCAGATCAGAATAGACCGCGGAATAGAAAGTTTAACAAGACTGGTGCAGAACTTTTTCATCGATATACTGCCGCTTTTTTCCAATGCCATTATTGCCCTGATCATTATGTATATGCAGAATGTATATGTAGGATTGGTTTCTACGATTATTGTTCCAATCTATTTTTATATAAGTTCATTACAGGCAAAAAAGCTTGGAGGAGTGCGCCGTCAGCTTAGAAACCAAAGAGAAAGAAAAACTTCAGGACTTTTGAACCTGATCAATTCTATTATGGTGATCAAAAGTTTTGTCCGTGAAAAATTTGAAGGTAAAAAACAGTATGACCTGCAGATGCAGCTAATGGAAAGCCAGATGTTCACCAGAAAAACCAACTTTATTTATGACGGTTTAAAAACCTTTATTGAACAGTTTGGTGTGGTTTTAATTATTCTTCTGACTGTTTATCTGGTACTGGATCAGCAGATGACCATTGGTGCGATCATGCTTCACATCATGCTGTTCAACAATATATCAGCGCCTATACGCCAGCTGCACAGAATTTATGACGATATGAATGATGCCATGATCTATGCTGAAGGTTACTTTGAAATCCTTAATGCAGACGATGAAAAAGAACCGAACGGGACATTTGTAGAAAAGGAAATCAAAGGTAATTTTGAATTAAGAAATGTAGATTTCAGCTATCCGAACGGTACAAAAGCCCTGCACGATGTTTCCATGAAGATAGAAAACGGAAAAACAACAGCACTGGTAGGTTTAAGTGGTGCCGGAAAATCAACGGTGATCAATCTTCTCTGTAAATTTTACCTTCCGGATTCCGGAGATATTTTACTGGATGGAATTAATTTAAATAATTATGATAATACTTTTCTGAGGGATGACCTTGGCCTGGTATTACAGAAAAACCATATTTTTCAGGGAAGCATTGAGGACAATATCCGTTATGGCGATATGAATGCCAGTTTCGAGGAAATCCAGGAAGCTTCAAATAAAGCATATCTTCATGATCAGATTCTCGATCTTCCGGATGGTTATCAGCATGATGCGACCCAGCTTTCCGGCGGACAGCAGCAGAGAATTGCCATTGCTAGGCTATTCCTGAAAGATCCACCCATTATTTTCCTGGATGAGCCAACTGCCAGTCTGGATGCTATTGCTACCGAACAGATCAAAAATTCACTGGATGCCATCAAAGAAGGCCGAACGGTAGTTATTATTTCCCATTCACTGTCACAGATTCTGGATTCGGATACTATTTATGTGATGAAAAAAGGAAGGGTAGTGGAAAGCGGAACTCATGACGAACTGGTTCAGATGAATGGAACTTACCGCGAGATTTTTGATGCGTCGGCCAGAAGCTTAAATCTGGATAAGCTGGTGAACTCCTTTAAAGATAATTGATCTTTACGTTTTATTTCCCGCAGGTCACACCTGACTTTGCAGATTTTATGAATCTGCTGAATCCAATTAATCTATTAGAGAATATTTTTTAACTCTAAACAAGACTACAGAAAAATTTCTTGTTTTTAAATCATAATTTATATTTTCCAGACGAAAAAAGATTGATAGATTTGTCCTGTCAATATGAACGATCACTATCTTAAAAAACTCGACAGGGTAACGGCTATTCTTACACAGTTACAGTCAAAACCGACCGTAAGGGCTCAGGACCTTGCAGCAAAATTTGATGTCAGCATCCGTACGATCTACCGGGATGTGAAAACGCTGGAAAATGCAGGGATTCCCATTATAGGAGAAGCTGGAAACGGCTATTCCCTGATGGATGGCTATAAGCTTCCACCCGTTATGTTTACAAAAGAGGAGGTGTTGAGTTTTATCACTGCGGAAAAACTGATGCAGAAATTTTCTCACCAGAGCCTTGGAAATCATTACCAGATGGCCATGGAAAAAGTTCGCTCTGTGCTTCGGAATTCAGATAAAAACCTGATCCGGAATATTGAAAAACAGATTGATGTTTATAATCATCATCCACAGACAGATGATACTATCAAAAATGTGATTCCCACCATTCTGGAAAGTATTGCAGATAAAACACAGCTGATTATTGAATACAAAACAGTGGATTCCCGGGTAACAAACAGAACCATTGAAGCAGTAGGTATTTTCTTTGAATTCAATTACTGGTACATTATGGCTTTCTGTACCATGAGAAAAGACTTCAGGCAGTTTCGTGTCGACAGGATTCAGCAGATATTCAAAACACAGAATCCTTTTTCGCAGGAATACGGACAGATCAATGATTATAGAAGATATTCAAACGGAGAGAAAACCAGGGTCAGGCTTTTAGTTGATAAAAAAATAATAGGACATATCGTAAATTCCAGGAGATATTATGGGTTTATTGAAGAAACGGAAACGGAAAATGGAATGGAAATGATCTTTGACACGGAATGGATAGATGAAGGTTTTCCGAGGTGGCTGATCACTTTTGCGGATTACGCAACTATTTTGGAGCCGGAATCTTTAAAAACAAAGCTTAGGAATCTGGTGGAAAATATTTCAAAAAAGATTGGATAAAAGAAAGCTTAAAAATATGTCTGTGTTTAATCTGATTATACACCATTAAATATACTATATACCATCATGAAATCTTTATTTTTACGAGGCTTTCTATTGATTACACTTGTTTTTTCCAGTATTCTTTCTGCCTGTTCGGTTTTCTTGCTGAAGGGAAAAGATCATTGTGTTGTAGGCTTTAATGAAAATTGGAAAACAATGCCCGGAATGATCGTGGTAAACAAACGAGATATTCAAAAGAGAAATATCAGTTGGGAAAACCTTACCACCGATAATTTAAAATATTCTAAAGAATGGGTTTCCAGATATGGATCAATAACTTTTAATCTTCTGGGATATGATTTTCCATGTTATGGAGTTAATGAAAAAGGACTTTTCCTGGTCGAACTGTATCTGGAAGAAACAACAAAAGTATTCAATCCAAAACAGCCGAATATGTTCTGGGCCCAGTGGATTCAGTATCAGCTGGATAATTATAAATCCGTACAGGAAGTGATAGATCATCTGAATGAAGGGCCTAATATAGACTGGTGGCCGAATGCTGCAGGAAGCCATTTCTTTCTGAGTGATGCTAAAGGAAATACCGCTACCATTGCTTTGCTTGACGGAAAATATAAAGTATTGACCGATAAAGATATGCCGATGCCTCTATTGTGCAATAGCCAGTACAAAAAAGATCTTGAAGGCGCTAAAAAGTTTGACTTCTTAGGCGGAGCGGAAAAATTTAACTTTACTGATCAGGGAAAATGGGAAGACCGCTATAACCGGGCTTATTATATGCTTAAAAGCTATCAATACGACAAAAAACCGGTAGTTTATGCATGGAATATTCTCAATTCAATTCATCCTGGAGAATGGCAGACCGTGATAGATGTGAAAAATATGAACCTGTATTTCCGTTCGGATCTGAAAAAAGAAATTAAAACAATCGATATCCGCCAGTTGGATTTTTCTAAAAAAGATTCAGCGGAATTTTTGGATATCCATACCGAAAGCCTGGGAAAAGTCAATGGTAAGTTTCAGATCCTGACACTGAATAAAAACAATGAATATGTGGAAAAAGGATTTCCTGTCGGGTATGACAACAAAGAATTTGGAACTTCGGAAACCTTTGTAAAACTCAAAGAAAATATCATCAGATTCTTTAAGAATATTTTACCGTAATAAGTAAACTCCGGCTTCACGAATGTGAAGCCGGAGTTTTAGAAATTCATATAATTAAATAAAATTTTTGCTTAACTGAACGACAGAATCAAAAACAACAAAATCTGCGGTGTCTATATTGAATGGATGGATAATTTGAATGGTTTTTGCGATTCTGCAGTTTACTTTTTTTGTCTGAGTTGAATCATTATTTTCAGTTTAAACAAAGGCATTAATGATCCTAGAATCTCTCCCAAAAAAAAGGAGGTTCAATTCCTAACGCTCTCAGATACGTATACCCCTGTCCGCGGTGATGAATTTCATTATCTACGAAATAAAGAATATTCTGATATACCGGGAATTCATACTGCCCGAATAAATTGAAAGTTTCCTGGAAACGTTCTTCAGTAATTTGGCTGAAATAACGGTTGATCACTTCTGTTTCTTCATCCCATTTTTTCAGAAGCTCTTCTTTTGTTTTTGGGTTGAAACCTTCCTCATTGTAGGCCTCCATGTTTTTGTCAATAATTCCCTTTAAAGCAGGTCCGCCGATGCTGATCAGCTCTACTGCCAGTTTTGCGAAAGGTCGCATACCGCCTACAGAAAACTCAAATAATTCTTTCTCAGGAAAAGCATCTATTACTCTTCTTGTCAGGTTTCTGTGTCCTTGCCAGTGCTCTAATAATTGATCAGATGTCATGAATTGTTTTGTGGCTGTTGCTGTAGTTGTCATAATTGTATTGTTTAGTTTGTTATTGTTGATACAAAGGTATGACAGGGTAATGACAACAGTTTGTCAGTAGGATTTTTGTTATTAAAAAAATATTTTATTTCTTTACTGAAATATCTGTACCTGTTTTTCCGTTAGAGAGGAAGTGTATGGGTAAAAAGTAATTGATCCCTATTAGAATTTTAAAATGAAGAAGTATATTTTACCTGTCATTTCTGCTCTTTTATTAATATCATGTAATAAAATTGAAGAAAAAATTGACCAGACCGTTCAGAAAACAACCGAAGCCGTACAGCAGAAAGCTCAGCAGGCGGTTGAAGAAACAGTAAAGAAAACAGTCAGCGAATCAATTATAAAACAGCCCGTAAAATAGACGGCCAAAGTATCATTGACAAAATAAGTTTTGTCTCAAAATTCCTTCCTGAAAATACCTTTGACACCGGCTTTTTGGAAGACATTAAAAATGATAAAAGTATAGAATATTATAAGCTGAAAAGATTTCCCAACAACAGTACGATAATCTATAACCCTAAAAACCAGACCATCATACAATATGTAGAGGTAAATAAATAATTTGTAAGTGACCGGATTCTTTCCGGTCATTTTTTGTACACAGTCATTGCAAGCCATTCACGAAGCCATCTCAATCTGTTAACTACGTATTAGAAGCAATGAAATATTTTATTTCTAAAGTCTGCTAATTAATTTTCAGACAAATAGGAAGTTATTGCTATTTCTTTTCAGATTATTAATAAGGTATTTAATGTTTTGTAAATCAAGTCTTATTTTTTAATAAGAATAATATGCTTTGCATAAGTTGGGAAAAGGATTTTTATTATATGTTTATTTTTTATATTTAATATTGATATTTTCACTAGATTTATTGAATTATTAACAATAGTATGAAAAGAAAATTATTTAATAAAAAAATATGTGCATTAGTATTAAGCGGAGCTGGTACTATGGTATATGCTCAGGAAGGTGTAAAAGAAAATAGTATAGATGAAGTTGTGGTTACTACAGGTAGAACTAAGCCTAGAACCATAATTACATCGGCAATTCCTATTGATAATATTTCGGCAGTACAGCTAAAATCCACAGGACAAATTACTTTTGATAAAGCCTTGACGTACGCGGTACCGTCTTTTAATTCATCACAGCAAACCGTTTCTGATGCAACGGCTCATTTTGATCCGGCAGATTTAAGAGGATTAGGACCTTCCAGAACATTAGTTTTGGTTAATGGTAAAAGAAAAAATCAAAGTGCTTTAATTTATGTAAATGATACGCCGGGAAAAGGTGAGGTAGGTACGGATCTGAAAAGTATTCCATCTGCCGCCTTACAGAATGTAGAAGTGTTGAGAGATGGTGCATCTGCACAATATGGCTCTGATGCTATTGCAGGAGTGATCAATATTATTCTTAAGAACAGTGTTGGAAAAAGTACAGTCAATCTTTTTTCAGGTATTACTTCAGAAGGAGACGGCTTTAATATCGGAGCAGATTTTAATACAGGAATCAGAGTTGCAAAAAATGGAAGTTTGAATCTTACATTGGGATATTCTTCCCAAAATAGAACTAACCGTGCAGGTTCTATTACAAAAGATGAACTTTTTGGTGTTGATAATGCCTGGACGCAGGCTAATCCTGGTTTAGGAATGATTATAGGGCAGCCGGAGACAAAAGTGGCTAATATGTTTGTAAATTTTGAATTGCCAACAGGTGAAACAGGTAAATTTTATGCTTTTGGTGGTACAACTTACAGAAATGGGACTAGTTATGGTTTGTATAGAACGCCCTATTGGGTAACTTCAGATTTTGGTTTATTAACTCCAAAAGGGCAGCCTTACAATGGATTTCAACCGGAATTTAAAACAGATGTTTATGATTATAATTTAACCTCCGGGTGGAAAGGAATGCTTGGAAAATGGAATTTTGATGGGAGCGCAACCTTTGGCTCTAATGCAGTAGATTATGTTGTAGGAAATACCATTAATACGTCTTTGGGTGCAAATTCACCAACCCGTTTTAAGGCAGGTGGGCATCAGTTCAGTAATATTATAGGAAACATAGATATCAACCGAGATTTTGGTGCGCTTGTTTTAGGAGCTGGAGCTGAAGTGCGCAATGAAAACTATCAGGCCAAAGCAGGAGAAGAAGCATCTTATACAGGAAGTGGTGCAGAATCGTTTCCAGGACTGCAGTCTCAAAATGAAATCAATAAAAATCGTCAGAATATTGGAGCTTATATCAATGCTGAATGGGATGTTACGAAAAATTTATTAATTGGAGGAACTGTGAGATATGAAAATTTCAGTGATTTTGGAAATAATGTTTCCTGGAAAGGAAATGCAAGATATAAGTTGTTAGATGATAAATTAGTTTTCCGTGGGTCTGTTTCTACAGGATTTCGAGCACCTTCATTACACCAAATTTATTATTCCAATGTTCAAACCAAAATTACAGGAAATACTGTAGCTAATCAGGGTACTTTTAACAATGACTCTCAGATTGTAAGATCTGATCTTGGGGTACAAAAATTAAATGCTGAAAAAGCCTTTAACATTACTGGGGGATTTGCCGTAAAACCTTTTAAAAACCTGACGATTACAGCAGATTATTATAGAATAAAAATTAAAGACCGGGTACTTTTCTCAGGAGATATTGGTTACAAAACCGGTGCTCCGGGTAGTCCGGATATAACAAACCCTGTGGAAGTAATATTAGACAATAATAAAATAACCTCCTTGAAATTTTTCACTAATGCTGTAAATACAGTTACTGAGGGCATAGATTTCGTAGCTAATTACTATACTTCCGCTATTGGCAAAGGAAGATTGGGAGTTATTGCTGCCTTCAACTATAATGAGACTAAAATAGTAGATAATATTGCCGTTCCGCCTATTTTGGCTGAAAATGGTTACTCAGAAAACTTTTTTGATAGAAAAGAACAATCTAGAATTACCTCTGCAAGGCCAAAAACAAAAACTATTCTTAGTCTTTCGTATGACATTTCAAAGTTTAACTTTAACCTTAATAATACTTATTTTGGTTCTGTTACATGGCAGCATGCAGCTGATCCAGCCAAAGATCAGATATTTTCTGGTAAGGTAATTACAGACATCGTTTTAACATATAAAATCACCAAAGATCTTAAAGTTTCCGGAGTCGTAAATAATTTATTTAATATTTATCCGGATGTAATAGACAGCAAAGGAGATGTAGTAACAGATCTTGGAGGAAGGTTCAAATATCCTTGGGAGGTGAATCAGTTCGGATTTAACGGAACAACTTTTCAGCTAAATGTTAATTATACTTTTTAATCTATAAATAAAAGAATTGGCGTTTGCTTTGTCACGCTTACCCAAGGGCAAGCAATCCCAAAAGATATAAAAACCCACCTGTATAAATACTAACTGACATTAATTCCTAATGTCAGTTAGTATTTTTCAGATAGCATAGGAAATCATTCCTACATTTTACTTTATACATTGTACAAAATAAAGTATTTTAGTACTATGAAAATTTATACTAAAACAGGAGATAAAGGACAGACCGCTTTATACGGCGGCACAAGGGTTTCCAAAGCCAGTGCAAGAGTGGACAGCTACGGAAATATAGACGAGCTTAATTCATTCATTGGTATTTCCAAAAGTCATATTGAAGATGAAGAGGTTTTGAAGCAGTTGAAGAAAATTCAGTTTGATCTGTTTACGGTAGGTTCAGAAGCTGCAACGCCGGTTGATAAATTAATGCTGGCTAATGGAAAATCGCGTCTGCCATTAATCATTTCAGACACTGAAATTGAAGAGCTGGAGCAGTGGATGGATGCTTTTGAAGAAAAACTGGAACCCCTTCAATATTTTATACTTCCCGGTGGCGGAAAACCGGCAACATTTTTACATGCTGCAAGAACCATCTGCAGAAGAGCGGAACGTTCTCTGGTTTTCTTAAACGAATCTGAAGAAGTGCGTCCAGAGCTCATCAAGTACCTGAACAGGCTTTCTGATTATCTTTTTGTTCTGGCAAGATACATTTCAAAAATCAACAGCGAACCGGAAGAATACTGGAATCCGAATGAAAGATAAAGCATTACTTTTCATTAACGGAGATCCTCCAAAAACTCTTCCAGATCCGGATCAGTATGGTTTAATTGCCTGTACAGACGGTGCTTTTCATTATTTAAAGCAGTTAGGTTTTCCCTTAGATAAACTCGACTTTATTTCAGGTGATTTCGATTCCCATTCAGGAGCAGATGAGGATGTTTACCATGAAAAATTTATTCTTACTCTGGATCAGGATAAAACAGATTTTCATAAAGCTCTGGAGATTATTTTAGAAAGAGGATGTGTTTCTGTAGATGTTTTTGGGGGAAGCGGCGGCGAGCAGGATCATTTTTTAGGAAACCTTACCGTTGCTTATGCATTTAAAAATAAAATGAATCTGAAATTCTACGACGAATTTTCCGAATATTATTTTGTTCCGAAAAATTTTAAAATAAAAGGGGTTAAGAATAGAATGATTTCACTGTATCCTTTTCCTTCGGTTGAAAATATAACAACAACAGGACTGAACTGGCCTTTGACAAAAGGAAGCTTAAGCACTACTTCAAGAATAGGAACAAGAAATTTTGCGGTTGAAGATGAAGTTTGTATCCAGTATCAATCGGGAGATCTGTTGCTTTTTGTAGGAATTAATGAATTAGAATACTCCGGAATATATTGAAACAATACATAAAAATATCGGCTCTGCTTCTCATAGCATTTTGTGTTTTCTCCTGTAAAACACAGGATTTTGCGCAACCCGAATATGGAAAAAATGAAGCAGGTAATCCTATTGAAGTCAAAAAAGTATACAACTTCAGAACAGTTGGAAACATTAAAAATTCTGAAGGCAGAACTTTAAAAGCAGGTAAATTCTACAGAAGCGGTCATCTTCACAAATTGAAGAAAAGATCATTCAAACAAATGCAAAGTCTGGGAATAAAAGAAGTTATTGATCTTAGAAATTCAAAAGAAATTTCTGATCAGCCGGACCAGCTTCCTGATGGTATCATTTATAAAAAATATTCAGCCTTTAAAGATGAAGGAGACCAGCTGACAAAGGCCAGAAAGCTTGTTTTAAAAGGAAAAGTAAACGGTTCCGATGCTGATAAAAGAATGATTGATTTCTATCGCGAATATGTAACGGAGAATCCCGAAGTGATCAAAAAAATCATCACTGAAATCCTGGAATCCGACCAGCCGGTTCTTTATCACTGTACCGCGGGAAAGGACAGAACAGGAATTGCAACAGCTTTAATTCTGACTATTCTGAAGTTTGATAAGGAAACAATTTACAACGATTATCTCTTATCCAATAATTACAGGGAAAAATTAGTGCTGAAAAGGCTGAATCTTGCAGATCATCTACATTTCTTATATCCCAAAATGGACGTGAAAGTCCTTGAAAAACTGAGCTGGGTGGAAATCGCTTATCTCGATGCAGCTTTTGATGAAATCGATAAGAAATATGGGTCTACGGACACTTATATTCAACAGGTTCTGGGAATCTCGGCGGATAAGAGGGAGGAATATATTAAGAAGTTTACAAATTAATAATCTGTTCATGGTTTTGCCTGGCCCTGTTTTGAAATTTATAATAAATTTAACGCTTAAAAATCAAACTTTTTTAGCAATTTTGCATTTCGTAATTCACTTGTCAAGAAATGAAAATAAAGTACTCGGAACTTATTGATCAGACATTATATTTTCCTACGGAAGAATTTAATGTTTCTGAGAACAATTTGTTATTTCACGATGTTCCTTTAATGGAAGTCGTTGAAAAATTTGGCACCCCGCTAAAAATTAGCTACCTGCCAAGAATTTCTCAAAACATCCAGAAGGCGAAAAGCTGGTTCAGGGAAGCTTTTGAGAAAGCCGAATATAAAAAGAATTATACCTACTGCTACTGTACAAAATCCAGTCATTTCAATTTTGTGCTTGAAGAAGCTCTTAAGAACGATATTTCTATCGAAACTTCTTCAGCATATGATATGGATATTGTAAAATCTCTTTATGAGAAGGGGAAAGTAGATAAAAATATTGAAGTCATTTGTAATGGATTCAAGACCGATGATTATCTGGTGAAAATTTCAGAAATGATCAACAGCGGTTTTGAAAATATTACCCCGATCCTGGATAACTACCGTGAGCTGGATAAGCTTACAGAAAGTATTGATACCACTTTTGATATCGGGATCAGAATTGCTTCAGAGGAAGAACCTAAATTCGAATTTTATACCTCAAGATTAGGGATCGGATACAGAGATATTATTCCTTATTACAGCCAGAAAATTGCCGAGCATCCGAATGCAAGACTGAAAATGCTGCACTTCTTCATTAATACGGGGATCAAGGATACTGCCTATTACTGGAACGAATTATACAAATGTCTCCGTGTTTACGCACGTTTGAAGAAAATTGCTCCGGAAGTGGATTCACTGAATATTGGTGGTGGTTTCCCGATAAAAACATCGTTAAACTTCGAGTACGACTATCAGTATATGGTAGAGGAGATCGTTTCTCAGATCAAAAAATTCTGTGAAGAGGAAGGAGTGGAAGAGCCTAATATTTATACGGAGTTCGGAAGCTTTACAGTAGGGGAAAGCGGTGCCAATCTTTATAAAATTATCTCTCAGAAACGTCAGAACGACAGAGAGAAGTGGAATATGATCGATTCTTCATTCATGACCACACTTCCTGATACATGGGCAATCTCAAGACACTTTATCATGCTTCCATTAAACAGATGGGAAGATACCTATGAAAGAGTATTCCTAGGTGGATTAACCTGTGATTCAGATGATTATTATAACTCTGAACAGCATACGAACGCAATCTATCTGCCGGTTTTCAGCGATACAAAGCCTCTGTATATCGGATTCTTCCATACAGGAGCGTATCAGGAAACGATTGGAGGATATGGCGGTGTTCACCACTGTCTGATGCCTCAGCCAAGACACGTCCTGATTCAGAAAGACGAAAACGGTGAGCTTCAGTATGAGGTTTTCCGTGAAAAACAGGAGCCTGAAGATATTCTGAAAATTCTGGGTTACTAGTTGAGGAATAGAAATGACGAAGTATCTCATCTTAATAATCTTAACAGCTTAAATTGCGGCTTAATGTTTCAATTTTAACCATTAAGGTTTTGTGAAGGTTTAAGAATAATTAAGATGTTTCGCTTCATTAAGAAACTCTGCAAGCGCAATAAAAAATAAAGCTCTCAACGATTGAGAGCTTTTCCTTTTAAAAATATTTTGAAAGCTTATCAAGCTCCAGTTCTTCATAATCCGTAACCACGATATCTGCTAAGGTATAATCCTGATTTTTTGAATGCGGGCTTCTGTAGGCAGCGCAGAAAATTTTCGCTCTGTTGGCAGCAAGGATTCCGTTGGTGGAATCTTCAATGACCATACAGTTTTCTACCGGTTCTTCTGCCATCTGTGCCGCAAGCAGGAATACTTCAGGATGAGGTTTGGATTCCTTTAGGGCGGCACCGCTTATTTTCCCGCTGAAATATTCTTCAAGTCCAAACTTCTCAAAAACCATGTTAATGGTCGTCATTGTAGCCGAAGAGGCCAGGATGAGCTTAATATTGTTTTCATGATAATGCTGGATTAATTCCTTTACTCCCGGAATCAGATCGAATTCCTCATCATTATCAAAATAATCTTTGAAATATGATCTTTTAATAAGGGCTATAGCTTCGTGGGTATGGTCTAAACCATATTTCTGGATCAGCGTTTCACAGACTCTTTTTGTGGAAGCCCCTGTGAAAGAAGTATAAAGATCTTCAGAAACGGCAATTTCCAGTTCATCGAAGGTAGCAAAATAAGCTTTTCTGTGCAGTGGTTCCGTATCTACAATAACCCCGTCCATATCGAAAAGAACAGCTTTTAAGGACATATTTTGTTTTTTTACAAAAATAACTTTTAAAATTTAAACATTAAAAAGATTTTTAGAATTAAAATTCCGGGCTCACTACTCTTGATTTATAACTCAACGACTATTTTGTATCTTTGTGAAATCATTGAATCTTTAAATCATTTAAATTTTTAAATAAAACATGAGAACATACGCAGGAATTCCTGAAGAAAATGCAACACTGGAAAACTCTAAAGTAATGCTGGTAACCGTTCCTTACGATGGAACTTCAACATGGGGAAAAGGAGCTGACAAAGGCCCTGAATTATTCCTTGATGCTTCCGAAAACATGGAGCTTTATGATATTGAAACAGGAACTGAACCCTATCTGGATGGAGTGTACCTGGCTGGAGAAATTTCTGAAAATTCTACCCCTGAAGCCATGACGGAAGCCGTTTACCAGAAAACCAAAGAGCTTTTGAACAATGAAGGAAAAGTATTTACTCTTTTCGGTGGTGAGCACTCGGTTTCTATCGGTTCTATCCGTGCGGTAGGAGAGAAATTTGAAAACCTTACTGTTCTTCAGCTGGATGCCCATACAGACTTACGTCCGGAATTCCACGGTTCTACTTCTAACCATGCTTGTGCGGTTTTTGAAGCCAATCAGAAACATAATCTGGTTCAGGTGGGAATCCGTTCTATGGACGTGGAAGAAGCTCAGTATCTGCCGGAAGGAAGAGTGTTTTTTGCCCATGAAATCGCAAATAATGACAACTGGATCAATGATGTTTTAGAAAAAGTTTCAGGAAACGTATATATTACCATTGACCTTGATGCTTTTGATCCGTCAATTGCTCCTTCTACAGGAACTCCGGAACCGGGTGGACTTCAGTGGTATCCGACTTTGGAATTATTGAAAAAAGTATTTGAAAAATGTAATGTAGTGGCGTTTGATATTGTAGAATTAATGGATTCTCCGATGGCTAAGCCAACTGCTTTCCTTGCAGCTAAGTTATATTACAAAATGCTTGCTTACAACCATATTTATAACAACAACTAGAATTCCGCAAGAATCAGATTTTTTCTGCCCTGTATTCTTTGGAAATTTGTGAGGTAAAAAAGAAACATTATGTCCACACAAAGTCAGATAGATTATAACAGAATTGCCAAAGCGATAGAATATATCCAGAGCAATTTCAGGCTTCAGCCAAGTTTGGAGGAAGTGGCAGAGAATATACACTTGAGTCCGGCTCATTTTCAGAAGATATTTACAGAATGGGCAGGAACAAGTCCTAAGAAATTTTTACAGTTCATCAGTCTTGAACATGCTAAAAATTTACTGAAGGAAGAGAAAGCGACTTTATTTGATACCGCCTATGAGACGGGACTGTCCAGCACAAGCAGGCTTCATGACCTCTTTGTGAATATAGAAGGAATGTCTCCGGCGGAATATAAAAACGGCGGAAAAAGCCTGAACATCAATTACAGTTTTTCCAAAAGTCCTTTTGGATATGTAATGGCAGCATCTACTGAAAAAGGGATCTGCTATATGGCTTTTGAAGACGATAAAGAAACAGCATTGGTAAATTTGAAACTGAAATTCCCCAATGCTTCTTTTTTTGAAACACAGGATGCCCTGCAAAAAAATGCCCTGTCCATATTTGATAAAGACTGGACGAAGCTCAACACGATTAAATTACATCTAAAAGGTACCGATTTCCAGCTTAAAGTCTGGGAAAGTTTACTTTCTATTCCAATGGGAAAACTTTCCACCTACGGAAATCTTGCTGAAAAAATAGGAAATCCGAAGGCATCCAGAGCTGTCGGAACAGCGATTGGGAGTAATCCTGTAGCTTTTCTTATTCCATGTCACCGGGTGATCCAGTCTACGGGAAATCTTGGCGGTTACCGATGGGGAAGCGGCAGAAAGCAGCTGATCGTGGGGTGGGAAAGTTCAAAGGTGTACGCTGGAGATTCTGTTTTGCCTTCATCTGATTTAAGTTTTGGCTAAAGCCAGATGATGTTTTTTTATTATAAAACGGACTAAAGTCCGTTCCTATTGATGTAAATATTGCAAATCATATATTTAGAATAAAATCTTAGATTTTTTCAAAAACTTAAGTGTACTTTATTCAATGTTTCATTAATAACTCAAAAAACTAAAGTATTAAAAACTTTTGCGACTTTTGTGGTTAAAGAATTAATTAAAGTCATTAATACATTTTACGAATCAAAATCATGAACAGCCTGTTTGAAGAAATATCAGAATATCCTTTGAATATTCTTCCGCACGACGGAACGGTCCACTATTACGGGAAGGTTTTCAGTAAAGAAAAATCCGACTTTTTTTTTGACTATCTGCTGAATCAGATCCCATGGGAAAATGATGAAGCGGTGATCTTCGGAAAATTGATTTTAACGAAAAGAAAAGTAGCCTGGTTTGGCGAAAAAGCCTTTGAATATACGTATTCAAAGCGGACAAAACTGGCGAAATTCTGGACTCCTGAACTCGTGGAATTAAAGGAAAAATGTGAAGAAGTTTCAGGGGAAACCTACAATTCCTGTCTTCTTAATCTATATCATGATGGAAGTGAAGGAATGGCTTATCACAGCGATGGCGAAACCGATCTTAAGAAGCACGGTGCTATTGCCTCCTTGACTTTCGGTGCCGAAAGAAAGTTTTTATTTAAACATAAAACAACGAAAGAAAAAGTCGAAATATTTCTTGAAAACGGCAGCCTGCTGATCATGAAAGGAACAACGCAGGAAAACTGGTTGCACAGGCTTCCACCGACCACAAAAGTGAAAACTCCAAGAGTAAACCTTACGTTCAGAACGATTGAGGAATAAAAAAACTGGTGGCTTTGAGTGCCTTATCCATCATCTATATGTTAAGAATGGCATTTTTTCGTTTATGACGGGATAGTACAACTGGTGGCTGAGACACTCGAAGCCACCAGTTGTATATATAAAAAAACCGGTCGCTGAGGTTTCCCAAGCGGCCGGTTTTTATGTTTTATAAACTAATATTTGTACTGTCACTGGTGGCTGAGGCACTCGAAGCCACGCTACTTTCTTTTATTTCACTACATCAGCTTCAATAGAACTGTCATTGTACAATTTGATAAAGGCTTTCGTATAATCTTCTTTTGTTGCAAAATTTGGATTTTCCATAAATTTCTGAGGATTTACCGCAAAAAGCGGCCACCATGTACTGCTGATCTGGATCTGAATTCTGTGACCTTTCTTAAAAGTATGCATTACATCCTGCAGTCTGAAATTCACCGCAGTTTTTTGGTTGGGTACTAATGCTTCTCCCTTCTCTCTTGAATTTCTGAATCTGGCAGGCATGATCTCGCTTCTTACCATTTGATGATAGTTGGGATAGATCACACCGTCTTTCTTTTCTGCAGGTTTAAAATCTTCAGGATAAACATCAATAAGCTTTACTGCAAAATCTGCATCTGTAGAAGTGGAAGCAATATTCAGTTTAGCCATGATTTCTCCTGCAAAACTGATGTCTTCTGCTAAAACATCCGTTGTAAACGTCAGAACGTCTGGTCTGCCAACAGCAAATCTCTGGTCTTCTGACATATAATTCTTAGGGGTAAAACCATTAAAATCTTTCAGATTGTCAGAGCTTAAAAGCGGATTGTTCGGGTCGCTGTAGTACTCTGAAAAGCCTTGTTCTGCTGTTTTTTTCAATGTTCCGTCAGATAAGTAGAAATTGATCTTCTGAGCATTTTTTGGAGGATAAGCTGCAAATTCTCTCCATTCTTTAGACCCTGTATCATACATCAGAGCTTCCGGAAGCCCGGCATCTTCTTTCGTGTTTCCTTTTAAATAATGATTGAAAAATTTAGTTTCAATATTCTTTTGGTAATACGTTGCAATGCTGTCACCGAAATAAATCTGGTTGTGAAAATGTTTTCCCTGCTCCTGTGCCCATGCTCCGTGGGAGAAAGGACCCATTACAATCGTGTTTTTAGCTTTCGGGCTTGTTTTTTCTATGGTTTTGTAAATATTCAGCGGTCCTGAAAGATCTTCTGCATCAAACCAGCCTCCAACAGTCATTACAGCATGGTTTACATTCTTTAGATGGGGAAGAAGATTTCTTTTCTGCCAGTATTCATCATAATTAGGATGATTCATGATCTCCGTCATGAAGAAATTGTTTTTATAATGTTTTTCATAACCGTCCTTTAAAGTTCCCATATCCCTGTAAAACTTAAGACCGTCTTCCGAAGTCTGCTTTACGAAAGTATCCATATACCATGCTTTATTTTCAGGCTTTGTTTTCTGAATACCAAAAACAGGGAAGGTTCTGAAATAGGCCAGCATAAATCTGCCGTTATGAAGAAAATCATCATTCCAGAAATCCGAAATAGGAGCCTGAGGAGAAGAAGCTGCCAAAGCCGGATGCTGTGCCAATATTCCTGCCGCAGTATAAAATCCCGGGTATGAAGTTCCGTACTGGCCGGCTTTTCCGTTATTGTCCTTAATGTTTTTCAAAAGCCATTCTATCGTGTCATATGTATCTGTACTTTCGTCCACATCTTTTTTTGTTTTGCGGTCCACCTGAGGGGTCATATTGGTAAAAGTACCTTCACTCATATATCTTCCGCGCACATCCTGGAATACAAAAATATACTTATCCTTCATCAGGAACTGGTTAGGCCCCAGCTTGGTTTTATATTCATTTTCACCGTAAGGAGCAATGCTGTAGCAGGTTCTCTGCATCAGGAAAGGATATTTGTTCTTATTTGAAATATCTTTCGGAACATATACGGCTGTAAAAAGCTTTACTCCGTCACGCATCGGGATATAGAATTCCTTTTTGGTGAAATTATCTTTTACGAAAGTATCCTTCTGGTCTTTGCTCTGCGCAATTCCAAGGATAAAAAAGAAAATAAATAAAATTGAAATATGGATCTTCATAAATAAAATTTACCGCTAATTTAGAAAATAAATGGCTTCAATATACCTATAGCCATAATCTTTCACAGGAAAATAGAAAAGATGGGAAATATAGGGCTCTCAAAGTACAGACACTGCTTGCTTGAGAGAAATTATAAAAAAACATCCCCAATTGGAGATGTCTGTATTGATTTTTCAAAAGTTTGATATTTTTGAAAAATTAAGCTCTTAAATATCTTGAATAAGCATAACCTTCCTGACCATCGTCAGTTTTTACTTTCCACCAGTCATCAGAAGTCTGCTCGATCAAGGTTACCGATGAACCTTTTGCCGCTTTTCCTACTACAGCAGCTTCAGTAGAAGGCTCCTGTCTGATGTTAAGATTAGAATCTTCCGTAGCTACCGTTAAAGAGGCTCCTGAAGTTAGTCCTGCTACCTGTACATCAATATTGATGTCTGAAGCCGAATAAGTAGAGTCAATGGTTCCCAGAGCATTCCATACTGCATCTTTTGCTGCTGTACTGGAAGCATTTCCTGAAACATAAAGAATACCATCCTGCTCCTGAACCTGAAGGTTAGAAATTCCTGCAGACTGTGCTGCTGAAACTACGCTTGAATATTTATCTTGTAATGTGCTCATTTTAAAATTATTTTACTACTAGGTTATTGTTATACTTTCCAATTTTCAAAGCATCTACAGATTCTTTGATTTTTCTTGCCTGAAGGCCTGAAACATTTCCTGTAAGCGTAAGCTGTCCGTTTACAACCTCTACTTTTACAGAAGGGAAATCTTTAACAGCATCCTGAACTTTTTTCTGAACTGCAGGATCTACAGCAGATGTTGTTTCCACTGGTGCAGCAGTAACCGGAGCAGCTACAGTAGACATATCCATCACTTCTTTTACTCCTGTGATGGCTTTTAATTTTGCGATCATAGCATCCTTAGATTGCTGATCTTCGAAAGTTCCGCTTAAATGAGCTACTCCTTCTTTTACTTCTACAGAAGCATTGGGATTAGAAGTTACCACAGTTGTAGCCTGAGTCTGAAGATCGGCGTCAGAAATTTTCTTTTTGCAAGACACCGCTCCAAAAGATATAGCTACAGCTAATGCAGCCATTGCGATAGTTTTTTTCATAGTTGTATATTTATTAATGTTGTTAATACAATCAAATGTAATAATAAAATTTGTACCAAAATAATAAAAGCTTAATAAATGTTTCTTAATTTTTTTACAATATTTTAGAAATCAGCGTTTTAATTTTAATGTATTATAAACTTAATCTAAACTTAACCAAATTCAGACAAAATCTTGTACCAATTGAAAAACTGTTATATTTGTGGGAATTGAACAATATATATGAAAGGACAAAATAAACTTTTTATTGCCATTATCGTTGCACTTATCCTTGGAGTAGGAGTCGGAGGTCTGGTACACGTACAGTATCCTGAAAGTGCGGAACCATTTTCCAAAAACATCAAACTGTTGGGAACCGTTTTTATCAGGCTTGTACAGATGATCATTGCACCGCTGGTTTTTACCACGCTCGTCGTTGGAATTGCCAAAATGAGCGATATCAAAATGATTGGAAGAGTAGGAACGAAAGCAATGCTGTGGTTTATCAGCGCTTCATTGGTTTCTCTTTTTATAGGTCTGGTACTGGTAAACTGGCTGGAGCCGGGACATGTAACCAAACTGCCTATCCAGGATGCAGCTGCTGCAGAAGATCTTTTAAAAAGCAGTAAAGGTTTTTCCCTGGAAGACTTCGTAAAACATATGATTCCTAAAAGTTTATTTGAAGCTTTTGCCACCAATGAGGTGCTTCAGATTGTTGTTTTTTCCATTATGTTTGGGGTAGCCCTTGCTAATTTAGGAGAAGAATATTCAAAGCCGGTAGTTAAACTCTTCGATATTATTGCCCATGCTATCCTTAAAATGGTAGGCTATATCATGTGGTTTGCACCACTTGGAGTTTTGGGAGCCATTGCTGCCGTAGTGGCCATGAACGGGTTTGAAATATTCAAAGTCTATGCAATTTATCTGAGAGACTTTTTCTTTGCATTGGGTGTACTTTGGCTTGTCCTTCTTTTGGTAGGCTACCTGATCTTAGGAAACCGTCTTTTTGAGCTGCTTAAAAGGATAAAAGCGCCATTACTGATTGCTTTTTCCACAACAAGTTCAGAAGCTGTATTTCCGAAGCTTGTGGAAGAGCTTGAGAAATTCGGATGCAACAACAGAGTAGTATCCTTCATCCTTCCTTTAGGATATTCATTCAACCTGGACGGAAGTATGATGTATATGACATTTGCTTCTATTTTTATAGCCCAGATCTATGGTATTGAAATGGAAATTGGGCAGCAGATCACCATGCTTTTAGTGCTGATGCTTACCTCAAAAGGAATTGCCGGAGTTCCGAGAGCTTCTCTGGTGATTATCGTGGCAACCTGTTCCATGTTCGGAATTCCACCGGAAGGTATCGCTTTGATCCTGCCGATTGACCATTTCTGTGATATGGGAAGAAGTATGACGAATGTATTAGGAAATGCATTGGCCACTTCCGCTGTTTCCAAATGGGAAGGACAGCTTGAAAATACACCTCAGGAAGTTTAATCGCACATGACAAAACAATATATAGAGAATCACAAACAATATTTCTTTGAAAAAGGCCTTACCGTAATCAATTCGGTCTTTTCTGATGATGAGATTGAAAAGATAGCAAAATGTATCCGAAATGCTGATAACTCGAGAGAGAATTTCAGGAAATCTGATGACCTTTTTGCCGTAAGACAGTTCCTGAAAGAAGTTCCGGAAGTTAAAGATCTGATATTTAACGATACCATTAAAACCATTGTAAGAGAAATCTTCGGAGAAAAATATTTTGCCGTAAAAAGTATTTATTTTGACAAACCGGAAACCTCAAACTGGTATGTGGCGTATCATCAGGATCTGACGATTTCGGTGGATAAAAAACTTGAAATGCAGGGCTTCGGGCCGTGGACAACCAAGAATAATCAGTTTGCTGTACAGCCGCCTTTGCCGTTTCTTGAAAATATATGTACCATCAGGATTCACCTGGATGATACAGATGAATATAACGGAGCGTTGAAAGTCGTTCCGGGATCTCACACCAAAGGAATCTACAGACCGGAAACCATAGACTGGACCAAGGAAACAGAAAAATTCTATGATGTACAGAAAGGCGGTATCATGATTATGAAACCCCTTACGCTTCACGGTTCTAACAGAACTACCGATGGCAGGAGAAGAAGAGTGATTCATATAGAATTTTCTGACATGGAACTGCCTGAAGGCCTAAAATGGTCTGAAAAATTGAATTAAATCAGCAATAAAATGGTATCAGACGAAAATCAATTTCCGGCCATTGACTCAAAAACTTCTAAAGGCTGGACTTTGGCTATTAAAGTTTTTTTTTCAATATTCACCGTATTGATACCGCTGATGATGATTTTGATGGCATGGCTTACCCTGGCTTCAAAAATTAAGTTTGAAATAAAATTTTTAATTGTTGTATTAGCGATTTTCGTTATTGGATTGTTTGTGTGGCTTTTGAGGGTGCAAATAAGAAAAAAAACAACTACGAAAATAATCCGGGCAACAGTTGACAAAACAGGCATTCATTATTATAGCAATAAGGGATTAGTAAAATCAGTACGGTATAATCAACTGATGCCGAATCCTGAAAACGGGAAATATGATGTTTTTATACCTCTTGACCAGACTGATACCATTATGGATTTGTGCTTTTATGTATTCGATGATGCGGTAGAGAAAGTAGTAATGAAAGCATTCTTCATAGAAGGAGATGTTGTAATTACTAATGGAAACTCACTAAAAGAGCATTTCATAAAAGGAATTATTATGTTCAGACCCGACTTGAAAATTGCACCGGGTGTTCTGGATTTGTATAATCTGAAGAGAGATTTATAGACTAAAAATAATGCACTTCGTATTTGAAGTGCATTATTTTTGTTTAGCAAGACAAACTTAATAAAATTGGAATTCATATCTTAGACTTCTGTCTTCCGGTTTTATTGTTATTATTTCACAGAAATCTCATCAATAAAGATATAAGCCTCACCGCCAGCCCCCTGATGCCATTCCGGAAGTTTTCCGAAGTAAGACGCTTTTACTTTGATGTATCGGGCTTCTGTAGGAAGAATCTCTGTATTAAAATCTTTGATCTGTACTTTTTCATCTTTAGCATCAATGGAATTGTCTATGCTTTTCAGCAGGAAGAAGTCTTTCCCGTTCATGGAAGCATAATATTCCACTTTTTTAGGCATCAGAATCCATGCTCTGCTGTCCTGAAGATAAGTGGATGATAATTTAGTAATTTGTTGTGGAGATTTTAAGTCAATCACTGCTTCAAAATCCTGCCCCTGATAGCCGTGCCATTCCCCTTTTCTCCAGTTCACATCACCGTTGATGCCGTCAATAAGAGCCAGTTTTCCATTGGCTGTATATTGTGGATTAACTTTTGAATTGATGGTAATATCCCAATAATTAGGTCTTCTGTTGAAATTGGCTGCTGTAACAGAGCTTTTTTCACCATTTCTTTCCGAATAGGCGAGAACCTGAGTGGTTTTACTGATGGTAAAAGGTCCTTTATAGGCTGTAAAGGTCTTTCTTACGTTAGCATCGCTTTCGCTTAAAGTCATATAATATACTTTATCGGCAGGGCTCAATGGTGTGATCTGTACTTTTGCAGAGAAATCAAATATCCTGTCGGAGGCAATTACCGGTGCCGGAGTCAGCTGTGTATATTTAAAATCTTTTGATGGCTTGCTGTTTTCAAAACCTAATTTTTGAAGCTCGGATCTGCCGGTGTTTTTGGTGATCACTTTTGTACTGCCGTCTTCCAGATGAATTTTAACCTCATCGAAATAAGGCGTGGTGGTCTGCCATTCGGGTAATCCTGGTGTTACAGAATAAATTCCCATTGAGCTTAAGATATACCAGGCACTCATCTGGCCACAGTCTTCATTTCCAATAAGGCCGTCCGGACTGTTTTTATAAAAATGATCAAGGATATATTTGATCTTGGCATCTGTTTTTTCCGGTTTTCCTACGTAGTTGTATAAATAGGCAATATGGTGGCTCGGTTCGTTCCCCTGAGCGTACTGACCCATCAGTCCTGTGATGTCTGCCTGCTCTCTTCCCGTTGTTTTTTCCGGTGCAGCGAAAATAGCATCAATGAACTGTTCAAATTTCTCCTTTCCGCCATGAGCTGCGATCAGTCCCGGAATATCCTGCTGCACCGAATAGGAATAATGCCATGAATTTCCTTCTGTATAATTATTGTTGACTTCCGCAGGATCAAAAGGTTCATACCAGTTTCCGTTCTTTCTGGGCTGCATAAATCCGTTGTTTGGATTGTAAAGGTTTTTCCAGTTCTGGGAGCGCTTCATTAAATACTGATAATCTTCTTTTTTGCCTAAAATCTTAGCCATCTGAGCAATACACCAGTCGTTATAGGCATATTCCACCGTCTTAGAAACACTTTCATGCTCATCGTCGATGCTGATGTAGCTGTTCTGTTTATAGGCATTTAAGCCAAAAATATCCAGCATGGCAGAATTTTTAGACGCTTCGAATGCTTTTTCATAATCAAAACCCTGGATGCCTTTAGCCATTGCGTCTGCAATTACAGACACAGAATGATAGCCGATCATGCATTCCGTTTCATTGGAAGCCAGTTCCCAGACCGGAAGCTTTCCTCCCTGTTCATACTGTTTGATAAAAGTATTGATGAAATCTGCCGTTCTTTTTCTGTCGATAAGGTTCATCAGCGGATGAGCAGCCCTGAAAGTATCCCAAAGAGAGAATACAGTATAATAATCAAAGCCTGTTGCTGTATAAAGCTTATGGTCCCTGCCTCTGTATCTTCCATCCACATCCATACTGATGTTCGGTTGGGTAAAGACGTGGTACAGGGCAGTGTAAAAAACAGAAAGTTTATCCTTATCATCAGATTTCACTTCAATCTTTGTCAGTTCCTTGTTCCAATCGGCTTCGGCCTGTTTTCTTACCGTTTCAAAATCATTGGATTTTCCTTCTGCCAGCATATTTTTTTCCGTTCCTTCATAACCTGTCGGAGAAATGGCAACTTTTACGCTGATCTTTTCTCCTTTTTTAACATCTGCTGAAAATGCCAGAGCCAGTTTTGTTCCTGTATACAGTTTATCTTCCTTCTTTCCATTCACCTCTTTTTTGGAGATTTTCATGGGCTTTGAAAATTCAATTCTCGCATAGATATACTGATTGGCTGCCCAGGCTTCACTTCTTCTGAAAACTTCAATGGTTTTATCATCAATAATTTTTACTTCACCTTCCAGCAGTTTATCCCTGTGATTGAGGTCCAGAATAATATGAGCCTTACCGGAATTGTTAAAAGTATATTCATGGTAGCCGACCCTTTTGGTAGTGGTCAGGCGGACATCAATATTATTTTTATCTAATTTGACCGAATAAAATCCTGCAGAAGCCTTTTCATTTTTATGCGAAAACCTAGAAGAATAATCTTTGTAATTCAGGCTTGAATTTCCCATCGTCGGCATCAGCATGATATCTCCGTAATCCGAAACCCCTGTTCCGTTGAGATGTGTATGCGAAAAACCATAGATCACAGAATCTGAATAATGGTAACCGCTGCATCCGTCCCAGCTCCCGTCTATCCTTGTATCCGGCGAAAGCTGAACCATGCCGAAGGGAACAACAGCTCCGGGGAAAGTGTGACCGTGGCCTCCGGTTCCTATAAAAGGATTTACATATTGGGAATAATTCTGGGAATATATAATCTGGGCAATACATAGCGAGAAAACTGCCAGTCTTTTTTTCATATTTATAATTTATACAACGAATATATTAAAAAACAATAGACCGGAATGTCATAAAACAAGACCGGAATTGTGTGAAAGCAGGTCAATTAAATACAACCTGTTCAGGTAGATATTTCTGCTGGGATTTAGGTTTTGGCTAAAGCCATATAAAGGGTAATAATTTATTGGTTAACGGGCTAAAGCCCGTTCCTGTTGAATTTATATACATTGTTCAGTCAGTCTTTTTAAATTTTCAATCCTTCAATCCTTCAATCCTTCAATCCTTCAATTTTAAACCTATACTTCTCCTTCAAAAAGATCATTTAAATAATTTTGCTGATCAGCTTCAGTTCGGCCTGTTCCCAGGAATTTTTTCCAGGCTCCGGACTCATGGTATACAATGCCCAATTCCCAGACACAGTACGTGGGAAGATGAATTGTGTTCCTGTCCCAGACTTCAAATTTTCCCGATCCGTTATAATAAACACTTTCCCATAATTCGTTTTCGCTCCTCCAGGTGCAGACCAATAAAAGATAATGTTCACCGCATCTGTGCATAATGACAAAGCCCAGATCATCTTTATTCTGAAAGTTTTCCTCAGCATTTTCGATGCAGGTTTTCGCATTGATGATATCCTGAGCAGAAACCACAGATGGATCTTCGGCAAGATCATACCATTTGAATCTGGTCTTTCCCAGCACAAAAATACCTTTGGAAGATGCATATTTAGAAGGATAGCTGTTGGTAGTCATAGATCATTTTGTATGGTGATAAAATTATAAGGTAAGAATGAGGATAATAAATATAACGGTAGAATTTTTATAATCTTATTTATCACATCAGGTTATAGATTTTATTGATTCTAAATTGTCGAAAAAATCCGTAAATTTGTGAACAATTTATATTTAGTATGTTGACGAAAGAAAAGGTTCAAGATTTCCTTAAAGAGATAGAAGTAGATGATTTGGTGAATAACTTTCAAATCATGGGTAATGATGTTTATATTGACATGACAGCCCATTCACCGGCAATGCACGAAAAGAAAAAGCTGGAAGCAGCGATGAAGCAGGCTTTTGCCAGTGAGTTTGGAGAAGATATTAATCTGAAATTGAAAATTGTTTCTCCTGAACCCAGCGAGATTCAACAGAGCCAGATTAAAGGTAAGCAGATTGCAGGAATTCAAAATATTATAGCGATTGCTTCCGGAAAAGGAGGAGTAGGAAAATCTACGGTTGCTGCAAATATGGCAGTTACTCTGGCTAAAATGGGTTTCAAAGTAGGACTGCTGGATGCCGATATCTATGGGCCGTCTGTTCCTACCATGTTCGATACAGAGGGTGAAAAGCCGATTTCTGTAGAAGTGAACGGGAAAAGTATGATGAAGCCTGTAGAAAATTACGGGGTGAAGATGCTGTCTATAGGATATTTTTCAGGAGCCAATCAGGCTGTAGTCTGGAGAGGTCCTATGGCTTCCAAAGCTTTGAACCAGATGATACGGGATGCAGCATGGGGCGAGCTTGACTTTTTACTGATCGATCTTCCTCCGGGAACGGGAGATATTCACTTATCCATTATCCAGGAAGTACCTGTAACCGGTGCCGTGATCGTAAGTACTCCTCAGCATGTAGCATTGGCAGATGTAAGAAAGGGGATTGCAATGTTCCAGATGGAAAGTATTAACATTCCGGTTCTTGGATTAATCGAAAATATGGCGTATTTTACGCCGGCAGAACTTCCTGATAACAAGTATTACATCTTTGGACAGCAGGGAGCTCAGTATCTTGCTGAAGATCTGGGAATTCCGGTATTGGGAGAGATTCCATTGATCCAAAGTATCAGAGAAGCAGGAGATGTCGGAAGACCGGCAGCGCTTCAGGAAGGGTCTAAAATTGCAGAGATCTATACAGAAACGGCAAGAAATATGGTAGAAAGTCTTGTAGAAAGAAATAAAAATCTTCCGCCTACGGAAGCTGTAAAAATTTCGACAATGGCAGGATGCTCGCCGAAAGCTAAAAAATAATTATTTTCAATTAAGTTTGAAAAAGCCGAATTGAACTAAAAAAATATGGAAACAAATATAACACACGAAGATACAGTAACGAGAGTAATGGAAGCTTTGGAAAGCATCAGACCGTTCCTGAATAAGGATGGAGGTGATATCGAGCTTATTGACGTGAAGGATAACCAGGTTTTTGTAAAACTTCTGGGGAACTGTTCCGGGTGTTCGCTGAATTTTTCAACCCTGAAACTGGGCGTAGAAAATACCATCAAGCAACATGCCCCGGAGATTCAAAAAGTAATCAATGTAGAGTAAAAAATTACACGAAATATTTTTTAAAGACAGGTTTTTTCAGCCTGTCTTTTTTTGTGTTCTGTTTTCCTATAATATCTGTAAGACTTATGTTTTAAAACAATATTTTAAAGCCTTAATATTTATACTTTACAGCGGTCTTTTATACTGATTTTTATGGGCTTATTGATTTTTTTTAATTATATTTGTTAAAAACGCATCTTATGTTTGAATTTCTGCAAAACTTAGAACCGCTGCATCAGGGGTTCTGGTATACAGCCATAGCAGCCAGCTTTATTTTTTTAATTCAAACGGTTCTTACTTTTGTTGGAGGCAGCCATGGGGATACAATTCACGCTGATTTTAGCGGAGACAGTCATGCCGACAGCCCTTTTCAGTTATTTTCTTTCAGAAACCTGATCAACTTCCTTTTAGGATTCGGATGGAGTGGGGTAGCGTTCTACGGCTCAATAGACAGTAAATCGCTTTTGATCCTTGTTGCAGTGCTTGTGGGGACAGGATTTATATTTCTGTTCTTTATTCTTATCATGCAGATTCTTAAACTTACGGAAGACAATACATTTAAGATGGAAAACCTGATTGGAAGGGCCGGGGAAGTTTATCTTACCATTCCGGCAGATATGGGCGGCAAAGGCAAGATCACGATTTCTGTAAACGGGACCAGCCACGAACTTCCTGCGATGACGGAAGAAAAAGAAAATATTCCGTCCGGTGATTCTGTGAGGGTTACTTACATCTATGACAAGATCCTTGTCGTTTCAAAAATTTAATTATTATCAACCATTATAAAAACTATTTATGGCAATACCAGGAAGTCTTATTTTAACATTAGTTATCGTACTTGTACTATTCGTCACATTTTTAGCCCTTATTTCGAGGTACAAAAGGTGTCCTTCGGATAAAATTTTGGTTATTTACGGTAAAACGGGAGGCAGTTCTGCAAAATGCATCCACGGAGGCGGTGCATTCGTATGGCCTGTAATCCAGGATTTTGCTTACCTTGACCTGAAACCAATTTCTATTGAGGCCAATCTTACCAATGCATTGTCCAGACAGAACATCCGTGTGGATGTACCGTGTAGATTTACGATTGCTATTTCTACAGAACCGGATTCTATGGGAAATGCAGCGGAAAGATTATTGGGACTTGCCCAGGAGCAGATTCAGGAACTTTCCAAAGATATCCTTTTCGGTCAGCTTCGTTTGGTGATTGCCACGATGACCATTGAAGAAATCAACTCAGACAGGGATAAATTCTTAGATAACATTTCTAAAAACGTAGATACGGAATTAAAGAAAATCGGTTTAAAGCTGATCAACGTGAACGTAACGGATATCAGAGATGAGTCCGGCTATATTGAAGCCTTGGGGAAAGAAGCTGCAGCCAAAGCGATTAACGAAGCGATTATCAGTGTTGCCGAGCAAACGAAGATTGGAGAGACCGGAAAAGCTATTGCCGACAGGGAAAAAGATACGCAGATTGCAGAAACACAGAGAGACAGAGATGTAAAAATTGCGATCACGCAAAAAGATAAAGAGATCAGTATTGCAGCAGCCGTAAAAGATGAATCTATCGGTAAGGCAGAAGCAGAAAAAGAATCCAGGATTGCCACTTCATTAGCGAATTCCATTGCTGTAAAAGGGGAGAACGAAGCAAAAATTACAATCGCCAACTCTGACGCTGAAAGAAGAGAAAAAGAAGCAGAAGCATTGAGAATTGCCACTGCTGCCGAAAAAGTGCAGGCTGCACGGTCTTTGGAAGAATCTTACCTTGCTGAACAGAAAGCGGAAGCCGCGAGAGCAGAAAGAGAGCGCTCTACCCAGCAGGCCAATATTGTAGTTCACGCAGAAATTGCAAAACAGAAAGCCATTATCGATGCGCAGGCCGAAGCAGAAAAAATCCGGCTACAGGCAAAAGGAGAGGCTGATGCTATTTTCGCAAAAATGGAAGCAGAAGCAAAGGGCCTTTACGAGATCCTGACCAAGCAGGCTGAAGGTTACGATAAAATAGTACAGGCTGCAGGAGGCGATACCAACAGTGCCTTCCAGTTGCTATTAATTGAAAAGCTTCCTGAATTGGTTAAAACCCAGGTAGAAGCTGTCAAGAATATTAAAATCGATAAAATTACGGTTTGGGACAGTGGAAACGGACAGGACGGAAATGGTTCTACCGCTAATTTTGTTTCAGGAATGATGAAAACAGTACCGCCTCTGAATGATCTGTTTAATATGGCCGGTCTTAATTTACCTGAATATTTAAAAGGAAAACCGGATGAGGTTAAAACAGAAATTGTAACCGTTCCGGAAAAGAAGGAGAAAAAGAATTTTGATGATATGAATCCGGAGCCCGAAGCTCCGAAAGCGTAATTAAAATATTGGAAAAAGCCGGGGTGCGGAAAGCGAAG
>Ga0307416_100000019_pt1 | contig 199706 bp, 176 predicted proteins | sample DK1Cmetagenome_2_FD_203821 | JGI IMG/M metagenome (GOLD analysis project Ga0307416, IMG submission 203821) | Maize rhizosphere microbial communities from greenhouse at UC Davis, California, United States - DK15-C-3 | ecosystem: Host-associated > Plants > Roots > Rhizosphere > Soil | place...
CTTTCAAAGCGCTGTACATATACCAACAGATCCAAACTACAACTCCTAGTTCAATAACAGTGGCAATAATGCTTCCCTTACCAAAAACATGTTTAATTAAGGGATTTGTAAAAATTTGCACAATAAAGTAGGCGGTCATTCCATGGATGGCAAAAATCAGGTGATTTAAATAATAAATATGATTTTTCCTGAAATTCCACATAATAAAAAGTGCCAATAAAGGCATTAACAAAAAGTATTGTTTTGGTCGGTTATGTTCTAATGTTTCTTGAATTACTTCCGATTTTTCTCCGATATTAATTGCCCTTTTTTTGATCATCCGCTCATACCAATTGTCTTGTTCGGTGGGTGGCAATTTCTTTTGCCTTCCTAAATAGGCTGCATAAGTGCTATCGTTTCTTTCGATATGGATCTCGTTATAATTTTCGATCATGTCGGCAATGGAATCAGACGCTAGTTTAGCATTTTCAGTTCTAAGCCTGTTCAGTTCCTTTTCCTGATCAGCAAAACCAAGTTTTATAAATTCTTTTTTCTTGATTGCTTTATTAATCGATGTTGTTGCCTTATTTGCAATGTTTTTAGGTATTCCTGAAAGCTTCAGTGCCTTATTTACACTGTCGGTAACACTTTCATCTCTTCGTTTTTCGGTTTTAGTTGAGTCATGACCATCTTTTTTTACATGTTTTGGTGAATACACAACCAAAAAATATACGATGGATACGAAGATGTACATACTCACCGGATTAATATACCTGGCTCTTTTACCAGCTAAATAATCGAGTGTAACCTGCCCGGGCTTTGTTAAAAGAGGAGAGAGGGTTTGAAAGAATTTATTGTCGAAATGAAAGTAATGCGCTATACTATGGCTAATAAAGGCCCAGAAACTTTCTTTTAACTCTAAATTCGGTTGACCGCAATCGCTACAATAATGTTTTTCTACATGAGCGCCACAGTTTAGGCAGTTGTGTTCTTTTCTATACTTACCAGCTGACATGGGATAAATCGAAATTATAAATGGTTAATGGCTTCTACTTCTGCTCGCGTGTGCTTGTGTTTAAATATGATTACAAAAACTATTGAAATAACTAAAACGTAAATGGTAAACGATAGCCAGATATTGTGCCAGTCTTTTACATCTAATGCCCTACTTAAATCACCGTTTTGCAATACACTAATTCCTTTATCTTTTAAAAATTTAAGAAGGTGCACATTATCTTCATCGCTTTTAACATATTTAGATAAGGAATAGATATTGCTATAATAGGTGGTAAAATATTTATTGATCATCCAACCTGACACTAAACTTCCAAACACAGCTCCGAAACCGTTAGTCATCATCATAAATAGACCTTGGGCAGATGAACGTGTTTTTGGGGTAGTTGAAGTTTCTACGAACAGTGACCCCGAAATATTAAAGAAATCGAATGCCATACCGTATACAATACAAGAGGTGATGATCATCCATAAATTGGTAGATGGATCGCCATAGGCAAATAAGCCGAAACGTAATACCCAGGCAAACATGGCAATTGCAATTACCCATTTAATTCCAAATCTTTTCAAAAAGAATGGAATAGCAAGAATAAAAAGTGTTTCTGATATTTGAGAGATGGATAAAATGATCGTAGAATATCTGATTACAAAAGATTCTGCGAAAACGGGGAATAATTTAAATTCATCTAAAAAAACATCACCATAAGCATTGGTTAATTGTAATGCTGCCCCTAAAAACATTGAGAAAATGAAAAACAAGGCCATTTTATAATCAGCAAATAGCTTGAATGATTCTAACCCTAGTTTCTGTGCGAATGTTTTTTTCTCACTAATTAAATTTAAAGGTTTACAGGCAGGTAAAGTGAAAGAGTATATACCTAAAAATAAAGCACTTATACCAGCAATATAAAATTGATTTGCACTTGCTTTATTCCCGGTTAGATTGGTAAGCCACATGGCAGCAATAAAACCTACTGTTCCCCAAACACGGATGGGTGGAAAGTTTTTTACAACATCGAAGTTACCGTTTTTTAACGTTGTATAGCTAATCGAGTTACTTAATGCAATGGTTGGCATATAAAAACACATAGACACCAATATTACCCAAAAAAAAGTATGCGGATCTTCTACTTGAGGCAGATAGAACATAGTGGCTGCGTAAAGGATATGTAAAATAGCATATAACTTTTCTGCATTGATCCATTTATCAGCAAGAATACCTGTTATGGTTGGCATAAATAGCGATGCAATGCCCATGGTAGAGAAAATTACCCCAAAATCTGCGCCGTCCCATTGTTTGGTTCCGAACCAATAATTTGCAATCGTAATTAACCATGCAGCCCATACAAAGAATTGCATGAAACTCATTATAGTTAAGCGAAACTTAACGTTCATAATAATAGTTTAGTTTGAATTATTGAAAGTAAAAGCTGAATATAGAACTATTTTGAATGATAATTCAAAATGAACCTAAATTATTTTAAACAATTTGGCTCATTTTAGAATTTAGCTTTTTATAGATGGAATTTGAGAAAAATTCAGACATTTTTTTGAGCGTAGAAACATTTTTTATGATACAATACTATGATGTTCCGCGTTTATTCAATTCATCTCTCAATCTTGCCGCCTTTTCATAGGCTTCTTCGGCAATAGCTTCCTGTAATTTTTGTTGGAGTTCTTCTAATGTCAAATCACCGAAACCTTGTTGTTGGGTTGAGGTAGGCAGGCTATCCGCTTCAGGCTCTTTTGCAATAGAATCCATATTTTCGAGAAAAAGAAAGTCATTCCCTTCTATTACGATTCCGGCAGAAGCCAAAATAAATTCGTAGGTATAAATCATGGCATTAAACCGAACGGCCAAAGCAATTGCGTCAGATGTTCTGGCGTCAACTTCATGTGTGTTTTTACCATCGCTGCAAATTAACTTTGCGTAAAAAACGCCATCAACCAGGTTGTAAATGATAATTTCCTGGATATTGATATGAAAAGTATCAGCCATTGATTTGAATAAATCATGTGTTAATGGCCTACTAGGAGTCATTTTCTCAATTTCTATAGCAATGGCCTGTGCTTCAAATGCACCAATAATAATTGGTAAGCGGCGGCGTCCATTTACTTCTCCTAAAACAAGGGCATAAGCACCAGATTGAGTCTGGCTGTAAGATAAACCTACAATATCTAATTTTACTTTTTTCATATTTGTTTTCCAAACCTCGCAGGTTTAATTCGGGTGATAAGTTTTTTTTCGGTCTCATTGAAGGCTATCGCCATTTTAAAACCTGCGAGGTTTAAAGGTTTATTTTTATGCTTTATGTGCTTTTAATGCTTCAATTAATTTTGGTACAACTTCAAAAGCGTCGCCAACAATACCATAATCGGCCACTTTGAAGAAAGGCGCTTCAGGATCTTTGTTAATTACTACAATCACTTTTGAGGAACTAACACCAGCCAAATGCTGGATAGCGCCAGAAATACCGATAGCAATATAAAGATTAGGGCTAATGGCAATACCGGTTTGACCAACGTGCTCTGAGTGTGGTCTCCAGTCTGCATCCGATACTGGTTTAGAGCATGCTGTAGCAGCACCCAACAAACCGGCCAATTCTTCAATCATTCCCCAGTTTTCTGGCCCTTTTAAACCTCTGCCAGCCGAAACCACTAATTCTGCATCAGGTAATGAAACTTTATCAGTTGCCCTAACAATCTCTTTAATAACAGTTCCTAAGTCTGATTGTTTAACATCAGCGGTAAAGGTCTCTATTGCCGCATCTGTAGCATTTTCTTTAACGCCAAAAGCATTTGGATTTAAAGCAATTACTTTATTGGCCGATGTTAATTCGGTAATCGCGAATGCTTTACCTGAAAAAGCCGTTTTCTTAACCGAAAATTTACCATCAGTACTCGGTAATTCTACTGCACCATCAGCTAAACCCGCTTTAAGTTTTACTGCAATACGTGGTGCTAAACCTTTACCAGAGAAAGAGTTAGATAAAACTACAATATCGGCACCTTCTTTTTCTGCTGCTGCAGCAATAACGCTTGCATAGGCTTGATTTACAAAGGTTTTTAATTGATCGGCACTTACGTTTAGTACTTTTGATGCACCGTATTTGCCCAATTCCTTTAATTCATTGTCGGCTACATCGCCAATAGAAATTGCGGTTAAATTAGTTGATTGTTGATCGGCAATGGCTTTGGCATAAGAAACGGCTTCAAAAACAGATTTCTTAAATTTCCCCTCAGCTTGTTCTACATATACTAATACTGACATATATTTTTATTCCCTAGATTCCCTTATATGGGAATTTATATTAAATTAATTCTATTAATTATCTCTTTATTTGGTAACTGAAAACTCCTGGCTGCCAATTAAATTACTTTGGCTTCGCTATGTAGCAAGCTGATCAACTGTTCTGTTTGATCGGCAGGAATTAACTTAACCGTTCCGCGAGGAGCAGGGGTTTCATATTTCGTAACCTTGGTTACTTCTTCAATAGCAACTGCATCTACTACAACCAATGGTTTTGTCCTTGCACTCATGATACCACGCATATTCGGTATTTTTGGCTCTGCTACGCCTTCAGCACAACTTGCAATAAACTTACCGGTAACCGTTAGCACTTCTTTACCGCCTTCAATTTCTCTTTCAATTGTTGCTGTATCACCATCAACATCTAATTTTTTGATAATCGATACAGATGGAATGTCTAAAAACTCACCAACCATAGCAGCAACCTGATTACCATTGTAATCGATAGACTCGCGACCGGTTAGAATAATATTAAAATCTTTATCCTTTGCATATTCTGCAATCTGTTTTGCCACGAAATAGGCATCTCTCGGTGCCGCATTAACCCTAACCGCATCATCTGCACCAATTGCAAGCGCTTTTCTAATGGTTGGGTCGTTGCCTGCTTCGCCAACATTAATAACAGTTACCGTTCCTTTATCGCCTTCGGTTAACTCAATAGCCCTTGATAATGCAATCTCATCATAAGGATTAACAATATATTGCACTCCCGTCGTATTGAATTCGGTATTATCATTAGTAAAAGTTATTTTTGTCGTTGTGTCTGGCACATTACTGATACAAACTAATATTTTCATATGTTAATAGTGGTTTTTATTGCTATGACATTATCAAGCCGAAATTTTTAGCTCATGATAATTCATATGTTATATGTTTATTATATAAGGTCTTTCTGCAAATTTAATTAAAAAAGCAAGGAAATAAAATGTCATCAACCCGTTTAAGTAAGTTATTAGAATTTTTAGAAAGTGATCCTAACGATCCTTTTATACTATATGCCTTAGCCACAGAGTATAACGCACAAAATAATAAAGAAAAGGCTTATTCTTTTTACCTTCAGTTAACTGATAAACACCCCGATTATGTTGGCACTTATTACCATTTGGGGAAATTGCTTGAAAAAGATGACCAAAAAGAGAAAGCTATCGCCATTTATCAGAAGGGTATGCAAGTAGCACGTAACAAAAGAGACATGCACGCTTTTTCCGAATTACAGGGCGCATATAATACAGCTGCAGGATTAGATTATGAAGACGACTAGTTCAGTTTACAGTTATCAATTTTCAGTTCTGAGCTAATGCAAACAAAACCTATAGCTGCAAAAAAGCAGTGGTTATTTATTAGAAACGTAATCTTTTTTACATTTACTTCTTTTGGAGGTGCACAGGCACACCTGGCTTTATTGCTTAAATACTTCGTTCAAAACAGTAAATTTATCTCAGAAGAAGAACTTTTAGAGTTAAATGCACTTGCACAGGTACTCCCAGGACCAGCATCCACACAAACCCTGGTTGGGATAGCCTGGAAAGTTGGAAAACTTAAACTGGCCATTATTACTTTCCTGATCTGGATTTTACCCACAGCAACCATAATGACCTTTGCTGCAATAAGTTATGCTTTACTGGATCAAAAACAAAAATTTAACGATATTTTAGAATATATCCAACCAATTGCACTGGGTATTGTAGCTTATGGTGCATGGAAACTTGGTAAAAAGGTTTTATCCTCTCAGGTTTCTATATTCCTTGCCATTGCTTCGGTTATTGCTACATTAGTTTTAAGAAATGCTTATGTGTTTCCATTGTCGATATTGATAGGTGGAATGATCTCTTCAGCCATCGAAACCCCAAAAGAGGAAGCAGAGTTAAGGGTTAAACTTTTTTCAAATATCAATCCTAAAAAACTGATCTACTTTCTAGGTGCTTTGCTTTTATTTGCCCTGGTAGGTGCAATTATAAACAGAACATCGCCCTTTAGTTTACCGATTCGTTTGCTCGAAAACTTTTACCGTAACGGAATATTGGTTTTTGGGGGCGGACAAGTGCTTGTTCCTTTGATGTTTACTGAGTTCGTAGAGATGAAACATTATTTGCCTTCATCCGGATTTTTATCGGGTTTTGCATTACAGCAGGCCTTGCCTGGTCCAACATTTTCTTTTACGAGCTACTTAGGCGCATTAAGCATGAAGAATTTTGGTTATGGATTATGGGGCCAAATTTTAGGAGGATTGATCGGGGTTATCGGCATCAACTTACCAGGACTAATCCTCGTTTTATTTATTGTACCGTTTTGGGACGATCTGAAAAAGATCTCTCGGATCCGTCATAGCCTTTCAGGAATCAATGCGGTTAGCGTTGGATTTATTATTGCTGCTTTTGTGCTACTCTTAATACCAATGGGCTTTAACTGGATATTTTTAGGGATAATGGTCGCTACATTTTTGTTGTTAAATTTTACTAAAGTTAGTCCACCTGTTATTGTATTGGCAGGTATATTAATTGGATATTTATTTTAATACCATATTAGTTAACAGATTGTTTGGAAAGCAATTACGGCACACTGTAGGTTAATGTAGTCCCGCTATCACTGCTGCTCCGATGAAGAATCGGGAGCATTCGTTTTATCGGGTTTAGATTGGTTGGTTTCCTGCTACGAGGTCAGTTTTCCGTGCGAGTGTATAATTTTCAGTTCCAAATGAAGCAGAGACTCTCTTTTGTATTAATGACAGGTGAGTTTAAAAGATTAAATCTTCTCAGATTATCGTCATTGCGAGAGGGCTTTTTCAGCCGACGAAGCAATCTTACAACGATCGCTACTAGCGAGAGCTTTAAGATTCCGACCTGCGCGGGAATGACGATCATTCTATTGAAGTCTGCCGCCTCAAGAGGAATAATTATCTCACAAAAATCATATGTATGACATGAAGATTTTGGAGCATTTTAGGTCGTGTGGGATTTGCTAAAACGGTGGATCATCATCATTATAATCGTCCATTTTTGAAGGACGGATAATCACGTTGCTTTGTTTTTCAAAATCCTGTGATGGGTACATTCCAGCTGAAGGATCAGCCGCAAATGAACTTGGAGGCGCATTAAAGTCTTCTTCCAAATCCGTAAACTTCACAAATTTACCCACGAATTTAAGTGGTACAATCCCGGTTTCACCGTTACGGTGTTTCGCAATAATAACCTCACCAATACCCGCTTGCGATCTTCCTTGCTCATCCTCGGTAATACCATAATATTCAGGGCGGTACAAGAATAATACCATATCCGCATCCTGCTCAATTGAACCCGATTCACGTAAATCGGATAACATTGGCCGTTTTCCTTGCAAACCTGGTCTACTCTCTACCGCACGACTTAACTGCGATAGTGCCAGCACAGGAACATCAAGTTCTTTTGCAACAGATTTTAGCGCTCTCGAAATACTACCAATTTCCTGCTCACGGTTACCACCGCCTTTTCCTTCGCCCTTACCATGCATTAACTGCAAGTAATCGACAATTACCAATTGAATATCGTATTGCGATTTTAATCTTCTGCATTTTGCTCTGAACTCAAAAATATTTAGTGCAGGTGTATCATCAATTAATAGGGGAGCTTCGGTTAAACGGCCAATTTTACTGTGTAACTGCTGCCATTCCCATTCCTGTAAATTTCCTTTCCTGATTTTTTCCTGCTCTATTTCTGCTTCTCCAGAAATCAAACGATTAACCAGCTGAACCGACGACATCTCTAGCGAGAATACTACCGTTGGTTTTGCAAAATCGACGGTGGCGTTTCTTGCACAGGTTAGTACGAAAGCCGTTTTTCCCATCGCCGGACGTGCAGCAATAATTACTAAATCCTGCTTTTGCCAACCACCAGTTATTCTATCCAGTCCTGTAAAACCAGTTGGCACACCAGTTAAACCATCGGTTTTGGTACGAAGCTCTTCAAGAGTAGCTAACGATTGTTTAATAATATCGTCCATTTTCTGTGTATCTCTACGCAGGTTATTCTGGGCAATTTCGAAAAGTCCTTTTTCTGCCTGATCTAAGAGATCAAAAATATCAGTTGTATCTTCGTAGGCATTTGTAATGATTTCGGTTGAGATTCTAATCAGTTCCCGCTGAATATATTTCTGAGAAATAATACGTGCGTGAAACTCGATATTCGCTGCTGAAGCAACTCTATTGGTTAAGTTGGTAATGTAGTAGGCGCCACCAACCATTTCTAAAGAGCCTAATGTCCGCAGTTCTGCCGTTACTGTTAAAATATCAACCGGGCGCGATTTTTGAAATAGAATATGAATCGCTTCAAAAATTTTCTGGTGGGCAATGTTATAAAAAACCTCTGGTTTCAAAACATCAATTACAGCAGAAAGCGCATCTTTTTCGAGCATTAACGCTCCAAGAACTGCTTCCTCAAGATCTAATGCCTGAGGGGGAATTTTCCCCTGTGAACTTATAGTATTACTTAACCTGCTTTTTCTAGCAGTCATACTGTTCTTTCCGCCTTGTTCATTATCGATACTCATTCCACAAAAGTAATCAAATTTTGATGCGCTTGTTCGAATTAGTTACTAGCTGTTTGTTAACAAATTGAAGCATAATCAGATTAAATTTTATTGGATTTATAATGCCATATAAATTTTTAAACAATTAAATGTTAATAAGGAGCACATTGTTTAGGGCTAAAACATTTTATTTGAATACTTTTGCCTAACAATTTCAAAACATGGATAATTTTAGAAGACCGCAACGCGCAAAAGAGAATAATGAGTTTGTATTCGGCATCAGGGCCGTAATAGAAGCCGTTAAAGCAGGAAGAGACATTGAAACCATTTACCAGCAACGCGGTCTGGGCGGCGATCTTTTTTTAGAATTAAAAGCCCTGTTAAAAGATACTTTGATTCCTTTAAATTCGGTTCCGGTAGAAAAACTGAACCGCATGTCGCAGAAAAACCATCAAGGTGTAATTGCGGTTATTTCGCCGATTACCTATCAGAATATTGAAGATATTATTCCAACTATTTTCGAAAAGGGCGAGGTGCCATTAATTTTGGTTTTAGACAGCGTAACTGATGTCCGTAATATGGGTGCCATTGCCCGTACGGCTGCCTGTGTAGGGGTGCACGCCATTGTAGTTCCTTTAAAAAATGCTGCACAGATCAATGCTGATGCCATTAAAACATCCGCAGGTGCATTATTCAGCATTCCTATTTGTCGCCATGCTAACCTACACAAAACCTGTTTATTTCTACAAGAAAGCGGTTTGCAGCTAGTAGCCTGTACCGAAAAAACCAGTGATTTTATTTATGCACCAGATTATACTATGCCTACGGCAATTGTAATGGGCTCTGAAGATGAAGGAATTTCTAACGATCTTTTAAGGGTAGCCGATCACTTAGCAAAAATACCAATGGCCGGAAAAATCGAATCGTTAAATGTTTCTGTTGCTGCTGGAGTAATTTTATACGAAGCGGTTAGACAAAGAACAGTTTAGGTAAGTGGGTTGATGATATGAATATCTATTGCTACATCCCATCGAGGTTTGTCTTCCTGATCCGATAATTATCGGATTTGTTTCAGGATCTTTCAGGATAAAATAAGGTAGGAATGTAAAATGGATGATAAAAACTGTGCTGCATCATCCATCTTACATTTATTTAGATAAATTTATTGCCAAAACGTGATTTAACCTCTGCAACAAATTCTTTAACTTTTTGCTCTTCATTTCTTGGGCAGATCATCAACATATTATTGTTTTCTACAACAATGTAATCGTGAAGGCCTTGCAGGATAACTAATTTATCTTTAGGAACATTTACCATACAGTTCGATGAATCGAACATCAGCACCTGCTCTGAAGGGATAACGGCATTACCAACATAGTCTTTCTCTGCCATCTCATAAATAGAGGCCCAGGTTCCTAAATCAGACCAGCCGAAATCAGATGGAAGCACGTAAACATTTTCTGCTTTTTCCATAATTCCAAAATCTATTGAAATATTGGTGCATTGGAAATAAGCATTATTGATAAAGGCTTTTTCTCCTTCAGTATTCAATTCAGACCTGCCGATATTAAATATTTCGTACATGTCTGGTAGGTGTTTCTCGAAAGCATTCAGTATCGCCCTGGCCGACCAGATAAAGATCCCCGCATTCCACAAGAAATCGCCGCTTTGTATAAATGATTTTGCCAATTCCAAGTTTGGCTTTTCGGTAAATGTTTTAACCTTATGCAGATCAGTATCGGTATTGAGCACATAATCAGTATGTTGAATATAGCCATAGCCCGTATCCGGACGGTTTGGTTTAATGCCCAATGTAATTAAACAATCGTTTTTCGAGGCAGCCTCTAAAGATTGCTCAATAGATGCTATAAATCCATCAATATTTGCGATGGTATGATCAGAAGGGGCAACAACAATTGTCGCATTAGGATTTAACTCAGCTATTTTTAAACTTCCGTAAGCAATACAAGGTGCTGTATTTCTTAACAATGGTTCAGCCAAAATTTGATTTATGCTAAGCTGTGGTAACTGCTCTTTTACTAAATCCGAATAAATTTCGTTCGTAACAATAAAAATATTTTCAGGAAGGCAAATTTTTAAAAATCGATCGTATGTGCTCTGTATTAAAGTTTTACCTACACCGAAAAAATCGATAAACTGTTTTGGGTATTCTGTTCTGCTTACTGGCCAAAAGCGACTTCCGACACCACCGGCCATAATTAATGCATAATAATTTTTATTCATTTTGTAAATTAAAATTACACAATACCTTCATTTAGAAGATCGTGTAAATGGATAATGCCAAAGTAAGTATTTTGTTCTAGAACTAACAACTGCGTTATATTGTTTTGTTTAATTATATCTAAGGCATCAACCGCTAAAGCATCAAATTGTATGCTCTTTGGCATTCTGCCCATTATATCTTCAGCTTTTAAGTTTGCAATAGAATTGTTATTTTCCAACATCCGCCTTATATCACCATCGGTAATGATGCCAAGTACTTTATCATCGCTATCTACAACAACAACTGCACCCAAACGGTTTTTACTAATTTCTATTAACACATCTTTAACCGATGCGGATGGATGTATGGAAGGTTTCTCATTAGACAAAGCCAGATCCCGGGCTTTTAAATATAATTTTTTACCTAATGACCCGCCTGGGTGATATTTCGCAAAGTCTAACTCGTTAAAATCTCTGCACTCCAACAAACAAATAGCTAAGGCATCGCCCAATGCTAATTGGGCCGTTGTACTGGTAGTAGGCGCCAAATTATGCGGACAGGCTTCTTTTTCGAAAGAAGTGTTCAAAATCAGATCGGCCTGTTCGGCTAAAAAAGAATTCAATTCACCAACCATCCCGATGAGCAGATTGCCAGATGTTTTTAACAAGGGGGTAAGCACTTTTATTTCTGGTGTGTTTCCACTTTTAGAGAGGCAGATTATAATATCATCTACCTGGATCATTCCCAGATCGCCATGAATAGCATCTGCGGCATGCATGAAGATAGCAGGGGTACCTGTTGAATTAAAAGTAGCTACCATTTTTTGTGCAATGATTGCACTCTTTCCTATACCAGTAACAATTACCCGTCCTTTGCCATGCAAAATGCTTGATACGACTTTTTCAAAATCGCTGTTAATATTCTTTGCAACATTTAATATTGCTGCTGCCTCAAGCTCTAATGTGCTTACAGCCGATTGGATTATTGATTTTTTACTTTTCAAAGAGAAAATAATTGTCTGTTAATACTTGAAATTCTTGTAAAATTATGTTATTTTGGATACAAAAATAGCATCGCATATTTTATTACACAAAATGGACGTGAAAAAGTCGTTATTTGATAACCTACAAAATTTCTTCGGGTTTGACAATTTCAAAGGTGATCAGGAGTCGATCATTACAAATATTTTAGAAGGCAATAACACATTTGTTATTATGCCAACAGGCGGAGGGAAGTCTATTTGCTATCAGTTACCCGCTTTAATGAGTGAGGGAACAGCAATTGTAATCTCCCCACTAATTGCATTGATGAAAAACCAGGTTGACCAATTAAGGGCTTTTGGTGGAAATGACAGTATTGCTCACTTTCTTAATTCATCCCTAAATAAATCTGAAATTACTCAAGTTAAATCTGATCTTTTAAGCGGTCAGACTAAGTTATTGTATGTTGCGCCAGAGTCTTTGGCGAAGCAGGATAATATTGAATTTTTAAATCTGATTAAAATCTCTTTCGTTGCCGTTGATGAAGCGCATTGCATCTCTGAATGGGGGCACGATTTCAGGCCAGAATACCGTAAGATTAAGCAGGTTATTGCAGGATTGGGGAATAACATTCCAATTATTGCACTAACCGCAACTGCTACACCAAAAGTGCAGCAGGATATTATGAAGAACCTTGGAATGACGGAAGCGACTTTGTTTAAATCATCATTTAACAGGCCCAATTTATTTTACGAAATCCGCCCCAAAAGAGACATTACCAAAGAAATTATTAAGTATATCAAATCTAATCCAGGCAAATCTGGGATTATCTACTGCCTTAGCCGTAAAAAGGTTGAGGAAGTGGCAGAAGCATTAAATCTAAATGGAATTAGTGCCCTGCCTTATCATGCGGGGTTAGATCCAAAGGTTAGGGCCGACACACAGGATAAATTTTTGATGGAAGATGCTGAGGTTATTGTTGCAACCATCGCCTTTGGTATGGGGATTGATAAACCAGATGTTCGCTTTGTGATTCACCATGATGTGCCTAAAAGTATGGAAGGTTATTATCAGGAAACTGGTAGAGCCGGACGTGATGGTGGCGAAGGCGTGTGTATTGCTTTCTATGCTCAAAAAGACGTAGATAAGCTGGCTAAATTTATGAAAGATAAGCCGGTTTCGGAACGCGAAATTGGCACACAGATATTAAAAGAAGTGATCGATTATGCTGAATCTGGTGTATGCAGACGTAAGCAGATACTTCATTATTTCGGTGAAAACTTTAATGAAACAGGCTGTAACTGCATGTGTGATAACTGTAAAAAGCCTAAAAAGCAATTTGATGCAGAAAGTCAATTGTTAACCGTTTTGAAATTTATCGAAAAATCAGGCGAAAAGTTTGATGATGCACACTTGTTAAACGTATTTTTAGGTTTAGAAACTGCTCAAACCATTGCTTACGAACACAGCAAGATTCCTGAATTTGGAATCGGTAAAGAAGAAGGCGAGCTGATGTGGAAATCGATTATCCGCCAGGCTGTTTTAAATAATTATCTCTTTAAAGACATTGATAATTACGGTTTATTAAAGTTAACCAAACAGGGAAGAGATTTTATTATCAACCCTTATAGCCTTAAATTCATACTAAACGAACCAATAGAGAATGGTGCTGATGACGATGATGATGATGTAAAACAAGGTACAGGTGCTTTAGATACCCATCTTTTATCATTGCTTAAAGAGCTGCGTAAAAAAATTGCAAAGCAGAAAAGTGTTCCACCATTCGTAGTTTTCCAAGATCCATCTTTAGAGGAAATGTGTACACATTACCCGATTACAATGGAAGAGCTTCGCCAGATTTCTGGTGTAGGTTCGGGTAAAGCGATGAAATTCGGGACACCTTTTATCGAACTGATCAAAAAATATGTCGAAGATAACGATATCGAACGCCCAATCGATTTGATTATTAAAACTCAAGCCAATAAATCGCAGATGAAGGTTTCGATCATTCAAAATATCGACAGGCAGATTGGTTTGGAAGATATTGCCGATTCGAAAGGCATCACTTACGAAGAAATTCTGAAAGAAGTTGAATCGATTGTAAACTCTGGTACCAAACTTAACCTAAACTATTTCATTGATGAAGTAATTGATGATGATAGACAGGATGAAGTATTTGACTATTTTAGAGCAGCTGAAAGCGATTCTATCGATGAAGCACTTAACGAATTAGGCGAAACCGATTATACCCGCGAAGAAATTCAATTGATGCGGATTAAATTCATGTCAGAACTAGGAAATTAAAAACTAGATGTGAGATAGGAGAAGCTAGATTTGAGACAAACTCAGATCTTAGATCTCACATCTCACATCTCACATCTCAACTATGCTTAACTATTTAGATAAATTAAAAAATACAGACTCGGGAAATTTCTTTTTAATGGCTGGTCCATGCGCTATTGAAGGCGAGGATATTGCCATGAGAATTGCCGAAAAGATTATTACAATTACTGATAAACTTCAGATTCCATATATTTTTAAAGGTTCGTACCGAAAAGCAAATAGAAGCAAAGGAAGTTCTTTTGCAGGCATTGGCGATGAAAAAGCTTTGCGCATTTTAGAAAGGATTGGTAGAGAATTTGGGGTGCCAACGGTTACCGATATCCATGAAAGTGGTGAGGCTGCAATGGCTGCTGCTTATGTAGATGTATTGCAGATCCCTGCATTTTTATGTCGCCAAACTGATTTATTAATTGCTGCAGCCGAAACCGGAAAAGTAGTAAACGTTAAAAAAGGTCAGTTCCTTTCCGCAGGTTCAATGAAATTTGCAGTAGAAAAGGTAAAAGAAGCTGGAAACAACAAAGTGATTTTAACAGATAGAGGCAATACTTTTGGTTATCAGGACCTGATTGTTGATTACCGTGGTTTACCCGAAATGCAGGGTTTCGGTGTTCCGGTAGTGATGGATTGCACACATTCCTTACAACAACCCAATCAAAGTAGTGGTGTTACCGGTGGTAAGCCAGAATTAATTTCAACTATCGCTAAAGCAGCAATTGCAGTAGGAGCAGATGGTTTATTTATTGAAACACATCCCGATCCTGCAAATGCAAAATCGGATGGTGCCAATATGTTACATTTAGACCTGTTGGAAGAAACATTGACCAAACTGATCCGAATCAGACAAGCGATATTATAATTTTGAACAATCCGAAAGTATTTCTCACAGCCGAATGGCGTAAACTGGCTTTGGCACAGTATGCTGTAGATAAAGAAATACTTTCGAAATACCTCCCTCCACACACCGAATTAGATGATTGGCAAGGTAAATATTATGTGAGTTTAGTTGGCTTTATGTTTGTTGATGTTAAACTACAGGGCTTTAATATTCCATTTCACACTGATTTTGAAGAGATTAACTTAAGATTTTATGTTAAATTTAAGGATGGAGATACATGGAAAAGAGGCGTGGTATTTATTAAAGAATTTGTACCCAAGCCTGCCATCACCTTTGTAGCCAACACCATTTATAAGGAGAATTACCAAACATTTCCGATGAAACATGTTTGGATTGAACAGGAACATCAGCTTGAGGTAGATTATCGCTGGAAGAACCGAACCTGGTATAATTTTTCAGTTACAGCTTCTTCAAAGGCAGAAGAAATACAGATTGGTAGCGAAGAAGAATTTATTACAGAACATTATTGGGGTTATACTAAAATCAGCGCAAACAAAACATCTGAGTATGGTGTTGAACATCCGCGCTGGCAAGTTTATCCGCTAAAAGATTATAAAATTGATGTTGATTTTGGAATTAACTACGGAAATGATTTCTCTTTTTTAAACGATGCTAAGCCTGATTCTGTATTCTTGGCTGAAGGCTCTGAAATAAGGGTGTTAAAAGGGAAGAAGTTTTAATACGGCAAATATTCTTGTCATTCTGAATGGAATGAAGAATCTTTATCAAATAAATTTCAACTTGTGTTTCATAAGCGGAGGATTCTTCACTAAGTTCAGAACAACAAATTTACCATTATATCCTATGATAGTCTCCGCGCCAATTTTTAATGGCTTTTTTGATCTCATCAGGAGATAACTTATCTACCACGGTTTTATCAACTAAGGCTATAAATTCTTCATCACCAGCAAAACGCAAAGCCATAATTTGCCCCATTCTCAGCTCACTCGGAAGTGATTTACCAGCAAGAATGTAATAACGTAATTTTTCTTCGGCTCTTGCAGCTCTATCCTGTGCCTTAAGTGCAAACATCCGGGCCATTACAGCTATAATGGCAATCAGGAAAAATGCAAGCACAAGCAAGCCCGTAATTATAGTAGGTACGGCTATGCAACAATAAATGGCAAAACCTAATCCTAAAACCGCTAAGGGTATTGTAAAAAAATGGAAAGGTGGATAAAATCTTTTATGGTTTCCGTAATGTTGAGACATTTTTATTTTTCGTTAAGTTGTACTACTTCTTTTTATTCCTTGTTCCTTGTTCCTTGAAATTTGAAGCACATTTTTAATGTGCATGGCAAGCGATGCGCTCTGCATATTTTCTCCAGTTTCGATATAGCGATTTACTGGCCCACCACATTTAAAACAAAAGCCTTTTAAAATAAAATCATTCAATTTATTTAGATAAGGTTTATAATTTGTGATGGTAGACATCTTTTTACATCCAGTACAATAGCAGCTTTCTAGTATAAGATTTAGGTGCTTATATTGCGCTAACATAATAATTTCTACATCGTAATCATCAATTTCTATTTCCATAAAATTTGCCAATTATATTTTAGTAATTACAAACGATGTTCTACGATTGTTTTTCCTACCTGATTCAGTTTTATTATCAGCGATCGGTTTACTTGCTCCAAAGCCCTTAAAGGTAAGCCTTTTAGCATCAATACTATTTTTAATCAGATACCCGTAAACTGCATTGGCACGATTAAAAGACAACTTTTCATTCAATTTATCATCACCAACATTATCGGTATGGCCCTGAATCTCAATCTGTACGTTCTCATTCTGATGTAAAAAATCGATAAGCAGATCCAGTTCACGGATAGAAGCAGGTAAAAGATTAAACTTATTGGTATCGAAGAAAATGTTTCTTAAGGTTACATTTCCACCTTGCTTAATTTTTTCGATGTAAACTTCAATCTGGTAAGGTTTATTAATATCTCCAGCTTTGAGCTCGAAGTTTTCAGAGTAAAACATATAACCTTCAGCATTTACATTAAACAGATAATTACTCCCAACAGGCATCACAGCTAAAAATTGACCGGTTTCTGGATCAGTATAATCATCGAAAACAGTTTTATTGCTTTTCAGATCAACCACCTGAACATTACTTTCGATCGTTTTTTTAGTCTCCCGGTCCCTTACAATTCCTTTCACATAAGAAACCTTTAGCGGCTTAGCTACTTCAGGAATTCCAAAACTATAAACATCCTGTAAGCCAAAACCTCCTTTTAAATTCGAAGAAAACAAGCCGAAATTTCCATCGGCACTTACGACCAAACCACTTTCATCTTCGAAAGAATTGATCGGATAACCGATATTAATCGGCTTTTGCCACTTGCCATCATTGTCCATTCTGCTATAATAAATATCTTTGTTTCCAAAGCCTGGCCAACCATCAGAAGAAAAATACAAAGTTCTTCCGTCAGCATGCAAAAATGGTGTATTTTCATCATAAACCGTGTTGATATCAGGACCAAGGTTAATGGCCGGTCCCCATTTAGCTTCATCGGTTATGATGCTTTTCCATATATCGTAACCACCTGATCCGCCAGGTCTGTTGCTTATAAAATATAAAGTCCGTCCATCGGGGCTTATTGCAGGTTGCGATTCCCAAAATTCTGAATTAACGGGTTTCCCAACATTATAAGGTTCGCCCCAATCTTTTCCTTCACGGTGAGAAACATAAATATCACATCTACCTAAACCATCAGGGCGGTTGCAGCCTGTAAAAAAAAGGTACTTTCCGTCAGGCGAAATGGTTTGGGCTCCTTCATTGTATCGGATGGTATTTATTTTGCTGGACAAGGGAGTAGCGGCACCCCATTTATTATTTTTAAGCTGTGATGTCCAGAAATCTTCATTACCATTTACCTGACGGGTAAAAACCAGGGTTTCGCCATCAGCAGTTATTGCAGGAAAGTACTCCGCATCAGTTGTATTTACACCTTCACCTAAATTTGTTGGGCTATATTTTACAGGTTTCTTTATTGCAATGGCAGCAAAATCACAGTCTAAAAGGTATTTTTTTGCTCTTCTTGCTCTATCAGATGAAGAATCTAACATCAAAAATTCACTGAAATGCTGTTTTGCTTTTAAATAATCCTGCGTAGCAAATTCGGTTTCTGCCAAGCCATAAATTACAGCCGGAGCTACAGTTTTATTGATCAATATGGCTTTTTCGTAAACAGCTTTGGCTTCAGCATACTTTTTTTGTGCTTTATAAACGCCAGCAAGCACAATGTAGGCATTCTGAAATAACGGATCAGCTTCAACCGCACTTTTTAATACCTGTTCGGCAGCAGCATAATCCATTTTATCAATAAATGGACCGGATTTTTCAAAAAAAACCTGTGCTTTTTTATTCGGGGAGCTTTGCCCAAAACAATAAATACTCAGTATGCTAAAGAAGAGGGCAAAGCAAAATTTCATTACATTAACATTTGGTTATAAAGCTAATGTATTGTTTTTAAGGAATATTTAAAAATTTGTGAGTTTGCAAAGAAATTTCCCATTTCGGGTTTGCCATTACATAATCAATTATTAATGGAGTAATTTCTTTTGACTTAGACCATTCTGGCTGTAGATATAATTTGCAGGTAGGAGACACCATAGCCGCGTATTCTTCGGCCCATTTAAAATCACTTTTATTAAAAACGATCACCTTTAATTCGTGTGCAAAAGTTGTAATATCTGGCCTTGGTGCTTTAAATTTCTTTGGTGATAAACAGATCCAGTCCCAATTTCCAGAAAGTGGGTAGGCACCGGATGTTTCGATAAAGGTAAGAATGCCTCTTTCTTTTAATTTATTGGTTAAATAATCCAGGTTATAAATCAAGGGTTCGCCACCAGTAATAACAACAGCCTTACCTGGGAATTTATCGGCATTTTCGACAATTACATCAGAAGCCGTAAGTGGGTGCATTTCAGCATCCCAGCTTTCTTTCACATCGCACCAATGGCAGCCTACATCGCAGCCCCCTAAACGGATAAAATAAGCTGCTTTACCCGTATTAAATCCTTCGCCCTGTATAGTATAAAATTCTTCCATTAAAGGAAGTAATGTGCCGTCTTCTGGTATGTCTTGTTTCATTTTTGAGGATGCAAATATCCTAAAAAAATATGGTGATGCTGTTCCTCTTTTGAAATTTAATGTAAAGATGAAATAAGACTGATATTTATTTGCCGTATTTTAGCTGCATGAAGTGGTTTAAGGCACTAAATAATAATCAGATTCCCCGTCCCGATACAATTAAAACAATTGAAGTTGCGGGAAAACAAATTTGTTTGATTAATAATGAAGACAAAATTACCGCAACCCAATCGCATTGTCCGCATGCTGGGGGGCATTTTAGTGGTGGCTGGTGCAAAAACGGGCATCTGGTTTGTCCAATCCATCGGTACGAATACAATTTAACTACGGGAAGGGGGGCGGAGGGACAAGGTGATTATATCAACATCTATCCAACAGAATTACGCGAAGATGGCCTTTATATCGGTTTTGAAGAAAGCTGGTGGAGTAAACTTTGGAGTTGATTTTTAACCACAGATAAAAAGGATGAACACAGATGTATTATATTGGTTCATTAGTCATTAGTTTATTGGTGATTATTTCGTTAGTTTGATGGTTAATTGGTTAACTGTTTAAATCGGTTAATCGACGCTAAACCCAAAACTTATAGCGCTCAACTATTTGTCCTAGTTTTAGCCAGACTGTTTACAATAATTTCTAAACCTTAACTCCTTAATGATCAACAATATGCTAGCCGTTTAAATAAGTTAATTGTTATATATGATTAATTACTCCCAATTTGGTCTTCGTGGTATAAAATTTAAAGAATTAGCTGTCCGCCGCTAAACAAAAAAGCGATTCAACTATTGAAACGCTTTCTGAATATTTCCAGCTTTTGGTTTTACCTTAAACCTTTTGCCTTCAAATCCTCAACCTTAAGAATATATCTCTTTCCTAGCTGATGCTAATGTATTTTTCAATAAACCAACAATGGTCATTAAACCCACACCACCTGGTACAGGCGTAATATAAGAAGCCTTAGGTGCTACGTTTTCGAAATCTACATCACCATATAACTTAAAGCCAGATTTGGTTTCGGCAGAAGTTTCGCGGTTAATGCCTACATCGATAATAATGGCACCAGGTTTAACCATGTCGGCAGTAACAAAATTCTTTTTACCAATGGCAGCAATCACAATATCTGCTTGGAGAACCTGTTCTTTTAAATCTTTAGTACGAGAATGGGTAAGTGTTACCGTACAATTGCCTGGGTTGGCATTGCGGGCCATTAAAATGCTCATCGGACTACCCACAATATTACTGCGACCAACAACCACACAATGCATTCCGGTCGTATCAATATTATATTCCTCTAGCATCAATAGAATACCGTAAGGTGTAGCCGGGATAAAGCAAGGTAGATTGCGCATCATTCTGCCTAAATTTACCGGGTGAAATCCATCAACATCTTTACGGTAATCGATCTTTTCGGTAACTTTCTCCGGATCAATGTGTTTTGGCAAAGGCAATTGAACAATTAAACCGTCTACATCATCATCCTGGTTAATTTCTTCAATTTTCGCCAATAATTCAGCTTCAGTTACTGAATTATCATATCTATGAAGTGACGATTTAAAACCAACTTTTTCGCAGTTTTTCATCTTACTGGCCACATAGGTTTCGCTTCCACCATCGTTACCAACTAAAATAGCAACTAGGTGTGGCTTGCGACCACTTTTATTTAAAAATTCGGCAGCTTCCGCTGCAATTTGAACTTTAACTTTTTCTGATACGTATTTACCGTCTAATAATACCCCTAAATCCCCTAAAGGGGACTTTGAATTTGCATCGCTCATATAACTTGCTCCGTTATAACTTTATAATTTAAGATTTAACTTAATAAAACTCGCCAATAATTTCCCTTTTGGGGGCTAGGTGGTTAATCTAATTTCAAAACCGCCATAAATGCACTTTGTGGAATTTCTACGTTTCCAACCTGACGCATACGTTTTTTACCTTTTTTCTGCTTTTCCAATAACTTACGTTTACGGGAAATATCACCACCATAACATTTAGCTGTTACATCTTTACGTAAAGCACTCAGTGTTTCGCGGGCAATAACTTTAGCACCAATTGATGCCTGTATTTTAATCTCGAATTGTTGACGAGGGATTAACTCTCTTAATTTCTCACAGATTTTCTTTCCAAAATCGTAAGCATTGCTACGGTGGATTAAAGATGATAATGCATCAACCGGCTCATCATTTATTAACATATCTAAACGAACCAAATCGGATTTACGATAACCAATCTGATGATAGTCGAAAGAGGCGTAGCCTTTTGAGATCGTTTTCAATTTATCATAAAAATCAAATACAATTTCGCCCATTGGCATTTCAAAAACCAGCTCAACACGATCAGATGTTAAATACGATTGATTTACAATTGTTCCTCTTTTCTGAATACAAAGTGACATTACAGGACCAACAAAATCAGCTTTGGTAATGATGTTTGCTTTAATAAACGGTTCTTCAACTGAATCCAATTTACTTGGGTCGGGCAAATCAGATGGATTATTTACAAAAATTTCATCCCCTTTAGTAGTGTGGGCAATGTAAGATACGTTGGGAACGGTTGTGATAACCGTCATGTCGAATTCACGCTCCAAACGCTCCTGGATAATCTCCATGTGCAACATACCAAGGAATCCGCAACGGAAACCAAAGCCTAATGCAGCAGAGCTTTCCGGTTCGAAAACAATAGATGCATCATTAAGTTGCAATTTGTGCATTGCCTCGCGAAGTTCTTCAAACTCATCAGTATCAACAGGATAAATACCTGCAAAAACCATTGGTTTAACCTCTTCAAAACCTTGAATCGAATCTAAAGATGGTCTTGCAGTAGTCGTAATTGTATCACCAACTTTCACCTCTCTGGCTTCTTTAATTCCAGAAATAATGTAACCCACATCTCCGGTTTTTACCACATTACGTGGCGACATATCCAGTTTCAGAATACCAACCTCATCAGCCAGGTATTCTTTCCCAGTATTAATGAATTTTACTTTGTCGCCTTTTTTAATTTCGCCGTTTACTACTTTATAATAAGCAATAATTCCCCTGAATGAGTTAAAAACAGAGTCGAAAATCAGCGCTTGCAAAGGTGCTTCCGGATCACCAACCGGAGCTGGAACACGGTCTACAATTGCCTGGATAATATCAGGAATACCCATACCGGTTTTCCCCGATGCAGGAATAATATCTTCTCGTTTACATCCAATTAAATCAATAATCTGGTCTTTTACTTCCTCGGGCATTGCCCCAGGCAAATCCATTTTATTTAAAATCGGAATAATTTCAAGGTCGTGTTCTAAAGCCAAATATAAATTGGAAATAGTCTGTGCCTGAATACCTTGCGACGCATCAACAATAAGCAATGCACCCTCACAGGCTGCGATGGAACGCGAAACTTCGTACGAAAAATCTACATGTCCAGGTGTATCAATCAGGTTGAAATTATATTCAATATCACCTACTTTATAGTTCATTTGTATGGCATGACTTTTAATTGTTATGCCTCTCTCACGCTCTAAATCCATGTTATCGAGCAATTGTGCCTGCGCCTCACGCTTTGAAATTGTCTCGGTATATTCTAATAACCTATCAGCCAAAGTACTTTTACCGTGGTCAATATGTGCAATAATGCAAAAATTACGTATATGCTTCATCTTTGCGCAAAGATATGCTTTTTAAGGTAATTTTTAATCTAGAAAATATCTACTCCAAGCAATTGATTTGAAAAGCAAATACAGTGGCTTTTCTGTTACTGCAGACCTGCTTTGTACGATATATCTTAGTGAGTGCCGTCCAGAGCGGAAATTTATTTTTTAAAACTAATATTTATAAGGGGCCGATTTTAGTAAAATAATTGGCTACAAGGAGTCGTCATTGCGAGAAGGCTTTTTCAGCCGACGAAGCAATCTTACAACGATCGCTATACTAGCGTGTGCATTAAGATTGCTTCGTGCCTCGCAATGACGAACTTTTATGAAGGTTTTTTTTACGTATTACATAAATAACTTAAACCATCGTTTTTTTCCATTTACCCTTTTCAAACAAGAAATAGGCAGCTATCGCAATACCTGCTTCAGCTGTTGGGATGGCAATAAAAACACCTGTTGGGCCCATTTCTAAAAATTTGGCTAAAAAATAAGCCAAAGGAATCTGGAACAACCAAAAGGCAAAAACATTAATTTTGGTAGGCGTCCAGGTGTCGCCAGCGCCATTAAACGCACTACTGAATACCATTGCAGCTCCATAAATCACAAAACCGATGCTCATAATCTTAAGGGCCTTACTGGCAATGGCTATTACCTCTTCATCTGAAGTGAAAAATGCCGCGAACAAATGCCCACAGGTTAAGAACAGTACACTTACTACTGCCATGAAAATAATAATGTATTTTAAAGTTTGGAATACCGATTTTTCAGCGCGATCTATATGGCCTGCACCCAAATTCTGACCAACCAATGTTGCAGCTGCATTACTCAATCCCCATGCAGGTAACATAAAAAACATCATCAGCCGTAGTGCTGTTTGGTAACCTGCTGATCCCGTATCACCACCGGTAGTGGCAACCAGTTCTGCTAAAAATACCCAGCTACAGCTTGCAATTACAAACTGAAAGATAGCTGGAGCGGCAATCTTAACGATAGCTTTAATCTGGGCAAAATCAGGCAAGAAGTGGCTAATGCGTATTTTTAATATATTTTTACCACTAAACAGATTATAAATCTGATAAGTAACACCCAGGCCACGGCCAATGGTGGTAGCAATTGCGGCACCCGTCAAACCAAATGCAGGTATGGGGCCAAAACCATTGATGAAAATAGGGCAAAGGATGATGTTCGCAATATTGGCGATCCACAAACTCCGCATTGCGATAGCCGCATTACCTGCACCACGAAAAATCCCATTGATTAAGAATAAGAGTACAATAATGATACTTCCACCCATCATAATCCGTACAAATGGAACGCCTTGATCAGCTGTTTCAGTTGAAGCACCCATGAGCAATAGAATATCTCTTGCGTAAATTAACCCGAGGATACTGATTATAATGTTAACGAAAACCGCAATTACGATCGTTTGCATACCGGCTTTGGATGCCGCTTCTGGATTTTTTTCGCCAATTCTCCTGGCAACCACCGCGGTTGCAGCCATACTTAACCCGATGGCTAATGAGTAAATAATGGTTAACACAGATTCCGTTAGACCAACGGTTTGTATAGCATGGCTACTATTTTTCAGGTGGCCGACAAAATATAGATCGACTAAAGCAAAAACTGATTCCATAGCCATTTCCAGCATCATCGGAATGGCTAATAAAATAATTGCGCGTTTAATACTAATTGAAGTTAAATCAACCTCATGACCTTTTAATGATTGGACGAGGATATCGAAAAAAGACGAAAGTTTGCCCTGCGCCTTTGTTGACTGTGACATATAATATAATGTAAAGTGTAATGTATAAACCAATGATACGCCTTTAAGCGTACATATCTAAAAATTGGAATGGAGGGAATCCTCGGTTATTTAGAACCTCAAACGGATTGCAGATACTATCATGGTTCTGGTCTTTTTGATGCAGCAAATATAGATAAAATTTCGAATTGTCAAATTTAGATGACTAATTTTTAAAATAGTGATTGATTTTTTTGCCACGGAAATCACGGAAATTATTTTTAACAGTTGTCAGTCTGAGCGTAGTCGAAGACTTATATACTGTAGGCTTTAATCATTTCTTCTGAAACCTTTGTTCCACGACCAGTAGTTAAATCAATCAATACATAATCAAAAATGCCATCTGAAGCCACTTTGCCAGTTTTTTGATTAATGATTTCAAACTGAACGGAACAGCCTTTATCGTTCATCGTTAAAACACCGGTCCTGATCAGCATTAAATCATTCATCAGTAGGGGGCGTTTGAAATTAATATCGACATGACTTACAACCCAGCCCAGGCCCTGCCTGGTAAAATCTTCCCATGGCATTCCGTAGAATTTTTCCATTTGCTCATAACGTGCAGCCAGTACATAATCAAGGTACTTGCTATTATGTACATGGTTAAACATATCGATATCATCCGGGCGGACACGTAATTCGCTTTCGAAAATGCTGTATTGGTTTTTTTTCAAGGGTACTTTTTTTTTGCAAAAGTAAGCTTTTGATGTCTTTATATAAAAATGTCTTGACATAAAGATATATCATCTATTTTTTGTTTTTTGATATGAAATGTGAAAGCTCACTTTATATGATATTACAGTTCCGCGTGACGCAATCGCCGAAGAGCGTGAAAATGTTTATTTAAAGCGTACACCTGAGCAGCGCTTCTTTGGTGTTTTGCAGCTTAACCACATTTCGGTTACCATGAACGGCGGAAAACCTTTAAAATCGCCACAAGGAAAAGGTATTATTATCCGTAAGCCAAACATATAAATGAATTTACACTCATAGGCTGGATGTGGCTCGGGAAGTGTTTTGATTCTATTAGCTTTAATTTATATTAACAGATATTTAAGGTGATTTTTATGGCTATTGGTTTTGAAATCCTGTCCGTTGTTCTTAAACCCGATATTGCCAGATAGCACGGACCCGATTTTTCATCGGGGAGGACTATGGGCTATTAGCGGGACCACAGGCCGCCATAAATGCCAAACCTGCATTTTCAAAAAAAACCACTTAATTTTAGGGTATATTAATCTATATGGCTATAACCCTCTCTAACTGATGAAAGCATACTTTGCCTAAAAGTAAGATAAACCATAACTTTAAGCTTTCCTCTTGTTAATAAATAAAAATAACCTTATCTTTGCGCCACAATTAATTAATTTTTATTGCTTTAATATTATTCAAGAATGTATTTAAGTCCAGAGAAAAAAGCTGTAATCTTTAAAGAGCACGGCAAAGTAGAAACCAACACGGGTTCTGCAGAAGGTCAAGTAGCGTTATTTACATACCGTATTGCGCACTTAACAGAACACTTAAAGAAAAATCGTAAAGATTTCTCTACTCAGTTGTCACTTCAAAAATTGGTAGGTAAACGCCGCGGTATTTTGGCTTACCTATACAAAAAAGATATTGAGCGCTATCGTGCTATCATCAAAGCTTTATCGCTTCGTGATATCATCAAACAAAAATAAGCGCAAGTTTATCAATAAAAGCCATTCTTTAGGGAATGGCTTTTTAATTCCCTGTTAATTTTTTTAACGGGTTTTATTATAGATAGGCTTTTTTAATCCTATCTTCGTTTGCAAAAACAAATACATATATAAACAACGGTGTGTAGAAAGAGGAAAACACACCATAATTCTATTTAAATGAATGTAATAAAAAAGTCGTTCGATTTGGGCGATGGCAGAATTGTAGAAATTGAAACTGGTAAATTGGCTAAACAAGCTGATGGTTCGGTTGTGGTAAAAATGGGCGATACCATGTTGTTAGCAACTGTAGTATCAACCGTTGGTGCTAAACCAGGTACTGATTTTTTACCTTTATCGGTTGATTATCAGGAAAAATATGCGGCTACAGGTCGTATTCCAGGAGGCTTTTTACGTCGTGAGGCAAGATTATCAGATTACGAGGTATTAATATCTCGTTTGGTGGATAGAGCTTTACGCCCAATGTTCCCAAGCGATTATCACTCTGATACACAGGTGATGATTTCTTTAATTTCTGCAGATAAAGATATTATGCCAGATTGTTTGGCAGGTTTGGCAGCATCAGCTGCATTATCAGTATCTGATATTCCTTTCAACGGTCCGATTTCTGAAGTACGTGTGGCGAAAATTGATGGTAAATTGGTAATCAATCCATTAGCTAGCCAATTAGAGCGTGCAACTTTAGAGTTTATGGTAGCTGGTTCGGCTAATGATATAGGCATGGTTGAAGGTGAGTGTGATGAAATTCAGGAAGACGAAATGGTTGAGGCTTTAAAATTTGCACACGATGCAATTAAAGTTCAATGTGCTATTCAGGTTGAATTAACTGAAGCTACTGGCAAAACCGTTAAACGCGAATACAGCCACGAAGACCATGATGCTGATTTAAAAGCTAAGGTTTATGCTGATACTTACGATAAAGTTTATGCTGTAGCAAAAGCTGGTGGAAATAAAGATGTTCGTAAAGAAGGTTTCACTTCGATCATTAACGAATTCTTCGAGGCAATGCCAGAAGATACTGCAGATTTAACTAAAGCAATGGCTAAACATTATTATCATGATGTTCAGTACGATGCCATCAGAAACCTATTGTTAGATGAAGGTATCCGTTTAGATGGTCGTAAGACTACAGAAATCCGTCCTATCTGGAGTGAAGTTGGTTATTTACCTGCAGCTCACGGTTCGGCAGTATTTACACGTGGCGAAACACAATCATTAACTTCAGTTACTTTAGGTAGTAAAGACGATGAGCAAATGATTGATGGTGCTTTCTTTAATGGTTACAACAAATTCTTACTGCACTATAATTTCCCTGGTTTCTCAACTGGTGAGGTTAGACCAAACAGAGGCGCTGGCCGTCGCGAAATTGGTCACGGTGCTTTAGCACAACGTTCATTGAAAAAAGTGTTGCCTCAAGGTGAAGCAAATCCTTATACCATCCGTATTGTTTCTGATATTTTAGAATCTAACGGTTCATCATCAATGGCAACTGTTTGTGCTGGTACATTAGCATTAATGGATGCAGGTATTAAAATCAAATCTCCAGTTTCAGGTATCGCAATGGGTTTAATTACCGATGAGAAAACCGGTAAATATGCAATCCTTTCTGATATTTTAGGTGATGAAGATCACTTAGGTGATATGGACTTTAAAGTAACTGGTACTGAACATGGTATCGTTGCTTGTCAAATGGACTTAAAAATCAATGGTTTATCTTACGAAGTTTTAACAAAAGCTTTGTTACAGGCTAAAGAAGGTCGTTTACACATCTTAAACGAGATGAAGAAAACCATCAGCTCACCTAACGAAGATTATAAACCACATGCACCACGTATTGTTTCTTTAACTATTGATAAAGAATTTATCGGTGCAATTATCGGCCCTGGAGGTAAAATTATCCAAGAAATGCAACGCGAAACCGGTGCTTCAATCTCTATCGAAGAAGTTGATGGCAAAGGTATTGTAGAAGTATTTGCAGATAACAAAGCAGCTATTGATGCAGCGGTTACCCGTATCCGTAATATCGTAGCTAAACCAGAAATCGGCGAAGTTTACCAAGGAAAAGTAAAATCAATTATGCCATTCGGTGCATTTGTTGAGGTGATGCCAGGTAAAGATGGTTTATTACACATCTCTGAAATTTCATGGGAACGTTTAGAAACCATGGACGGTGTATTAAAAGAAGGTGATAAAATCGAGGTTAAATTATTAGACATCGATAAGCAAGGTAAAATGAAACTTTCTCGCAAAGTTTTATTGCCAAGACCAGAAAAACCAGCTGCGCCACAAGCGTAACCCCTAAATCCCCTAGAGGGACTTTTAGATATTAAGATTAGCCCTTTCAGTTTTGCACTGAAAGGGCTTTTTACTTTAAATCGAATTAATATGCTTCGTCATACTGATCCGATAGCTATCGGATTTATTTCAGCATGTTTATTTCTAACTTAAAAACTTTCAGAGTTCTTTTGTAACTTGCAATTACTAAAAAAATCCGTCATTGCGAGGTACGAAGCAATCTATTTAAAAATACTTTGTGCCTCGCAATGACGAAACATAATAATTATGAAATACATCATTGCCCCATCCATACTTTCTGCCGATTTTGGCAATTTACAACGCGATATTGAAATGATTAACCACAGCGAGGCCGATTGGTTCCACGTTGATGTGATGGATGGTGTTTTCGTTCCAAATATTTCTTTTGGTTTTCCCATCATGGCTGCTGTAAAAAAACATGCTACTAAACCTTTAGATGTACATTTAATGATTATTGAGCCAGATAAATATGTTCAGGATTTTGCCAAAGCAGGAGCGGATAGAATCACGGTACATTACGAGGCCTGCACACACCTGCATAGAACCATCCAGTTAATCAAAGCATCAGGCTGCAAGGCTGGTGTGGCTTTGAACCCGCATACTCCGGTAACCTTATTGCAGGATGTAATTGAAGATCTTGATCTGGTACTCATTATGTCAGTTAATCCCGGTTTCGGTGGTCAAGCTTTTATCCATAATACCTATAAGAAAATAAAGGATTTAAAGGCCTTGATTCAGGGGGTAAATGAAGACCTAATGATTGAAATCGATGGTGGTGTTGGTTTGCAAAATATTGCTACATTAGTATCTGCAGGTGCCAATGCTTTTGTGGCCGGAAATGCAATTTTCGCAACAGATAATCCAACAGAAACCATTTCTAAAATGAAAAGCTTGACAGCTAGCGCGATAAATATTTAATTTGTTAAATGTTTTATTGCTAAATTGTTTTTAGGATGAGGCGCATACAGTCTTAATACCTGATACTTTTGTCTTGATACTAAAAATGCTCAAATTTCGGCTAATCCTTCTCCTTTTAATTGCTGGTTGCAGTTTTGCTGTAGCACAGCCTTTAGTTAGGGTTTCAGGAATAGTGTATAGCGATGAAAAGTTACCCTTGGCACAGGTTACGGTAATCGTTTTAGGGCAGGCACAATCAACTGTTACTGATGAATTTGGTGTATATACCATTTATTCAAAATCGAAAACGTTTAGCATTAAATATTCGCTTTTGGGCTATCAGCCACAAACAGTAAAATTTAGCGAGCGCTCGGGGGCTCGGATTATCAAACAGGTAAGTTTAATTGCCAATATTAATGAATTAGAGCAGGTTAATATTACCAATAAACAGAACCAGTTAAGTAACACTACCACTATTAATATTGCCGATGTTTCTTCCATGCCATTGGTTTCTGGCAATTTTGAAACCATGCTCAAAACCCTGCCAGGTGTATCTACAAACAACGAATTAAGTGCCCAGTATAGCGTTAGGGGAGGTAACTTCGACGAAAACCTGATTTACATCAACGACGTAGAAATTAACCGACCAGTATTGATCCGCAATGGACAGCAGGAGGGATTAAGTTTCATCAATTCAGATTTGGTGAGTAAAGCAAAATTCTCTGCAGGTGGTTTTGAAGCGAAATATGGCGATAAACTATCTTCAATCTTAGATATTAGATACGATAAACCGGATAGTAATCAAACCATTTTTAGTACCAGCCTTTTAAATACTTCGTTAACAACCAAAAAGATATTCAAAAACAGCTTCCTTTTGGCTGGTTTACGCTATAAAAACAATTCGAGTGTACTGATTAAACAAGATGAAAAGGGAAGTTATAGTCCGAATTTTGCCGATGCTCAATTGCTGTATCAATATGATTTTTCATCAAAATTCAATATCAGTTTTTTGGGAAGCTTTAACCTCGGTCAGTTTAAATTAGTACCCACTAATAGGGAAACCCAGTTCGGGACGTTAAGCACTACATTAAGATTAAATGTAGATTATATAGGACAGGAAATAGACGATTACCAAACTTTGGGAAGCGCCGTTACTGCTACCTATTCGCCCAAACCAAACCTGGTCATCAAGTTTATTAACAGTTATTTTAGTACGGTTGAGAGAGAACGTTTCGATATTAATGGCAGCTATATTTTTAATGAGGTGGATAATAATTTTTCAGGTGAAAATTTTGGGGTGATCAATAAAAACAGGGGCATAGGCAGCTATTATAATTATGGAAGAAATAGTTTGAATACCCAAATTTTTGCTTCTGAGATAAAAGTAGATCAGAATTTTAATAATCATGTTTTTTCCTGGGGGATAAAATTCGACAATTCGAAATATAACGACCAATTGAACGAGTATAATTATACCGATTCTGCCGGGTTTATATTGCCAAACAATTCGAAAAATATCACGTTACAAAATGTAATTAACATCCAGAACAATATTGATATCAAAAACTATAGTACCTACATTCAGGATAGCTATTCGCTTTCCAATTCTGCAGAGTTACAATTAGGAGCACGCGCCACATATAGTTCGTTAAGCAAACAGCTATTGATCAGTCCGAGGATGTTAATTGCCTACAGGCCAAATTCAAACAATAAAATTTTAAGGTTTTCTGCGGGTGTTTATAAACAACCACCTTCGTACCGGACCATTCGTGATTTTTCGGGAGTATTAAATATCAATCAAAAAGCACAGAGTTCTTATAACACTTCTTTAGGTTATGAATACGCTTTCGATGCTTTTGGAACGCGCTTGAAGTTTACTTCTGAAGCATATTTCAAATATTCTGACCGATTGATTCCCTATAAAATAGATAACCTGAGAATTAAATATCTGGCAAATGAAGTCTCGCGCGGTTATGCTTATGGGGCCGATTTTAGCATAGGCGGTGAGTTTGTTAAGGATCTGGTTTCTTATTTCAGAATGTCGGTTATGCATGCCAATGAAGATATTATTGGAGATAGTTATGTCCAGAATGGAACTACAATTTATCCTGGCTATCTAAAAAGACCAACTGACCAGCGTTTGAATTTCTCTATATTTTTCCAGGATAAATTATTAAATAGTCCAACTTATAAAGTACACTTAAACGCGCTTTATGGCTCAAGGTTACCGATTGGTCCTTCGCAAACACCACGGTATTTAGATCAATTTTTTATCCCATCATACAAGCGGGTAGATATCGGTTTCTCTAAAGATTTCCTTGATGACGCCGCTTTGCACAAACCCAAATTTTTAGACAAAAATTTCAGTTCGGTTATTCTGTTTTTTGAGGTTTTTAATATGCTGAATATCGACAATACAGTTTCCTACCTATGGCTTAAGGATGTAGATAATGTGCAATATGCCATTCCAAATTATTTAACGGGCAGGCAGTTTAACCTGAAGTTGATTGTAAAGTTGAAGAATAAGCCATAAACTACTAAATCTATCGGTGTTAATCTTTTGTCTTTCTGATTAGCGAATTCTTTTGCAAAAACTGCAACAAAACGTTCAATATTGTTGAAATTTTTAACAAAATTTAATTTTTTATGATACGATTTTATGGGCATAACTGCTTTAAAAATTTTACATTTACGCCCATAAAACATTATATAATAAGATGAAGCATAATTTTGGCGCAGGCCCTTGTATTTTACCTCAAGAAGTGTTTAAACAAGCAGCTCAGGCTGTTTTAGATTTTAACGATGGATTATCAATTTTAGAAATTTCGCACAGAACAACCGAATTTGAGGCAGTTGTTGCTGAAGCTGATAAGTTGGTAAAAGAATTATTAAATGTGCCGTCGGGTTATTCCGTTTTATTTTTACAAGGTGGTGCAAGTTTACAGTTTGCAATGGTTCCGATGAATTTATTGGGCGATGGGCAAACAGCAAGTTATTTAGACACTGGTGTTTGGGCAACCAAAGCATTAAAAGAAGCTAAATTTATCGGTAATGTGAATGTAGTTGCCTCATCTAAAGATGCGAACTATACTTTCATTCCAAAGGATTTTGAAATTCCTGCAGATAGTGCTTATTTCCACTATACTTCAAACAATACCATTTACGGAACCGAGCTTTTCGAAGTACCTAAAACAAACATTCCAGTTGTTTGCGATATGTCTTCTGATATTATGAGCCGCGTAATCGATGTTTCTAAATTCGATTTAATTTATGCTGGAGCTCAAAAAAATGTAGGCCCTGCTGGTTTAACTATTGCTATTGTTAAGAATGAAATTTTAGGCAAAATTGACCGTAAAATTCCATCTATGTTGAACTATCAATCGCATATCGATAACGATTCGATGTACAATACACCTCCGGTTTTCTCAATCTATGTAGCTTTATTAAATCTACGTTGGTTAAAATCGAAAGGTGGCGTTGCTGAGATTGAAAAAGAAAACAAACAAAAAGCTGAGGCACTTTACAGAGAAATCGACCGTAATCCATTATTTAAAGGAACTTGTGCAGTTGAAGATCGCTCTAGAATGAACATCTGTTTCGTAATGGAAAACCCAGAATTGGAAAAACCATTCTTGAAATATGCGGAAGAGCAAGGTATTGTGGGTATTAAAGGCCACAGAAGCGTTGGTGGTTTCCGTGCATCGATGTATAATGCATTGCCAATTACCAGCGTGCACGCTTTGGTAGATGCCATGCAGGTATTTGAAGAACAACAAGCAAAAACAAATTAAGAATTAATTATAACCGCAGATTATCAATGTAATCTTTTTAATCTGTGTAATCATAAATAACAATGATTAAAATATTAGCAAACGATGGGATTGATCCGATCGGAAAAGAATTATTAGAAAAAGCAGGTTTCCAGGTTGATACTGAAACCGTTCCTCAGGATAAATTGGCTGAAGCATTAAAAAACTATGATGCCATTACTGTACGTAGTGCAACAAAAGTTAGAAAAGAATTAATTGATGCTGTACCCAATATCAAATTAATTGGTAGAGGTGGAGTAGGCATGGATAATATCGATGTAGAATATGCACGTAGCCAAGGTGTTAATGTAGTAAACACGCCAGCTGCATCTTCATTATCAGTTGCCGAACTGGTATTCTCTCACTTATTTACGGGTATCAGATTCTTACAGGATGCTAACCGTAAAATGCCAGTAGAAGGTTCAACTCAATTTAATAACTTGAAAAAAGCTTATGCTAAAGGCACTGAACTAAGCGGTAAAACCATCGGTATTATCGGTTTTGGACGTATCGGTCGCGCTACTGCAAAAGTGGCTTTAGGCTTAGGTATGAATGTTTTGGCTTACGATTTATATCCTTCAGAATCTGAAATCACTTTAGAATTCCAAGGTGGAAAATCAGTAAGTATTCCAATTAAAACAGTTTCATTGGACGAAGTAATTGCAGGAAGTGATTTCTTTAGTTTACATACTCCATTTGCTGATAAACCGATTTTAGGTGCAGAAGAATTTGCTAAAATGAAAAACGGGGTAGGTATTGTAAACTGTTCACGCGGTGGAACAATTGATGAGCCAGCTTTAATTGAAGCACTAAATTCTGGTAAAGTTTCTTTCGCTGGTTTAGATGTTTTCGATAACGAGCCTACACCATTGGCAGAAATTTTAACCCATCCAAAAATCTCTTTAACACCACATATTGGTGCATCAACCAACGAAGCACAAGAACGTATTGGTACGGAACTGGCAACGTTGATTATTGAGCATTTTAAGAAATAATAAAAAATCTAGACCTTACAGGTTTTTAAAACCTGTAAGGTCTTTATATTAATCTAACGCATTCGTTAGCACCCAATATCGGTAACCCAATACCGCCTTCTGAAAAGTAGTCAGCTTATTCGGATCCTTTTTATACAAACTTGGTAAAAGCACCTTATTTATCTTCACCAAGATTTTAAACAGTCCTTTTTTCATAATTTGTCTATTGCTTTTAATGATTACGAAGCTGCTAATATCTAATTGTAATTTTAAGAGCTGATTTTAGCAGTTTTATACCTTTGAAGTTTTTTGCTGAAGAAATAAAATCCACCTGCCATTACTAAAATTAAAAAGACGATGATGTAGGTTGATAAACCTCCTTTATTCTTTTTCTCTAAATTTTCTTTGAGCTGTGCATTCTGTTCCTGTAGTTTTTTAATGGTTTGCATATAACGTTCCAAGCGCTCCTGAGAATTATCTGCCACAGCTACTTTCTGCTGGTTCTGCAAATCTTTATAATCCATTAATACTTTCAGTTCTTTGAAAATATTGTTGTCGGTTAAAACTACCTGACGAAGAATTTCATTGGAATTTTTAATATCACGTTTGGTTTGCCACCCGAATATTCCAGTTCGTTGATTTAAACTTTCATCATACTGACCAAACTTGGTACTTCTTTCTGCAAGTAACGAATTTACTTTAGCACGCTGAGCAGCATAGGCAGTGGTATCTTGCTGTGCAAAGGCATGCAGGTTCAGCATTAAAAAAGAGAACAGATAAAAATATTTCTTCATGCGGTATAAACGTGAAAAGGGTGAAAGTTGTTTTGGCTGGTTTATTGATTCATTAGCCATTAGTTCATTGGTTAGCAAAGTGGTTATTCTGTTTCATCATTGCGAGCGCAAAAAAAATAGTTTGCAATTCGTTTGTTTAGGCACCATGCCAAATGAACCATTGAGCCAATGAACTACTGAACTTTTTTAAGGATGAAACTCCACCCTTACAATGTCACCTAAATGCAAACCTAATAAACCACTTGCTTTACCTTTATTGATCGCAATCTCCAAATGGTTACTAATCCCGAACAGGCAAAGTTTTTCACCTTCCTGCACCTCGTTATAATGCCAGCTTAATTGCGTAATGGTTTCGCTTTTTCTAAAGTATAAAGTAAAGTCCCTGTTCTTCTGTATTTTGGTAAAAAGATCTTTAGTAATGTTGGTAATCACATTACAAAAAGTATCGATATACACCACACTGCCACGGATCACATCGCGTTCTATCACAGGATGTAAAAGCATCTTCTGTTCAATTTCTGCTACAGGTAAACCGATGTCTTTAAGTTTGCCACCTTTGGCTAAATGCGTTGCTGCTTTAACAAAAATATCAACCAAGGGAAAGTGTAGATATTTCAAATCCTGCATAATGTTCAACTCTACCACATCTTCCGGAACATCGTCAAAAAGAAGGGAAAAAATACCATTATCGGCCCCTACAAAAAAGTGATCACGGTGCTTTACAGCAATATATTTGGTGTTTTCACTGTACACGGAATCGATACCGATTAAGTGCACCGTATTCTTCGGAAAGTAAGGATAAGCGTTTTTTAGCACAAAGGCTGCGTACGAAATATTGAATGATGGAACCTCGTGGGTAATATCAACTAAATTAACATTAGGCATAAGACTCAACAGACTACCTTTAAGGGCACTCTGGTAAAAATCTTTTGAACCTAAATCTGTTGTTAAAGTAATTATCCCCATTAAAAATTCATTATTATTGCTTATTCTTGTGTACGGGCCTAAGCGTCTGCAAATATTCAAATTTTAATTAATATACCCCGATAACTTTTTAAAATACTACAGTTTGAACGAATTAAAATTAACTCTGGATACCGTAAATCCTGCTCACTTTTGGGGGCCGAATAACGAGAATTACGAAATGATTAAAGGTGCTTTCGCGAAGTTGAAACTGGTAGCGAGAGGTAGTGACGTTAAGGTTCTCGGTGATGAACAGGAACTTAAGGCTTTTGAGGATAAGTTTAACCAGCTTATTGCACATCTCGAAAAATATAGCTCACTTACCAATAACGACGTAGAATCTATACTGGGTGCTAAAGCAGCCGGCGTAGTAAAAAAAGATGTAGAACAACCTACCGGAGGCGGTGGAGAGGTAATTGTTTTTGGTACAAACGGCCTTTTGGTTAAGGCAAGAACTGCTAATCAGCGCAAAATGGTAAGCAGTATTGCTAAAAATGATATCCTATTTGCCATTGGCCCCGCCGGAACAGGAAAAACATATACTGCTGTAGCTTTGGCTGTAAGGGCATTAAAGAATAAAGAAATTAAACGGATTATTTTAACCCGCCCGGCGGTTGAAGCAGGGGAGAACCTTGGTTTCTTACCTGGCGATTTAAAAGAAAAAATCGATCCGTATTTACGTCCACTTTACGATGCATTGGATGATATGATTCCTGCGGAGAAATTGAAATTTTACATCGAAAACCGTACGATAGAAATTGCGCCACTGGCATTTATGCGCGGACGTACATTGGATAATTGTTTCGTGATTTTAGATGAAGCGCAAAACGCCACCGATATGCAGTTAAAAATGTTTTTAACCCGTATGGGGCCAACAGCTAAATTTATTGTTACTGGCGACGTTACACAGATCGATTTGCCTAAAAAACAGATGTCGGGTTTATTTAACGGCTTAAGGATTTTAGAAGATATTAAAGGTATCGATATTATTTACTTAAGCGGTGAAGATGTGGTAAGACATAAACTAGTGAAAGATATCTTGAAAGCTTACGGAGATATTCAGTAGGTGAGTCCTGAGTCAGTAGTCTATAGTCTTGAGTCTAAATCGACTATGGGCTATGGACTAAAGACTTTCTGACTTCCCAACTTTTTTCCTATTTTTATCCCCTCATGAAAGCACTAAAAGAAACTCATTTCAATTTCCCAAATCAAAGTAATTTTTACAAAGGTAAAGTTCGCGATGTATACACCATAGCCGACCAATTTATGGTGATGGTGGTATCAGACCGTATTTCTGCTTTTGATGTAGTATTACCTGAAGCTATTCCATTTAAAGGACAGGTATTAAATCAAATTGCAGCTAAATTTTTAGCAGCTACCCAGGATATCGTTCCTAACTGGGTTTTAGATGTGCCGGATCCAATGGTTACGATTGGCCGTATCTGTGAACCTTTTAAGGTTGAAATGGTGATCAGAGGTTACTTGGCCGGTCATGCATGGCGCGAATATAGCGCAGGAAAACGTTCGGTGTGTGGCGTTTCTTTACCTGATGGATTAAAAGAAAACGATAAACTGCCTCAGCCCATTATTACCCCAACCACAAAAGCTTCGATAGGGCATGATGAAGATATTTCAAAAGAAGATATTTTAGCGAAAGGCATTGTTTCTATAACAGATTACGAAAAATTAGAAGAATATACTTACGCACTATATCAACGCGGAACTGAGATTGCTGCAAAAAGCGGATTGATTTTAGTGGATACGAAATACGAGTTCGGCACTGCTGATGGCGTAATTTATTTGATCGACGAAATACATACACCAGATTCTTCACGCTATTTTTATGCAGAAGGATATCAGGACCGCCAAAATGCAGATAAGCCACAAAAGCAACTTTCAAAAGAATTTGTGAGAAAATGGTTAATCGAAAATGGTTTCCAGGGAAAGGATGGTCAGGTTGTGCCAGAAATGACACCAGAAATTGTGAATTCAATTTCAGAACGTTACATCGAACTTTACGAACAAATTGTAGGAGAGACCTTTATAAAAGCTGATGCTGATGCAATTTCTAGCCGCATTGAAACTAATGTTTTAAAGGCTTTAGAAACACTTTAAATTCGAAAGAAATTTATACATTAGTAAAATAAAGATTAGAGAGATGAAATTTTCAGTAGATAAACACGATAAATATGTAACCTTAAAGTTAGAAGAGCCTAAGTTTACAAATGATAATGCTCCGGGGTTGAAATCAGAGTTCTATTTGCTCAACGCAGAGGGATTTCAAAATATAATTGTTGATTTAAGTCACGTTACAGAGTGTAGCGATGCGCAGGATTTAAGTTGCTTATTGGTTGGCGATAGGCTCTGTAAATCGGCAGGCGGGTTATTTATTGTAACCGGAATTAATGATGAGCTGGCATCGATTATCGAATTATCAAACATATTTCAATCTGTAACGTTTGTTAATACAATAGATGAAGCTACTGATTTTATCTTTATGGATGAGTTAGAAAAAGAGTTTAGAGGCGCTAAATAACAAAATATTTAAATAACATTCCGGCCTCGTAGTTTCTAAAAATCTACGGGGCTTTTTATATCTTATCATGATGAAATTTGAAGTTACAATTTTAGGAAGCAGTTCTGCAACTCCTGTATTTAACAGGAACCCATCGGCACAGCTTTTAAATTGTAACGAAAAATATTATTTAATCGATTGTGGCGAAGGTACACAACTGCAATTGACCAAGTACAACCTTAAAGCGGCCCGCATCGATTATATCTTTATCAGCCACTTACATGGCGATCATTATTTTGGTTTAATCGGCCTGCTTTCCAGCTTGCATTTAAATGGCAGGATAAAGCCCATGCAGATATTTGGCCCCAAACCTTTATTAGAAATTTTAGAGATTCAGTTCAAATATTCTGATACAGTATTAAGGTATCCAATTGAGTTTTTCCCAATTGAAGCCGATCAGTCCAGACAGATATTCGAGAATAATGATTTAACAGTTAAAACCATTGTTTTAAATCACCGTATCCCTACAACAGGCTTTATTTTTCAGCAGAAGAAACGGCAACGGAAACTGATTAAGGATAAGACTGGTGAAGTGCCTATGGCTTATTATACGGCCTTAAAAAAGGGAATTGATGTAGAACTACCAAATGGCGATATTTTACGCAGTGAAGATTATACCACCGAGGCAGATGCACCAAGATGTTACGCCTATTGCTCCGATACCTTATTTGATGAAAGTTACTTTGCTACCATAAAAGATTGTGATACCTTGTACCACGAAGCTACCTTTATGCACGATTTACTGGATAGGGCAAAAGAAACACATCACACAACCGCTTTACAGGCAGCAGAAGTAGCCAAAATTAATGGTGTAAAGAAATTACTCATCGGCCATTTTTCTTCACGTTATAAAACCTTACAGATGCTTTTAGAGGAAGCACAATCTGTTTTCGAAAATACGGAGTTGGCTGTAGAGGGGAGAACTTTTCATCTTTAGGGATTTTTATCTTTTTTTACCGCAGAACAAGCAGAGGAATAAGCAAAGATTTGCAAAGCTAAGTTCAAAACAATCTGCGTCTATCTTCTTAAATCTGCGGGAACCCAAACAGAAAATTTCCCGCTGATAACGCAGATTACCGCAAAGCTAATTCCAATATTGACCTTACATTTTCCATTTTTACCGCAGAACACGCAGAGGAATAAGCAAAGGTTTGCAGAGCTAAGTCAAAGAAAATGTTTAATAGAATCTGCGTTATCTTCTTAAATCTGAAGGAACTATAGCAGAAGTTTTCCGCGGATAACGCAAATCGGCGCTGAGCTAATTCCATTATCGTCCTTACATTTTTCATTTTTTACCGCAAAGCACGCAGAGGAATACACAAAGATTCGCAGAGTTGGGTGCAAAGCAAAATTAAATACAATCTGCGTCTACTTTCTTAAATCTGTGGGAACTCCAAGCAGAAAATTTCCCACTGATAACGCAGATTACCACAGAATTAATTCCATCGATTTTACATTGTTTAAAGATCCTTCATTGCATTCAGGATGATAAAAGAATCGAGCTGATCAATTTTCCATGTCAAAAAATATTCATAAAAAATTGTGGTCATAAAAAAAGCCTTACAATTTAAAACTGTAAGGCTTTCGATTTTATAAAAATTAATTACTTGTCTTTTTTGTTGCCGCCTCCAAATACCGAGAAGTGCACATAACGTTTAGGATTAGCTTTCAAATCAATCATTAATTCATCAAGATTTTTTGAAGCATTATTTAAATTCTGATACATTTTATCATCGTTTAACAACAATCCTAAACTGCCTTTTCCATCTTTAATTCCTGAAATTACACTTTGTAAATCAGCAATAGCATTGTTTGCATTATCTAAAGTTTGTTTAAAGTTAGCAGCAGCAAACTTGTCCGTAACAGTATTAATGTTGGTTAAGATATCGCTGATTTTTTGATTATTATTATTAAGGTTGGCCGTTATACCTTCAACATTTTTAAAAATCGCTTCAATACGTGCGCTTTCTGAACCTACTAAACCATCAACTTTTTTCGATGTGGTTTCTAACGAAGCCAATGTACCAGCTATACTGTTAAAACTTTTATCAACGTTTTTCTGGAAGTTAGGATTCAGAATAGAGTTCACACTACTCAGAATAGAATCCATTTTACCGATAATTAATTCCGCTTTCTTTTGAACCGGTTGTACCTGTTCCATTAAGCCCTTTTCTACATTTGCATTTAAGGTGTAACCATCTTCGGCCATCTTTTTTGAATTACCTAACGACATTACAATGGCCTTACTGCCTAAAAGATCTGTGCCTTCTAAGCGGGCAATACTATTTTCGGGAATTTCATATTTGCTGTTTACACTTAAGGTTGCAATAATACTACCGTCTGGCTGTAAATCCAATTTGGCCACCCGGCCAATCTGATAACCATTAATCAGGATAGGTTTTGAAACACTTAAACCATCAACCCTCGTATATTTTGCATATAATGTAGTTTCATTTGAAAAAATTGAATTTCCTTTTAAAAAATTATATCCAATTATTAATAAAGCAATGGCAAATGCAGCTAAAATACCTACTTTGGTTTCGTTCTTAATCTTCATGAGTGTTTTATTTAATGGCTACAAGCGCTGAAGGTATTCTTTCTTCACTTGTTAGAGCGTAATTAATTCTTGTGCTAAACCCTATAAATACATAAAGGCTGCACTATTTGTTTGGTATCTGTTTTATATTTTTCTCAAAGGTAAAATAACTATCATTTATAATGCCACTTATTTAACCTCAATATTTTTTTTGTATGTTTTTATTGCTTCCAAAATAGAATTGGCAATTTCGTTTTGTCCATTTTGGGAATTAATATATTTTTCTTCCTCTGTATTCGAGATAAAACCCACTTCTGTTAAAACGGCGGGCATACCACAACGCTGCAGTACCAAAACGCCTTGCTCTTTAACACCACGGCTTAATCGTTTATCCCGCTTGATATAACTGTTCTGTATCAATTTGGCAAAATTAATGCTTTTGTCTCTAAAGGCATTTTTTAAAAGCGATAAAAGAATAAAACTACTCGGGTTACTTGGATCATACCCATCGTACTTACTTTTGTAGTTCTTTTCCAATTTAATATCGGCGTTCTCACGTATGGCAGCATCCTGTTCTTTTAACCGGTGCGATCCTGCAACCAATGTTTCTACTCCTTTGATATGCTTGTTGCCTGGAGGCATTGAATTGCAGTGTACCGATATAAAAAGATCTGCATTAGCTTCGTTCGCTATTTCTGCCCGTCTGTATAAATCAACGTCTACATCCGTTTTACGTGTGAAAATTATTTTAATATCCGGTATTTGCTCCTTTAATAAGGCACCTAATTTTAATGCAACCTTTAACGCAACATCTTTTTCTTTCGAAAAGCTACCAGAGGCTCCGGGTTTTCTGCCGCCATGACCAGGATCAATAACAATTGTTTTGATCTTATAACCCTGAGCAGGCGCTTTTTCAGCAATTAGTAACGAAAATAAAAGTATTGTAATCAGAAGTTTAATCTTCATGCAGGAGGGATATTAAAATGATGTTTCAGCTATACGTTTATAATTTTTAATTGCTTTAATAATTCCATTTACAATTTCATTTTGTCCTTCAGGAGAATTCATATAATCTTCTTCCTCTGGATTACTCACAAAACCAATCTCAGTTAACACAGCAGGCATAGCTGCACGGGCCAATACCGCAAGGCTTTTCTCTTGTACGCCTCTGTTGATTCGGCCTGCATTAACATATTCTTGTTGAAGCATTGAAGCAAACTTTAAACTCCTATCTCTATTGGTTTGTTTCATTAATGATAACATGATGTCACTTTCAGGGGTATTCGCAATAAACCCCTCATAGTTTTTCTGATAATTCTCTTCCAGAAACATCGATGCATTTTCCCGTTTGATCACCTCATCCTGTTCGCCTAAACGGCGAGTTCCCGATACGAAGGTTTCTGTTCCCCTCGTTGAAGTACTTTTAGAAGTAACGGTTCTGTAAACTGGTACTTTTCTGCCCCTTACTTTTTTATAATAATCTACCACCCTCGATACCCTAACCGGCATATCATTTAAGTGAATGGAAATAAATAAATCGGCTTTTGCATTATTTGCAATATTGATTCGCTCGTATAAAGGAATAAATACATCCGACTCTCGGGTATAAATAACTTTGATATCTTTCAAACTATCTTGAAGCGCGCGGCCAAGGTTCAATGCCGTTTTAAGCGCGACATCTTTTTCCTTCGAATACACACCGTGGGTTGCACCATCTTTACCACCGTGACCGGCATCGATCACAATTGTTTTAATTTTATATTCTTGCGCAAACACCTGATTATCAACTGAATTTGATAACACTAAATAAATAATAATTGTTAAAATGGATTTAAGATACATCAATGGTATATTTTTCACTAATTTTGAACGTTTTTGATTAAACATTTGTGCAAAAATAACATTCAAATACGAATTTGAAACTTCTTAAGAGCTCTATTTTACTAATATCTGTCATTTTATTAACACTTGTTGTTGGTAAAGCTAACGCATTTTCTCATTTTTCATTGCAACAAATCATCCAGCAAGACACAACCAAAAAGGATACGACTAAAAAGACAGGTAAAAATAATAGCAGTATCGACCAGAAAGTTGAATACAAAGCGGAGGATTCAGTAAAAATGAGTGCCGATAAAAGCATCGTGTATTTATACGGGAACGCTAGGGTGGTATACGGTGATTTTGAGCTAGATGCGGCTTATATCAAATATGATAAAAAGCAAAATTCCATTTTTGCACGAGGCATTAAAGATCCGAAAACTGGTAGATATACCGGAAAACCAATCTTTAAATCGGGTGCTGATGGAACAGCCATAGCAGATTCTATTTTTTACAATTCAGAAACAACCCGGGCTAAAGTATATGGTGTTTTTTCTGAACAAGAGGGAGGTTTCTTCTCTGGTGGGCAGAGTAAAAAGCAAATAGATGATGAGCTGCACATTAAAAATGTAATGTACAGTACCTGTAATCTTCCGCACCCGCATTTTGGATTGATGATTTCTAAAGGGGTGGTAACAGAAAAACAGATTATTACCGGGCCGGTTTACATGATTATCGAAGATATCCCCACTTTTTTGGGGCTACCTTTTGCTTTTTTTCCAAAACCTAACAAACGAACATCAGGTGTAATCCTTCCCACACCGGGCGAAGATGCAACTAGGGGGTTTTTCTTGCAAAACGGTGGTTATTACCTAGGATTGAACGATTACTGGGATGCCAAACTTTTAGGTTCCATATATACCAATGGTTCTTATGAAACGAGCTTGTTAAGTAATTACACTAAAAGATATAAATACAACGGTAACATTAACTTAGCTTACTCTAGTTTTAAAGATGGTTTAGAAGGTACCGAAGCTTTTAAAAACCCCACCAAAAACTTTAGCATTAATTGGAGCCATAGTCAAAATGCCAATGCAAATCCGGGTACCACGTTTAGCGCAAGTGTGCGATTGGTATCGACAGGCAGATCTGGTTATTACAAAAATACTGCAGCAGGTACTACTTACGACATTAACACCATTGCAACCAACTCAACAAGTAGTAGTATCAGTTATGCGAAGGCCTATTCGAACGGGATGAACTTCTCTTTGGCTGCTTCAAGTGACCAGACTTTAAGTACAAGAGCGATATCGTTAAGGTTGCCCGAAATGACATTCAACGTACCTACATTTAACCCATTTCGTCCTAAAGATGCAGTCGGCGAACAAAAATGGTATGAAAAAATAACGGTTGGCTATAGCTTACAGGGAACCAACAGAATTGACACTTTTGATAGTTTGTTGTTCCAAAATGATGGTTTAAAGCGGTTAAGAAGCGGATTTTCACATAGTATTCCGATAAATATGTCTTTTACTGCCTTAAAATATTTAAACTTTAGTTTGGGCGGCACTTATAATGAGGTTTGGAATTTCCAGAGTGTAAATAGAAGATATACGCAGTTTGCCGATAATACCTATACTTTTAGAGAAGATACCCTCAGTGGTTTTAAAAGAGCGGGCAGCTATAGCTTATCAACCAGTATGTCGACTAAAATTTATGGCAGAAGAGATTTTAATCCAGCTGGCAAAATCCAGGCGTTGAGGCATGTAATGACCCCAAATGTTTCGTTCTCTTACTCTCCTGATTTTACCAAAGCAGGAGCAGGGCCTTTCAGACCTGCAATAGACCAAAATGGTAATCAAATTTATACCAGTGGACAACCTTTAAAATATTCCATTTTTGATGGTATGGCACAGCCGGGCTCTTTTGGCGGTCCTAATGCATCCATTGGTTTTGGGCTGGATAATACCGTAGAACTAAAGGTGAGGAATAAAAACGATACGACCGGAACAGGCTCAAAAAAGATCCCGATTATTCAAGGTTTGAGTTTTAGTGGTTCATATAATTTTCTGGCTACATCCTACAAATTATCGACTATAGGTTTTAGTGGACGATCTCAGTTTACTGATAAATTGGGGATCAACTATAACGGAACTTTAGATCCCTATTCGCTAGGGGCCGATACTATACCAGGTTCTACACGGAAGATCAGGCAAGACCGTTATTTCTGGCAAAGTGGTAAATTTTTACCGCGCCTGGCTAATTTTGGTTTCTCGTTTGATTACAGCTTAAACCCTGAAGCTTTAAAACGTAAAAACGAGGCTAATGATAAATTAGGTGAAGCAGCCAATAAAAAAGGATTGACCGATATACAATCGGAACAATTGGCGGCTATAAGTCGTGATCCAAATGCTTTCGTTGATTTTAACATTCCCTGGAATTTCTCCTTCTCTTACAGTTTTCAATATTCTAATGACGGAAACAACAACACAATTTCGAATACACTAAACTTTAATGGCGATGTTAACTTAACACCAAAGTGGAAAGTTACTTTTAACTCAGGTTACGATTTTAAGAACAATGGCTTAACCCCAATGAATTTAGCTATTTACCGCGATTTACATTGTTGGGATATGAGTGTAAACTGGGTTCCATACGGTGCTTACAAAAGTTATTCTGTTACCATAAAAGTTAAGGCATCGATACTACAGGATTTGAAATTGAGCAAAAGACAAGGTTTTTACAGCACATACCAATAAATTATGCTAGCCGAAATTATTACCATAGGTGATGAGATTCTCATTGGCCAAATCGTTGATACCAATTCTGCCTGGATGGCTAAACAGTTAAATTTAATTGGTGTTTCCGTTAAGCAGATTACTTCAGTTTCTGATGATGAGCAACATATTATTGAAGCCCTCGAACTTGCCGAAAAACGTGTAGATATTGTTTTGATTACCGGCGGATTAGGCCCGACCAAAGATGATATTACCAAGAAAACCATGGCAAAGTATTTCAACATGGGTTTCCGCAATGATGCAGGTGCATTAGAAATGGTTCGTCAGATTTTCGAAAAATACAAGCGCCCTTTATTGGATATCAATATTCAACAAGCTGATGTTCCTGATGGTTGTGAGGTTATTGTAAACAAAAATGGTACTGCGCCTTGCATGTGGTTTGAACAGAACAACACCATTTTTGTATCGATGCCAGGTGTGCCTTATGAGATGATGTACCTGATGGATGACGAAATTCTGCCAAGAATTACGAGCAGATTTAAGCTGCCATTTATTGTACATAAAACTATTCTTACGGCAAATATAGGCGAATCATTTTTGGCCAAAGAGATCGAGGAAATTGAAGATAACCTGCCAGCACATATCAAATTGGCTTATCTGCCAAAATTAGGACAAGTACGTTTGCGCTTATCGGCCAAAGGCGATAACGAAGCAGCCTTACTTAAAGAAGTTGAGCTTTACGCCAAACAGATCATTTCAAAAGTAAATAAGTTTGTCGTAACTGATGAAGATATTCCCTTGGAAAAAGCGATCCTGAATCTCATGAAAAGTAAGGGCTTGACTTTGTCTACAGCAGAAAGCTGTACCGGTGGATACATAGCACACTTGATTACCCAACACCCGGGTTCTTCTTCGGTTTATTGGGGCGGGGCAGTAGCCTATGCCTACGAACTTAAAGAATCTATTCTTGGTGTAAAAGAAAGTACTTTAAATACCTTTGGCGCCGTGAGCGAACAAACCGTTACAGAAATGGCTGAAGGTGCAATTAAACATTTCAGAACAGATTATGCTATTGCGGTTAGTGGCATTGCCGGTCCAGATGGTGGAACAGAAGACAAACCAGTTGGCACGGTATGGATCGCAATTTCTTCAAAACACAAAACTGTAGCTAAGTTGTTTAATTTCAGCAACAAACGCATTCAAAACATCGAACGTTCTGCAGCATCGGCACTTGCCATGTTATTAAATCTCCTTAAAGAAACAGTTTAGAAAGAATAAAAACTGTATTTTTGTGGCATTACCAATATAAAATACTGTAATTTAATATGGCTCAATACGAACTATTGTTACCAAAAATGGGTGAAAGTGTTGCGGAAGCAACGGTGATTAAATGGGTAAAACAACCAGGTGATTCTATTGATTTAGATGATACCATTCTGGAAATCGCTACTGATAAGGTAGACTCTGAAGTTCCTTCTCCGGTTGCCGGTAAATTGGTAAAACAATTATTTGCTGCAGATGAAGTTGCCCAGGTGGGCGATGTAATTGCCATTATTGAGACTGAAGGTGGAGAAACCTCTACAACAGAAGCTCCGGTTGTAGAAAAGCCGATAGCTGAAGAAAAAATTGAAACTATTCCTGGAATTGCACAACTGCCATCAGAGAATACTACTGTAGCAACTGATTTCAGCTCGTCTGACCGCTTTTATTCGCCTCTGGTTAAAAGTATTGCTGCGCAAGAAAATATTTCATTAGCCGAGCTTGATGCGATTAAGGGCTCTGGTGCTGACGGACGGTTAAATAAAGATGATCTATTAGATTATATCGCCAATAAAAATGGTGCAGCGCCAATCTTAACTAAAACAGTTAGTATAACAGCGCCTATTCCGCCAACAAACCAAACGGCTGAAAATAAAACAAGTTCGGCCCCAATTGTAAATAAAACATCAACAACCAGTGTTAGTGGTGGCGACGAAATTATAGAAATGGATAGAATGCGTAAACTGATTGCCGATCATATGGTAATGAGTAAAACAACTTCACCGCATGTAACTTCGTTTGTTGAAGCTGATGTAACCAATATGGTTTTATGGCGCAATAAAGTAAAAAATAGCTTCGAAAAGCGTGAAAATGAAAAGATAACCTTTACGCCAATATTTGTAGAGGCAGTTGCCAAAGCGATAAAAGATTTCCCGATGATCAATGTTTCGGTTAACGGCACGCAGATTATCAAAAAACGCGATATCAATATTGGTATGGCTGCCGCTTTACCAAGTGGAAACCTAATCGTTCCTGTAATTAGAAATGCCGATCAGTTAAATTTGGTTGGCTTAACAAAAGCAGTTAATGATTTGGCTGCAAGAGCGAGAAACTCTAAATTAAAGCCTGATGAAACGCAAGGTGGAACCTTTACATTAACCAATGTAGGTAGTTTCGGCAATGTAATGGGTACGCCAATAATTAACCAGCCTCAGGTAGCTATTTTAGCTGTTGGCGCCATTAAAAAGAAACCAGCTGTTTTAGAAACCGAACATGGCGATGTGATTGCAATTAGACATATGATGTTCTTATCTTTATCATACGACCATAGGGTTGTAGATGGTTCATTAGGCGGAATGTTTGTACGTAGAGTAGCAGATTATTTAGAAAGCTGGGACTTGAACAGAGAAATTTAGTCAGGTTACAATTAACTTTTTCAGTTGATGTAATGTCAACAATTAAACAATTTACCAGTTTAACAATCAAGAATGTTAGCTTCAAATTTAAAATCGATAGTTTCGGATAACGTGCTGCACGCCAAATGGTTAAATACGTTATCTTATATGGAAAATGCAGGTGCAAAGAAGATTTCGGCTTCAGAGCATAAAGAAAATGTCAACCTGATTATTCTTAAACACGCTGCAGAAGAGCATCGTCATGCTTATTATTTAAAAAAGCAGATTTCGAAGATTGACGAGGCACTTTGTAAAACTTACTCCAATGCCGAGTTGTTATCTCCAAATCATACAAAATACTATTTGCATGCTTTAGATATTGCGGTTTGTCGTTATTTAAAAGCTGTATTCAACCTTTCCGGTTACGATTTAAAATTCGCTGCCTATTTATTTGTTACCTACGCGATTGAAGTGCGTGCCGATGAATTATATCCAATTTATCAAGCGGTTTTAGATGAAGCTAAAAGCAAGGTAAACGTAAAATCGATTATTTTAGAAGAGGAAGGCCACTTAGAAGAAATGATGAACCAACTGGTTAGCTTTTCAGATGATTGGGAAAATCATGCGGCTGAAGTAATCAAAATCGAAAAAGCTTTATTCGAAAATTGGGTTGCTGCCTTAGCCGCAGAACTGCCGATAAGTGCTTAATTATATCTCGTCATTACGAGAAGGCTTTTCGTAGTTCCTCCTACCATTGACAGAATCTATCAGTACGGCGTCATTTCCGCGCAGGCGGAAATCTTAAAGCGCTTGCATTACGATTCCCAATCAAGTTGGGAATGACGATTCCTCGCAGCCTTTAATTCGCTAAAAAATCTGTCAATCATATTGATTTTTATATAATAAATTATCCCTCGAAATGACGGTTTTTCGTTAAAAACCAATCCAGTTTATCTTTGTTTCTAAATAAACACAAATATCATGGCTAAGTTTTCAGATTTAATTAACGGTGATAAACCTGTTCTTGTTGATTTTTTTGCCGAGTGGTGCGGTCCTTGTAAAATGATGAAGCCGATTTTAGAGCAGTTAAAATCTCAGGTTGGCGATGCTGTTTCTATCATTAAAGTCGATATCGATAAAAATCAACCAGCCGCTACTTCTTTTAATATTCAAGGCGTACCTACTTTAATTCTCTTTAAAAACGGAAAACAGGTGTGGAGACAAAGTGGTGTTTTACAGGCATCGCAGTTGAAACAGGTAATTGATGCCCACGCCTAAACTTCTACCACACTTTTAGGCGTTACTGCAAAAATGCGTTCGTTTGCTTTCGGATAAACCGTATAAAGTCCGGTGAATAAACTAAAAGCGGGTAAAATGGCGTAGTCTTTACCAAAATAGAAGCATGGAAATTTTAATCTTTGCTTGGCTTTGCCCACAATGGTTACACCTGGATGGATATGACCACTGATGGGGTATAATTCTTCTTCCATACCATTTGGAGCATCGTGAATAAAGCAAAACGGCCCCAGGCAAAAACTGGGTTCATGTATTTCGATATTCATTGCAGCATAATTGGCGTCCGAAAGCCTATCATGGTTCCCCTTTACCAATAGAAAATTAAGCTCTTGGTATTGTTTTCTCCATATAGAAAATTCATCAATATCGGTATTTAAACCATGATGAAACATATCCCCATTAATTAGCAATGTTTTAGGATTGTATTGTTTAATCAATAAACTTAAGCGTTGAAGATCTGTTTGTGCAATGGTAGCAGGTACTTGCAAACCGGCCTGACGGAAGTGCGCAGATTTACCCAGATGCAGATCGCTTATGGCTAAAAGCTGATGTTTAGGTAAAAACAAAGCCCTTTCTTTATCTAAAATCACTTCTTCACCCTGGCTTGTAATGTTCATTTATTTCGCTTTATTGTCATCCTGAACCTGTCAAAGCATCTTTTAAATTCCGACAGATCCAAGAAGATGCATTTATTTAATTTTCTCTGATTCCGCTTTCATCCTCATAATCCGTTGTTCCAATTCCTCCGAACTCATATTTTCACGCAGGCTATCTACCTTAATCGGGAAAGACAGCGGTGTAAAACTTTTAGGATTGGTGATTACAATCGCTCCATGCTGGATTCGATCCAATGCTGCCGCCAATCTTGGCTCTTCCAGTTGTTGGTAAAAAACTTCATCGTACGCCTGTCGCAAAAGTAAATTATGTTTATCGTAATCGCTAAAAACATTAAAAAACAAACCGGCAGATGACTGGAGGTGCTTATTGGCTACATATTTACCGGGGTAGCCTTGAAAAACGAGTCCTGAAATGCAGGCAATATCCCTAAATTTCCGTCTTGCCATTTCGGTTGAATTGATACTCAATGTAATATCTTCGGTCAAATTTACAGGCGAAAAAACCTCGTAGGCAATTGATTCGTCCATAGGAATTTCTGTTTCACTCAAAAGTTCAAAACCATAATCGTTCATGGCAATAGAAAAACTGATCGGCAACAATTTACTTAAACGATAGGCAACCAGGGCCGCCAAAACCTCATGAACCAAACGCCCTTCAAATGGATAGGCAAAGAGATGAAAACCTTCTTTATTATTGATGAGTTCGATAAGTAGCTCATCATTTTTGGGTACATGCGAACGTTTTTCCTGTAATAGAAACAGCGGATACACGGCATCTAATTCTTCATCCTGATGTGTTTTATCCAATGCTTCATTATATTTCTTCCGCAAAACTGACCCTAAATTGGACGAAAGGGGTAAGCGGCCACCATTCCAGCTCGGAGAGATCGCATTTTTCTGTTTACTTACCCTCACCACAACAGTCATATCTTTTACCTGAATAAATTCTAAAACCCTGCCAGCCAGACGGAAATTATCGCCAGCTTTTAAACGGGTAACAAAATATTCTTCAACCATGCCAATGTAACCACCAGAGAGGAACTTAACTTTTAACATGGCGTCACTTACAATTGTTCCAATATGCAACCGGTGTCGCATAGCCAATTGCCTGCTCTTTACTTTCCAAAGTCCATCTTCGTCCTTAACCACCTTCTTAAATTCGGTGTAGGCACTTAAACTGTCTCCTCCTGAGGTAATAAATTGCATTACCCAGGTCCATTCTTCAGGAAGGATAAGCTTAAAAGCATGGGTGTTCTTAATCTCTTCGTAGATGATTTTATCATCAAATCCATCACCTATGGCCAGTGTAACCAGATATTGAACCAAGGTATCAAATACCATAATAAAGGGCTCACGGCTCTCTATATTGTTTGTTTTGGCTGCTTCTTTAATTGCTGCTGCTTCTACCAGTTCTAATGCATGTGTAGGTAAAAAATATATTTTAGAGGTTTCGTGAGGGGAGTGGCCCGAGCGGCCTGCCCTTTGCAAAAACCTGGCAACACCCTTTGGCGAGCCCACCTGAACAACAGTATCAACAGGTTTAAAATCTACGCCCAAATCTAACGATGAAGTAGCAATAACAGCTTTAAGCTGTCCGGTATGTAAGGCATCTTCAATCCAGTTACGGAGTTCGAAATCTATCGATCCATGGTGTATGGCAATCCTTCCGGCGAGTTCGGGTTCGATATTCAACAAATGCTGATACCACATTTCCGATTGCCCGCGGGTATTGATAAAAATTAAAGTGGTTTTACTTTTTTCAATGATCGGTAAAAGCTTGTAGGCTAGCTTTAAACCCAAGTGCCCAGCCCAAGGCAATGTTTCGATATCATCAGGTAAAATTGATTTGATCAGGATTTTCTTTTCTAAATCGGCTTTAACAATAATCCGTTTAGCCTCCATATTGGGTTCAAGTACATCCAGTGCCTCTTCAATATTACCAATGGTAGCCGAAATCCCCCAAATTCTTAAAAACTGGTTTTTCTCTAACTTTTGTAAGCCTTTAATCCTCGATACGGCCAACTCCACCAACACGCCTCGTTTGCTACCTAAAAGCTCATGCCATTCATCAGCAACAATACATTTAAGATTTTTGAACAAGGTTGAAGTGCCTTTTTGCGCCAGTAACAGGTGCAGGCTTTCTGGCGTAATCAACAGAATTTCGGGCATCGATTTTTTCTGTTGCAATTTCTCTGCCTGAGAGGTATCGCCATTACGCACACCAACGTGCCAATCCAATTCCAGCTCTAATAAGGTTTCGCGCATGGCCCTTGCAATATCTTTGGCCAGGGAGCGGAGCGGCGTAATCCAGATTAACTGTAAACGGTCTTTTGCTTTTTTATTGTTTACTTCAGTTGCATTTAAGGCCTCAATCACTACTGCTAAAAATAAAGAAAATGTTTTTCCGAAACCTGTAGGCGCATTCACCAAACCGCTGTAACCATCCAGATAATACTGCCAGGCATCTTCCTGAAACTGAAAAGGCTTGCGTTTATTGGCCTTTAGCCAGGCTTTTATCTTTCTATAACCTTTGGTTTTGGTTTGGTCCATTGCTTAAATATCGCTGCTTTTGATGGTTTTCTAATTATTTTTTGAAAAGCAATAACAGTAATGCTTCGGTTAAGGCAGTCCCGCCATTCGCTTTACCTTTTTTGTAATTACCATTAAATGTTAATTTATCCATAACAAAAAAGGGTATCACTGCTGTCGGGTTTAAAATCGTAGGCAAACCTAATAGTAGCCTGTTATTCTTCGGTCTGTGTCCTCACAGACCGAAATTGTTAAATGTTGATCTGGATGGTCTGTGAGGACACAGCCCATGGGATTCCCTTACAAAGTGGATTGCAGCAACTGCCTCAAATCTTCCAAAGTATTAATTTCGTCAGCCTTTTTATCTTTTCGCCACCGCAATATACGTGGAAAGCGCAATGCTAAACCTGCTTTATGCCGTTTACTTTCAGCAATTCCCTCAAATGCAATTTCGAAAACCAGTTCGGGTTTTACGGTACGTACCGGGCCGAATTTCTCAATTGCATTACGGGTTACAAAGGTATTCACTTCTTTAATTTCTTTATCTGTTAAGCCCGAATAGGCTTTTGCAATCGTGACTAAATTTTCTCCATCACGAACAGCAAAGGTATAATCGGTAAAGAAATTAGCCCTTCTGCCACTTCCTTTTTGCGCATAAATCATTACCGCGTCAACCGTATATGGATTGATTTTCCATTTCCACCAATCGCCCCGTTTCCGTCCACTATGATAATGAGAAGTTAACTTTTTAAGCATAATTCCTTCACTGTTAATCGATCGCGATGTTTGTCTTAATTTGGCCAATTCTTCCCACGAATGGCAATTGATTACCGGAGAGATCATCACCGGACTTTCAGCTAAACCGCCAATCAAACCTTCGAGTGTTTTTCGTCTTATACTTAAAGGTTCTTCTCTAAAATCCTTGGCTTTATATTCTAAAATATCATAAACAAAAAAGCCAATGGGTGCATCTTCCAATTGTTTTTTACTAATCGTTTTACGGTTTAAACGTTGTTGCAGCGTACTAAATGATAAAACCTGTTTATCTTGCACAGCAAGTATTTCGCCATCTAAAACCACACCATCAGGCAAAACATCAATCATAAAATGCAATTCGGGGAACTGTTCTGTAACCAGTTCTTCGCCACGGCTCCAGATAAAGAGTTCTCCGTTCCGTTTTACAATCTGCCCGCGGATGCCATCCCATTTCCATTCGGCCTGCCATTCAGAAATATCACCTAATTTCTCTGGTTCCTGCTCTAGGGCATAGGCGAGGCAAAAGGGGTAAGGCCAGGAATTATCGGTATTCACATGGATACCATTTATCAGTTCGTGAAAAGTAATTTCATAAGGATTCCATTTCCCCATTATGCTATGCATAATCTGGGCGCTATCTAAACTGCTTTGCTTAGCCAGCGCATTCACCAGCATTTTATTGGAAACACCAATCCTGAAATTTCCAGAAATCAATTTGTTAAAAATAAAACGTTCCTGTGTTTCGAGTTTATTCCATGCATTTAAAATAAATTCTTTTTTGGTTTCATCATCTTTACCTTCCAGATCGTGCAAATCTTCAACCCATTTATGCAATTGAAAATCTGAGGTGTTTTCGGCAGGCGGCAATAACAGGGCGATGGTTTCGCTTAAATCGCCAACATTGGCATAACTTTCGGCAAATAACCATTCTGGCGTTTCGGTAATGTTTATGGCCCAGTATTTAAGCAGGGCTGATTTAATTGGTCTTTTAGGTTTTTTACCTGTAAACAATGCGATAACCCACACTTTATCTTTATCATCAGCATGGTTAAAATAATTAACCAATGCCGCGATTTTATCGTTTGTTTTATTGCTCAGTTCGAGCTGTTGGATCAATTGGGCAAAACGTTTCATCCTTATTTATTTTCGTTTTGATCAACCAGATCTACTTTATTTTCTTCATCATCTTCTTGCCCAAATTTGGTTAACACTTCAGTAGCTTCTATACCTGCATCATTTAAAAACCGACTAAAGGCAGCCGTAAAACCATGCGTAACATATACTTTTTCCGCTCCGGTTGCAGTAATAGCTTCCATTAAGCCGGGCCAATCAGCATGATCACTTAGTGCAAAGCCGGCATCAGCACTTTGCCAACGGCGGTGTGCCCGCACCTGCATCCAACCAGAACAAATACCTGTTACGGGCTGAGCTAAATTTTTGATCCAGCGGCTATCCCTCATGGCAGGTGGCACAATTACAATACCTTTCTGTAATTCATCCTTAGTAGTTTCAGGAGTAATTCTGATGGTTTTTGGAAGCTTTACACCTGCATCAATAATTACTTCATTCAGGTTAGCAATACTGTTATGTACATAAATAGGAGTGTCACCAGCCAAATTTTTAATCAAACGTTGTGCTTTGCCCAAGCTATAGGCAATTAATACACTTGTTTTTTGTTGTGTAATATTATCACTTATCCAGCTCCTGATACCATTAAAAACAACTTCTTGCTTTTGCCATTTGTAGACAGGTAAACCAAAAGTGCTCTCGGAAACAAAAGAATGGCACTTTACAGGCTCGAAGGGGGTGGTAATGCCATCATCTTCAATTTTATAATCACCAGAGATTACACAAATTTCACCTTTATAAGCTAAACGCACCTGGGCAGATCCGATAATATGTCCGGCAGGAAAAAATGAAATATTCACTCCGTTACGGATAATGCTTTCTCCATATTCTAATGTTTCTACGTTTAAATCTTCGCTGATTCTGCGTTTGATGATAGGTTTGGTTAAGGTATGGCAGAGGTAGTATTTATTTCCAAAACGCACATGATCGCTATGTCCGTGCGTTGTAACCGCATAATCTACAGGCCACCAGGGGTCGATATAAAAATCGCCCTGCTTACAGTAGATCCCTCTTTTGGTAAATTCTATTAATGCCATAGCTACTAAACAATAAATTTATTGATTAGTTTTAGGTTAATATCGGCTAAATACCCGATAATTTAAAATATCGGCTAAATACCCGATAAATAGAAATATCGGCTAATTAGCCGATATTGGTTTTGAAATATGAATAATAAGTTCGATATTGTAGTATGATTTGCATTATAACAGGTGATATTGTAGGCTCAAGGAAGATTAAAGATAGCTGGTTGTTAAGCTTAAAAACCGCTTTAAAAATAGTTTCCGATCAGAATAGTAAGTGGGAGATTTACCGGGGGGATAGTTTTCAGGTAGAAGTTGAGCCAGAAAATGCCATCAGGGCTGCTGCTTATTTAAAAGCATGTATCAGGGTAAATAAACCTGCAGATGTAAGGATGGGCATTGGAATTGGAGATATCAAAAACAAACGGAAAAAACTTTCAGAATCCAGCGGAGATGCTTTTGTACATTCAGGAGCGGCATTTGACAGTTTAAAACAGGCTAAGGTTAATCTAGCCATTAAAACTGGTTCCGCTGATTTTGATGAGGAAATCAATGTCTTAATAAAGCTTTCGCTTATATCAATGGATAGCTGGGGAGTTGTAGCTGCCGAAATGGTAAAACTTGCCTTAGAGAACAATAACCTGTTACAAAGCGAACTGGCGGCTATTTCGGGCCGAACGCAATCATCTGTAAGCGAAGCTTTAAAGCGTGCACATTATACCGAAATTATGGAGATGGACAGGCTTTACCGTAAAAAATTGAACCAAATGATTTTAAAATAATGGATATCTATTTAATCAAGCTTATTCTTGTTCATTTAATTGGAGATTTCTTTTTACAACCAAATGCTTGGGTAAAAGATAAAGAAAGGAAAAAATTAAGATCAATAAAGCTCTATTTGCATGTGGTCATCCATATCGTTTTGATATTCCTCATTTTCCTAAACTTTGGCGTTTGGAAGGCAGCACTATCAATAGGGGTGCTTCATTTCGTGATTGACGCTTTAAAATCGATCTTTCAGAACAAAAAAAATGCACGGATACTGTTTTTTGTTGATCAGGTTCTGCATTTTACTTCGATAATAGTGGTGTGGCACTTTTTTTATAAGGGAAGTTTAAACATCAGTTTTTTTAATGAAACCAAAACCTGGCTTTTAATTGCGGGAACTTTATTTCTAACGATGCCTACATCTATTGTAATGCGGGTAATTATTGCCAAATGGCTTCCTGATAACCAACCGGACAGTCCGCAATCGTTACAAAATGCAGGTAAGTATATCGGGATACTGGAAAGAGTGCTGATTTTCCTGTTTATCTTAACCAATCATTTCGAAGCCGTTGGCTTTTTACTCGCAGCCAAATCCATATTCCGGTTTGGCGATTTAAAAGAAGCACACGACCTTAAATTAACTGAATACGTATTGATCGGAACTTTATTAAGCTTTGGCATAGCTATTGTAACGGCCATGCTTATTCAAATGTTTATTGCATAAAAAAGCAGCCCGAAAGCTGCTTTTAAATTTTTCTATCTTGCTCCCGGAGGGCAGTTTTCTTTTAAAAACTTAGTGTAAGTTAAGGACAAATGTTTGCCAGTTCCTTCACCCTCAGAGATACTGTGGGTGCGGTTCGGATAACTCATCAATTGAAAAACCTTTCCGTTTTTGATTAACTCATTAATCAGCATTTCGGCATTCTGATAATGTACATTATCGTCGCCAGTACCATGGATATACAATAAATTGCCTTTTAAGTTCTTAGCATAAGTAATCGGAGAGCCCTTAATATAGGCCTCTTTACTAGGGAAAGGAGTGCCCATATAACGCTCCTGATAAACATTATCGTAGGTTAATTGATTACCAACCGCTGCAATTGCAATACCTGTTTTATAAATTTCTGGGTATTGGAACATCAGGTTTAAAGTAGATGAACCGCCACCACTCCAGCCCCAAACGGCAACACGGTCTTTATCCATAAAAGCATGAGTAGCCAATAGTTTTTTAGCGGCCATCGCCTGATCGCGGATATTGATTACACCAATGTTTTTATAAATACTTTTGCGCCATGTACTGCCTTTTGGAAGAGGGGCACCTCTATTATCCATTGAAATATAGATATAACCATCTTTAGCCATATCACCGGCATATAAACGGTTTCTCCCTGCACCATAGGTATCTAATGCAGTAGCTGAAGCGGGCTCGCCATAAACATAAAATACTACTGGGTATTTCTTATCTGGATTAAAATTATCAGGTTTTTTCATCCAACCGTCCATTTCAATACCATCTTCAGTAGTTACTTTAAAAAACTCAACTTTGTTTTTAGCTGCCGCTTGCTTAGCTAATTGTGTAGTAATGCTCCCGTCCATTGTAAATGGATTCCCTGTAGTAAAGTTCATCCACTCTGTAATTGGCTCAACAAGCGAACTGTTATATGAATGGTGCGCAAAAGCAGCATTTGGAGAAATATCATAATTGTGTGTTCCCGGCAAAACAGAAGGCGTAACCTGTTCTAATTTCCCTTTGCCATCTAACTTTGTTTTAAAAAGATACTTCTGAGTAGCATTTGTTGGTGATGCCAGAAAATAAACCATGTTATTTTTTACGTCGATCAATTTTACATCAATCACATCATAATTGCCTTTAGTAACTAATGTTTCTTTTTTTCCATCCAAACTGATTCTATAAAGATGGTTCCGGCCATCCTTATCAGATACAATGGTAAACTCTTTATTATCATTTAACCATTTCCACTCATCCTGCGCATCAATCCAGGCTTTAGCTTTTTCGGTATAAATTGCTTTTGCCGATCCTGTACCCGCATTACAAACGAATACTATGCTTTCGTTTTGCTCGCGGTTAAGCTGTTGTAAAATAATGTCATTACTGTTAGGTACCCACTGCATACGTGGAATATAGTGCTGAATATTATCTCCAGGAACATTTAACCAGTTCGTTTTGGCTGTTGCAATATCAACCACACCAACTTTACAAGCCGACGGATTTTCGCCCACCTTTGGATATTCTACAGGAATGGTATACGGATAAATAGAATCTGTATTATTGATCATTAAGAAATTTTTGATCTTCGTTGCATCAAGCTGCCAATAAGCAATAGATTTGCCATCCGGACTCCATCTAAAACCATCGCGGCAATCAAATTCTTCCTCATAAACCCAATCGAAAGTACCGTTAATCATTCGGTCTGTACCATCAGTAGTTAAGGCCTTTGCCCCAGTTCCATCAATATTTTCTACATACAGGTTATGTTTGCTTACATAAGCAACCTTGCTACCATCAGGCGATAATTTAGCAAACATTAATGATGAAGCTGGTCTATCTTTTCCAATTTGCGTGATTTTATTAGCTGTTAAATCCGCCAACCAATAATCTCCACGTGTATCGTAACGCCAAACTTTTTTACTATTGGTGTAGATTAGTGCTTTCGAACCATCATCCGATAACTGGAAACTTCTTACTGTAATAGCATCATTTTTTCCGGCTGGCGTTAATAATGCTCTTGATATAATGGTTTTTCGGTCGTTTTTAGGTAGTGTGATAGAAATAATTTCCCCATTTCTGGTAACCTCATAATAGGAGTTACCGTCTTTTGCCCAATTAATACCTTGAGCCTTGGCATCAATTAGCGTGCATAATGCTATACAAGCAATTGATAATCTTAATAATAATCTTTTAATCATATATAGTTTTTGGACATAAAAAAAGCTTTTCAACTTTCGGGCTAATTTAAATAAAAAGCCTGCAGTTAAAAAGCTGTAAATTATCTGGAATTGGTTAATTATTCACCACCACCTTGCATGGCTTTCAATTCGTCCATAGTTACGATATCGTAACCAGTAGGAATTTCAGTACTAATGGCACCTACTTTAGCTTCAGAAAGAGATTTTAGAACCAGATCTGAATTTACGCCATTAATTACTGCCGAATATTTTACAGGAAGTGCACCTAAACCTTTAAAGAAACCACCATTGGTAATTGAAGCAATATCAACATCTTTTGTTGCCCATAATTCATGAGCTCCACCTTTGTCATCCTTGTAGGTATATTTTTCAGCACTAAATCCAGCAATCGTCTGTTTTTCACCAGTTGCTTTATAATCAGAATATTTTGGCAATAAAGCTTCTTGTGCCTCTGTTTCTGCTTTGCTCACCTTTACCGCAAACTGTTTTTGAGCTACAGGAACATCAATTAATAATAATCCGGTTTTATCTGCTGTATTTGAAATGATGTTAACCATTGCAGGGCCATTTTCAATTTCTATTTTGGTTAAGTTCCCATTAAATTTAGTTTTAACATCGGTTGTTGTACCGTTAGCAGTTACTGCAAATACCAAAGTACCTTCAGCAATTTTCTTTTGTGCATGAGCAATTATAGCAGTACTTACTAAGATTAAAGCTATAACACTAGTTTTGATTGATTTGAACATGTTTTTATTTCAGTTTAGTTTTTTTACCAATTAATTTTTTCTTTGTTTAAAAATGAAGAGATTCCTTTTTTAAAATCTTCACTCTCTCTTACACGGGCATTTATCTGTACCGCAGTTTCCAAGCATTTTTCCAATAGGGGATTGGTTGTTTGTGTAATCAATTGCTTAGTAATCATTAACGAATTACCAGAGCTCCCGCTACACAAACTTAATGCAAATTCTCTTACTATTTGATGAATATCGGATGAATTTGTTACAAAATTTATCAAATTATATTTCAATGCCTGCTCAGCAGAAAAGATTTTTCCAGTTAGTAAAATTTCTTTTACGATGGATTCGCTCACCTTTTGTTTTAAAAAACAAGAAACAATAGCAGGTACAAAACCAATTTTCACTTCAGTATACCCAAAATTACTTTCAGGGGTAGCAAAAACAATATCACATATTGTGGCCAAACCACAGCCGCCGGCAATGGCATGACCTTCTACCTGTGCAATAACGACTTTTGGTAAATAATAAATGGTTGTAAAGAGTTTTTTTAAATGATTGGAGTCAGCCACATTTTCTTCAAATGTATTGTGCTGTAATTGCTGAAGATAGGCTAAATCTGCACCAGCGCTAAAAGTATCGCCATTTGCATTTAATATTACCACTTTTACCAGGTCATCTTCAGATGCTTTTATAAATGCAGAAGTTAATTCAGCGATAAGTTGAGGGTTTAGCGCATTTCTTTTTTCGGGCCTATTGATAGTTATCGTTGCTATTCTTTCAGCAACCTGATATAAAACCAGATTTTCCATGTTATTGGGTTAGTTGCACCAAATATGCTTTATTTTTCTTTAAAACATGTACATCTATATCATTATTCTCCATACGCTTCTTTAAGATCTGAATTTTATAATCTTTATTAGAAGCATCGATTATTGCAGTTTTATATTTTATATCAAGGTCCATTTTGGCTACATTAAATCTAGCATTCCCGTTTAACCAGATACTTGAGAAAGCAGCATTTCCGTTTATATTTTTATCATTCAGATTTTCATCAATCAACAGCACCTTATAATCAAAAAAGGCAATTTGGTTGTTCTTTAATACGAACTGTCCTAAAACGGTATCTCTGTTAAAACTAATAAAACGTATTTTATCTACCTGCAATTGCGTTAATGCCGGCACAACGGAAAAATTATAGTTTTTATCTTCAGCACTTAAATCTGAAACCAAAACAGCTTCTTTTCCATTAATAAAAGCAGCCGCATAGTTTTTTCTTAGTGAAAAGAAAATAATTTTCCTTTGATGAAAAGCATTTAGATCATCATGTACAACCAAAAGTTGATAGCAAAAAAATAGCATTAAAGAAGAGAACAAAAGTCGTTTGTTAAATTTAGCCAAGGCATAAATAAACAATCCGAGCGATAGGCTCAACAATACAAATTCAGGCAAATTAATCCATATTGAGGAAAAGCTAGCATATGGTAAATTGGCAATCCATTTTAATACGGCATTTGTAAAATTTATTATCCATTCGAAAACCGGCGCTAAAAACCTGAATGCCGGAATTAATACTGCAATTCCTAAATACATCATTAGCACCAACGGAATGGTGATAAAAAGATTCGCAAAAAGAAAGTAAAGTGGGAATTGATGAAAATAATAAATGCTTAATGGAAACGTGACCACTTGCGCGGCTAAAGACATAGCTGTGAAATTCCATAACTTATCTAGCCAAATATGTTCAGTATAAAGAAGGTTATAAATTTTAGGCTGAAGATAAATTAGTCCGAACACGGCCAGATAGGAAAGCTGAAACCCAACATCTAAAATTAGAAACGGATTGTAAACCAGCTGACAAAATGCCGAAAAGGTCAAAACATTATAACTATTGGTTTGCTTCGATAAAACATTAGCCGTAATTAAAATGCTGATCATTACAGCCGAGCGGACCACGGAAGGTGATAATCCTGTTAACAAAGCATACCCCCAAATCAAAGTACAGATCAACAACAGCTTCACAATTCTTAGCGCCCGATTCTTGTTCAAAAAGAAGAACAAAAAATCCAAAACGACATAAATAATGGCTACATGCGCTCCTGACACAGATAAAGCATGAATTGTTCCGGTTTTGGAATAGGCAGATAAAGTTTCTTTGCTTAAATCAGCACGGTAGCCTAAAATAAGGGTACAGGCCACTGCAAAAGCTTCGTCACTTTTAATTAAGCTTCGGTATTTTGCTACCTGCTTTTCTCTTAGGTTTAAAGCCATCTTTATAATGGGATTACCTACGTTATTTTTGTTGCTAACAATATGATCCTGATCTATAAAAGCCTGATGGTAAATATTCTGACTGCCAAGCCAGGCTTTAAAATCAAATTCTGCAGGATTATACGGAGGCTCCACTTCTGTATATATAGCTGGGATCATAATTTCGTCGCCATACTTTAATTTAATAGGCCTTATACTATCTAATTTTACGGCAATAAGCATCTGCCCCGATAATCTGATCTGTTTCTCTTTTTGATATCCCGATACTACCTTTGCTTTAAAACGTACGATGTTGCTACTTTTCTGAGGTTCATTGTTCACCCAAACTTTTAAATAGCTGCAATGCATTTTTGCAAAGTAATTTTGGTTTAAACTTTCGTTATGGAGCAAGCAAAGTAAACCGCCAAGGCTGAGGAAAAGTATAAAAATTAAAATACCAACAGCTCCCTTGTACCGGTAAATATTTAATCTTTTATAAGTAATATTCAACAATAAAATGATCAGTAAAACGACAAGTAGGATTGAAGCCCACAATTGAATATATACGCTTTTTGGAAAAAAATAAAAAATGCAGATACCTAAGAGAAAAGGAAACAGGATCCTGACAAAAACATATTCGGACTTAAACATTGTTTAAAATTGATAGCGTAGCTGAATTTTAACTTCCGATTTTTTATTGCCCTGAATTTCATCCAGGTAAGTACCTACTGTTTCTACATCTTTATAAACAAATAACCCATATCGAACCCAAACATTTAGCTTCTTGACTATACTGTATTTCAGGTTAAAGTAAGTCCTAAAACCTCTTCCATTATACATTCCAAAAGCAAAACTGTACAAAACATCATCTTCATAGGCATAAATTCTGCTGTTATAACTTGGGGTATTGAAATAGGCAAATCTTACATTTCCTGTTAGCTTAGCGAACATTGGAGAATAGTCTACATCCTGATAAACGAGATAACCAAATTCTCTATTGGCATTACCTTTTTTATATTGTGAAATCTCTAGCCTGTTTTGGAAGCGCCAATTATTATTCAATTGCCAGCTTGCCTCTGCCCGATAACCTTCTCTTTTTACATGGTCTAAAAAGTTAACAGGCACATCTAAATCCGTATTTTGTTGTTTATGTTCTGTTTTAAACCGGACTAAAATTTTAAAGGTTTTGCTTGGTGTATAAACGGCCTGGGTTAAAATCTCGTAACCTTTTGATGGCTCATCAACACGGTATTTTAACCACGGGAACCGAAAATAATCACCATAGAAAGAAAAAGCCCATTGTTTATTGGGATTAATATTTAGGCCGGCATACAATCCTTTTTCATTTACGGCTTCGCTCGATTCGGATACTGCCTGATTAAAGAAACTATGATAATCTTTAGCATAATCGCGATAAGTTAAAGCAGCAGAAACGGTTGGGGACAAACTAATGAGGACACCGTTAATATAGGCAATGCCACCACCTAGACCCTTGGCTGCCTCGCCATAGAGGTACATATTTTTATATGTATAATTGTAAAACAACCCCAAATTGGTTAGCGCTTTACCTGTGAAACTATATCGATCGTAAGCTGCTGTTTGTGTAATAAAACGGCTCTTATAACGAGTATGGTAAGCAATTGCGCCAACAGCAAACTCGTTTTTGGCATATTGAACTGTGGTACCAAATACGCTTTGTGCTAAAACGCCTTTATTCTTAATCTCAGTAGGGGTTCTATGCAAACCGGTTTGATTAATGGTGGCCTGAACTAAATTTCCTTCTGAATCTAATTTTTGGCTAGCATCAAGATTGCGGAATGAAACAAAAAAGGTAATGTCTACATTTTTAAATAAGTTAATCGTTGCAGCGCTTCCCCTAAAAAAAGAATATTCATTCGTGGAGTTATAAGGCCTTAAACCTAAATCTTTTTTAGCTACGCTGGTTACATCAGGACCTTTGCCAAAAGAAAAACCCGACCATAGTGTTAAGCCTTGTCCAAATTGTAATGTATAATCGCCAACTACAAGCTTTTTTAGCTTACCCAATTTGAATAGTGCGATATTGCCAGAATAAAAATCGAAAGGCTTGCCTATAAATTTTTCACCAGCATCTTTGTCTAAAGTAATGGCTGCTGATAGAATTGAGCTATAATGATATCTGTAGCGCATCTGAAATCTTTCAGGCGAAGCTAAATACCGGTTCCCGGGTAAATCAGTATAACCTTTTTGTTTTTGTAGGGTCTGGGCAAAGCGCATCATCAAATCATTTTCACCAGTATGTACAATGTTTTTAAAATTGAGCTGCTGATATTCAGCGATATTGGTCAACGTTACAAATGGGAGGAGATTATGTACGGTTTTAATATCAAAACCGTCAATACTTTGTAATTCCAGTACATCTGCAAGCTGGCCATTTTCCTTTAGATGTGTAAAGAAATTACTAATCTGTAAGGGGGATAGGAAAACCAAAGTCTTTAATTCTTCAACTGAAGTACGGTTCAGATTAATGGGATGTTTACGATATTTTTCCAATACATCAATCAGTTCAGTCATATCGTAATCATCGGGGAGGTTTTCGGCCATACTCTCTAAAATATCACGTGTATCTGTTTCCTCAGTATTGATTTGAGCATTTGCCATGAATCCAATCATTACAAATGCAACAATTAAGCTCCTAAACCGCATAGCTACCTCCAATTAGAAATTTATCATAAAGGTTAACAGCCCATACGGTTACCATTTCTCTGTCAGGGATCAATGTAATGCCAAAAGAATTTTCTCGAAGAAAGAAGTGATTAACTATTGCAGATAAATAGCCACACAAATGGTTTAGGAGAAATAAAAAATAGGGAAAAAAGACAAGCAACAATACACTCCATATTTTCATAAGCAGGGGTTAAACCAGTTAATAAAAAATAGGGGTGATTGATGTTTTGGTTCTGCTAATATAGAAAAATAATTAAAAAACTACAAAAAATGTATTTTTCTAATTACAGAGGAGTAATACAAAGAAAATTGATAATGATAAAGGAAATAAAATATTTACAGTTCTTCTGCCAGGTTTACCAAAAAACCTTTCAGTTTTTCTAATGAATCTATAATTTTTTGATTCTCTCTAACGCCTGTTTTATTATTCTTTAAATAATCTTTAGCACCTTTTAATGTAAATCCTTTTTCATCAACAAGATTGAAGATGATCTTAAGGTTTTCGATGTCTTCCGGAGTAAAAAGACGGTTGCCTTTTTTATTTTTCTTAGGCTGTAGGATATCGAATTCTTTCTCGTAAAACCGGATCTGAGATGCGTTAACATTAAACATTTCAGTCACTTCGCCCATGGTATAATACATTTTATTAATGTCTCTTTCTTTATACGGCATATTTTGTGCTTGATTATGAGTGTCTTATATCGATTAATTAAAGTATTCAAATGTAGCTCGATTTTTCCTTAATAACGCAATAAAATTTTAATTTTGTTCCCTCCAATAATATTGAAATGACAGCAAAAGAGATTAGACAGGCATTCCTTAGTTTTTTTGAATCGAAACAACATCATGTTGTTCCTTCCGCACCGATTGTGGTTAAAAACGACCCCACTTTAATGTTTACCAATGCAGGTATGAACCAGTTTAAGGATCTGTTTTTAGGAGAGGCCGCCATAAAATATACTCGTGTTGCTGATACCCAACGTTGTTTACGTGTTTCGGGCAAACATAACGATCTGGAAGAAGTAGGTATTGATACTTACCACCATACCATGTTCGAAATGTTGGGTAATTGGAGTTTTGGCGATTATTTCAAAAAAGAAGCCATTGCCTGGAGCTGGGAATTACTAACTGAAGTTTACAAAATTCCGAAAGAAAAATTATATGTCACCTACTTCGAAGGTGATGAAAAAGAAGGTCTGGAAAAAGATCAGGAAGCTTACGATCTTTGGAAACAATATGTTGATGAAAGCCATATTTTACCAGGAAATAAAAAAGACAACTTCTGGGAAATGGGCGATACCGGGCCATGTGGACCCTGTTCTGAAATCCATGTAGATTGCCGTACCGACGAAGAAAAAGCTTCAGTTGACGGTGCTACATTGGTAAATGCCGATCATCCCCAGGTAATTGAAATCTGGAATAATGTATTTATGCAGTTTAACCGTTTAAAAAATGGTTCATTGCAAAGTTTACCTGCTAAACATGTTGATACCGGAATGGGCTTTGAGCGTTTGGTACGTGTTTTACAGGAAAAAACTTCTAACTACGATACCGATGTTTTCCAGCCGATGATTCAGTTTATTGCAGAAAAATCTGGCATTAAATATGGTGCTGACGAGAAAACCGATATCGCCATGCGTGTTATGGCCGATCACATCCGTGCTATCTCCTTTGTTATTGCCGATGGTCAGTTACCTTCTAATAATAAAGCGGGTTATGTAATCCGCAGGATTTTACGCAGGGCCGTACGTTATGCTTATACTTTCTTAAACTTTAAAGAGCCTTTCCTAAATCAATTGGTTCCTTTATTGGCTGAGCAATTTAAAGGTGTATTTGATGAACTGATTTCGCAACAGGATTTCGTTCAGAAAGTAGTTCTAGAAGAAGAAGTTTCTTTCTTGAGAACTTTATCAACAGGAATTCAACGTTTCGAAAAATATCAGGCATCGAATAATCTAGTAGAGGGTAATTTCGCTTTTGAACTATCAGATACATTTGGTTTTCCAATAGATTTAACCGAATTAATAGCACGAGAAAAGGGTTGGAGTGTTGACCTGGTTGGCTACGAACAGGCTTTGAAAAAACAAAAAGACGATAGTCGTGCCGCAACAGCCATTGATACAAGCGATTGGATTGTCGTAAACACTGAAGAACAAAGCGAATTTGTAGGTTATGATGATTTAGAAATCGAAACAGAAATTTTAAAATACCGTAAAGTAAAGGCTAAGGGTAAAGAACAATACCAAATTGTTTTACGTCAAACACCTTTCTACGCTGAAAGTGGTGGTCAGGTAGGAGATACCGGCCGATTAGAAGACCATAGCCGCCAGTTTTGGGTAGACATTACCGATACCAAAAAAGAAAATGGCTTAACTGTTCATTTTACCGATATCTTACCAGATAATTTAGAAGGTAAATTTTGGGCTGTTGTAGATGAAGATAAACGTGTTTTAACTGAAGATAACCACTCTGCCACACACTTACTGCATGCGGCATTAAAACAGGTTTTAGGCAAGCATGTTAACCAAAAAGGCTCGTTGGTTAATGCAGATTACCTGCGTTTTGATTTTTCTCACTTCGCTAAAGTTACTGACGAGGAATTAGCACAGATTGAGGTAATTGTGAATCAGAAAATCCGCCAGAACATTAAATTAAAGGAGCAACGTAACGTTCCTTATCAAGATGCCATTGAAAGTGGTGTAACAGCTTTATTTGGTGAAAAATACGGCGATTTTGTCCGCATGATTACTTTTGACGACCATTTTTCTAAAGAACTTTGCGGCGGTACACACGTAAAAGCTACTGGGCAGATCGGTTCATTCAAAATTATTTCTGAAAGTGCTGTAGCAGCTGGTGTTCGCCGTATCGAGGCCATCACTGCTGATAAAGCTGAACAATACTTTTTAGATCAAAGAAAGGAACTTGGTCATTTAAAAGCATTACTAAACGGAAGTAAAGATTTAACGGCATCTGTTCAGGCCTTGTTGGATGAAAATGCAAAACTGAAAAAGGAAATCGAGAAGTCGACAATAGAACGGGTAAATACCTTAAAACATGAAATCGTTCATCATGTAAGAGGAATTAACGGCATTAACCTGATTGCTAAACACATTGATTTACAGAGTGCTGATGCAGTTAAAAATCTGGCTTTCTCTTTGAAAGATATGGTTGATAACCTGTTTCTGGTTTTTACCACAGAAATTGATGGTAAACCCGGAATAACCGTAATGCTTTCTGATCACCTGGTGAAAAAGGGATTAAATGCTTCCAATATCGTTCGAGAGCTGGGTAAAGAAATCCAAGGCGGTGGAGGTGGTCAACCTTTTTATGCTACTGCAGGTGGTAAAAACCCATCGGGATTAAAAGTTGTGTTGGAAAAAGCGGAAAATTTTATTCCTCATCACTAATTCAAATAATAAAATAGACCCTGAAATAAATTTACTTCGTAGCTTTCCGCTTCACTACAGGTCAGGGTGAAGCTATGTAAAATAAAAAAGAGGCTCTAGAGCCTCTTTTTGTTTTTTAGTGTCTTCCGTGTTTTTCTCTATGTCCTCTAGAGAATAAACTTGAATTTACTCTTCTATCATGGTACCTGTTATCTTCCCGGTAAGATCTGTAATTGTTTCTCGGTGCACTGTATCTAACCCGGTTTCCACCACCATAAGACGAGCGGTAATAATTATTGTGATTTGAATATCTTACCCTATGTGTGTTGTAGCCACGAAATGGAGTATTGCCGTAAACCACCACTTTTCTGCCATGATGTAAATTATACCCCCTATATCTTGCAGGCAAATATCTAGATCTGGTCCACCTGTTTCCACTTAAATAAACAAACTGTCTTTGTGGAACGTAATAGTAAGATTGAACTTCTGGAAGGTAGTAATAATCAACGCTTTGATAACCAGCCGGAACCCAGGTAGGTTGAGCACCAATATTTACGTTAATACTTACCTGAGCGTTAGATTGATTAGATGTTAAAGCCACGATACCTAAAATCGCGGAGATGATAAATAACTTTTTCATAATAATCCATTTTATTTGTGTGTATTTCAATAATTCAAACGCTGTGCCAAAACTTCTATTGTAACAGATATATAAAAAAAGAGCTTCTTTCGAAGCTCTTTTTAAATTGGCCAATAAAATTAAATATTAGTGTTTTCCTTTGCCATTTCCATGGCCTTTTCCATTATTTCCTTTTCCATAAATCTTTTTAGCCTGTCCTGGGGGCATACCATGGGGGTGTCCTTTTACAACATAATATTTACTGTCACGACTATCTCTAATTACAAATTGCCCTTTGTTACCTTTATATTTTGCATATTTTACCTTATCATTCTTGAAATTTAAATAGGGCTTAGGCGAATTGATTACAACTTTATAACCATTGTATAAATTGTAATTACCATATCTGGCAGGTAAAGAATTTGCAAAAATCCAATCGTTTCCATTTAAGTAAACAAACTGTTTTTGTGGAACATAATAATAACTTTCTACATCAGGTAGATAATAATAATCTACATGATCATAACCTGTTGGTCCCCAAAGCGGCTGCGATCCGATATTAACATTTACATTTAATTGTGCTTTTGCTGGGATGCTGAGAAATGAAACTATCATAACTACAGCAACTAAAAATAATCTTTTCATAATCAATTCATTTAGTTTTTACTCTTTATAGCCAAACCACGTGCCAAATTAAGTCAACAAAAAAGAGCCCCTTTCGGAAGCTCATTTATTTACAACTAAATATTAATGTCGCTCGTTACCCCGGCCTTGACTGTTATTTCTTTCAGGACGGTCATTCCCGCCCCTGTTATTAGCTTTGTGTTCATTGTTGCGGGCAGACCTTGAATTTTGATTTACCCTTACAACGGTTTTCTCCCTCCGTACAGGGCGGTTATTATTAACCACTACAGTTTTGTTCCCATTATAGTTTGGATGTCCTTTTACTACATAATATTTGGTATCACGACTATCTCTTATAATGCCTTGGCGACCGCCGTAATTTTTATATTTACTGTATCTGGTTACATAGATATTATTTCTTAAATACGGTTTTGGCTCATTGATCACCACTTTATAGGCGCGGTATAAATCAAAGTTCCTGTACTGGGCGGGCAAACTGCTTACCCAAACCCAACGTCCACCATTAGAGTAAATGTATTTTGCAGAAGGCACATAATAATAGGCATCTATATCAGGAAAATAATAATAATCTACATGATTGTATCCTGTTGGGCCCCAAACTGGCTGAGAACCAATATTGATATTTAAGCTAACCTGTGCTTTTGCATTGTTTATGCTGAATAATGAAACCATCAGAACTGCAGCAAATAAAACTAACTTTTTCATAATGTTTTTTAATTAAAGGTTTCTTTTGTGTGTTTGCTGAGATAGACAATAGATGTGCACGGTAGTTTAATTAAAGCAATTCCATTTAACATTCTTTAACTATATTTGCCTCCATAATACATTTAAAGGGATCATTTTAATATGAGTTTAGGAACATCCGAAAACAATTACGAACTCGTTTCAGGACTAGAAATCCACGTTCAGTTAAATACCAACACTAAAATATTTTCTGCTGACAGTGCATCTTTCGGGGCTTTACCCAATCAAAATATATCTACGGTTTCGCTGGCATTGCCTGGAGCCTTACCAAAGTTAAATAAAGAAGTAGTAGCAAAAGCCATCCGTATTGGCCTGGCTTTAAACTGTACCATTAACCAAACCAACCATTTTGATAGGAAAAACTATTTCTATGCCGACCTGCCAAAAGGTTATCAGATTACGCAGGATAATCAACCCATCTGTGTAAATGGTTTTCTGGAGCTGCAACTGGCTGATGGCTCTACGAAGAAAATCGGAATCAATCGCATTCACCTGGAAGAAGATGCCGGAAAAAGTATCCATGATCAGGATGATAACTATTCGCTGGTTGATTTGAACCGTGCAGGTGTACCTTTAATTGAGATTGTAACCGAGCCCGATATCCGCAGTTCAGAAGAAGCATCTGTTTTATTAAGTGAAATCAGGAAACTGGTGAGGCATTTAAATGTAAGCGATGGCAATATGGAAGAAGGTAGTTTGCGCTGCGATGCCAATATTTCTATACGCCCACAGGGCACTACCGAATTTGGAACACGTTGCGAAGTAAAAAACCTAAACTCGATGCGTAACGTACGTAGAGCAATGGATTTCGAATTTGGCCGTCAGGTAGAAGTGATTAGCAATGGAGGAAGAATTATTCAGAGCACATTGAATTTTGATGCTGATAAAGGCACGACATCACCGATGCGTACTAAAGAGGAAGCGAATGATTATCGTTATTTTTCAGATCCCGATCTGCAACCCATTTATATTTCTGATAATTGGTTAGCAGAGATTAAATCTTTAATGCCGGCTTTACCAAATGAAATTTCTCAGCAGATGGTTGCTGACTTCGGGATCAGTAAAGCTGATGCAGCACTTTTTGCTGAAGATTTAGACCTGTTAAACTATTTTAACCAGGCACAATCAGCCGTTCACAACAAAAAAAGCTTAATTAATTGGTTAATTGGTCCGATTAGAGCTGTTTTAAATGAAAAAGGGATTACGATCTTTGATTTCAAAGTTAATCCGGCACAACTGGCTGAAGCTATCAATCTGGTTGATGATAAAAAAATCACACAGCAAATTGCCATCCAACAATTATTACCGGCTGTTGAGCTGGAAGAAAATGCAAAAGTTACCGATTTGGCACAATCATTAAACTTACTGATCTCTGAAAACAGAGACGAATTAAGTAGTTTTATTGATGAAGTGTTAAATAAATACCCACAACAGGTAGAAGCGTACAAGAAAGGCAAAAAGGGCGTTTTAGGTTTGTTTGTTGGCGATGTAATGAAATTAGCCAAAGGAAAAGCCGATGCTAAAAAATTAAATGAATTAATACTTGAAAAACTGAAATAATGAGATTAAAACAATTGAGCCTGATTATGCTGATCGCGATTGCCTTCAATGCATGTAAACCCAAAGATAGCTTTACGATTGACGGAACTTTCCAAAATCCGGGTGCGGAGAAGAAAGTATTTTTATACGGGATGCAAAATAGCAATATGGTTGCAATCGATTCTACCAATTTATCAGAAAAAGGCGAATTTAAATTCATCCGCAAAACGCCGTCAGTTGATTTCTTTAGGGTATCGGTAGGTAATCATGAGTTTATGTTAATTGCAAAAAATGGCGACGACATTAAATTAGAAGCTGACTTGGCTGATAAAACAATGGCTTATAAAATTTCGGGAGCAAATGAGGTAGAAAAATTATCAGAGCTGAATGCCATCAGAAATAATTTCGCGAAACAGGTTGAAAAATTGCAGGCCGATTTCGAAGCAAAGGTAGCCACACAACCACAAAATAGGGCTGCTGTGCTAGAAGCAATGAAACCTCAATACGAATCCTATATCAATCAATTGAATACGCAGATTATTAAATTTGCTAAAGACAATAAAGGTACGCTTGCCAGTTTCTATGCCATGAATACTTTGAGTCCACAGGAATTTGAAGCAGAACTGGTACAATTTGCGGATGAAGTGAAAGAAGAAATTAAAGGTAATGCTACAGTTGATACTTTTGTAAAACAGATGGCACTTTTAAAAGCGGTTCAGGTGGGACAGATTGCTCCGGCATTCACCATTAATACAGCAGATGAAAAGCCTGTAAATTTATCAGACTATAAAGGAAAATATGTACTAATCGATTTTTGGGCATCGTGGTGTCAACCTTGCCGTCAGGAAAATCCGAACGTGGTTAAGGTGTACAATAAATATAAAAATAAGAACTTTGATATCATTGGCATTTCGCTAGATACCGACAAGGCAGCATGGTTAGGTGCAGTGAAAGCAGATGGATTAACCTGGACACACGTTTCGGAATTAAAGGATTTTAACGGCGCAACGGTAAAAAAATACCAGGTACAGGCTATCCCAACTTCTTACTTAGTTGATCCTTCCGGAAAAATAATTGCTAAAAACCTGCGTGGCAATGAATTAGAGGCATTTTTAGCCAAAACGTTACTTTAAAACAAATTCCATGTTAAACTAATTTAAGTAATTAACAATTTCTTAACTTAGAATTAACTAAATATTGCATCATAGACACTACTTTCGTAACAAATATTTAACTATGAACAACGCAGGTCAGAAAATATTAATTGTTGATGATGAACCAGATATTCTGGAGCTTATTGAATATAACCTTAAAAAAGAGGGTTATCAGGTTTTCACAGCTACCAATGGCCAAGAAGGAATTACTGTTGCGAAAAAGGTGCACCCAGATTTGATTATCCTGGATATTATGATGCCTAAAATGGATGGGATTGAGGCTTGCCGTTTAATGCGTGCAATACCTGAATTCAAAAATACATTTATGGTTTTCTTAACCGCCAGAAGTGAAGAGTATTCGGAAATTGCAGGTTTTAATGTAGGTGCTGATGATTATATCGCAAAACCGATTAAACCACGTGCTTTAGTTAGCCGCATTAATGCGATTTTAAGAAGAAATACAGGAACAGAAGAAGTATCGGAAAATAAATTAGAAATTGGCGATTTAGTAATCGATCGTGAAGCTTATTTAGTTTTTCAAGGTGGTAATAAAGTGGTGTTGGCGAAAAAAGAATTTGAGCTTTTATACTTACTGGCTTCAAAACCAGGAAAAGTTTATACCCGCGAATCGATCCTTAAAAATATCTGGGAAGATTCGGTAGTAGTAACCAATAGAACTATCGATGTTCACATTCGTAAACTAAGGGAAAAATTAGGTGAAACTTATGTATCAACCGTAAAAGGAGTGGGTTATAAGTTTGAGTTATCTTAAATAGCTTTACCACAGATAGACACAGATTAGCACAGATTTTTTCTGATGATTAATCTGTGTTTTTTTATGCGTCGTTAATTAGAACCTGAAACAACCCGATAGCTATCAGGTTCAGGAAGACGGCACCCCTTAAAAAAATCGTCATGCTGTCCCGCATATTCGGGATCAGCATCTTCCTTGATTGAGTCCCTGACCTGTAGCGAAGCGGAAAGCTACGCAGTAAAATAAATTCAGGGTGACGCCCGCCTTAAAAAAATAAAATCGTATTTTTGCGCTTCATTAATTACAGCACAGTTTGAAGTTTCCAAATTTTAAAGACCTTATTCTTTTCGAAGACAACGATTTTATTGTTATCAATAAACCTCCATTTTTAGCCTCCCTCGATGAACGCGGTGGATCTGGAGAGACCAATGTATTACGCTTGGCCAAACAGTATAGCGATGATGCACAGGTTTGTCACCGTTTGGATAAAGAAACTTCTGGTGCTTTGATCATTGCAAAAAATCCTGAAGGTTACCGTCATGCTTCTATGCAGTTTGAAAGAAGGAAAGTAAATAAAACCTACCATGCCGTAGTGGATGGACACGTCATTTTCGATCAGTTAACAGTTGATCTTCCGATCTTGAACGATGGCAATAAAAATGTAACCATTGATAGGGCAGAAGGTAAAAGAGCAGAAACCATTTTCGATTCGTTAAAATATTACAAACATTATACACTGGTTGAGTGTAAACCAATAACTGGCCGTATGCACCAGATCCGTATCCACTTAGCAACACAAAGGGCAGCCATTGTTGGTGATGATATGTATAAAGGAAAACCTGTTTTTCTTTCCTCAATTAAGAGGGGCTATAAATTAACCAAAGGTGAAGAGGAGCAGCCCATTATGAAACGTTTTGCATTACATGCCAGACATTTGGTATTTAAAGGATTAGATGACAAAGATATTGTGATTGATGCACCGTACCCAAAAGATTTCGCAACCTTAATTAAGTTATTGGATAAATTTGATGCATAAAACAGCCCTTTAAATTGGCTTGTTTAGTTGTTTTTGTTACTTTTGGGCTATTAGCCCTCTATTAAAAAAACAATAGAATGTACATCAGATTTGTAAATTACCTTGATAAGATTAACCAGTACCGAAAATCTAAAATATCAAACCGTAATTTCCTAATTATCCTTGCAGTAATTGTGGGGATTTTAGCAGGACTCGCAGCTGCCGTTTTAAAAAGTTTAACCCATCATATCGAAGAATTTCTTCAATCAGACTGGCACTGGAAATATAAATACTACCTGTACTTTATATTTCCGATGATCGGTATTTTCTTAACGGTTTTGTACATTAAGTACTTTATCCGTAAAACAAAATTCGAAACGGGTTTAACCCCTTTGCTTTATGCCATATCAAAAAAATCCAGTAAGGTAGAAGCGCACAATATTTATTCGCAGATTATTACCGCAGCCGTTACGGTAGGTTTTGGTGGTTCAACAGGTTTGGAAGCACCAATTGTAACCAGTGGATCTGCAATAGGCTCGAACCTTGGCCGTTTACTCGGTTTATCCTATCGTGAAATTACCATGCTGGTGGCCTGTGGTGCAGCAGCAGGTATTGCTGGAGCATTTAATAGTCCAGTGGCGGGAATTGTTTTCGCTATTGAAATTTTATTGCCAGAGTTTACTATCCCTGCGTTCATCCCCCTTTTATTATCGGCTGCAACAGCTGCAGTAGTGGCAAGGTTATTCTACACACAACAGCTTTTCTTTTTGGTTACCGAAGGATGGAAGGTAAACGCATTGTTTTATTATGTTATACTGGCTTGTTTCATCGGCTTGTTCTCTATTTATTTTACAAAAGCCAATTATGCCGTAAAAGGGTTATTTTATAAAATAAAACATCCGTACACCAAAGTGATTGTAGGTGGTTTGATGTTGGGAGCTCTGGTATTTCTATTTCCAACTTTATATGGTGAAGGATACATTACGATAAAAGGATTATTAAAAGGTGATTATCATACCGTAATCAACAACAGTATTTTTGCTGATTATAGTTCGATTTCGGCTGTGGTTATATTGTTTACGGTAGTTACTATATTTATGAAATCGATCGCCACCCTGGTTACATTAGGCGCGGGTGGTAACGGCGGAACGTTTGCACCCAGTTTAATTATGGGCGGTTTAATTGGATTTATCTTTGCCTATGTAGTAAATCTATCTGGTTTGGCACAATTAAATGTTTCGAACTTTATTGTTGCAGGTATGGCTGCTGCTTTGGGCTCGATTATGCACGCGCCCTTAACTGGTATCTTCCTGATTGCCGAAATTACGGGTGGATATATCTTAATGGTACCGCTAATGATTACCACTGCCATTTCTTATGCAATTAACCGCAGCGCTCAAAAACATTCTATCTACACCAAAGCATTAGCTGATAAAGGCGAACTGTTATCTCATGAAGATAAGGATACAACTGTTTTAAACCAGATGAAACTGAAATACCTGATCGAGAAAACTTATCCTCAACTATATATGAGCGATCTGATTTCAGCTAAGATGAACGAGATTATGCAATCGCATAAAAACATTTGCGCTGTAACAGACGAACTGGGCGATTTTAAGGGGATTATTTACATAGAAGAATTATTTAATGAGATGATCAATCATCCTGATAAGGAAAATTTGCAGGCTTCTTATCTGGTACAGCCTGCACCGAATGCCATTACCGAAAATGATGACCTCAAAATGGTATTAGAGAAAATGGAGCAAGATAATGTATGGATTTTACCTGTATTAACAGCAGAGAACAAATATTTGGGCTTCGTTTCTAAGACCGCTATTTTCAATAAATACCGGGCATTGCTGATGAGGCAAAATGATTACATGGGCTAACCCCTAAATCCCCTTGAGGGGACTTCAAATTCCCATCCGTACATAATTTACTTCAACATAATTATCTTTAATAAAAAAAGTTGAAATGATTAAGATAATCTGCTCATTCCAACTTTAATTATAACAAGAAGTATAGTCGATCTCCCCTTTAGGGGCTGGAGTTATTCAGCTCTCTTTAAGCCGAATTTCTCAATTTTGCTGTACAAATGACTTCTTTGGATATCAATCTCATCCGCTGTTTTTGATACGTTCCAGTTGTTTTTTTCCAGCTTGAATTTGATGAATTCGCGTTCTGCGTGATCTTTGTAATCCTGGAAATTATTGAATGAATCGAAAGAAAAAGCCATACTCGAACCGCTAGCACCAGCAATCTGTGCACTGGTTGCGGCACCAATGTTTGTACCGCCTCCTGGATTAGCAAACGCACGTACATCATTTTCGGTAATTACCTTATCACTCAAAATAATTAAACGCTCAATCATATTATGTAGCTCACGCACGTTACCTGTCCACGGTAAGGCTTTTAAAGCAGCCATACCAGTATCATTAATTTTCTTCACAGGCATGCCATAATCACTGCAGATATTTTCTAAAAAGTTTTGCGCAATCACTGGGATATCATCTGTACGCTCCGTTAAATGCGGAACATGGATATTGATTACATTTAACCGGTGGTACAAATCCATACGAAAATTACCATCTTCGATTTCTTTCAGTAAATCTTTATTGGTTGCCGCTAAAACGCGAACATTTACCTCAATTTCCTTTTCGCCACCTACACGCGAAATTTTATGCTCTTGCAAAGCGCGTAAAACTTTTGCCTGGGCAGAAAGGCTCATATCGCCAATCTCATCTAAAAATAAAGTGCCTCCATTAGCCAGTTCAAATTTACCGATACGTTGCTTAACAGCAGAGGTAAATGAACCTTTCTCGTGACCAAATAATTCACTTTCAATTAGTTCTGATGGAATAGCTGCACAGTTCACTTCAATCAGAGGACTATCGGCACGGTTCGATTTTTCGTGTAACCAACGGGCTACCAATTCTTTACCACTACCATTTGCACCAGTAATTAATACCCTGGCTTCGGTAGGGGCCACGCGCTCTATGGTTTCTTTAATTTTAGAAATGCTTTCCGATTCGCCTAAAATCTCTCGGGTTTTACTTGCTCTACGTTTTAAAACTTTAGTTTCGGTAACTAAAGTTCCGCGGTCTAAACCATTGCGAACGGTGATCAATAAACGGTTTAAATCAGGTGGTTTCGAAATAAAATCAAAAGCTCCTTTTTTACTGGCTTCAATGGCAGTTTCAACTGTTCCATGACCAGATATCATAATGAATGGCAAATCGGGTTTAATGATCTGTGCCTGTTCGAGCACTTCCATACCATCCATCTTATTCATCTTGATATCGCAAAGTACCAGATCGAAATTTCCTTTTTTGATCATTTCGAGGCCATCAATACCGTTATCGATATCTTCAACATCGTAATTTTCGTACTCCAGAATTTCGCGTAAGGTACTCCTTATCGCACGCTCATCATCAATTATTAATAATTTAGCCATTAGAGGTGTATTCTTTAATTTTGAAATGCGAATATATTATTTTTTAATTAATGTATAGTTTTTTATACAATTAATACGCAATAAACCATAAAAGACGAGAATGGTTTTAATAAGCATAATCCATTTTGAACTTACTTAAATCTGGCTTCTGTTTTTTTGTTCGTTTTAGTTCCAATTCGTAAATGGTTCTGCCCAGATTTTTCATAAAAGGGAAACAAACCGTTTCGTACTCGTATTTATTGTCGTTGAAGATGCCATCTTCATTGCTATGCACTACTGCGGTTAAGAAATATTCTATCCCGTTTTTAAAATCAACAAAATAGGAGTTATCGATAATATAGCCGTAACTATCGCCATATTTATTGAAGATGCGGATGTTTGGATCTGGTGTTACCTGTTCTCTTCCATAATACAGCATCTTTGCGTAGGTTGTCCAGAATTCTTTCAGATCGTATTTTGGAAAATCACTTTCAGTAGGATATTTACTCATATAAGTATAAATGAGTTTATAATCCTCTTTGCTAAGGTTAAACCGTTCTTTAACCGGAAAAGCCTCAGGAAAAATCAATTTCTGCATTAATTTCTGCTGATCGTTAATGGCGAAAGCATTTTTGCCTGCTAGGCTAAAAGGCTTGTTTACTAACTTGTCGGTACTATCCATATACCCAGTGCCCATTACCAAATTGCTTAATTTCAATTCATACTCTTTTGGATCGTACTGTGCCGGTTGATCATACACCAATTGTTCACCATTGTAAAATTTGATCGGATTGGTATGTTTAGCTGATTCTCCTGCATCGCCAATGGCCAGACGGTTTAAAATACGGCTATCGTGTAATCCCTTAGCTTCCAGTTTTTCATTAATTTCGGCACGACCAATAAACTCAAATAAACGGTTAAATGCATCATTATCACTGGTAAGCAAAATCTTTTTAACGTAGTGTTCTATTGATGGAAGCCCATTTTTAGCACTTGTATCTGTTAAAACCTTCGTTTGCCCTTTATAGGTACTATCGGTAATCATGGTACTCTTAGCCGTTAAGCCTGTATTTTTTAAGCGGTTTACTTTTTCCAAGGCAAAAATTACAGCAGCCAGTTTAACTGTACTCGCGGGATAAAAATAATGATGCGGATCTAAATTGTAGCTAAAGGTTTTAAACATAGGCTTATTTCTTGCATCACGGTTAACCTGAGTATAGAGAATCTGGATCTGGTTTTGATCAGGATGACGAAGTATAGCAGAAAAAAGCTCAGGCTTAGACTCCATAAGCTTCTTTAGAAAAACAGTATCGGTTTTTTGCGCCATAATAGATAGGCTTAGTAATAAAAATGCAACGATTAATATCCTTTTCATAGTAGAAATTTGATTTCTAATTTAGCTTTTTCTATTAAAACCACCATTTTCCATCATCCATTTTACATGTTACTTAATTTTATTACTTTTGCAGCGCTTTTGGTTTCCGGCTTTACACCCGGAATTAAAAGGGAATACAGTGTAAATCTGTAACTGTCCCGCAGCTGTAAGCTCCTTAACGGATTTCCAATCAATCTGCCACTATCCCGACTGTTCTGGATGGGAAGGCCGGAAACCCGGGAGTAAGTCAGAAGACCTGCCTTTAGCGTTTAATTTCATAGCTTTCGGGGATTGAAGCTAGGATTGAGGTACTTAACGTTTTTCGTATTTTCATTTCCTTTTCTATCTGTTGGCTGTGGGCAAAACCACAATCAAATGAACAAAAAAAGAATGCTAACTGTAGCCAGTTTAGGGCTAGCACAGTTAATGATTAGCCAGGTGGCTAATGCTCAAACACAAGACAGTTTGCAGCTCAAAGATGTTGTAATTTCTGCAACAAAAAATGACCAGAAACAATCACAGACAGGTAAAGTGGTTACGATCATCAGTCGTGAAGTATTGGAGCGCAGTAACGGGAAATCATTGCCAGAACTTATTAGTGAGCAGGCAGGGATTATTGTAGCAGGTTCAAGCAGCAATCCAGGATTAAACAAATCGGTATTTTTTAGAGGTGCAGGAAGTGCTTATGCCGTGGTTTTAATTGATGGCATTGTGCAAAACGATCCATCAGGAAACGGCGGTGCATTCGATTTAAGATTGATTTCTATCGATCAGATCGATCATATCGAAATTTTAAGAGGTGGTCAGTCTACCATTTATGGTTCTGATGCCGTTGCAGGAGTAATCAATATCATCACTAAAAAAGGTGGCCCAAAAGGGAATACCATTTATGGTGTGGCCAGTGCAGGCAGTTACGAAACTTACAAAGGAACCATTGGTTTAAACGGTGTTGTTGAAGGTTTTTCGTATAATATTAACTATACCCACGCCAAAACCGATGGAATTTCAGAAGCAACAACACCAGTGGGAAATACAGCTGTATTTGATAAAGACGGCTTTAAAACTGATGCCTTAAATGCGAATTTCGGAATCAAACTGGATAACCATTTCTCTGTAAATCCATTTGTACGCTACTATTATGGCAATTACAAGTTTGATGGTGGTGCTTTTACCGATGCAAACAATTATTCTATCCTGAAAAACTTTGCTGCAGGTACCAATGCCAAATACGAATTTGCAACTGGTAAAGTAACGTTAAACTATAGTTTCGAAAGTACCAGAAACGATGCGCATAGCCAGTACCCAAGCATTAACGAAGGAAGGGTATCACTATTGGATTTATTCTACAACCAAAAATTGGGTAACAAACTCGATTTATTGGTGGGTATCGATAACCGTGTGATGAAATTATCATCAGCTACAGATAAACCGGAAACCAACATTTTTGCCGCTTACGGATCATTGTTCTTACACGATTTAAGTGTGTTTAACCTAGAAGTTGGCGGACGTTACAATAAACACGAACAATATGGCGAAAACTATACCTACTCAATTACCCCAAGCATCAATGTCATTAAAGAGATAAAATTATTTGGAACGGTTTCAACAGCATTTAAGGTCCCTACCTTAAACATGCTTTTTGGTCAGTTTGGTGCTAACTTGGATTTAAAGCCGGAAAAATCGAAGAATTACGAAGCTGGTGTTAATTTTAGCTTTTCTGATGACAAATTTAGCTTACGTTTAGCAGGTTACAAACGCGATTTAACTGACGCTATTATTTATGCTTACCCTAACGGATACATTAACCAGGTAAGTCAGAAAACCAAAGGTTTCGAAGTTGAACCAGCAGTTAAATTCAGTGTGTTTAACATTAATGGCTATTACGCTTATGTAGAAGGCAATGAATTCAACTTTGTTGATAATGCCGTTGCCAACTACCTTTTCCGCAGGCCAAAACATACATTAGGCATTACTGCAGGTGCACAGGCAACGAGCAATTTATATGTGAGCGCAAATTACCGTTATTTCGGCAAACGTACCGATGGTAATTTTAACACGTATACTGTCGACAATCTAGCCGCTTATAAATTGTTAAATGCTTATGCCGAATATGCATTGGCAAAGAAACGCGTAAAGATATTTTTTGATGCAAAAAACATTCTGAACGAAAAATACAGCGAAATTATTGGTTACAATAGCCTGGGCTTCAACTTTAATACAGGTGTAAGTTTTAATATCCGCTAATAAAAATTTAACTTTGCTTAAATATTAACCAGAAATAGCATGTCTCATTTAAAATTTAATCCACGTACTTTAATTTTGTTGTTAATGATATTGGCAATAACGGCTTTACGTTTGCTGGTAACATTCAACTCTGATGAATTAAAGTTTGCCAATTTTTCATCAATAGGAGCGGTAGCTTTATTTGGAGGAGCATATTTTAAAGATCATCTTAAAGCATTTGCTTTTCCGCTATTGAGTTTGTTTTTAAGCGATTTGGTACTTTATACAACCATCTATAAACAGTATGTAGATATGTTTTTAGTTCAGGAACTTTGGACATACCTTGCAATTGCATTAATGGTTTTAGCTGGTCGTTTCTTATTAAAAAAGGTGAATATCGCCAGCTTATTCTTATCTACTATTGTAATTGTATTCATCCATTGGATTGTAAGCGATATCGGTTCATGGTATAAAAACCCACTGTATACACAAAACTTAAATGGTTTTATAGATTGTTTAGTTAAAGCCATTCCGTTCGAGATCAGATTCTTAGAAGGAACAATGATTTATGGTGCTTTACTTTTTGGAGCTTTCGAAATTTTAAAAGCAAAATACCCGGTATTAAAGCTGCAAACACAAGAGTTGTAGAAATGCCCATTGGTATAACACCAAATAAGTAAAAACAATATAGAAATCCTCTTTTGATTCGATTCAAAAGAGGATTTTTTTTTAACTTAGAACATCAATTCCAATATATATCCTAATGAAAGTTGTTTCCTTTTTACCTGCTGCCACTAAAATGATTTATGATATGGGCCTGCAAGAATACCTGCACGGTGTAACATTCGAATGCCCTAAAGAGGCTGCAGATCAACCAAAAGTTGTACGGTGCATATTAGAAGGTAAAAACTATTCGAGTATCGAAATAGACCGGATTTTTTCGGCATCAAAAGCACAGGGCAAAAGTCTGTATTGGGTAGATGATGCACTACTGGAAAGCATCGCACCTGATGTGGTTTTTACGCAAGATATATGCGAGGTGTGCAACATCGATACGGTTTGTACCGAAACAGCCGTAATGAAGCTTAGCAAACAGCCAACGCTGGTACCTTTATCCCCAAATAACTTGCAGGATGTTTTTGAATGTGCCATTACCATTGCCAGGGCTTTAGGGAAGGAAGAGGTAGCGTTAAACTATCTGGCAGGTCTGCAAAAGAAAACAGATTATATTTTAGATGAGCTTAGGGCAAACCGTGCGCCGTTAAAAAGGATTATGCTAATGGAGTGGATCGAACCGATCTACAATTGCGGACATTGGATTCCTTTTCAGATTGCAGCAGCTGGTGGCGTTGATATGCTGTCTAATCCGGGTGGAGACTCTATTGTAACCCAGTGGGATAAAATCCTTAAATATAACCCAGAGGTTCTGGTTATCGCACCATGTGGTTTTGATATGAAACGAAGCATGGAAGAAATGGAACTGTTAACCTCAAAGCCAGGGTGGGGCGATCTTGAGGCCGTAAAAAACAATCAGGTTTATGTAGCGGATTTTGATATGTTTACTCAACCGAGCGTAGGTACACTGGTTGAAGGTATAGAAGCTTTAGCCTGTATGTTCCACCCGGAGATATTTAAAGCAGATGAAAACATAGCCAAAAAAATTATCAACCACAGCCAGTCTGTTAAATCACTAAAATCAGTGTAATCATAATTATGAAATTAGTTGTTTTAACAGGAGCAGGAATCAGTGCTGAAAGTGGGTTAAAAACATTTAGGGATTCTGATGGATTATGGGAAGGCTATAATGTTTACGATGTAGCTACCCCCGAGGCCTGGGAGAGAAATCCCAAATTGGTACAAGAATTTTATAATGAAAGAAGAAGGCAGGTTTTAGCCGCAAAACCCAATCGGGCTCACCAAGTGCTTGCCGAGCTGGAAAAAGACTTCGACGTTGAAATTATTACCCAAAACATTGATGATTTACACGAAAGAGCAGGTTCTACCAAAGTTACCCATCTTCATGGCGTAATCACCAAGTCTCAATCTGACAGAAAAGCAGATTTAATCTATCCCATTGCAGGTTCAGAAATTAAAATGGGCGAACTTTGCGAGTTGGGTTCTCAACTTCGGCCACATGTAGTTTGGTTTGGCGAAGCTGTACCCATGATAGAAGTAGCCGCTAAACTCTGCAAACAGGCAGACCTGTTTGTACTAATCGGAACTTCATTGGCCGTTTATCCGGCAGCGGGCTTAATCGATTTTGTACCTTCCTTTGTCGACAAATACATTATCGATCCAAGAACACCCGATGTAAAACGTTATAAAAACGTGATCAACATTGAGAAAAATGCTGTAGAAGGCATTACAGAATTAAAAGAAATATTAGCCAATGCCAGATAAAAAGCTTTGCGTTTTTAATTGGAGCGGTGGTAAAGACAGTACACTGGCCTTACACTATGCTCTACAGGATCCTACTATCGAAATCCGTTACCTGATTACTACAGTTACAAAAAAATATAACCGTGTTTCGATGCATGGCCTTAGGGAAGCTTTATTAATTAAACAAGCTGAAAGTATTGGTATTCCACTGCATCAGATCCGTTTGGGTGAAATGCCAGATATGGAAACTTACGACAGTACCATGAAGCATCATCTTTCCAGATTTAAGGAGGAGGGGATTACCCATTCTATTTTCGGTGATATCTTTTTAGAGGATTTGCGCATATATCGCGAAAACAAATTAGCAGAAATTGGGCTTAAGGCTATTTTCCCACTTTGGAAAAAAGATACAAAGCATTTAATTGAAGAATTCCTAAACCTGAACTATAAAACCATCATTGTTTGCACACAGCAAAATCTCAAAAATTTTTGTGGAAAAGTAATCAGCCTTGATTTAATCAAGCAACTTCCCGCAGATATTGATCCCTGTGGCGAAAACGGAGAGTTTCATACCTTTGCTTTTGAAGGACCAATTTTCAAGAACAAAATCACTTTCACCATCGGAGAGAAGGTATTCAGAACTTATAACGCACCAAGTAAAACAACGGCTAATGAAGATTCACCTTGTTCTACCACAGCGCTTTCTGGCTTCTGGTATATAGATTTATTGGAATAATTTTTCTTTTCAAAACATTTTGGCATCATTTTTTCTTTAGTATGGGTAATTAACTAAATCACACAACACATTGAAACCTGTTTAGCGAGGTTAGGTAGCTAAACAAGCGTCATATTAAAAAATTAAGAGTTATGAAAAAGATATTGGTAGTAATCGCATTAAGTTCAGTTATGTTTGCTTGTAACAATAAAGCAAAAGAAGAAGCGGCATTAAAACAGCAACAGGCCGAAAAACAATTAGCAATTAAAGCAGTTAAAGATAGTTTAAGATTAGATAGCTTTAAAAAAGCCGAAGTGGCCAAAGTAGAACAGGAAAAAGAAGCTAAACACCAGGCAGAATTAGCTGCAGCAAGAAGAGCAAGCTCATCTAGATCGTATGCAAGCTCAGGTGGTGGTTCTAGCAGTGCTTATGGTGGCACGCAACCAACAGCTAAGAAAAAAGGCTGGAGTGATGCAGCTAAAGGTGCTGTTATTGGTGGTGCAGCAGGTGCGGTTGGTGGTGCTTTAATCGATAAGAAAAAAGGTAGAGGTGCCATCATTGGTGGATTAGTTGGAGCTGGTGGCGGTTATTTAATCGGTAGAGGTGAAGATAGAAAGTCTGGCCGTGTGCAGCCTAAAAACTAAAAAAGGTTTTTAAAGGTATATAAAGTCCCGATTTACATCGGGACTTTTTTTTGTGCCCAGAAAAATGATTTATATATTTAGCGAAAAAAAGAACCATGATAGAAACCCAAACCGCAGAAAAAGGACAGATCCAACACTTCGTAATGTTCTGGTTAAAACCTCAACTAACCAAAACCGAGATCGCAGATTTCGCTAACTTCTTCGAAAGTTTAAAACCTATAAAATACATTAAAACGTTAAGTTATGGTTTAGCAGCAGGCACGCCTGTACGCCCTGTTACCGATAACTCTTTTACCTATTCGCTAACCATTACCTTTGCCAACATTGCAGACCATAATGCTTACCAGGAAGATAAAGTGCATTTAGATGCTGTAGAAAAGTTCTCTAATAACTGGTACAGGGTAGTGGTACACGATACAGTGATTGCTTAAATAGTTTTAGCCACTGAAACACGGAATACACGGAACATTCACAACTCGTCATCCTGAACTTGTTTCAGGATCTTTTCCGTCCTAACATAAATGCGCTTAGATGAATCTAAATTCAGCTAAGCGCATTTTTTATTTGTCACCCTAAACGCAGCGAAGAATCTTTCAGTTAAGTTCAAAGATTTCTCTACCGAAAATTCGGGACTGCATTACGGTCGAAATGACGATTTACCCAAAACCTCCCATTTATTTGGCTAAATATGCACTCAGAATTATATTCTGTAGATAAATTTAAGAACAAGTATATCAACAAGTTATATCAATTCATTTAAATAAAAGCTAATATTCAGCATGTTACGAGTAGTAAAAAATGGCTTTATAATCAAAATATAATTTTGAACAATTATTAAATCAATTAATAATCAGCATCTTACGCCGGTTAAGTCATTAATATTGATGCCTATTATAGGCCGCGGTAAAATCAGAACGCATTAGCTTAAATCGCGCCACTACTGTTTGGATAAATTCCTCATCAATAATTTCAAACACATCGTTGACTCCACCTCCACTTAGATCAAGTTCTGCTAGTTTATAACTTTGCTCAAAGGTGCCCTGCTCAAACTTTACGATGTACTTTTGGTTCATCGAAAAAATGGTGATCTTACATTCCGGATGTGGAAGTTCTGCTACTACTCTCATTTATTTTATATTTTTATTTACGATTCAACAGATACGCCATTAAGGGTGCCCCAGCTATCTACAATCGAGAAACGTGCAAACAGCTCTTCGCTGTACCATTCACGCTCCCTGGTAAGCTTAATTACATCCGAATGGTCAAAAGATTTATAAGCATAGTTTTTCATGCTATCCGCATCGGCCCAGATCGAAAAGGTAGCCTGATCGAAAAATGGATTTTCGCCAATACCTGCCGACAAGATAAAACCCGGAGCGGTGCGCATGGCATCAGCTGCTCTTTTAATATTCTGTCTAAACTCTTTTAACTTGTTAAAGTTAATCGCTGCTCTTGTAATTACAGCAATCTTACCCATGTGGACATCACTTACCTTATTAACCTTAAATGGCTCTACTGCTGACCATAATCCATGACTAGATAAAGGGTTTAATAAGATGGTAAAACTTTCTACCCCAAAGAAACCGAACCATTTCATCACAAAAGAATCATGATAAAAACTATCACAATGGCTCCGGTTATCCCAGGTGGTAAGCACAGCCCAGTGTTTGTAATCAGGAGCTAAATCTACCTGAGCATCTTTTCCGCTTCCCATTAACTTCCAGAACCTGCATCTTTTATTTAACCACAACGGCAACCTTAAAACAGCCATCCCCACAAAAGCAAAAGGAATGGTAAGGCCACGGAATTTGGTAATGGTTAAAGCTACGATCATAAACTTACTATTAATGATGTCAAAACTAAGGATTTTAAGAATAGATTATCATTCAAATTTTCGTCATTAAAATCCACTATTACCTTACATCTCAGAAATCATAATTAACTTTGGTTATAGAAACAAGAAAATGGCAGAAGACTTAACCATCACCAGAAATACATCAAAGGAAGAACAATATCAATCGATCATCCCCCAGATAGACGCTTTACTTTACGGCGAAACCGATTTTATTGCAAACCTTGCCAATGTTGCAGCAGCACTTAAAGAACAGTTTGATTGGTTATGGGTAGGTTTCTACCTGGTAAAGCAAGACGAATTGGTATTAGGCCCATTTCAGGGCCCGGTAGCCTGTACTAGGATCAAAAAAGGAAAAGGAGTATGTGGCACATCTTGGCAACAGGCAGAAACCATTATCGTTCCAGATGTTGAAGAATTTCCTGGTCACATTGCCTGTGCATCTGCTTCTAAATCAGAAATTGTTTTGCCGTTGATTGTTAATGGTGAAGTGATAGGGGTTTTAGATGTAGACAGCGAAGTATTAAACAATTTTAATGAAACAGATAAGACTTATTTAGAGCAAGTTATATCAATTATATTAAACAGATAGTTAAGATAAGATATTGAAACTAACAGAAGAATATTATCTAAATGAAGACGTGGTTAGCCTGGCTAAAGATCTGTTAGGCAAAATACTCTACACCAAAATTGATAATGAAATTACCGCAGGCATCATCGTTGAAACCGAAGCATATTTTGGCATAAAGGATAAAGCTTCGCATGCTTACGGCGGCCGCAGAACCAACCGAACAGAAACGATGTATAGTAATGGAGGCATTGCCTATGTATATCTTTGTTATGGCATGCACAACCTCTTTAATATCGTAAGTTCGAAAAAAAACGACCCACATGCTGTTTTAATTAGAGGCATAGAACCTTTGGTTGGCATCGACATTATTGAGCAACGTAGAAATATGCCGCATACGAAGGGTGCTATTTCTGCCGGCCCAGGCTCTGCTGCAAAAGCACTTGGAATAGATAAAACTTTTAATGCCAAAAATCTAACAGGAGATGAAATCTGGATCGAGGATCATGCTATCCGCTATCACGATGATGATATAGCCGCGGCGCCCCGCGTAGGTATTGCATATGCAAAAGAACATGCTTTATTACCGTGGCGATTCTTTTTAAAAGGCAATAAATACGTGAGCAAACCAAATAAGGTTTAATTTAAAAAACCTTTTAACGTACGGCCTGTTTTTCTTTCATATATCGAAAATTATGAAAAACGAGAAAAACATAGCAATACTAAAAGAAATGGCTGAAAGCGTACGCACCTGTATGTTTACGACATTTTCCACTGGAGATGAATTCGGAAGCAGACCGATGGCTACTGCAAAAATTGAAGAAGATGGCAGCTTATGGTTTTACACCAACGAGTATTCACTAAAATCGAAAGAAATTTCAAAAGAAAACAATGTATTGCTTGCTTATAGCGATCCATCTAAGAACACCTACCTAACTGTAAAGGGTAGCGCTGAACTGGTGGATGATAAAGTACGTAAAGAAGCTTATTTCTCTCCATTTATCAAAGCCTGGTTTCCAGATGGGATTGAAGACCCCAGGTTAATTTTAATAAAGGTAACACCAGAAGAAGCAGAATACTGGGATGCCTCAGCATCTGAAATAGTTGTGTTATTCAGCATGTTAAAAGCCGCGGTAACCGGCAGCACACCAGATTTAGGTAAACACGATACCATAAAATTTTAATTCATTACACAAATTGAAAAGCAGGTCTGGAAACAATACCTGCTTTTTTTGTAATATTGAGGCAATGAATTTTGAAAACAACTTATTATTTGCACAAACACAAGACGAAACCGACCAGCTTCGTAATTTCAGGTCTCAGTTCTTATTTCCTAACCAGAACGGAAAAGATTTTATTTACTTGTGCGGCAATTCGTTAGGACTACAACCTAAAGTTGCCAGTGAGGTGTTAAAAGACCAGCTTAACAACTGGGCCAACTATGCAGTAGAGGGCTGGTTCGATGGAAGCGAGCCCTGGATGTTCTACCATAAGGCACTTAAAAAGTTAATGGCTCCGATTGTTGGCGCATTACCGTCGGAGGTATGTCCGATGAATACCTTAACCGTAAACCTTCATTTGTTAATGGTTAGCTTCTATCAGCCCAAAGGCAAACGCTTTAAAATCATTATGGAAGGCGGCGCATTCCCATCCGATCAATACGCAATAGAAAGCCAGGTAAGATTTCATGGTTTCGACCCAAAAGAAGCAATTATAGAGGTTTTTCCCAGAGAAGATGAAGAAATACTCCTTACCGAAGATATCTTAGCTAAAATCAAAGAAAATCCAGCTGAAATCGCTTTGGTTTTATTTGGCGGAATAAATTATTACACCGGGCAATGGTACGATATGGAAACCATTACAAAGGCAGGGCACGAAATCGGCGCAATTGTAGGCTGGGATCTGGCGCATGCCGCAGGTAATGTTCCTGTAAAGCTTCACGATTGGGATGTTGATTTCGCCTGCTGGTGCTCATACAAATATCAAAATTCAGGACCGGGGGGAATAAGCGGAATCTTTGTTCACGAAAAACATTTCAGCAACTCAGAATTGAACCGCTTTGCAGGATGGTGGGGCTACCAGGAAAGCAAACGTTTTAAAATGGAAAAAGGCTTTATTCCAGAATCTGGGGCAGACGGATGGCAGGTAAGTTGTACTCAGGTAATGCCAATGGCTTTATATCATGCTTCGCTTCAGATTTTCGAAGAAGCAGGCTTCATCGAACCATTAAGAAACAAAAGTATTACTTTAACTGCATACCTAGAGTTCATTATAAATGAAATAAATAAGGAGTTAGGAATAGCGCAGTATAAAATCATCACTCCTAAATTAGCCAAAGATCGAGGTGCACAGTTATCCATCATCGCACAAAGTAATGGCAAACAGATTTTTGATGGCTTAATGGCCAACCACATACTTGGCGATTGGCGCGAACCTGACGTGATCCGCTTAAGCGCAGTCCCACTTTATAACTCTTTCGAAGATGTTTATTTGGCCGGGCAGGCACTTTTAAAAGTAAGTAAGGCTGTTTTACGATAAGAAGAGGTTCATTAAATAAAAAATTAAGAAAATGATCAATTACAACCCGAAAGACTGGAGCACCTTCATTTTTCATATCCACAAAAGTGATACCTTTAGAAAACTGTGGCCATTAATGCTTGCAGTAGCTATTTTTTCGGGCCTGGTGGCATTTGCAGAACTCAATTTTTTTCAACTTTCCAAAAGCAGTTATGTTACCAATATCGGCATGATGCACAGCTTATTGGGCTTTGTATTATCCATGCTACTGGTTTTCAGAACAAATACAGCATACGACAGATGGTGGGAAGGAAGAAAGTTATTGGGATCGTTAACCAATGTAAGCCGCAACCTGGCTATGAAAATAAAAGCGCTTAAATTAACAGAAGAAGATGTCCGTTTTTTCGAATACGGCATTCCTAAATATGCTTTTGCCCTGAAAGAACATTTACGCGAAAGAATGTATTTTGGCAAAAATAGTCTTTTAATAGAGGTTGAAGAAGGTAAACACATACCAAACCAGATTGCAGGAAGCTTAATTAACAGGTTATACGAATTACTGGAAAAAGGCGCTATTTCACAGCAACAGTTCATTGTGCTCTCTAGCGATTTTAATCAATTTACCGATATCTGTGGCGCTTGCGAGCGCATTAAAAACACACCAATTCCATATTCTTACAGTGCTTTTATCAAGAAGTTTATCTTTATTTACGTAATTACTTTACCTTTTGGATGGGTATTCAGTTTAGGCTATTTTGTGGTGCCGATTGTCCCCTTTATCCTCTATGTATTAGCGAGTTTGGAGCTGATAGCTGAAGAAATAGAGAACCCATTTGGAGAAGATGCGAACGACCTTCCTGTGGATCAGATCTGCACGAACATCGAAAAACACGTGGAGGAAATTTTAGGTTAATGATCAAGATTGCCTGGCATCCACTCTACGCACACCCTTTGCCCGAAGGGCACCGTTTTCCGATGCTCAAATATGAGTTGATACCCGAACAACTTTTGCATGAAGGTACTATAGCACAGCAGAATTTATTTAGCCCAGAACCAGTTTCGGAAGATATTATACTCCTGACTCACGAAAAAACATATTGGGAACAGCTTAAGGATTTAACACTTTCTGCGAAAGACCAAAGAAGGATAGGCTTCCCCTTAAACGCACAGCTATTAGAACGCGAACTACGGATTACCCAAGGTACAATCGATGCAGCCCACTTTGCAATGAGTAACGGAATTGCCTTTAATGTAGCAGGTGGCACCCATCATGCAGGCAGCAATTGGGGAGAAGGTTTTTGTTTGTTAAACGATCAGGCTGTTGCAGCTAATTACTTGTTAAATAAAAATTTAGCTAAGCGGATCTTAATTATCGATTTAGATGTACATCAGGGAAATGGCACGGCAGAAATCTTTCAAAATGAGCCAAGGGTGTTCACTTTTTCAATGCATGGCGATAAAAATTTCCCTTTCAGAAAAGAAATTTCAAGCCTGGATATTCCGTTAAATGATGGTGTACAGGATGAAGAATATCTGTCATCTTTAAATACCAATCTAAAAAAGGCATTCGAAAGGGCCAAACCCGATTTTGTATTTTATCTATCGGGGGTTGATGTGCTTGCTACCGATAAGCTGGGCAAACTGGCCTTAAGCAAAGCCGCATGTAAAGAACGCGACAAAATGGTGCTGCAGGCCTGTAAAAATAAAAATCTAGCGGTACAAGTGAGTATGGGCGGCGGCTACTCCATCGATATCAGAGATATTGTAGATGCGCATTGTACCACCTACCGCTTGGCTTTTGATTTATTTGGATAAGCCCACGCACAAAAACCATAATATCCTTATCTTCGCGGCCATATGTTGGAGATTATTTATCAGGACGAAAATCTAATTGCAATTAACAAACCCCACGGGTTATTGGTGCATCAATCTTCCATTGCAAGAGATGCCAAGGAGTTCGCGCTTCAGTTGCTTAGAGACCAAGTTGGCAAACATGTTAGCCCGGTACATAGGCTAGACAGGAAGACAAGCGGAATCTTATTATTTGCTTTCGATAAAGTATCTGAAATCGCTATGCATCAGCAATTTATGAATTCAGAAACCGATAAAAAATACCTAGCTATCCTGCGCGGATTCACGCCTGATGCAATGGATATCGACTATCCGTTAGCTAAAGAAAACGGAACAATGCAAGATGCTTTCACCTCGTTTAGAACACTTCAAAAAGCAGAGGTAGCAGTAGCTTTCGGTAAACATCCAACCTCACGGTATTCATTGGTAGAGGCTACACCCAAAACCGGGAGAATGCATCAACTAAGAAGACACTTTAGCCATATCCTACATCCAATTATTGGCGATAGGACACATGGGTGCAACAAGCAAAACAAATTTTTTAAAGCGCAATGGGATATGACAACCATGTTGCTCCATGCCTCGGAGTTAGCATTCACTCATCCTATCACAAAAGAAAAAATCCATTTAAAAGCCGGTTTACACGATGAGTTTAAAAGAGTGATGGATTTTATGAAAATGGAACCTTAGCACAATTTTTGCCATCAAAATCTGTTTATATAGCATCTATGATTAAATACTTACGTTTTACACTTCCAGTTTTAGCGCTTTTCGCAGCCAGTTGTTCTTCTGTTTATATGCCAAACGTACCAAATACCCCCATGTTAAGTAAACAGGGCGAATTTAGTGGCGGTGCGCACATCTCTTTAAAAGGCAATACCAGTGTTAATGGCGCTTATGCCGTTTCAGATCATATCGGTGTACTTTTTAGTGGTTCGAGAATGAATAGTGAAAGAAAAAGCAAAGATTTCGGGCATAAACTTATTGAAATTGGGGGAGGATACTTTGATACTTTTGGTCCGGATAACAACCGGATTATTGAGGTTTATGCAGGCGTAGGGAAGGGTTGGAGTGATATTACCTTCCGAGATTATAAAGACGACATCCTCATCAGCAGCGAATTGCAGGAAGTAGATTACAGGAAAACATTCTTACAGGTTAATTACAGTTCGAAAAAGAAAAACAACCTGCGGTTATTTGGAACAGATTTCCCGATTAACTATGGTACAGCATTAAGGATTAGCCATATTAAGATGGATAGATTCTTTTTAAACGGTATTGTCCAGCCGAAAGAAGATAATATTTTCTTCGAACCTGTTTTCTTTACGCGTATGGCACTCAGCAAAACTTTCCAGCTACAATATACCACCAGCAGTAATATCGGATTAAAGAACCGCAAATACATGTCTGCAGGCAATTCTATCTTCACCATTGGTGTTGTGGTTAATGTAGGGGGTAAATAATTCCCGCTGTCATTCTGAGCGCAGTGAAGAATCTGTTTTGACTCAGTGTATATTAACTTCAATCTTCTGTTGAGCCTGGGGAGGTCACTTAGTCGCGTAATTTCGACTGGAGCGAAGCGAAATGGAGAAATCTATCCATATGAAATTCTGTTTGATAGATTTAACCACTGCGATCGAAATGACGAATTTATCTAAGGATGCCATCTGTTACACCTTCAAACTTCTCGTTTTATTCTGAAACCTTAAAAACAATAGGATAGAGGCAGTTAATAAACCTAATGTTAATCCATACCAGATGCCATTAACGCCTAAGTTAAAATGAAAGCCTAATACATAACCGATTGGAATACCAACCACCCAATAGGCTAAAAAAGTAATAAACGTTGGAATATTAACATCTCCAACACCACGTAAAACACCTAAGCCAACCACTTGTGTGCCATCAAACAGCTGAAAAAAGCCAGCAATGATCAACAATTGGGCGGCGATGGGAATAACAGCGGCATCTTCCGTATAAATAAAAGGCATGATGTTATTGGCCAAAACAAAAATCACTGCCGTAACAGACATAAACAACAAAATAACATGGTAGCTGGCTATGGCAGATTTACGTAAATCGTCGAAATTTTTCTTACCAAAGTTATTTCCGGTTTTAATGGTGGCTGCCGAAGCTACACCGCTGGCAATCATATAAGTCATGGCAGCTAAACTAATCGCGATTTGATGCGCAGCCTGTTCTACCGCACCAATTGTACCGATAAGCACTGCAGCACCGCTAAAAGCACTGATTTCGAAAGAGTATTGCATAGCAACAGGCATCCCGATTTTAGCAATCTTAACCGCCCTTATTTTATCAAGAAACGTGGCTTTAAAACTGATCAGGTATTTTTTGAAATGCTGAGAACGCAATACATAAAAACACATTACGGTGGCCATTAAAATCCTGTCAATTAAAGTACTTAACCCTACACCACTAACACCCATCGATTTAATACCGAACATACCTTTTACGAAAATGATTCCTAAAATGATGTTGATGGCATTTCCCCAGATAGAAACAAACATGGCTTGTTTGGTAAATCCTAAACCTTCAGCAAACTGTTTAAAAGTCTGGAAAATCAATAAAGGTATAATTGAAACAGATAAAAGATTCAGATAAGGTTTTGCATAACGCACTACTTCGGGCGTTTGCTCGAGGCGGTCGATCACAAAAAATACACCCAACTGAACCAGTACATATAAAAATATCCCCACACAGATATTAATAATTAAACTGTTTGATAAAAGCTTTCCGCATTCATCATAATTCTGACGACCGTTTTCCTGTGCAATAAGCGGCGTTAAACCATAGGAGATACCTAACCCAATTACCAGGATAAGCATAAATATACTGTTCACTAATGAAACAGCGGCTAATTGAATGGTATCTGTAAAATGGCCTACAATAATACTATCGGCCATATGTACCAAAGTATGGCCAACCTGAGAACCTACAATTGGAAGTGCCAAATGAAGATTTTCTTTATAATAGGGTTTATATTTGGTGTAAATTTTAGAAAACATAGAGTTACAAAGGTCGCGTTTTTAAACCTCAAAAAGTAGAGATGTAGAAAAGTTAATGTATAATTCCCCGCGTTACCGTCATTTCGAGCGGAGTGCAACAGAGCCGAGAAATCTACCGAGATAGATCTCTCCATTTCGCTACGCTTCAGTCGAGATGACGATTTTTCTAATTAAATTCTATTATAGTTATATTAAACTACCTCACCGCCGTAAAGTATTCTTCTTTTTCCGAAGTATGCGATTTGATTACGTTGGTCAGAATTAAATTAACCAGTACTTTTTGTGCCTTACGGTAAGAACTGCGCAACAGTTTACTAAACTCTTTCAGCGTAATCTTTTCGTTCTGTTCCAGGTATTCGAGCAGCTTTTTCTCGTTTTCAGAATAGGAGATGAGCACACCATTGTTTTTATATTCCTGTTTCAACACTTCCAAAATAATCCGGCTAGCCAACACGCTTTTATCATCTATACGGATATAAGCCCACCATTTTTTTTGATCATCAAGTGCATAATGTGGCTTCGTATCACTTTCAGGAATATTAACTACCAATACCAATTTATCATCAACATAAATTTCTTCAAAGTAGGGTTCAATTGCCGGTTTGCAGAACTGATGCGCAGAAGTTAAGATCATGTATTTTTCTTCTTCTTCTGATTTTACTCCCTTAATAGATCCATCATCAGCTACGCCAATCAATAGTTTACCACCTTTGTTATTGGCAAAAGCAACCAGGCTCTTGGCAATTTTCTCGGTATTGGTAATGGTTTTCTTAAAATCGAGCATAACGCCTTCGCCCTGCAAAATTAAACTCTTAATACTCGGCATAATCTAAAAAATTAGTAAGCAACTCTAGGGGTTTCGCCCTGATGCAGGTTTCGGATATACACTTCATTCATCACAGTGGCACACAGCTCGCCATCCTTATTGGTAATTTCCATCGGGTAGGCCTTTACAAACTTTCCAACGGTTTTTAATGCTTGCTCTGCCTCGTTCAACATCTCATCAGTTACTTTTATGGTAAAGTATAATGTAGAACGGCCAGGCTTTAAATATTGTATGGAGGCACTCTTTAACCAAACACGAACTTTAAAGCCCCGGCGCTGCATTAACTGATCAAATAACAAGGCATAAAAAGGATCTGTGGCTGCATAAATAGTACCACCAAAAATAGAGCCGTTATAATTTTTATTTAAAAAGCTCTTGCTCAGTTTAACCGTACAGCTTCTAAATTCATTTTCAAATTTCTGAACCCAAATGCGTTGAAAAAATAGAGGTGGGTAAAAACGCATTACCCATTTAAGGGTGTTTTGAGAAATAATCATACTTACTAATATCAGAAAGTTTTATCACCTTTTAAAGTTTTGAGGATCTTGTTTTAGTAATATTTCCGTAATTTAGAATTATGCATGTTTATGATACCATTACCGACGCTTTAGCAGATTTAGATAGTCGTGGTTATAATTTAGATTTCAATTTAACGGCAGAAAGTTAGCATGTAAATCAGTCAATTTATTCCTGAAGTCTGAAGAATTTGAAATTGAAGGAGTATACTGTTTTGAAGGAACGACCGACTTGGCTGATAGCTCGGTTATTTACACCATTTCATCAAATGCAAGAAATTTAGAGGGAGTATTGGTAGATAGTTATGGTGTATATACTGAAAATATATCGCCAGAATTGCCCAATAAGTTAAAGATCTATCATGAATAATACATTTATTTTGTTTCGCAATACACTAATAATCAACATGATCGACAAAAAATTAGCAATATGAAATAAAAAAAATTAAAACCAAATGATTAAAAGGTTGTTAGGTTGATAGATAACAATAAAAACTATGAAAAAAATAATCTTAAGTCTTGCTTTTGCGGGTTCTCTTATGATAGCCACTTCAGCATGCAATTCGTCTAAAAATATGGCTGGTTCTTCAGACAGTACTGCGACGGATTCTACAAAAGTAACGGATACGACTAAAACGATGCCAGACACAACATCAAAAAAGTTGCCTGACACCACCAAAATGCCACCTGATACTACGAAAAAAAATCCTCCAATGTAGGAAGGTAAAAGCCACTCTAAAACAAGAGTGGCTTTTATTTTAAAAATCTATTTTAAATATTTGTGTTATTGCGTACTTTCAGCGTTTAAACCAAATAATTAAATGGATCTTCAAGCAAAAGCAAACAACCGTAATGTAATTTTCTTAGTTATTGTAGCTGCTCTGGGTTACTTCGTAGACATTTACGATCTTGTTCTATTCTCTGTTGTTCGTGTTCAAAGTTTAACTGAAATTGGCGTTTCGCAGGCCGATATGCAATCTGATGGCTTCCTGATCATCAATTCTCAAATGTTCGGGCTACTTTTAGGTGGAATTTTATGGGGAGTACTGGGCGATAAACTGGGAAGGATCAAAGTTCTTTTTGGTTCAATCCTTTTATATTCACTGGCCAATATTGCCAATGGCTTTGTTACAACGGTTAACAGTTATGCCATCATCAGGTTTATTGCGGGTATAGGTTTAGCTGGAGAGCTTGGCGCAGGGATTACTTTGGTGGCTGAAACCATGGACAAAGAAAAACGCGGTTACGGAACCATGATTGTTGGTGCTGTGGGTTTATTGGGTGCAGCCGTTGCAGCAACTGTAGCAGCCGAATTTACTTGGCAAACCTCATACTTTGTAGGTGGCGGAATGGGCCTGGTACTGCTTTTATTACGTGTTGGCACTTTCGAATCAGGCATGTTTAAACACGCCGCTAACCAGAGAGAAGTATCGAAAGGAAATATCTTTATGCTGTTTAACAACTGGAAACGTTTTTCGAAATATCTCTATTGTATCTTGATCGGTATTCCGTTATGGTTTGTAGTAGGGATCCTAGTTACCTTAGCGCCAGAGTTTGGTAAAGCTTTAGGTGCGACAGAACCACTAAAAGCAGGTACAGGGATTATGTTTACCTATTTTGGAATTGCAATAGGCGATGTGGTTACAGGTCTACTCTCTCAGGTATTAAAGTCGAGAAAAAAAACAGTCTTTATCTTCCATTTGCTTTCTGTTGCGAGTGTGGTTGTTTATTTAACCAGTTTCGGCTTAACAAGTAGCAATTTTATCTGGATCTGCTTGTTTATGGGCTTCTCTGTAGGTTATTGGGCCACATTTGTTACCATTGCATCAGAACAATTCGGCACAAACATAAGGGCTACTGTAACTACAACTGCACCTAATTTTGTAAGAGGTGCATTAATCCCTATTACATTCTTATTCGAATTTTTAACCCGTAAATACGGATTAATTACTGCCGGATATTTAGTAATGGGAATCTTAACCCTGATTGCGATGTTTGGTTTGAGCCAATTAAAAGAAAGTTTCAACAAAGATTTAGATTATTTAGAAGAGTAATAATCTCTCGGCTTCTGACTAAAAACAATGTCAATAAAATGTACTATCTAAACATAAATAAATATAGCTGCTTTAATAGCTTTAAATTTGTATGGAAATAGAAAGAGCCATCATGTTTAAAGAAGAAGTAGCAGAACGGTATAAGCAAATTCAGGATGAAATTTGCAGGGGATTGGAAATTGCCGATGGCAAAGGTAAATTTGAAGAGGAACTTTGGGAAAGAAACGGTGGGGGAGGCGGACGCACCAGGATTATGCAAAATGGTGCAATTATCGAAAAAGGTGGTGTAAATTTCTCTGCGGTACACGGTAAATTGCCCGAAGCCATAAAAAAAGCTTTTAATGTAAGCGAAGATGATTTTTTTGCTACCGGAGTTTCAATTGTGATCCATCCAAATCATCCACTGGTTCCGATTATCCATATGAATATCCGCTACTTTGAGCTGAACGAACAAACACGCTGGTTTGGCGGCGGCATCGATTTAACACCACATTACGTGTTCGAAAACGATGCCCGTTTTTTTCACCATAAATTAAAACAGGCTTGCGATGACTTCAGTGCTGAATTTTATCCAAAATTTAAAACGCATGCCGATGATTATTTCTTCATTAAACACCGTGAAGAAACCCGAGGTATCGGTGGCATTTTTTATGATAAACTGAAGCCAGAAAACACCAATTTATCATGGGAGCAGATTTTAGATTTTTCTATTAATATTGGTGAAACATTCTTACCGATTTACACGGAACTGATTGATAGAAACCGCGATAAAGCGTTTACAGAAGCCCAGAAACAATGGCAATATCAGCGTCGTAGTCGTTACGTAGAGTTTAACTTAGTTTACGACTCTGGAACAAAATTTGGCTTGGAAACCAACGGACGGATAGAATCTATTTTAATGAGTTTACCACCACAGGCTAACTGGGGTTATAATGTTCAGCCGGAAATTAATTCCGATGAATACAAAACGGTACAGCTGCTTAAAAAAGGAATTAACTGGATCTAAATGACCGAATTAAAAGAATTTGAGCGTCTGCTAGTTAAAACGATAATAAAAGATAATTCAGAAAAATTCGGCTATTTGTCTGAGCACTTAGATTTTATAAAGATCGAAACTACTAAAACAACCGGTACAGGTCTGTACATAAATTTTGTGTACCTAAAGGAATTTCAAGAAGAAGAATTTGAAAACGGTTTACTCAGTGCTGAAGCAAAACTAACAGCGCCGAACCTGAAAAATGAATTAACTTATTGCCTGGATATTACGAACTGTAAAATAGATTCTCTGGAAATTTTAACCAATGAAAAAGAAAATTGGGACGGTGATTTAGAGAATTGCAGTTTGAATTAATTTAGGGTTAAATTTTCGCTGAGTATTTTTTTACCTTAAAGACCCAAAAAGAGGCAAGAACAACACCACATTGGTCCACATCCATTTTTTTCGTCTCTTATTGTATGGAAATTTCGAAATGTCTAAAATAACGTAAATGTTTACCAACATGATAAACATTACGACAATAGCGAGAATTAAATAAGCGTTCATAGGTAAATGTAGTCAATTTTAAAATAAGGTTAAAGCTGGCGCCACCTCATGAAAGCCAGCTTTTAGTTTGCCAAGCCTGAAATCGTTTACAATGTTGTGAGCCAGGCGTGTTGGTTCAGGGATACGATAATTTCCAACAGATTTTTTAACTACTTGCAGGCTATCTTCTTGCGTAATTAAGTGGCCTGCAGAAATATAAACAGGCGCGCAATTGATTTTTGTTCTCAGCGCAAAGCCAAGCATTTCGCCTGCATTACTTTTAATTTCTGAAGTGCTATATCTGACATTTTCTGGCTGATGATCTTTTCCATGCAAGAGACTTTTTGCGCAGCCAATTGTACTATGATTTGCTAATATTCCAAAATGTGAAGCAACACCCATACGGCGTGGATGCAAAATCCCATTTCCATCTAACACTACAATATCTGGTTTATCTGCAATTAATTCCCAAACTTTTAATAATGCCGGAACTTCTTTAAAACCTAAAAAACCAGCTTTATACGGAAAACTGGTTTCGTAAGTTGCTAAGGCGAATGATTTTAAAAGCATCTCCGGATAAGTTAAGATCACAATTCCAGCGTACATGGTTGTGCTGTTTTTATTAAATGAAATATCTGCGCCAGCAATGGTTTCAATTTTGTTAATTGGCTGAAACTTTAATTGTTTTGCTAATTCGATTTGGTAAGCAGCTGCGTCTTCGAAGCTATATTGATCATACATGATTATTAGTACAATTTTGTGTGATAATTGTTTTATTATATGTCTTATAATTAATATTATGTTAAGTTAAATTTTCTAACAGTATCCTATCCTTACAGATTACTCAATAAAATTATAGCTCCTGAAGTTTACGGTTAAGCTCTTGTACTCTGTTCGTTACTCCCTTTTTGGTGTAGATATCGATCAGCAATTGTACGGTTTTTTTATCGTTCGGGTTAATTTCATTTGCGCGCTGCAAAGCAAACTGTGCACGATTGATCAATCCTTTATATTTTTCAGTTTTATCAGCATCATTTTTGCTCAGCGTTTCATTGGCTGTATTGATGTAAGCCAAGCTCAATTGGTACAATGCATCAAAATAATTTTGATCTGTAGACAAAGCTTTATCATAAGCCAAAATTGCGGTAGCATTATTTCCACCAATCTGCTGCAGATAACCATAAAGAAAATAAAGCAGTTTATTTCCTTTTTCTACTTTTAAATTGTTTTCGATTAAGCCCTGCGCTTTACTATAATTCTCGGTATCAAGTAATAGATTGATATAATCGTTTGTTAAAAAGCGATTGAACGGATTAAGCACAAGTCCATCCTCTAATGTTTTAATGGCTGTTTCGTTTTCTGATTTCACCACATACATCTGCGCCATTTTCTGAAACACCGATGGATTTCTAATTCCGTTTTCTTTTGCACGTTTAAAATAGGTTAAAGATTCGTCGTAAGACTGAATGTTTAGTGCACAAATTGCTGTATTTAACGCCAATGTGGTATCTGCAGGGAAATTATCGCATACTTCTTTCAAGTCAGCAAACGCTTCTTTAAAATCGTTATTAAAAAAAGCTTCATTACCTTTTTCCTGTTTTTTGATGAGGATATTGTGATTAGAGGCTTTAATAAGACCACCATTATCATCATAACGATCTAAAGATTTGGCTTTGGCTACAGCTTCAATGGCTGAATCATAAAATTTATTCGCATTATTGGGATCAGTATCAATCAATGAAGCGAAAGAAGTAAGGTAAGATTTTATAGACCAGGTTTCACTCCAGTTTTTAGTTTTGTTATCTTTCTCAGCTGATTCTATTGATTTTAAGCCTTCTGTAATAATCGATAACTGTTTTTTTTCGTCTTCTTTATTGGCAATTGAAGCTTGTAGTTTACCAACAGCATTTCTGGCGATAAGAATTTGACTTTTTTGCGCTACAGCATTAAAAGAAACGAAAATTAAAGCGGTTAATGATATTTTAAGGCAATTCTGCATAATATTAATAATGTGGTAAAACCGTAATAAACGATAAAAATAAACATAAAAAAAAGAGCTCCGAAATTTCGGAGCTCTTTTTTTGGATCGATCAAGAAATTATTGTTTAGGCAATGCGTCTAAACGTTTCTTGATATCTTCGTAATTTTTAGTATCATTTCTAAAAGCATAGATCGTTTTCAAGGTTTCTAACGCGCCTTGATTTTTAGCATCAACCTCAAGTGCTTTTTTGTAAAAAGGAAGAGATTTATCTAACAAAGCATTCATTTTACCGGTTAGTTCATTAAATTCTTTCACTTTTTTAGGATCGATTTTATTTCTGTCGGCCTGTAATTTTAAAGCCTGACTGAAATAAATATTCCCCAATAAAACCTGGTAGTTAGGGTTGTTTGGTTCTTTTGCAGCTAAAGCAACCAACATTTGCTCAGATTTGGCTGCATCACCCCTATCAATATAAATCTGAGTTTCAGTTTTAATCCAGTCGGTATTTTCAGGGAATTTAGCAGAAGCTTCTTTAATAATGGCCAAAGCAGCTGTTGTATCTTTTTGTTTAGCTAATGTGGTTGTGATAATCTCAGAATACAAATCTTTAGACTGTGGAGAATTCAAAGAAATTACTTTTTTGAATTGGCTAATCATGTTTGGATAATCCTCACTTAGTCTGGCCGCAATACCCGCATTTAGATACATAGCGGTATCGTTTGGATTGATTACTGTTGCTGCCACGAATTTTGTGTAAGCAGTTTTGTAATCTTTTTTATTGTAAGCGATTACACCACCATTTCTAATGGCGTTGCTAATATTGGTTTCAGCTAAATTAATATTATCTTTTTCACTTCCTTTTGTATCCAATTTCTTGGCTTCAACAACCGCATCCTGAGCAATTTTTAGGTTTGCATCAGCATTTGTAGTGCTTGTTGAATCCAGAATAGCTGCAGAAGAAGCAAATAAAGCGCGGTACGACCATGCTTCCGGCATTACTTTAGATTTTTCATCAGCAATTGCTTTGTCGGTATGGGCCAAGCCTTTAGCTAAAGCTTCAAGCTTTTTTGCCAACGGAGTTGTAGCACTTGAAGAAGTTAGCTGGAATAAACCCCAGTCGTTTTTTGCCGCGGTTATTTCACTTTTCTGAGCAAATGCAGAGCTTACCGCACCTGCTAGAACTATACTTAGAAATACTCTTTTCATAATTTTTATTCTAATCTTATTTTTAGTTAATTGTCTTCTTTCGTTTCGTTATCCGATTCGTCTTCTTCTTCAGTATCATCTGCCTCGGGAGTAGTATCTGCTTCTACTTCTTCACCATCTGTAACTACAACATCTGTTAAATCTACTGTTTCTTCTTCATCTTCTTCGTGATCGATTTTAGTAACCGAAGCAATTTCGTCATCACCTTTTAATGAGATCAAACGAACCCCTTGTGTGGCACGGCCCATTACCCTTAACGCTGATACCGGAATTCTGATTACAATACCTGAGCGGTTAATGATCATCAAATCTTCGCTATCTGTAACGTCTTTTATAGAAACTAATTGTCCCGTTTTTTCAGTAACATTAATTGTTTTTACCCCTTTACCACCACGGTTAGTTACACGGTAATCTTCGATATCGGTACGTTTACCGTATCCTTTTTCTGATACTACTAACACCGTAACTTCAGGATTGTTTACAGCAATCATGCCAACAACTTCATCCTGATCGTGCGCAAGCCTAACACCACGTACGCCGGTAGCAGTTCTACCCATCGGACGAACCGTACTTTCGTTGAAACGGATTGCTCTACCAGAACGCAATGCCATAACAATTTCGCTTTGTCCGTTAGTTAAACAAGCTTCCAATAATACATCACCATCATTAATGTTGATGGCATTAATACCATTTACACGTGGACGTGAATAGGCTTCAAGAGAAGTTTTCTTAATGGTACCTTTTTTAGTACACATAATAATGAAATTGTTCTCTAAGTATTCCTGATCTTTAAGGTTTTTAACCTTAATGTAGGCTTTAATTTTTTCCTCTTTCGGAATATTGATAATATTCTGGATCGCCCTTCCTTTACTGGTTCGTGAGCCTTCAGGAATTTCGTAAACCCTCAACCAGAAACATCTTCCGGCTTCAGTAAAGAACAGCATATAGTTGTGGTTTGTAGCCACGAGCATGTGTTCAATAAAATCTTCATTTCTTGAGGTACTTCCTTTTGATCCTTTTCCGCCTCTACCCTGCGCTCTGAATTCGGTTGCAGGAGTACGTTTTACATAACCTTCATGAGAAATAGTGATTACCACTTCTTCATCGTCGATGAAATCTTCCATGCTCATATCTTCGGCTGAGTGAACGATAGTTGTTCTGCGCTCATCACCAAATTTCTGACGGATTTCTGCTAACTCATCTTTGATGATCTGCATACGCAAACCTTCATCATCTAAGATAGATTTTAAGTATTCAATGGTTTTCATTAACTCTGCATACTCTTCTTTGATCTTATCACGCTCTAGTCCTGTTAAACGACGAAGCGTCATATCCAAAATAGCACGGGCCTGGATATCGCTCAACCCGAATTTTTCTATCAAGCCTAAACGGGCATCTTCAGGAGTTTCGGAAGCACGGATCAGTTTAATTACTTCATCTAAATGATCTAAAGCAATTAAATAACCTTCTAAAATATGTGCACGTTTTTCTGCTTCTGCTAATTCGTATTTGGTACGGCGAACAATTACATCATGGCGGTGATCCACAAAATGCACAATCAAATCTTTAAGATTTAACATTTGTGGACGGCCTTTTACCAATGCAATGTTATTTACACTGAAAGAAGTTTGTAATGCGGTATACTTATATAGGTTGTTTAAAACGATAGAAGCATTTGCATCACGTTTAATTTCGTAAACGATACGGATACCATCTTTGTTCGATTCGTCTTTAATGTTCGAAATACCTTCAAGTTTTTTCTCGCCTACCAATTCAGCAGTACGCTCAATCATCTGTGCTTTGTTAACCTGGTAAGGAATTTCGGTAACAATAATTAACTCGCGGTCTTTAATACTCTCAATTTCGGCTTTTGCACGCATTACAATACGGCCACGACCTGTTTCGAAAGCTTCTTTTACACCTGTATAACCATAAATAATACCACCGGTAGGGAAATCCGGAGCTTTTACAAACTTCATCAATTCCTCGATCGTAATTTCTCTATTGTCGATATAGCTTACCACACCATCAATTACCTCGGTTAAGTTGTGAGGTGCCATGTTGGTGGCCATACCTACCGCAATACCAGAAGATCCGTTAACCAATAAGTTAGGGATTTTTGCAGGTAAAACAGTTGGTTCTTGTAAGGTATCATCAAAGTTTAACTGAAAATCTACAGTATCTTTATTGATATCGGCAAGCATTTCTTCAGCTATTTTAGAAAAACGTGCCTCAGTATAACGCATTGCTGCCGGAGAGTCACCATCAATGTGTCCAAAGTTTCCTTGTCCATCAACCATTGGATAACGTAAGCTCCAATCCTGAGCCATACGAACCATGGTGAAATATACAGATGCATCACCATGTGGGTGATACTTACCTAGAACTTCCCCTACAATACGGGCGGATTTCTTATGTGGTTTATTACTGGTTACACCAAGATCGAGCATACCATATAAAACACGGCGATGTACCGGTTTCAATCCATCACGTACATCAGGCAAAGCCCTCGATACGATTACCGACATTGAGTAATCAATGTAGGCCGATTTCATCTGCTCCTCTATATTAATTTGAATGATTTTGTCGTTCTGCTGATTTTCTAAATCTTCTGCCATAAATTATTATTCTCGCTACTTAAAACGATATTAAAAAAGGGATTACTATAACCTTGCGAATTTAGCAAAATTTAGGCGAATTAAGGCATTGTGGAAAAGTTTTGACCTTGGTTATAGGTTTTTAATTCCTGATGCAATATTAATTTCCTGAAGGCAAGTTTAAGGGGTTTTGGCTTAGGCTTCGCTAATTCTACAAACCTGCTTTTTTTTGTTATCCTGGAATTTAGACAGTTTTTTCGGAAAGGTAGGTTCAGTTTCCATAGGGCAATTGCTTCCCGCTTTCCGTTTTTATCCTGATGAAGGATCAGGATGTTCACTGCAATCGGGTTTATTTACCATAAATAGTAGCAAAATGGCGGCCACCTTCAACTACATTACAATAGATGTTATTCTGTAACTATCTAGATGGGCCACAAATATCGAATATGTATTTCCACCCTACTAGGCCGTAGCACTGTAGATTGAGCAGAATGCCAACTTAATCACTAATTTTTGCTTTTTATGGTGTGCTTGCTGTTTCACAGGTTTCATATGCAGAAGCAGGATTACATTTACCAATAAGATGCGGTAACTGCTTTCCAAAACGAAATAGATAACGATTTTATGAAATGTTTTTAAAAAAAAAGCCTGATAGGCTTGTAGAGAAACTAAAATTCACAATATTAAGTAATTCTGATACTTTTGCGTTTCAAACGCATATATAATGGCAAACGGAAAGAAATCTGCAATGAGTTTTATTATGGTTACCCTCCTGATCGATTTTACAGGCTTTGGACTAATCATTCCGGTTTTACCTCAACTTATACAGGATTTTACCGGTGGCGGCTTTGGTTTGGCAGCAGAATATGGCGGCTGGCTCACATTTGCCTATGCATCAGTACAATTTATATTTTCGCCTATTATTGGGGCCCTGAGTGATCGGTACGGACGAAGACCGGTATTATTAAGCTCTTTGTTTGGTTTAGGTATCGATTACATCTTTTTAGCTTTCGCCCCTTCTATTGTTTGGTTATTTGTAGGAAGGATTATTGCAGGAATAACAGGTGCTAGTTTTACAACTGCACAGGCATACATCGCTGACGTTTCACCTCCAGAAAAAAGGGCGCAAAACTTTGGTCTGGTTGGTGCAGCATTTGGTGTTGGGTTTATCTTAGGCCCGGTTTTAGGGGGTGTTTTCAGCCATTTTGGTACCCGGGTTCCTTTTATGATTGCTGCAGGTTTATCTTTAATTAATTGGCTTTACGGTTATTTTATACTACCAGAATCTTTACCTGCTGAAAAACGCAGGGCTTTTGACTGGAAAAGGGCAAACCCAATCGGTTCGTTGTTAAGCATTGGCAAATATCCTGCATTGTTAGGGCTAATGGCTACCTTATTCTTATTATACTTTGCCAGTCACGCTGTTCAATCTAACTGGACATTTTATACCATGGAGAAATTTAAATGGGATGCGGCATGGGTGGGTTATTCATTAGGTTTTGTAGGTTTGGTTGTTGGCCTTGTACAAGGTGGTTTAATAAGGGTAATCCTACCGAAGATTGGAGAAAAGAAAGCGGTTTATTTTGGTCTCATTTTATACATCACCGGCTTCATAGCTTTCGCTTTTGCAAGCAAGGGCTGGATGATGTTTGCCTTTATGCTTCCTTATGGTTTAGCCGGGATCTGCGGACCGGCCATGCAGGGCCTGATTTCGAATCAGGTGCCTTCGAACGCACAAGGCGAAATGCAGGGCGTTTTAACAGGTTTACAAAGTTTAGCGGCCATATTTGCGCCTTGGGTAATGACACATATTTTCGCCTATTTTATCGAAGGTAAGGCTCCTGTTTATTTTCCGGGAGCACCGTTTATATTGAGCGCGGTGTTAACTTTTGCTGGATTATTAATTGCTTTGAGATCGCTGAGAAAATACCATTAAATTAAGCGTTTAATACTTTGTATTCGTTGTAGGCCATCACCACATTATAAACTAAAAGTATTACCCCTTGGATATTTACCAGCTTATCGAGATCTAACTTAAGCACCGTTGAGATTAAAAAGATGACTAAAATTAATCCGACAGATATAAAAAAGGAAAGCTTAAATGAACGGTAGAGCATCGACAATCTGAACAGGGTTTTTCTTTTAAAGATTGTTGGCTCTTTAATCAGTTGAACGAGGTTGCCAAATACAAAAAACAAAATCAAAACTATTGCTATTCCCGAAAGCGTCCCCTTATTCAGATCCGGGATAACGAGATAACCCTTATAGATAAAATAAGCAACAACCGCGATACAAAAAAATGCTTTCACCAACTGCCAGTTCTTATTTCTCAAGAACCAGTTTAACCACTCAAAATCGGTTTCTGATGCTTTCTGTTCGAGTTTCAATCTTATTTCAGGCGAAAAAGATATAAAGGGGTTTATTAATCCTATAATAACAATTAACATTGTACTTACAAATTGAAAAATACCATCAGAAATCAGGATATTTATTCTTTCTGCATTTAGAACTCCAGGTGTAAAACATGAGATTAAAATCAATACAATGATTACCACATGAAAAGCCAGTGGAGTAAAATTTTCAATTTTGTTACCCTTGATATTAGGGTTATCCATCACCACTAATTTATCTGAATCCTTATCCAGATATTTGTTCATCAACCGAACCGCAATAATGATGCAGAACAAAGAAAATATTGAACCCAATAGTATAAAATTTTAGTGTTATAGACAATAAATTTAAAGTAATTCATTAGCCAAATTAGCCAACTCACTTCTTTCGCCTTTGTGCAAGGTAATGTGTGCGTAAAGCGGGTGGTTTTTAGCATTTTCTATCAGATACGAAAGTCCATTACTTTCGGAATCGAGATAAGGCGTATCGATTTGGTAAATATCGCCCGTAAAAACAATTTTAGTATGTTCCCCCGCCCTCGAAATAATCGTTTTAACCTCGTGTGGCGTTAGGTTTTGTGCCTCATCAATAATAAAGAAAATTTTGGTGAGGGTTCTTCCGCGGATAAAAGCCAATGGCGCAATAGCAATTTTTTCGGTTACAATCAGCTCATCGATCTTTTCCGACATTTTATCATCACCGATAAACTGCTCTTTAATAAAACGCAGATTATCCCAAATTGGCGCCATAAAAGGATCGGTTTTCGATTTTGCATCGCCTGGCAAGAAACCGATGTCTTTATTGCTCAGGGAAACGATCGGTCGCGTAACATAAATCTGTCTAAAGTTTTTACGCTGTTCTAAAGCGCTTGCCAAAGCCAATAGTGTTTTACCTGTTCCAGCGTTCCCTTGTATGCTCACCAGCTTAATGTCAGGATCTAAAAGCGCATGGATAGCAAATGCCTGTTCAATATTTTTAGGTTTGATTCTAAATATAGGATCGGTAGAAACCGCTGAAATTATTTTTAAACTATTGTTATAAAATACATTTGCTGTTTTTCTCTTATTCTTTAAAATATAAAAATGATTGGCATTTTTAGGTGGCAATTCGATCTCGCTGGCATCGATAAATGGCTGTTTTTTTACTTCCTCAATAATCTCAATCGGAAAATCTATAAGTTCTGTCTTTCCGGCATAAAGTTCATCTACGTTTTTAATCTTACCTGTTTCGTAGTCTTCTGCATTTAAATCTAAAGCTTTTGCTTTTAACCTCAGGCAGATGTCTTTTGATACCAGTACTACTCTCTTATCGGGGTATTCTTCTTTTAAACTTAATGCCGCATTTAAAATCTTATGGTCTGTTTTGCCTTTTCCATACACTTCTTCGGCATTTATCGTTAAAGGCTTTTCATTTAAAACGACCTTAAATTTTCCCGAATCAGGGCTTTTTAGCGAAATCCAATCGCTGATGAGTTTTTGTTTTGAAGTTTCATCAATAAGGCGGATAAAACTCCTGGCCTCAAAATTCCGCGTATCGTTACCGCTTTTAAAATTATCGAGCTCTTCTAAAACCTGAATAGGAATGGCTACATCGTGCTCATGGAAGTTATTTATCGCATCATGATCGTATAAAATAACCGAGGTATCTAAAACGAATATCTTTTTTGACGGATTGGAGATTGATTTACCTTTTTTGGCCATTTGGTAAATTTAATATTTTAGGGATAATATGCGGAAGGATTCACTATTCTTTTTTTGATCGAAAGATCAAAATTTTAGGATAAAATAAAAACGGGGTCCTTCTTCTTTCGATTCAGTTCCCCGTTTTAACTCTAAAAACAACCGTAGTCGCATTTTAAAGCATCTAATTCTTGTTACTTTGATTTTTCCGTTATCGTTAGGTTTTGCAACTTTTGCGATTCGTGAAAATTCATTTCCAACTCCTCCGTCCGTAAACTTCCTAGTTTTCAATAATCTCTGTTTGGGCCTGTTCGATTTTCTTATGATCCAATCTTTCGATGGTTATATATATCCTTACTCGGTTTAACCCTTTCAGAAATTAATCGTTTTCCCTGTAAACACTCCGAAACAATTCCCCTTTCGGTTCTTTATCTCTTTTGGATTGTTTTGTCAGAATTCAAAGTACTTCGTATTTGATATGATCTAATTTAGCAGGAAAACATGTATTTGTCAAGAGAAAAGTGAGTGTTTTTATAAACAAAGTTATCCACTTAAAATAATTGGTTATCAACAACTTAATATTAAAAAAATACCGTTTTTGAGCGTTATTATAGGTTTACGCTTAGGTTATTAACATTTATAAAATCACACTTATAAACAATTCATAATATTTTGTTAATCAAACTATTATCTAATTTCTGCTTAAAAGTTTAAAAAAAGCAAAAAACTTAATTTTAATCTCAACAAAAAACTTCGCTATTATGTTATTTTTGTATCATGCAGATTAGGCAACCCATTAGAAATATACAAGACTTTTTATTGAGTACGTATTTTGCCGACGGTCTCCGCATCACAATTGGTGTACTACTCCCCTCTTTAATTCTTGCCCAGTTTGGCATGTTAAAGTACGGCATGACTTTATCATTAGGGGCCTTATGTGTAAGTGTGGTAGATAGCCCAGGGCCTATCGTGCACAGAAGAAATGCAATGCTGATTACCACTGCACTCATCTTTACCTTCTCTATCATAACAGGCTTAACCAACAAGAACCATTATTTTATTGGCTTTTTACTGGCTGTATCCAGTTTTGTGTTTTCGATGTTTTACATCTACGGCCTAAGGGCAGCATCAGTTGGTACCGCGGTTTTACTGATTATGGTATTAAGCATTGATGATGTGCGCCCATGGCAAGAAGTATTGTTGCACGCGGTTATGGTTCTGGCTGGTGGCCTTTGGTACACCGGTTTAAGCTATTTTGTGTACCGCTTGCGTCCTTTCCGTTTGGTACAGCAGTCGTTAAGTGATTCTATTTTAGAGGTTGCAGAGTTTCTGCGCGAAAAAGCTAAATTCTATCATCAAAATAACAATTACGATAAAACCTACTCAGATCTGTTACAACTTCAGGTTTCTGTTCACGAAAAACAGGATGCGGTAAGAGAGTTACTTTTTAGAACCCGCGAAATTGTAAGAGATTCTACTCCAGAAGGAAGATTTTTGCTATTGGTATTTGTAGATATGGTTGATCTGTTTGAGCAGGTAATGTCTACCTATTATAATTATCAGCAGTTGCACGATCAGTTTGATAAAGCGGGTATATTATCAGATTATGAGATGGCCATTAAACGGATCTCTTACGCCCTTGATGATGTTGCATTTGCATTAAAAAGCGGTGGAACGCCTGTTGTTTCAAAACGTTTATTGATTGAGATTGAAAGGTTAAAGATTAAGATTAATAATCTGGAAAAGAACAATCAAAATCAGGAGTACAATACCTTAGGCATTATTGCCTTAAAAAACATTGAGGTGAACATCGAAAATATACTGGCAAGGGTTAAAACTATTTTTAGCTATTTTAAAATCAGAAACAGCAAAGATATTCGCCAGGCCGAAGTAGATACAGAGAAATTTATCACCAGGCAAAAATTCGATTTTAAACTGTTTACAGAGAATTTAACCTATACTTCTTCTACTTTCAGGCATTCGTTAAGGGTTACAGTGGTGATGCTTTTGGGGTTTGTAGTGGCCCAGATTCTCAATTTCTCACATAGCTACTGGATTCTCCTCACCATTCTGGTAATTTCGAAACCGGGATTTAGTTTAACCAAAGAACGTAATTATCAGCGTTTAATCGGCACCACGATTGGTGCGTTCATTGGTATGGGCGTAATTACTTATATCCACGATCGGAATACTTTATTTGTGATCCTATTAATCTGCATGATTGGCTGTTATAGTTTCCAAAGGAAAAATTACGTAGTGAGTGTACTCTTTATGACGCCATATATATTAATCCTATTTGATTTTCTGGGCATGGGATCGATAGCGCTGGCACGCGAAAGGATTTATGATACTTTTATAGGCTCTGGTATTGCGCTATTGGCCAGTTATTCTTTATTTCCGACTTGGGAGCATGAAAAACTCAAAGAGGCCATGCTCGATATTTTAAAGGCAAACAAGGCTTATTATGGGCAGGTAATTAAATTGTATTTTGAGAAAAACTACAATAGAACGGAATATAAACTGGCCCGGAAAGAAGTGTATGTGAGTACGGCAAATTTGGCTTCCCTATTTCAAAGAATGTTTTCTGAGCCGAAGAGCAAACAATTGTTTATTAAAGAAGTGCATCAATTTACGGCGCTTAGCCATCTGTTATCTTCTTATGTAGCTACGCTTTCGTTATATAATAAGGAACATCAATTTATTTTTGAGAGTTTCGAAACCTTAAAGCCAATTGCCAATAACACCAATTATTTACTCGATACCGCTATTGATAATTTAGTGCAAGGGAAAAATACAATAGATAATGTTCCGTTAATCCGGCTAAATGATACTGGCTTAGTCATAAAAAAAGGCGAAGATTTAGTGCCCGAGCAATTCGACCTCATCCAGAAAGTAGCTTACGATATTTACAAACTATCGGTAAAAATAAAGCTTTAGCTCGGATTTTATACGCCTTAATTAATCCTTGATCTAAACATCAAATAAAAACAAAGTTTACTAAAAATTGTTAAGTATCCATATTAAGAAAACATTATGGAAAAGCTATATACGGCTGAAGTTACAGCTACTGGAGGAAGAGACGGACACATCAAATCAAGCGATGGGATTTTAGATTTCGATTTAAGAAAGCCAAAAGAACTTGGCGGGCAAGGAGGTGCCACAAACCCAGAAGAATTGTTCGCTGCTGCCTGGGGACCATGTTATTTGGGTGCATTGGGCGGTGTAGCGGAGCGAGAAGGTGTTGATATTAGCGAAGCAAATGTGAAAGTATTGGTTTCGTTTAATAAAGACGGAAATGCTTTTGTACTTTCTGCAGATCTGGATGTTCACATTCCAGGTATTTCGCATGAGGAAGCACAGGCCTTGGCTGACAAAGCACATAGGGCATGTCCGTATTCTAAAGCAACAAAAGGAAATATTGAGGTTAGGGTAACAGCTGTGTAAAGTGAAGTCAGATGTTGCCATCTGACTATTAAAATAGAATTCAACTTAGTGTCAGATAGAAATATCTGATGCCGCTAAAAAGTCCCGATTTTAGTCGGGACTTTTTATTTACGATGCTTATGAGTTGAAATCTATCTTTGTGTTAGTTGGAAACAACTGACACCCACGGATACCGACACCATGGATATCGGTTTATATTTTTTGATTAAACAGCTTCCTGTTCAATCCTTGTGTTTACTGGTCTGCCATTTTTAAAGGCGTCGCGGGTTTTTAGCCCCAACAATTCAAACATGGCCATATCATCAACAAATGCAGGATTTGGCGTAGTTAATAATTTATCGCCTGCAAAAATAGAACTTGCACCTGCCATAAAGCAAAAAGCTTGTTCTAGCGTGCTCATTTCGTTTCTACCAGCTGATAAACGCACCACCGAGTTTGGCATTACAATTCGTGCTGTAGCAATCATTCTTACCATATCCCAGATCGGAACACGTGGCTGATTTTCTAAAGGAGTACCTTTTACGGGGACTAAAGCATTAACGGGAACTGATTCAGGATGTTTTTCCATGTTTGATAAAGTCTGCAACATTGAAACACGGTCTTCTACCGTTTCGCCTAAACCAATAATACCACCACTACATACCGTTAATTTGGCTTTACGTACATTTTTAATGGTATTTAAGCGATCATCGTAAGTTCTGGTCGAAATAATACGTTTGTAATCATCTTCAGAGGTATCGATGTTATGGTTGTATGCATATAAACCAGCATCAGCTAAACGTTGTGCTTGGTTTTCGGTAAGCATACCTAAAGTACAGCAAACTTCCATATCCATATCATTCACAGCCTTCACCATTTCAATTACACGGTCAAAATCGCGGTTATCGCGTACTTCTCGCCATGCAGCTCCCATACATAAACGTGATGCACCGCCCTCTTTTGCCTTAACTGCGGCGCTAACCACCTGGCTAACCTGCATCAATGGTTGAACTTCTAATTCGGTGTGGTAGCGGGCTGCCTGTGGGCAATATGAACAGTCTTCAGCGCAACCTCCAGTTTTGATTGAGATTAATGAACTTACCTGAACTTCATTGTAATCTTTATTTTCTCTGTGGATGCTTGCGGCTTCGTAAACCAGATCTAAAAATGGTCTGTTATAAATTTCGTATATTTCTTCTTTTGTCCAATCGTGTCTTGTCGTTTGCATGGAGATCAGGATTTTTTAATCTATAGTAAAAGTTTGCTGGCCAATCCTAAAATTAATAGGAAACCAAAAACGTCGGTAAAAGTAGTAATAATTATAGATGATGCAATGGCAGGATCGATACCTACCCGTTTTAAAATTAACGGAATACCAGCACCTGTGATACCTGCAATTACCAGGTTGCCCGTCATAGCCAGAAAGATAACCAATCCAAGCATTGGGTTTCCATCAAAAAAGTAAGCAAAAACAAATACGATTAATCCATTGGATGCACCATTTATTAAACCTACAGTAAATTCTTTTAAAACGGTACGGTAAGCCTGTTTATCAGTCAGGTCATAAAGTGAAATACGCCTAACCGTTACGGCAAGTGCCTGGGTAGCTGCATTTCCACCCATCCCAGCGATAATAGTCATGTAGGCTGCTAAAGAAGGAATTAACTTAATGGTTGGATCGAAATAACGTACTACAGATGAAGCTAAAAATGCTGTACCAAGGTTGATAATTAACCATGGCAAACGCGATTTTACCGCTTCTACCCAGTTACCGCTCAATTCCTCATCTTCTGATACCCCTGAAATTTTCAAGATATCTTCGGTACTTTCGGCCTCCATTACATCGATTACATCATCGAATGTTACCCTACCGAGTAATTTCTGGTGATCATCAATAACTGGAATACTTGTTAAGTTATATTGTGAAATTAGGTTCGCCACTTCTTCCTGATCGGTATCGGGATGCACATAAACTGCATCTATCTTAACCAATTCGGTTATTTTGGCATTGTGTTTTGCTTTAATAATGTCCTTTAACGAAACAATACCTTTAAAAATCTCCTCATCATCCACCACATAAATGGTGTAAAACTCCTCCATTTCTTCACTCTGCCGGATGATCTCGTCGATTGCATCTTTTTTAGTGAGATTGATGTTTACACAGATCAGCTCTGTATTCATCAAACCACCCGCAGTTTTTTCGTCGTAAGTTAAAAGGTTCCGGATTTCTGAGGCGTGATCTTCAGTAAGGTCTTCTAAAATCTCTTTCTGCTCATGATCCTCCAGCTGGGAAATGATATCGGTCGCATCATCATAATCCAGTTCTTCAACAATCTCCGTACGTTTATCGGGATGGAGCTCAAAAAGCAAATCTTCCGGATGGGATTCTTCATCCATCTCAGAAATAATCTCAGAAGCTATTTCTGCGGGAAGCAGGTTGATAATATACCGCTGTTCGGATTTATCTAAACGTTCAAACAAAATCGCGATTTCTGAGGCATGATACTCCTCTAAAACTACTTTTAAAGTTTCATCACCAGCTAAAATTGCATTTTTAACCTTGAGTACGTCGCTTTTATCTATTTCGAATGACTGCATCTATAACCTAACCAAAAACGCCCTAAAGCTACAAATATTAAAAATTGATTTTTATTAAAATTCTGTCTAATCTTTTCAAACTTATTAGTAGAATTTAGTCGTTGTTGCCTGTATTTTTTTTCTTCAACATTTCAAGGTGTTTTTTGGGATCAAAGTCTTCAACCATCCCACCATCAATTCCAACTTTAAGTGCCTCTCTCAAAATTTCGATTTTATTTTCTTCATCTTCCAACAATCTTAATCCTGCACGGATAACTTCGCTTGCATTTTTAAACCTTCCTTCAGAAATCTTTTTACCAACAAATTTTTCAAAATGATGTCCTAAAACAACAGATGTATTTCTTCCCATTGTATCAATTTTAATCTAACTCTTGAAGTTACCAAAAATTGGTACATTATAAAGTAAAATCCCACTTAAACTGACGTTTAGTCAAATAAAAATAACTATTTTCTTGATGCGATCGTCATGCTGAACTTGTTTCAGCATCTTTCTTATAAAATAGACCCTGAAATAAATTTACTTCGTAGCTTTCCGCTTTGCTACAGGTCAGGGTGACGATTATAAATTAAAATCTTGTCTATATCTTAAAGGTAGTATTAGTCTGAATGTTAATACTATTTAAACCAACCTTTACGCCAAAAGTAAATCACCTGCAAAATCGCTATTATAGCCATTACAATCCAGGTGTACAAATAACCATGTTCGGCGTATAATTCAGGCATATTATCTTCTAATATCTTTCCGGTTGTAGGGTCTTCCCTACTAAAGTTCATCCCGTAAATCCCTGCAATAAACGTTAGTGGAATGAATATTGAAGAAATGATGGTCAAAACCTTCATGATTTCGTTCATCCGGTTGCTGATGATCGATAAATTCATATCAATATTGGCTGATGCAATCTCTTTTAATGACTCGATAAAATCAATGATCTGGATACAATGATCGTACGCATCCTTCATGTAGGTTTTAGTGAGAGCTGATATTAACGGACTATCGGTACGGATAATATCATTCAGTTTATCTCTTTCTGGCCAGGCTACTTTTCGGATCATGATTAACGATCTTTTAATCGCCTGTGTATCGTACATGATTCTCCGGTCAGGATGATCATATAAACGGTCTTCAATAGCATCCAGTTCTTCACCCCAAAAATTTAACAAGGAAAAATAATTATCCACTATCACATCCATAATGGCATACATCAGGTAGCTAATTCCACCAATACGAATGTTCCCCTTCCCTATTTCCAAACGTTTTCTTACGGGCTCAAAACAATCGGCATAAGTTTCCTGAAAGGTAATCAATGTACGTTCTGACAGGATAAAAGAAACCTGATCATTATTTAAAATATTCTCCTCATTTAAAAACAGATGCCTGCTCACTGCAAAAATGTACTTGTCATTATCATATTCATCCAGCTTGGGGCGCTGGTAAGAACTGGTAATATCTTCCAATACAAGCCTGCTGATACCTAATTTTGAATAAAGTGTTTCGAATATATTCGGATCTGCTAATCCTTTAATGTCAAACCAGTAGCAGAAATCTTTATTTTCAATCAATTTATCAATGTTATTGATATTCTCCAGCTCCACTTTTTTATAACTCTTATCATTATAAGTATGAAGTACAATAATTGGCTTTAATGCATCTTCATCAATAGTGTACAACCCCGGACTGGTACCTGGGGCTGGAACTTTATAGTGCTTATGGCGGTTACGCGGCTTGTTTTTTCCCATACTTTATAAATATAGCCGGGCTTGCGGGCCCTGGTTAAACAACAAATCAACAATACTTAAGTTGGGCAAAAATTGATGTCTATCTTCAAAAACCTGATAATATGGCTTATTTTTTACAATATCTTCCTCTTTTTTAGGGTTCATAATAGTACGAAAATCCAGCTCAGGAGTTATATCTTCAAAATATTCTGTGGTAACTTCGAAGCTTTTATTGAGCTTTAACTTTTTGGAGAGCCATTCTATCAATTCGAGGTTATAATCGAAAAGAAATTCAAATTTTTGATTATAAAACCGCGAAAGTTCATCTTCATAAAATTCGAAATAGGCCGAACTTCTGTAACAACTTTCTAAGCTCAACCAATGTAAACGTTGCCATTTAAAATCATAGCTAATGCGCACATCCTTCATTTGCGTGTGTGTTTTTGAACCTTTAACCACAGGAACGGTAATATCGAGTTTTCCATTTGGTGAATAAATACTGGCTCTATTGCGGTAAGTTTGCTTAGCTAAATGCTCATGTTTTTCGATTAAAAAATCTACCTCCAGCTTTTGTAATAAACTAAAATAGCCCACTGGTGGAAGATAAAATAATGGAAGTATAGCTGTATTCTGCATTTGAAAATTTATGTTTGTAGTTGAAACGTTTTAAAAATAATGATTAAAAGAGGGATTGCGCACGTTGGCGTATTTTTTTTATACCTATTATCGCTGCTGCCTTTATCTTTGCTCTTTTTTTTTGCAAGATTACTATATTATCTGCTTTATTATGTAATAGGCTATAGAAAAAAAGTTGTCAGGCAGAATCTAACCCACTCCTTTCCCGAAAAATCTTCAATCGAAATTAAGGTTATTGAAAAGAAATTCTTTCTGTATTTAGCCGAACTCATTTTCGAAATTATTAAAATGAGCAGCATTTCAAAAGCTGAAACGCTAAAAAGGGTAAAGTTTACAGGACTGGAGCGGCTCGAAACCCATTTTGCGGCAGGAGAAAGTATACTGGCCTGTACAGGCCATTATGGTAACTGGGAATTGGGCACTTTAGCTTTGGGACTTAGTATTTCTGCCAAAACCATGGTTATTTTTAAACCCATCAGCAATAAAATTTTTGAAACCTGGTTTGATTGTATGCGTACAAAATATGGTAATGTTTTCATCGCCATGCGACAAACGCTACGCGGTATGGCCACCTATAAAAATGAACCTACGCTTTTGTGTTTTGCAAGCGATCAATCTCCCACAAGAGAAGAAACCAAATACTTCGTAGATTTTTTACACCAACAAACTGCTGCGCTTTTGGGCGTAGAAAAAATAGCAAAATCCACTAAAAGACCGATATACTATTTTAAAGTCAGCGTAGTAAAAAAAGGTTACTATCATGTAGAAGTTTTGCCTATGTGCCTCGATCCAGCTAAAATGGATGAGTTCGCGATTACGAATTTGCACTTTAAGTTTTTAGAAGATATTATTAAAGAACAGCCTCAATACTGGCTTTGGAGCCATAAACGCTGGAAATTTAAACCCGAATAAAAAGAATGAACCCATCAGTAGCCATTGTAATTTTAAACTGGAATGGAAAAGCATATTTACAGCAATTTTTACCCGGAATTTTGCTTTCTGAATATGATAATCTGCAAATTGTGGTTGGCGATAATGCTTCCATCGATGATTCAGTTTCGTTTTTACGAGAAAACTTCCCTACAGTTAAAATTATTCAGAACGACCAGAATTACGGTTTTGCAGGAGGCTATAACAAGGTTTTGGAATGTGTTGAGGCTGATTATTTTATCCTGCTCAATTCGGATGTAGAGGTAACCCCTAATTGGATAAAGCCGGTAATTGATTTAATGGAAAGCGATGCACAGATTGCGGCAGCACAACCTAAAATTAAATGGCAGTTAAACAAGAAACAATTCGAGTATGCGGGTGCTGCAGGAGGTTATCTGGACATCTATTCTTTTCCTTTCTGTCGAGGCAGGCTATTTAATGTATATGAATTTGACGACGGCCAGTACAACGAACAGAAGGAAGTTTTTTGGGCCAGCGGCGCTGCATTTTTTATTAAAAGCAAATGTTGGGAAGAAGCAGGTGGTTTAGATGCCGATCTTTTTGCACATATGGAGGAGATAGATCTGTGCTGGCGTTTAAAGAACCTGAGCTATAAAATTATGTATTGTCCGGACGCCGAAGTTTACCATGTTGGGGGTGGAACTTTGCAAACAGAGAATCCTTTTAAAACTTATCTGAATTTCAGAAATAACCTCATCATCATGCAGAAAAACCTACCTGCCAGTGATGCCGTTTTCCGAATAACAATCAGGATGTTTATTGATTTTATTGCGTGGTGGCACTTTTTGCTTACCGGAAAACCTAAATTTACAATCGCAGTTACGAAAGGCCATTGGCATTTTCTTAAATCGCTTTCAAAAACGAACAAAAAGCGGAAAGCCGTTCAGAAAGCATATAGCCAACATACCGGAGTGTATAACAATAGTGTGGTTTGGGCGTTTTTTATTAAGAAAATTAAATATTTTTCGAATTTGACTTAACGTACTAACGATTCTTCAATGGCCTTTTTTATCCAATAGCCTGTACTCGAAGAAACACCTACACTACTAAACTTTATTTGATTATTTTTATCTATTACTACTGTTGTTGGATAGCGCTTAACATTATATTTTTCAGCTATATTACGTGCATCATCTACAATGTTAAATTTAAATGGAGTTTCTTTTAGAAAATCTTTGATTTGATTTTTATCATTATTGCAGATTGACAAAAAAACAACATTTTTATTGTCTTTAAACTCATCAAAAAGATCGTTTAGTTGTGGAATTAACATTTTCCCTGTATTTCCGCCAGTAAACCAAAAATTTAATACTAATATCTTTCCATCCAAGTTTCTTAGATCGAATTTTTGGCCGTTCATATCAGTAACTTTTACTCCTGTAAAAACCTGATCAAGCATAAAAACATCGCTTGGTGTTGGCTTTGTTATACTTTCAAAGTAGGCAACTTTCTGGGATTCGCTTAACTCAACAATTACGTACTCTGGTTTTCCACTTTCGGTTTTTGTTTTCCGATCGCGTAATCCATATTTGCCGGTGGCCATCAGCTTTTTCCAAGCATGATAAGGATAAACCAAGCCATCTTCTCCTCTCACAACCGATTGCTCATTGAGTACATTTTTCTTAGGATTATTATCTTGGGCAGAAGAAAAAAGAGAAGTAAATAACAGAGCGATTAATAATAGATTTCTGAGCATTTTTATAAGAATTTAGATCAACAAACTTTCAATAGCTAAACGATAACCCTTTATGCCAAAGCCAGTTAAAACACCTTGACAGTTTTTACCGGTTAAAGAAACATGACGATATTCTTCACGCGCATAGATATTAGATATGTGTACCTCAACAACAGGGGTTTTAATAGCTGCAATCGCATCAGCAATGGCAACGGAAGTATGGGTGTAACCTCCAGCATTAAGCACTACCCCATCATAACTAAAACCAACTTCATGCAGTTTATTAATAATTTCGCCCTCAACATTACTCTGATAGTAGTCAATTTCGATATCCGGATAAACCGTTTTTAATTCTTGAATATAATCTTCAATACTGCTGCTTCCGTAAATAGATGGTTCGCGGATGCCTAATAAGTTTAAGTTTGGGCCGTTAATAATTTGTATTTTCATAATATAATGTTGTAACGTTGCAATGTTATAAAAAATCTCAAATAAAAGCATGCTTTGGCCATCATATATTAAAGGATTTAAATCGTATTTAAAGCTAGAGCGGTCGTTATCTGGTAATTCTGTTGATGCCTATCTGAGCGATATTGATAAATTGATCCAGTATTTTCAGTCATTAAACGAAGAGCCTAAACTAACTGACATTACCATTATTGATCTAAAATCCTTTATCTCTTGGTTGAATGAACTCGGTATGCAAGCCAGTACACAAGCCCGGGTAATATCAGGACTAAAAGCTTTTTTCGCCTATTTAATGCTCGAAGATGTAATTTCAAATGATCCTACAGCATTGCTCGAAGCACCAAAACTCAGCAGAAAATTACCAGACACATTAAACATTTACGAGATTAATGAACTTATTGCTGCGATAGATGCTTCAAAGCCTGAGGGCATGCGCAATAAAGCCATTATGGAAGTGTTATACGGCTGTGGCTTGCGTGTAACTGAATTAACCGAACTAAGGATCTCAAATGTTTTCCCACAGATCGAATTTATAAAAGTAATTGGAAAAGGAAATAAAGAACGTTTGGTTCCTATTGGAAGTGTGGCATTAAAACTGCTCGATATTTACATCAATGAAGTACGTGTGCATGCTAGTATTAAAAAAGGGCATGAAGATTTCATCTTTTTAAACCGTTTTGGCGCTAAACTTTCTCGTATTTCGATTTTTAACCTGATTAAAAGCCTGGCTATATCTACCGGAATTAAGAAAACGATTAGTCCGCATACCTTAAGGCATTCCTTCGCCACACATTTAATTGAAGGTGGTGCTGATTTGCGAGCCGTACAGGAAATGTTGGGCCATTCGAGTATTACCACGACAGAAATTTATACACACATTGATAGAGATTATTTAAGAGAGGTAATTACGCAGTTTCATCCGAGGGCTTAGCTGAAGAGCACAAAGACTAAAGCTAAAAGACCAAAGCATCTTTTAATTATAGATCCTGAAACAAGTCAGGAGGACGAACGCCGAGGAATTTTACTCCTCTGCAAAGTATCTTCTGACCTCCGTCACCAGACTTCAAGCATATTAAATCCTTGCTCTCACCATCCTGTCCTTCCCTTGCATATCTTGCCTTAACTCAATATTAATATATCCTTTAGCAGCTAGCATTTCAATCATTTCGTTACCTAAATATTCATTGATTTCGAAATAAAGTTGTCCGTTAGGTTTTAGGTTTGTTTTTGCAAAATCAGCAATTGCTTTATAAAATATTAATGGGTTTTCATCACTCACAAACAAGGCCAAATGTGGTTCATGGATCAATACATTGTTATGCATTTCAGCTTTCTCCAAATCTCTGATATAAGGCGGGTTACTTACAATGATATCAAATTTTTCTTCAGATCTGAAAGTCAAAATATCTGCCTCAATAAATTTGATCTTCACGTTGATCTGTTCCGCATTTTCTTTGGCTACAGCAATGGCGTTAGCAGAAACATCCAATGTAGCTACTTCAGCTTTTGACAAATGTTTTTTAAGTGTGATGGGAATGCATCCAGTGCCTGTTCCAATATCAAGAATACTTACTTGGTTCTGTTTACCAAAACTGTTAACTGAAAACTGTGAACTGTTATCTGAAATGATCCAATCTACCAATTCTTCTGTTTCAGGTCTCGGAATAAGCACCTGTTCGTTAACTTTAAATACATCGCCGTAAAAATGAGCTTCTTCCAAAATATGTTGAATGGGTTTTCCAATCTGCAAATCGTTGAGGATGCTCAAAAGTTTCTGCATATTGATAAAGCTGATATCGATATCTTTTTGCATGATCAATTTAGCTGAAGATAAAGCCAAAACTTGCTCGGCAGCAATACTAAATAATGCTTTCGCTTCATTACTATCATATAAAGGCTCAAGTTCGAGTTCATAATGCGCCGATAATTCTCCTATCTTCATATTTACAAAATTACTTAATTGGGATGATAACGGCTCTCTTTTGATAAGGCCATGACTCTTTTTTTACTACTTTTGCCCTAATGAGCGATGAATTTTATATAAAACGCTGTCTTGACCTAGCAGCCTTGTCTTTAGGGAATGTTAGTCCGAACCCGATGGTTGGCTGTGTTATTGTTTTAGACGGCAAAATTATTGGAGAAGGATATCATCAGGAATATGGAAAATCGCACGCCGAACCCAATGCCATTAAAGCTGTTTTTGATAAACACGGTGATGAGGCTGAAAATCTCTTGAAACAGGCTACTGCATACGTTAACCTAGAGCCGTGTGCGCATTTTGGCAAAACGCCTCCCTGTGCAGATTTATTGGTGAAACATCAGCTAAAGAAAGTAGTGATTGGCAATAGAGACCCTTTTTCGGGTGTTGATGGCAAAGGTATCGAAAAACTCAGCAATGCGGGAATTGAAGTGGTAAGTGGAATTTTAGATGATGAATGCCGCTATTTCAATAGAAGATTTTTTACCCGGATACAAAAACAAAGACCATATATCATTTTAAAATGGGCCGAAACCGCAAATGGTTATTTTGCAACAAAGGATGGTCACCAGAAATGGATCAGTGGCGCTTTGGCCAAACGTCTGGCGCATCAATGGCGTAGCGAAGAAGACGCAATCCTGATCGGCAAGCAAACTGCCATAATGGATAATCCGCAATTAACCGCCCGGGAATGGACAGGCAAAAACCCTATCCGCCTGGTAATCGACAAGAACCTTCAGGTGCCAATAACGAACCATATCTTCAATACAGCAGCCAAAACCATTATCTTTAATGAAGTTAAAACTGATGTTATTGAGAATATCCATTATATCCAGATGGAAGATATGCACTTTTATTTAGCGCAAAAAATTGCCTTTCAGCTTTACCTGATGGATATACAATCGGTAATTATTGAGGGTGGCGCCAATATTTTAAATCAATTTTTAAATACCAACCTATGGGATGAAGCACGTATTTTTACTTCATCTGCCAGCTGGAGCGATGGGGTTTCTTCTCCAAACATTAATGGAAATCTGCAGGAAACAGTACAAATCGGAAATGACAAACTCTCTATCTATCTAAACGACATCAAATAAATGATCTACATTATTTTAAGCATTTGCTGTAGTGTTACCGTAGCTGTTTTATTAAAGCTGGCAAAACGGTACCAAATCAGTATTATTCAAGCCGTTACCGTCAATTATTTTACTGCATTAAGCTTATGTTTTCTTTTTTTTAAGCCCGATGTTAAACTGATCACTGCTACCGCGCCATGGCCTATTTATATTGCTTTGGCTATTCTATTGCCATCGATATTTTTATTCCTTGCAGCATCGGTAAAAAATCTTGGCATTGTTAAAACCGATATTGCACAACGTTTATCGCTATTTATCCCGATACTGGCAGCTTACTTTATTTTTAAAGAAGATTTTAATAACCTGAAAATTATCGGCCTTGCGATTGGTTTTGTGGCTATTTTTTTAACTTTTGTTAGAAAATCGGACCAAAAAGAAGGCAATAAAGGAAGTCTGCTCTACCCCATTATGGTTTTCGTCGGTTTTGGGGTAATCGACGTCCTTTTTAAACAAATTGCATTATATAAAGAATTGCCTTATACCACCTCGCTTTTTACTGTATTTTGCCTGGCATTTATGGTTTCATTGCTTATTGTAATTTCGATGGTAATTGCTGGCAAAATAAAAATACAACTGGTAAATGTGCTTTGCGGATTTATTTTAGGCTTCTTCAATTTTGGGAATATCCTTTTTTACATGAAAGCCCATAAGGCACTGGCAGAAAATCCATCGACCGTTTTTGCAGCGATGAATTTAGGCGTAATCATAGTAGGCACCTTAATTGGTGTTATTGTTTTTAAAGAAAAGCTGAGCAAGTTAAATTATGCAGGCATCATCTTCGCTATTGCTGCTATTATTTTCATTACACTATCGCAAAATGCTGTTCGATGATTCTTATAAAACCATCGAAAGTGCCTCAGAGGGTATCTTTCGAGATAAAGGAAGCAAATTTATTGCATACGCCTATCCTATCCGCAGTGAAGTAGAATTAAAGCCTATTATTACGAAACTTCGCGCAGAACATGTAAAGGCCAATCATTTTTGTTATGCATACCGCTTAACACCAGATCGATCTGTTTATCGAATGAATGATGATGGCGAACCTTCGGGTACCGCAGGCAGGCCTATTCTGAACTGTTTATTATCAGAAGATATTACGAATACATTAATTGTTGTTGTACGTTATTTCGGTGGAACCCTACTGGGTGTTCCAGGTTTAATTAATGCATACAAAACAGCTAGTGTTGAGGTAATTAAAGCAGCTTCGATTATCAGCAAAACCGTGAATGATGTTTACGAAGCGCATTTCGAATACCTGCAAATGAACGATGTAATGAAGTTGAGCAAAGAGGAGAACTTACAGATTTTGGCTCAACAGTTTGATACCAATTGTATATTGAAATTTGAAGTAAGAAAAGCACAACTCAATCAGGTTTTAGGTAAATTTGATAAAATTGAAGGTGTTAAGTTAAAATACCTCCAAACCGTTTAATAACCACATATTAAAATAGTGAACACAGATAAAATCTACATGAGTCATTGAAATCAGCGGGCAAAATAAACCAAATATGAAAATATCCGAAAGCGACTTAATCATCAATCCTGATGGCAGCATATACCACCTAAACCTTTTGCCTGGTGATATTGCTGATACTATAATTACCGTTGGCGATCCTGACCGCGTTGGCGAGGTAAGCAAATATTTCGACAAAATAGAATTTAAAAAAGGTAAACGCGAATTTATCACCCATACTGGTTATTTGGGCAAAAAGCGCATTACTGTACTCTCCACAGGTATTGGTACGGATAACATTGATATTGTTTTTAATGAGTTAGACGCACTGGTGAATGTTGATTTTGAAACCCGTGAAATTAAGAAAGAGCTTACTTCATTAAATATTATCAGGGTGGGCACCTCTGGCGCTGTTCAACCGGATATTCCGATGGGAACAATTTTAGCTTCTTCTTACGGTTTAGGGATGGATGCCTTAATGAATTATTACCTTCAAAAATTATCTGGTGATGAACAGATTTTAATGGATGATATCAAAGCACATTTTGGGCATCTTAAAAATATCAATCCATATTTAACGGCAGCGAGTGAAACATTATTGAATACGATCGGAAAAGACATGGCGAAAGGCATAACCATTACCGCACCCGGCTTTTATGCTCCACAGGGTAGAATTGTACGTGCTAAAAATGCGGTTCCCGATTTTATTGGCTTGATTAATAGCTTTAAAAGCAATCAGCACCGCATTACCAATTTGGAAATGGAAACTGCAGGGATTTATGCATTAGCCAAAGTGTTAGGTCACAACGCAATTTCAGTAAATGCCATTTTAGCCAGTCGTGTAAATTTCGAATTTAGCAAAGAGCCAAACAAAATTGTAGCGCAAGCCATAAAAATGGTGCTTGAAAGAATTTAGTTATGGCGGAGTCATCATTAATATTAACTTAAGTGTTCTAAGATGTCTCAGATGGTAAAAACAATCATGCAAAAAACCAAAAGTGTCAGATGGCAACATCTGACACCACGGAAATGATTAAACCTTACGGATATTTTCTTTTACCAATTCATTGCCTTCAGCATCCAAATAAATACAGGTCATTTCTTCCAGATCGGTTACCCATTTCTCTACACCGGCATCTGCAGCCTGCTTACAAAAGGTAAAATAATCGGTTTCTCCCTGTTGATGTACTTTCAAAGCATGTGTTAACTTACCAGCGGATGGTTCATCATTTATAATCAAAGTTGGATATTCATCAGGACTGATCTGCTGCACATTATCTTCATCATCAAAATAAATAGACAGGCCGTTGGATACATATACATCATTTCGCTTAACACCCATTTCCCTAATTTCTTTAATAAACTGAGGAAAATCTGCACCAGTTTTAATTTTTGATTCTGCTGCACGGATGTCTTCGATGGTGAACATAATTATTTGATTAGTGAAACTTTGTAAATCGTTGTTTGCGTATACAAATCCTCTGGCCTCAAAATAGTGCTCGGGAAGGCTGGAATATTAACTGCATTTGGATGATGTTGAGTTTCTACACAAAATGCCCCGTAACTTCCATAATCTTTTCCGCCTTTACCATTTTTTACATCTAAATATTTTGCAGTATAAAGATGCGCTACCGGCTCTGTGGTATACACGCTTAAAACTAAACCACTTTCTTCTTCAATTGTTTTACTTGCTAACGATAAATCGCCGTAGATTTTATCCAAAACAAAAGTTTGATCATATCCTTCTTCCTCGTTCCAGTCCTGCCCTATCTCTTTAGATTTTGTAAAATCCAAAGGTGTACCCTCAACAGGAATTAATTTACCGGTTACCGAATAATTATCATCCTGCTCTAAATAGTTTGAAGCAAAAATCTGCTGTTTATGGTGTTTAATATTGCCACCCTCAGGAGCCAGATTAAAATAGCCATGGTGTGTTAAATTAATAGCAGTAGCTTTGTCGGTCTCCGCTTCATAGCTTAAAATCAACTCGTCATTTTCGGTAAGCTCGAAAGTTAAATCAATGATCAGGTTTCCAGGGAAATTTTCTTCGCCATCTACACTTTCATATTGTAACGTAACCGACGATTGTGGTCCATCACCCAGTTCAATAACATCCCAAACTTTTTTATCAAATCCCACAATACCGCCATGTAAAGTGTCGGTACCTGCATTTTGTGCCAATTGGTACCTTTCCTCGTCAATGGTGAACCTGCCATTTTTAATGCGGTTTGCATAGCGGCCAACTACAGCGCCTAAATAGGCACCATTTGCCAGATAAGCCGGATCAAGATATTCATCAAAAGTGTCGAAACCAAGAACGATATCCTGCTTTTCGCCTTTAGCGTTTTTAACAACAAATTTGTTAATAATCGCACCATAATTGAATATTTTCACATAAGTGCCTTTACTGTTGGTTAGTTCGATTGCGATAACTTCTTCGCCATCAATAATTTTTCCGGTAGGTATTTGCTGAACGCTCATAAATTGTAACTTAGGGCTTTTGTTTCCTAAACAAACATACTATTATTAATGCTTTTTATAAATATATTTTAGCCAAATGAACATTAACCTTGAGGAAAAATTTGCCGAGCAATACCATAAAAAAGCTGATGCCGTTTATTTTACCCCCGGGCGTGTTAACCTGATAGGCGAACACATCGATTATAATGGCGGTTTGGTTATGCCCTGTGCCATTACCTTAGGTACCTGGGTAGCCCTAGCCCCAAATAACGATCATAAATTCAGGTTTAAAAGCTTAAACTTTGAAGTTCAAACTGAAGTAACAAGCAATACCACAAACGATAAAGATGGCAGCTTATGGGCCAATTATCCTATAGGTGTAATTAACGAATTTATTAAGGATGGAAAAGAAATTAATGGAATGGATTTTCTGTTTTATGGAAATATTCCGATCGGATCAGGGCTCTCCTCTTCAGCTTCTATAGAAATCGTCACTGCTTATGCTTTAAATACTTATTTTAATCTTGGTTATGATCAACTGGAACTGGTTAAAATCGCCAAACGCGTTGAGAATGATTTTATAGGCTTAAATTCTGGTATTATGGATCAGTTTGCGGTTGCTTTTGGCGAAAAAAACAAAGCGATTGTTTTAGACTGTGAAACCTTAAAATACAAAATGATTGATGTTGACCTTGGCAATTATGTTTTGGCCATTATCAATACCAATAAACCAAGAGAATTAGCAGATTCGAAATACAACGAGCGTGTAGCAGAATGCCAAACCGCACTGAAATTGCTGAACCAGGAAATAACGCTTCATTATCTTTGCGAATTAACTGCTGAGAAATTTGCATTACACAGCCATTTAATAACAGATGAAACTATTTTAAACCGTGCAACACATGTGGTTAAAGAAAATGATCGGGTTCATTTGGCAGCAAAAGCCTTAAATGGCAGAAACCTGGAAGAATTTGGCCGCTTGATGTACGCCTCGCACGAATCATTAAAAACATTATATGAAGTAAGCGGAAAAGAATTGGATACAGTAGTGGATTTTTGCATAGATTATGAGCATGTTATAGGTGCCCGTATGACCGGTGCCGGATTTGGCGGATGTGCGATAGCTTTGTTAGAGAAAGGCTTTGAAGAAGACTTTGCAAAACATTTAACCGGTTATTACATAGATAAGATTGGCTACCCTGCTGCGATTTACATTAGCGAAATTGGCAATGGCCCACATTTAACAAAAGATACTTATAGATAAGCACAGTTCCGAAATTATATCCAATCGGTGTAATCTCTAAATCTGTGTAATCATTTAAAAATAATGAGAAAATTAAAATTAGACGAGCTTAATCGTCCGGATATTGAAGCGTTTAAAGCACAGGAAAAATTACCTGTTGTGGTGGTGTTGGATAATGTGCGCAGTATGCACAATGTAGGTTCGATATTCCGCACAGCCGACGGATTTGCGTTGGAAAAAGTTATCCTTTGTGGTATAACAGCTCAACCGCCACACCGTGAAATTGAAAAAACAGCGCTAGGCGCTACGCAATCTGTAGATTGGATCCACTACACAGATACATTGCAAGCTGTTGATGCTTTAAGGGCTCTGGGTTATGAAATAATAGCCATTGAGCAAGCTGAAAACAGTACCATGTTGAACACTTTTAAACCTAATCCAAATAAAAAATATGCTTTAATTTTCGGCAACGAGGTTGATGGTGTGAGCGACGAAGTGATGGCAAAAATTGATGAATGTATCGAAATCCCTCAATTTGGAACCAAACATTCCTTTAACATCGTAATCTCTGCCGGTATTGTTTTTTGGGATTTCTTCGCTAAATTGAGGCTGTAATTCATCCATTTTTTAACTACAAAGCACACAGAGAAAGGGCAAAGAAACACAATGTTGATCAGACTTATAAAATGGAAAATTTATTATTAAAAAAACTTCAGGTTAAACCTAACTACACGGTTAGGGTAATAAATGCACCCCAGGATGCGGTTACCATTTTTGGTGAGGTCGATCCATATATCGCTATAAAATATACTGAAGAAGTTTATTTTAATGTATTAATCATTTTTACTACTAGCACAGATCAACTTAACCAGCAAATTGAAAGTAATATTTGCCATATTGATGCAAAAACTATTTTTTGGGTGTTCTATCCTAAAAAATCTTCAAAAATCAAATCTGATCTTGATCTGATGAAAAGCTGGCAAGAGCTTAAAAAGTTTGGTTTAACACCCTGTGCTTCAGCTGCAGTAAATGAAACCTGGACTGCCCTGCGTTTAAAATTCATCACTGAGGTAAAGCCATCAGGCATGAGAAATGATCATATTAAGGCCAACGAATTTGGCGAATATATAGATCCAGTGAATAAAACTGTTAAACTCCCTGAAGATTTAAAAAACCTTTTAAAAAGCCATCCTAAAACATTAGATTACTTTAACCAACTCGCTTACTCCCACAGGAAAGAATACGTACTTTGGCTTTTATCTGCGAAACAGGAAAAGACACGTACAAACAGACTCGAAAAAACACTAGAGATGTTACTGAACAATAAGAAAAATCCGTCAGACAAGTAGAATTTAAACTACTACACCAAGGTTCTTTTTAGTTTTTTGTATAGAATACTATACAAAAACTAACATGATTTCAGTTACATGGTAACATTTTTGTAAAATTAATTTATCCTCCTAATCTTCTGATAACATGCTATTTGTATGAAAAATAATGCTTTTGGCAGGGTTTTTTCTTAGTCCATACAAAACAGTATGATATAAAAACTGTTAAGAGACTAATATTACAAAATAGAAAAACATGAATACAAGAATTACTAAATCAACAATGTTGATTGCTTTATTAGGTTTATCATCACAATTATTTGCACAGGAAACGCCAACTACCACTACAACTGGTTCTAGGTTTGGAGAAAAATCTTTTCGTACCTGGAGCGTAGGTGTACATGGAGGCATACTTTCTCCCAATACTATTTTCGGTTCGGGAAGTGTTACCGCAAAAGAATTTAAAAGCATCGGTTACGGAGTAAATGTTAGAAAACAGATTTTACCATCTTTAGGGTTGCAGGCTGATTTTTTAAGAGGTGATATCAAATCGACAAACGGAACTACTGATTTTCAACAGAGCGTAGAATGGTCTGGAGCATTAACCGCTGTTTTTAATGTTGCCAATATCAACATTAATCAAGAAAATGCAGTTTTAATTCCTTATTTAAAAGGTGGTGCTGGTTATATGTCGTCTGATTACAGTACAAGTGGTGCTGTAGTAAGCGAAAGCAATAACAGAGAAGGTTGGTTTATCCCGGTAGGTGCCGGTGTTAAATTAGGTGTTGCAAAAGGAATCAATATTGATTTAGGTTATGATGTTAATTTTATTAAATCTCCTGAATCTTTACCGAAAAGCAGATTTGCTTATGCACACGCTGGTGTAGAATTTGCTTTGGGTAGCAAAGACAAACCTCAGTTACAAAATTACAGTTCGTTAGCAAACTTACGTAAAGAAAATGCTGAAGAAAGTGCCGAATTAAGAAGAGCATTATCTACCGCTGAGCAAAATGCACAACGTGATAGAGAGCAATATGCTAAAGATCTAGGCGATGATGATAATGATGGTGTAGCAAACAAATTCGACAAATGTCCTGGTACTGCATCGGGTACTGTTGTTGATGGTTCTGGTTGCCCGATCAAAGTTCAACGCGAAATCATTAAAGAAACCAAAGTAATTACTGAGGCTGACCGTAAAGTGGTTAGAGATGCGATTTCTAACTTAGAGTTCGATTTAGGTAAATCAACTATCCGTTCTAAATCGTATGCTACTTTAAACCGTGTTGCTGGTTTATTGGTAGAGAAAAACTTTAGCTTAAAATTAGCTGGTCATACTGATAATACTGGTGGTAGAGAATTAAACTTACGTTTATCTAAAGACAGAGCAGAATCAGTAAAAGCTTATTTAGTATCACAAGGTGCAAATGCATCAAGAATTGAAGCTACAGGTTACGGACCTGACCAACCAATTGCAACAAACAAAACTGCAGCTGGCCGTCAACAAAACCGTCGTGTAGAGTTTACTTTATACTAATGGTAAATAAAGGTTAACAAAAAGCTCCTCAGATTTAATTCTGAGGAGCTTTTTTTATATGTTGCGTCATGCTGAACTCGTTCAGCATCTATCATGCTATAGTACTGCTCTAGTTTCCAAACGAGTGCAGAAATAGCTCTACGATTTTATCGTTGTAAACGATTGACTATTCAATGCTCGTTAGAAACAAGCGTTAGCGTATAAATTAGGATTAAGACAATCCTTTCTTATTTTTATAAGTCATTTTGGCTTTTGTGCCCGCGCTATAGTTGTAATTTTTCAAGTTACTGGCCTTCTTTTCGTGAAAAGCCGCACCACGGTCAGCATCCTCATCTTCTTCAATTTTCTTTTTCTTTGGTTTCGCGGCTGCATCAACTACTTTCAAATCTTCTGGCAATTCCATTACCTCCAATTTCTGGCCGATGGCCTGTTCAATTTTTTTCACTTCAATCAATTCTATATCGGTAGAAAAAGTAATTGCCACAACATCTTCATCGCCATGTTTAACAATGCGCTGAATTAACGTTTCTTTCTGCTCTGGCAATTCAAAGTGCAGGATAAAAGGAATTCCTTCAATATTAAGCTCGCCTAAATTCTCATTGGCAACAATTAAAACCCTTGCCTCTGGGTTATCTTTAAAGTCTTCAATATCATCATAACCTTTATCATCAAAAAACAGCGAGCGATAGATACTGATCTCCCCTTCTGTATGCTGATTAAAGTTTTTATAAACTGTTTGTGCGGTTAAACGTGTATTTACAAAAACCACAACTTTATCAAAAACCTCAGTATCGTTTAATAATAAGGTTAACAGGTTAAGCTTTGTTCTGAAATTGGGTACCTGATAAAGCATCTGCTGATAGACTTCTGCCTGCTTTTCGCCTATTTCATCTACCTCAATGGTTGTGGTAGAATCTTTCATAAAAGGCGATATCATAAGATTTAATTTCTCATGCATTACCTCAGTAAACACCACATGCTGAGCTTTATACGCACTGTTGGCCAATTCTACAACTGGTAATTGCAGGCCTTTTTTAACAATAAGCTCTGCATTATCTACTATAAACAATTGTATTTTATTCGTATTTAACGCCAATTTAAGGTACAAGGCACGTGCCCTATCGGGTACTGCAACAATAATATCAACGCCATCCGTAATTTCATTCATCTGTGTATCAACAGCGCCACGGCTATCGATTCCTAAAATCCTGAAGGTATTGTTACGGTTTAATAATTTAAATTGCTCTAAAACATGATCTACATGTTCTGCATCTGGCACTAAAATTAAAGCCCTTGGGGCTTCCTCAAAAGCGTACTTCAACTTCATTAAAGTAGCTAAAACATAAGTTGTTGTTTTTCCCGAACCCTCCGGTCCCACCGCTATAACATCTTGTCCACCTAAAATGCGCGACATTGTTCTGGCTTGGATTTCTTTTGGAGTTAAAAATCCTGCATCAGTCATGGCCGCTACAAGTGGTTTGCTAAGTTTTAATTTATCTAAAGACACAATTACTATTTTAATGTTTGAACTGCAAATATCCTTAAAATAATTAGCTTTTCTGAAATTGAATTTAATGGCTTGGAAATGAATGTTGCAAGTTTGTGTCTACTATAGTTCCAGAACCAACTATTAACTGAAGAAAATCGGGTCTGTTTCTATTCAATTTATTTAGTTCAGGGCAGTATTTACTATAAAATAGCTGTTCCTATGAAAATTATTTTACTGAAAATGAAATAGTTGTAATATTTTTTAATATAAATACTACTAAATCTATAGATATTATATACTTATTTCTATATTTGCTCAACGTTAATCATTGACAAAAAAATATGTTGAACAATTAAATGCTAAAATCATGTCTATCTATTTTCAATACCCAGCTATAGATGAATATCCAAAACTCATTTATCCGACAGACGAGTCATCCCCAACAAAAGATGAAGATAGCTTAAATAAAGAACAGATTTTAGAACTAAGAGATTATTTGGCATTAAAGCAATTATAAAAACAGGGCCAGTTGACCGATTGGAAGGTTGGAGTTTCATAAACTTTTTACAATGGTTCGAATCCATTACTAGGCCGCAAAGTGTATCTCATAGCACTTTATCCTGATTCTGCTCAATCAGGCAAGATTTGGTTATCTTATATTTGTTTTGTTGTTAGCAAAGGCTATCCGCGATGGGTAGCCTTTACCTTTTTACGGAAAATACTGTCATCCTGATCACAAGTGAAGGATCTCGATCAAATATCCTACCCTTTTGATTATTTAGAAGCGCAGTTTCAGTGCTCATAGTACAGGCTGCTCCTGCTGTGCACTCCAATCTTTTTGGAAATCTTTCGAAAATACAATATAACGGATCCAAAAAGTATTTCCGTTTCCATCAGGGCTGTTTAGCAGATACGATAATTTAAAATTTAATTCGTAGTCAATGAATATGATATGCTTTGTTTTTTTCAAAATCTCAAAACTTTTTATTTCATTCTGGGTTATTTATATAATTCACATTATACTAATCTTTTACAGATTAATTTGTTTGGTTTAAAAAAGGGATTTATGGATATAAATCCCTTTTCTTTTATGCGAATATTTTAAATCCTATATTAGCCAGATCAACATCACATCCATATTTTAGATGAACAGAAAACATTTCCTTTCTTCATTTATTGCGACTGCAACTGTACTTCCTGCTTTTAAAACACTCGCCAATACCGTTGAAAACGAAAGTTCATTTAAGATCCCTCCTTATTTAAAACCTGGTGACACCATCGGGATTACGAGTCCTGCAGGATATATTACACAAGAACAGATCCAGCCTTCAGTTTTACAGATGCAAAGCTGGGGATTTGCCATAAAAGTTGGTAATACCATTGGCAAACGCGATTTTACCTATGGCGGAACAGATGAGGAGCGACTAGCTGATTTTCAGCAAATGCTTGATGATCCAACAATCAAAGCTATTATGTGTGCCCGTGGTGGTTATGGTTTTATACGGATAATCGATAAACTAGATTTCTCTTTGTTCAAAAGAAAGCCAAAATGGATTCTAGGATTTAGTGATATTACTGTCTTACATTGCCATTTGGCCAGAAATTATGGCATTGCCTCTATCCATTCTAAAATGTGCAATAGTTTTCCTGATGATTGGAGTAAAGCCGAACCAATACAGATTGAAACGATTTTATCTATTAAAAACACTTTAATTGGTGAACAAATAGGCTACACTGCTCCTATAAATATTAATAACCGGCAAGGAAAAGTTGATGGCATTTTAGTGGGCGGGAATCTGAGTATTATCGAAACTTTGGCTGGCAGTGATTCTGATTTGCATACAAAAGGTAAAATTCTTTTTATCGAAGATACTGGCGAATACCTTTATAGTATTGATAGAATGTTGTGGAACCTAAAACGCAGCGGCAAACTGAAAAACCTTAAGGCATTAATTGTTGGTGGCTTTAAAGTTAAACCTGATGATGTTGGCGAAGAATTCGGTAAAACCATTTATGATATTGTTTTGGAAAAAGTAAAGGAATACAATTACCCTGTAGCTTTCGATTTCCCTGTGGGGCACCAGCGAAATAATTTTGCTTTAAAATGTGGTGTAAACCATACCTTAATCGTAAACGAAACTGGCTCGGTATTACGAACGGTTTAACATCCACCACTAATATTAAGGAAATCCAACCCCCTAAACCGTCTTCACCTCGTCCTCACTATAATCCTTAATATCAGTAATATATCCATTTATCAAAAGGAAATCGAATAAAGGTTTTGCCTCTGGGGTAACTGGCATATTTGCTGTGGTAATTACCTGATTGGTCTTTTTGTCTAGGAAAGGATAAGCAAATAACCGCACATTGGTGTTAAACATATCGTTCACATAGCTTAATAACTGACCTGAATAATTTTCTCCGGTAAAATTTTTGGAATTAAATACAAATTTTAAGTTGTTGATGTTTGTGGCCAATCCAACACTTTTAGGTTTGCACCTTGCTAAATATTTCGCCAGACGGTTGTGACGGGTAAAGTTAGATACGATCACGATATTACCCGTATCGCACATTTCTTGTGCTCTTTTAGCCACTGTTTCCAGATCGATATCGTCAGGAGTTTCTTGTCCATCCGTTAAAACGTTGGTTAACAAAACCTCTATCATTACTGCTAGATTCCCCTCTTCAACTTTATTGGTACGTTTAAACTGATCGGTAGCTTTATTAAACAGGTTAAAGTTAGGCAGCGACTTCTGGCCATATTTGGTCCTTAAAATCATAATATCCTTTTTGTATAAAAGATCTTTGGCCTGACGGGGATGTGCATCTGCATCGAAAATTGCTGCCGCCGAGAAATCTTTCATAATCATATACAGATTAAGCAGGATATTGTCTACACCTGGAAAAGCCGGCCCTTTTACCGAAATCAAGTCGATTTCTACAGATCCGATGGTTAAGTTATCAGCCAAAGATTCTACCATCAATTTTGGATCCTGATAGTGGTAAAATGCTGCATAAAGTAGGTTAACGCCAATTATCCCTAAAACACGCTGTTGCATGTTTACATCTGTATCCAACAAACGTACGTGGAAAAATATTTCATTTGGTAAACCACCTGGCTCGCTCTGGAAACGAATACCAACCCAACCATGAGGCTCGTTGGTACGTTTATAATTCAGGGTAGTAACGGTATCAGCAAAGGCGAAAAAAGTACGGCTTTCGTATTTTTCGCCTGATAAACGCTCATTAAGTAAACCGAATTCGTGATCGAGCATCTGCAAAAGCCGGTTCTGACTTACATAACGGCCATTGGTTTCTGCGCCATAAATAGCGTCGCTAAAAGTCATGTCGTAAGCCGACATCGTTTTGGCAACTGTTCCAGATGCCGCGCCAGCATTAAAAAAGTTCCGCGAAACTTCCTGTCCTGCCCCTATCTCGGCAAAGGTGCCGTAAATTCGAGGGTCAAGGTTTATTTTAAGTGCTTTACGCTTTGTATCCAGAATTTCTCTCTCCATGCCGCAAAAGTACGAAAAATGAGATTAAGGTGATTTTAAGAATGTAACTTAAAATCAATCTAAATACTTAAACGATGGCAAGGCCTCTAGGCAACCTCATTTCGATCCGACAGCTATCGGATGAAGCGTAGTCCCGAACTTTCCGGAGAGAAATCTAATACCTTTATTCAACCAGACAGATTTCTCCTCCGAAGGAGTTCCTTTGGAAAACTGCGGCCGAAATGACGACCTCTCTTAAAAAAATAAGGTTAATGCCATCCAGCATTAACCTTATAAAACCTAAACTTAAACTATTATGAAACCTGCATCAGTAATCAATCTCACTTAGCTCAAACTCAGCTGATGCAAGGTTCATAACCTTTGAAAAAAACCAAACTATTATGAAAAATCCTCTCTTGAGAATATCTTTATTATGATACTACAATTTCTTTATGCTGTAATTTAGCATCGTCTTTTTTACCGATATTGATCGATAAAATACCATCTTTATATTCGGCGGTGATATTATCGCCATCGGCACTATCAGGTAAATTAAATGATCTTGCAAATGAGCTATAATCAAATTCTTTACGTGTAAAATCTTTAGTTACCTGGGCATCGTCTTTTTTAACTTCCGCCCAAACAGAAAGTGTGTCTTTTTTTAAATTGATCTGGAAATCTTCTTTCTTTAAACCCGGAGCAGCCAACTCAATTACATATGCAGCTTCATTTTCGTAAATATTCACATTTGGCGATTTATCAACCATTTTGTTTTTAGTTACTGCATCGCTAAACAATGAATCGAAAACATTGTTAAAGTAAGGAGCTGTGTTACGGGTTCTGTTGTTAAAATTTACTAGTGTCATATCGCTTATTCTTTATTTTTTTAATTTTTAAATTGATATTACACCATATTCAACTTACATACCAAACTAAAAATTTATGATTTTCAAGACATTTTGGCAAAATAAACTCAAATCAAAAGACAAATTGACAGAAATAAAGGATTTTTCAGACAAATTCAACTATAAAACCAATATCCATTTGCGCTTTATTGATTTCGACATGATGGGGCATGTAAACAACTCCATTTACTTTACCTATTTAGAAATTGCCAGAACCAAGTATTGGGAAGAAATTATAAAATGGGATTGGAAGAAAACAGGAATCGTAATTGCCCATGCAGAACTGGATTATATTCTACCAATTGTAATGAACGATAAAATTGCTATCCATGTAAAAACATCGAGGATCGGCAATACCAGTTTTGATCTGGATTACCAGATTGTGAAAATAAAAGGGACTGAAGAGGTAATCTGTAGTAAAGGAAAAACGGTTTGCATTGCAGTTGATTATGCCACAGGCAAACCAACTGCGATCCCAGAAGAGGAAAAGCAAAAAATGCTGGGTTTTGAACAGCTAACCCCAAACCCCTGAAGGGGCTTTTGACTTCGCATCAGTAATGTCTTAAGGATAAAATAGAACCTGAGCTCCAAATATTTATGAGTTTGCATCTTAAAAATCACTTTGCTTCATATTTATCAATTTTGCTTTTCCACCTCGCCTATAATTCCCCTTTAGGGGTTAGGGGTGTCAGGCATAATTTTACCAGGATTCAATATCCCATTTGGATCGAAAACTTTTTTAATACCCCGCATTAAATTAAGGTGAATTTCGGAATACTTAATTGGCATAAATTCCTTTTGCACCAAACCAATTCCGTGTTCACCAGATAAGGTGCCACCTAAAGCAGTTGTTAATTCGAATATTTCGGCAATACCAAATTTGAGTTTGTTTTTCCAGTCTTCATCGCTCATTCCAGCTTTAATGATGTTTACGTGCAGGTTTCCATCACCGGCATGACCGTAACAAACACTTTCAAAGCCATATTTGACACCAATTTCTTTTATACCATTAATCAATTTAGGTAAAGCTGCACGTGGCACTACAGTGTCTTCTTCTTTATACACCGAATTAGACTTAACCGATTCGGCCATTGTTCTACGCATCCGCCAGAGTTCTTCTTTTTGAGAAGCCGTATCTGCAAATAAAACTTCTGTACAGTGATGCTCTTCTAAAACAACATTGGTTTTCTCGCAGTTTTTAAAAATATCATCCAAATCATCTCCATCAAACTCAATCATCAATAACGCAGCAACATCATCTTTTAAATCGAACTTAATGTCATCAAATTTAATTACCCATTCCACTCCTTTGCGTTCCATAAACTCTAAAGCCGATGGCGTTACCCCTGCCCTAAAAATTGCAGAAACCGCTGCGCATGCATCTTCATTCGTGCTGAAAGAGCCCATCATTAAAACCGATTGACTAGGTTTAGGCAATAATTTGGTAACGATTTTAGTTACCACCCCCAAGGTACCTTCCGAACCGATCATCAACTGGGTTAAATTATAACCTGATGCATATTTCAAGGTATTTGCACCTGTCCAAATGATATCGCCGTTGGGCAAAACCACTTCGAGATTAAGAATGTATTCACGTATAGTTCCGTATTTTACCACTCTTGGTCCACCAGAACCATGGGCTACATTGCCACCAATAAAACATGATCCTTTGCTGCTTGGATCAACTGGGTAAAGAAGTCCTTTTTCGGCCACAGCATTGATGAATTCTTCGGTAATTACGCCCGGCTCAACAGTTGCTTGTAGGTTTTCAGTATCAATATCTAAGATAGTTTTAAACTTTTCCATTGATAAAGAAACGCCACCATAAATAGGCAGAGCAGCACCGCTTAACCCCGTGCCACCACCACGCGGCGTTACCGGAACATGATGTGCGTTACAGATTTTAAGTAAAGCAGAAACTTCTTCTGGAGAAGTTGGTTTCACTACAATTTCGGGCTGATAGCGTAGATCTTCCGTTTCATCATGACTGTAATCATCTAAACTTTCTACATCTGTAAAAACTTTATCTGCTCCTAAAGCAGCTTTAATTTCTGCTAAAATTTCGGGATTGATCTTCGTAAAATTCATTTTATTTTGCTGATGTATAAGATAATTTAACAAAAGAGTGCCCAATTTGACCAGGCATAGGTGGACTTAGCTTTTTCATACTCACGTTAACCATTTCTACAAAAGGATACAATTCGATAACTTTCGAAATGATATTCTTCAAAACCGTTTCTAAAAGCTTTTGCGTGTGTTTCATTTCCTCTCGAATGATTGAGTTCAAATCTTCGTAATTAACCGTCTGTGCCAGTTCATCATCAAAACCCTGTGGTGTAAATTCTGTTTCAAGATCTACAACAAAATGATTTCCAATCAGTTGCTCTTCCGGGTAATACCCATGCAAGGCAAAGCACTTTACATCTTTTAACGCTACGGTTTGTTTGAAATGGCTCATGTATGTTTTGTATGCTGCAAAATTAATTTTTTATTCATGAATATAATGCCCCTTGTCGTAAATTGTTACCTTTGAAATGAACGCGATTTCTTAACCAGATAACACGAAATTACATGAGCAAATCAACAAAAAAGGACCTTTACGAGGCGCCAGACTATTATTTATTGGATGAATTGTTAACCGATGAGCACAAATTAATTCGTGCTACGGCCAGAGATTGGGTAAAAAAAGAAGTAAGTCCGATTATTGAAGATTATGCACAAAGGGCTGAATTTCCAAAACATTTAATAAAAGGCCTCGCTGATATTGGCGCTTTCGGACCGACTATCCCGGTTGAATATGGTGGTGCAGGTTTAGATTATACCGCTTATGGAATTTTGATGCAGGAAATTGAACGCGGTGATTCTGGTATCCGTTCTACCGCATCCGTTCAGGGCTCTTTGGTAATGTACCCTATTTATGCTTATGGTACTGAAGAACAACGTAAAAAATACCTACCAAAACTGGCTAGTGGCGAAATGATGGGCTGTTTTGGATTAACAGAACCTGATCACGGCTCAAACCCTGGCGGAATGGTAACGAATATCAAAGACGCAGGAAGCCACTATATTTTAAACGGTGCCAAAATGTGGATCAGTAATGCACCATTTGCCGATATTGCAGTAGTTTGGGCAAAAGACGAATCTGGAAAAATTAGAGGGTTGGTTGTAGAGCGCGGAATGGAAGGGTTTTCTACCCCCGAAACACACAGCAAATGGAGTTTACGGGCTTCGGCAACCGGCGAATTGGTTTTCGATAACGTTAAAGTGCCAAAAGAAAATATTTTTCCCGAAATAAGTGGGTTAAAAGGTCCGTTAGGTTGTTTAAACCAAGCCCGTTATGGCATTGCCTGGGGCGCTCTAGGCGCAGCAATGGACTGTTATGATACCGCTTTGCGTTATTCTAAAGAGCGTGTACAATTCGGAAAACCCATTGGTGGTTTCCAGTTACAGCAAAAGAAACTGGCCGAAATGGTGACCGAAATTACCAAGGCGCAGCTGTTGGTTTGGCGTTTGGGCGTATTAAAAAGTGAAAACAGGGCTTCTGCAGAACAAATATCGATGGCCAAAAGAAACAGTGTAGAAATTGCATTGAACATAGCCCGTAATGCCCGACAAATGCTAGGCGGAATGGGAATTACCGGAGAATACTCGATTATGCGCCACATGATGAACTTAGAATCGGTAGTAACCTACGAGGGTACACATGATATACATTTACTGATCACCGGAATGGATGTAACCGGATTAAACGCATTTAAATAGAAACAAGATTTAAGATAAATAGTTAATGAAAGATTTTAAAAAATACACCTACATACCTGCCCCGCCAGAAGAAGTTTATTTAGCCCTTACCAAAGAAACCAGCATAAAATTATGGACTGGTGCTGAAGTAGCGTTTGAAGAATTGCCAGAAACAGAATTTTCTTTCTGGGATGGAGATATTACGGGCAAAAACATTGAGTTTGTTTACGGTAAACAGATTGTTCAACAATGGTATTTTGGAGAAGAAAACGAACCTTCTATCGTAACCATAAAACTTCACGAAGATAAAAAAGGAACTTCACTGGAATTTAAACAAACCAATATCCCTGATGAAGATTATAAAGATTTTACCGAAGGTATTCAAGAATATTTCTTGGGAGGTTTGGTAGATTTCTTTGACGAATAAACAAAAAACTAAAAATGAAAAATCAAATTATCGCTCTTTTTTCTTTACTTTTTCTTATCACATTTACTTCCTGTACATCTTTGCTTACCCCAGCTATTCTGGGAAACAACATGGGTTATATGCCAAAAGCAATGGGTGCGGACAGTGTTAAAACGTTAACAAATGTATCAGCAAGTTATGCTGGTTCTGCTTCACCAAGCGCTGGTACGGGTTTCGAATTGGGAATGGCGAATATAAGCCAGTCTCATACTTTTAAAAAATCAAACATTTCTTATGGTATTTTCGCTTATGCTGGAAAAGCTTCAGGCGGTGACAACGACAACGATGCGGAAAATTTAAAGAATTATCTTCCATCCTTTCAAAAATCGATCAGTGGCGTTGGTTTACGGTTATCTGCCGGACTTCATAACACTTCAGCTAATGGAAATACAGATTTTAGATACATCAACTTTGAAAATGCGCTTAGCTTCGAAGGTGGGGCATACACCAAGTTTAGACAAGAGGTATACAGCAATCCTATTCCAGATTACGTAGCGGTAACAAATAGAAAGGTACTTTGGACAACAGGATTATCTTCTGAGGTAATCTGGAGAGCTAGAAATGACCACGGTATAAGGCACGCATTTAGATTATTTCTTGGCGGTACACCTAATTTTGCAAATAGTTTCAGATCTGGCGTAAAAGCTTACGATGAAATTAACGGGAAAAATTCATTCGGTTGGGTTTTTAATTATTTCTTATACATCAAGCGATTTTCTCTTTCTTATGAAATGGCTGACAATGTTAATTATGCGCAAAAGATAAGTCTCGGTTATTCATTTCAATAAAACATAATCAACCTGATGCTGTTCTGATATAAATAAAATATTATGAACAAGACATTAGGAATTGTATTAATTGTTGTGGGTATTGCCATGCTCATCTGGACTGGCTTCTCCTACACTAAAAAGGAAAAAATTGTCGATGCAGGTCCCATTCAAATATCTGCCGATAAAGAAAAATCTGTCAATTGGCCTCCTTATGCAGGAGGTATTATCCTGGTAGCTGGTGTAATTGTATTTGTAGCTTCTAAAAACAAAAGATAATATCTCAAATCTTTCTTAGCATTCTTTTTAAATCAAGTTCAGCAATAATCTTAGCACAAACTTGTTATGCAAACACTTCAAACAATTGATTTTCAATACATTGATTACACATAACAATATTTTCGCAACATAGTTGCAAAAATATTGTTGTTTATTTTGCAACACAGTTGCAATTAACTAACTTAGTGCTGTTGCAACCGGGGATAAGCCGAAACCCCGTAACCACCAGTAGGCATCAACATTAATCAATTATTTTATGAAAAATCAATCAGAAAGAATCACGTTAAGTCTTGAAGACCTTCAATTAGAAAGTTTTGTAACCAGTATTGATAGCGAAGTGGCTATGCGTTTATCTGGCGGTTTAGGCAATGTATCTGAGCCAACGCACACTGAACAAACAGATGATCACCACACGCCACCTGTTAAGTGCACAACTGTTATTTGTTAGTTAATAATAGGTGTTTTCATCAAGGCGTCTTTATGGCGCCTTGTTTCGTTAAGTGCAGGGCACTTGGCAACAAGCGGTTGGAGTTTAGGATCAATAACCTGTTAAACCAACCTAACTATCTATCTCAATAAATCCTGCCTTAATTAACAACCTGATCTGTTGTATCACTTTATCTTTCAATTCGAATAAAGACTTCTCACTTGGTTCTCTACTAAAAAACATGGGTATAAATGATTTAAACAACTCTCCTACTTTTAATTTCTTTTTTTGTATTGCATTTAAAATTATTGTGGCAAATACACCAACCTGAACTTCTTCTATACCGTTTTTATTACTGACTAATAAAAGAATCTCACTTTCTTTCAATTTGTTTGGAAGATAAAGTTTAACATACCTACTTAACCTGAAAAATTGTTCTATTAAATCCTGATCTGTAAATATGAGGCTTTCTTCAGCCTTTTTAAGCAAATGCTTTTGCTTCTGTTCAAAACTAAAATACCCCTTATGTTCTTTCCATAAATCAACCAATTCATTTTCCAGGTTAAATGCTGCTTCAATTTCATTACTGTGGATTTTCGAAATTTCTGATTGGAGTCTTATCTTTAAATCATGGATGTCTTTACTCTCAAAAACAGAAAAATCCTTCAATTTACCTAGTGTTCTGGCATAATATTTTGAAAAAATCGACTTTTTGATCTGAATTTCACTGTATGCATCTTCAAGGTCAGGTTTTTTGTTGTTTTTCGGTAATTCAGGAGCTAAAATGCTATCTGAACTTTGATCCATCAAAATAGCTAAAATGACATAACCAATTCCCGCTTTTCCTGATAATAAACCATAATCATCAACACCGCACGAAACATAAGTATTATAACTTTTCGTTTTTAGATGGAGTTTTCTGGCCTGATCTAATATGAAAACGATTTGAGATTCCATTTTACAGTTAAACAAAAACGGGATCATGCCGCAATAGCCACTAACAAGGGTAAAATCATTTCGATCTAACTTTTCTAAGTCATTTAAACAGCGTTCCAGAGCATTTTTGCAGTCTTCTTCGTACTGTTTTTCTTTTGTTAGATCTAATGCCATTTGTCTGCTCATTCCGATTCCGGCTGCACCATGCGCCCAGGCATTTACATCGGTCATTTCGGGTAAAAATGATTCCAGCTTCCATTCATGCACATCAGGTTTGTTTAGCCGGTGCGGACCGAGACGTAAATCCAACCAGTTTTTAGCAGGCATGTGGAAATACTGCATTTCGTACTTTAAAGCTTCTTCTGCAAGATAAATCAATCCCGCAGCATTAAAATATCGACCAACCTGCATCAATACCCAGGCAATACCAGATGCACCATGCGAAAATCCTGTCATGCTATCGTAGGCTTTTTTTGAACTGGAGTAATCCCACTTTAATCCCTGTTCTGATATCCGTGCTTCTGTAACCAGCCTGTCAATCAGAAAATTAACCATCTTTAAAACGTTAACATCAGCGGTATGATGGTAAAGTAGGCTCAACATCAATAAATTACCACTATATCCACTTAAAAGATCGGTTTTTAACAAACCTGTGGTCAATTGCCGTTGATTCTTCAAAGTAAGTTCAAGTGCTTTTTCTTTGTAAAAAACATCATCTGTAGCTTCGAAAATCTTTAAGCAGGTATAAATTACACCACCTAATCCAGTATAAAGCGCATAGAATTTTGGATTTAATACTGCATCAGCATTTAAGATCCGGTACATGGCCTTATTTACAATTCTCAAATGATCAGCATCTCCATCGAATTGATATAATTTCAAAAAAAAGAGAACGATGCCACAGTTGCCGTTAAAAAGATCGTAACTTTCCCTAAACTCGTATTCATCAGGACTGATGTAAAATGGTGTTGGCCACCATATTTCCTGTTCAGTTTCTTTAAAATTCAAGCACAGTTCATCGTAAATTCCGTAAAGCTGTTCTTTAAATTTTTTGGTCTGTTTTGCAGTAAACATAATTAAACACTAGAGACTGGATTTTTCATGGATAAATTGAAGGCATGCTATTATACAATACATGATGTAAGCTTCTTCATAATTTGAAACACCTAAACGGTTATTATTCATGTGCATAAAGCTGGAAATCACCCGATATAATTTATATTCTTCAAAAACAGCACACTTATACAGGTTCATTACACTGATCGTTTCTGATAAATGGGCATCTAGCTTATCATCTACCGCTCTTGCATTTAGCCCTTGCCAAAACTGATCCGTAGCTTTAATTATTTGAGGTTTCGAAATTTCAAAAACTGTTTCAAATTGATTGAGCCAAAATAACCTTTGCCTCTCCTTCGGCTCTGTATGGTTGAAGAGTTTAGGTAGCCAGCCTTCTAAAAAGAAATTACATACGCTAATTAATGCCTCTTTATCCCATCCTAAGGCAAATAATAAGCTGAGGTGAAGTTTTATAGCCTGAGCCGTAAGCGATTGATTGGCATCTTTTTTCGAAATCCAATTTAAGATATAGGCAGATGAAGATTCAAAATAACGTTCGGCCAAAGCCATACTCTCCATATTGCCATACCGGTCTATTTCTGGCTCATATTGGGCAATCTGAACTGATTTGATCATAGCTTTTTCTATACAGAGCGATTTAACGATTAAATCGTGCTGGCTTACTGCAGCTTTTAACCTCAACCGGATATGATCACCTCCTTCCCAGTACCTAATAAAAAACCAGGGCGCGTTCCATTGCTGAATAAATGGATGAACCAGCTGTTTTAAAAGTTCATTAGCACCTCCCTGATGGAATATATATACTGATAACCATTTATCTTGTTGATTTTCCATAAGTTATTAATTATTGTACCATTGGATCAGGTATTCTTGTACCTTATTTTGGTCTGGCTTCGGAAATACCTCTTCCAGTGTAATGTAATTGCCAGCCCTCAACAACAATTTTTTAAATAGGGCTATCAATAAAGGATTATCGAAAGAGAGGTATTGTGGCTTATAATCATCATGCAGGCCTTCCCTCTTGTCATCCGATTTAACCTGATAAGCACGTTTTCGTAAAAACAGGAATACCTCCTTTGGTATGTCATTGTTAATAAGCCAGTTATTCAGCCTGATAAAGTATTCAAAATCTGTTTCAAACTGATCCTGCTGTGGAATAATGGCTGTTTTTACACGCCAGGTTTTACGTCTGATAACTACATTTTCTGCATAAATTATTCGGGGTAAAACAAATAAATCAGGTGCAGGCACAGGATGTTGATAGAACTGATCAACCAATTGAATGAAAGGCTGTAGTGATACTCGGGCATCAGGATTGAAATGCGCAAGCAACTGATAGAGATTAGAGCGGTTATAAAAGGATTCTAAACTTAAATCGTAGCTATACAATTCCGAATCTCCTCTATAAAGCCTAAGTACGCCTTTTTCATCATCGTAACTTACCTTTAAATCGTGTACATTAAATTGTTGGACCGATGGATAAATGTTGTTCCCGCCAGGAAGTTCAAGTTCATGGGCCAATAATGGTGGATGGATATTCGCATTAAATACTGAAGCATCATTCAATTCTACTTTAATTCTATCCGGATAAAGGTTTTCGTTATACCGAACAAAACTTTCAGTAATTTTTCGATCAAAAAGCGATAAAAAACGGCCACTTACTTTGCCCATTCCGGGTAATAAGGCATTTATAACACCAGAAAAGCCACTTTCATCCTCACTAAACTGAACAAACATTCCTGCTGTAGAATTTTTAGACAAATCTGGGCCATTTGGTAGATCTGCAAAGAAATCATGGTCCAATTTTATGAGATTTTCATCGGAATCTTCAATTTGTGATAATTTTACCAAAACGGCATCTTTCCAATCTTTTAAGGCTAAAAAGTCGGTATTTTGAAGCGACTCATTCTCTTTTTCGGGCTTTTTTATATAAAAATAGTAGTCTTTATAAAAAGTAGTCAGTTCAATTGATTCATTCTCTTCGTAATGCTGTAAAAAGAAATCACGCATTTTATTCCGCTCTTTCCGCATTACATCAAGCGGAAGCAGGTGATTGATCAATTCATCTGTTTTATTGACAAAATCTTTTACCTGTTGCTTAGGCAATTCTATATTTTCTGCCGTAAAGCAATCTTCATAAAAAATATGTTTGGCCGAAAAATAATAGGGCACAAAATTATTAATTGAAAATGTTTTTGTTTCCAGGCTTTCATGCGCTATTTTTTTATCGGATGCGCTGGTATAAAAAGGAAGTCCGGCCTCTTGCTGTAGTTCCGCAAAAACATTATTCAGTTGTTTTTCTGCTTCCTGAAGTATTTTATAGCGATCAAAAGAACCTGCTGATTGGTATTCATCCCTGTATTTCTGCAAATTTTCAAAAAGCATAATAATTGGTATGACCGATGGCTCCGCTGCTTTTAATGAATCAAGAAAAAGCAATAGTTTACGGTCCCATTCTTCTTCCATACCCGAAAATCCCAAGCTCAGTTCAAGCATTCCTGCTTCAACCAGCTTTATAAGGTATATTTTAATGCTTTCATAGTTTGGGTTTTCTATGTCTTTGTTAAGATTTAAGGTCAATTTTCTAAGTGAAACAGGCGCTTGATTTTCATTTAAGTATCCATAAGCCATTAACTGTAAACCTTTTGCATTGATTTGCTGAAAAGACTCTATATTGTTGAAGTTGCTTAAAAAGCAGATTTTATCATCTCTGATTGCTGCCGTTATATTCAGTTTAATTAATAAGTGTTCATTCAACAAGGGATGCCTTTTCAGTATTGCTTTGAGGTATTCGAATAAGACATTATTTAATTTTAAGCGGCTACCAACTTTGTGAATGGTATTTAGCTTCCCTGCAGTACCTAAAGTCGCTAAACCTGTATAGGTAAAACTGCTAAAAGGCGATGTTTTAAAGGCCATCCTACTGAGGTACCTTAGCAAGCTAAACATCACCCGGTGTTCTTTTTGTTTAAAGCAATCCGTATCCTTTTTAGTAAAACCGATTAACTGCTCGTAAAGCAATGGACTTGATAACAAAAGTCCGTTTTGCAGTTCATATCGTTGTGCTATTTCCTGTACCAGTTTTCGGTGAAGGTTTTGTTCTTTTTCAAATTTTAAGACGCGCTCATTTTTAAAAAGAGTAAGTTCTTCTATCTTATTTAAATAAACCTGCAAATCGTTCTGCAGCGCTTTTGGCAATAGATAAACGTAACAGTAATCAATCTTTTTATCATTGAATACCTGACGTTTAAGATTAATTAACTGCTGTCTTACTTTATTATCTAACTGAAGATTTATTACAGGATATAAAGCATCGCAGAAATTGTTTTTTAACCATTCCTTTTCATCTATGAGCTTTTTATAAAATGATAAAAGATTTTCCGCATCTTTTAATTTAAGCTGATCAAATAGACGATGGTCTAATCCGGCATAACGCACCAAAGAATAAGGAAAAATTTGTAAGCTCATATCTATTTTATTTACCGAGTTCGAGTTGATTTTTGATCAGGTTATAATAGCTCCCTTTATTTAGCAATAAGGTTTCATGCGTACCACACTCCCTAATTTCGCCCTGGTGCAACACTATAATCTGATCGGCATGTTTAACGGTACTTAACCGGTGGGCGACAATCAGCACGGTTTTGCCATTAAAAAAAGTATTTAGGTTATTCACTATAGACCGTTCATTCTGCGCATCAAGTGCATTGGTGGCCTCATCCAGAAAAACATAATCCGGATTCCGATAAATCATCCTGGCTATTAAAAGGCGCTGTTTCTGTCCTTCGCTAAGGCCATAACCATCCCTTCCAACCACTGTATCGTAACCAAAAGGCATCGACGAGAAAAAATCGTGCATATTGGCCATTTTTGCAGCTTCATAGAGGCGTTCAAAATCTTTGAGCGCTGCGCCGGCAAAAATGTTATTGGCTATAGAATCCATAAAAACATAACCATCCTGCATCACAACGCCGCAATGTTTCCGCCAAGACTTGGCATTCACCTGCATGAGGTTTTGCTCACCAATAGCAATTTCTCCGTCAGTAAGCGCATAAAATTTCAGTAATAGCTTAATAAGGGTCGTTTTACCACTACCGCTTGTCCCTACAATTGCGGTAACTTTTCCAGCTGGGATGAACAGATCGATATCTTTTAAAACGTAAGGAGAATGCTTACTTCCATATTTAAAGGAAACTTTGTTTAAGGAGATATCAACAGGTCCCACATTTTTTATTGACTCTTTCACCTCCAGGTCTTCGTCCTCTTCCTCTTGCACTTCATCCATCCGCATTAAACTAAACTTGGTATTTTGTGATACCCTCGAAAACTCTACCAATTGATTTACAGGTGCATTCAGCTGTCCGCAAACGTAAGTAACCGCCAGCATGCCACCCAGCGTAATCTGATCATTGATGACCAACATGGCTGCTGCATAAGTAATCAATACATTTTTAACTTCATTAATAAATGAACCTATCCCTTGCATGCGCTGATCGAGCTGAAGTGCTTCGAGCTTCAAGTCAAATGATTGATCCTGAAGACTTTCCCACAGTTCCTTTTTATCTTCCTCGCTACCCGTGAGTTTAATTTCCTGCATGGCATAAAAAATCTCCAGTAGCAATTGCTGGTTTGCAGATAGTACTTTAAACTTCTTTTGATCAATGATTTTGCGTTTCTGTTGAAAAGAATTAGACCAAAGGATACTGATTGCCGCACCGATGATGAAAATCAGAAATATTTGCCAATTGTAGTAGAAGAGTACAGCACCGAGCACCAATAAAGTAATAGCGGAAAGGATAAAATTGATGAGAAAATTAGTCAGAAATTCTTCTATCCGCTGGTTATCATTTACCCTTTGCATATTGTCGCCGGCCTGGCGGTTATCAAAGAAAGAAAACGGGAGTTTCATCAATTTGGCCAGAAAATCTTTCAGCATCATAATGCTCGTTCTGGCACCAATACGGAACAAAACCCTGGCACGCATAAAATCCATCAACATCCGGCCCGAAAAAAGCATTAACTGACCTAAGCATATTAACAAGAGTAAATTGGTATTTTTTGCATTAATCCCTTTATCAACCACCATTTGGGTAAGTAGTGGGATGACCAAAGAAAAACCACTGGCCAAAAGCAAACTCACCAGGATGGGTAGCCAGCCTTTTTGATGCATTTTGAGATAAGGCAATAAAGACCATAAGGAAGTTTTATGCTCATGAGGCTCTTTCAGGTCTTTAAAAGCCAGATCTGGCTGGAGCAGCAAAACCCTACCTGTTTTCTTTTCCGCATTGACTACCCAGGCAGCTAAAAAATCTTCGATACGAAGTTTAATTTTACCGTTTAAAGCCGGATCGGCCAGATAAATATAACGATCATTTACTTCATATAATACTACATAATGTTCTTTTTGCCAGTGTAATATACAGGGCAATGGAACATTTCCTAATTTATTGAAGGGCAATTCTGCTGCGAGTGTTTTAAAGCCCAGATGATCTGCAGCATCGATCAGATCAAGCATGGTTGTTCCCTGCTTTCCAATCGCACATAACTTTCTTAAATACTGCATGGAAAGATTTTTACCGTGACAGGCTGCAACCATTTTTAAACAAACCGGGCCGCAATCCATGGCGTCGGGCTGCTTATAAAACGGATACTTATTTCTACGGATAAAATCTTTTAACATGAAGAAAATAAAATTAGTAAATGCAATACAGTTGCAAATATGTAAAATATAATGCAACTTTGATGCATTACATAAAACATAAAATTTCAAATGAAAATGAAGGGTTTTGCCGCTTGGCAGATGCTGATCAAAAAAGAATTATTGCTGAGTTACCGGAACAAAACTGTCCTAATTTCAGCAGTTATAATATGGCTGTTATTTATTGTAGCTACCGTTTGTACCTTCTTAAATTACAATATCAGCCATAAACAGCGATTGGCTGCCAATACCCTATTCAGGCAACAATGGGAACACCAACAGCGTAATCCGCATGATGCAGCCCATTTTGGGACTTACCTTTTCAAACCTCTTAACCTCCTCAATGTTTTTGATACTGGCATTAACGATTATACAGGTAATACCTACCGTATAGAAGCCCACATACAGCACGAAATCAGCAATAGTGAAGCTGAGAACAATGATACAGCCATGCGATTTGGCAACCTCAGTTTAGCGCTCATTTTACAGTTGTTAGTCCCCTTGTTTCTTTTGTTCATCACTTCTACCAGCATTACCAGTGAAAAAGAGAACGGCACCCTTAAAATGCTGTTGGCCCAGGGTTTAAATACCCGCAAAATTATTTGGGCGAAGGTTTGGGCCAATTACCTACTTATCATAGTGATTATACTTCCTGTTTTTACAATAATGACTATAGCTGTTTTATGCTCAGGCGATATGGCTTTGCCTTTAACCAGGCTTTTGTGGATCCTCGTTACCTACCTATTGTATTACTTGCTAATGGCTTTATTAGGTGTTATCGTTTCAGCGGCCAGCAATTATTCAGGAAAAGCGTTGTTAAGTGCCTTATGTTTCTGGATTTTCATGAGCATTATTTTCCCTAAAATAATAACTGGTATAGCCAATCGCAGTTATCCGCTAATGTCGCGGGCTGCTTTCCATGATTTAGTGGAACAGGGTTATAGAAAGGGATTAAATGGAAAAGATCCTTATGCTGCCCGTGGCGAACGTTATATCAATAGTTTACTGAAAAAGTATCATGTAGATAGCGTTGAGGCATTACCTTTTAATATTGAAGGTTTAACGCTTCAATATAATGAAGATTACCGCACCAAGGCCTTTAACCATTATTATAAAGAAGTTGAAAACAGTTTTGATCAACAACAGTTTTTTTTAAGCCTGTCCGGTGTTTTCGATCCTTTTCTATCCACTAAGCGCCTCTCAATGGCGTTGGCAGGCTCAGATTTTTATCATCATGAACAATTCTTTAAACAAGCACAGGCTTACCGAAACCAGCTCATTAGGAAACTGAATATGCAATTGGCCGTACATGGTAAGCATTTTAAAGGTGACTATATCGTCGGACCTAAGTATTTCGGCCAGCTTAAAGATTTCAAATATCAGTTACCTCCACTTGAGCAGGTATTACAGCTAGAAAAAATCGCCATACTTTCTTTAATGGGATGGATTCTAATACTTATCCTTTTACTTCAGTTTATTGCTTCACGTTCTTTAGCCCTTAACCATACATATGTTTAAAACCATATTCTTATTTGAACTGAGGCTATTGGCCAGGCAAAAATTCATGTTTGTCTTAATCGGTTTTTTCTTCGTAGCCGGGCTTTACAGCGTTTATGATGGTTATCGTTTTACTCAAAAACAATTATTAGCCATTGATAGCCTTCAATACGGATATCAAAAAAAGTATCAGGAAGCTGTAGCTGGTTTTTCTGCTGACACCACTACCGAAAAGGGTAAAACCTTGTTTAATCAGGCGGGGATACCAGCAGTAATTGAATATAAAAATCCTTTATATGCCATCCATAAACCACATTCATTAAGCGCTTTATCTATTGGACAAAGAGATTTAACACCTTATTATGATGTGATTACGCGTAAACGCAATTTTGTACAGGGAACAAATGCAGAAATATCCAATCCAGAGCTGCTTGCGTCGGGCAATTTCGATCTTGCTTATGTGATTATCTATCTGCTTCCCTTACTCGCCATCGCTTTAACCTACAATACCTTATCGAAGGAAAAAGAACAACAAACGGATAAATTACTTTCCTTACAGGGCGTGCATTTTGACAGGATTATAAGTTATAAACTGATTTTTAGGTTTATGTTGACCGGTATAATGGCCTGGCTGCTCAGTATAATAGGTTTTATCAGTTCTGCATTACTGATTTCTTTTGATCCAACAGCTGCTATATTATGGCTGCTTAGCATCAGCGCTTATCTTTTCTTTTGGTTTGCCATTATTTTTTTTATCATCAGATTGAGTCAAAGTTCTGTACACAATGCCCTCTATCTGCTAGGCTTGTGGTGTTTTTTCTTGATGCTGCTGCCCGCTTTGTGCAATGCTTTAGTGCGTTTATATCATCCGATTCCGTTAAAAACCGATGCTGCTGTTGCATTAAGAGAAAATAGCGAAGCCGTTTGGGCAATGCCACGTAAACTGCTTATCGATACCTTTTACTTAAACAACCCAAAGTACCACCATTTAAAGACACCATCAGACACGAGCAAAAACAGTAACAAACGTTTTGCGGCTTATTATGACCTTTTGGGATACCGCATGACACAGGTTATTAAAAATTACAATCAATATTCTGAGAAACAAAATGCTGCAGCCAGTAGTGTAAGCTGGATTAACCCAGCAACGAAAACACAATATATACTTAATGGAATTGCTGAAACTGGATTGAAAGATTACCTCTCTTATCAGGATCAGGTTAATGCTTTTCAAAAGACCTGGGTAGATTTTATGAATGACTATGTCATATCAGATAAAAAACTAAGCTTAAATGATTTAAGGAACCTACCTGAATTTAAACTTAAACTTTTGACGAATAAAAATCAGCATATTCTGTTGGGTATTTTATACCTACTAGGTATTAGTTTTTGCATCATCTTTCTTGCTATAAAATTTCGCATTAAAATTTAACTCAAACAATCATCAATCACACACAAAAAATGAAGAAAAAATTTTACCTCATCTTATTTTTATTGATTTCGATACAACAGGTTTATGCCCAGCAGAGCAGATCCGTCCAGGATTCTACGGCCAAAGTACGTCAGCTTAATGAAGTCCGTATTGATGGACAGAAAGCAATCAAATTAAAAAAAGACACTTTATCCAATAGTTTGAGGATGCAGGTTCCGTTACTACAGCTGCCACAGAATATCATTAGCATCTCTTCTGCCCTGATACAGCAACAAGGTGGCTTACAACTAAAAGATATGGCCAGAAATGCCAGTGGGGTATATTTTGGATACAACAGTTCGCCTTTCGATAATTCTGCATCGATAAAAGTGAGGGGATTTAATGCCGCAACCACCATTAATGGAATGCCAAACCGATTGGTTCTGGGCGCAACGCTTGATGATGAGGCCATCATCGAAAACCTTGAATTTATTAAAGGGCCAGCAGGATTTATCAGTGCATTGGGCGAGCCTGGAGGAACATTGAATATTGCAACCAAATCGCCAAAGGAAAAATTGCTAAATGTACAGGTTACGGGTGGCAATTATAACCTTTTCCGCGCTACTGCAGATATTGGGAGTACATTAAAAAGCAAAGGTTTTTCTTATCGATTAAATACGGCTTTTCAGCATCAGGATTCTTACCTTAATTACATGAAAACCACCAAATATGTGATTGCGCCAGTGTTGCAATACAATTTCAGTCCACAAACCTATTTAATTGCCGAATACAATTACATCCGTGGGGAAGTTAAAAATGGTTCTTCTATCAATAAATTACGTCAGGATAAAGATGTATTGCAAGATCCCATCAGCTTAAATTTCAGTGCCGGCATTGGTTTGCCTTTAAGTGTTTCACAAACGCATACCTTTAGGTTTAGCGCGGTTCATAAGTTTAATGAAAACTGGCAGATTACCTCCCAATCTAACTTTGTTAAGGCGCCTGCCAATCAATGGTACATGGTATCGGCAAATAACCGGACTTCGATCAGCTTTAACGATCAGGGCAAAACCAACCGCATTGCGAGCAACTCAAATATACTGGGCGAAACCTACAACACCAACCTATTTTTATCGGGTAAATTTAAAACAGGCGCATTAAAACACACCCTTTTAATCGGCAGTGATTATACCACAGGTAAGGATTCTTTATCCACTTATTATGGAAGCAGCTCATTTGCTTTCGAACGGAATAACCCTAACTTTTATGTGGATCCGAATACGGTAAGCCTTACGAAAAGATCAATCAGACAGGAAAACCACATTCATTACGCTGCAGCGTATGTTTACGACAATATAACGTTTGATAAATTTTTGCTGACCATTGGTGCACGTTATACGGATTACCGTAACCGGAATATTTTAACCACTACAAAAGGTCCACGTACACCAGATTATTACAAACAGCATGCATTTTCGCCAAGAGCTGCGCTAAGTTTTATGCCTGACTCTACATCATCTATTTACTTTCTGTTCGATCAATCATTTGTGCCTAAAACAGGTCAGGTAGTTACCGCCACTATTGATGGCCCTCAGAATGGACAAAAAACTGTTACCGGATCTAAACCTGTTGATCCTGAGCTCGGCAATAATTTTGAGCTTGGCATTAAAAAGAACTGGTTTAAAGGTCGTTTGTTAACCACCATAAACGGTTTTCATACCGTAAAAAGAAATGTAGCAGCGAGAGATTTCAGAAGTTATGCGGCTTCTGCAGGGGCAATTGCCTATTACCTTCAATTAGGCGAGGTAATAAGCAATGGTTTTGAGGTGGATGTAATTGGAAATATTACCGATCGCTTATCACTGATCGCGAATTATACCTATGTAGATGCCAAAATATCCAAAGACAACAACCTTAACCCAACAGCCGATGATCCATCAATTGTGGGACAAAAGATGCCCGATGTACCTCCACAAGTGTTTAATACCTGGCTTCAATACAGTATTCCTTTAAGCGGCTACAATAAAATTTCGATCAGTGCAGGACAAACCACTATCACCAAGCTTTCCGCAATCAGTCAAAAGGATACTTACCTGCCCAACTATACTAAATTTGATGCAGGTTTGAGTTTTAGTAACCCCAAGTATATGTTCAGGCTAATTGCAGACAATTTAACCAACAAGCGTTATATGGCGTCTGGAGACATTACCACTGATTTCCCATACCCAGGAAACAACTATTTCTTTATCGAGGGTGAGCCTTTTACCATCAGACTTTCATTAGGTGTAAAATTTTAATCTTTTCTTTATATGTTAGAAGCTATTGGGTTAACAAAAAAATACCAGGAACATATTGCCTTAAATAATTTGAATTTAAAGGTAGAGGCCGGGGAAGTATTTTGTTTGCTTGGACAGAACGGTGCTGGCAAAACCACTACTATAAATCTTTTTCTTGGTTTTACGGCAGCAAGCAGTGGTGAAGCAAGGGTAAATGACATAGTGGTTAGCCCAAACAATGAGCAAACTAAGCAGTTTTTAGCTTACATTCCAGAAGTAGTGATGCTTTATGGTCACCTGAGCAGTATAGAAAACCTCGATTTCTTTAGCCGTATTGCAGGTTATAAATATAAAACTAACGAACTTGAAGGATTTTTGCTACAAGCAGGCTTACAAACCGATGCCTTTCATAAAAGAGTTGGCAGTTACAGTAAGGGGATGCGACAAAAAGTAGGGATAGCCATTGCGGTAGCTAAAAATGCCAAGGTTATTCTAATGGATGAACCAACCAGTGGCCTCGATCCTAAAGCTACAAATGAGTTTAGCGAAATTGTAAAACAGCTATCGCGGGATGGCCGCAGCGTTTTTATGGCTACTCATGATATTTTTAATGCAGTTAATGTGGGTACAAGAATAGGTATTATGCGTCAAGGCTCACTCATCCATACGCTTAATGCAAAGGATATTTCGGCCGTAGATCTTCAGAAGTTATACTTGGAGACAATTTAAAATAAGATTCGTCATTGCGGGACTACTTGCACAGTCTCAATAAAAAACCGTCATCTCGACTGAAACGCAGTGGAATAGAGAGATCTATCTAGACAGATTTAGCTTCGCTGAGCCTTCGGGTTCTCGACTTCGTTGCACTTCGCTCGAAATGACGGTCTCTTTTCAAAATTGTCATCCAGGATGACAGGTTAATTATATCTCTGAACTATAAACCGATCTTATCGCATCCCTTAAGTTATACTTCGAAGCCATCACCTCTCCATAGGCGCCAGCACTACGGATGGCAAAAATATCACCTCTGAACGATTCTGGCTGTTCTACTTCTTTACCAAAGCAATCTGTACTCTCGCAGATTGGGCCTACAATATCGTATTTAACCGGGATCTGAGATTTGAGATTTGAGATCTGAGACAGGTTTTCGATTTTGTGATAGGCTTGATATAAGGCTGGGCGCATCAATTCGGTCATGCCGGCATCCAAAACCACGAAATTTTTCTTCTTTCCGTTTTTAATGTAAAGTACACGGGTAATCAATGATGCCGATTGACCAACTAATGCCCTACCCAATTCAAAATGTACTTCCTGACCAGGTTTAACAGTCAAAAATTCATTAAAAATCTTAAAATAAGATTCAAAGTCGGGAATCTGGTGATCAGGATTATAATAATCGATGCCTAAGCCGCCACCAACGTTTAATACTTTCAGGTTAAAACCTTTATCTTCAAACCAGGCTGCAAATTCGTTTACACGCACACAAAGGTTTTTGTATACATCCAAATTGGTAATCTGCGAACCAATATGAAAATGGATACCAATAAATTTCAGGTTTGGAGATGCTTTTAAAGTTTCTGCGCACTCTGGCAAATCCCAGGAGTTGATCCCAAATTTATTTTCGTCCAAGCCAGTGGTAATGTTGTGGTGTGTATGTGCATCCACGTTAGGATTGATGCGGATAGCCACCTGTGCTGTTTTACCTTTTTTACCGGCAAGTTCATTTAGTACGTCTAATTCCTGGATAGATTCTACGTTAAAGCAGAAAATATCAAGATCAAGAGCTTCGTTGATTTCTTTATCCGATTTACCTACTCCGGCAAAAACGATTTTTTTGTGATCGAAACCTACTTCTACTGCTCTTCTAACCTCTCCTGCACTCACGCAATCTGCACCGAAACCAATTTCTTTGATCTGGTTTAACAGCACAGAATTAAAATTTGCCTTTAGTGCATAGTGAATGTGAAATTGATACGGAGCCGCTGCATCTGCGCAGGTGCGCAAGGTTTTTTGCAACAGATCGGTATCATAGTAGTAAAAAGGCGTTTCTATATTGTTAAACTTTGATATATCTTTATCGGCGAACATGTTCAAATTCCTTATTATAATTTTAATTTTATTCTTTGGGCTAATTTATTTGGGTAACTACCTGGATTTAAAGCATGGAAGAATTACCCAGAAACAATACAATGGAAAAATCCGGTTTTTTATCGTGTTACTCTTCATTGTACTGTTCCTCTTATTTATCAAAAAATGAAGATAGCAGCCGCCATATTTATTATTCTTATCCTTTCTGCAGGATTGTATAATTCTTACAAAAAACATAAAAACGGTTTGCTACCGGCAAGCTTTCTGGCTTTTCACTTTCTTATCGGATTGCTGGTAATAATCGGCGCTTTTTTCCTCTTATTCGAATAATCTATTGTGCAGGCTTCTTAAAGCTTCGGTTTTATACTCACTTAATATTAAAAGCGAAACGTTATAGTTGCTTCCACCGTAAGAAATCATACGGATCGGAATGTGTTTTAAACCTTCCAAAACCCTGCTAGCGAAACCATGCTTCTCCGAACCGAAATCGCCTACTACACACACAATGCTGTGGTCGGTATCTACTTCTACTGTTCCGAAACTTTCCAGCTCTTCAATAATCTGCGGCAAATGAGCTGTTTCATCAATGGTTAATGATACGGCAACCTCAGAAGTTGTAATCATATCGATCGGTGTTTTGTAACGCTCAAAAACTTCAAAAACCCTACGTAAAAAACCATAAGCCAACAACATACGGCTCGATTGGATACGGATTGCTGTGATGCCATCTTTCGCTGCTATGGATTTGATCTTTCCTTTTTCGCTATCGTGGGTAATCAAAGTACCTGCAGCTGAAGGTTCCATCGTGTTTAACAAACGAACCGGAATTTTATATTTCTGTGCTGGAAAAACCGATTGAGGATGCAAAATCTTTGCGCCAAAATAAGCCAACTCCGCTGCTTCATCAAAAGATAACTGTGCAATTGGTTTAGTACCTTTAACAATACGTGGATCGTTGTTGTGCATGCCGTCAATATCCGTCCAGATTTGAACTTCTTCCGCCATAATTGCTGCACCTAATAACGATGCAGTATAATCACTACCACCGCGACGTAGATTATCTACTTCACCAAAACTGTTGCGGCAGATGTATCCTTGTGTAATGAATAATTTATTGTCTTTATACTGCTCCAAAAGAGGCATTAAATGCTTCGTTGTAAAAGGGATATCAGGTTCGTTATCTTCATCCGTTTTCATGAAATCTAAAGCCGGCAATAATACCGATGGTACGCCGATAGATTTTAAATAAATATGGTATAAAGTTGTAGATAACAATTCTCCTTGGGCCAACACCACCTTCTCTTCAATTGGAGTAAAAATATCGTTCGCTAAGCCAGCTAAGAAACCAAAGTGATAATCGATCACTTCATTTCCCTGCTCTTGAAACTCGGCAGCAGGCAACAATTCAACAACAAAAGCTTTATATTTCTGGTATAGATTTTCTACGCACTCGCTTCCCTTCTTCTTATCTCCAGCTAAAAAATAATTTGCAATTTCTACTAAACTATTTGTAGTACCAGACACGGCTGATAATACTACAATCTGCTCTTCATTTGGATTAACGATATCCAACAACTTCGTCATGCGCTCAGGACTACCTACAGAGGTACCCCCAAATTTTAATATTTTCATTTACTTACTTATTGTTTAACGGTAATGAAGCTATCATAATTTATTTATTTACTTTTGGCTATAGAAAATTATGATGGTTTCAATTTTAAATACTAGAATATGTAATTTTCTTTTATTATTGTATCGGGGCGTGAAATTAAACAAAAGCAGCTTAAAAGCAACACCCTCAACAAAATAAAATTTGGATGGGCTGAAATAAATGCGTTTCAACCAAACATCATTCAATAAAATTTGTTCAACACCAGATATTAAATTTAAAAAACAGCTCAATGCAGGCAATTGACCAATCAACACAAGCCACAATTAATCAGTGGTTAAGTGGAAATTATGATGAAAATACCAAGGCAGAAATTCAGGCCCTTGTAGATAAAGATGCAACTACCGAGTTAACAGATGCATTTTATAGAAGTTTAGAGTTTGGAACGGGTGGCCTACGTGGCATTATGGGTGCGGGTTCTAACCGGATAAACAAATACACTATTGGAACGGCTACACAAGGATTAGCCAATTATTTGAACAACAAGTACCCTCACGAAAAAATCAAGGTTGCCATTGCCCACGACAGTCGCAATAACTCTGATTATTTTGCTAAAATTACAGCAGATGTTTTCTCAGCAAACGGGATCCACGTTTATTTCTTCTCCGCATTAAGACCAACACCTGAACTTTCTTTCGCTGTGCGCAACTTTGGTTGCAAAAGCGGTGTAATGTTAACTGCATCGCATAACCCAAAAGAATATAATGGTTATAAGGCCTATGGTGCAGATGGCGGTCAATTTACTTCTCCTGATGATAAACTGGTGATTGATGAAGTAAATAAGATTAAAAGCATCGATGAAGTTAAATTTGATCGTGTTGAAGCAAATATCGAACTGATTGGAGAGGATGTAGACAAACTGTATTTAGATGGGATTACTGCACTTTCAATCTCACCAGAAGCGATAAAAAGACAGCACGATTTAAAAATTGTATATTCTCCTATCCACGGAACTGGGATTACTTTAGTACCTAAAGCCTTAGCGCAATTTGGTTTTACAAACGTAACTTTAGTTGAAGAGCAAAGTACACCCGATGGGAATTTTCCAACAGTAGTGTATCCTAACCCAGAAGAAAAAGACGCATTGACTTTAGCAATGAACAAAGCAAAGGAAATTGATGCTGATTTAGTTTTGGCCACCGATCCTGATGCTGACCGTGTAGGTATTGCGGTAAAAGACAACAAAGGCGAATGGGTATTGCTTAATGGCAACCAAACCGGTAGTTTATTAATCAATTACCTGTTATCAGCTTGGCAAGACAGCGGCAAATTAGATGGCAATCAGTTTATCGTGAAAACCATTGTAACCTCTAACCTGATCGAAGAAATTGCCAAAAAGAAAAATGTAACCTACTACAATACCTTAACTGGGTTTAAATACATCGGTCAATTAATGACGGAGTTAGAAGGTAAAAAATACTTTATCGGTGGTGGTGAAGAGAGTTATGGTTATTTAATCGGCGATTTGGTACGTGATAAAGATGCGGTGGTTTCTGCAGCTTTTATCTCTGAAATGACTGCTTATTATAAAGATAAGGGCGCAAGTTTATACAATGCATTGTTAGATATGTATGTAGAATATGGCCTTTACAAAGAAGACCTGGTTTCACTAACCAAAAAAGGCAAATCAGGTGCTGAAGAAATTAAAGCCATGATGGTTAAATTCAGAGAAAATCCGCCTGCTACATTGGGAGGTTCTAAAGTTTCGGTGCTAAAGGATTACGAATTAAGTCAGGAAACTGATTTAGGAACAGGCAAAGTAACTAAACTGGATTATCCTACTTCAGATGTTTTACAGTTTATTACTGAAGACGGCAGTATTGTTTCAGCCCGCCCAAGTGGTACTGAACCCAAAATTAAATTCTATTGCAGTGTAAATGCGCCATTAGCCGATAGAAAAGATTTTGACAAGGTTAATGCACAACTTGGAGAAAAAATTAAAGCGGTGATGGCTGACCTGCAGGCATAGTTTTACAATTTTAACCACAGATAATGAGGATTAACACAGATGAATGATTTTCATCTGTGTTTTTTGTTTAGTGCCGTATTCTCTAGTCTTAGCGAGATGCTAAGACCAGACAAGGGATTACATTCTACTTTTAATCAATCAACTGCTTTACATTTTTCTTAGAAATATAAACAATAGCCGGCTCATTTTTTTCAGCAGAGAAAGATTTACCAGTTTTTTTATCGTGAATACTTCTTGTTGCAGAAACATAAAGCCTTCCCGATTTATCTACGTGTAAATTGGTAAGCTGATTCTCAAATGGAACCTGGAGTATTTTTGAAGTTCCATCTTTTAAAACCTCGATATCACTTTTCAAAATATAATTATGATTCGGATTGCCATTAATCGGCTCTAAATTATCTTTTATTCTTATTTTAACCTGGTTGTCTAAAAAAATAGCTGCATATTCTTGAGATCGTTCCTCAGAGATGTCGTATTTAGCACACCGCTCCCAAGCAAAACCCTTATCTAAGCTAAAGTATTGACTAAAAGTTGCTAATCGCTGATTTGTTTGATCTTTCAGGCTATTTGCTTCCAAAGCAAAAACGGTATCCTTAACCGACAGAAAACCATAAATAGGCTGATGATTTACTTTCGTTTTTTGCCAGGTTTTGCCCTTATCGGTCGTTTGATAGATCTCGGTGAGCGTAGATACCATTAATGTATCATCAATACTCCCATAAACGGCATGGGCTTCTCTCCCGCCTGCAATTTCGATCCTAGTCCAGTTTGGATCGTTAAATGTTGGAGTTATGTCTGGTACCTCTTTTTTGGCACATGATGACAATACCATCATCAATGCGATAGTTTTAATTAATTTCATAGGTTTCATTTTTGTGTAATGCAAGATAAATAAAAATCTGATTAACTAAAAACACAGGTGAAATTAGAGGGTTTAGTTGCTGAAGACGTGCGAATAATAAATTTTCTGTGTCCTTTATAATTCTGTGGCAAAAACAAAACATCAGATGCAAAATTCATCAATAAAAATAGATTGCGTATATTTACACATATTAAAGAATGGACTTATGACTGAGATAATTTTAAAAGATAATGTAGAACAAAGCAAAATTGATGCGTTGTTAGCTTTTCTAAAATCATCGGACATTGATGTTGAACTGAGAACCGTATCGCCAAAGAAATCAACTAAAACAAAGAAATTTTCTTTATCTAAAGGCATTTGGAGTGACTACAACATTAGCTCAACGGAACTTAGAGATAAAGCTTGGAAAAGGTAATGGTTTTATGTGATACAAACATTTTTATCGAAATTTATAAGGGCAATGATTTAATCATTGAAGCCTTTGAAAAAATTGGCCAAGATAATGTTGCTATTTCTGATGTTACTTGCGCAGAATTACTTTATGGAGCAAGAAATAAAAGAGAATTGAATCTGATCATAAAAGATATAGATAAATTAATTGTTTCACCAATATCTAATCAAGCAGTAAGGCTGATTGAGCAGTTTTCTTTGTCACATAACCTTAATCTTCCCGATGCTTTAATTGCATCTACATCGATATTTCATGATCTGGAACTTTACACATTAAATCTTAAAGATTTTAAATTTCTGGAAAATTTCAAACTGTACAGAGCTTAAACCTGCCCTTAGAAGTAAGAAATTGTGTCTTTCTTATTTTTTCTTTGCTGCAACCAATTTCTTTAATACTTTTGCAGCGCAATACCATGTTCAAAAAAATCTTAATATATCTTATCATTACATGCACCGTTAGCAACGGCTTTATGCAATTGGTAATTTATTCTGGTTATAAAATGAACAAAGAATACATCACAAGTGTATTTTGTATCAATAAAGAACATCCAGAATTACACTGTGATGGACAATGTTTCCTGGCTAAAAAACTAAAAGAGCTTGAGGGTAAAAACAAACAGGCTCAGGAAAACCTGAAAAGGGTTGCAGAGGCTGAACCAAGATTTCAGACTATTGCATTAAATCACCACCTTCCTTATTTCATTATCACTTCCGAAAATCTTTATATCGAAAAACCGGTTAAAGATCTTTCCATTTCTATTTTTCATCCACCGAAAACGGTTTAAGTAAATCTTTTTATTGCGATCGTCGCCTTGTCCCGATAAATTGGGATCGGGTCTATCATGTATATCGTTAAGGATGCTGAAATAAATCCGATAGTTATCGGATCAACATGACGACCGTATTAAAATTTCTTTAAATACTTTTTACTTATCCAATTTTCTTAAAATGAAATTATCACAATACTTTTTGGCATTGTTATGCCCCATTATACTATTATCATCTTGTAAAAAAAGCACCGACGAAGTTGCTGCAGATACCAAATCTACTTTCTCAATCGAATTCGAAAACCAGGTAAACGGAAGCCCATTGGTTTTAAATACCACATCTTATAAAAATGCCAAAGGCGAAGATTTTAAGATCAATGTATTTAAATACTATGTAAGCAATATCAAATTGAGCAAGACAGATGGAACAACTTATTTAATTCCAGAAAGTTATTTCTTAATTGATGCTTCGAAAGCAGAATCGGCAAACATTACATTAAAAGATGTACCAACAGGTGATTATACCAAAATAGAATACACCATTGGCGTAGATTATGCCCGTAATTTTGCTGGTGCACAAACTGGTGCTTTAGATCCCATCAACGGTATGTTTTGGACCTGGAACAGCGGTTACATATTTGTTAAATTTGAAGGAACTTCCCCGCAATCAATAGCAGACGGAAATACACTTACCTTTCACATTGGTGGCGTTATTGACCCAAACAATACCATTAGAACTTTTACTACGGAGATTAATGCGGCAAACCCACTTCGCGTGAGAACAGATGGCAAGCCGAATATGCACTTCATTGTAAATGCAGCTGCGTTATTTACAGGTAAAACCGATGTGAGTTTCGCTACTTTAAATATGACCATGGGTGGGCCAAATGCTGTAATTGTAGCCAATAACTATGCAAATGGTTTATTTCGTTTAGATCACATTCACAATTAAATGTTAAGGAAGATAACCGTCTTCGCAATGCTTTTTTTAAGCATTGCGTTGATGTATGCCTGTAGCAAGAACGAAGACGAGGCAACGCCTGAAGAGAAGAAAATTACCTTTTCGGTGCCTGCCAACTTCCCTGCTCCGGTATACAATTTCGAAGACAATAAATTAAGCAATGCAGGTTTTGCCCTTGGTAAGAAATTATTTTACGAAGCCCGCTTATCGGCTGATAAAAGCGTTTCATGCGGAAGCTGTCATCAGCAATTTGCTGCTTTTACCCAGCTAGACCATAAGGTGAGTCATGGCGTAAATAATTGCCAAGGAAAACGGAATACACCCCCACTTTTTAACCTGGCTTGGCAAAAAGCTTTCTTTTGGGATGGTGGTGTAAAAAACATCGAAACTTCGCCACTAAACGCCATTACCGATGCATGCGAAATGGGTACTGATATACAAACAATCGTTGCGTTCCTGAAAAACACGGCTCCTTATCCCGATTTATTTCAGCAGGCCTTTGGTTCAACAGAAATCAATTCGCAGCTTATCTTAAAGTCGATTACCCAATTTACCGCAGTATTGGTTTCAGGAAATTCGAAATACGACAAGGTAATACGAAAAGAGAGTGGTGTTTCTTTTACCCCCATTGAACTGGCTGGTTATAATCTGTTTAAAGAAAAGTGCACCTCTTGCCATGCAGAGCCCTTTTTTACTGATTTTTCTTACCGAAGTAATGGATTAGATATAGTAGGCACAGATGAAGGACGTTCACACATTACCGGCGTAGCTTCAGATTTTGGAAAGTTCCGGGTACCTACCTTACGCAATATCGAATATACGAGTCCATACATGCACGATGGTCGCTTTTACAGCTTAGACGAGGTTTTGGAGCATTATAATTCTGGCGTAAAAGCCTCGAGAAATCTTGATGTACAGTTGAAAACCGGCATTCCTTTAAATATCACAGAAAAAGAGCAGATCAAAGCCTTTTTAAAAACATTAACAGACAATGAATTTATCAAAAATAAACTATATAGTGAGTCGTAAGCTATTAATTTTAGTTTTCTTACTCATGGGCAGTCAGGTTTTTGCCTGCGATATTTGTGGTTGTTTTATGGGCATTACCCCATATTACAACCGCAACAGCATTAGCCTTTTATACCGTTACCGTTCGTTTAGTGGCTACGAAGGACAGTCGCATTCCCTATTCCCTAATGGAGGAAGTTTCTTTATTCCCGCACGTAGTCAGGATTCACCAATCACCAATCATGCAGGCAATCCTGATGATTATGAACTTTACCGTTCTTTAGAGGTTAGAGGTAAATATTTCATCAACAGCAGATTGGAAATCAATGCCATTTTACCTTATGTTTCCAATAGCGAGCGCTATAATGGATATACTTCCTCTATTTCTAGCCTAGGTGATATTAATTTGTATGCTGGCTATCATCTCGTGCAAAAGCTTGAAGATAATTTTAAACAACAGTTGATTGTCGGAGCCGGTATAAAATTACCTACAGGCAAAAACGATTTTAAAAACACGGCTGGCATCCGTTATTCATCGTTAATGCAGGCCGGAACAGGAAGTACCGATGGTTTTGTCTATCTAAACTACATGGTAGGCTTAGGAAAATTCGGGGCGAGCCTAAATACCTCGTACAAGGTTAACGGAACCAACAGCCGTGATGAAGGTATTGCTAACAGCACGACCAGTTTCCTAAATATTTTTTATACCCAAAGGATTGGCAAAGATGTTCAGATTATGCCATCAGCGCAGTTTTTTTATGAATATTCTGGTGGAGAAAAATACCAAGGCCAAAAAACCGGAGAACACGTCATGAATAACCTGATGGGTGGCGCAGGTATAGATGTTTTTTATAAAAATGTGGCGTTAAATGCAGGTATTCAAAAGAATATCTGGGAAGCTGAAACCGATCATCCGATGAGTGCCGGAAAGGTTTATGTTGGAATTACTTATAATTTTTAAATCACAGCATATGAACAGATTAAACATTTTGTTGTTAAGCATAGCAACAGCGCTTCTTTTCTCCTGTAAAACGGAACCTGATTCGAAAGCGATACGCCAGGAAGTACTTAACATCCACGATAAATTAATGATTGATGGGGAAAAAGTAGTGAAGAATAAAATGAAATTAGATAAGCTATTGCTTTCAGATCAAGTTAAACTTGTTCAGGATTCGGTGCTACGAAAACAAAAAATCAACGATTTAATTATACGATTAAATGCTACTGATGAAAAAATGATGGATTGGATGCACTTCTTCAAAGACGATTTTAAAGGAAAAACCGAACAGGAAGATCTTAATTATTATAAATCCGAAATGGTGAAAATACGGGCCGTTGAAGATAGTTATATCAAGGTTACGAGAGAATCAGACTCGTTGATAAACGTATACCAAGTTAAATAAAACAGTCGGGAAGTTGGAGGTCAGAAGTCCGAAGATATAGCGCATAACAATTTAAGGATCTAAACCTCGGTCTTCGAACATCCGGCCCTGGACTTTAAAAAAATTCAAAATGAAAAAATTAAATTTTATCGTAATCCTAATTGGATTAGCAACAGTATCATTAAAATTAAATGCGAAGACGGTAATCGATAACCCAAAAACAAACCTGATCGATTCAGCAAAAAAAGTACTGGTAGATCCGGTTTGTAAAATGAAAGTAAAAGCCGGGGCAGCTAAAACTACGGTTTATAATAAAGTTACCTATAGTTTTTGCTCAGAAAGCTGTAAACAAAAGTTTGTGGCGGAGCCAGCTAAATACATTAAAAAGTAACTAAGTCAGGAGTCCAAAGTCCGGTGTCGGAAGATATGGGGCGAAATTGTTTGAACATCCAGACCTTGGTCTCCTTACTCCCGACCTCAGACTTTATCAAACAATTAATGTTCTAAATAAAATTACCTTGTATATTTACATTTTTAAAATAAAATCATGAATAAAATTACTGCTTACATCGCAACTTGTCTACTAGTTGTTTCCATATTTACCGCTTGTAAACAAGAGAGGAAACTTCCATTTTATGGCGAACGTCATGCCGAAACAGTTAGGGATGCAGCTGGAATAGAGAAAATTGATACCGTTTACCAAACTATTCCAAATTGGTCTTTCTTAAATCAGGACAGCATAGTAACAACAAATAAGGCAACAGATGGTAAAATCTACATTGCTGATTTTTTCTTTACTTCTTGTACCACCATCTGCCCTACCATGCACCGCAACCTAATGACGGTTTACAATGAATTTAAAACCAATCCGGATGTAATGTTTGTATCACACACCATCGATTTTAAATACGACAAACCTCACGTTCTAAAAAAATATGCTAAAAAATTAGGTGTAGACGGCCCAAAATGGCTGTTCCTTTATGGCAGTAAAGACAGCGTATATACCCTGGCAGAAAAGAACTATTTAGTGGCTGTTGGCGAAGATAGTACTGCTAAAGATGGATATATCCATCAAGGATATCTGGTTTTAATCGATAAAGACAGACGGATCCGCGGTGCTTATGATGGTACTAAAGAAGAGCAGGTAGAACAATTGAAAAAGGATATTCCGGTTTTATTGGCTGAGTACAAAAAGTAAAATTATTAGCCACGGAGACACCGATCTACACGGAATAAAAAGAATTTATTTCCAATGATTTGCTCTATAACCAACTAGTTTTTTTACCACAGATATATAGGATAAACACAGATAAATAGCTAAATCTGTGTTTATTTTTTCCTTATCTGTGGTTAATTATTAACAAAACATCAATGCGCAAGTACATCATCAACTCCATCTTTTTCCTTTTTATTATAGGCATCATTGTATCTTGCCAAAACCAGGAAACAATCGATTTGCAGAATTACATGTCGAACGGAAAAGATATCTATAAAGCCAAGTGCCAGAATTGTCATGGTGAAAATGGTGAAGGATTGGGGGAACTTGCGCCTCCATTAACCGATTCGGTATTTTTAAAAACAAACAAAGCCCGCTTAGCTTGTTTTATCAAAAACGGTGTGAATGAATCTTTGATCGTACACGGAAAAGAATACAAAGAAAAAATGCCCGCTTTCCCTGAACTGGCTGATATTGATGTAGCACAGGTAATGGTTTATATCACCAATTCGTTTGGTAATAAGCAGGGATTTGTACCATACTCTCAGGTTTCAAAAGATTTGCAGAATTGTAAATAGGCAGATTCTAATTATTTTCTATTTCGGCTATTTTTCTTTTACAAAGTACGTCATCCTACATATGATGAAATAAATTCAGCATGACGATAGCCTGAGATAAATCTTCGTGTTCTTTGTGCCTTTGTGGTTAAAAAACCTCATCTTTGCGCAAAATGCAGGTTGTTCTATCGCTGTCTCGGGTAAAACCGGGAAAGAGGAAAGTCCGGGCAACGCAGGGCATCTCGCTTTCTAACGGAAAGGGGTTCAGGAATGAAAACCTGAATTACGGATTAGTGCAACAGAAAATATACCGCTCTGGCTTATGTCGGAGTAAGGGTGAAAACGTGCGGTAAGAGCGCACGAGCATTACAGGCGACTGTAGTGGTTTGTAAACCCCGAGAGTTGAAAGACCAAATAGGCTAACGTACGTAGGGCTGCCCGTCCGATGTTAGTGGGTAGGTCGTTAGAGATAAACGGCAACGTTTATAGTGGATAAATGATAGAAATCCTGAGCAATCAGGAAACAGAACCCGGCTTATAGACCTGCATTTTTTTATTCACTTAATAAAATATTTTTTGTTTCGTCGAGTTTGGCCACCTCTGCTTCACCCAAAACAGGAAACTTCAGATCCAGGATTTTTAATTTGTCTTCAATAATTTCACTTATTGCCAATCGGGCAAACCATTTTTTATCGGCAGGTATGATGTGCCAAGGCGATTCTGCTGTGCTTGTTTCGTTAATCGCATCCTGATAGGCTTCCATATACTTATCCCATAAAGCCCTTTCTTTAATATCGCCCGAAGAGAATTTCCAATTTTTAGTAGGATCATCTATCCGATCTAAAAAGCGTTGCTTTTGTTCGTCCCTACTCACATTTAAAAAAAACTTCAAAATTACCGTTCCATTAGCTGATAAGTGTTCCTCAAAATTTTTGATGCTTTTATAACGCTGCTGCCAAAAGCTTTTATTGATTTTTTTCACATCATTGAAACCTGGGATGTTTTCGCTTAAAACATATTCGGGATGCACCTTACAAACCAAAACGTTCTCATAATGCGAACGGTTATGAATACCTATCCTGCCACGTTCTGGCAAAGCTTTATAATGTCTCCACAAAAAATCATGTTCATATTCTTCAGATGTTGGAACTTTAAAAGTATACACCTGGCATCCCTGTGGATTTAGTCCACTCATTACATGCTCAATTGCGCTGTCCTTCCCTGCTGCATCCATCGCCTGAAAAATAATCAGAACAGAATGTTTTCCAGATGCATATAATTTCTCCTGTAAATGATTGAGTTCAATTTTCGAATTCACCAATGCATCTTTAGCTTTTTCTTTATTATAACCGCCAGTATAATCTGTTTTGTGACTTTTTAAAGAAAATTTCTTATCGCCTTGTACAATTAATCCTTTAAATTCGTTTTTCATAATCATGTATTGGTTTTAGATAATCGATGCATCAATAATTTAAATATAGAACTAAAAAATAAGTAAATTAAATACGTTAATTTGCATATAGAGTTTTTTATATTTAACGCCACAGCTTTTACCTAAAGATCATCTTATCCAATATGTTTAAAGAGATAAAAAACAAGTACTTACGTTATTCTACAATATTTTTATTTTTTATAATAATTTTCTTTTCTGCCCTTCAATTAAATTTTTTGTGGCTATTTGGCTACTCACCAAGCGTTCGAGATATTAAAGCACCTACCCTTCGTGTAGGTTCGGAACTTTACACTGCCGATGGAAAACTGATTGGCAGATACTTTAAAGAAAACAGAACACCTGTAAATTATAATGAAATTGCACCAAGCGTAGTGCAGGCTTTGGTTGCTACCGAAGACGTGCGTTTCTACAAACATTGGGGTATTGATGTGCAAGCGGTTGGCCGTGCAGTTGTTGGTTTAGGAAAAGATGGCGGGGCCAGTACCATTACCCAGCAATTGGCAAAAAACCTTTACCGTACGCGTTATAATAAATCGCAGGGATTATTGATCAAAATACCCTTGGTAAGAACCTTAATTGTAAAATTAAAGGAATGGATGACTGCTGTAAAGCTTGAAGCCAATTACTCTAAAAATGATATTATCACCATGTACCTGAATACCGTTTCTTTCGGTAACAATACTTATGGGATAAAAACAGCCAGCCGGATTTATTTTGACAAGGAGGCAAAAGATTTAGCTACTACAGATGCAGCCATGCTTGTGGGTATGTTAAAGGGCACAACATTATATAATCCAACCAAAAACCCGGCAAAAGCTTTAGAACGAAGAAATGTAGTGCTTGCACAAATGAACAAGTACAAGTACCTGAGCAAAGATAGTTTAACCGAATTATCTAAGGAGCCGATTAAACTAAAAGAAGGCAAAATGCAGGATGGCAGCGATGGTGACTCTTATTTGAGGGCTGCTGTGGCAAAATACTTAGAGAAATGGTGTACTGACAATGGTTATGACCTTTATGAAGATGGATTAAAAATTTATACTACTATCGATTCTAAACTTCAAAAATATGCTGAGGAAGCAGTTGCAGATCAGATGAGGATTTTGCAGCGTAGGTTTTATAATGTGTGGGGCAACGAAGATCCTTGGTATGATTCGGAAAAACAAAAGGTTAATTATCCCGACAGGGCAATGAAAAACTTGCCGATTTACGCGCTTTTACAAAAGAAATTCCCTAACAATCCAGATTCTGTTACCGCTTATTTTAATAAAAAGAAAAGGATGCAGATCTTCACTTACAAAGGCGATCGCGATACTTCATTCTCAACTTTGGATTCTATCCGTTATTATGGAAAAATCATGAATACGGGAATGATGACCATGGAACCTGCAAGTGGTAAAATTAAAGTTTGGGTTGGTGGTATCGACCACAAGTTTTTCAAATACGATCACGTTAATCAATCTAAACGCCAGGCAGGTTCTACTTTTAAACCTTTTGCTTATTTAACGGCATTAGAACAAGGCATGAGTCCTTGTGATAAATTTACAGATAAACCTGTTAAAATTGCTTATCAGGATAAAGGCCAAACCAAATATTGGGAGCCTAAAAATGCCGATTATAGCATTTCTTATCGTGAAATGAGTTTAAGGTGGGCAATGGCAAAATCGGTGAATACCATCACTGCTCAGATAACCGAAAAGGTGGGCTGGGATAATGTAGTAAAATATGCGCATGAGTGCGGAATCGATAGCCATTTAGAATCTGTTCCATCAGTAAGTTTGGGTTCAAACGACGTGACGGTTTACGAAATGGTAAAGGCTTATGCTACCTTTATGAATAAGGGGATTAAAACTGATCCCATTTTAGTTGAGAAAATTACCGACCAGGATAACAATGTAATTGATGAGTTTAAACCTAAAACAAAAAGGGTTTTAACAGAAGAGATTGCCTGGTTAATGACCTATATGTTCCGTGGTGGTATGGAAGAACCAGAAGGTACATCGCAGGCATTATGGGAATGGCCGGATCTTTTTAGAAAAAACAATCAAATTGGCGGTAAAACAGGTACTTCTTCCGATTATGTAGACGCCTGGTATATGGGTTTAACCAAAGACCTGGTAACTGGTGTTTGGGTGGGTTGTGATGAAAGAACGGCACACTTTAAAAACGGCGAACAAGGAGAAGGCTCAAGAACCGCACTACCAATTTTCGCTAAGTTTATGGAGAAAGTATACCTCGATTCAAAATCCGGTTATACTTATGGTCCATTCCCTAAAGCAACAGTTGATATTACCAGAACTTACAACTGTCCTAGCCCGCGAATTATTAGAGATACCACATCAACCGATAGCTTAGCGGTAGATTCAACAGACTTTACCGTACCTGAAACACCAGAAACAGTTATTCCTGTAACCATTGAACCTGAAGTAAAAAAAGAAGAAAAGAAAGTTGAACCTGTTCAAACTCCTCCAGCAGCTACTGTTCCACTAACCAGAAAGGAAGAAAGAGAACTGAGAAGAAAACAACGTCAGGAAGAAAAAGAAAAGAAAAAGAACGAAAGCGAGAACAATCAGCCTTAGTTTTATTGCGATAATAACCAGATACACCAACTATCTGCACTTTTGAGTAGAAAAAATTCTAAAAAATGTTAAAATTTTAATACTGTTTTAAACAATTGCTATTTTTATTTCCCAAATCTCTTACAATTTCATTTTCGCAAATTATTGAACTTCATTACTAAAACCACACATATGAAAATAGGCTCTACTTTATTAAAGCGATATTCTTCTTTATTGCTCCTGCTTATTCTTTCTTTTTCTGTTAAGGCCCAATATTTCGGACAAAACAAGGTAAGGTATAAAAAACTCGACTTTAAAGTTTTGCAGACACCCCATTTCGAGATTTATTACTATATCAAAAACGAGAAACTTTTAAAACGGTTTTCGCAAGATGCCGAAACCTGGTACAAAATGCATCAGGAAGTTTTTAGAGATACTTTTTTAAAGAAAAACCCTATTATTTTATACAATAACCATCCTGATTTCCAGCAAACAACAGCACTTAACGGAGAAATTGGAATTGGTACCGGTGGCGTTACAGAGGCACTAAAAAACAGGGTAATTATGCCTGTTATGGAGCTAAATAGCCAAACAAGACACGTTTTAGGTCACGAGCTTGTGCATGCTTTTCAATACCACCTTTTGCTCGAAAAAGATTCGATTAGCTTAGAAAATGTTGGACAAACACCATTATGGATGGTTGAAGGTATGGCTGAATACTTGTCAATCGGAAAAAAAGATGCATTTACTTCCATGTGGATGCGCGATGCCATGTTGAACCGTGATATCCCTTCGTTGAAAGATTTAACCAACTCTAATAAATATTTCCCTTACCGTTATGGTCAGGCATTTTGGACTTACATAGGTTCTCAGTACGGCGATACCACCATCGTTCCATTGTTTAAGAATACTGCAAAATATGGTTATGAAAACGCCATCAGGTATACTTTTGGCTATGATGACAAAACATTGTCTGGTTTATGGAAAAATTCTATCGATGCGCATTATAAACCAATGTTGAAAGCAGATAGTTCACAGATCAAAATTACGGGTACAAAAATCATAGACAATAAAAATGCAGGCAATATGAACGTTGCCCCTGCTCTTAGTCCAGATGGAAAATATTTGGCTTTTATGTCTGAAAAAGATCTTTTTGGCATTGATTTATTTCTTGCAGATGCCAAAACCGGCAGAATTATCAGGAAGCTGAGCAGTCAGATTTCTAATGGCCATATTGATGATTTCAACTTTATAGAGTCAGCCGGAGCATGGTCGCCGGATAGTAAACAGTTTGCCTTTAGTATCTTCAGCCATGGTAAAAACCAGATGATGATTATCAATGTTTCAAACGGAACTACAGTATCTCAAACAGCGATGGATCAGGTGCAGCAATTTGGTAATTTAACCTGGTCGCCAAATGGAAAAGATGTGGCTTTTTCGGGTATGGTTGAAGGACAGAGCGATATCTTCTCTTACAATTTAGACACAAAAACGATTACTCAAATTACTAACGATGTATATTCTGATTATGCACCCAGTTACTCTCCCGATGGTAAAAAATTGGTGTTCTCATCAGACAGAGCTGCAATTCAGGCCAATGTAATTAATGCCGTACTGCCAATAAACCTAGCTGTTTACGATATTGCTTCTAAAACGGTGAGCAATTTAAATGTTTTTCCAGGAGCAAATAACCTAAATGCACAGTTCTCTTCAAACAGTCAAAATATCTATTTCCTTTCTAACAGAGATGGATTTAGGAATTTATATAAATACAATTTCGCAGATAATACAGTAGATCAGTTAACTGATTATTTTACAGGAATTAGCGGGATTACCGAGTTTTCGCCTGCAATTTCAGTGTCTACAACTGATGATATTGTATATAGCTATTATCGCTACCAACGTTATACTTTGTATAATGCTAAGTTAAGCAGCTTTAAAGCGAAACGAATTGGTAATCAGGAAGAAAATTTTGATGCGGCTATCCTTCCCCCGATGGAAAACATTGGTGTAAACATCATCAATTCTAATTTAAATAATTTTGATCGTTTCGAAAAAACTATAGCCGATTCGATGAAAACTGTGCCTTACAAACCGAAATTTAGGTTAGATTATTTAGCTAATAGTGGTGTTGGTGTTTCTACGAGCCGTTTCGGAACCGGTGTTTCAGGTGGTATTGTGGGTATGTTTAGCGATATATTAGGCACGAATCAAATCATAGCAAATCTATCCGTAAATGGAGAAATTTACGATTTTGGTGGATTAGTAGGTTACATTAATCAAAAAAGCAGAATAAACTGGGGGGCGGCTGTTTCCCATATCCCTTATGTATCAGGGTTTAGGTCTTACGGATACGAAAATATCCCTACAGGTGATAACCAAACTGTTAACGCCTTAGCAGACAGAACAGATATTATTAGAACTTTCGAAGATCAGATCCAGGTTTTTGGGGCTTATCCATTTAGTAAAATACATAGATTTGAATTGGGCGGTGCATTTTCGCATTATAGTTATAGAGTTGATCGATATAGCAATTATTACAATTCGGCGGGTTACTACATTGGTTCAGACAAAAGCAGGATTTCTAACGACGTTGCTTCTCAGGACTACGGCATTCCGTTTAATTCTTTTACACTTTATCAGTTAAATGCTGGCTTTATTGGTGATAACTCTATTTTTGGGCTTACTGGTCCGCTTGATGGTTTTAGATACCGCGTAAGTGGGGAAAAGTATTTTGGCTCCTATAATTTTGCTGGTGTAACTGCCGATCTTCGTAAATATTGGAGAGCTAAGCCTGTAACTTTTGCCGTAAGAAGTTACAATACTTTAAGAATTGGTAAAGATGCAGATAGACTTTATCCAATGTATCTGGGCTATCCTTATTTAATCAGAGGTTACGAATCAAACTCAATTTACAAAAGTACCTCGGCTCAATCGTCAGAATCTTTCGATATTAACCAGTTAACAGGAAGTAAAATAGCCGTTTTTAACTTCGAAGTACGCTTACCTTTTACAGGGCCTAAAAAATTAGCTGCAATACCTTCTAAACTTTTATTCTCTGATCTGAATTTATTCTTTGATGCAGGATTGGCCTGGACAAACGACACCAAGGTAAAGTTTAAAAGTGAACCGACCTATACAACAGAATCTGTGTTAGATAGTAACGGCGAACCAGCTAAAGATGAAAAAGGAAATCTTGTTACCTATCAAGCTACTACAGAACGTGTGCCAGCAATGAGTATTGGTATATCTTTACGGGTAAACGTTTTTGGCTATTTTGTATTAGAACCTTACTATGCGATTCCTTTCCAAAGGAAAGATGTTAAAACTGGAGTATTCGGTTTAACATTTGCACCAGGATGGTAAAAGGAAATTAATTGCGAAATTAAAATATGAAAAAAATATTTTTAATGGTTTTATTGTCTTGTAGTCTGTTGGGGTTTGCTCAAACAGTAACAGAGCCAGCTAATAATCCAAAAGAGTGGTCTCAAGCTACAGCGCCATTTAGAATTGCAGGTAATCTGTATTATGTTGGCACTTATGATTTAGCTTCTTATTTAATTGTAACAGAAAAAGGAAATATATTAATAAATACAGGTTTAGCTAATTCGCTTTCAATAATAAAAGAAAATATAAAAGCTTTGGGATTTGATTATAAATCAATCAAAATTTTGCTCTTAACCCAGGCCCATTTTGATCATTTGGGCGCAATGGCTGAGATTAAAAAGGAAACCGGTGCAAAACTATATGTAGATGAGAAAGATGCGGATGCTCTTGAAACCGGCGGAAAATTGGATTATGAGCTTGGGAAATACGGCATAAGTTTCAAACCTGTAAAACCAGATTTCCTATTGAAGAATAACGAAAAGATTAAATTAGGCAGCACTACTTTAACAATGCTTCATCATCCTGGGCATACTAAAGGATCGTGTAGTTTTATATTTGATACGAAAGATAAAAATTCTAGCTACAAAGTTTTGATTGCCAATATGCCATCCATAATTGTTGATAGAAAATTCTCAGAAATAGCATCATATAAAGATATCCAAAAAGATTATACTGAAACTTTTAAAGCAATGAAAAAGCTTGATTTTGATCTTTGGATTGCCTCTCACGCTAGTCAATTTGATCTCCATGATAAACGTAAATCAGGAGATCCTTATAATCCAAAAGTCTTTATGGATAAAAGTAAATTTTTCAAAAATCTTCAGGATCTGGAAAATGTTTTCCTCGAAAAAATAAAAAATTAGCCTATTCCTAACTTATTAAAAGCGATTAAATATAAATAATCGCTTTTTTTATGGAGACCGTTTAATTTCTTTTTAGTTTAATAAACGTAACAATTAAGACAAACTCGTAAATGATAGTTTTACCTGATTGCTTATATTCCGATGTAAAAGAATATTTTCGAAATCGAGCCCTATAGTTAAATCAATCCAATCTGGATTACAAGATCTTACCAAACGTTCTTTTTGCATGCGTGTAAACCGACTAATTGATTTAAAACGCATCAAAGCTTGTGCTTCTGTTTTAAACTCTTCAAAATAAACCAGGCGGGTTAATTGTTGCCCATTATCAAAAAATAAGTTTGGCATCTGTTTGTAGAAATCCAGTGTCTTCATTAAATCAGAGCTCATGCCCACGTGCATACTTGTACGATTTCTGTCGGTAACGATATAAACAAACTTTTTCATGATCTTGTGTTTAAAACTTAAAACTAAACTATTTAGTATACCCTCTTGCAATTCAAAATAATATTACTAACTTTATGAGCATAAAATTACTAACTATTTTAGTAATTCCAAATTTATTTTAAAATTTATTTTTATGTCAAATATTTCAAATAATTTAAAGTACCTCAGGAAGAAAAAAGGCCATACACAGCAAAATTTCGCTGATATTATGGAAATCAAGAGATCGCTCATCGGGGCTTACGAGGAAGACCGGGCGGAACCTAAATATGATTTGCTAAAAAAAATAGCCGAATACTTTGATCTTACCATCGATGAATTCATCAATGAGAAAATATCTGACAGCTGGAAACCGAAGCCAAAAAGCCAGGGTTCTAACCTAAGGGTACTGAGTATTTCTGTTGATCAGAACGATCGCGAAAACATCGAATTGGTTCCGGTTAAAGCAAGCGCTGGTTATCTGAACGGTTTTTCTGATCCTCAATACATTAGCGACCTACCGAAATTTCAACTTCCATTAGCAGCATTAAGACAAGGTACCTTTAGGGCTTTTGAAATTATGGGCGATAGTATGTTACCTGTTCAACCAGGCAGTGTGATTATTGGCGAATACCTGGATAACTGGAATGAAGTAAAAACCGGCGAAACATACATCGTAATTAGTAAAAATGAAGGTGTAGTATATAAAAGAGCAGGTAACCGTTTCAGAGAAAATAAAGATTTAAAACTGATATCAGATAATAAGGTGTATGATGCCTATACCATTGCTGCCGATGACATTCTGGAAATCTGGAAAGCCAAGGCATACATATCTACCTCATTACCAGAACCTGCACCGGATCCGACAATGGAAACCTTGACGCAGATGATGGCACAAATGCAGAAATCAATCTCTCAGTTAAATAAAAATTAACACTTTTTAACAAGTGCCGATTAAACTGTTTGCGTTTTTATGTATCTATTGATTTAACAAACACATAAAAAACAGAACATGAAAAAGGCAATTTTAACAATAGCAATTGCAGTAATGGGATTAACCGCTGCATTTGCTCAAGACACTACAAAGAGAGTAAGACGGGCAATGCCTAAAATGACTGCCGAGCAAAGAGCAGAAAAGCTAACCGCCAGATTAGAGAAACAGCTAAGCTTAACTGCTGATCAAAAAACCAAAATCTATGCCATTGAATTGGAAAACGCAAAGAAAATGGAGGCTTGGAGATCTGCTGATCAAGGCGATATGAAAGGCAAAATGAAAGAACGTAAAGCAGCTTTTGATGAGCAAAAAGCTAAAATAGATGGCATTTTAACTGCTGAACAAAAAACCAAAATGGATGCTTTCCGTGCCGAAGCTAGAGAAAAAGGAGATAAAATGAGAAAAGGAATGGGTGGAAGAGGTAAAAAAGACAAGGCGCCAGTAGTTTCTAATCCTCCTGCACAAGGATAAATAGCTCAAATATTAATTAATTATATTTTTGAAAGCGTTCCGTTTATTCGGGGCGCTTTTTTTACTTTTGACCGATGAGCAAAATTGAACAGTTTCTTAACGGCAAACTTCAGGAACGAAAAGATAACCTTTCGATCAGGAATTTATCGACGAACATCCCTCCTCTTGATTTTTGTTCTAATGATTATTTAGGTTTTGCCAGATCTAGCAAATTAAAAAAACTGATTGACGATACCACAGCCACACTTCCCCATTACCTGAACGGAGCTGGTGGTTCACGACTGTTAAGCGGAAATACCGCACTTACAGAAGAAACCGAACAGCTTATTGCCGGTTTTCACCTGGCTGAAAGTGGATTGATCTTTAACTCTGGTTATGATGCCAATGTAGGCCTATTATCAAGCATCCCGCAGCGTGGCGACACCATTATTACCGACGAATTGATTCACGCCAGCATTATAGATGGCTGCAGGTTAAGCCACGCTACGCGTTATAAATTTCTTCATAACGATATAAACGATCTTGAGACCAAACTGAAACTGGCAAAAGGAAACATATTTGTAGTGGTAGAAAGCGTTTATTCTATGGATGGAGATATTGCACCATTAATAGCGGTATCTAACCTTTGCGAGCGCTACCAGGCCAATCTGATTGTAGATGAAGCGCATGCTACAGGAGTTTTTGGTGCAAACGGCAGCGGATTGATCAACCAACTTAACCTAACCAGTAAAGTATTTGCACGGATTGTAACCTTTGGAAAAGCCTTGGGCGTACACGGAGCCATTATTTTAGGAAGTAAAAACTTACGCCATTACCTGATTAATTTTGCAAGATCGTTCATCTACACCACAGCTGCCCCCATTCATAATATAGTTGCAGTTAGATCGGCATATCAACACTTAAATAAAATTGATCATCAGCTGATTCATCAAAAAATTGCATTGTTTAGAAAATTGTTAAAAGCGCAAAATATTAATGCACTTGATAGCGAAAGTGCTATTCAGGGCATTCTGTTTTCATCAAATGTAGCAACTAAACTAGCTGCTACAATACTGCAAAGCAAAGGTTTCGATGTGCGGGCAATATTAAGCCCAACAGTGGCCTTAGGCAAAGAACGGCTCAGAATCTGTTTGCATACCTTTAATACCGATGAGGAAATTATTTCGTTGGTTAATCATCTTAAAGAATTGAATTAAATGGCTAAATATTTTATCACAGGCATTGGAACGGGCATCGGAAAAACATTAATCAGTGCCATTTTAACCGAAAAACTAAAAGCCGATTATTGGAAACCAATCCAATCGGGAGATTTAGATACCAGCGATAGCATAACATTAGGTAGTTTGATAAGCAATAATCAAACAGTTATCCACCGAGAAAGCTACAGATTAACACAACCCCTATCACCGCATTTATCTGCGAGATTAGATGGTATTGAGATCGATCTGAGCAAAATCAATATGCCTTTAACGAATAGCAATTTAATTATTGAAGGCGCTGGGGGTTTAATGGTACCCTTAAACGAAAAAGAGCTGATTATCGACCTGATTAAAAAGTTGAATGTTGAAGTGATACTGGTTTCACAAAATTACTTAGGCAGTATTAACCACACACTTTTATCTGTCAATCTGCTTAAACAATATGAAATTCCGGTTAAAGGCATCATTTTTAACGGCGATGAGAATGTGGAAACGGAAAGATATATACAGCAATATACCAAAATAAAAAAGCTAGGAAGCGTACCCAGCTTTAGCAATATTGATAAAGAAAAAGTACTGACTGCAGGTCAGAACCTTTTTATTTAATTGGTTTCGAAAACAAAATTATCTCTACCAATTACATATTCTAAAAATCAGGCGTCATTCCCGCGCAGGCCTATCGTATGGACACAATTCCATTATCTTGCGTCATTCCCGTGAAAACGGGAACCACGAAGTGCTCAGCAAAGCTAATCTTAAAGCTTCAGATATTGCTCATTAACCTTTCTTGTTGCATTAAGATTGCCAGTCAAGCTGGCAATGACGGCCAATGCTGAGGATATAGCAAAAGATGTATCCACATGGTAGGCGCAGGCGGGAACCACGCAGTGCTCAGCGAAGCTAATCTTAAACATATTGCATTACGATTATTCATAAGTTTCCTTTTTTCAGAGGCATTCATGAGCACTCCGTGGTTCTCAATCAACCCGATAGCTATCGGGTTGGGAATGACTCACCGCCGAAACCTGTTGTTGCAGACTCAATATTTATCTCTCAGTCAAATAACCAGACTTCTTAAGAAAATCGGCCCAAACTTGGTATCCTGCTGGAATAAGGTGTAAACCATCTTTGGTAAGCGCTGCCCTTAAATGTTTGTCCTGATCGGTAAAATTTGGATACAGATCAATAACCGTTACATTTTTAGCGGCAAATTTCCTGATCTCATCATTCAGCCATAAAATATGTTCGTCCTTACCATAGTGGTTTTTAAACTTTTCGAAAGCACTGTTCACCGGCAAAAGCGTATTGAAATAGATGTGTGTTTTCTTAGAACCTTTTCTGATTCTGGCAATCATTGTTTTATAATTTCTTAAGATCACACTATCTGGAATATTCCGGGAGATATCGTTTATACCAATCAGGATAAAAACTTTCGTTGGTTTCCCTTCAATTACATCTTGTAAACGTTCTAAAACACCAAAGGTAATATCACCAGAAATTCCTCTATTTTTTGCCTGTGGCAGATCTAAAAGTTTAGCCCAATCCGTACCAGCCGTAATGCTGTTACCCAAAAAGACGAAATCTGTTTTAGATTTTGGATCGGCTTTAAACTTAGCCACCAGCTCAACATATTTTCCAGGGCGGTAAGTGCTGTCCCATTTTACCACCTGAGCGCTAGCTGCTGTAAAACTGAGCGTAAATACAACAATGGTTATTAATAACTTATTTAAAATGGCTTTCATTTTTTACTTTTCACAAAGCTAAAATACTATTTTGCCTGAACTAAAATATCCGGATAATCAGAAATAATACCATCCACATTTAAGGCTTTTAATTTCTGAACATCAGCTAAGGTATTGGCAGTCCAGGGAATGATTTTTACCCCATCGGCATGTGCCTTTTTTACCAGTTCTTCGTTTACCATTTGCCACAGCGGACTTAAAATAAAGGGTTTATAACCTAAATCTGCAATATTTTCTTCGTAAGATTTTTTATTTGCGACCAGGAATGATGTTTTTACGTCAGGATATTTTTCGTGAATAAGTTGAATTGTTCTTTTATCAAAAGACTGGATAACCACATAAGGCATGATTTTTTTCTTTTTGATAACATCCATCAGTAATTCGACAAAAACTGCAGGTTCAGGATTGGTTATGCCATCCCCTTTTGCATCGCACTTTGTTTCAATGTTATAAAAAAATTGTTTTGTTTTATTCTTTTTTATGTCTTTTTGAACGGCATCTATCAAATCGCTCAGCAAGGGAATATTTGTTTTAACTTTTTGCTGATTTGGAAAACCAGCCAATGGTTTTGTGCCTAATTCGAATTGTTTTAAATACTTATATTCCATTTGAAAAATCGGATATCTTTTTGCATCAGTTGATGGAATTTCCTTTCCTTCAGGCGTAAGCATAAAACCCGGACTTAAATAATCATCATGGGTCACCACAACCTGACCATCCTTAGTAATGTGCGTATCCATTTCAAGGGTTGTAATGCCATCAATTTTCATCGCATTTTGCATTGCCAGGATGGTATTTTCCGGCCATAAGCCTCTCCCACCACGATGTGCTTCTGCACTAAATTTTGGAAATTCAGCAACTTGTGCAGTCGCTTGAAGAGTAATGACACCCATACAAATCACAACGAAGGATTTCGAAATTTTCATAATGTTTTCTTATTAAATTAAGCCGTAAAATCAGCCTCAAACTTTTCACCAAACCTATCAGTAGCAACGACTTTTATCTTTTTGATTGAAGGTTCAAAATGTGCCACAAATAAATGGTCTGTTTTGCTTGGCTCGGGAAATGTTCTTCCTGCGGGCAATTTATCACCCTTATATAAACTTACTGATAAGGGATCGTAACCTTTCTGCTGTTCTAACGGACCCATGGCTTTTCCATCTAAAAAGTATTCAACTTTCCATTCCGGATCCCAATTCCAAACATTGGCGATCAGTCGCTTCTGGTTGGTTAAATCATCGACGTAAATATGAACCTGTTCTTTTTTTGTTGAGCCTGTCGGCTGATAAAACCATTTCAACTCTGTGCCGTTAACTTCATAAACACCATAACCCCTTGGGGTGCCATCTTCACAAATAGGGCCTGTCCACCAGGCACCGCAGACAGTACCATGATTATGTTCGAAAATACCATTGGTTATTACATTGCGATTGTAATGTGTGTGGCCCGACATAATGTGAACATTAGTGAATCCATTCAATACAGCATAAAAGTCCGCATTGTTCTTAACTGCGTTATGTACAGGAATGTGAAGATTAATGATAAGCAATGTGTCCTTAGCTACATACTTCAAATCTTTTGCCAGCCAATCTAATTGAGCCTGGGAAATAAATCCGTCATAATTTCTTTCAGTGCCTAAATAGCGAACATCATCTAGCACAACATAATGTGCTTTTCCGCGGTTAAATGAGTAATATGTTGGACCGTAATGCTCCTGAAAGGTTTTGTCAGAAGTTTCATCACCACCCATTCTGTAATCCATATCGTGATTGCCTAAAGCCTGAAAAAATGGAATTCCCATTTTAGTAACGGCAGCATTATAATCAGTAAATAGCTCATGATTATCCCAAACAATATCGCCAACGGTAATACCGTGAACAGGAATTTTTGGATCCATTGCTTTGATAATTTTTATCGTATCCGGAACTGAAGTTTCCATCATCTGCGCAACATCCTTTTTGTTTTTGACCTGAGGATCGGCCCATATAATAAAATTATGACGGTTGTCATTTTGTTTCAGCGGTGTTAACTCAAAATTCAGATTGGTTTTTCCTAATGCGCTTTCGTAATGTTTAGCAATAGAACTTTCAGTTTTAAATTCGTAACCTGAAGGTGTGCTAATCCAGACAAATTTCGCCAGGGGATTAATTCCGATGGTGTAATAGCCTGATTTATCAGTTTGAACTACGTTAAAGCCATCTGAAACTACAACGTTAGCTATTCCTTTTCCTTTACTTAATATCCTACCAGAAATTTTGTTTTCTAATAGCGATGAAAAAGAAAAGGCTTTGATACTAACGAATAGCGTTGTACTTAAGAGTGCAGATTTTTGAATAAAGGATCTTCTATTCATTGTGAATGATTTTTTATTTACTGCGGAAGAATATAAAATAATTTCTTCCGCAGATGACAAAGATTTTTATAGATATTTTTAACTTTTTATAATTTATTATCTTATTTCAGTTGCGTTAGCAGGCTCAATATCTTTGAGTGCTGAGGTTTTAGTTAAAAGAATTGGAGTTTGCGTTCTTGCTTTTACCCATTTATTTAATTTTGTATCATAAGCACCGCCTAAAAGGTAGAAATAGCCTAAATCTGCAGTTAAATAGGTTAACGATTGTGTATTTGTACCTGCTCTATAAAAAGGTTGAGGAACTAAATTTTGAGGATTAATGATATCGTAAATATCAGTATTACCAATTCTGTAACCTCCACCATAATTTGGGGCACCGCCGGATTGATATAATAGCCCGCCAGTACTAACCCACAATACATCGATAGGTACAGTAGCTCCGGTAACTTCAATACCTCTAAATACTGCCATCCCGAATGCATTACCAGTATTTGCCATTAAACCCGTAGTGGCATTACCAGTAACTGTACTAGCAGAGTTAAAACGATCGCTCACCTTATTATAATCTAATGCCCTAATCCATTTTGATGAGGCAATTGATGTAGAATTAGCGCCGTTAATTAATTTATTTATACCACCAACATAGAAAAATTCGCCTTTGCTTACAGTGCCAGACGTTAGATTTATTTTGTAAGTACGCTGCTGGCCAGTTGCCCAACCTTGTGCTGGTACACCCGTTGGTACAGATGCTCCAGCATTATTAGAAACTATTAACGAAAAAGGCGTGTTGGCAAAATTAATATCTTTAGTAGCCCTGAGCTGAACGTATTCATTGTTGCCATCACCACCATTTACATCACTTATAAAGCCTGAAATTACACATTCAGGAGCATCAATGTTACTACTTAAAGCGCCAATATCATTAGCATTAGTTATACGTAGTTGTGGAACTATTTTATCATTAACGATTTTATTGATTATTATCCCTTTATAATTACCAGAATATGGTGGCTTTACAGATGCAAATGACGCTTTTGGATCTGTATAGAATCCGAAATCATTTGTACCATCATTTAAAACTTTATCGCCTGCTAAGGTTTCTGTAGCAGATAATGTTGGATTGAATGTACATTTATAAATAGTTAGCAACGTACATTCGTACCTATCTGGATAAGCAGCTATCAGATTGCCATATCCTCTCGAAATATATAAAGTTTTACCTGACGCAATTTTAGTAACATCAGCAGCAGTTTTCCCCATAATTTGTAACGTACCATCAACACGTTTCAACACTCCCCCTTCAATTTTAACATGAACAGAATCGCCAGGAACATATTTTGCAGCATCAACACCAATGTTTATGGCAATACCTCTTAATGAATCTAGCCCACCAACAATTCTAGTATTTTGAATGATGAGCAAACCCGATGGCAAATTATTGGTAGAATGATTAGAAATTACCTGCCCTTTAACCATACTGGCCCCACGCATATTTTCGGTTGTAAGCGTTACTTCAGTATTTTTATAAATTTTGCGTAAATCAACATTTGGGATAAACATACTAGGTGTTGATAATACGTAATCGGTATCTCTTTTACAACTTATTATAACTGCAATACACCCTAGTGCAAACAGCATATTTCTTATTATTTTATTCATAACTTTTTAACTCAATTTTAAGTAATTATGGTTTCTGCCACCACATTAAGGTATTTATGTCATCAGCACCTTGTGTAGCTATTGCATTATTATAACTAGTTGGATTTGTTGATTGTGTTACCACTGGATAATTTAACCTTGCTGGCATTTTTTGGTTGTTAACCAAACCGGGGCCTTTTGGTAAAATAGGATGCCCTGTTCTGCGGTATTCAAACCATTGCTGAAAATCCACCAAAAACATTGCGTAGTATTTTTGTATATGAATCTTTTCTAACTGACTATTTCCGGATGTGGTATTATCCAATGGAAGTGTTGAATCCCAATCTAAATTGGCTGCCTGTACATAATCAATAAACCTACTATCAGTTGTTGTACTGATGTAATTTGGCAACCAATAATTTATCGCATCAACCATTCCTTTGTAGTAATATTTTTCAGTTGGGCCACTAATCCACCCTCTTGCAGCAGCTTCTGCCAAAATAAAATCAACTTCGGCAGCATTCATAATTATACCTGTAAAACGATCAGTTTGTAAGGTGGGCTTATTTTCAGCATCAGAATTAAAGTGAGATAAAACCGAAAGACCAGATCCCTGAGCATAACCACTTGGAATACCAACAAAACCACCATTTGGTGCAGCATCTATACAAAAACGATTAACATTGTTACCTGTTAAATTACTATTCATACGGGGGTCATCCCATGTTACCAGATTACCCAAAAAGAAATTGCAAATAGGAATTCCTCTGAAATCAGCAGCTCTAATATTCACCATAAATGGTGATGAAAAAACTGCGGTACTACTGTTTGTTCCGTTCCATAAAATTTTAGCCGTGTGGGTATTATTTTGCATTATCGGATATTCTGATGGGTTGCCATCAACAATTTGTTTTATTTTGGCAATTACAGTTGGCGCAACTTCGGCTTTGCCCGATGCCCTTAATAATAATCGTAAATATAACGAGTTGCAAAACCTTCTCCATTTTGAAACATCGCCTTGAAAAACAGGATCGCCAGTGGTATTAATTGGCGTACCCTCTTTTAAAAGTTGGTTAGCTTGTTCTAATTTGGCAAACATATCAGCATAAATATCTTTTTGTCTGTCAAATTTAGGTTGTACGTTTCCCTCTTTACCTAAATTGGCTTCGCTATAAGGCACATCTCCATAAGTATCAGTTAATAATTGAGATACCCAAGTTTGAGCAACAAGTGATATGCCTTGATACGATTTGTTTAGCGATTCTGGCTTGCTGGCAATGGTATAAATATCTTTTAAATCAGTTAAAAATAAGTACCAATTGTTCCAGGTATAATCTGCCTGTGTTCTTCGTACATCGTACCTAAAAACGCGACCTTCCGAATCGTTAATCTCAACCGTTACTTGCATTAGTTGGTTATTAAAATTCCAATTTCTGCTCATATTTGCGTTAAGAACACCAACTAAAGCAGGTGCTAATAATTGGTTTGCTGTTGTTGTGCTCTTGCCAATAGGATCGGTATTAACTCCGGTAAAGTCTTTTGTACAAGAATTAAAGGTTAAACCAATAATGGCTAAAAAAGTATATGCTAATGTTTGTTTATAATTTTTCATGTTGATAAAATTAAAGTCCAACTACTAAACGGGCTCCAAAAGTTCTGGTTGAAGGCAATTGGCCTGTTTCAAAACCTTGAACTATATCTCCTCCCGCTAATGTTCCAAACTCGGGATCGAAAGCTGGCCAAGGCGACCAAATAAATAAGTTACGCCCATAAACGCCTAGACTCAATTTAGTAAAACCTATACTTTTAAGCACTTTTTGCCCAAAATTGTATGTTAAATTTGCTTCTCTAAATTTTAAGTAATCCGTTCTAAATACACTTCCTTCTGCTTGCCCACTACCATAAATTGATTCGTAATAGGCATTCATATCGGTGGCTACCACATCATTTTTACGGTACGTTCCATCAGGATTTAGAAGTACCCCGTCGCCAACTATGCCATTATATCTTCCTGGCAAGGTAATACTATGTTTACCTAACGATGCCATTCTGGAAAATGTTAAAGAATGCCCAACTGCGCCTAATTGTGCATCAAACAATGCACTAACACTAACATTTTTATAAGTAATATTAGTACCAAAACCAAACCTAAATTGAGGTATTGTGTTACCTAAATACAGCAAATCAGGATTTTCTAGCGCTACTCCTGTGGTCGGATTAAAAACTATTTGCCCATCTGGTGAACGTAAATAACCTCTACCATACATATCGCCCATGCTACCGCCAACATTGGCAACCACTTGTCCGCCACCTAGCGCACCAGTACGTAACACAACTGAACTATCTGCCAGTTCTCTAATTTTATTTCTATTGGCCGAGAAGTTTGCATTTACCTCCCATTTAAAAGTACGAGATTTTAGCGGTGTAGCATTTATAGCAAGCTCAATGCCTTTATTATCTACCCTACCCACATTTATTACTTGAACATTATAACCGGAGGCCTTATCAACAATGCGACTCAAAATCTGATTTTTGGTGTTTCCGCTATACGCTGCAAAATCAAAGTTTAATCGGTTGTTAAATAATTTTAAATCTAAACCAAGCTCAATTGTAGTCGTTTTTAGTGGCTTTAAATCAGGATTTGGCAAAACACGTGGATTATTCATCGCGCTATCAGGGTAAATACCATCTGCTGCGTACAAATAATTATAAGCAGTTCTGTAAGGCGTGGTGCCACCACTACCAACACTGGCAATAGAGGCTCTTAATTTAGCAAAGCTGATTACTTTTGGTAGTTTCCAAAAATCGGAAGCAACAAAAGCCAAACTTGCAGAAGGATAGAAAAAACCAACATTATCAGTTCTGGTAATTGTTGCTAATGTACTGTTCCAATCCTGACGGGCTGTTATATCTAAATAAAGGTAGTTTTTAAAGCTTAAAGAAGCTAAAGCATAAAAGCTATTGAGCCTGTATTGTGCCGTATCGGGGGCATAAACTAAAGGATTTTCGTTATTGCTTAGCTCATAAAGATTTGGAATAACTAATCCATCAGCTCTTTTTTCTAGCTTGTTGTATTGATTACGCATTTGGCTACCACCTAAATTGGCAGTAAGCTGAATATCTTTAGTTAATTGTTTATTATACTTTAATAAAAAATCGGCACTTATTTCGTAAGATCGTATATCCGCAACGCGATAAGAACCATGTGCGAATTTATTACCTGCAGCATCCCAAGGGCGAAGAGTTTCGCGAACATCATTATTCAAATCTCCCGATGCTCTAAGCATTAAACTCAATGCATCCGTAAATCTATAAGTCGCTTGGATGTTTCCTAACCAACCATTTCGTCTTTGTCCGTTTAAATATTGCTCTGATATAGCATAAGGGCCTTCAGGGAAAGTGGTAGTTAAATTTGTAAACTGTCTGTAAACTAAGTTTGTTGCCCAATAATCTTTATACCAATCAATATTCATATTTGGTTGTGCAAACATAAACCAATACATTAACGACTGATTACCATAACCCGTGGCTGGTAAATTATCGCTTTTTCTATTGCTATATTGCACCTTGGCGTTAATGTTTAGTTTTTTAGTTACGTTACTTGTAATATTTAATGCAGCAGTAGTTCGCTCCAAACCTGTATTTGGCACAATCCATTCGTTATTGCCATGGCTTGCAGAGAAGCGTAAACCCACTTTTTTATAAGTACCATCTATACCAAATGAATTGGATGATTCGAAACCGGTTTTAAAAAATGCATCAATTGGATCAGGAGTTGCCACCCATGGTGTTCTGGTTAATCCTTGCGCTCTGGTTGCAGGGTCATATTGAAAAAACATCGCTCCAGGAGAAAACTCAGGGCCATAAGTAGAACTTGTAGAATTGGTGTTTGCTCCATCGGCACTCGCTCCATATGAGTAATATGAATTGCCGGATACCCCAGCGCCGTATTGTGTTTGCCTATCAGGACTTTTGTTAATTTCTTCCCATGCACTATTTGAAGTAAAAGAGATATTAACTTTCTTTTTATTTAAACTGGCAGACTTTGTTGTGATGATGATAGCCCCATTTGCTCCACGCTGTCCATACAATGCTGATGCAGCAGGACCCTTCAATACGGTTACATTTTCTATATCATCAGGATTTAAATCATTTAACCCACTACCAAAATCGGCAGGCATAATATCTCCTGATGTACCGTAAACACCGCCTCCTGTACCGCCTGTACGCCTTGCCGAACTACTCGCCACAACGCCATCAATTACAATTAAGGCTTCGTTATCTCCTGTCAAATTATTTTCACCACGAAGAATAATTTTATTTGAACCGGCTGGGCCACTATTTCTAACCAAATTTAAACCTGCAACTTTGCCCGATAAAGCATCTGTCCAGTTACTAGAAACCGCATTGGTAAAGGCCGTACTATCTAATTTAGAAACTGCATAACCTAACGATTTTTCCTCACGCTTTATGCCTAATGCCGTAACCACCACTTCGTTTAATTGACTTGTAGAAGAACTAAGCCTCACAATCACATTATTTTCGTTATTATTAAATGTTCTGGTTAGGGTTGTATAACCAATCATATTATAAAGAACAGTAGTTCCCTTTGCAATTGTGATGGTATAATCACCTTTATTATTGGTTACACCCAAAAACTTCTTGTTGTTATCCGTTATTGTTGTTCCAATTAATATTTGTCCATCCTGATCGTCCAACACGGTACCTTTAATTACAATATTTTGTGCCAGAGTTTGCGCAAAACTTTCGTTAATACAAATTAATTGTATCAGCATCAGACAAACGAAAAAACTAAAGCGTTTTAGTTTACCCTTAAAAAAAGTTCGACTTTTCTTTTGATGGTTATCAGGACTGCTTTGCTTTACATGCAGAACGCATTGATGCCACGAAATCTGTTGAGTAAAATTTTTGATCATAATTATTATAGTATATCCGGTTAGTAATAGGGTTCATATCTGCGATTTATTTTGTCCGGATTTGCGGGCAAAGTAAGCCTGTTTATGTTAAAAATATATTAAGCAAACATTAACGTATTGAAAAGCAGTCTAAATATATTGCGATTCGTTTGGTTTTACTTACTATATATTTCGTTAATTAAAATTAACAAAACAAATCGAAACTAAAAACAATAATACAAACCATCAAGAAATATTTTTTAATTGAATGCTTAAACAGACAGGAATATTGAAGACTGTAAGAAGAATGGAATAACTAAGTTATACCTAAATAAAGCGAAAAACGCCAATATTAACAATAGACAAAGAAAAAAAGACAAAAACGGATTAAATCATTAACACCACGGCATCACGTAATAATTTCATTACAAGACATGACACCAAGAAAACAAATAGAGCAACAAAACGAAACATCGTGTTGTAACATTTATATATCAACCAAAACCGAAAGATAAAGAAACATGATTAACCTGCCTTTGCGTACTCAAATACATGCTTCATGTAAAGTTTACGTAAAGAGAATGTCCGTTCAAGTGCAATTAAGATAATCACCGGAAATATTAAAAAACCAAGCAGGTTAAAAGCGTAGAAAAAATATCCAAAAATTAATATGAACCTGAAACATTCGAGGTAATAGATCCATTTACGTTGTTCCAAAAGTGCGCCAATGTTGATTAAGGTGAGTAAGATAAAGATAAGTATTGCAGCTTTATTAAATGAGGTTAAAAAACTGTAAAATAAGGTCGTACCAGTAAGCATTGCAATTACCGCTATCAACTGTATATTCAAATAAGTTTTAAACTTAGGTTTAGCAGCACGTTGTATTTTATTCTGAAAGTAACGCTCTTCTAAAATGGGCCGGATGTTTTGATCCATCAACGCTGGGCTCCCGAACACGGCATTCCATTTAGCCCTAAATCCGTTTGCACGCTTGTACGCCTCTCCTATTTCTAAATAGTAGTGAAAATGCTGCCATAGGAAACTATAACTCTTAATAGGATGTGTTAAACCATATTTAGGGGCCTCTTCTTCGCTCTGAAAAGTACCGAATAGTTTATCCCAGAATACAAAAACATCTCCATAGTTTTTATCCAGGTATTTTTCGTCAGAGGCATGATGAACACCATGCAAAGAAGGTGTAATGAATATATGTTCAAGCCAGCCCAGCTTACCTATTAATTGTGTATGCGTGAAAAATGAATAGGCTCCATGAGCCAAAAGTATGGTAATAATCATATTGGGATGAAAACCGATTAATGGTAATATACACCAAAACACATTGCGGAAAATAGCTTGAATAGTCGTAATCCTCGCAGCAGCCGATAAATTAAACTCTTCGCTCTGGTGATGAACGATATGTGCAGCCCACAAAAAATTAATTTCATGGCCTAGCCTATGATACCAGTACCAAACAAGATCTGTCGACAAAAGCAATAAGATCCACACATACCATTTTGTAGAAATATCAAAAATCGCATAATTTAAATACACCCAATCGTATACCTGATAAAAACTCGCTGCAATAAATAAGTTCAATAACCTTTCGGCGATACCTACACTAAAATTTGCAACCGTACTTTCATATTTAAATATTTTCGTTTTTTTTTGGTGCTGGGCGATCCTAAACTCAATAAATACAAAAATAAAAAATGCTGGAATAGCAAATGCAAGGTAGTTTACCGTCATAACTGCGTGGTCTTTTTTAGTTTAACGGAACAAACATAAATATATTCTATTAAATACATAGATTTTATAGAATATATTATTACACCTAAATTACTTCGATCTTCATTTAATGTTTGTTGTTTTAATTTATTTGTAGAACTTCGAAATTATAAATACACAATTATGGCTACAGATAAAAAAGCTGAAAACAACAATATATTATCTATTGATATAGGCGGTACAAGCATTAAAACGGTTCTTTTGGATGAAAGCGGAAATATGCTTACCGAATATCTAAAAAGCAAAACCCCGCCAGAAGCTACTCCAAAGGATATTGTTTCTGGAATTATAGAGTTGATTAAGCCTTTCCCTGTTAGCTACAACCGTGTATCGATTGGTTTTCCTGGTTATGTTAAAAACGGAATTGTTAAAACCGCCCCTAACCTGGCGAAAAACAAATGGGCGGATGTTGATCTCGCTCAGCGTGTAGCTAACGAGTTAGGTAAATCAGTACGTTTGGTAAATGATGCCGATCAACAAGGCTTAGGTGTGGTAGAGGGCAAAGGATTTGAAATTGTTTTTACAGTAGGCACGGGTTTTGGAACGGCATTGTTATTCGACGGAGAATTATTGCCGCATTTGGAACTCGCTCATTTTCCGATCAACAAGGAAGAAGACTATGATGATTATATAGGAAATAAGGCTTTTGAAAAAATCGGGACTGAACGCTGGAATAAAAGGCTCAAAAAAGTAATCGAAATCTACAAAACGGTTTTCAATTATGATACCTTATATATTGGTGGTGGCAATTCTAAACAAATAGACTTTAAACTGGAAAGCAATATTAAAATTGTAACCAACAGAGACGGGATTAAAGGCGGTGCAAAACTTTGGAAACTGGCCGACAAGTACAACATCTTTACTGTTGAGCCTAAAAAATAATAATCTTTATTACAATCTTTTAACAACAATAGCTGCAATATTAATTTGTAAACCCTAATTTTGGGTGCATTATAAAAAATAAAAAATGGCAAATAACGATTCAAAAAAATATAAATTGGGAATGATCGGTTTAGGCACAATGGGCCGGAACTTATTATTAAACATGGCTGATAAAGGCTTCTCTGTAACAGGTTACGATAAAGACAGAAAAATGATCTCGAAACTTGAAGAAGAAGGCAAGAAACACAACTTAGAAGGATTTGACGATATTGAAAGCTTTATTTCTAGCTTACAAACACCACGTACATTAATCTTATTAGTACCAGCCGGACCAATTGTAGATAGCGTTATTGCAGAACTAAAACCACTTTTAAGTAAAGGCGATATTATTATCGATAGTGGAAACTCACATTTTACCGATACCAACCGCCGTGTTGACGAATTGGAGAAAGATGGCTTACATTTCTTCGGAATGGGTATTTCTGGTGGTGAAGAAGGTGCACGTTTTGGTCCGAGTATGATGCCAGGCGGCGATAAACAAGCTTACAACGTAGTTAAAGATGTTTTTGATGCTGTAGCTGCAAAAGTTGGAACCGATCCATGCGTAACTTACATTGGCCCAGGTGCTTCTGGCCACTTTGTTAAAATGGTACATAATGGAATTGAATATGCCATTATGGAGCTTATTGCTGAAGTTTATGGCATTCTTAAAAATGGCTTAGGCTATTCAAACGATGATATATACAAGGTATTCAAAAAATGGAACGAAGGCAGGTTACAATCTTTCTTATTAGAGATTACTGCTGAAATTTTTGTTTTTAAAGATGCTGAGACTCAAAACGATCTTTTAGATCAGATCAAAGACGAAGCACGTTCAAAAGGTACCGGAAAATGGACATCAGAGGTTTCAATGGAACTTCAGCTACCTGTACCAACCATTAACGAGGCTGTTTCTAACCGCGATTTATCTAAATTCAAAAAACTAAGGGTTTCTTTAGAAGAGGCTTTTGGCAAGAAAGATACCCAAATAGCCGTTTCCATTGAAGAACTGGAAGATGCATTTTACTTCTCTATGATCAGTGCGTACGCACAGGGCATGCATTTACTGGTTCAGGCTTCAAAAGAATACCAATACGATTTACAGTTACAGGAAATTGCTAAAATCTGGCGTGGTGGCTGTATTATCAGGGCTAAATTTTTAGAAGATATTTATCAGGCTTACGATAAAAATAACGCTTTAGAACATTTATTTGGCGATGCGGGTATCCAGAACATTATTAAAGGTACTTTAGCTGGTATACGCAAAACAATTAGTGCATGTATCAATTCTGGTTTGGGTATCCCTGCATTTGCGTCTACCCTAACCTATTTCGATACCATTACCACAGCTAGAATGCCTTCTAACTTAATCCAGGCACAAAGAGATTTCTTTGGTGCACACACCTTCGAGCGTATTGATAAAGATGGTGTTTTCCATGCTGATTGGAATAAATTATCATAACCTATTAGATTCACGAACTAGAACATAAAATGAAAACCAAAACCGCATTAAACCCTACCATTTTTGTAATATTTGGTGGAACAGGTGATTTAAACAAAAGAAAATTAGCACCTGCCCTATATAATTTATTTATTGAGGGTTACATGCCAGATAAATTTGCCATTATTGGTACAGGCAGAACCGAATTTACCGACGCTAGCTACAAAGCTGCTTTAGAAGATGCTGTAAACCAATTTTCGCGCAGTGGAAAAGTAAAAAAAGATAAATGGGACGATTTTGCAAAGACGATGAACTATTGTCCTACCGATTTTGCCCAGCCAAAAACTTTTGAAAACCTAAAAGGAGCTGTAGAAAAATACCAAAAAGAATTTGGAGCCGGAACACAGGTAATTTTCTACCTGGCAGTTGCACCTAATTTCTTCCCGATTATTGCTGAATGTTTGCAGAAATATAAACTTACGCAAGATGAAGACAATAGCCGCATTGTTATCGAAAAACCTTTCGGTCATGATTTAGAATCAGCAAAAGAGCTGAATACATTATTGAGCACTATTTTTACAGAAAAGCAGATCTATCGCATTGATCATTACCTGGGTAAAGAAACTGTGCAAAACATGATGGCTTTCCGTTTTGCCAATGCATTGTTCGAACCGTTATGGAACAGGTCATATATCGATCACGTTCAAATTTCGGTAACCGAGCAGTTAGGTGTGGGCGATCGTGGAGGTTATTATGAAGGTTCTGGTGCTTTAAGAGATATGATCCAGAATCACCTGTTGCAATTGCTTTGTTTGGTTGGAATGGAAGCACCAATTAATTTTGATGCCGATGAAATCAGGAACCGTAAGGTTGAGGTTTTAAGAGCGATGCGTCCTTTTTCTGCCGAAGATATCCGTTTCCATACTGTTCGGGGTCAATATAGTAAAGGCTGGGTTGAAGGTAAAGAAGTGCCTGGATACCGTCAGGAAAAAGGTGTTGATGCACATTCTAATACTGAAACTTTTGCTGCTGTTAAATTCCATATCGATAACTGGAGATGGCAGGGTATTCCTTTCTATTTAAGAACTGGAAAACGCTTAAACCAAACCTCATCTTTAATTACCATTCAGTTCAGAGATGTTCCGCATCAGATTTTTTCATCAGGAGTAACCGAAAACTGGCAACAAAACAGGCTAGTAATCAGCATACAGCCAGAAATGAGTATCCGTATGCAGGTACAAGCCAAGAGACCTGGATTGGATATGGTATTGAATCCTGTTGATATGGTTTTCGACTATAAAGGAACTTACGAGGGTGATACCCCTGAGGCCTACGAAACCTTATTATTAGATGCCATGATGGGCGATCAAACCTTGTTTATGCGTGGCGATCAGGTAGAAGCGGCATGGGAACTGGTTATGCCGATCTTAAATACTTGGGAAAGCAAAAAATCAATCAACTTCCCTAATTACCCTGCCGATAGCTGGGGACCAGAAGAAGCTGAAGCACTTATTGCAAGAGATGGTTTCCACTGGTTTAACCTGCCATTGAAGAATAAGGAATAAATTTTTACCCGGGTCGTCACCCTGAATTTATTTCAGGGTCTTGTTCAAGATAGATGCTGATCCCGAATATTCGGGGCAGCATAACGGCTCTTATTAGTTACAAAAATGAATCTACTCATATACAAAACATTAGAAGAACTGAATCAGGATCTGGCAGATTATGTAATTAAAATTGCAGAAATGTCTATCGAAGAAAACGACCGCTTTAATTTCGTATTAACTGGCGGCAGTTCTCCTAAAGCACTCTATCATCTTCTGGCTACAGAAGGCCAGCACAGAATTGATTGGGGAAAGGTATACTTCTTCTTTGGCGATGAACGCAACGTTCCTGCTAATGATGATAACTACAATGGATTAATGGCTAAAAAAGCAATTCTTGATCCACTAGGCATTAAAGAAGATCATATTTTTTACGTTGATACCACTTTGGCCCCAGAAAAAGCAGCTATCGAATATAAAAAAGCAATAGACAAGCATTTTAATGGCGAGGACATCGTTTTCGATCTAATCCTTTTAGGTATGGGTGATGATGCACACACCGCTTCAATTTTTCCTCATACTACTTTGGTCAAAGACGAAGAGGTAAATGTAGCTGCTGTATACGTAGAAAAATTGGATACATACCGCATTAGCTTTACTGCACCACTAATTAACAAAGCGGACAACGTAGCTTTCCTGGTTTTTGGAGAGAATAAAGCTGAAGCGTTGAAACATGTTATTGGCGATACGGAAAAAAATGTCGACTTATATCCTTCCCAATTAATTGATCCGATTGATGGAAAATTAACCTGGTTTACCGATGAGGCTGCAACAAAATTATTAGAAGATTAAAAATATGATGTCTGAAGAAAAACATTTATCAGACTTCTTAAACGGAAAAACGGAATGTACCTTAGGGTTATTCCGTTTTTTTATTGAGCAATTGGCCGAATTGGGAGAGATAAATCTCAGACCTACAAAATCCATGATTGCAATCGAATCAAAAACCAATTTTGCATACATTACACAATTGGGAAAAAACTTTATTCATGTCGTTATTCCTTTCAATCAACCGTATGAAAACAATCTTTGCTTTACTAAGATCGCACAGGTGCCAGGAACGGATCAATTTAACCACCATTTGAGGATTTATTTCGAGGAAGATGTTAATGATGAGGTGAAAATATTTTTGAAAATGGCAATGAAATAACGTTTTTTTAACCACAGAATTCGCAGAGGAGGGCACGGAGATCGCAGAGTTCGGTGCAACCATACCATATCCGTCCTTTTCGACTGAAGCGCAGTCCCGAACTTTCGGGAGAGAAATCTATATAGATAAATTAAATTTTCCTTCACAAAAATCCTGAAACAAGCTACCATTGACGGAATCCAATAGCACGGCCGTCATTCCCGCCTGCGCCTATCGTGTGGACACATCTTTTTGAGTTTATTTTTGAGGCGTTTTGCTAGCTTCCTCAAATAACCCATTGTTTTAACCGAAGAATGCCGTCAATCCCAAGGGCCGGGGAAATC